>WPCJ01059632.1_pt1 | contig 98234 bp, 99 predicted proteins | sample 5399831 | NCBI WGS metagenome assembly WPCJ01 (sample SAMN12869470, study PRJNA574797) | sludge metagenome | isolation source: wastewater treatment of pH10 | place: China:Beijing | collected 2019-05-20
ACTGAGACCCAGCTGTTTTCGGCTGTGAAAACTCAGTTGAAAGCGAGAGGTATTCTCTATCTGCACGTCGATGAGGCTCAACACCTCATTCGTCACGATAGTCAGAAGGTGATTACCGAAGTCCAGGACGGGCTGAAGAGCCTTATGCAGATTCCTGACTGGCCTTTGCATACGATCTTTTCGGGTGTGCCGGATCTTGCCAAATTGCTGACAAATGATCTCCAGCTCGCGAACCGTAGCAAGGTCATCCGCTATGTTGAGCAGAGCCCTACTGATGATCAGCAATTCATCAACGATGCCATGACCAAAATTGCCGAACAGCTCTGTGGCCTGAAAATCGCGGATGAACTGCGAGAAGCAGACTTTGTGGGACGACTGTGTCACTCGGCTCAAGGCGGGCTAGGCAAGATTGTTGAAACTATCCGTGCCGCTTGCATCCTGACCGTTAAAAACGACAGGACAGTGCTCGAAAGTCGTGCATTCGCATTCGTCTATCAAGAATCGAGTGGTTGCCTGCCAGAACACAATATCTTCTCAGCCCCACGTTGGTCAGAAATCTCGCCTGAACATGTGCTCGCCGATCTGTCTGCATCTAACGAACCCAAGAAAAAAGGAAGGACCAAGAAATGACATTGCCGGTTACCCTGCCCTTCCATAAAGACGAAAGTCCGATCAGCCTCGTGTCGCGCCTAGCGCGCGCGAATAGCTATGATTCCTTGCAATCATTGCTCGGTTTCACACACACGAGCCGAGAAGCTATCGTTCGTGGAGATCATGACGCGCTTGCGGAAATCTCGGAGCTTTCAGGGATTTCCATTGAACGCCTATCGAACGCAAGCATCGTCCATCAGCATCCAGGTTCCAACTGGAAGCTTGGCCGCGCTATTTTCAATAAAGAGATGCGTCCGGGAAAGATGCTCCGCTACTGTCCTCATTGCATTCTTTACGACATTGATCAGCAAACTGGTCGCTCCATCGCCAAGCCCTATGCACGCTCGTGGTGGAGCTGTCGCGGTATCGAAGGATGTCCAGAGCATGGGCGTAAGTTGGTCGAGCACCTTGTAACCTCTTTTGACCAGCGCGACGACTTTGCTACGTTCGTCGAGCAAAATATCCAGACAATCCGCAATCAGGTGCGCACTGATCAGCAAAGCTCGGCACCCATGATGGATCGGGTTCTGCGTGACCGCATTTTCAAGCGTGCCGAATCCGACGATCTGGTCGACACATTGGATGCACATATCGTTGCTGAGCTTTCTGGTTATATGGGAAAGTTCATTGCGATTCATAAGCTCACCCACTTTCAGGACGAGGCGACGGACCAGCGTGAATGGGGATTTAAGCTTATCTGCGAAGGGCAGGCTGAACTGGAGCGCATTATTATTGAAACCATCGAGCAGAAAAGGCCGACGGTTCGTTTCGTCGAGCAGTTCTTCGGTCCGCTTGTCGACTGGCTCCGCCGCAATAAACTGAAGCCAGCATACCAGCCTCTTGTGTCTATGTTCCAGGAGACTGCGGAGAAGAACATGCCGTTTGGTCCGGGCATGACCTTTATCAATCCTATCGAGCGCCGCTATGTCTATTGCGTGAACTCTGCTCACACAGACTTCGGCATTCATAAAAAGCGCATCAAGACCCTGCTTGCTTCGCATGGGCTAACCAACCGCATCAACCTGCATGACTCGGCGATCTATTTTGATGCCGAGAGAGCTCGCCCAATTTTCGAGAGCGCACTCGAAACCATCACCAGCAAGGAGGCCGCCCAGATTCTCGGTATCAGTGAAGAAAAGCTTCGTCTGCTTGTAAAGTCCGGACTTCTTCCACAGGTTGAAGGACAAGAAGAGCGCCGGGATTATATTCGTATCCAACGGCTGGACCTGAATGATCTGCAGGCCAGATTGGTTTCCCATGCCGAGCGGATCGAGGAGAGCGACGAGGCATGGATCTCGCCGCAGGATTTCGCGCAAGGATATTCCTTTCCGCTGAATGATATCTTGAAATTGCTACTCGACGCGACTATCGCCTCGCGGGTTATTGCGGGCAATGAAGGGCTGGTCGAGCGGCTGCGTATCAATAAAGATGAAGTGCGTCTGATCGCTCTTCAGCGGCAAGTGGATAGCGACGAAAAATTCATCACGTTCCAGGACGCTCTTGGATTACTCGGAACATCTGATCCAACACTGATTGAGCTAATCAAACAGGGATACATCACCGAAACGAAGTACGAACGCTCGGCAAAAAGAGCCCGCTTGATCAGCGAAAATTCCATTATGGATTTCAAGACACGGTTCATCTCTCTTGTCGATTTTTGCGATGAAATCGGGGCGAATCGAGCCGGAATGAAAAAACGCCTTGCGGACCTGAATGTGAAGCCGCTGTTTGATAAGAGCAATCGTGTTGCCAGTTATTATTCTCGGATCGATATCAGCAAGGTTCAGACCGCCATGATCCAGTCGTAATAAGCATCAGCACTCAAAACCACCCAAAGCCCGCTCAGCGGGCTTTTTTTGCGTTTCCCCTTTAAAACGGACAAATCAAACGAAGCGAAACGACCATACCTTTCTGATAGCATTCCAAAAAGGCCAACAAAATCAACGTTAATGAAAGCGAATAAGACAAACCAAGGCAGCATTTACATCTGCCTAGCGGATCGGAAGCGTAACACAGCAATGCGAAACAGGCCTCGCCACACTAACCAAGGCGCCAAGATGCTGACGCATCATGCCCTGAAAATGCTCAATTGCCGCACGAGCTTAATCAAACCTCGATGAAACGAGCTCATTGAGGTTTGGTATTATCCGCTGCCAGCAAAAAACCGCCGGAGCGCTTTCGATCCGACGGTCCGTCTTGAATAGTTTCTAGACCCGAGAGTTTCGGGAAAGATATTAGGCCGCAGAAGAGGTTGTCGCTGCAGGAGCGACCGGGGTTCTCGACCGCGTGGGAGCAACCTTCTTTTTCGGCTTCGGCAGCAAACCTTCGCGCTGCGCCCTCTTTCTTGCATCCTTGCGCGCACGGCGAATAGCTTCACCCTTCTCGCGGGCACGCTTTTCCGAAGGCTTTTCGTAAGCCCTGCGCTCTTTCAATTCACGGAGAATTCCTTCGCGCTGCATTTTCTTTTTGAGCACACGCAGCGCCTGATCAACATTATTGTCTCTTACCAGTACTTGCAACTTAGCTCCTTTCTTGGCCCAGCGGACAAACTGATAAAACGCTATCGTTTCATCACACCGCTGCGACCGCTCTTCATTCATTCGTTATGTGCGAATGCGCGAGCCGACTACGGGTCGCGCCTATCACGCGCAAGGCGCGCAGCTCTCAATCGTTCGGTCTTGGCATCTACTGCGGCTTTTTCATGCTGAAGGATGGCCTTTGCCGCCTTGTCGGTTATGGCGCTCTTGGCCTCCATGCGCGAAAGCGGCTTCTTGAACAGCATATCCTTGGTCAGGTCCGCCGATTTTTGTTCGAGCATTCCACCTACTCCCTGGAAAAGAGCCGTTTCACACTTTTCACAATGCAATCCAAAATAAAAAAGGCCGGGAGAAACCCGACCTTTCAATCATCTCAACAACCAGTGCCAGTACATCCGTGGTCAAAGATCGGAGACGATATCTTTGCGCTCGAGTTAAAGCGCCTGAAGATTATCGGCAGCCTTCTTGCCGGAGCGACGATCCGCTACCAGCTCAAAGCTTACCTTCTGACCTTCATTGAGCGTATGCAAACCTGCACGCTCAACAGCAGAGATGTGAACAAACACATCCGGCGAACCGTCGTCAGGCTGAATAAATCCAAAGCCTTTGCCGCCGTTAAAAAATTTTACTGTACCTTCTGCCATAATGAATTCCTTTCAATTCGTATGGTTGATTAATAACAAGCCACTGCTCGCCGCGATTTTTACGATATTGAAAGAAAAATCCGAGCGTTATATACGCCGCGTCGTTCGATGACAAAATCGATATTTAATAGGTATACCCTTACATCACGATCTACAAGGGTTCTAGACGATTTTATTTTTTAATTTCAATTCTCGAATCCTATAAAATTCTTTCATAGTTTGAGGTCGCTTCCAGATTTAACAAAAAAATCTTTTTGCGCTGGTCTCAAAATTTTCTCCATTCTATCCTTTTATTATACCGCTTTGGCGATAGTTCGGTTCCGGAGTTCCAGTCGCGGAGCTGTGATCAGGCGTGAACCGTATTGATCAGGTCCACTATGGAACCTGACGAATTCATCGCTACCTCAATATGTGGGGATCGGCCCGGCATAGCTGAATGAATATGCGAGTTGACGATCCCACGGAGGAGCGCAGCCCGATTTGCGCTATTCGGGAGAAGATTGAAATGCGGTACCACCTTATGGCTGCCTTCGCGGCAGGTATTTCGCTGTTCTCATTTGCCGCCCATGCGGAAGATTTCACCATAGGAACGCTGAGGTCCTACAATCCGGCGAGCCAGGTCGTCACCTTGACCAACGGTCGGAGCTTCGAACTCTATCCGCCTTATCATCCGAATGTACGGTCTGGCGAACGGGTCGTCGTTGACTGGCAGAGTAATCTGAACGGCGATGATCACGCCGATTTCGTCGGTCCGGCATCCATGCACCATATGTAACCTAGAAGAAAGGCGGCAGAATTGCCGCCTTTCTTCAATCTGTTTGCCGCCTGGGACTTACTTGACCCAAACCACACGGCGGGTCTGCGTATCAATCAAAGCCGGGCGATCCTCCACATAGACATAGGAATATGTCGGCTGGTCAGGGACAGCTACGAGCGGCACATCTTCCGGAATAATCGTGCCTTCCGCCAGATCTCCTTCGATCGTGACCGGGTCAACCGGGTTGGTTTCGATATAGGTCACGATTTCCTTTGGTACGAGCGGCCCCGCATTCGGCTCTTCGACGTAATAGACGACCTGACGGTTCCGCATGGAAACGATCACCGGTTCACCATTGACATAGATATAGCCAAAGTCCGGATTGTCGGGGATCGGATGAACCGCCACCGCGTCGGGAAGGATATATCCATCACTGATCTCCCCTTCTATGACGACAGGATCTGATGGATTAGCGATGACATAATCGCGCGCTGCCTGAGGCACTTCAATAAGCACTCGATCCTGCGCCAGCGCAAAACCGGAGCTGGCGATAACCGCCGCTACGGTCAGAACAAGAGCTCTTTTCATTTTCAGCCTCACTTTCGCGTTAAGTCGCAAGGCTGTGATAACCGGACTGAAGCTCTATGGTTCCCTTCCACAAGCACACTTCATGCGACAGGCTGAAACATTCCGGCTTGAATATGCATGCCTTCCTGCAGCCGCGACAACTGCGGCAATTTGAAAGCGTTATATTCAACAGTGGGAAAATACATCCCATGAAAAAAGAAAGCCCCAATAATTACGATCGGAATTCTTTAAATTACAAACAAACTCCAAATCTGCCAATTCACCCCCTGGACTTAAAATTCCAGCGTATCGAATTCAAACAGAGAATCCATCAAGCCCATTCATAGATAAAATTATTATACTTGAAACAGGGTATATTATTCAGTCAACAGTATATTAGCAAAATCTGATTAAAGAAGTTTACCCAGCAAGTTGCTATTTAAGATCGATCTAAAACCAAGTAAGATGACCTTGTTTCGATAACGAGGATATTTTTTAAATATGAAGCATACTATTTCGGTGCTCCCCCTCGCTGCCCCGCTAGCGACGTCGTCTTCGGCAATAGCTGTCGATCACGACAAAGCCTGTCAAGAAGCGAGAGAAAACGCAAAAGCGGTCTGTAAAAAGCCGAAGGGAAGAAGCGGCGGTTCCGCTTCCGCTTGTATCGGCGCTCAGGCTGCTGTTGCGTTTCGGTGCCGTTGATTTTCAATTACATTTTTCATTACGAACGAACAGGTAGCTTTCGTTACTCACTTTAAGGGATAATGAACTATCGAGGCTGCCCTTATCTGTCCGATCGGAGCAGACAAGGGCAGCCATTTTTTTTGAGTACAATCCGACCGAAGTGAAACGTGCTCTAATAGAGGTTCAATTGCAGGAAATCACACCGAGGCTCTAGCCATACGTGCCAGAATAGCCCTAAGCTCTTCGACAGACCTGTCGACCTCATCCTTTTTCTTCTCGAGCTCGATGAGTTTTTGCTTGAAGCGCTTGCGCAATTTCTCGATCTCCGCAGCTTCGGTCGTCCCTTTTTCCCAAACGTCGATCAACTGCCCCATCTCGCTCAACGTGAAGCCAATGCGCCGTCCAAACAGGATGAGACGCAAGCGTGTATGGTCGTTGTAATCGTAAAGCCGCGTCACACCCGCACGGCGCGGATTGAGCAATCCCTTGTCTTCATAGAAGCGCAAGGCCCGCAACGTCAGGTCGAACTCTTCGGCCAGATCGCCGATCCGGTATAGCTGACCGCCTGACTGATTTTCCTTTCGAGCATTCCCGCTTGCACCGGTCAAAAGATCTGCAATCGCTATATCTGCTACCTGCCCCGGCGCGTTTGTCTGTTTAATCATGTTCTACCCTGTTTCCGCCCCCGGAAACGCCCGGTCACCGCACATTCGCGCGATGGAACCACTGTTGATGACAGCCCACATTGACATTGCTGTCAGTGCTGCAGCTTCGATTTACATTTGCCGCCGCAATTCACGCATCTTCCATACCCGATAAGTCCGCCTTTCATGCCAGACTGCCTTCAGCAACCGAATTTAGCCCGCTCAACCATGGGATGCCTTTCTGCGCCCACTAAAGCACTCACTTAGCCGCATATATTAACGAGTTGTTTACCACGTTTGTACAAATGTAAGCAGAGCAAATTCTTGCCTGTTGCGTCGGTAAAATTTGCTCCCGGCGATCTCTATCATTGGAAAAAGTGAATTTCTCATGGCAAACCCAGATCTGGCGTCAGGTTCACGATCCATCATTGACGAATTGAACGCCCGCCGCGAGCGCCGAGCGCCTTCGCCAGCCATGGAAGAACTCAACCGCACTTTGGCGAGCCTTGAAAAGCGCCTGATGGATCTCGAACAGGGCGATGCCCCCGACATGCGCAATATTCTGCGCTCGGAACGTCAGCCGGTTCGCCATCCGGACGAAACAGTCGCCGGTCTTGCCGAGATTGCCGAAAACCTGCGCGGCATGCGCGGAAGCCATGAAGAGCCGCAACAAAATTATGCATCAAGCACCGAAGTCAGCCGGGCCAGCCGCGAGATGACCCGTCTTCAACGCGCAGCGAGTGAAGAAGGCTTTTCACAGCGGATGAGTAAAGACTTCGACCGCATCAACGACAGTGTACGCCTTCTCGCGGACCGCAGCAGCGAAGCCAATGCGCAGGCCCTCCGCCGCCAGCTCGAAGAGCTCAGCCGCACGGTCCAAAGCCTTGCCCGCGAAGAAACTCTGCACCGCCTGAACAATCGCTGGGATCGCTTCGACGCCCGTTTTGAAGCGTTCGAGCAGCGTCACAACGCCGTCGACCCGGCGCTGGATGCAATCGGCTCGCGGCTTGAACAGGTACGCGACGCCATAGGCACCCTGCCCCAGTCCAACCGCTTGAGCGCAATCGAAGATCGCATCGGCCAGCTCGCAAATTCTATCGAGGAGTCGCTCAGCCCGCAACATGTGTCGTCGCTGGAGCAGAACCGCCTGCAGCAGATCGATGAGCGGCTGGACGAGATCAGCCGCGCCATCATTGCCACAAGCCGCGCCCAGCGCCCGGATCAGGACGGTGCGCGCCGTCTGGAGCGCATCGAAAACCGTCTGGCGGAGCTCGCAGAACAACTCGCCACTTCGGCAACGCAGCAGAATTCCGACACGCTTTATCGCAAGCTTGGCGAACTTTCCTCGCGCATTGATGGCCTTTCAGGCGGCTCGGCGCTGCCGGACGGCGTCATCGACCAACTCGCACACCAGATCAACCTGCTTGCCAATCAGGTTGGCAAAGTCATGGAGAATCTGAGCCAGTCCGACTATCAGGCTGTTGAGGCACGCCTTGAAGCCATCGGCGAAAAACTCGAAGCCGCCGAACGCAGAGCCGAAGAGCCACATCCTGCCGTTCTGGACACGATCGACCGCCGCTTTGCAGAACTGACTGAGCGTCTCGACACGCAATACGCCACGCAGCATGTCGACAACAGCGCGATCCACACGCTGGAAGGCCGTCTGGACGATCTCTCGCAGCAGATTTCACTGGGTCTTCTTCAGGCGCCGACCTATGAAGGTCCGGGCCTGGACATGAAGGCGATCCGCAGCCTTGAAGATCAGATTGCAAATATCGCCCATCATCTGGCCCAGCCCGTCGCCGAAATCGCAGAGCTGAAGCCGCGTCTCGATTCCATCGAACGCTCCATCGCCTCCAATCGCGAAACAGTGCTGGATGCTGCGCGTGAAGCCGCCGAAAGTGCGGTCGCGCGGGTTCTGCAGCACGGTTCGCATGGCGACAGCATGATCGCCCGGCAACTCGCCGACGACATGAAATCGCTCGAAGCCCTGGCGCGTAATTCCGACGAGCGCAACGGCAAGACATTCGAGACCGTGCATGACACACTCGTCAAGATCGTCGACCGTCTGGCCAGGCTTGAGCAAGACGTCGCGGGTAAATCAGATACACCGGACACCGAAAATCCGGTTTTCACCAGCCCCAACGCTGGATCACCGCGCCCATCGGCACCGCGTTCACCGGCTGCGGCTGCTGCGGAAGCGGCATTCGCGACCGTTCAGAGCGAAGCCGGTCCTGTCAATATGCAGGCGAGTGACACGGCTGGAAAGTCATCGATTTTCGGTGGTTTTGCCAAGGCAATACGCGGTCGTCGGGCCGATACGTCCGCTGGAAAGAACGACGAAACGCTCGAAGCCAGCGCTTTCGACACGACAATTGATGCGCCAGCCTTCGAAAGTGATCTTGCCGCCATCGAGCCGATCACCCGCGAAGAACCGGAGCTGGAAACGATCCCATCCCCTCGCCCTCAAGGCGAAGGCATGCCGGATCTCAATTCGATTATGAAGCGGGTGCGCGAAGAGCGTCGCCAGCGCGAAGATGCTGCCGATGCAGCCCTTGCCGCCAATGGCAAGGTGGACTTCATCACAGCAGCTCGGCGTGCCGCGCAGCTTGCCGCCGCCGAATCCGAACAGCTTCAGAAAGGCGCGACCAAGCGCACCGGTAAAAAGAAGTCGTCAGTCGGCGACATGATCCAGCGTCAGCGCAAGCCGATCCTGATGGCAATCGGTGCCGTGATGATTGCCATGGCCGGTCTGCAGATCGGCTCTGCCTTCCTGAACCGTGACGAGCCGGTGGACACGGCAATCGATACAGTACCGCCGCAGATCGACACCACTGCCACCGACAACACGCCTGCACCAGCCGACGAAATCGCCGCGAAGATCGCATCGGACACGACACCCGCGCTCGAGCAGTCCGCCCCCGCAACTGTGCCTCCGGTTACGGAGCCACGCTCGGAGAAAGCTGCGCAGGAAGAAACCCCGGCACCAGCAGATGAGCAGCAGCAGGCTGCGGTGGAAATCCCGACACAGGTTGAACAGCCTGCCGCAACAGTCGCCAATCCGGTGAAGCCCGTTGAAACGGCAGCATCGACCGAACCTGCCGCACAGCCTCAGGCGGCCATTCCGCCTGTACCCGAAGAGGCCGGTCCGGCAGCGCTTCGTGAAGCCGCGGCCAAGGGCGACGCCCGCGCGCTCTTCGAAGTTGGCAATCGTTATATGGAAGGTCGTGGCGTTGCCGCCGACTTTGCCAAGGCGGCGAAATGGTACGAAATCTCTGCCGGTCAGGGCTTTGCTCCCGCGCAATACCGTCTCGGCAACTTCAACGAGAAGGGCCTTGGCATGCCCCGCGATCTGGAAAAGGCCAAGACCTGGTACCAGCTCTCGGCTCAGCAGGGCAACGCCAGCGCGATGCACAATCTCGCCGTCCTTTTCGCAACCGGCGCCAATGGCAACCCGGACAATGCCTCCGCCGTACGCTGGTTCACCGATGCTGCCGAACTCGGCGTGAAGGATAGCCAGTTCAATCTCGGCATCCTTGCGGCCAAGGGACTGGGCATGCCGGTCAATCTGGAAGAAAGCTACAAGTGGTTCTCGCTCGCCGCCAATGCCGGTGACAAGGATGCCGCCGACAAGCGCGACCAGATTGCCAAGGCAATGAAGCCGGAACAGCTCGAACGCGCCCAAGACACGGTCAAGCTCTGGAAGGCCAAACCGCTCGACCAGGCAACCAATTCCATTGACGTACCGGATGCATGGGCCGAGAGCAAACCGCTTACTACCGGCTCGGTGGATATGAAGAAGGCGGTTCGCAACATCCAGCTTATTCTTCAGAAAAACGGCTATGACGTTGGTTCAGCCGATGGTCTGATGGGCGGCAAGACTCGCGCCGCGATTGCTGCCTTCCAGAAGGCAAATGGGCAGACGCCTACCGGCGACGTTGACCAGAAACTGGTTCAGCTTCTTCTTGAGAAGAATAAATAACGCATTGAAGCAACTTGGATTTCGAAGGGCAGCACATGCTGCCCTTTCTCGTTTCAATCACAGGCGTCTGAAAAAAGTGACAGGTTGAATCGACTCGTCGAGGCTTATTATCTACCTCCTATCAACGAGGGGATAGACGATGCTCTTGCACGTAAACAACGACATGGAAAACGGTATCATCGCGAAAATTCCCCTCGCGCTCGACAAGGATATCAAAAATTTCCAGGGGGATGCGATCGATTTCGAGATTTCGTCCGGCGACAAACATCTTATCCCGGCGGAGGATATTCATCCCTACAAATCCATTTTCAAAGTCCTATCTGGCAGTTTCGAGCTGAAGAATATCTTCTTAGCCGTGTCGTTCAATGCGAATTTCACCACTCCAGACGGCAAAAAGACCTGCCTGACACGGTCCAGCCCCACAGAAGAATGGAATGTAATGAATGGCAATTACTATGCCGAAAGCATGAACTGCTTCGGTTTCAAGTCCAGCAGCCGCTTTGCCGGGAACTTCAGCGTGAGCCTGACCAATCCCTATCTTTATGTCATCAAAAACGGCAGCCTGACCGACAGTAAAATGTCCGACAACATTTCGATCCGTGCGCAATTTTATCCATCGTCTGGCTACTCCGTCATCACGCCGAAAGAAGATATCAATATCATCATCAGTAATCGCCAGAACGCTACCGACTGAGCCACAGTGCATCGCGACCAGCATACGCCGATGTATTTCCCATATATTTTATGGGATTATACCGGAAATAGTGGTTTTCAGCACTCTTCAGAGCTCTTTTTGTTGTTCTTAAACAACACCCCGCATTTTTCCTCAAATAGAGTTCCACGAGATAAGTTTATCGGCAATCGGCGTTTGACTTCGCGGCGGCGACAGAGCAAGACATTATGGGGAGTGGCTGGGCTGAAACTCACGTGTGTAGTTAAGCCTAACTACTTGTTTTCATGCATTTCCGCACGCAGAACAGTTTCATAATTTTGCCGGAGATGTTCTAGTAGGGTGAAACATCTTGCGGAGAAGCGCGACCGCAAGCAGCTGTGTGTCATGCGTTGGTGAAAGCCGGGTTCGGAATTGGGTATTTACCTTCCCATTGCGGAATTATCGGTCAACATGCTGGTTCTTCTCGGCATGGGGGCCGCTGTGGGTTTTCTCTCCGGATTGTTCGGCGTCGGCGGCGGTTTTCTGATCACGCCGCTTTTGATCTTTTATAACATTCCACCCGCAATCGCAGTCGCCACCGGTGCCAATCAGGTCATAGCCTCGTCCGTTTCCGGCGCGCTGGCGCATTTCAAACGTCGAACGCTTGATATCAAGCTCGGCCTGTTTCTTGTGGCAGGCGGTATATTGGGTTCGCTCGTTGGTATCTTCGTATTCTCATGGCTGCGCGATCTCGGCCAGTTGGACCTGATCGTTTCCATACTCTACGTCTTCTTTCTCGGCACTGTCGGCGGCTTGATGCTGGTGGAAAGCCTGCGAGCGCTCCGCCGCGTAAAAAAGGGGCAGGCTGGTGCCGTGCGGCGCTCCGGCCAGCACACGTGGATACATCGTCTGCCATTCAAGATGCGGTTCCGGGCATCCACCATCTATGTCAGCATCATTCCGGTTCTCGGCATCGGGTTTTTCATCGGCCTTCTCTCCTCCGTGATGGGTGTCGGCGGCGGCTTCATCATGGTGCCGGCCCTCATCTATCTGCTGCATGTTCCGACCAATGTGGTTGTCGGAACCTCATTGTTTCAGATCACCTTTGTCACTGCGGTCACGACCGTTCTGCAGGCAACGACCAACCAGTCCATCGACATCGTGCTCGCCTTCCTGCTGATGGTTGGCGGCGTTATCGGTGCGCAATATGGCGCACGCGCAGGACAAAGGCTGCGCGGCGAACAATTGCGCCTTCTGCTGGCGCTTCTGGTGCTTGCCGTTGGCCTGCGCCTCGCCTTTGGCCTGTTTGTACGACCCGACAATCTGTTTTCCATCTCGATTGCGGATATCTGACATGCGGAGCCTCACGCTGTTCTCCGCATTGTTCATGCTCCTGTTGGCGGGAACTGCCACGGCGCAGGTCGATTCCAGCGGTAACGGCAACACGGTTCCGCAATTGCAGAACCCCGCCGATGAAACCATCGAAATCGGGCTCTCAACCGAAACCATCGCCATCACATCGAATTTTGGCGGCACCGATCTCACCATATTCGGTGCGCTCGACAATGCTGACCCGATGATCCAGCGGCAGGGCCGTTACGACATCATCGTCGTACTGCAAGGCCCTTCGCGCGACCTCGTAGTGCGCAAGAAGGACCGTTATCTCGGTGTCTGGGTCAATGCGGATTCAGAAACCTTTATGGGCGTGCCACTCTCCTATTCGCTGGCCTCCACCCGCAATCTGCAGGACATTACCGAAGAGAAAATCTATCGGCAGCTTTCGGTTGGCGTGCGCAACTTCTATCTCGTCCCGGAAGATGCGGGCAGCCTGTCAGGCAATATCCCGACATTCGGCAACGAACTGCGCGAGATGAAAATTCGCCAAGGCCTCTATACGCAGCGCATCGGGGGCGTAGAGTTCATTTCCCGCACCCTGTTTCGCGCCACGTTGAACCTGCCCGCCAACGTGCCGGTCGGGCGCCACAAGGCCCGTGCGCTTCTGTTCCGCAACGGCGTTTTTCTGCGTGAAGCCAATGCCAGTCTGGAAATCGTCAAGGCAGGTTTTGAACAGAGCATCTACAACGCCGCCCACCAGAACAGCTTTCTCTACGGCCTGTTTGCCGTTTTCCTTGCCGTTTTCACCGGCTGGTTCGGGCGCATTCTGTTCCGCAGGGATTAACCACTGTAAAGCGCACCGCGCGCTATCGGGTAGACCTTGCCCTGCCCCAGCATATAGGCACGCAGCGTCTCGTCGGCGAACAGCCCTCGAAAGGCGCGATCCAGAATATTCAGCGCACCCGTATAGGCTCCAAAAGCTGGCATGATGAGCCTTTCCCCGTCGCTTACAAAACAAGGGCGACGCACCGACCGTCCACGCCGCACGATGCGGGCCGCCGGGTGAAGATGGCCTGCAATCTCGCCCTGCCCGGCCTTGCGCGATGGTTCATGCCTGAAAACAAGCGGCCCGACTGCCAGTTCCTCCACACAATCGCCCGGCAGGTCAACCGGGCGATCCGGATCGTGATTGCCGGTAATCCAGAACCAGTCGCGATGCTCCATCAGCGATTTCAGACGGATGGCATAAAGCGACGGCAGGCGCTCGCTGGCCGTCGCATCGTGAAAACTGTCACCGAGGCTGATGACAGTTCGCGGCTGATAGCGCGCGATTGCCAGCGCCAGCATGTCAAGCGTCGCTGCGGTGTCATAGGGTGGGATGAGCTGGCCGCGTCGGGCAAAAGATGAGCCTTTTTCCAGATGCAGGTCGGAAACGATGAGCATATGCAGGTCGGGCAGGAACAGCGCGCCGGATGGATCGCACACAGTCGCGACACCACGCACTTGCGTATGGGCCAGACTGTAAGCTTCACCATTTCCCCACACTGCAGTCTTCATTGCATAGCCTCTCGGATCAGGTCGTCCGCGGCCTCTTCAAGCAGCATTTCATCGCCCTCACCTGCCACACGCTCACGCCCGATTTCGAGCATCACAGGCAGTGCCAGCGGAGAAATCCTGTCGAGGGGCTTGTGCAGCAGATGACCTTTCACGCGCGCCAGCATGTCGCCAAGGCGCTTGATATCCAGCAGCCCGGTCGCCGCGTCCGCGCGCGTCGCCTGCAGCAATATGTGGTCCGGCTCATGGGTCCGCAGCACGTCATAGATCAGATCGGTGGAAACCGTAACCTGACGGCCTGTTTTCTCCTGTCCCGGATGACGGCGCTCGATAAGCCCTGAAATCACGGCGCAATTGCGGAAAGTGCGTTTCAAAAGGTAGCTTTCATCGAGCCAGGCTTCAAGATCATCCCCCAGCATATCCTCGTCGAACAGCCGGGTGAGATTGAGCTTTCCGGTGCTGATCAGCGCGCCCATATCCTTGAGGCCCCAAAGCCCCAGCGAATAATCGGTAGCGACAAAGCCGAGCGGATGTGCGCCCATGCGTTCCAGACGGCGTGTCAGCAACATGCCGAGCGTCTGGTGCGCCAGCCTGCCTTCAAACGGATAGGCGACCATGTAGAAGCGATTGCCGCGCGGAAAGGTTTCGATCAACAGCTCGTCTGTTGCTGGCAGCACGGATTTCCACTGCTGCACTTCAAGCCACTCCCGCACCTGTTCCGGCAAAAACTGCCAGCGCGTGCGGTCGGCAAGCATCGCGCGCACCTGCGCGGCGAGATAGGTGGAAAGTGGAAACTTGCCGCCTGCATAGACAGGAATTTTGGCATCCTGCCCGGCAGCATTGGAAGCGATGCATTCGTTCTCGCGGATGCCTTCAAACCGCAGCACCTTTCCAGCAAACAGGAATGTGTCGCCAGCCGTCAGTGTCTCAAGGAAATATTCTTCGATCCGCCCCAGAACACGCCCACCGCGCGCATTTCCGCCCTTTCCACCACGAGTAAGTCGCACATTCAGCTCTGGCGCTTCGACAATCGTGCCGATGTTGAGCCGATATTGCTGCGCGATGCGTGGATTGGATACCCGCCACGTGCCGTCTACGGTCTTGCGGATTTTCGCAAACCGCTCATAGGTCTTGAGCGCGTAGCCACCGGTCGCCACGAAATCAAGAATGCGGTCGAATGTATCTCGCGGAAGGTTCGAATAAGGCGCCGCACTCTGCACCTCACGATAAAGCTGATCGGCGTTGAAAGGCTCGGCACAGGCCATACCGAGCACATGTTGCGCCAGCACATCCAGCGCCCCGTCGATCAGGGGCGGCGTATCCTGCGCGCCCAGATAATTGGCGTCGAGTGCGGCACGGCACTCCATCACCTCGAAGCGATTGGCGGGCACGAGAATGGCCCGGCTTGGCTCGTCCATGCGGTGATTGGCGCGACCGATGCGCTGCGCAAGGCGGCTGGCCCCCTTCGGTGCGCCGACGTGAATGACCAGATCGACATCGCCCCAGTCGATCCCGAGATCAAGTGTCGAGGTCGCGACCACAGCCCGTAAAGTGTTGGCAGCCATGGCTTGCTCTACCTTGCGACGCTGGCTGGCATCGAGCGAGCCATGATGCAGCGCTATCGGCAGCGTGTCCTCATTGACCCGCCAGAGCTCCTGAAACAGCATTTCCGCCTGACTGCGCGTATTGACGAACAGAAGCGTCGTGCGATGCTGGCGGATCGCCTCATAAATATCGGGAATCGCATAGCGTGAGGAGTGGCCAGACCATGGCACCCGCTCATCGGAATCGAGAATCGTGATTTCCGGCTTGGCACCGCCATTCACCGTCACAAGACCGGCCATGGGCCCGGTGCCTTCCTGTTCCACCAGCCAGCGGCGCAGTTCATCGGGCTCCGCCACCGTGGCGGAAAGGCCGATCGTCTGCAATTGCGGTTGCAGACGGCGCAGCCGCGCCAGCCCCAGCGCCAGCAAATGCCCGCGTTTGGAAATCACCAGCGAGTGCAATTCGTCCAGCACCACGTAGCGCAAACCCTTGAAGAATTGTTCCGCGCCTTTGGAAGCGATCAACAGTGCAAGCTGCTCTGGCGTCGTCAGTAGAATATCCGGTGGCGCCAGCTTCTGCCGCTGGCGTTTGTGCGCAGGCGTATCGCCGGTCCGGGTCTCGATTGAGATGTCGAGACCCATTTCCTCGACTGGCACCGTCAGATTGCGATGAATATCGACGGCCAGAGCCTTCAACGGCGAGATATAAAGCGTGTGAACACCTCTTTTGGATTTTGACGCAATTCCGGACGGAAAACCGGTTCCCACTTTTCCTGGAATTGCTTTGCTCTGCCGCTTTTCCAAATCCACCAGCGCTGGCAAAAACCCGGCCAGCGTCTTGCCAGCCCCTGTGGGCGCAATCAGGAGCGTGGATTGCCCTTGTTCGGCACGGGCCAGAAGCTCAAGCTGATGCGCGCGCGGCGACCAGCCTTTGGCCGCAAACCATTCGAGAAAACGGTCCGGCAAGGGGAAAGCGGCAGACGCGGCGGCGGGCTTCAGGTTCAATGTCACGCCGTCAATCTAATCGCAGCAAAGCGGGTCGCCAAGGCATTTGTTCACTTTTGTTCTCATTTTGTCAGTAGCAAAGGGCTCCTTCCCTTTTCGGCGCAAACTTCATGACCTATCTTGAAACCATGCGTTTCAACCAGCTTCTCTGTTCCTCTCCCAAAGGCCTTTATTGCCCGCCCGGTGATTTCTACATCGACCCCGTGCGTCCGGTGGAACGCGCACTCATCACCCACGGGCATTCCGATCATGCCCGCTCTGGCCACACCCATGTGCTGGCAACGCCCGAAACGCTCGACATCATGGCGCTGCGCTACGGCGCAAACTTCGCGGAAACGACCCAACCGATAAGCCTCGGTGAAACCCTTACGATCAACGGTGTCCGGGTGAGTTTTCATGGCGCAGGCCACGTGCTCGGTTCGGCCCAGATCGCAGTGGAGAAGGCGGGAACCCGCATTGTCGCTTCCGGTGATTACAAGCGCATGACCGATCCGACCTGCGCGCCTTTTGAACCTGTCGCCTGTGATGTCTTCATCACCGAAGCAACTTTTGCACTGCCGGTATTTCGTCACCCGGATGCGTCACACGAAATCGCGACGCTGCTCAAATCAATCCGGCAATTTCCTGAACGCGCGCACCTTGTCGGTGCCTATTCACTGGGCAAGGCACAGCGGGTCATCAAACTCATACGCAATGCAGGCTATTCAGAACCGATCTACATTCATGGTGCGCTGGAAAAGATCTGCGGTTATTACCAGTCGCAAGGGATCGATCTCGGCCCCCTTGAACCAGCCACTCTGGAACGTGACGAAGCACAGCCAGATTTTGCAGGCAAGATCATCGTCGGCCCGCCATCGGCTTTTTCGGACCGTTGGGCACGGCGTTTCCCCGACCCCATTTCGGCTTTCGCCTCCGGCTGGATGCGCATCCGCCAGCGCGCCAAACAACAGGGCGTGGAGCTGCCGCTCATCATTTCGGACCACTGCGACTGGGATGAACTGACGGCGACAATAACGGAAATCGCACCCGCCGAAGTGTGGGTCACCCATGGGCGCGAAGAAGCGCTCGTTCGCTGGTGCGAACTGCAGAATATACCGGCAAAGCCGCTCCATCTCGTCGGCTACGAAGATGAAGGTGATTGATGCGTGCTTTCGCCGAACTTCTTGACCGGCTGGTTCTGACACCGCAGCGCAACGGCAAGCTTCGGCTGCTTGTCGACTATTTCCGCACCACGCCAGATCCCGACCGTGGGCTGGCGCTCGCGGCCATCACACGCGATCTGGAACTGCAAAGTGTGAAACCGGCCATGCTGCGGGCGCTCATTGCCGAGCGGACCGATCCGACACTTTTTGCCTATTCCTACGACTATGTCGGTGATCTTGCCGAAACGATTTCGCTCATCTGGCCCGGCCCGAGCGAAACCGCCCCGGGGGCAAATCTGCCGCTTGGTATCGTCGTGCATGAACTGCAGCATGCCTCCCGCCGCGAAGGTCCCATGCTCGTCGCCGGATGGCTTGATCTGCTCGGCATTTCCGAACGGTATGCACTGTTGAAGCTCGTCACCGGTGGTTTACGCGTAGGCGTCTCAGCCCGCCTGGCCAAACAGGCACTTGCTGATTTCGGTGGCGTCGACATCGTGGAGATTGAGGAACTCTGGCACGGCCAGTCATCCCCCTATGAGGCGCTTTTCGCCTGGCTGGAAGGCCGTGGTGAAAAGCCTGCTGCCACCGCAGACGCACCCTTCCGCCCGGTCATGCTGGCAACTGCCCTTGATGAAGCTGACCTCTCCTCGCTCGACGCGTCTGCCTACAGTGCAGAGTGGAAATGGGACGGCATTCGCGTGCAGGCGGTTTCGGAAGGTGGCGTGCGCCGCCTCTATTCGCGCACCGGTGACGATATTTCCGGCGCATTTCCGGATATTCTGGAAGCTATGGATTTCGAAGGCGCAATCGACGGCGAACTGCTCGTCGGTCATCACGGCGAAACTGGCATAGAAACAGCCACTTTTTCCGATCTCCAGCAAAGGCTGAACCGCAAGACCGTGAGCGCGAAGCAGTTACGCGACTATCCGGCTTTCGTGCGGGCCTACGATCTGTTGCAGGAAGGAAACCAGCAAACAGGCAGCGATTTGCGCACCTTGCCTTTTTCCGAGCGCCGCGCCCGCCTGCAAAATTTCGTCGGCGGGCTCGATCCGCGCCGCTTTGATCTCTCACCCGTCCTGCCCTTTGGCGACTTTCAGGAACTGGCGGAGTTTCGCTCCAATCCGCCCCATCCCGTCATCGAAGGTGTGATGCTGAAGCGTCACGACAGTACCTATGTGCCCGGACGCCCCAAGGGGCCATGGTTCAAGTGGAAGCGCGATCCCTTCACCGTCGACGCTGTGATCGTTTATGCCCAGCGTGGGCACGGCAAGCGCTCCAGCTATTATTCGGATTTCACCTTTGCCGTCTGGACGGGACCAGAAGACGAGCCGGTGCTGGTACCGGTCGGCAAGGCCTATTTCGGCTTTACAGACGAAGAACTGAAATTGCTGGACAAGTTTGTGCGCGAAAATACCACCGAGCGCTTCGGGCCGGTCCGGTCTGTCCGCGCCGAACCCGATCATGGGCTTGTGGTAGAAGTCGCTTTCGAAGGCCTCAACCTTTCCACGCGCCACAAATCAGGTGTCGCCATGCGCTTTCCGCGGTTTTCACGACTACGCTGGGACAAGCCGCCCCGCGAAGCGGACCGGCTTGAAATGCTGGAAAAGCTGCTGACCTGACGAGAGCGCCGATCTGATTGAAGCAGATCGAAAGGCGCTCTAAGCTTTTGTTTTTACGCGCATCTTATCCGAAAACCGTTTCACACTTTTCGGGATGCGCTCTAATCAACTGCCGTCGATACGCGAATTTCGTAAATGTTGACCGGCTTGCCGGAACCGCTCAAATCCGAATTGACCGTGATGGTACCTGCGCGACCTGCCTTCTGGCCGGACGGAATATCCATATCGAAAAGGAAGTCGCTCACGGAATCGCGCACGTCGTAGCGCCTGCGCCCGCAATCGCCAAGTCCCCCGAAATCGCAATTGACCGACATCTGGGTCGTCTTGCCGTCGTCAGCGCGTGCCACGATGTCGAAGGTCGCCTTTTTGCCTTCCAGCTGGTTCAAAATGCCTTCGCCAACATCGAATGTGACCGTATCTTCCGCACCGGAAGACTGGATGCGAGCAAAACTGCGTGTGCCTTCCTGTCTGATTTCAGCCGTCGCACGTCCTTTGACCGACATGCGTGTCGCCTCGGACGGCTGGAAGATGGTTATCCACTTTAGTCCGCCCGGCTCCTCGCCTTCTTTCAAGGGCGCAATATTGCCATCGCTATGCAGCGGATTGTTCGCCGGCCCACGGCTCAAATCGATAAAGCTGTTATAGAGCGAATAACCGATGAAAGCGGCGACAGCCAGTACGAGCGCCGGTATGCCGTAGCTGTAGAAAGGTGAATGGCGTTTCTTTTTCCTGCGGTCCTTGCGCGAGACGCCGCCCTCATAGCCAAGGTCGGCATCGCTGCGCTTCTTCTGCCGCGAGGTCGCACGAATATCGCCGGTGTCGAGTGTGGGCGATGCTTCTTCCGCCCTGCCGCCAAGCACCGGGTCTTCCCTGTGTGGAGCGTCAATCGACGGTTCGCGACGGTCGCTCGTGTCAGCACCTGTCTTGAATTCTTCTTCGATCCGGGAAATAGCGTCCTTCAGTTTCTGACGGCGCTGTTCCTTTTGCCCATCGCTGAGCGCGGTATTCGTCGCAAGAGCGCGCTCATGCGCACCCCAGGCGGATTCGTAGATTCGCTGGCGGGTCGCCGGATTATGCGCATCCGCCTTGGCAAATGCATTCCTGATCGCGCGCTCAATACTTTCCAAAGGCTGCTCTTCCCTTGTTCGTTCTTCCCGCCATTTCGTCACGCCCTCAACAGGAGCAAGCGGTCCCCGATACAGACGATTTCATAAGCCTCAGCGAAATTAACGTCTGAATCAAGGCATTTACCTGTTCATCACCCGCTTTGACTAGCCGATAAGCATGTTGGAGACACCAAATATTAACTCCGAGTGCGGTTTTCCCCCATCCGTATAGTTTTACAGCTCCGAACTGCGTCACGCAGTGGAGCGACATATCCGGAAGTATGCTGCCGATTCCCTCACCATGGACGTTTCGACAAGGGCGGATTGCCAACGTTTTGACAGTGTCCAAACCGACTGACTTCCCACAAACCTCCTCCAAGTTTGCAGGATGCAGTCAAAGGCAGACCGGCGGCAACAGACACGCTCGCGCTCTTTTGATATTGCCGTTGGGCAAGGAGATGCTAGAACTATTACGTTTACGGAAACGTCAATCATGGAGGACGATTGAAGATGGCCTTGCCTGATATTCTGAAAAGCAGACTGCGCATCCCGGTGGTTGGTGCTCCCCTGTTCATCATTTCGCATCCGGCTCTGGTGATGGCGCAGTGCAAGGCAGGTGTTGTCGGTTCCTTTCCCGCACTCAATGCCCGTCCGGAAGAGCAGCTCGATGAGTGGCTGGCTGAGATCACAGAAGGGCTTGCCGCTCACGACAAGTCCAATCCGGATCGACCGTCCGCTCCTTTCGCGGTCAACCAGATCGTGCACCGTTCCAACAAGCGCCTTGAGCACGATCTCGGCCTTTGTGTAAAGTACAAGGTGCCGATCGTCATTTCCTCACTCGGTGCAGTGCCGGAAGTGAACGCCGCGATCCATTCCTATGGCGGCATCGTCCTTCATGACGTCATCAACAATCGCCACGCCAATTCGGCGATCCGCAAGGGTGCGGACGGCCTTATCGCCGTGGCTGCGGGTGCGGGCGGCCACGCGGGCGCGCTGTCGCCTTTTGCTCTCGTACAGGAAATCCGCTCCTGGTTCGACGGCCCCCTCCTCCTTTCTGGCGCTATCGCCAATGGCGGTTCGATCCTTGCGGCACAGGCCATGGGCGCCGACCTTGCCTATATCGGCTCGCCCTTCATCGCCACGACAGAAGCGCGCGCAACAGATGCCTACAAACAGATGATCGTCGACTCGAATTCATCCGACATCGTCTATTCCAATTACTTCACCGGCATCGCAGGCAACTACCTGAAGCCATCCATCGCCAATTCGGGCCTCGACCCAGACAACCTTCCGCAGGCTGATCCATCCAAGATGGACTTCGACAAGGCACAGCAGGAGGGCGCCAAGGCCTGGAAGGATATCTGGGGGTGCGGTCAAGGTATCGGCGCCATCCGCGAAGTGGCACCTGCCGGGCAACTGATCGACCGGCTGGAACGCGAATACAAGGACGCTCGCCAGCGTCTTTGCGCGGGCGCCTGATTCTCTGATTACCATAACACCGCGCCGGCTTCGACGGTTGGCGCGGTTCTCATACTTTCCGACCATCACCGCTTGCACCCTGCAAAACAGGTTTGGTGCGGCCTTGTCGGGCGCTCACGATGTGCATCTTGTGAAAGCTTTTGAACAAACATCGAGATTGTTTGATTTGGCCCTTGCTTTCCTCCATGCTTTTGGTTATCAGCGCACCGTCCAACCGGAAATGGTTGGCTTCCTTCGGGAAATTGGAACGCAATGTTCCGGGCCGCTTTAGCTCAGTTGGTAGAGCACATCATTCGTAATGATGGGGTCGCGTGTTCGAGTCACGCAAGCGGCACCAGTTAACTACTTGAAAATCCAACACAATTTGTTTTGAAGACACCACCCAACACGGTGTCCTAGTGCCGAGTCACTGCACTAATCTCTGCACAAGCTGATTTGGTGTCTAGGTTGGTGTTTTGTTGTGTCTAGACGTGCTGGCCAACAAATTTACGCGAGTCTTGAAGGCCGAAACATGCTTCCTGTCTGGCGCGGCTGGCTTTGGAGCTTCTGGAAAACTTCAGCAAGAGAACCCGCAGTGTCGGCAGGTGCACCAAGTTGCGGTGCTTCGATTGTCGGCGCGATCTGACGCATTTCTGGCATGATCGCGGCAGCATCGACCGGCTTCTGTTCGGGCGGCTGATTGCTCGCTTGCTGGATGCCCTGCGTGATTTGTTCGCCCAGACCCGACAGCATTCCCGCGAGCATGCTTTGCTCACCAAAGGACGATGACGGCGCGAACGGCATTGCCCCCGGCGTAGGCTGCGGTGCGAACATGGCTGCGGCAGCGTCCGGCGAAAGCTGATCAGCAGCAGTGGGCGGCGTAAAAGCTCGCGGCTGCGCACCTACCGGCGTTGGGTTCATTGCGGCAGCGCTGGCAGTGGGTGCCCGTGCAACGGTTTCTACGTTGCGGACCTGCGGCACGTATCCCGGCGTGGGTGCAAACCCGCCTTCCGGCACACTTCCACCCACGGCACGGGCAATCATGTCGTCAGTATAAAGCCCACTCGAATTGCCATGCTCCTGACGCATCAAGCCTCGCATAAAGCGGGCAGCACTGTTCGGGTCCGTGAGGCGAATATCATCGTCGGGACCGATACCGGCGTATCGGGCAGCGTTTGCCGCAGCCTGATAGTTCCCCGGCGTCCAACCCATATTTCCGGCGATAATCTGGTTTGGCGTCACCTTGCCACCCTGGTACTTCTTCAACAGAAGATTGTACATGGCGCGCATACCGGCTTCAGGACTGCCATAGACAGCCTGCGGGTCGCCCTGATCAGTGTTAACCGAAGGCCCCACGGCGTCACGCTGTCCAGCAAACTTGATGTTGCCGGGATTATTGTTGCGCATCCCTGCGGGGAGTTTAGACCGCAGCGCGGGGTCTGCCAGAATTTCCGCCAATGTCGCCATAGGTCTTTCCTCTTTGTTTTCGTAGCGGTGTCTAGGTGCTGCCGAAGGCACCTAGACACCGCTGTATCGCCAGCAACGCACCGGCGAAATGGTTATTGGTTCTGCGTTTCGCGGCCTGTCTGACCGACGATACGCGGGATCAAACGTTCTGCCAGTTTTGGAGCCGTACCGGCGAGCTGCCGTGCAAACCACTCACTGGAAACAAGCTTGCCAGTCGCAAGGCCACTGCCAAGAGCGCCAGCCGTCGCCAAGGGCGCGGTCAATGCTCCAACGCCCATAGCACCGGCCATGCCGCTGTACGCGGTGCCGGAAGGATTGCCTGCGGCAGACCTGCCCCGGAATGCCGTTGCAGCGGTCGCCAGTTTTTCCAGCGCTTCCAACTCGTCACCGGCAAGGATTTGCTTCGACTTCGTGGAAAGCTTGTTCCAGTTGGTCAGGAAGGTTTCAGGTGAAAATTCAGATGCAGTTGTCTGCGCACCCGGCTTTGCACGGCCCATATATTCGAGCGTGTCCGCAGCGACTTCATTCCACTGTTCGGGAGCCATGTTGCGGCGAACGATGTCGAGTTTTTCAGGAGCCTGCACACCGGCCCGGATCGTTGCGTTGTATACATCGCTTCCGGTAGGCATATCTGCGATCTTCTTCCCAAACGGAATATCACCGCCCTCCGAAATGTTCCCCTTGCGCTGATAAAGTTCGGCTTCAGCGCCCATGAGATCGTCAAAGTCCTTGCGCATGCCAGCACGGCCAGCGAAATCCTGCACGGCGTCTGTAGCCGCAGAATATGTCTTCTTCATCGCACCGCCAGGAATGCCACCCTGCTGTGTCTTGGTGCCAATTTCAGTGCGCCAGGCGCGCATGCGGGCATAATCGATACCCAGATTTGCATCGATCTTCGCATCAACGTCGGCCAGATTTTTCTTGAGCGTAGACACTTTGGTTTTTGCCGCCTTGTCCAGCGGATCGGCAGTCGCAGCCTTCTGCGCTGACGACAGATTACGCTTCAAGATTTTCTGCTGTTGCGTGAGCTGAGAATGCAACTTTCCATCAATTGGCACGTCGCGCATCGCGTCGAGATCGCGAACCGCGCCATCAAGGACGGCTTTCTGGCTTGGCGTGGACTTGGCAGACAGTTGCGCAATCTCGTCTTTGACGCTCTGCACATTCACTGCTGTCTTGGCCTTCGCAGCACGCTGACCAAGATTTCCTTCAAGCGCGTTCACGCGACTGGTCAGCTCGGAAGTACCTTCCTTCACGCTGTCCTGAATTTTCGTGCCGATGGTGTGGCTGTCTGGGGGCAAATCCGAAGAATAACCACGGATACGGCCTGTCACGTCTTGGACCGCTTCGCCAAACTGCCGCACCTGACGGCTCTGCTTGTTCGCGACCGAACCGCCGACAATCGGCACGTTCGCCATGGTGTTTTCGATGCGTGCAGTGTTCCGGTTGCCAACGAGGCCCCCAGAAGTATCAATGCCGCTATCACGCAGCGCATCGTAAACTTCACCACTGGAAACGCCTTCATCAGCCCCACGGCCCATAAGTTTTTGCGTACCTGCCGAGACACCGGCAGACAGTGCCGATGGGGCCATACCACCAAGGATAGAGCCGAGGCTTTCACCAACCTGCCGACCGCGCTTGCCGCCGACACGTTCGCCAACGCTTCCGCCTGCCGCTTCACCTGCGACCGATCCCGCACCTGCCGCAGCCTCGCTCGCGACAAGAGCGCCGGGACGGGACAGTGCCTGCGCAGAAGCGTTGCCAGCAGTCGCAAGGGCGCTGTCTACTGCCTGCACTGGCGCAGAGTTGCCGAGGACATTCGTCAGCGAGCCGCCGCGAAGAAGCGTAGACAGCAACCCCGCACCGGAGACAGCACCAACGCCAGCGCCTGTGTTTGCGCCGATTTTCTCAACGGTAGGATATTCCGGGTCCGGTTGACGAATAGAGCCTGCCGCCTCAAGCGTCGGCCCAAAGATGCCTTCACCGAAGAAATTCCCTTCAGCTCCCAAGGCTGAAGCGGCTTTGTTTGCGATGTGCACAGGACTGTCCAGCACACCGGCAAGACCGCGATTGGCCCCGGACAGGAAAGCGCTTGTGCCACGTGTCACGCCCGGTTGCCCGAATTGTTCGACTTCAGCCGCCTTGTCGCGCGCAGGCGGTTCGGAAATACCGCCGGGAATTCCAGTCTTGGGATCGCGAACGTCTTCAGGTGCAACATACTGGCTTCCGGCACCCCCTGCGGCAGAACGCTGTTGAGCGGCACTTTCAGCCGCTTGCACGGTATCAAAACTGGGGAATTTTGCTCCTGTCCGCTCATAGTTTCTAGCGGCGGAAAGAATTCCTTCTTCGTCGTTTTCGTCAAAACGAACAGGACCGTTCTGCCCCATCCACAAGGACGGTACATTTTGGTATTTTCCGTCAGGGGTTTCCCATGTCGTGGAAATCTCCGTGGAATATGAGCCATCGGGATTATTAATCCGCTCGTTCTCGTTAAAAGGCCGAAGCATTGGAGGGCCGAATTCCGGCGCTGTCTGGCTCTGCGCTTCACGGGCCATTGTCGCGAGACGACGGGCCGCAGTCACATCACCAGCAGCATCGGCATTCCGTAGCGCCCGCATGATCGTCTGATAGTCGGCCATGTTTCACCCACCATACTTGCGAAGCAGTTCTTCATCGGACGGCTCGCCCGCAGAAGCCGGGGCAGTGCTGCCCGCAACTGCCGAGGAAAACGCATTCTCTTGTGCTGCCCGCAACTGTGAAGCCAATGCAGGATCAGTATTCGCCTGCGCTGCCAGTTCGCTTGCGTTCGTGATACCCTTCGCCTGCATGATGTTCTGGATGCTCTGGTTCAAGGAGTCAAGATACGCCTCGCGATAGAGCTTCTTTTCCGCAATCACTTCGGGCCTGTCTCCGTAGACAGGGATAAAGCGGGCGAAGTATTTCGGATACTCAGACGCTGGAACAGCCGCACCGGAGTCCTTGCGCAGAACCGGGTTGATGAAGTTCTCAACTGCTGCGACATACTTCTGAGTTTCGGCGCTCGCTCCTGCGTTCGCCGCAGTCTGCAACATCGTGTCGAAGTACCCGCGATTTTCAGAACTGCCGATAGAGCCGCGCATCAACTCCATTTGCATAGGACTGAGAGGCGGCAAGCCGCCGTTTTCCCCGATCAGATTGTTGATCTGGTCGTTTGCCATGTTCATTGTCGAGGCAAAGGAAATGTCACGGCCTTGCGCTTCTGTAAGTGGTTTCGGCGTTCCACCAATGCTAGTCACCGTTGCATTCGTGCCAGGAACCATAGTTGTCTGACCTTCGCCAGTCGCAGGGGCGGGCGATGTCACACTGGGCGCGGAGACAGGAGCCTGTGTGACAGGTGCGGAACGCGGAGACAGAAGCGCGTCGGGCGACGGCGCGATACCAACATTCGGATCAAAGCCCTGAATGGACTGCGGCACTTGCGGCGTCGTCTGGATGATATACTGACGCTGATCTTGCGGATCGATCTGCACGCGGGTTTCCGGCCCATAAATCTTGTTATAGGCAATCTGATAGTTGGTGACTTCATCAGGCGTGAGCGGCTCGCCACGACGATGTTTAGCAACTGTGTTGGAAATGATGCGAGCGCTCGTAGCGTATTCGGAGTTCCCACCGAACGGGCTTCCAGCACCGTCAGAGCCTTCAGCCTTGGCTTTCGCAGCCTCTTTCGCCTGCTCAATCGCGATCTTGTTCTGCAAGACAGCATCCCGGTCAGACGTAGACAGTACCGTGTCGCTGTCCGGGAGAGTGCCGAGCGCCGCAGACGCTCCAATACGAATACGTTCGGGATCGGTGCCAAACAGCATTTCGTTGTTGCCGAGCATCATCCGCTGCGCCTGCGCAACTTTATCGGGATCAGCCCCCGGCATTGCAAGAGCCGCCGTGCGTCCCTGCGCACCCAAGAGCGCAGCCGTGCTGTTTGGGATCGCCTCGCGGCGCACCAAATCGGGCTGTTGCGGGCCGTAAGTCGTATTGTCAGGCGTCATGTGATTTTTCACATATGCGTCTTTGAAAAAGTCGCCATAAGCACCGCCGAGGGTGTCAGCCGCACCCATCTGCGATGTCAGCAACGCATTCTTGCTGGTCAATCCCTGGGCTTCGGCCTGAAGCTTCGCGACTTCGGCCTTGTTCTTGATGGCTTCACGTTGGCTTTCGGCTTCTGCAAGGTCCATCGCCTGCCGGATACGGTAGGCGTCAGCCTTGTCACGCAGACTGCCGCCACCGCTGACAGCCTTTGCAAAGAGGCTCCCCAGACCGCCGTCCTGAATATAAAATTGCGGCATTGGTGCCTCCTGTTAGCCCGCCCCAAAGAAAGAGCCGCTTTCGCCAATCTTGTTCATTCCGTAACCGAACATATTCATCGGCAAGCTTCCGAGAGACGCGACCGCCGAATTACCGAAGTATTGCTTCGGGTTGACCGCCTTTTCCGCACCGTAGGCAGCAAGCGAACTGCCGCGCTTGTTGTTTTCGAGATCGATGCGGTTGCCGGTATCCTGAAGCGATTTCTGTGTGGTGTAGTCCAGACCGCCTGACGAACCGCCGAACGCCTGAAGGCTCGCAAGAGCCTTGATGCGCTGACGTGCTTCTGTCGCAGCGTTCGCCAACTTAGACGAGAGCGAGTCCTGAAAGACCTGCGAACCGCTCTGCTGACCAGACAGCAAGGCGTCTGAAACGTTGATCTTATCAGCGGCCTGTCCCAAATCCTCGTTGAGACGGTCGGCTTCGTCAGCCTGCGTCTGCACCATCGCTTCGGGCGCAATCTCCTGAAGACCTTCCTGACGTGCCTTGTCTGCGCGTCCACGCATATCTTCCTGACGCGCACTTTCATCCATGCGCATGCGGCTCTGGTATGCCGTCCAGTCGTTCATCGCCTGTTCGTTCTTGCGGGCGACGCTCATTTGGCTTGCGACCTGCACAGCGGTTCCGGCAATACCGGCAACTGCTGCAAGAACGCCCATGGGAAGACACATATCTCTAGCTCCCCTTAGTTGTTGACCGTAGACGCGGCCTTGCGGTTCGCGCCTGTGATAGTGTTATAGTAATTCCTGTCAGACGCGCCCGACTGATAGCCGCCAAGACCAACCACCGCTGTCTTGAACATATCGCCAAGAGGCGAATAGTTCGGCTGTTCGTTCTGGATCGTGCGAATTGAAGACAGAGCCTGATTAGCCGCAACTTCAGGATTTTCAGTCGAATAGAGCTGATTGATAGCATCCTGCTTCGCGGAATTGATTTTCTGCTTGAGCGCAGCAACACCTTGATCGCCCTGCGATTTCACCATGGCGGTGTTTTCAGCGTTCTGGCGAGCAAGGTCGGATTGTGTGTCTGCGGCAGCGGACGAACGCAACAGACCGGCGCGGGCAAGATCGTAAGTCAGGTTCTTGTTCGCGTCAGTGTACTGCTGATTGAGCTGCGGCATGTAATAATCATTGTATGCCTTCAAATAGGTGTCAGCGAGGTTGTCCACCCAAGGCGTCGTGTTCTCGGAAATGCCGTACTGGCCTTTGCCTGCATTCTGATTGAACGCATTGAAACGATCATTGATGAGCTGGTCGTAAGTCGAATTCCCAACAGCCAGCAGGCCATTGCCGCCCGTGTTGAGCTTGTTGAATTCGTCCTGCGAAATGATCCCGGATTGCAACATCCTGTTGAGATCGTAGTTTTTCCCGCCGCCCCCACCACCGGCACTGCTGCCGGACGAAGGCACCCAGACACGTTCGCCACCACCGGGACCGCGCTTCAGAACCCAACTACCTTCGCCAGAACCAGTGTTGCCCAAACCATAGCGACGTGAGCCGCCGCTGTTGTCCGAGCCTCCACCCCCATTGCCAAAAAACATATTCATGGCGTTGGAGGCGAGATTAGAACCCGAACCCTTGATGAAGTCGTTCAAAGACGCGCCAGCATTCCCGGATGTCGGCACATAGCTGGTGCTGCCTTGCTGATAGGTCGGCATATCGCGCAGACCCGGCAACGGCGTGCCATCAAAAAGGTTGTTAATCTCGTTGACGCCCTTTTCCATGCGCCAGGAACGAAGATCGTCTTTATACCGAGACTCCGCAGCCGCTTTTTGCTGTTCCTTGATTGCCGCGTTGTTTGAACTACCGCCGCCCATGACTACAGCCTCTTGCAAGCGCCGCCCGCATAAGGCTCAAAGCCACGCTTGGACAGCAAGTTTAGAAAGGATTTTCCGCCGCGCGGAAGGTGGTTGAGAGCCTGCGCATGCAGGTTAACCGCGCCGTCAAATTTCGCCACAGTAGCCGCAGCATCGATAAGCATTCGCGGGAGTGCCGTACCCCTGAATTCAGGCAAGACATAAATCGAATAGACATGAGCCGTCTTCTCGACGGTAAAATTGTCGTCGTAAGTGAGAATGACGTATCCAACGATCAGTCCACCGGGTCCAAGCCCTGCAATAACCCTGCCGTAGCCAAAATGGACCGTATCGCGTAGACGACGCGAAGCCTTCTCGCGGTCAAACGTCAGATATGTCCAGTCCTGGGTTTCCTTGAAAAACGTCTCAACGGCGGGAAAAATAAAGTCGAGTTCGTCCGATTCCAAAGCACGAAGCTTGAAATCTGACTCTTTAAGCTGTCTGGGATCAATTCGCTTCATTCTCGTTGGCCTTCCAGACGTAGACAGTAATGTCTTCGCGGGTGGAAGAGCGTTCGCTCAACACCGCTTCTGGACGGCCTCCGAGCAGTTTCATCCAACGTGGGATGTCTGTCCGGTTCGAGAGTGCCATGCACTCCGCCCTGTGAAAGCCTGCGGCTTTCAGATGAGGTATCATATACCCCAAAATGTGCTTTGTAATCAAGTGGAGCGCTTCACCCCAACGGGCAGTTCCAAACGCAAAAACAGTGCAAACACCGGGATACTGACCACCGTTGGCAGCGCCGAAAATTGCTACTGGCTCGCCCGTCTCGCTGTCTACAGCCGCCCACGACATGACGCTATGGTGCATGGTGCTGGCAGCAACAAAGGCAAGGTTGTAAACTGGCAGGATTGCCAGGAATTCCTTGCGATCTTCTTCACGCAGATTGTGAAGCACGAACCAAAGATTGTCTTCGGTGACTGGCGCGAGCTTAATCATTCCCCGCGTCCTCATAGTGGATTGCTATGTGACCCAGAACGGCAGCGGATTTGCTCTTGGTTGTCGCACGAATAGCGATATGCGTGCTTTCGTGTTCAAACTCGAATTTCCCATCAAGGAAAGTCGATCCCATGGCCGCTCCAAGATAGTCTTCTGCGTTGGTATTCTTGAAGTTCATGCGTGCGTAGAGCTTCCATGTGCCCTCACACGCTACGTCAATCGCCGTGAATTTCTTGTATGACGCGGGCTTGTCGGCGTTCAAATATGGAGTCAGGATTTCCGCCTCGGTGTCGTCGTAGACATCCGGGCCATACCTGTAGAGGTTCCGGTTTGTGTCTAGGATGGCAATGTCATTGTCTACGACTGCGACCGCTGCAATTGTGAAGCCCGGAACATAGGTTGACCAGGCAGTGACGCGCGGGCTTGGAAAGAGTGAAAGAACCAAAATCCTGTCTGGGAACACCATCCAGAACCGACCAGTCAACGGTTCCGTGACCCCGGTCGCGAAACTTAGAAAGTCCTCGTTCTTGGTACGACGCAACTCGTCATAAAGAGCGTCGATGGGTGAACCGATGTCCGAGACAGCCGCAGCATTCGAGCTGTCACGGGCCTTGAGCGAACGAATGCCACTGTCTCCGAGATAGAGAACATCACCATTGCCGAACTGCTTGATCGAAAGCGAAGCGCGGGAGCCAGCGGAACGCAAAACCTGCATCTGCTGATACTTCAGCGGATCGGGATCAACATTCCAAATCTGTGTCGTCCGGCGAGACATGACAGCAAGAGTGTCATAGTAAATCTCAAGCCCGATGAGTTCTTCACTTTCGGCATCTTGCGTAGACAGGTTGATGAAGCCCGATCCCGTTCCGGCCCAATCTGCTGGATTTCCGATTGCCGAGAAATAAAGCTCGCGTCCCAGGACACCGTGAATTTTTTCGCGGTATGTGCGGATACTCCGGCCCTTGCCACCCGGAACGCGAACACCATTATAGAAATGCTGAATATTGCCGTTCGTGTCTTGGGCGACGACATAAAGCTTTCCATCAAAGATGTCGAAGTCGAGCAACTTGTTAAGCTGATATGCCGTCCCTGTCGGAAGCTGCATCACCTTGTAATCAGCTGTTCCAGCAGCCGCAGCATTGCTGAAAGTGTAGAGATCGCTACCCAGAGCTGCCAAACCAAAACAGCCAGCCGGGACAGTTGCCTTTTTGACGAAAGCCTTGCGCTTCTCGATTTCACCACCGGGAGTCACGTGCGCGTTGGTGATGCGCCGCAGCGTACCGGCAGGCGCTGTCACTTGCGACTTGCGAAGGTCCAGACCTGCCGAAAAATCATGAATGAGAAAATACGGCACGGATCAACCTCCGCGCGGGATGTAATCGAGATACGGACGGCGCGGAGTGCGGGCGGAATATGGGTCGTCACCGCCAAGCACCATCATGTCACTCTTTTGAGTGATGGAACGTGTCTTCAGACGCCGAAGCAGGTCTTGGGCTTTCTGAAGCTTGATCTGCGCATCTTCCGACTTGGAGCGTGCCAGCAATTCCGCAGACACGAACAAGACCAGCATAGTGCCGTCTAGAGTGCAGCGGTCGCTTTCCTTGACGAGCGGCGCAAGGGCTTTTGTTCCCCAGATGCGCACCTTGCCGTCTGTCGGCGGCACCGGCCAGACCTCAAACTGGGCTGTATCGGGATCAAAACGCCAGCGTTCGACCGGATAGACGCGAGCCGGGTCCGCATATTCTGTCGAGTGCAACGAATATTCAGCATCGCCAATACCGTAAGGCACAGCAACCCATTCGGAGCCGTCCAGATAATGGAGGCGAGCGGTATGCTCAAAACTGATGTCTGCGGGAAAATCATATGTCTTGTCTCCGGCATGGAGTAGGACATCACGATAAACTTCGATCTGCGGCCACTCATGAGCTTCATGAAGCTCTGTCTGGGTGCGCCGCAAAAGATACTGGATTTTCTCGCGGGTACTCACACTTTGAGCCGCGTTCAAAGAGTGTCCGCATTCCGCGCGGACATCGGAAACAAGCTGTGAGAGTTGAACACCGCGAGCCATTGGAGCGCCCTCTTAACTGGCGTTCGCAAACGGATCGGCATCGTCTTCAGGTTCGCCGGACTTGTCGTCCGTCTTGTCTTCAGACTTGCCTTTGCCCTTCCCGACTTTTGCGGGCTTATAGGTCGGGTCGGTCAATTCCATCTGAGGACTGCGCCCTGGATAGACATGCTCGACAATCGCGCCATAGCGCTGAAGCAGACGAGACTTTTCAGCCGCAGCCGTGGTTTCCTTTTCACCGATGACAGCGCATTCGCGAATGCTGCCTTCACCGTGAATTTCTTCAAGAACCATCAGTTCGGGATAGGTAACAGGGTCAGACGGGGTGCGATGGGCGACATTCGTAATGTCTCCGGCAAGCGCGATCTGAGCGGTGAGAATGTGAACGGTAGCCATCGGGGTATCCTCTTTGCGTTGCTTCGATGGGTTGCAGCCGACAGTGTTTTATTCTGTCGGCTGCATTAGCAGACATTACTTGATGTCGATCACAAGCGAGCTGTCGAACTGCTGGCCGGTGAGCTGACCAGTGCAGGTCAGCGAGCGGTACATGACGAATTCGTCAGGTGCGCGTTCCGGGGAATGCGAACGACGCCATTCGTTTTCCATCGCCTGAAGGGCGATAGCACGACCGTCCAGCCAGTAAGCACGCTTGGCGAGGCCGAGGGTGTCGAGCGTCGGGTCGTATTCGATAACAGTTCCCTTGTAGTTGAGCGCGCCCATAGACACGTCACCACCAGACGAAAAACCGCTCTGCGAATAAAGCCCGTTCGCACGCATTTCCTTTTCCATCGCGCCGATGAAATCAGAACCGGCAAGGAACTTGGTCGGCTTGCCGCCGAAGCGGATAAGCTGACGATATTCCGTGTCCAGCGTGGTCAGGAGCGCGCCGCCGTCTGCCGTGTTGGAGGTCACAGCGTCACCGCCATGAGCCGCCAGCGTCGGATCAGCCGTAACTTTGGCACCGAAAGCCGCAGTGCGAGCGCGATTGCGCATATATGCATAAGTCGCGCGGTCCAGACCACCCACGACGCCAACAGACGGATCGTCGGAAATCAGGAAGCGAACACCGGCAAGTGCCTTGGCATCGCCCGTACCGTCACCCCAGAACAGGTTGTTCATGGTCGTAGCGTAACGCTCGCCCATGTCGAACAGCTTGCTGTCCAGAAGGCCGATGAGAACGGTCATTTCACGGCGGGAATGACGCCGCAGGCTGTCTCCGTTCGTAGACATGACGGAAATACCGTCAATCTTCAGCTCGGTGTGGGTGAGAGTGATACCGATGTGATGTTCACGCCAAGGGAAATTGAGGCGCTGATTGTTGGCCGGGGTGTAGAAGACAACCTTATCGTTGTGGCTATAGCCCTTCACGCCGTCATTGACGCCGCCAGCACCGTAAGTACCGATGACACCAATAGAAATGTTGCCCTTGCCGCCGGGGAAAGACTTTTTCGAGTTCTCAAGCCAGTTAAGCAGGGGCTTTTTCTGGATTGCGAGTTTGAAAGCTTCACCCTTGTTGAAATAGAAATCCAGCGCCGAATTGGCGATAGAATTCAGTTCGGCTGGTGTAAAAGCCATGGAAGTAGCTCCGCATTACTGTGCGGCGCGCAAGCCTTGGAAAATCGCTTCTTCAAGCGTGGTTGGTTCCGGCGCACGTCCGCTATTGGCCCTGACGCCACTCGGAACAACTGCGGTAGGCTTCGGGCGCGGGGCGAATTGCTTCGCAAACCCATTCACGCGGTCGTAAGCCTCCTGCGCCATTGCAACGGCCTCTTGTGGCGTGCGTGGCGCACCGCGCTCTGAAATTATCGCGCGGGTGATGTCCTTCATGGCAGCTTCTTTGCGTGCGTAGTCGGGGTCCGCAGCCTTAACGGAGTTCTCCCAAGACGATACCGTGGCCGCGATGGTGTTCGCGTTCTGCTCATGGAAGGAACGTTCGCTTTCCTGCCGCTGCTGTGTCTCATGCTGCACCTGACGAGACAGAGCCTCGTTGCGTTGCAACATTTCGAGACGCTGGCGCTGCACCTGGCGAGCGCCTTCATCGGTGATCTGGCCGGAAAGAACCTGCGCCTGAAGATCATGGGGGAGAACAATCCCCAACTGCTCTTGCGCAAGATGAACAAACGGCGTGATCGACTCCAAAAAGGTTTTGAAATCACCACGCTGCAACGCAGCACCAACACTCAAGAGCGTGTTGAAACTTTCGTTGTCGATGTTGTTCTGACGCAGATAAGAATTCAGGCTTTCCGCTGCCCGTGCAGGAACTTCAAGCTGTTGCGCCATGGATGCTTGCTCTTGGAGAGCGCGCACCTTCCGGCGAGTCTTGGAGTTCATGTGCTGGAATTCCTTGGAGGTAATTTCCAGCGAGGCGTCAGCGCCGTCTTCCTTGTCTGGGTCGTCTTCCGTCCCATCCACCGACGCGGCAGGCTTTCCTTCCTCTGAGACGGTTTCCGTCTGGTCGGTTTCCTGTTTGTCGGTTCCCGCTTTCGCGGTTTCTTCAGCCCCGGCTTCGGGAAGCAGTTCGTCGTCGCCTTCTTCCGAAAGCTCCAAATCCGGCACCGCTTTGGTCACAAAGTCCATAAGCGTAGTCGGTTCACTGCCACCCTCTGCCGAGGTAGAATTCGTATCCGAAGTAGGAGCTTCGGTTGTCGCAGACGTAGACACGTCAGTTTCAGTTGACGTTAGATCAAGCGTGTCTTCGTGTGTCTCAACTTCCGCAGGCATTCGGCGCTCCTACTTGGTGTTGTATAGTGTTGTGTTTGTCTATCATATAAGCCGACACCTATGCAAGCGGCGCCTGTCCGGGTGTCTGCGGTGTAGACACGAGATCAGGACCATTCGCACCGGGCGGTGTCTGGGGTTTCGTACCGTTTTGCGCACCCTGCGGGCCTTGTGCCTCTGGCGCTTGCGCCGGATTGGCTGGCATTCCCGATGTAAGGGCGCGCATGGAGTTCATGGCAGTGATGGAAGGCATGTTCGCCGCCATCGCCTGCGTGACATCCAGACGATCATCAAGGCGCTTGATAAGCTCGCGAACGAGGAATTCAGGGTTAACCCCCGGAACCTGCATCAGAAGCGGCATCACACGTTCGGCATTCTGGATTTCCTGCGCCTTGTTCGGGCGACCAGTTGAGCCAGCCTCAACCTCAAGAAAGATTTCCTGCGCAACGTCAGCTTTCGACATTTTCGGCCAGATAGCACCGGGACCGACGATGTTCTTCACGGTGTCTTCGCTCATTTCGAGCAAAAGAATTTGACCGGAAGCGCGGAAAAGCTGCGTCAGAAGGTCGTCCAGATCATCAACGTTCGAGCCGACGCTTGTCATGCGTGAGCTTTCAGCGATCTGGCTTTCCGTCGCAGTTCCGCCGGAAACACCGCCAAGGTTCGCTTCCTGCGAGCCTGTGACACGCAAGCTGTCCTGAAAGACACCATTCGTCTCGTACAGGTTCGGATCGATATTCGGCCCGGTGTAAGCCTGAAGCAAATCACCGACTTTCTGACCGGGAGTCAGGCCCTCAAGCTCAAGAATTGCGTTGGCCGGGTGACTTTGAAGCTTCAGCTTGTCGTCCTTGGAAAGAACACCGGAAGCGACCGCAGTCTTCGGGCGCGCGGCCAGACGATGTTCGCGCAACATCTGACGCGAGCGGTTCAACTCGCTCTGCATGTCGCGCATCAGACGCACGTCAGACGGCGGGAAAATCCGGCCTTCTGCATCGCATTCGTTCGGAACATAGGCAAACCACGGCCAGAAACGCTCGATGTAGACTTCCGGCTTCGACGGCTCGCGCAGAAAATCCGGGTATCCTTCACAAATATGGAATACCAGACCTTCCTTGCGGGAATAGATTTCCCAAACATGAACCGAATTCGGCTTGTCTTCGTCAGAATAACGGTCGCTGTAATCCTTGCCAAAGAGCTGTTCAAACTCGGTGCGATTTGCGTATGGGTTGCTGTCTTCACGCGCATTGAAATGCGCAGACACATCCACTTCGTAGATTTCCTTGATCTCGTCTGTAGACAGGCAATATTCCTGGGCAACCCAGTCGGCCCCCAGAAATTCACGAAGATTAACCGTCTTGGGGTCTGGAATGATGGACGTGCTGGCCGGGTAGTCATAAACTACCCCCTCACGAACCAACACATCGGCATCGCCCTCCAACGCTTTGATCTGGCTTTCAAGTGCCGCAGCGTCAGGGTTGTCTTCGTCAATTTTGCCATCAGCCAGGTCAGCCGAACGGCGCTTGATGACAGAAAGCTGTTCTGACAAGTCGCTGATCTGCGCTTCCTTGTCTGGATCGCGCTCCATAATGCGTTGCCAGCCGACTTTTACGTAGCCGACGCCGGTCGTGATCGACCGACGCACGACCATCTTCATCATAAGCTTGAAGTCGTGGGCCTGTTCCTGAATGGTATATTCCTGCACAAGCTCAAGCGTCTTGGCGATGGTGTCCAGTTGCTGCATCTGCTGACGAACGTTTTCAGCATCCTGTAGAATGCTCTGCGCTTCCATCATCTGCGGCATTGCCTGCATTCCGGCCATGACAGTGTTCATGACTCCGGCCATATCGCCGTTTTGCGCGCTCATCATGAGCTGCGGCATCATAGTCTGCATGGCCTGCATCTGGGCCTGGGCGATCTGAAGGCCCTGATTTGTGCCGTCCCAGACAGTATTCAAAATCTGTTCGCGACGACGGGCTACAGCGCGGGGGTTCTTCGCGTAAAGAGCCGCGACACGCTGCTGGATATGACGATGCACGATGTTCGCAACATAGCGATCGGACGCTTCATCGCCATCCGCCGAACCGTTCAACTGTTTCTGTCCGTCCCACTGCAAGCCGAAGGCGAATTTCTGATCCTCACGCATGCGCGCGAAATCAGAGTTCCAATGCTTTTTCGCCCGTTCAACCTTGCCCTGCCATTCGGTGACAAGACGCTTGCGCGCCTCGCTCGCTTCCTTGTCCGGCTCGCGCTTGATACCGTTCGGGGCGCTGTCTGCGGCAGGCAAAACGGCTTGTTCGAGGCTGTCGATGTCCATCAGGTCTGTTTCTTGTGCCATTACCAGCCCCTTGTGTCTGCGCGGGCTTTTTCAAGCGCGCGTTGGCGGTTCGACTGCTCCTTGAGCCAGCCGAAGGTCATGCGGTCTTTGGTTTCGATGGGTTTCGGTGCGGGCGCACGGCGTTGGAGGGTCAGGCCCATGCCGATGTAGGCGAGCGCATCCACGAAATCGTCGTGAAGCCCTTGCGGGAACTTCAACATTTCGTTGCGAGCATCGCCCCACCACTTCGCGAACGAAGGGAAATAGACTTTCCCCATTGCCATGCGGGCTGCGATTGCCTGCGCGCGGGCCTGCTTGTCTGCGGCAGGGGTTACTTCGATCAGCGAACTATAAGTGCGCGTTTCGATCATGCGCTTGCGCAGGAACGGCCCAATAGATTTCGAGATATGGCCCTTTTCAGCCCACCAGAAGACAGGCCGATAGTGCTTCATGATGTGAAGCATGCCTTCGACCACCTCATCAGTGGGCGCACGCTTCCAGAAGATGTCCGGCATGACCCAGATGTTGTCCTCCCTGTCCACACCAACAGTCAGAAGACACGTCAGGTCACTACCCTGCGCCGTTGAAACGGCATGGTCAGAAGCCGTGTAGAAAGTGAGCTGGTCGCGCGGCGGAAGCTCCTTCTGCGAACCGTATGTGCGAAGGTTTTCGGCCTTGAAGAACACACCATCGTCTGGCGCGGGCCGTCCCTGATAAAGAGCCTGAAAACCGCGAGGGTCAGACTGCTGAAAGTCGCGCAGGTACTGTTCGTCAAACCGCGTCGGCCAAAGAGCCTCGCCGGGTTTGCGTCCCAGAATATCGTTGTCGTAGGCCAAGGCAGGAAGGTCGATGATATGCCACTTGCGGGCTTCGGCAGCGCTGAAACACGGGTTCGCGGGGTCAGTCAGACGGCCAATAAGATCGTCTTCGTGCCAGCGGGTCTGAATGATGATGATCGCGCCCGCCTTGGTCATCATGCGGGACTTGATGACCTGATTATACCAAGACCAAAGACTTTCGCGGATCGTCTTGCTGTCTGCTTCCTTGCGGTCCTTGATCGGGTCATCGATCAGGAGCAAATGGCCACCACGGCCCGTCGCGGAACCGCCGCGACCCGTGAAGAACATCACTCCACCTTCGGTCAGCTCAAGGCGATCAACAGCCGCAGCGCCTGCTTTTAGCTGTGCGTCGGGAAAAACCTGACGATATTGCGGCTTCTGAAGAATATCGCGAACATTGCGACCGAAGTCCCAAGACAGCTTTTCGTTATACGTGCCGAAAATGATGTGTTTTTCCGGGTTGCGCCCAAGATACCAAGCCGGGAAATTACGGGATGCGAGTTCGCTTTTTCCGTGACGTGGTGGAACGGAAATAATCAGGCGGGAAATCAGTCCGGCCTCTACAGCTTCCAGTGCACGCGCAATTGCATGGTGGTGGCGCTCATCCTGATAGAGCGAATGCGTCACATCGTCGGGATAATCCGGCGAAGGCAGCATATACTTCGTGAACTCGATAAGCCCGTCACGCGCAGCGCTGATCTTCTTCTTGCGAAGGAGCAGAGACAGAAGCTTGTCTTCATCGGAACGGAACGCCATCAGATTGCCGCTCCTGTCTGGGTGTTAAGCCAGTTCGTGCCATCGGACACTGCCAGAACCTTCAGATCAGAGACGAAAACGAGACGGCCCGCCGGAGACACGGCAGGCAAAGCCGTGCTGGCGTAGACAGTGAGCTGGACAGCACCACTAACTATGTTTGCTTTGTCGGCCACATTAGCCGACAACGCTGCAACTTCTGTTGAAAGGTCGTCAATGTCGTTTTCGGCACTGCCAACTCGTGTTGCGAGCGTGGTCACACTGGAAACACTGGCCTTGTCGTTCAAGGCTTCGGAAAGCCCATTCACCTGCGCAATGCTGTGCGTGTGGTTGATGTTCGCCTTGCCGGAAATCTGGGTTTCCATGGCGTCCAGTCGAGCAGCGATACCCTCCGGGTCGAGGTTCATCTTTTCGTCTACGACTTTCTGGACATCGCGCTCAAAGCGCGTCTGCATGGGCATAACAATCAGCCTCCCCGCTTCTGTCCGGCTTCGAGACGCTGAAGGATTTCACGCACCAAGCGAACATCGCCTGTCTGCTGATTGACCGCAGCCTGAATTTCCTTCAGCGCCGCATTCATGTTTGCAACCTGCTGTTCCGTGGACGTGGTGCGATACTGAAGTCCTTCAACTTTGGTATCGACCTTGCGAACATCATCCTTCAGGTTCTTGATGTCTGCGACGGCTTCAGTGCGCCACGCCTGAAGATCAGTGATGTCGCGGGTCTGGTTAACCCAAAGCGTCACCCCACCAATCACAACGAAAGCGATCTGCGCCAGTTGCAAAAGCGTATTCAGGTTCCACTCGATTTTCCCTTTTGGCGGTAGTTGCATAGTGCGTTCCTCGCTCACTTCCGCCCCCAAATGTCTTTTGCTGTGTGACCGCCCATGTAGAGGGCAAGAAAAGTGATGGTCAGGCTGACAAGAACGCCCAAATCCGGAATTTCCAGAGAAATTCCGGTGATGCCGCTTGCAAGCGGTGCCGCAATCAGCGCGTAGAACCAGACAAGCATCAGAAACCACATCCAGGCCGGACGCCACGCCCACGTCCAAAGGCTTTCGGACTTGCCCATTTCAGTTTTCAGAAGGTCGTTCGTGAGCTTCTGTTGCTCCACGTAGAGCTTGAGAATTTCAGGGTTTTCGTCCGCAGAAATCACCGCAGCGTCGATGTCAGCAGGGTTTGCAGACGGGATGTCTTCAGGTTTCACGCCAAGAGTCTCGGCAATCGTGTCTACGACCGTGCCAGCCAGCCCACCAATGGTTGGGCCAAGCTGTGAAGACACGATGTCCTTGACGATGCTCGATCCAGTGCGCACCGCAGAAGACAGAATGGTGTCCAGAATTGGATTGCTCATGCCGCAGCCTCCGCGTTGTAGGCTTCGGCCCGCTTTTTATTGATGTGAGCGCGCCAGAGCAGATAACCGACGAAAGCAACCGCTGCGACGATGATCCCGAATGTCAGCCAGTGTGCGAGCTGGTCAGACATCGCAAAAGTCGTGCCACCGCCGCCACCGGCAGCTACAGCACCTGAATTCTGCTGGTTTGCCTTCTTCGCTGCGCTCTTGGCTTCGGTCGTGAGTGTTTCTTTCACGTCTGTTTTGCTTTTTGCATTAGACGACACATGCATACGCACCGACTCTGCTTCATTTGCAGCGATACGTGTCGTCCATCCCTTGCCGAAAGTGACAAAAGTCTTCAGCGCCTGGACAAACCCCTGACGTTTGGCGCAGATTTTCTTGATGATCTGCACGCCATCGGAGACACGCAGCTTTGCGAGCGTGTTCGGACCAATAATTCCGTCCTGAGACACACCAAGCGCCGCCTGAAGCCACTTCGCACCACGCGACGGGCCAGACATCACGCCTGCATCAAAGACAGCCAGATCTACACCCGCCGGAAGATCGTCGCCCCGGACAGGTTTCCAGTAGTTTTTCTCGTAAATGGGCTTCACATCATCAAGCGAGAGATTTTTAATGTCGAGCGTGGGATACGCAGCCGCAGACACGCCGTACTTGGTGCCTTTCAGGACACCAACACCGACTTTGCCCCCGGTCCAGTTGCCCGGGTCTTTGCGATTGCTCGAATAGCCGCCCTCATATTTGAGCGTGAATGCGAGACAGGCGGAATAATTTGACTTCATGTCACACCTGCGCGAATTGCTCCCAAACCGGGTCAACCTGTTCGTTGGTCAGCCCAAGGATGGGGATAAGCTGGACAATAAGGGGATGAAGGCGGCGAAATTCACTCGCGTAATCCCATTCGATCTGCGCTTGCGACTTTTCTGGTTCGGGCAAAGCTCCAATTGCAACGGAAACACCGTCGAGTTTCCCCAGATGCAGAAGTCCAAGGCGAAGCTGTCTTGCGGATAAGTTCGGCATACGCGCGCGACGTTCTTCAGGCGTCAACACGGGCTCAACGTAGGGAGCGATGGTGTTTCCTTCTAACTCCCATTCAGCAAGCATAACGCGGTGGCGGTTTGCCATGTCGTCAGGTACGGACAATTCAACGCCGTCGATGACAGCAACGATGGAGCCGTATTCGGTGTATTTTGCACTTGTGATCATCGTTAAAGCTCCGCGTCCAAAACTAACACGCCCCCGGCCACGACTGGACCGGCTGCTAGGGCCTGCCAAGTGACTTGCACAGAAGAAACGGCAGCGAAGTTGCCTGCGTTTATGAGTTCAACCGCACCTTTTGAAGACACGCTAGGGTTGGCTCTCATACCCCTTTGGTCCAAGTTCAAATTGAAATACTGAGACGCAGCGGTGGCAGACGTGGTGGTTCTGAAAACAACTTCACGATAGTAACGCTCAACTAGCTCCGTTTCTTGCCGAATGTGGCGCGGAGAATACGGGTCGTCCTCACTAGTTGCATCACCCTCGACAAGCGACATTCTTGTTATCGTCAAAGGTTGCGTCGTCCGTACCGGTAACGAAACAACCCATTCCAGAAAATCGCTCGATCCAAAGATTTTTCCTTCTGTCGAAGGGAGATCAAATGCCAGCTTTGCAATTCCAATGCCGCCATCATTCCGCAGAAGCACTGTCTGCGTAGCTGTACTGACGCCAGCACTACCGCTGGTTCCAAAATTCTGGCCGATATAGCAACTCGCTGTAATGACTTCTCCCGCAGCGTGGGCGAAAGACATGGTTGCTTTCCGGCTAGCAAGTGTGTCCGCGCCCTCAATGCGCTGTGTAACAAAAACGTTTCCCGTTGTCGGCGCCGTAGCGAATGACAACCTGAGACGCGGGTGTTTGCCTGAACCAGCAAACGGAATGACTACCGGACACTGCACATTCAACGTCTGGTTAGTGTTGTTCACAATGCGGATGCGGTCTGTGGTGTATGCAGCTTGACCCGCCAGGATGTTGAATGATGTCCCGCGCTGAGTGATTTCCGCGCACCCGTTGAGAATTTTGTTACGGAAACCAGCAAGGATACCAGCTCCAATATTGGCGCGGGCCTGCCCTTGTTCTGCCGCTGTCAGGACTTGCGGTTGGTACGAGACAGGGTTTTCAACAGACACAGCCGCAGCTTCCGCGCGATCCGCTGCGTCTTCAGCGCTGTTCTCACTCGCCAAGGCGTTTGTTGCTGACGTTGCCGCCGCATTCTTGCTTGCGAGCGCATCTGAAGCACTGTTCAAGGCATTGTTTGCGGCTGTCATCGCCTGTGTAGCGTTTGATGCTGCTACGCCTGCATTGAAAAATGCGTCACTTGCGGATGTCGCAGCGTTGGTTGCGCTCGTATTGGCGGCTGTCGCACTTGCCGCCGCAGCGTTCTTGCTTGCAAGAGAGTCCGAAGCACTGTTTGCAGAGGCAATGGCGCTGTTAGCCGATGCGGTAGCGCTGTTGTCGGCTTTCGCCGCGTGGTGTTTTGCAGAAAATTGTCCCGGTTCAACAGGAACATCGACTGGGTTCTCAGCCCACTGCTTCGCCTTATCCCTTGCGGCCTGCGCTTCAGTGGTTGCTTCTGTGAAATCCGCGACAAGAGACCATTTGCCCGAAGCCTGGTCGGTATTGAAGTCCGAACCGGACACGTGGGCGACGATACAGGTGTAAAAACCGTTGTTCGCGAAAACCGTGTCACGCACCACGTAGGCGGTATTTGGTGTCCAGGGCACAGGCGGCTTGAAGCCTACAGCCAATTCAGGGCGAAGCTGGTCGAAACCTACCGACTGATTTGCCAGATCGCCGTCATCACGCTGGATAATGTTGAGGCGGTCAATCGTCTCGTCGCTCGCGCGCTTCACTTCCGCAAAGGCTTCATCGAGCTGGTCGCCCGGTTGGGGTACGTCCGGCTCGTTAACCGTGTGGTCCAGAAAGGAATAGTCGTAAGTGATCTTGGTTGGAGCGGCCATGCAGTGACACCCGTGTCTTGTGGTGTTTCCTGCGTCGGCTTCGTGGCCCTGGTTGTTTTCGCCACCGTCTCCGCACAGACTGGATGCCGGAATGTCTACACCGGAACTCGCCGCAGCGCAAGACACGACCAGACACGGCACAACACCCCATCGAGCCGCAGCCCGGTGGAACAGCGAAAATTTTGGGGGGTAGTTAGGGGGTGTGGGGTATCGTAGATACACCCACCCCCCGCTACTACCCCCCAACACCAAAATTGAAAACGTTCGATAACTCAAAAAACTTGAGTCTTTTCAAAAGCCTGAGACAGTTATCGAACGGCTTGGCGTTTGGCTTAGTTTTGGAGCCTTTTGGGGGAGTTATCGAAAAAGTTGGACGCGAAAAATTTGGTGCGGCGGACGGTCCACACACGCGGCGCGGGCGGTCAGGGGGTGGCCGGGGGTCGGGTTCGGGGTGTTGTCTGGTGTCTGTGTCTGCGACAACATGACTCACGACAAAGGTGCGACAGGTTGACTCACTTCGCCCACGAAAAAGGCGGTCACATCCCTAGCAATGATGTGACCGCCTTTGATTTCGTTAGTCTTTTTGTGTCTGCTCGGCACTAATCCCGGCACTAACGCTTGAGTTTCTTGTTTAACTCGTTGATTTGCGCGTCAATCTCACCTTCAGACAACAATTCGCCGTGGGTTTCGTCGTCGGTTGGTGGCGCTTGGTACTTGCCAAGCAAGCCTTCGATTTCCGCCAATGTGCGCGCCGCTTGCGCCTTTGCAGCCGCTGGCGCACTCACATCAAGACACACACTCTTGAGCGTTGCTATCACTACATCTTTCAAACCTTGCGAAGACTTTTCTAACCGGACCCCGTCACTATCAGACATTCTAACCCTCTGAATTTGTTGATGAATTGGAGTTATCGAATATCACCCCTTTGGCGTCCGTTCGATAACTAGGCTAAACTTTTGTTTTTATTTATGTTTTTAGACTTATCGAACGCCTAGACACAATGCCGTGTCTGCGCGTGTCTACGCTTACGACTCAACACATTTGAAGGCTTCGCGCATTACCCGAAAGGCTTCCTGATTTTCGCGATAGTTCGGATCATTCTTGCCAGTTGGAACATATTCGCCGCGCCGCATAGCTACCGATGCACCGCCATGCCTGTAACAAACCTGTTGCCCGCGCATTGCGACTTTCCTGCAATGCTTACACTTTGGCAGGTGCTGCAAATACGTCTTTGAACGCACCGCAGCCAGCGCCAGCGGCACGCCATCCTCTTTCTTGCGTCCTGAGAAATTCGGGCCTTTCTGCTTCTTTGGTCGCGGCATGTGAATTTTTCCTGTCTGCTGTGTTTTATGGTGTTGTGTTTCAGCGCGAAACACGCTAGACACTACACAACATAACACAAACAAGACACAGGAGACACCACAATGAAACTCTCTAACGACGCTCGCACCGCCCTGAAAAACGCCATTTCCAGTCATCCGGCTTGGAACAACTACCGCCGCGACGTGCTGGGCGGCATGAATACAGGCAACATGACAAAGCAACAGTTGTTTGATGCTGCCGCTCAATTCGGCATTGATATTCCCGCACTCGCCGCTGCCGCAGACACTGCCGCCGCAAGTGCTGCCGCTTATCCAATGGCAACCGCTGCTGCCGCCATAGCGGCCCAGAACACTCACGACGCTGTAATGGCCGAAACTGGCGACAAGGAAGCCGCTCGAATTGCGGCAGAGAAAGCCGCAGCCGAGGCATTTGTAACCGCAGACACAACGAAGGACGAACCCTTGCAGGACGATGAAACAAGCGAAACGCCTATTCTTGACAAGGCAATTGCGGACGCGAAAGGCGTTCTTGACCATGTGTCGCCTTTCCTCGGTGACAAGCTGCGCCAGCCGCTGGAAAACGCAATCGCGCATCTTGCCCTTGCTGCAAAAGACGAAGTTGCAAACGTTGTGCCGCTTGTCCCTTTTGCGCCGGGATCGCTGCCGCAGGCTAAACCTGTCTCGCAAGAAACAGCCGGAAAGCTGTTTGACGTTAAATCCCCCACGCTGAAAAACCGCAAAATTCGTGTCTGGGACGCAAAGGACGCTCCGCGCTCTGATAAAGACTTCGCTTTCGTTGATGACTTGCTTGAAGATATGCTTGTCGCCTTTGAGCGTTGTGACACTGTGTGGCTGGCAGGCCCGAAAGGCACCGGCAAGACCTCTTTGCCTCGCGAGATTGCAGCACGTACAAAGCGCCCATGCGTCCGCATTGCACACCATCGCACGACAGAACCCGTTGAATTGATCGGCTCTATGTATCCGTCCGAAAATGGCGGCGTGGAATGGAAAGACGGGGTTTTGACTGCCGCTATCCGCCGCGCTGGCACTATCATCATTCTGGACGAACCCACGTTCTGCCGTGCTGGCGTTCTGGCGCTTTACCAGACCTTGCTTGACCATCGGTTTTTGACGCTGGCAGAAAATGGCGGCGAAGTTGTTCCAGTTGCTCAAGGTGTTGTGTTTGTTATTGCAGACAACACGGCAGGCAATGGCGACAACACCGGACGCTATGCCGATACAAACAGCATGAACGCAGCTTTCCTTGATCGCGCTGCGAAGATTTTGAAAGTCGATTATCTGCCACGCGCCAAGGAAATTGAAGTGTTGCAGGCAAAGACAGGATGCGCCGTTGAAGCCGCTGAAACGATTGTCGATTTTGCAGGCAAGACACGCAAGGCAGGCGAACAGGGCGACATAACGGAAGGACTTTCTTTCCGCCGCATGGTGGCGCTCGCAAACGATATTCAGGACGGTATTGCAGCCCGTCGCGCCTTCCAGAATTGCGTTCTCAATCATGCGCCAGCTGACGACGCAGTGTCATTGAATGAACTAGCAAAAGCGCACCTTGATTTCAAGAAACTGGACGGCGGAAAGCCGCAGCCAAGCAACAGCAAGGCCGCTTCGCAATTTGATCCCGTGTCGCTTTAAGCGACACGCAAACAAACCACGACAAACACGGGAAACACTGACATGACACTGGTTTATGATTATGTGGCTGGCGTAAAGACCGCTGCCGTCAAATCCTACATTGCTGCAACCGGCGACACTGCCACGGACTGGCGTATCAGCGTGGGCGATGCTGGTTCAACCGCAGCAATCGCACACACAAAGAGCGCGCACCCGAACTATCCAAATGCGTTTCGGCTTGTGCTTCCGACCATGCCAATTGACGGAAGACTGACACGGCATGAGGTGGAGCGCCTGACCGGCTACTGGTTGCATGAAGTTTTGGGCCATGCCGTGCAAACTGATTTCGACGCATGGGACGAAGCTTTGAAGCTTGGTTTGAGCCGTGAAGTCAATTGTATCGAAGACGTGCGGATTGAACGCGGCATAACTCAAAACCCGCACTATCCGAACGCAAAGCACTATCTCGAAACGCTTGTCGAAAGCATCGCCTACAAAGCGCAGAAAGACGGCTTTGACTGGAACAAGCCAAGCGCCTTGCTGTCTGCAATCGCCTATATCGGGCGTGTGGAATTGCTTGGCTACAATGTGCCGTCCCTTCCTGCCCTTTCCAGTTTGAACAAAACAATGCAAAATTCTCTGCGCGCTATCTTCGCTGAAATCCAGAAATGCAGACACGGCAAGCCGGGAACATGGGACGTTCTTGACATTGCCAAGCGCCTGAAAAACGCGCTGCAATCCCTGCAACAGCAGAACGCACAAGGACAGGACGGCCAGCAGGGCGAAGGACAAGGCCAGCCCGGTGACGAACAGGACAAAAGCGACAACGAAGGACAGGGCGACAATCCGGCGCAAGGCGGCGACAACAAAGAAAGCGACAAGAAACAGCAGGGTGCGGGCAATGGTGCCGGAAACGCTTTTGACGATATGCTGAACACCGCGCCGCAGGACATTGCCGAACGGTTCAACATTACAGCCAGCACCGGCAACCAAGCCGCCAAAATTTCAAACTGGCGTGGCGAATATGAGGCTAAAATGCCTGTCCCTGACAGCTACCGGCAACCCCTCATAACTGCGCGTATGCAAGACTATGCGGGGTTGAAAGCGCAATTGCCCGGCAGCGCAAAACTGCGCCTCGACATTAAAAACTTTGTGTCAGCACCTGAGCGCGTTTCGTTTGAGCGATACCTTGAAGCCGGACGGCTTGACACGCGCCTTGCAGCAAAGATGCGCGCCGGTTCAACCCGCGTTTTTAAGCGCAGGCAGGAAGACGAAGGCCAAAATGCAGCCGTCATGTTTCTTACAGACATTTCCCCTTCAATGTCTGGCGGTCAGGACGTTTCCGCCGCAGTGCTTGCAATTCACATGGTTGAGGCAATCGAGCAAGCGGGATCGCCTGTATGTGTCGCGGCCTTCGATGACAGAACCGCGAAAGCTGACTCACATATAAAGATTGCGAAGCCCTTCAACAAAAGGGCGCGGGCTTGTGCGTGGGAAATGGCGAATTTGGCTGAATTCAAATCGAACGGCACAAATATGAGTCCTGCCATTCTTCAAGCTGCCAAGCGTTTGAAAGCCGTTAACGCGACACGTCACATTCTGTTTGTTCTGACCGATGGTGAGTGCACCCACGGCAAAGGCACAACAAAACAATGTGCGAAGCTTGCCGAAGCTATGGGCGTTGAGGTCATAGGTTTTGGTGTTGGTTGCGACGTGCGCAGCGCTTTCCCTACTGCAATCCGCGTTTCATCCGACATGAGCGAGATAGCGCGCACCGGCCTTTCAGTGCTGGCGAAAACCCTCAAGACAAAGCGCGCCGCATAGGCGCACATTTCAAACTGAAACTCCTGTCTAGACACAGACAGGAATGTGTGTCATTGGTGATTCGTCGCTGGCAAAATCCAGCGATACGGATTTGCAGCCGTTAAACACCACTGGCGCACAGCGCCATAGATAAGCCGTCTATTGGCGCTTTTTCTATGGTCGGGCGTAACGGGAGGGCTTTGCCCTGCCGTGTCCAGTGGCGCGGTCTGCAAACCCGTTACGTCCCGGCCACCAAGATTTGCAGCTTGCGAGCCGGGTTTACCTTCAACCACTGGAGTTAAACCAAATGTCTAAAATTCTTGAAATTGACAACAAGCGCGTAATTTCTGACATCGATCTGGGCCGTATCATGGGCCACAAATTCCCGTCAGCAATCAGAACTGATATTGAAGCACAGAAAGCTGAATTGGGCGACGTGCTTTTCAGCATCATCAACCCTAGACGCGCATACGATAAAACCCGCGACATGAAAGCCTATTATCTGACCGAACCACAGGCACTCGCACTTTGTGGGGGCAACCGGAAAGCCCGCAAAAAGATAGGCAACTTGTTTAACCCGCCAGCACCTAAGCAAGCCCCCAAAATTCAACCGACTGACAGCGCGAGCGGACATTTGACTGTCACGCATCAACATGACGGCCTTTGTCTGGTACAAGGGTTAATGAGTATCAATGTTGCAGCGCAGCTTGTGCAAGCGTTCCAAGGCTTGACAAAATAACATAGCCGTCCAAGTTTACCCCCTCAAAGACCGAACGCTTTGAGGGGGTTTTCTATGCGTATTTCTATTTTAGTGGTTTTGTCTGCGTGTGGCTTGCTCGCAGCCTGTCAAAGCGATGTGCCTGCATACATGCAGCCCAAACAGTACCCCGGATATTCGCAAGCGGAAATTGACCGCTGTCAAATCGCGTCATTCAAAGAAATCCCTCAAGCTGTAGGAACAATGCAAACGTCTGGTGCGCCGTATGTTGGTGCCGGTGGCAACATTATGCAGGGGCAAGGGCGTGCCATTCCTGTTGACATGAATAGAGGCTTGCGAGAACGTTATATAGAAAGCTGTCTGCAACGGAGCAGAAAGAAATGAACTATCGCTTGTTCTCCGCCTTGATAGCGTTTGGCGTATCAATAACCGCCTATCTTGCATTGTGGCTGATAGAAACGCTGACCGGGTGGAGCATCCATCCCGGCGCAATAGCGGCGGTTTCTTTCGTCTTTCTTTTGGCGGTTTTCAATCAACCTGTAAAGCAAGGGTGATTTTAGTTTCTACTAATATGCTGCCGAAACAGGAAATTTGCCAGGTGCTGGACAAGGCAAAAAGAAAGCCCGCCTTTTGAGAGCGGGCTTTAAGCACAGGAAACACCGCTGCTCGCGGCGTTACCAGACATATAGACCTAAGCCGTTGAAAACTCAAGGTACAATCTCGACACGCTGATTGAGGTCTTTGCCACGGACATTGACCACCTTGCCAGACAAGACAAGCCTACGCATTGCATTATCGAGCAACTGGCTGTCACTGTTCACGATGTCTTCGATCTCCATTGGAGGCGCAAGATTGTCCATGGCCCACCGGGGAACATATTTCGTGCGGCTGTTCGCATTGGAGCTAAGTTCGATGTTCCGCTTGTCGGCATCACGGATTGCATCAAGCAGATAGTCTTCCAGTGTCTGGTCAAGTTGGGCCTGTGGCATGGACGCTGCCAAGACAACAAAGACGCCGCGCTCCCACTTCAACGTCACGTAGTCACCATAGGACGAATAGTTGGCCTTGTTTTTCACCAGCTTGTAGGTCAGGCCGTCATCGTTGCGGCGCATGCCGAGTTTCTGCCGCACCGATCCTTCCCATGCCGTGCTACCTGAAGACAGGTTGTCGCTTTCCCGGTTGTTCTCCGAAGCGCGACTGGGATGTGCTGTGAAGACAACCGCAGCCCCTGTCTCCTGCGCCAGCTTGACCAGCGCGCCCTTGACGAACAGGTTGACCTTGAAACGTTCGTTTTCGTTGTCGGGAAACGTATCAATGATGGTATCGACAATCACAACGTCGAAACCTTCCTTGATGATAATGTCCCGCACACCTTTCCAGAAATCGGTCAGCGTGCCTTTGTTGGTCTTGGGGTCGATGTGCATCAAGGCATTGTCGATGCTGCCGGTGCGGCTCCAATAACCCACGTTCTGGTCAAGCGTGCGCATGTCAGTGAGATAATGCGAATTGATTGCTTCCTGACGCCGCCAGACTTCCTCAATTTGGTCTTCACACGCCAAGACAAGCGTGCGTCCTTTCTTGGTCTTCAAGCCAAGGAAATCCACACCAAGCGCGCGACAAGTAGCCAACTGCTGAAGCAAGAGAGATTTGCCCGTGCCGCCGGGAGCGTAGACAGAAGTAACCTCCCCTGCCGCAATCCAGCCGTCTACGATCCAGTCACGGGGCGGCGGGGATTTGCCGTCCCACTGTCTGGGATAGTGCAGAACAGCCGCCATATTCACTTGGGCTTGTTTGGACGGCGGAACGGTCCCACCGCCCAGATCGACAGCAGAGAAAACATCTTTCGCGGCAGGTGTTGGTTCCGTCCAGCCGTTCTGTTTGGCTTCCCAAACGAGCGAGCCATATCCCACCTGCCCCCGGTTCGAGACACAGATGTCATTCTCCCATTTGTGGCGGGTAAAATGCTCGTTGTTCTTCGCGCTACGCTCGGAGAATTCTTCCCAGATGTGAAAGGCTTCTTCCTGCCTGTCTTCAATGTCTCCGGCGCATGTCTTGATCGCGAAGCCCACTTTCAGCCAATCGTCCCAGTGACGGTTTTCATCGTTGGGGATGTTGGAAACAATTTCCCGGATCAGTTTCCAGTGTTCGTCTGTAACCGCACCCTGCGCGACGATTTGAGCCTGGTGCTTTGATGTGCCAGTAATCTTGATGTCCGTGCAGCCTGCTGTCTCGAAAAACTCGCCCAGTTTTTCCATGACATCTTCAGCCTTGCGTGCGTGAAGTTCGTCCAAGGCGTCAGCACTGGCGACATGCTTCCCCAAGACGTAATCCGAGCCATCCGGGTGTTTGCCCGCGATAACAACCTGCTGACCATCAGCCAAAAGCTCAACTGCAATATCATCACCGTTTGGTGTCTTGGCAGACACTCGCATCTTTGGAAATTTCGGCTTGAACGGGTCCAGCCGGTAAACCATTGCCAACTTAGAGTACCAAAGCGAACCCGAACGCCTGCGACGTTCTCCGAAGCGGGAACCCACCAAGCGCGTGATGAGGCCCGTAACATCAGCACTCAACTTGCCATCCGAAATATCTATGTCAAACGTGGGGAAATATCCCGTGCGCAAACCGACATTGTTCTGTTGCATATCCCAACGGTCAATGTCCCTGTCTGTGACCTTGTGCGTTTCCCAGTCTGCGAAGATCGGCACCTTGCTGCCCGCACCAACCGCCACCAGCTCGTCATGGAAACCGAAATCGGCCATCCCTTTGAACTTCGTCATTGCATCATCCCTTCCATGCGTATTTCCCGGCGTATCAAAGCAAGCGCGTTACGCTCTGCCCTGTAGTCACTGGCTGTTGCAGCGCAGACGGCCAACACCTTGCGACCTGCCGGGGTAGTCCAGAATATTTTCCAGTGTTTCTTGCCTTTGGTGCATTCGTTGACAGTTCCACCAACACGCACGATCTCTTTTCTGATAGCTGTAGAAAGATCAGTCATTTGCGATACCGATCCCCCACCCAACCGTCCGACGTGACAGGAAGGCCACCAGCCCAGACAGGCGGGGTGTTCATGATCGCAGCCATGCCGGATGCGTCGTCGTTCTCGTTGATGAGTTCGTCATGCACAGACATAACGAGGCCCGGAATTTGGGCCTCAATATTCACTGTGGCTTCAGCCTGCACGTCACGGGCAACGGCCTGTGTCCAGTTCTCGACCAGCTTTCCGCCGTATGTCCGCAGCCGTTCCCACTTACGGGTGTACTGGTTGACGCCCATGTATGTGATCTCAGGGCCGTATTTTCCCTGTTCGAGACGCGCATCACGATAGACGAGATACCGGCCCGAAGGTAGTTGCACCAACAGATGACCGCGCGTCCGGCCCACGTTCGAGACACCAACAATGACCTGTCGGCCCTTGGGGCCGATAGCCATTTTCCTGCCGGGGTTGCGGATCGCCCAGACACACGCTTCCTGCGCTGTCTTCCAATAGCTGACGATAGCCGGATTTTGCTTGCGCCAACGAAGCACTGCTGTTTCAGCTTCATCGTCGGCTAGATAGAGCCGATAAGTTCGAGCCGTGGCCTGAAACTTTGACCATCCCATTCCAAAACCACAATTGTGAACCAACCGCCCAGAAACCGTGAAGCGGTGGCGAGGACCGGCGTTTACGATGTCGTAGACTTTGACGCGGCGTGCCTGCGGGAGTTCCGCATCTGCTGGCTCTGGGTTGCCCACCGCAGATTTCCCGGAGCATAGGGTCCGTTGTTGTCGATCCTGTCTAGAGACATTTTCGGCGGGCGCTTCCCTAGATTGTGGTCCACCCAGAACGTGGCTTCCGTCACAGTATTGAACAGAAACTGAATGCCCCTGCCGCCGTAATTCGCCCAGTGTTTGTGCTTGGGGTTCATGCAACGGTTCTTGGCATCCGTCAAACATTTGTAGATTTTCCGCAGGCGTGCCGGGATGGGAACTGCATGCGGCGCGTTCCTCGACTGGCAAAGACAGCCTTTCGTCTTTCCATGCCGCAGGCTGTCCCAAGACACCAGCTTTTCCGTGTCGCAGGCTGTGCACTGGCAACGCAGGAAACGATAGCCGTTCTTCCTCACGAATTCCGCGTTCAACACCTTCCACATACCGAAGCGGTGTCCCGCCGCAAGCGGTGCGTGCGAGCCTGACCACCTGCGATGCTGCGCGCCCGAAAGAAATTTGCCGTCCGTCTTCTGTCCAGACAATGTGATCGTGTGTTGCGATGAGTCCGTCATACTCAATAACCTCTTTTTCGCCACGGCAGACAACACCGTCATGGGAAACCCATTCGACGCCATCCCAGACACGCATTTCTGTTGTGATTTTTTCGATAGGAACGAGGCCGTGCTTTTCTGTCAGCACCAGTTCGCCTTCCGAAATGCAGGCCAAAACCAGCACCTTGCCCAGTTGCCGGTCGTTCGATCCCATCTTCTGCGCGGTATAGACATACACATCCTCGCCGCGTGCGAAGACATCCAGAATGTCATCTTGACCAGACAGCCAGGCCACCACGCGGGCTTCAATCTGGGACAAATCCTGCTGAAAGAATTTCTTGCCGGGAGTTGCGGCGAAACAACCGCGAATGATTGACGCAACGGCGTCCAGTGGATTGATGAACAAACCGACTTCATCCGGTGTGGCGTCATCCAGCACCATGTCGATGATTTCACTGACGCGCTTGGTCGTGGGACGTGGCAGGTTCTGCACCTGCACAAGTCGGCCAGCCCATCGGCCCGTCCTGTTCGCCCCATAATATTGCAGGAGTCCACGAACACGCCCGTCTGCGCAGACACATGCCAGCATCGCATTAAGTTTGGATGTCGAGCTTTTTGCTGAAGCCTGCCGCAGTTCCAGCACTTCGCGCGCGACTGGTGTCAACGTACCGGAAAGCGCTTCCTCAACCGCCTCTTTGGTCAGGGATGTGACGTGCGGGTTGTTCTCTTGCACAAACGCCAGAATGCGCGCTGTCTGCGTGCAGGCCGTAGCTCTGCCGTTCGTGAGTTGGTTCATGCGCTTGTCCAGCTCGGTCTTTTCCCAGTCGGTGAAAGCCTTGAGCTTGTTGACCAGACGCATGTCGAGCATGACGCCACGCATGTTGATTGTCATGTCGGCTTCCCAGACACGTTGCTCTGCGTCTGGAAGGTCGGGAATGGTCGCAGCGATAGCGCGTTCGGTGTCAACGTCGTTTTCGCAATACCGATAGAGGCCCGGCAAAAGCGAGGGATCGTCTTCGTGCCACCATGTGCCGCCCTGTCGAGGCTTGCAGAGTTTCTGCATGAGCTTATGACCGGCGCTGTCTTTCTGGACACGCGCGCCACTGGCCTGTGCAGCCATATCGAGCGAGAGTGGCAGGCCCCAGTATGCTGCCGCAGCCATCGTGTCTCGCATCTGCGAAATGAAAAGCTTCGGCCAGCCAAACCGGGGCGCACAAATCCGCGTCCAGATTGCCAGCTCGAACATTGCGTTCCAGGCGTGAACCTCGCCGCCGTCTTCGACATGCTGGCGAATTCTGTCTGGAAGCGGTTGGCCCTCTATCCAGATGTCGGTCGGCTCATTGTTGAACGCCCACGCCATGCAGAAAACCCCAGTGGAGGGGTCTTCCGCATAACGCCAGGCACCTGTCTTTTTCAGGTCGGCAGTAGACCGTGTTTCAAAGTCAATATAGAGCCGATCAGCCATGTTTCTTGCCGATCTGGCGTATCAAGACATCGATGTTCTCATAAAGATCATCGAAGGAGCCGCCGTTATAGAGCGTGAAGTCTGCCAGTTCCTGCATGTTCCCCATTTCGGAAACATGCTCGCTGGACACACCGCGTAATTCCGCAGGGCGGTCAACGTAGACAACATAACCGCCCAGTTCGTGGATCGCTTTCACTTCGTTGGGAAAGCGCGTGCCTTCTTCCACGACCGAAAAGCCATCAGCCACATGCTGTTGAGCGCGAGCCGCCCAGTGCCGTGTCCATAGATCAGGATGGATCAGCCCCCGGCCCCACTCGGTGCCAAGGGTTTGCATAGCGTGTCTGGGTGTCTTGCCGCCGAGAACAGCCGCAGGCGTATTCTTCAACGTGCCTTCAAGTTGTTCGTCAGAAAGGCCAAACACCCGCAGCATGTCTTTCAGCGGCTTGCTGAAAGGTTCACGCTCGAAGCCGTATAGCTCGACCAGACGGGAAGCGACTTCTGTCTTGCCGGAACGCATAGGTCCGGCCAGTCCGATAATGACAGGAGACATGGTGCGCTCCCATCAAAACGGTGTTTGATCGTAGAAACGAATGATCCAACTCGCGACATGCATCGCGAGATTGAACACCCAGACAATCGCGATGATCGCCCAAAACCGCGAACGAGTGCGGCGATATGCGTATAGCGAAAAGGCCAGGAACAGCAGCGAAAGCAGGGTGAGGATAATATCTAAAACCATGTCACAACCCCCTGCCTGCATTGAGGGTTTCGACCACAACCGAAAGTGTCTGCGTAACTTCAAATCCGAAGTCTTTCGTATAGCCGATGAAGGTTGAGCCGTGGGCCGTCTGGCGAACGAATGTCACCTTCTTTGGATCGACCGCGACCAGCTTTTCAGGCTTGGTGTTGTCGATGTTGTATTGCGTAAAAGTCTTGAGCAGCGAGGCCATCTTTAAGTTTCCTGTACTGTTGAAGATGGACCGGCCCCCGTGAAACAAGGAAAACGGGGGCCGGTAGCCGCACGCCGAAAGGATGAAAAGCGTGCGGCGGGTGGCGATCAGAACGGAAAATCGCTGTCGCTATTGTTTGGTGTGTCTGCCATATAAGACGACACATCTGCATCCCCAAACGCCTTGTGTGCTGCCGTGCGGCCATCAAGACGAGGCATGTCGAACTTGCCGATCTGGACGTTCTCAAGACCAAAGGCCACGCCCTTGTTACCGGAGTTGTCATAGGCGAAAGGCTTCACACTGGCACGCGCGAGCTGACCAGCCCAGATGTCGTTGGGGTCAAGAATGTCTTCGCGAGACGGTCCAACGAGTCCCGGCGCTGTCTTCGTCCAGGCATTGATGAAGATGAAGCCTTCTTCATAACCCGCATAGTCCTTTTCCGCTGCATCGCGGAACGGGCTGCGAAGGTTGGACGGCATCTTGTTGCCCCACTTTTCGCGGGCGCACTGTGCAACGGCATCCTTGAGGATTTTGAACTCGTTGGAAGCCTGCGCTTGCTGGTCGAAGACAAGTGTCAACGAATAGCGGGGGTCCGCACCTTCTGCCGGTGGACGCGGCGTGAACAGGTTCGGGAACGAAAGAATGCCGAAAGGCGTAATCAAAGCAGTCATGTGATCTTCTCCTAGTGTCTTGTCGTCCGGTGACTGCCGGGGTTTTCTACAGGTCTACGTCTTCAAAGGTCGTCTGCGGGCCTGTAGCTGCCGCAGGGCGACTGTCTGCGTCCGGGGCGAGCGTCGTCCCAGAGCTTTCAGCAGTGATGAATTGATCGAGGCCGATGTCAGACAGCGTGCGTTTGTCGCGCTTCAAGATCGCTTCGACCTGCGCCGGAGACTTGATCTGCGGCGGCGTGTAAAAACTGTCAGTGAGGATGTGATTTGCCTCAATGATTGTGCTTACAGCTTCTTCATCGACCCACTTGCGGGTTGCCCGCTTCGGGACGAGTTTCCAGCCGTCGATCTTGTGGCCTTTCTCAATGGCTTCAGAGACGACAGCGCGAACTTGAGACACCCAACCCGAAATCAGTTCGGCTTGCTCAAGGATCGCGCCCAGTTCTTCGAGCGGGATAAGGTTCGGGCTAGGCGGCGTTGCTGTCACGTCATCAAACTGGGTGCGGGCGACCGTCAGCGCTTGCTTGCGAAGCGCCGGACATTGGCCAGCATGCGGACACCAGCGGCAATGTTGTCCTGTTTGGTATGTTGTGTCTCCTGCAATAACCGACATCACCGCAGGCATAAGCACCGTGTCGGCCCAGACAAACAAATCAATCGTCGGGATCGTCCACGAACGCACAGGCCCGTCCTTGTGCGGCGCACGCGGCTGCACAACCGTCATCGTAACTTGTTTGGGGAGCTGGAAACCCCTTTCCAGAATGTGGAAAAGACCGCCGAGTCCGTAATAAAGAAACTGCGTGTTTCCGACAGCCTCAACAGGTACGCCGACGCCGTGTTTGTAGTCGGTGACGAACAGGGTTTCTGCATTCAGCGCCAGAAAGTCGGACGTACCGAACAAAGGCGTCGGACACTTCAAACCGTCACGTTCCCAGAGTTTCGCAAGTGTGATGTTCTGTTCGATATAGAAGGATATTGCAGGCAGGCTGCGGCAGTGATCGAGATAAACTTGCACGGCGTCAGCCATTTCGGGGGTCACTTTGAACCCCTGAAAATCCAGACCAATGTAAAGGTCCGCGTCTTTGTCTTCACGCAGACAGGTTTCGGCCAGATCGTGCGCAGCCGTTCCTTCGGCTGCGTAGACACTACCCCGGCGTTGAGGTGCATCGGGGTGCATGGAAAGCTCCCCCGACTTCGTGCAATTCAACCAGATGTGTGAACCACTGGCTGAAAGTATGGCGTGCGCACGCTCGCTCATGGCTCAACCCTGCTGGTCCTGAAGTTCCTTGACTTTCTGATAGAACGCCAAGCCGTCCGTTTCGGCGTCGATGTCGCGGAAGGTCTTCACGTTGAAATCCTTCAGAAGAGCCATCACCGCGTCTTTCGCCTTGCCCGAATAAAGCTTCATGGCAATGTCCATGGCTTCGTCGTAGGCTTTCTGTGGCGTCAGCTCGTCAACTTTCTTTTCGTCCTGCGGCAGCGCATCGGTCGGGTCGCCGGTTTCCTCGACAGCCGCAGCTTCTTCCTTCTTCGGGGCGCGCTTGCCCTTCGGCTTGTCTTCTGCGACGGCAGGCTGGCCAGTCGTCAAAGGCGAGACACCGCGCGACATAAGTTCTGCCAGCAGTTCGTCGTCGGTGAAGCTTGCCAGACCCTTCGGCTGGTGCGCGGGATGTGCGTCACCCATAAAGCCTAGAGACATGGCATACAGTTGATCGCCCAGTTCATGAACGGTTTCACCGACTACTTTCAGGTTGAGTTCCATCGTTACAATCCTTTCTTCTAACCGAAAAACTCTGCCAATTCTTGGGTTTTGCGGGCAATGACCCGCATAACCAGATCGTCTGCTGTATTGGTTGCGGAAATGAGCCGAGCCAAGACAGGCTTTGTTTGCCCAATACGCGAAGCACGCTTCGCGGCTTGGAAATTATCTTTTGGCACCCAAGACGGCTCCCCCAGAATTACTTGGTTAGAAGCGGTCAAAGTCAGCCCCTCGCGGCAAACGGTCGTTTGCCCGATGAAAATTCTTGTGTCCGGGTCGTTCTGGAACTGGTCAGCCAACCCGGCCCTAATATGCAGTGGGGTTTTCCCTTGGAGGATAACTTTCCTATAGTTCTTCAAATGTTCCGCAATTTTGTCAATAGCGTCAGTGTGATGTAGGAAAATTATCCGCTTATCCACAGGGTTATCCATCAGCTCGTTGTCAACAAGTTCTGCGATGCTTTCCGCCTTCAAAGTGCCGATCAGCCGCCTTTGCGTTGAGAGTGCGACAAGATCGCTGGACAGGGCTTCAAGTATTTCGTCTTCAGTCTCACAGTCCTTGACCAGCTCGGAAATTTTCTTGTTGGTTTCAGCAAGCAGCCGCTTCGCCTGTTCCGACTTCGGTTTCAGGTCTATGGGGTGTTCGACAAAGCGAAGCGGTGGCAGTTCCTTCAAGACATCCTGCGACCGACGCGCCAGAAAGTACGGCCCAATTAGCTTGCGCAGCTGCGGCAGGTTCTTGGAACCGACAACGACGCGCATCTTCTTTCCGCCAAAACGGCGTTCCTCGACCTCACAATATCGATCCTCGAAATCACGCTGAGACATGACCTTGCCGTCCGGCTTGGTGATAACCTGCGGCAGCAAGGCGCGCAGATGCGGATAGAGATCGCCTGCATGGTTGACCAGGAGCGTGCCGGACACCGGCCACCAATGGACCTTCGCAGACACGGGATTGTTCTTGCGCAGCTCGCCGTAAATCGACTTGGTGCGGTTCGATCCCATAGCTTTGAGCGAATGGGCTTCATCAATAATGACGACATCCCATTTCGTATCGATGGCGAAACGCGCCCAAACATTGGTTGCCACGCGGCGGATGTTGTCGCGCTGTGAAAACTTGTCGATGTTGATGATGCAGATCAGGGGGTCTGTTCGCGGCACCGTGTTTTTAAAAGTGACATCTGCCCGGACAATCTTCGGCAACGGGGCGTCAGTCTCTGTCTTCCACCACGTCTTGAATTCGCGCTCCCAGTTCACGAGCAGGATCGATGGACAAATAACCAGAATTCGCTTTGCTCCCGCTTTCGCCGCAGCCGTTATGGCTTGCGCGGTCTTTCCTAGACCGGGTTCGTCACCCAAAATCCTTGCGAAGTCGTCAGACAGGAAGTCCCGACCTGTTTCCTGATAGTTCTTCAGAACGGAGTCAGGCATTGCCGCCTCCATTCTTTTGTATCGCCGCGTGAACCGTTCCTGCACTGCGGTTGATCGTGCGACCGATCATGTGCAGCGACATGCCCAGTTCTTCCTTGGCTCGAACGCAGAATTCGTGTCTGGCTTTGACAAGCGCAGACACCCGCGAGGAACCCTTGATGCCGTCAATGCTGACCTCGTGTCTGACAGCCACATCGAACAGGAGCAGATCGACCTTGTTCATTTCGCTGGCCCCATGTCTTTTGTGTAGGCCACATAAGCCAACAATGCCGCATCTGCGCGACCATGATCTTTCTTGCGAGCGAACAAGTTGGCTTCGCGTGGAAACAGTTCGACTGCCTTCTGGCGCGAGGCGTCCTTGTCCTTGCCGGACAAGCCCATGATGTTTTTCCATTTGGCGGGCTGGATGAAGACAACCGGGATGTTCTTCGCAGCGATGATGCCGCGCGCCACTCCGAAAGCAGTCCCAAACTTGAAGGCGGAAGACGAGCCGTCAGTAGGCATGGAATGCACGTCTTCGATAATCGCAAAATCGATGTCGCCCAGCGCCTCTATGTGTCGGGCCAGAAGCCCGTCCATCAAGACGCTGCGCCCGTTCGCACCTGCTTTCGCCACGGGCATGTCAAAGACGCGCAGAGACATGAAAACCGTGTCCAACAGGACAATGGCACCAGACAAGCCGGGATCGACACCAAGAATACGAGCCATCGCCGCAGCCCTTAAACGTGGGCGCGGACAGCCGCGTCTTTCGCTTCGAGCAGCTTGCGCAGTGCAACAGTGCGTTCCGGGTTGCGCGGCGTTGTCTCGATGATGTGGCGAGCCAGATCGCAAAAAGGTTTCGAGCGCGGGCGCAGAACTTCCGGCAGATGCGCGTAGTGAAAATAGCGCAGGATGTGGTCTTCGCGTAGCTGTTCTTCAGTGAATTCAGTTGGAGCGGGATGAATACCAGACATCGTGTCTATCCTTTCAGGCTGTTTCGAGCTTGGTCAGCAGATCGCTGATATGATCCGTGGGAATGTGAGGCGCGAGAGTCGCAGCCGCACGCACCAAGGGCAGATGCCAGCGTGCAGCCACTGTCCCGCGATGCCTCCAAATACGGATGCTTCCGGCGCTAGGTGGCCGATACCCCAACTGCGCGATTGCTGAATTGATCGTCCTGGGATCGCCCAGAGCGTCCAGCAGTTCGGGAATGTTGTTCGGTAGCGTGTCCATGGGTGCCGTGCATGTTTTGTTAACCATCAGAACAAGACATAAGCCAACACGTTTCTATGCGCAACATTTCCTGTTGAAACGAATACAACCCTCATGTTACAAACTGAAACACCAACAAACACAGACAGGACACGGAAATGAGCAAACGCGGGCGCATGCTGATGGAACCGGCAAGCGACGAAATGGCAGAAGGCAGCACGAACGTTGAGATCGTCAGGGCCGAAAATTTCGCGCGTAACCTGTTCAAAGCAATGACTGACAGGGGCATGTCTCAATCTGACCTGGCACGTGCCCTGTGGGGTGAGACAATCACATCTGAAGGCAAGAACGCAGCCAGGGGGAGAGACAGAATCAGTGTCTATCTGAAAGGCCGCACTGTCCCGACTCCTTCAACCCTCAAGAAGATTGCCGAAGCTCTAGGCGTGCCTCTTGAAGAACTCGCACCTGACATCGTGGGTGCAGCCGTAGACAGAGATAACCCTGAGTTTTCCATGTCAGTAGTCGCAGGGCACCCAGACAAAACATTCGTTCGTGTCTCGAAACTTCTGCCGCTCAAGTTCGCAGTCGAGATCGCACAAGTTCTCGAACGTGCCGAGCGTCACAGTAAGGGGCTTTTGAAGGAAGAAAACTAATGACCAAAATCACCCGGTCCGAAGGGGGGATGGGGGGTGTGTATATACCTACGGTATACACACCCCCCAAAACCCCCGTTGGAAATCTCGACCAACTGCTGACAGACGCCGAAGCTGCGGCTTTGATTCGTCGCAAGCCTTCCACCATTGCGCGGTGGCGGCGTGAAGGCGGTTTGTCATACATCAAGGGTCGTCCTTGCCTTATTCGAGTGTCGGTTTTTGTGGACTACATTACCAACAATAGACACGTAGACAGCATTCTAGACACAACAGAAACCACCAAGACAGGAAGCACCAAACCATGCAAGACACAAACATCAGCAAGCCAACGCTCGCAAAAAACAAGTACGGGGTCTGGGAAGTTCGGTTCTCAGAAAAAACACCAACAGGACAATGGCGCAGCCGAGCGGTTTCTACGCGCGAGAACAGCAAGCCTGCGGCGCAAGCGTTCCTGAAAGAATGGCTTGCGGCGGAAGAAGTTGCACACAAAAAGGCCGACCATCAGGACATCGGGTCGATTATTGACCGCTATCTGAAAAATCGCGGGGGCGACTCCGAAAAATGGGTTCTCAAACAAGTGCGGGAGTTTTTCGCTGATTATCTGCCGCAAGAGATCGATGCTGACCTGCTGTCTGAATACCGCGAGGAAAAAGCACACCTGAAAGATGGGTCGGTTCGTCGCCACCTTGCCGCACTCGTTGCAGCGCTCAATTATTCGGCCACGCACAAATTCATTTCCAAGAACGATTTGCCTGTAATTGAGCTGCCGTCACAATCCAAGCGCCGCGAGCTTTACTTGAACGAAGATGACGAAGCGATTTTTCATGCGCTTGCCATGGGTGACAGCATTGGTCGCAGTCGTCTTACTCGCGTGACCCGTTTTGTAGCCATCGCACTCGACACCGGATCGCGCAAAGGCGCAATCGAAACTCTGACATGGGACCGCGTTGATTTGCGTCACGGCCTTATCGATTTTCACGTTGACGGTGAGCGCGTGACAAACAAGCGCCGTGCAAAAGTTCCGATATCGGATCGACTGATGCCGCTGTTGAAGCGAGCATATGACGAACGCATCATCGATCCCGTGACGAAAAAATCGTTTGTGCTCGACAAGGGCGCGATCAGAAAAACGTACTCAACCTTTCTGCAATCCACACCCTACACGTGGGTAACTCCGCACGTGATGCGTCATACGTGGGCGACACTGGCTGCACGCGCAGGCGTTCCGCTGTGGGATATTGCGGGGGTTTTGGCCGATGATGAAGCCACCGTGCGCAAGCACTATTTGCACCATTGCCCCGACCATTTACGCGGAGCCGTCAATCATCGAAATTTTTCTTAAAAAGGGCCTTGTGTTGTGTTTCAGTTTGCAATATGTATGTTTCTGTAAACAACACGACACAACACGACCAACACAGCGGATGCCACGCAAATGCCTTTCACCCCTGACGAATTAGCACAGATTAGCGTCCAAGCATTGGATGCAAATTTGCGTAGTTTGCAGAACGTTTCGCAACGCACACTGACGAAGGCCATGTACGGTGACATGCTTCGTCAAGCTGTGATGGATGGAAAGAGCGTGGGTTTTGAGGAAAATACCATACTTGTTAATGCCCCGAAAACCCCGCGAGTATGGCGCTTCAAGCATGTTTTCTCAAACATGTCTCACCGGCAGCGTCTTTCGAGCAAGCATGAGCGGCAAGAACACACCGTTGAAACCGCAGGGCGAAAGCTTCTCGAAATTGTCGGCCAGAAAGCTACCTACTCGGAAAGACACGACCACAAACGCGGCGAAGTTACCGCAACAGTGGAAGTCGATCTGACAAGTATTTTCGACGCCAGCGTACCGGGCAAGCACCAGAACGAAATTCTTGCAGAGGCGAAAGCCGAAACAAGAAATCGTGTCTCCGAAATTTTAGACAGCGCGATTAAGGCGCTCGATGTTCGGGGAGACTACAACGACGATGTTCGCGCCGATCAACTGCGCGATATCAAAGACCAGCTTGAGGCAGCGCTTAGCCATGGTGAAGACAACATGGACGCAAGCGCAGGTGGATTATCTAGTGTCGGCTTATAGCGCCGACACATCAATCACGACAATCGCCGCAGCGCTTGGGAAGACAAGAAAGGCGGTTGAAGCAAAAGCCGCAAGACTTGGATTAACGAACCGGCGAAGGAGAGACGAAAGCAGCAGTAAACGGCTGAAACAGGCTCACGCCGGAGACACGAAATTTCGACGGGCTTTTGCAGAAGCGGTGGCCCGCCGGAAAAAGGAAGCGGTTCCGAAGGAACTGCGCGCATTGAACAGGAAACTGGCTCGCTGCGGCATCCCTGCCGAGGAAAGAGCCAGAATAATCAAAGATGAAACAAGGAAACACCGCAATGCTCACCATCAATCTTGACGTTCATAAAATTACCGCCGGTGGCGTTCTTAGCCCGCAAGGCACCGATGTTCTTCGCTCGTTTTGCAAGGTGCTTTGTGCAATCGACACCATGTCGGGCAGTGAAAATGTCTACACCAACGATGTTTTCGCAGACGCGGCGGCGAAGCTTCGCAGCCATGGCGAAAACGGATTGGCGGCTTTGGTAGATGAAGCTTCTCGCAACACGAAGGCTCTTGCTTACGCGGCAATGTCTGGGTTTGCAGCAAACCTGATCGCTGCGGAAGCCGCTCGCGATGGCAAGCATATCGGTGAAACGCTTGCCTTGCTGCTTTCCTTGCAGCTTGACGAGCCACAGACGCATTAACGCGGAGGGTTAAGGCAATGGCAAGTGTAAAGCTGACAAACGCGCACCGCGATGAAATCCTGAAACGTGTCTTGTCGCACGCTTTCAAGGCGGAAGCGGAGAAACTTCGCGATGATTTCGCAGCGCTCGCAGGTGCTGTCTATGATGACGTGTTTTCCGCTGCCGAGCGGAGGCAGATGGAGGCCCTACCGCAAGGCTGGTTGCCTACCGACGACGACATCAATGTGCAGCTTGGTAGCGATTACCGCTATTTGAGGTTCAATGGCCGTAATGCCAGGGTGGATGACCTTGTGGCTTGTGTTCCTGCCAAGGAAACGTTGCGACGGTTTCCGGCGTCAAAGAAAGCTAGCTGCTGCAAGGTTTACGAAGCTTCGCACCCGTTGACTGTCCGCTTCAGGGAGTTGGAAAACGCTCGCGACGACCTGTTACTGCGCGTCAGTGATGCTACCGCCAAGACGCGGGCGGCATTGAACAGGGCCACGACCCTAGCCCGCCTCGTTGAAGGTTGGCCGGAAATTGAGCCTTTCACCACCTTCATTCCTACTGACCGCCCCGCACTTCCTGCAATCCAGACAGACGTTCTGAACGGTTTGCTTGATTTGCCCGTGGTCGAAAACAAGGACGCAGCATAATGTCTACAGAGACAACTTCCCGCCTTTCGCGCGCCATGGAAGCCGCAGACAGGCCACTGCTCACCGACGACGAATTTGCCATCGGTATCCAGGCCAATTTGAAGGATACCAGCGCAAAGACGCCGACAATTGCCGGAGTCATTGGCGAACTCGACTTCCGTCTGGCGAACGCTCGCAGCGCTCGTCTTCGCATCGAAACCATGAACGACATTCTGCACGGTTCGTCCGTTCAAAATTCGACTGGTCCTTTCCCGCCAAAGCCGGAAGCCAGTTTTCAAGGCCCTGCCCTGCCGCGTGTCTTCGGACTGCTTGATGATCTTGGTGCCGAGTTGGCCCGGATCAGCAAGGAACTGACGAAGTTGGAAAGCTTCATCAAAGTTTAATTGTGTCTGCTTTTGCGCAAGACACAATCATCAATCCGAGCGCAGGCGGAACCTGCGCAATCAGAAAATGAAACAAGGAAACACCGAAATGAACGCTATCGTTAACAATCCTGCCGCCACTGTTGCAGCTACCGACTGGACGAAGATCGACACCCAGATCAAGCATCAGGGCAAGGAAATCGTTCTGCCTTCTGATCCGACGAACATGGATTATGACGTTGCCATCAAGACGATGGAGCGCGTTCGCGATCAGGAAAATCAGGAGTTTGAAGTAAGCGAACTCGTCAAGGGCGCTCCATGGGACACGCTTGTGGCTGTCTATCGTGCCATGCAGGAAATCTATGGCGTGGTGCTTTCTGAAAGCATCAAGACGTTCTTCGGTGAAATCAAGCCGGAATTCGTTACCGTTCATACCGGCCACAAGGCAGAAGACCGTCTTCAGGTGCCGTCCGGCCAGATGTCGCTTCCCGGTGTCTCGAAGCCAATCTATATCGGCATGGGTGGTAACGGCACCACCATTTACGGCACTGTCCGCAAGCGTGATCGCGCCCGCCTTGTTGAAATTGCGAACCGCGCCCGCGCTCTGGTGCAGTCGGCATCTGTCTATCGTGCGAAGGCTATTCGTCTGGACGTGGATGGGGATGGTGATCTGGTACTGTCCCGTCAGCCGGAGTTTCTGGACCTGACCCGTGTCGCTGAAACCGACATGATCCACACCAAGGAAACCGGCGACCTTATCCGCACCAACATTCTTGCACCGCTCAAGCACACGCAGGAATGCCGCGATAATCGCATTCCGCTCAAGCGTGGCATCCTGCTGGAAGGCAAGTACGGCACGGGCAAGTCGCTGACTTCGCGTGTTACTGCCAAGGTCGGCACGGACAACGGCTGGACTTTCATCATGCTCAATCGTTCACAGGGTCTGAAAGCGGCAATCGAGTTTGCCCGCGAATATCAGCCTTGCGTGATCTTTGCGGAAGACATCGACCGTGCGGCAGACCGTGAAGACGAAGACGTGAACGATCTCGTCAACATGCTTGACGGCCTGATCTCGAAGGACATGGAAATGATGGTGGTTCTCACCACCAACCACATTGAGAAGATCGACCGTGCCCTGCTGCGTCCCGGTCGCTTCGATGCGGTGATTTCCATCGATGCGCCGGACGCGGAAACCGCAGAACGCATTATCCGTGTCTACGCAGGCAAGCTCCTGTCTTCTGACGCTGATCTTGCTCCTGTCGGTGAAGTGGTTGCAGGCATGATCCCGGCTTCGATCCGTGAAGTTGTGGAACGCGCCAAGCTGTCGATGCTCACGGAAGGCCGCACGTCTCTGACTGTGGACGATCTTCGCATCAGCGCCGTGGGCATGAAGCGTCACGTCGCACTGCTCGAACCGAAGAAGGCGGAAAAGACTTCTGCCGAGCAGTTTGCGGAAGGCTTCATCGGTCTGATCGGTGACAAGCTGTCTGCGGGCGACGATGTGGCCCAGGAGTCCAGCTTGCACAAGATCGCGCAGGGTCTGGCGGGACAGTTCAACAGCACCAACAAGAAAATTGAAGGTGTGAGCATGCGTGCCACCATGGCCGCAGGTGCCGCAGACAAGGCCGCAAACGTTGCCAATGAAGCGGCAAGCTTCGCCAAGCAGGCTTCCGACAAGGCAGACGCCATTTTGGCGGAAGTCTCCTAAGCCAAGACACGGCGGCGCGAAAAGCGCCGCCTGTAGAGGAAGGGGCTGCGACCCCAAGCCCCCCGCTAACAGTGGCCCCTTCCATCTTTAACTTCCAGACAGGAGCTTATGACGATGGCCCGCATTACCGAAAGTTTTGAATTCTGCCCGACATCTGACGACACGTTGAGTTTGCTCCATGCTGTCTACGAGGGCGTAGACCGAGACGCTGCGAAGACCTTCCAGGCGCTCTTTTCGTCTACGCTTGTGGCCGCAGCCATCATCGATGTGAAGCCGGAAGAATTGTCTGCGATGTTCGACGTTTTGCTGCCTTCCACGAAAGATCAGATCAAAGCCAACCCGCAGATTTTCGGCAACCGGCCCGCAGACAGTGGCTCCGGCAGTGAGACACTACAATGACATACAACGAAGGTTTGGAAGCCGCAGCCCGCTGGCATGATTGTCAGGCTGCGGCGTTGAAGCCCGGACGAAGCCACTCACTGCGCAAGATCAGACGCTTTCATGAGATCGCAGCGCAGGAAATTCGTTCCCGCGTTGTGTCTCCTGTCCCGAACGAACCTGTCGTGCCTTGTGTCTGCGCCAGCGTCTGCCGCGCAGTAAATCTGTTGGCGCAGATCGAAAACCTTCGGGCGATCAATGCAAACCTCATGGGCGACGATGAAGACAAGCCCCGATACACGACGAAGCGTTTAAAACAGGAGATAGCACGCGCTACTGAGCCTTATGTCGTCGCACTGGTCTGGTATGCGGAGAAGGTTGCCGGTTGCCGCAAGATTGGCCGGGAAGGGGATGAGATACGAGCAGAGCTTGACCGGGATGGTGGCGAAAATGCCCGGACTGCTCTGGGGTGGACAGAATGACGTGGCAATTCGCGAAAGTCAAAAATAAGGTCTTTGTCTACAAGAACGGCAGTATGACGCCAGTTTTCACGTTTGAGCGCAAGACAGAAAACACCCCATATCTCGGACACGGCAAGCGTTTTCAGTCGCAGATCGCAATTGAAAAGTGGGTTGAACGTGAGGCCGATGCGCATCACAGCCCGTTCATAGGTCAGGACAAGTTTGCAGGGAAGACAGCGTAATGGGATGGGATGAATTCTTCATGGAACACGCGCGGCTCGCAGCCCGCAAATCCAAAGACAGTACAAAGGTAGGTGCGGCTTTAATCGGACCTGACGGTGAAGTCAGGCTTACAGCTTTCAACGGGCCACCCAAGGGTGTTGCAGACACGCCAGACCGTTTCGTCCGTCCGGCCAAGTATCTGTTCGCCAGCCACGCAGAAGCGAACCTTATCGCGTTTGCAGCCCGCGCCGGTATTCAGACGAAAGGCTGCGTTGTCTATGTCACGCACAAGTGCTGCGCCAGTTGCGCCCGCACGCTCATTCAGGCGGGTATCAAAGGTGTGGTTTTCGACGGCGGCACAACGTCCATGCCGCAGGAAGAATTTGACGCTGCAAAGACGATGTTCAACGAGGCTGGCGTAGGCGCTCTGCCAATTGACGCCCTCCCATGAAATAAAGATTAACTATCGATTTTCACCCGCCGCGAGGCGGGTTTTTCTTTGCCTGAAAACAACACCGGATAACTCTGCACCGCCCTGCACTGCCCCAAAAAGTGCAGAGAATCCGCACTGTTTTTGTCATACTACACCAACACAATGTCGGTCTTGCAGACAGAAGAATCCCGTGTTTCCAACGTTTTCAGTGTTTTATAGTGTTGTGTCTAGACACGACACACATCATTCGTAATGATGGGGTCACGTGTTCGAGTCACGTAAGCGGCACCATAAAATCAATGACTTAGCTTGTTTTCGTTTTCACCATATTGATGCTAGCAATCAAATAGCAATCACCTTCGCTACACGTAATCTGCTCGGCAAAACTGTCTTATCAAACAGCATAAAATCCCTGTGGAAAAAAGTTCTGGAACACACAGAAACCACCTGAGCCGCACGTCGTTACAATTAATGCTTGTCAATTTCTGCATTGCCGAACTCGACTAATCTTGTTGTTATGTTAACAACAACTTCCATCGCGCTTTGTAATCGGACACCGTCCATGTTAGGTGAGCTCATATAAATGGCGAAAAAGCCTGATAACAAAAATGAGCAGCCTAGCCTTGAGCAGCTCTATCTCAGCCTCACCGAACACCTTGTTCGAAAATACAATATGTCATTGAGCTTTCTTGCGACGCAGACTGACAGCGCTAGAGAACATCCCCTGCCCTCAACAAACTATGAGCTTGACCATCTGCTGACTTCTGAGCAAGCCGCTGGTGTTTTAGGTTTAAGTCCAAAGACCCTTGCTAACTGGCGGGTCCAGGGCATTGAAAACTTACCTTATCGAAAAGTGGGCAAAGCTATCCGTTATAAATACGGCGATCTATTAGCTTTTATTGATTTACAAAAAAGAGAAAACACTAGTCAGAAGTGAAGCACATTCGATTATCTGAAAATGCAATGACTAATCATTTTAAATGGCGGCAATGGGCCCGTCAGCGGACTGACAACTTTAAAGCTGCGAGCTAACAAAGTGGATAAGTTCGATCGTCGTCGAATGGGCTTACGAACATGCGTAAGTGATCACTTTTTCCAGCGGAGTGATTTAACGCGATGCTTTACCGCATAAGACGCACCGGCTGCACAGACATACAGGTGTATGATCTGCGCAACTTGACAAGTGCTGTCTGCCGCGGCTCAGCGCCATGATGCTGCTCAACGAGGAAGATACACGATCCAGAATTGGCAGAAGATCATCGAGCAGATCGACGCCGCAATCCGGCAATCGCAAAAGACGCTCCCGAAGGGCGAGACCCGAAATGAGCGACTGCAGTTTCTCTCCGAGGTCGCCAAGGAGTTCACCCACTTCAAGGATGGCTGGAGAAACTATGTATCGCACAACAAGGGAACCTATAACGATGCTCAGGCGCGATCGGTCATGGAGCATGTGCGTCAGTTCATGACGAGCCTGGCCATCAATCTGCCAGATACTTCGAGCAGCCCCGCCTCTGCTGAAACTCATCGTGTGGACGCTGGCCTGTCCGAATGAAGGGCCATTATCATTGTACTTCGAAAGCCGGATCAGCGACCATCAATAGAGAGGCGAGGAGAGCTAGCGCAAGGCGATGTTAGGGCAGGCGATTTGCGAAATATCGTCAGACTCAAGCATCTAAAATCACTATTCTACTCCAACGTTTCGCGTCATCTTGGAGGGGCGGGGCAATATGATCGCGGCCGAGACCCCTTTGATGGCCTCAAGTCCGGTTCTTAACTCATCATGCTGCTCAGTCTGTGCACGGTCATCCCAGACGAACGCGACGATGTTGTCATATGTGGTCGATTTGCTGAGATAGAGGCTCGCATCGGCCGCAATCTCTTCAATGATCTTGGCACAGGCCTGATGGCCTGTATTTCGCATGAATTTGACCTCGATGATCGTGCGCAGTGACGGAACGCCAAGGTCTGCCCGCAGGTTCTTATGGCCGATCGATGGCAAATTTTCCTCGTTCTCAAGGTCAGACAAGACCGGCGCCAGAACCGCCCAAAGCAAATTCTGAACGTGATATTCGTTCTCGACATCCCATCTTGCAATTTCTGATCTTGGAGTACGCTTTGCTGATTCAAACGTCCATAGACGCATCGAGCGCGAAATATTTCGCAAGAGATTGATCAGATCGTCCCTCGTCACTGCGGCGATCGCAATCTGTCCACGCCGAGCAAGAACGTGTTCAAACACAGCGAGGCGTACCGCATCTCGGGACGGGCCGGAATCATGTGGTTTAAGTCGCGTCGTTATATCCCAACCCGTTTCGAGGTCATCGCCGTGGAGTTCGCCAATACCTTTGGCTGCAATAGCCACAGAAAGATCAGGCGGTACGATACGTATGTTGGTTTCACCGATTACGAGGCGCGCCGCCCTGACCAGTCCGATTTGCCAAGGGTCACTGGAAACTTCGTTTGTTGACCGGGCAAGCAAATCTCTCAGCCATTGTCCGTCACCACTATTGGCCACGACGCCCTGCGAAACCCCGAGAAGTGCAATACCATCTACTTCAAACCGCCACGGTCGGCCTGAAACAAAGAACGCCCGCCCGCTTAGGTGGGTGAGCTCGTCCCGTAGCAAGCCCTTCTCATCCTCTGTGAGTAGCGCGCTGGCTATCCCATAGCCAAGAGCGGCTACATGCTCGGGACGCCGCATCTGCCCCTGAAAGCCGGACGCTTCCTCGACGAATGTTCGCAGCGCATGATCATCTGACGTAATCCAAGCGGCAAATGCACCCACATGGCAGGGCGGGTTGGAGGTGCTCGCAAACTGGGCGCGCAATGCAGCGCGTATGTCGACCAAGTTCATCATCGGCTACAGGAACCACAGGGTGCGGCCGATTTGCCCGAACCGCACTGCTTCTGCATCCCAACCGGGCACTGCGTTCAATCCCGCGAGGCGCTCGGCAATCAGGTCCGAATAGCGAATGGTGATTGGGAACGGCTCTGGCGACAACATGCGCCACGAATGTCCCGAAAATTCAAATGCCTGACGCGCGAGATAGGTCATGTCAGTGAAGGTTGAGAGCCTGTGAAGTTTCAAAAGGCATGGTCTCGGCGTCCCGTCGCTGGCTTGCTTTAGCTCAGAGGCCCCGGAGAAGACGACCAGCGATTCATAGTCACCCAGCTTCAGATGCAGACCGCGCTCAGGTCCAAGAATACCTTTTTTCGGGTCGCGGAAGCCAATTCCCTTCTGAGTGTTATCGAAGATTAGATATGGATGACTCGGTGCAATATGCACGAACGCAAAGGTGACGTTCTCCAGTTCCAGATCGTCCACCGTCCTCTTAATAGCTTCCGCTTCCGTGTCCTTTGGCGGCTTGAACATGTGGAAAACGAGCCGGACTTTGTCGGTGCTGCGCCAATTGTCCTGCTTCCGTACAGTGGTAATAGAACGTTTTAACGTGTCATACAGTGCTGTTGCGTACTCTTCGTAAGGGACAACAGCTGTTCGGTCGCTAAGCAGGTAGCTACCATCACTGGAGAATACGGTCGTGATTCCAACGAATCTCTGTTGAGAACCGATGCGGCTGTTTGCGACGGTATGCGACCCCAGGCCTATCACCAGTTCATGAGCCACGGTCTGCTGCGAGGCCAATAGCCAGGGGGTGCCCCCCAACTTTGCGTAGGTGGCAAGGCTCATGTGATTCATCGAGAAGATTAGTTGGCTGTCCGCCTGAGCCATTGTTTCTAGGCGAACGCTCTGGACAGGAACGTCGCGTTTGAGGAACACTGATTTGGTTGCGTAGTAGGGATTGGTTTCGTCGTCGAAGCTCTTGAATTCCTCCTCGACTTGGACAAGGGCCAAATCCCACTTGAATCCCTCATCGGTCGCTTTGGTCAGCGCCGCTCTGCTGGCGACTATATAGTCGCTCGCTTTCGCGCTGGGCGCGGTAAAAAACGTCACGCTGGGCTTTTCCAACGCGAACCGCCGCAGGAACCCGTCACCGTAGCGTGCAACGCGGTTCTTGCCCGTCATAACGTCAGGCATACCCTCGAGAAATTTGGCGACGAAGCCGTCGACCTGCCCTTCGTGCTTGGCCTGACAGATGACGGCGACCTTTAGCTGCTTCGGGCTGAATGTCCTTTGATCGTAAGGCCCGTTTTTCTTGATGCCGCGCTCGTTCCATTCATCCTTGCGTGTTCCGCTCGGGTCGAAAACCAATATTGGCTTCGGGATCATTTCAGTGATCGGAAAGACTTTGTTACCCGATGAGAGCATCGGACCAATAACAAATTTCGCGCCTGGCACTGCCTCAAGCGAAACCTTTTCTCGTAGGTACTTCAACGCTTCTTCAATTTGTCCTTTGCGCCCCGGTCCGGAGTGAAACGAAGCTGCCGTGGCTTCGGCCTTGTTGAGGACTGACGCTGCATCGCTGGTAAGTATCCGCCTAACGCAATCGTCAAAAATTTCCCTACGCGCCTCAAGGAAAGCCAGATTCGCCGGTACGGTTGGGAAGCCTTCAGCATGATCCTCCAGAACGAGGTTGTCGCCACTGATCTCCGACACTCTGCCGACGAGGCGCCCCGTTTTCATCAGTCGGGGGTCGTAGTGCGGCTCTTCTACCTGCACATAACGTCCAAGAGGCGAAACCCCGAGGGCAAGCAACTCAGCACATGATCCTTGAATGAGGTTCTTTAAGCGCGCCTCACATACAAGACCAAAGGTGCGCTTATCACCCGCGTAGATCGTGCGGGTATCAAATCGCAGTAGCGTTCGTTTTTGTATCCACTGTGGTAGTTCGGGATGCTGAACCAGACCGCGTAACGTTGAGCCGACAACGCTGACTGGCAGATCAGAAAGAATGTCCCTCACCCCGCTAAAGGCTCTAACAAGTGCCGCGGAGAGAAGAGATGGCCAGATTTTTGGGTAACGTGCTAGTTCAATTTCTTCCTGAACATTTCCGATTGGCTTCTGACCCGCAACAACGGGTACATCGACAATGACATTGTCGATGCCATCGCGTCGGAAAACATGTGTTTCTCGAAATTCGTCGCGAAGTTCATTCAGCCTATCAACGTCGAAGGGCTGACGGCCGACCAGGACTTTAGCCTGTCCTGTCATCTCGACGGGAGAAAAATTGATCGTATACTTTGCCATTTTTACCTTCGGAGTCAGTCTGACGTCACCTTCTCTGAGAGTCGATTCGATTCTCATACTACGTAAGTATTCGTCTTAACGGGAGACCACGCCGCCCGAGGCTGAATTTGGCGTATGTTTCTTTGTCTCTTGCGCCATCAGCTTGCTAATTAGGTAGGGCCTCTGCGGGCAAGAACGACTGTCGAAAATCATTTTTGAGGGGCTTCGCCCCCTAGTGCGTGCTAGGGTGTGCAGCGCTTAGCGTCGCCGACCGGGGCGGTCTCCCCGGTCTTCCGCACTCACTGAAATCCGTAAAGCGGCAACAGTGGGAATATGTGTGTGGAGAGCCGACCGGCTGCGATCTGGTCAGCATCGGCGAACGCCGTAGGCTGGCGCGGTTGCTGCGCGCCAAGCACAAGGAGATCACGGCGAGCGATGCGGCGGAGATCAGTCTTGACTAGAGTGTCACCGCGAGAACCTGGACCCCGCCGACGAATACGAGCGCTTCCGCGAGCTTGCCAAAAATCGCGGATGGGGCGCGGAGGAAATCGGGGCGCTTTTTGGTATCACCGCGCATAGTGAAGCAGCGAATGCGCCTGAATGGTAGGGCATATGCGAGTGACATCATTTTTATTTCGAAAAACCACATCTTATTGATTAAAAAGGAGAAAGGGGATCAATTTATGCGGGAATCGGCGGAATTTGGCGCGCCGCGCCGGGTGATGATGAAAACTACAGCTACGCTATAGCCGTCTAGCGCCGCATAGCCTGTTCGAAAGCTTGCGCATGTATTCGTTTGAGCCGTGCGTTTCTCTGGCTCGTAGAAGTGGTCGCCATCTTTGACAACTCGCCGATCGTCCGATTCTCGTCAAAGGTCTGTAGCGGCCCCAGCGCTGCGATCATGTCGGTCTTGTCCTTCCGTGATCGGAGTATCGGCCGCATCACCTCCCATACCCACGCCTCTTCGCCGATCGCCTGTTTGCCCGTTCCAGTCTTTAACAATAGGACGCGCGCGCGATCACGTATCGAGATAAGATTGCGATGTCCTTCGCTGGCTGCGATAGCTTCGGCCGCGAGCACTTGCACTATTGACCCTAGCCCAAAATTGTCCTTGGGCAGACGCAGATAGGCAACCAACGGCAAACTCTGTAGAAAAGATACCCGCGCGCGTGCTGATGCATCATCATCCTCACCGCCCAGCAACTCTTCGAAATGATGCCACGTTAGCAGCGGGATACGACCTTGCTCGAGAAGCCGAGCGTGCAGTGTGCGTGCACGCTGGCGACGATCGATATTCTGCGCCGAGACCCCGTCGAGCCACTTCGCCCAGTGCGAACTGTCCGGTGCAATAATTTTTGGTTCGAGCAGGTTCATAATGAGGTTTCCAGAGCGGAGCGCAGCGTTCGCAATGCGCTCCATAATGCTTCTCAATATATGCTTGTGAATTTAGTATGTGTCTGAACGATTCGTTGGGGGAAATGAAATGAAGGCGGGTCCTGTTGAAATCGGAACTTTGTTGCAGAACAGAAACCGTTACTGCGTTCCGATCTACCAGCGTCATTATGTCTGGAGCCGCGAGAAGCAATGGGCACCGTTCTGGCAGGACATTCGCACCAAAGCCATTGAGCGGTTAGCCGGCCGCGAGCGCCGCTTTTCGCACTTCATGGGTGCCGTTGTGCTGGAAAGCCGGGCCAAGCCATCGGTTAAACAGGTCCCGTCCTTTCAAGTGGTGGACGGACAGCAGCGCCTCACGACGTTCCAGCTTTTCCTTACAGCCGCACGCCACTACGCTCAGTCGATCGGTCATGAGACCACAGTGGGCAACATAACCCGCTATGTGCTCAACAGCGATCCACATCTGATGGAAGATGCCGAGGTCGAAATCTATAAGGTCTGGCCGACGCAGTCGAACCGGAGACTTTTCGTTGACATCGTCTCATCGAAAGACCGGGCCTCTCTTAGGAGTGTGTATGGCGACCATTGGTACGCGAATACGAAGCGCGATCAAGTCAAGGAATACACCTCGGTCCCTTCGATGCTACGCGCCTACGGCTATTTCTACGACCGCATCAAGCACTCCGTTGAAACTGACGACCTGCATGACGATCTAGTCGAAGCACCGGATACGGAAGAGAACGTCGTCCCCACCCCCGAAGATGAAATTCCCAAGGAGTTGAAGCTCGATGCCATCTGGCAGTCGCTGCTCGAAGAGTTCAAGGTGGTCGAGATCGTACTCGACGAAGGTGACGATGCGCAGGTTATCTTTGAGACGCTTAATGATCGCGGCGAACCGCTGCTAGCCGCCGACCTTGTGCGCAACAACATCTTCCAGCGTGCTGATGCACGCCGTGAGGATGCCGAAACGCTTTTCAAAAGGCACTGGCAACCTTTTGAGCATTCCTTCTGGAGCCAGATGGAGAAGCAAGGCCGCTATAAGAAGCAGCGCATCGAATTCTTCCTAGCCAATTTCATTGCAGGCAAGATCGCGGGCGACGTCACGATTTCCAAGCTGTTCTCTGAGTATAAGGCGTTCTTGCGGCCAGCACGCAACAGCACGATCCCACGCTACGCGACGGTACAGGCCGAACTCCAGGACCTCGAATTCTACGGCAAGATTTACCGAGAGATCATCGAACGCACTTCCGGGTCGCCGCTCGCGATATTCTCGACGCGGCTGCGGGCATGGGATGTCACCACGATCAACCCGCTGCTGCTACGCCTGTGGGCGTGCGATATGAGCGAGATGGAGAAGCAGAAATCGCTTGATCTCCTACTATCTCTGATCGTGCGCCGCGCCGTTTGTGGTCTCACCTCCAAGAACTACAACAACCTGTTCCTGAACGTGATCGCCGATCTGGAAAAGAAGGGCTGGTCCTACGAGAACCTGCACACCTACTTGCTCGGCCTCACGTCTGAGAGCGGCCGTTTCCCGCAGGATGCCGAATTCGAGAACGCCATTACCTCTAAGCCGCTCTACAACAATCTCGGCTCCGCGAAGGTCCGCACGCTTCTCTCGGAGATCGAACTCGCCAAGCGCGGCAAGAAGCAGGAGGACAAGACGCTTCCCGACACCCTCACCGTAGAGCACATCTTGCCCCAGACATGGCGAACGCATTGGCCGATGAATGGCGACACTCAACCGACCGACACCGAGTTCAATCAGGCGATATTCGCGGTGCTAGAGGATAGCTCCGCTGTGGGTCGCATTGTGAAACGCAACCGCATCAAGCAAACGCTCGGCAATCTCACGCTGGTTACGCAGTCCTTCAACAGCGGCGTGAGCAATCTGGCGTTCGAGGTGAAGCGACAGGAATTCGAGGAGCAGTCGATCTTGATGCTGACGCGAGACTTCGTGAAGAAGGACAAGTGGGACGAGGACGCGATCACAATACGCGGCAAGCTGCTCTTCGAGCACGCCAGACAGATTTGGGGTGCCCCCTGAATGGACCAGCGTTTCCAACGGGCGACCTCAACAGCGAGCCGGACATGAACCTTTCGTTCCTCTCTCCGATCATATCGGTAATCGCGCTGGCGGTATCTAAGGCGGTGTTTTTCAACTGGTCGGCGGAACGCGGGCGATACATCGCATCAGTGGAGAGCGGGCCGAAGGCTTCGATACGGGCCCCCTCTGCCCGCCTGACACTCAACGAACAACAATCGTGGGAGGGAAGCGATGGGAACACCAACTCTGCCCGAGAACTTCGAGATCGCGCCAGGTCACAGGGTAAGGGAATGGAGCGGCCTGACACTGAATGACGCAGACAGTGGTACAATGGACTGGCAAAAGGCGCTTATAATATTGGATGCTCGCATTCGCAGTCGCTTCATCGAACCGGCGCAACTGCTGATCGATTCAGAGAATGGCACGAGTCGCGGAACGAACGGTTTCGCAGTTCTCGCCATCGACTTCCTGCTTATCGAAACTATTCAAGGCTTTCGAAGCGGGCGCACCAGCCACAACGGACAAAGCAAGGCGCTGTTCAAGGCGTTCCTGACCGAATGGCCTGCGTTCACTTCCTGTGTGCCGGCTGGCAAAAGCGCAGGAAATCTTGCAGTCGATGTTTATGAGCAAGGCCGCTGTGCGCTCCATCATACGGGCTCGACCGACCGTATCGTGGTGAAAAAGAGTGGCAAGATGTTCGTTTTTCATGATGACGGGAGAATTGAGATCAACCGTAGCCGATTGCACCAAGAATTGAGCAAGGCATTCGATAGCTATCTTGCGGACCTGAAGGCTCTCCCAAACGTGGACCTACGCAAGAATTTTAGAACAAAGATGAATCACATCTGCTCATGATGCCGCTAATGGCAATCCCGGATCGATGAAAGTGTCCAGCCACGTATGTTCCAGAATGGTGTAGCAAACATGCGCAATGCCTCTCGGAACGCCGAAGTAAGCTATGTATCTGTTTTATAAGGATAATGATGCGCAATTTATGTGGCAATCGGCGGAACGTGACGCGCCTTGATGGCGAGGCTTCGAACGAACTTTTTGAGACCTTAGCTGATTGGAACATCTATCTGGAGCACCGGAAATCTCACGATTTTCAGGTGCCGCCATGTCCCTGATCGAAGCGTTCAATCGTCTTAGCACCCTTATCCGGAATGAGGAAAAAGCCAGGCGTGCCAAAAGCAAACGTCCCGCCCCGTTCAGCATCCGCCTGTCTCAGGAGGAACGCACCCGCTTATACTGCGGGCTCACTGCTAGCCCTTTCTGGGATGACGGAAGAAGCCCAAGAGCAGGCTGAAAATCAGATAATTCGGCCGGCGCTTATCCAAGCGAGACTTACAATTTTAACACACGCCTTTTGGAAGTCGCGGCAAGACCGGAACTGCATGGTATCGCCGGTGAAGTGGCATACGACGCGGCCAGCTACCTTGTGCCAATCGATCCGGGCGCTCGCAACCGCTGGGTCGGCCAAGGTGTGCGGACAGCCTTTGCTCTCTATAACAAGGTAACCGCCTTATACCCATCTGAGCGGTGGCCTTGTACAGCAGGAGGGCTTTGGGATTTTTTCGGACGCGGCCGCGAATAAATCGCGGACGATCTGCTGGTCTGGGCCAGTGATGGGCGGATGCAGGACGATGCCGGAATGTGCCGCCAGATCGCGAGCCTGACCGAATCTAAAGACCAGTGGAACGCCTATTCGTCTGTCATCATTGAACGCCTGCAAGGCTTTCAGCCTGGATCGGCAGGGCGCGCGGCCACGGAACGAAATTCATTCGATCCTGCCGACATGAAGAAAGTGCCAACGGCGCTTTTTATTATAGGTTCAGCTCGCAGCGAAACAAGCCGGACTTTTGTAGGAGCCATGACCGCCGCCGTTATTGAACGCTTCGCGGATGCGCACGGCCAGTTGCGCGCCCTCGTGATTGGAGAGGAATGGGGGCAGCTCTACGCAAGCAACTTCTATGAAATCCTCACACTGTATCGTCAGGGTGGCATAAACTTTCTCGGCGTGTTTCAAAACGCCTCCGCTCAAATTGAAACGAAGTACGGCAAGGAAACTGCCCGCCTTTGGAAAAAAGCTGTTGCGCACACGCTTTATCGCAGACTGCCCGATAATGACGCCCTCCGCGATATCGAGCATAGATCGGGCAAAACCTCCGTCATGGTGCGCGGCTTCAACGTCAACAACAATCAGGTCAACGGCTCCGGAGACAACCTCTCTGAACAGGCTCGCCCTCTTCTCCAGGTCGAGGACATTCGCGCGGCCACTGGAGGCGATAATGCCCTTTTGGAGTCACGAGATTCCGGCTTCTTCATGGTTGAGGTTCCGAACTTTTGGGAACGGAATGAAATGTCTGGAATGCTGCGCTTAATCGCGAACGCCAGTCAAGATCGCACCAATTTCACGCCGTCTTCCATTAAGAGTGGCTAATGTTTGATCTTCTAGCAAATCCTCCAGCTTTCTATTATTAGTTGAATCTGCGATGGCTCGAAAAAGGGGCGCAAGAAGGGCTTGGAATGAAGATTAAATCAATAAAGTTGTGGCGCTTTCAGTGCTTCGGACCTCGCGACGCTGCCAGGGATAGCGATAAAACACCTACCCCGTTAGTCATGCGGTTGGATGACGAGATAACGGCTATGATTGGACGAAATGGGTCGGGCAAATCCGCGTTGCTGGCAGCCTTCGTGCGGCTGTTTGGCGAGACGCGAGAAGAACGAGACGTCAAACCGGAAGACTTTTTTGTTCCACCGGGAGAGACATTGGAAAGCGTCCCCCTCAGGCAATTTTATATCGAAGTCGAATTTTCCTTCCCTGAATTGGAAGCAAAGGCGAAAGAGGCGGAAAAGACAGTTCCATCAGCATTCCGCAATATGGTCATTGATGGTCCCGGCGGTACCATGAGCGCTCGCGTTCGATTGGAAGCGACGTATCAAACGACAGGTTCGCTGGATGGAAGCATCGAAGATAATGTTTACTGGATCACCACCCTCGATGAGGTGCCGTTCGGCGACGTGAACGATCCTACAATTAAACGTAAGATGTCCGCTGGAGATCGATCACATGTCGCAGTTCGCTTCATACCAGCGTCGAGAGATGTTACGTCCCTGACCAAACTGACCGTTCGTAGCTTGGGTCGCAGCCTGATGCAGTCGGTTGAGTGGAAGAATAAGGCGAAGATAAAAGCCCTTCTTGATGAAGCAGGCGAAGCACTTTTCGCTGAGGACGCACTGAAGCTTGTCAATAATTCGATTTCAAATTGCTGGAACGAACTAAACACGGCAGATACCGCCACGAACGCGCAATTACATGTATTGCCGCCGGATTTCCAACAAGTGGTGAAGGCCGCATCCATTGTCTTGAACCCATCGGCGGTGGGCAGGACAATGAGCGTCGAAGACCTCAGCGATGGCCAACGTTCGCTTTTTCATTTCGCTTTGGTGAAAGCCCTTCTGGACTTGAAACTCGGACTTGAAGCAGATGTAGCCGACGGTAAAAAGCCACCATTTTCCGCGACGTTCATGCGGGCACCAGCGCTGACCATCTTCGCGTTCGAAGAGCCAGAAAATCATTTAGCACCTTTTTTCCTGTCGAAGCTGATCACCGAACTTCAGAATCTATCCAAAACTCAAAGGGTGCAGGGGCTGCTAACCAGCCATTCCCCCGCTATTGTCGGCCGCTTGAACCCAGAGGCGTTGAGGCACGTTAGGCGTGATTCAAAAACCGGTGTCTCCTATGCAGCCGCCCTGATTCTGCCACCAGAAACCGACGAGGCAGCAAAATTCGTACGAGAGGCGGTCCGAGCCCACCCCGAACTCTATTTCGCGAGACACGCGATCTTTGGCGAAGGTGCTTCCGAGGAGATTGTGCTCCCCAAAATCGCCGAAGCTCTCGGGATGCCCATTGACCGGTCTTTCGTGGCGATGGTTCCCGTGGGAGGACGTTATATTCAGCATTTCTGGCGCCTGGTTACACAGCTCGGTATCCCACACACGACACTCCTCGATTTTGATCTAGGCCGCAGTTCAGGGGACATTAGCCAACTTAAAGCGGCTGCGCAGGCTGTTCTTGAGTTCAAACCACCGACTGATCCCATGGTCGAAAAGAACTTAAAAGACGCGGTTGCGAGGACGCGCAAAGATTGGGCTTCAGATGGCTGGACCTCAGCCAACCTTGAATTATGGGCAATTTATCTTGAGCAGCAAGACGTCTTTTTCTCTTTCAGGTTGGATCTTGATATGTTGATGCTTGAGGCGTTTCCAACCCAGTATCAGAAGCTCCCCGCAGGAGCGAAAGGGCCACAAAATCCCGAAGAAGCCGAGCGGCAAAAAACCGCCGCTGAGCGTGTTTTGAAATCGGACGGATATGGAGTGGCCGCCTATGGTGACTACGATAAAATGTCATTGTTTCCTTGGTATGCGTATCTGTTTTTGGGCAATCGTGGAAAGCCTGCTGTGCACTTGAGCGCGCTTTCCCAGATAAGTGACGCGGATTTGGCAGCTGGCTCCCCTGATGTCCTCAAGCGATTGCTGAAGCGTGTGAGCGAACAGCTAGAACTGGGTGCGGCTTAATGTTCCAAGGGCTGATCTCGCCTGACGCATGGCTGCCCGTAGGTATCGCCGAGCTAGAACCGGCCGCGATGGATGCTGTCAGAGCCAGGGGAAACACACTGGTAACCGCCGGTCCTGGCGCCGGGAAAACAGAGCTTCTAGGCCAAAGAGGCGTATTTCTACTGCAGACGGGTATGTGCCCTTTCCCCCGCCGCATACTTGCTATTAGCTTCAAGCGAGACGCGGCCAAGAACCTTCGGAATCGTTTCGAGCGCAGATGCACGCCGGACCAAGTAAGCCGTTTGGACTCCCTGACTTTTGATGCATTCGCCAAACAACTGTTTGACCGGTTCTGGAGAGCGCTGCCTGCACCGTGGGCGTTAGTTGGGCCTTATCAGATTGCTCTCAATCCTAACCGTTATGAGCTTGCGGACTTTCAACGGGAAATCGCCGATGGCCTCGGCGACAAAGATCAAATGGGCGGTTTTTTAGAAGATCTTTTAGGCGTTCATCCCACGAAGGCCGAAATAATGGGTTTAAACAGCGAAAAATATAACTTCGGCATACAGACCGCGCGCCTATCGCCTCTTAACATTCCTGATCCTGCGAGCTTTTTGCATGTAGCGCGTTTGTACTCGGCACTGCATCAAGCCCCCTCACCACTGACTTTTCCAATGATCGGGCGGCTTGTCGAAGCAATCATGGATACCAATCCAACAATCCGAAACGCAATCCGTGCGACGTACAGCCATCTGTTCATGGATGAGTTTCAGGACACCACGTCCGTGCAGTACGGGGTTATGACTTCAATCTTCAAGGGCTCCGATACCATCATCACAGCCGTAGGCGATGACAAGCAAAAGATCATGGGTTGGGCAGGAGCGCACAAGGATGCGTTTGGTGCGTTCACCGCCGACTTCCTAACCGGCGGACTGCCCCGAAATCAAACACACTTGAAGTTAACACTTAACTACAGAAGCAACGCCAGAATCGTCGAAATTCTTAATACACTTAAAAACAAGATTGCACCTCACGAGGCCGACTTCAAAGCAACCCGCCCCGCTCCCGCTCTTCCAAATGACCAAATTTGCGCCGTGATAGTCTCTGACACAGAGGCATTGGAAAATATTAACGTCACGAAATACTTGGCGGCCGAAATTAAGCTTGGTACACCTCCACGGCAAATCGGCTTGCTTGTCAGGCAAAAAGCCAACGACTGGGAAAAACGGCTAGCACCACACTTAAATGCGCTGGGGATAGGTTTACGCAACGAAGATAGACAGCTAGGCGGGGCTAGTATTCAAGATCTCATGGCTGAGCCATACGCTCAAACAATGATGGATTTCCTTGAATTACTTTGCTTGAAGCGGGGCGGGATCGTCTGGGCGCGCGCGGTGGAAACACTGTTGGCAATGGAAGGCCTCGATAGCGGCGAAAGCGGCGACAAGGCTGAAAAATTGGTAGAAGCCTTGGATAGCTTCGTGAGCAGCAACAAAATCCCTGCTCCGTCGCAAAAGGCGACTGCCGCTGAAGTGGAAGCGATACTTGATGTAGTGGAAAATTTCTTACTTCCGTCACGGCTGAAAAGCTTGGCGCCGCAATACCAGCAAGGCGATTTCTTAGACCAAATCCGGGGTGCGCTAAGGAAATTCCTGACGGAATGCGCAGTCGACAGCCCATCGTGGCTTGCTGCATTGAAACTCTACAGAGGCGACGACCAAATTCCGTTGATGACGATAACGAAGAGTAAAGGGCTAGAATACGATCTGGTACTGTTATTGGGACTCGATGATAATCAATGGTGGAGCTTCGCCAACGATCCCACGGAGGGGCATTCAAATTTCTTCGTGGCCGCATCGCGCGCACGTGAAAGGCTATTCATGTTTTTCTGCAAAGGTAATGGCACAAAAAAAATCGCCGAAATCTATAACCTCTTGAAAACCTCAGGAGTTACCGGCCTTTCAGGCGACAACTGGGTGAAATCGCGTGAAAATGACTTAGCGAGTTCCACAAAATGAAAACAGGCATGATATGAGCACCAAATCTTACTATCTTTATGCTCTAAAAGATCCTCGTCACACGCATGCGCAAGCATTTTATATCGGAAAGGGCACAGGCGTACGCAGATACGACCACCTAAAAGCCGACGCAACGAGGAAAGGCGACCGCATACGTGAAATTCAAAACGAAGGTCATCAGGTTCTGATAACCGTGCTCGCCGAGGATCTCAACGAGCCACAAGCGCTCAAACTTGAAGCTGAACTGATCTCGGCCTTTGGAACTATCGACAGCGGCGGTATCTTGCTGAACTCCGTCATACCGAGTGGAAAGAGAAAAATTGGGAAGCCAGGAATTGTCATACCTTCAGGCGTCGAGGAAAAAGCGCAAATTGGTCTCACACTTCTAAAGGAAGCTGTTCTGGAATTTGCGAAAGCTAACGGCTCGGGTGTTTCCAATTCAGATTGCGTAAAGGCGCTAAACCTTGCCAGCAACTATTTGGGCGGATCGAAGGATTATCTGACCTGGAGCCTTCTCGGCCTGTTGATGCAAGAGGGTAAAATGCGGCGTCAGGACGGAACGAAGCGCCACTTAGCCCAAGTTCGCTGAACCGATAGAACGCCCCTAAGTTTCGTCGGCACCCTGCTTAAAACTCCAGCCGAGATCACGCTCGAACCCTCGTCGAAAGTCGGTATCCACTTGCTTAGGTGCTCTACGGATATAAACCTCGGCTACCTTACTTCTTTCGGGAGGAAGGGACTTAAGATGCGCAAGCGCAGCGTCATACGTGGGCATGACATCCCGGTTTGCCTCTAGTCCAAATTTCAGATTAGTCCACAACACAGCATCCAGCCTTTTCTCGGCTCCCCAAGCAGAGATTTCAGATGCGCTTCTACCGTGTGACGCCCCACTGTCAGCTCGCCAGAAACCAATTGAATGTTTGATGTTAGCTGAACCGATCCCCTCTCGTTCAGCCAGCCTTCTGGTGCCTTCGTCAACGGTATTTACGTCAGCCAAGCACCATAGAGCCCGAACCGGATTCGCCTCATCAACAATGACCAAGGTAAGTCTTTGTCCAGATGACTCGCGCGCAAACTCCAGTGGAACCACCGGACCGTCATCGTGCCAGACGCCTCTTATTGGCAAACCGTCTGGGTTCCAGATTAAAGATCCCCAACCAAGATAAGCGATCTTCATTTGAGTTTTCTCCATCAAGGTTCGTCGGCGCTATCCTCAGCTTCGGATTTCTCCGCCTCAACTTGCTCTTCAATGACCTTCGGCAGCTTTTCGAGAGGTCTACCGCTCAAGTAGTCTGAAACTCTTCGTTCAAGGAACTCACTTGTTAGCGGGCTGGTCGCAAGTTTTTCAGCGAACAACCTACCTGGATGGAGGACATCCCAAGGCGAACGATACTGAGTGGCGCGACGATTTCCGGGGTCTTTGTTTCCAAATCCGTCGATCGCTCGATTCCACAACGGCTTGAAGGTCTCGATCAGTATATTTTCCCCAAGGGGAATCCAAATATCGTCAACCACGAGGTAACGAACAAGAAAATCGGAAATATTGAGATTTTCGGCTTGCTCAATAGATGCGGCGTGCTGGCTCAGACGTTCGGCTAGTCCTCGTCCCTTCGCGGCATCAGCGGTTAAACCGCCTTTTCGCCCGCCCTTGGGTATCGCCTTACCCACATAAATAGGCTGGCCAAACACATTGTTCGCATTCCGAGCAACTATGGGCGCGTACGCTGAAAAGTCTCCCACGTAGTATATCACGTAGATACCGGCGCCGCGCACCTCCGTCAGCTCGGAGAACGGCACGGGCAGCCTACCCAGCAATTCGATTTCGATACTTTTAGCGAGATTTACTTTGTCTAAGGGATTGTATGGTGCGCTCGTCACGCGGCTTTCCTCGGTAAATGGCTTGCGACATTCTCTCCCACGATACGAGCCAGTTGCACCGGCACGGCATTGCCGAGCTGACGCATTGTTTCTGACCACGAACCATGGAAAAGGAAATTGTCTGGAAATGTTTGAAGGCGCGCGCTCTCGCGCACGGAGAAATAACGAACAGATCCATCGGGTCGTAAAAGCATGTTTTCGCCCCCCGGAACCCCGTGTACGCCTGCTTTTAGAGTCTTAGCTGGCTCGTCCAACGGACTTCCCGTGTGCCCCTTGTAAGACCGAGCGCCGGGTTGGAATCGATGGTTTAAATATTCCTCGCTCGCCTTTGGATCGAATTCGGGATCAGGCAACCCCACAAGGGCGTCGCGCGTGGTACGCCATGGCAATAGCACTGACGTTAGCTCGCGAAGCGATGATTTTGATTGCTGTTGAGGTCGATCTTTTTTCGCGACTTTATGACGATCCCAGTAGCTGCCGACAGCTTGATCCCATAGAAGCGCCTCCTTGGAATACGTGGGAAGTGGAAAATGCCAACTGATTTCCAAATCCTCGCGAAAGCCAACGAAGAAAACTCGTTCACGCCTTTGCGGGACACCATAGTCAGCCGAGTTCACCAGTTGAGTCACGACCCGGTAATTCAAACCCGATCGGCTCCCACTTGTATGATGCTGTTCCAGACGCGCTAGGTGATCCGCCCACTCTTCGTCGCGACGTGATTTGATCTCGGGATGTTCTAATTGAAGCCTGATATACTCGAAATAGTTTCGAAAGCTCGCACGAGTAAGGCCCTTCACATTCTCGAACATGAAGGCTTGCGGCTTAGCCTCACGGACCGCGCGGATCGCCTGGGGAAACATATCGCGGGCATCATCGTACGCACCATGCTTGCCACCCATCGAAAATGGCTGGCAAGGAGGCCCGCCAGACACGAGGCGCACCTTGCCCTCATATCCCTTGAAGTCCACCGTGCGAACATCGCCCTCGGTGACTTTCCAATCCTTCACGGCCTTCATGCCACGGGTCTTATTTTCCCTAATGGTGTCACAGCAGTAGGAATCCCATTCGATGACATTTACGGGCTTGAAGCCCGCCTCATGTAATCCAATCCCCAGCCCACCGGCACCTGCGAACAATTCAATCGATTTCATCATTCAAGAATGACTCTATTTTAAGTTTTAGGGAAGACTCATCATGCAACTGGCATTCCCATATCACCAAGATTTCCCAGCCCATCGATCGAAGCGTTTCTTCATTCCGGGCATCTCGTGCCACGTTCGCTTGGAACTTAGGCATCCAAAAATCCAAGCGAGATTTTGGCGCGCGACTAAGCTTACACGTCGAATCGGTGTGCCGATGCCAAAAGCAACCATGCACGAAAATTACCTTACGTCTCTTGGGAAAAACAAGATCAGGGCTACCTGGCAATTTTTTCTGATGGAGTCTGTACCGGTAACCCATGCCGTGCACGACTTTCCGCACGATCATCTCCGGGCCGGTGTCTTTGCCTCGAATGAGCGACATACGCTTTGATCGCGCGGCCTTATCCAATGTGTCTGACATGGCGTTATCCTACGTCAAACAAGGCAGCGGCGGCGCTATACCGATTGATGTCTTGGGTCATGATAATGGCAAAGCCGAGACAACCATGGGAGCTGTGAAAACAAAATGGTCATCTGCTTTTGCGTCACGGCCTCGGGGTCTACCGGATCGGGAAAGTTCGCCTCCATGATCCGCGCGGCCATCTTCTGGCTAAGAGGGTGCGAGTAGACGATCCGGCATGCCTCGGCCCACTCCATGCCCTCGGCCCGCATACAAACCAGTCGGTAAACGCTACTCGTGCCGCGCTCGATCATGATAGCTGCCGTGCTTCTTCGAGCTTCCAGACATGCACATGCAGCCGGTGCGCATGGTTCCGCGCCTCACAACCCAACTGATGAATGTCCATCGAGACGGTCTTCAGGTCGAAGGCGTTTAAATAAATCATCCAGTTCCGGTTATGCTCCGACAAACCGGCCGCCTGCTCCACACTGCGGATATTGCCGATGAAACGGCAGGCGTGCTCGATGCGGGCTTGCAGCTCGTCAAGACGTGCCGAAAGGTCATCCGTGCTCGACGGGGGCAAAGGTGCCGGTGCGGCCTCGGCTGCAAGAACGGCGGGACCTGTCGCGGGCAGGATCGCCGCTGCGCCTATCATCTTCAATGCATCACGGCGTTGCCTGTCGATCATGATCGAATCTCCCGTTGATATTTTGCGGCAAGGGCAAGGTAGTGCGCCCGAACGTGCGGTTTATCGGTCAGCTCGGCCCGTCCGATAAATTGCCGGATACGATCGCGCCTCCGGTCTGGTATCTCGTCCTCGACCGGCACGAAGGGCAAGCTGATGGCGGCGATGCCTGCCACAACCGCGCGTCTAGTTATCATGGCGAGACAATCTCCGCTCTTCGTCCCGCATGGTACGGCGTAACGATCGGCCTGTGAATCCATCGGCGATCAATTCTTACAGCCCTTAAATTGGCTAAGGATTGCAGGCTAAGTCCTGCAACCCTGCCACGTGGCGAACGCTGGGGCAGAGAGTCAAGGGCGATACTGGAGCCACGCGCAGCGCACAGCGCGAGCATGGCGAGGATATCGGGCGAAGCCGAACCCTTTACACGGCGTTGGGGCAGCGCCCCAGTCTTGCCATAATCATTTAGGCGTGGCAGTTGCTGCACTCACTGTTCCAAAGGTCGGTAATCTTCCTGAACCACAGCTCTCATCGAATGAAATAATCAATGCAGTAGTTAGAGCCTCGAGCGCGATATCGATGGCGATTGGCGGATATCAAACCAAGAATCGAACCAAGCCGCTAGATCAATCCTAAAGATCGTGTAGTGCGCGTTATTTTTTATATTCGATCAAAGCCGCAATTCTCATAATACTTAGCAACGATGCTAGGTAAAAATTCAACACATGGCAAAATTACGTTTTTGCCATATGTTGGTTCACGGTTGTGATTTAGACTATTTCAGTTTATCCAATTTAAACTTAAGCATCCGCTGCTTATCTAGTCCAGCTTGTAGAACAGTTTGAGTATATGCATCTTCCGCAGGCTTTATATAGGCACCGCGCTGCGAAAGCTCATCTAAAATGCGTTTATATGCTTCAGAGTTTACGCACGCATATTTGTCCATCGCTTTCGGATATACGAATAAGCACGCCCTTCCATTTTCGTCTCTCCTGAACCCGTGTTGCACCTCGCTTTGTGAAACCGAGCTACCCTTGCTGACTAGCGGAAAATTCTTATGATCCGTTGCGAAAGCTAGAAAAGCGTTAAGCTTCGTTACAATCTCAGTATTCGGCTGAGACATGTTGCCAATAGCTACGCTACAGAGGTTCTTCATGGTTTGATAGTAATCTCCGGGCAATACCTTGTGACGATGAGCCATACGAGCTGTCGCTGCAAGAAAAGCAAAATGCTCCGCAACGCGAAGATGTTGAGGAAGAATCTCTTTACCCTTCAATTTCGGATGGTTGCCCACATTGTCTAGAAACAATACTTCCGTTTCTCTTATAGCCGCTGCAACAACCTCTCGTTTCTGCTGAGAGAGACATTTAATCCAGCGCGGGAAAAGACGTCCGTAATTCTTCTCGATAGTTTCTTTGACCTGCTTGAAGAGACTAATCGCTTCAATGCCGTGTTCGTCTTTCAATAAATCAAAGATTCCATTTTCATTATCCGGCAGTGGCAGATCTACGAGCCGAACCATATTTCCATTTTCAAATTTGAGCGTCGGGGATTTGAACATATCCTTCAGTTTCTCTTCGCTTGAAAAAAGCTGAATCGAATACAGTGGGCTTGTCGAGCTTGTTGAAAGTAAGGTGTACCTTGTTGCGCCATCATTGTTGTTGAACGTCAAAAGCCTGAGCTTCTTAAAAACGTCATTTTCATTTCCCTGAATTAACTTTAAATCCGCAAAGGGCGTGCAGGTGCCACTAAATGCAGATTGATTTGAAGTCGAAAAGACATCGGAATTGTCTGGATTGACGAGTGCGGATTCCGACGGGTTTGTCACTGTTGAAAGGTTCAAACGTAGCGCAAGCGTTTTGCCTCGGCTGGATTCTCCAGAAATATTGAAGCTGACACCGCCCTCTCGCCCCAAAAACGCAGCAAGCGGTGGGGCCAGCGCCGCTACTAACGAGAGCTTCAAATAACTCGAGTATTTTAAAGGTTCTTCGAGCCCGGCCCAGTACGCACTGGTCTTTCCTCGAGCTGAAGCAACGTGGTTCAGTTTATTGTCAGGATCAAATCGAACCTGTCGAACGGCTTTCACATCCGCATCTTGCTCTGCGGGAAAAAAACCGTAGCGACAAATGAAACCGTCAGGCCGCCATGATGCCTTTTTAACAATTGTGACTGTTTCCAAATCCATTTGCTCAAGCATCTGATCTACTTGTTCTCGAAAGTCTCGTATGGGTGGCAATCCCTTGTCGGTCAAAACTGATTTCAACTTTTGCTTGTTGCTCAGTAAGCCCCTTTCAACACGTGTCTGCTTGAAGACTTCAGGCAGCGAAGTCGGATGCTCAATCGTCACCATGATATTTCCTGTGTCCTCATAAATTTCCTGTCGGACGATTCTCAGTTCATGACTTGTATTTTCGAGATTCATTTTTCGTTTCCTGTAAGCTGTGCACCCGTGCACCCAATCCAAAAAGACCGGTTCCACAGTGCTGTGCACGGGTGCACGGGTGAAAAACAACAATTTGAATTTTGTGATTTGATTGCGTTTTGCTCAAATGACACTTTTCATGGGCATAGTGTACGACCAATCAACCACACCCAGCACCAGTCACCAGCCTACGTAGCTTCACTCGCTTAGCTTTAGACAAACGGACAACGCGCTTAATCTTCTGCACAACCTTTAGTTTTACGTTATCGTTTAACTGGAACTGGTCATGCGAGTAATTGATACCGATAGACACCCACCGATCTCCGGTATTTATGTCGCCATAATTGGAAATCAGTTCGCCTAGGTGTCGTGTGTAGGGAAACTCGTGATGACCATACTGCGCGCCCGGATCACTCGTTTTGCGTCGCTGTTTAAGCGGCTGCTTACAGACGTAAGTGGCCGCGCGAAGAAACGAGGTGACAGACGGTTTTACTCGTCGCACTTCTAGCGGCTTGTTAGCTTCATCACAAAGAACGCCAGTTTCCCCTATGGCCCTACGAATAGCGTTCCTAGCCAGCCCAGAAACCATCAGGTGAATGTGAAAAGGCTTGGCATAAGGTTCGTTATCGACCAAGTTAAAGACCGTTTCGACGCTGCCGAAAGCCAACACGGGTGTGTTTGTTTTTGTGGATGAAAGAGCCCTGCAGATATTCTTAACCACCTGGTTATCGTTCAGAGAGCCAAACCTCGTGAAGTCTCCAGGAGCAATTTTCCAATTTTTTACGATGACGGTCACCATGTACCATCTCAATTTTCGTAGGTTATTATCGGTTAAGAAACGTATTAGGCTGAGCCGAAACAACCGCTCACACACTGGACATAGACCTGAGGAACACCGACCGTATTTAGCGCATGTTTCGAAAAACATTACCGGGTCAGACACGTCACTATGCAAACCGTCGATCGCGTCGCGGATGAGCTTGCGTTCTCGGCGTGCTTGTTCAAGGCTCTCGAACTTAGCTGGAACGAGCATACCTTTAAATCGTCGCAGCCCGACCTTATGCTCGCGCGACTTTATATGATCGATCATTTCATGGGCGAGTTTCACCGCTTCAGCATTCTCGTAAGGTGCTAAATGCTGAAGGAGCTCGTCCTCTAATTCGTTGATATTAGCTTCGTCGGCTTGAGTTCGAACTGCTTTTTTCATCGTAACTTCCTTTTGGTTTTGCTTGCAAAAGGAAGGAGTTCGGTACGATGAATGCCGAGGCTTCATGGTGTAACGACCCACAATCCCATGCAAACGATTGCATTTGATTGATGGTCGAAGCACCAACTCCATCTGCGACGCCCTCAGCGCGTCTATTGCGGATGAAGCAGTGTGTGAACCTGGCTTCGGTTATCATTCCGTTGCGCTCACACAACTTGTGCCACCATTACAGTGGCTCGTTGTACCTCTCAAAAAGTCGTCACTGAGTTATTGGCGACTTAGATGATGGGGATATCGGTGGTCTTTCGATCATTGTCAATCGGACGAGCCAATATTTTTTCGCTTTCGTTTATTTTAGCTTTATCTGATATGAATAGTGACAATGCTTCCAGCTTGAACGTGGGCTCTGCGACGCGATTTTTCGATAAACTCCAGCGGCTGAAACGCTGATTTGGGTAAGTGCGATTGGCGGTCGCTGTCAAAAAGATGTGCGCGCTGCTCGTCTAGTTCCTTGATGACGCACCAGTGGTTGAGCGTTCCATACACCGCGGCCAGCACCGCAGTATTGGATTGCGCAAGGTGATCGCTGATTGTATTCACCGACCCCATTGCTTCTAAGGGCCTTCTGAGTGCAAACGGTCGGCGCATCACAACCTCGATGTTGTGATATTCACGCATGTGATCTTGTGCAACATGCGTCAAGGCGATCATGCCGTACAGTGACAAGCCGTCGTTCACCAGCTCAAGGTGACCACGGCTTTTAATGGCGTGATCGGTCAGTTTTCGAAAAAGCTCTTCCCAATGCTCGCCTTTCGCCGATACTGGGTCATTTCTTAAGGCCGAACGAATGCCATTGATCAGAGCATATATGCCGCAAAGCGAATCGAGATTGCCCTGAAGATAAGGCCTGAGCTTCGGCTGAAGTTTGTCTGTCATGAGCACCATTGCCAGGCGCTCAGTATTCATCAGCAAGCATTATGGTCATGACGCGTACCGTCACATTGGGGTCTGTTGGGTCGGGCGAATGCATCGTAAGGCTCTCATCATAGTAATCGAGCTTCCAAAAAACCGAATGTTGGCTCACTTGAACGAAGCCAAAGTCATGCTCACCATAAGGGTCGTTCTCCTCGGTGAAACCGTCGAAGTTGCGTATGGCTTGTACAACGTCGAATATTTCTGACTGCTCGAGTGCAGCAATACCCGGTGTCATCATGATCCGACCGCCCTGGCCATATTTGCGGAGCCGATCATTAAGTGCCGAAATGACGCTTGCTTGCAATTTGTTCATGTTTTGTTCTTTGCAATCGCTCATGCGGGTTTCTCCTCAGTTTAGGTTGAAGGTTCATTCCAATGTTGATGTGTGTGTAGCTGTAGGCTGTAGCTTCAGATCAATCGAACGAGCTTGCGCTGGGCATCGCTGTCGCCATCGATATAGGATTGGGTCGTGGTGATCGAACGATGGCCGACCAGAAGCTGCACGTCGCGTAATGAGCCACCCGCTTTATGAACAAGCCTAGCGGCCTGCGTAACGAATGTCCGGCGGCCTGAATGCGATGAACAGCCCTCCAAGCCGGTGAGCGTATAAATATGCTTAAACCAGTTAACGACAGACTTTGCTGACATCGCTTTGCCTCGTTCGCTCAGGATAACGGGGCCGCTCAAGTCTGCATATTTGGCTAATTTGTGCAGAGCCTTAGCCAAGTCTGGGTGAATCGGTACGCGCCGTGCATGCGCATTTTTTGTGATACGACCCGGCAGGTTAATGGACGTACCGAGTTTACTGTTGGCATCAAGCAGCATTGACCATTCCAGCCTGGCGATTTCGCCTGCACGAAGTCCTGCCTTGAAGCTTAAAAGCAACATGGCTTTGTTTCGGTCTGGATGTCGGAGGGTATTTGCTGTTCGAAGCGCTTGTTTAATTTGAGTTGTGTTCACCGTGCGGGCTTGCCGGTGGTGTGCCATGATGGGCCTCGATTTGACAAACGATGTCGGCATTAAAGCTGAAAAATCATCATTTGTCAAATCGGAAATGAAATTAAGATATATAAATCAATATCTTATGGTAATCCCACTCATTGAAACACCACCCCATTTAGCCTGCACAGTGTCGCGATATTCTCGTTATTTGCCATTATAAAATAGGTGAAGTTTTTCGTATCAGGACGGTAGTTGCTGTAAAAAAGGGTGTAACCGGTATATGCACCGAACTGGTTCTTACCATTTACGAAACCGCACACAACGTAAGTCCCGTCCGGCAACTCTGCTGCAGCAAAGTTTCGGAAACGTGCAGAAGTCTCGTCGCGAAGGCGTAACCCAATCAGTTCTTTCACCGCGTTTTCATCAGCATAGCTCAACGTGATCGGCTCGCCTCTGGGCACCTGATCTGCCGGGTTTTGCGATTGAGCTGACAATCGGCGCATTTCTTCAGATGATCTTTTTCTTTCGGCCTCATATTCTGCCTTATTTCTTGCTTCCTCTTCCGCCTGTTTCCGACGGCGATTTTCCTGGCGTTTTTGCCAAGGCGAGTCATCGTCCTCAGTTGCGATCCCCTCAGAACCCACGTTTGGTAATGTGTCAAACTTTGATCTACGGTAGTCGGCGAGCTCTTCAGTCGTCGGCAATGCGTAGAATGGGGACTCGTTCAGGGCGATTTTCGGCAGGGTTTTAGGGTTACACCGGCTTAGCACTGTCAATTGGTCGCCGTTCTTGAATGAAAACCTCGTCGCGCTTTGGATCGTATAGATATCTTCGGTCGTCTCGACGTCATCGAGATTGCGCCCGCAGGTTTGCTTCACCCTATATTGCGACTGGTTTATTTTCTCGACATTCTCAAAACGACAAGCGGAACTTGGCCAGTTCAGCGATTTGCTATCGGTATAAATGACGTTAGGCCCTAAACCGTCAGAACAATTGCCGTCAGCAATGGCGTAAAATCCCGATTGTATGGGCAGGCTGAAGCTCGAAGCCCCCATACCGCCTTCGGCGCAGGACCAAAGCATATCGAGTGCGTTGCTCGAGCCCTTGAGCGAAATGCTAAAGGTTTCATTGTTGAAGGTTATACGAACCTTAGCTGCAGCACGGATACGGCTTTCAAGGCTGTCTTCTCCCGCCCCTGATGGCACGACAACTGTATTTTGTGACGACGCTCTAACTGTGGTAGCTGTTGGCTGATCGCTATCGAATGCAATCGCCCCATTCCACTCCGTTCCTTGTTCAAGGCGCCAATCAGCTGACGTCAAACCAATCTGGAAAGTCTCATTGTTGTTTACATATATAATGGCGTGCACATTGTTCTTGATGTGACGCCCCATGACGCAGCCTTTCTCCGGGTCTTTTTGCTGTGGAAAAGCGATCCAGCCGTTTTCCTGGAAGATAATTTGCGGTTCGTTGGCGTAGCTCACTGAAGGCACCAGGACGCTCGCAGCAAAACTCAGCGATGCAATGAACGAACTGACTAAAAAACCCCGACCAAGAACGAACTTTGAGGTCTTCGAACTTTGGCCGAGCTCAAGCGCTGGCGCTGAATGGTTCTGCTCCATGATCATATTTTACCCCGTCTTGTGAATGTAGCGTTTGAGGATAGGTGCCCTAAGTGCTGTAAATTCTTCAGCCGAAATCGCTCCGCTTTCGAACAACGTCTTCAAACGCTGCAACGCATTCACGGTCTCAGCATCCGAATGGTCCTTCGATGGATTTGGGTTGCTTGTCTGGCTAACCGGCAAAGCGATCTTCTGATCCTCGTTCATACTGGGATCGATGCGAACATTGACTGGGTCATTAACGAAGAGATTGATGCCGCTTTCGCCACCATTGCTGCCGTCTTCGCTAATGTGTGCATAGTGCAATGCCCAAACCAACGCTGCTATCCATCCGACAACCGTGCCGCCGAAGGCAAAATTGACGACGAATATGAGCCACCGGTTCGGATGTTGTCGACGAAACGCTACGATGGTTGGGATGAATATTACAGCCATGATAACGATGATGGCAGCAATGAATGCAAACGCCAGAAGCGCTGATCGCGCATCACCCTGCCCTGCCCAGGCATGTTCTGATAACGCCAAGGTCATCGTTGATGATAGGCCAAGCAGCGGCAAACGCCGCCGCTTTGATAGAAAATGCTCCCCCATGGCCCCACCTCACCTGGACGAGCGGGGCAGCACATTGGCTTTCAATTGCTGGAATTCATCTTCGTCGATCGCTCCAGAGGAGCGCAACGATGCGATTTTTTCCAGCTGTTCAAGAGATTGAGCCGAAGCTGTAGCCGGTCCAGATCCCGAAAATCGCTCATGTGGTTCATTTTCCGGGGTCGCGTCAAATCGATTGCGGCCCGGTGACGATGGCAGGCACATGAAAATCAGCACAGCAAGCTGACCAATCAGCGGCACGAACACCGCCAACAACCACCAACCCGATCTGTCGGTATCATGCAGGCGGCGAACACCGACAGCGATCGACGGAACCAAGTGCGCCAAATACACCAAGCCGGTAAATACCCCCGCAGGTTCATCGGTGGTCGTGTCGCCAAAAACCTGATCGATCATCAAGGCGCAAGCCAGAATTCCGAACAGTATCAGGCTGAAAAGCCAGTATTGCGATCGCGTCGCACGCCCCGAAAACACAGCATACTGCCGCATCGCATTCACATAGTGATGCATGATTACTCCCCCAAGATGGTGTCCAAATGTGCGAAACGGCACGCCCTCAGCTGTGCGTAAGTGCTGAAGGGTGCCGTTGGCCAGGTTATAGCAAATAATAAATAAGGGATCAACAGTCCGTCGATTAACGGGCCGTCAATATGGTTGCTCGTCAGTTATGGATGCTAAGCAAATCATCGGCTGGAACCTGCGACAATTGCGGGTCGAGCGTGGCCTTTCGCAGGAGCGTTTAGCGCTCGAAGCTCAAATTGATCGCTCGTACGTTGGACGTGTCGAACGCGGCAGGGAAAACGTAACCGTTTCCACCCTTGAAGCCATGGCTATCGTACTCGGCGTTCCCGTTGGTGCACTGTTCGCCGAACCTAACACCAAGCAGGCGAAACCCACCGGGCTCAAAGCAGGCAGAAAGCCGAAACGCAGTTAGCAAACTAATCGCACCGCAATTATTACCCCGCTTTACTAAACCCTCCTCTCAGCACACGCCGCGACAGTACAGGGAGCAGCGCAGCCATTGATGCCCGTTTTACATATTATAGTTGATAAACTTATAGTGTGTAAAGTGCCAACAATTCACGCATGGATGTGCGGAAAATTGTTGGCGAAAATTTTGCCCGAATACGAAGAGAAAAAGGCCTGACACAGGAACAAGTGGCGGAGCGTTCAGGCTTCAGCCAACAGTATCTGAGTAGCCTTGAACGGGGACAGCGCAACCCGACAATCATAACGATTTACGAGCTTTCTTTGGCGCTTGAAACAACCTATTGCAGCCTAATTTTGCCGGAGGACACCAGAGGCAGTTAGTTTTATCGTATGCAGTTTCGTCTATCGGTATATTCGGTGTGGGTCCACTTTCAATTGGTTCGGTGCCAGGTAATTCGCGAATAGCGCATTTGCAATTCGTATCTTCCGAACGCACAACCAAATGGCGTTGACGATTCTGAGAATTGGCAATTTAGAGTCGTTAACTGCAGAGCTTATAGAGTTTGAGATGGCGGAATACGAAGTTTGGGCAACAAACGACCCGTTCGAGTGGACTCAATTACGGCTGGAGACTGACGACCGGGAGAAAGCCATGAACAAGGCGCATGAAATTCTAGAAAAAGGCCGCTTTCGATTTATCGCTGTCGACCACAATGGCACAACAATTTGGTCAAATGATCCCGAAACGCCAGCGACCTCTGAATAGCAGGCAGCATTATCACCGGGATATGACAAAAGTCAGCTTTTGCCATATGTTCGCTAAACTCATAATTTCATGTCGGCGTTGGGCCAGGTCGGACATCTTAGATTAATTGGAAACCTAAGAAATTATGCTCTATTCATTGAGCAAATCATCAAGGAGGTTGCGAAGTTCATCAGCCATTTGTCCCGCGAGTTCTTGGGGTGCTATATCCGCGAAACTTGTACTACCTGGCAACTTGTGACCATGCGCGACCGCCCTAATTGCACCTTGGAGGTCTTTTCCTAAAACTGCATATTGTTTACCGTGGATGGTTGCTACGGCTTCAACCTCAGCATCGCTAAAATTTGGTAAATTTCCTTTCTTATTAAACTTATTTGCGGCATCATTCCGTTTGCGACGCCGTTTAGTAAGCGCAGCGTTCTCTGCGGACGCAGAGGCAAGCGCTTCAGCCAGAACCTGAGCGCCAATCTCTTCAGAAGTCCAGAAATGGCCCGCTATAGCCTTTGGATTCGCCCAGTAAGCTTCTATGTCTGAATGTTTGGTAACCCAAAATACTTGACCGAGCTTTTCGTAAGGGTCGGCAAGAAGCTTTATTTCCTCCGGCATAAGAAAATCGCGGTCCCTGTGTATCACTACCTTCATGCTACCCGCAGTAAGATCCACGAAGTCTCTGATTACCTCAGGTTCAGGTAATTTTCCTGATCCTCTTAAAGGCCAAACCGCGACGGCCCGGTCCAAATGGGGCCATTGCGCAAGAATAGACCGGATCATCCCTGAATCTTTGTCTTCGGTAAACATTAGGATTTTTCTATCGAGTAACCCCCAGCCCATCATCTGCCGGCCTTCAGAGTTTCCGTTATCTTGGACTTGACCGCCCTTCATCCAGATTACATTCGCATTACCGGGCAAAGCCCTAACAACTGATGGGCTATGAGTGGTCAAAACAACTTGAGTGTCTGTATCCTTCGATGCAGCCACGAGCACTGGCACAAGGCGCTCCTGCGTCGTGGGATGGAGATGAGCGTCCGGCTCATCTACGAGCAGCATCGCTGGACGAAAATAGATTAAATAGGCAAATATCTGAATAACCTGCAGATAACCTATGCCAGCCAGTTCAAGAGCTTTCCAGCGCTTCTCACCCGCTAACATGTCAGCAGTTTGGAACCGGGCTGTAATCGTTGAGTCTTGTTCGTCTTTGAAAGACACATCAAGGGAGATTTTTC
>WPCJ01308156.1_pt1 | contig 98064 bp, 80 predicted proteins | sample 5399831 | NCBI WGS metagenome assembly WPCJ01 (sample SAMN12869470, study PRJNA574797) | sludge metagenome | isolation source: wastewater treatment of pH10 | place: China:Beijing | collected 2019-05-20
GAGGCTCCCGGGAAACATACCGCGGTCCCTTGTATACTCTGCTTTGTCTTCTTTTAAACGTATATGTAAATAACCTAAAGATCGCTTTTCCTTGCTTTCGACTCAGGACTTATTTCCTGAAAGCGGGTGCAAAGATAGAGAGTCTTTTCTTACCATCCAAACAATTCAACAAAAAAAATCAATCTTTTTTGCCCCTTTTTTTTCTGTTTTTAATCAAACAAAAGAAGATCACACCTTTACCCCGACAAAAAAAATTAATCTTTTTTCAAGCAAACAGAAGAAAAATTCAAAAAACAGGAAGAACAGAGAAAAAGTCGTAGAGATTCCCTATCCGATTTCCTCGTAAAAACAGAAGGAAGACGGCAACATTTTAAAGAAAAAAATAAAAAACAGATAGTCGATATGGAAAAGTGGGGAAAGAAAATCCACCGGAAGAGATCAACGAGGAAATGAAACATTATATCAAAAAGTGAAAAGATGCAATTTTTCCTATAGAATCACATTTTATAAGTATCTTCGCACAAAATCTACATTGCACCATTTATCGGACTGCAACAATTTAGGCATATATCAGGTATTTTCAAATTTTATTGCAACAGCATAATACCACTAACAACAAACCGAAACCAAAAACAAACTTGTTTGGGTTTTAGAGAAGTGTGATGAAGGTGTAAAAAATAAGAATAAACAAATGAAAGGTATTATTCATATATTAAAACGGTTCTTACCTCCTTACAAGAAATATGTCTTCCTGGCATTCATCTTCAATATTCTGACAGCTATATTGAATGTCTTTTCTCTTGCGACCATTATTCCCATCCTCCAGGTTTTATTCAAAATAAACAGGGAAACATATTCATTTATCGAATGGGGGAGTTCTGACTATTCGTTTGTGGATATTCTACTTAATAATGCAAACTGGTATATAACGCAACTTATCGAAACACACGGGAGTAGTACCACATTAATGGCGCTGGCCACCTTCCTGATTGTGATGACCCTCCTGAAAACAGGAACCGCCTATCTGGGCTCCTATTTTCTTATTCCTATAAGAACAGGAGTCGTAAGGGATATCCGAAACCGGATCAACGACAAGGTTCTCTCCCTTCCCCTTGGTTTTTTTACGGAAGAACGGAAAGGAGATATTCTTTCCAGGGTATCAGGTGATGTGAACGAAGTAGAGAACTCGGTGATGAGCTCTCTCGATATGCTCTTTAAGAATCCAATTCTGATCCTGATCTATCTGACCACTATGGTAATATTAAGCTGGCAACTGACTCTCTTCGTACTCGTCGTGCTTCCGGTGATGGGGTTTGTGATGGGACGTGTAGGTAGAAGCCTGAAAAGAAGTTCTTTCACGGCTCAGAACAAATGGGGAGAGCTGATGTCGCAGATGGAGGAAACACTGAGCGGGCTACGGGTAATCAAAGCATTCGGAGCAGAAAATAAGATCTCCGGCAGATTTCATAGCGGGAATAACGAGTTCAGGCGTATGTCGAACCGGATCTCCCGCAGGCAACAACTGGCACATCCCATGAGTGAGTTGCTGGGGACAATCACTATCGCCATTGTACTCTGGTTCGGGGGTACCTTGATATTAGAGGGCAATAGTATGATTGATGCCGCCTCGTTCATTTACTATCTGACCATATTCTATAGTATTATCAATCCCGCCAAGGAATTCTCCAAATCGGCTTATGCCGTACAGCGTGGACTGGCATCGATGGAGCGTATCGACAAGATACTAACTGCTGACAACAAGATCACCGACCCGGCGCAGCCGGTTCCCGTCCTATTCAATTCTTATATAGATTACAAGGATGTCTGGTTTAAATATGAAACGGATTGGGTTATAAAAGGAGTAAATCTGAAGATCGATAAAGGAAAAACTATTGCCCTGGTGGGCCAGTCGGGATCGGGAAAATCGACAATGGCTGATCTCCTGCCCCGGTTCTATGATATACAGAAGGGCGAAATTCTTATCGACGGAATCAATATAAAAGATATGAAAGTCCGGGATCTGAGGTCGCTGATGGGTTATGTAAACCAGGAAGCCATCCTGTTTAACGATACCTTTTATAATAATATAGCCTTCGGGGTCACCAATCCGACCGAAAGTGAGGTGATCAATGCAGCTAAAATTGCCAATGCCCATGAATTCATTATGGCTACTGAATACGGTTATCAAACTAATATAGGTGACAGGGGTGGTAAATTGTCGGGTGGACAGCGGCAGCGTATCAGCATTGCACGGGCCATACTAAAAAATCCGAAGATACTTATTCTGGATGAAGCGACATCAGCACTAGATACCGACTCGGAACGGCTGGTACAGGAAGCACTGGAAAAGCTGATGAAGAACCGGACTACCATTGTGATAGCCCACAGATTATCCACCATCAAAAATGCTGATGAGATCTATGTAATGAAAGATGGGCGAATCGTGGAATCAGGACAACATTCCACATTGTATGCCCAGGGTGGATACTACACCTCATTATGTGATACGCAACGCGACCTAAGCGAATAATAAGCTATCCCTTATCTTTGGAAACAGGGACAAACGATTCTTTTTCAGAGATTTTCTCCAAGAGCCGGTCTACCGCCTCGAAAGGAGAATTTATACTACGGAATTCGGGGACGATTTCTTTCATCTTCTTCACTGTCCGCATATCATCATATTCGTAAGAAGCATGAATCAGAGCGTTTATTTTGCGGTTCACCTCTTCATATTCATACTCACGCACATCTGCAATCATTATTTTCTCATGATAGGTCGGTTTGGTATGCTCGGCTATGTTCAATAGTTCTTCATAGAGTTTTTCCCCATGCCGTAATCCGGTAAACTCAATTTTGATATTCTTCGAACCGGAAAGCCGGATCATCCTCTTTGCCAGGTCCAGGATCTTGACCGGTTTACCCATATCAAAGATATAGATCTCACCACCTTTCCCCATAGCCCCGGCCTCCAATACCAACTGGCAGGCTTCCGGAATGGTCATGAAATAACGGATGATCTCCGGATGAGTGACCGTTACAGGCCCCCCATGTTTTATCTGCTCCCTGAAGAGGGGTATTACCGAACCATTAGACCCCAATACATTTCCAAAACGTGTAGTGATAAACTGCGTTGTCTTCTTACCACTTCTCCCTATATGTTTTGCCAGGGACTGCACATAAATCTCACATATCCTTTTGGAACAACCCATCACATTGGAAGGGTTCACCGCTTTATCGGTGGAGACCATCACAAATTTATCGGCATTGTATTTCACCGCCAGGTCCGCCATAATCTTTGTTCCCAGTATATTGGTCTGTACCGACTCCGATACGTTATCTTCCATCATCGGCACATGTTTATATGCCGCCGCATGAAAAATATATTGCGGCCTGGTCTTGGAAAAGATGCGTTCCATCCGGCTGGCATTGCTCACATCGGCCACAATGATCTCGGCACGGAGTTCTCTCCATTTATCTTTCAACTCGAGCCTCATGTCATGTAACGGGGTTTCGGCCTGATCGATGAGAATAATACTGTAAGGATTGAAGTTGGCGACCTGACGGACTATCTCGCTACCTATCGATCCGGCGGCACCTGTCACCATTACACGTTTGCCTTCAATATTTGAAGCGATCTTCAACATATTGATGTGGATCGGATCACGGGGCAAAAGATCTTCAATCTGTACATCTTTCAACTGTTCCTTGCTCATAATCATTCCGTTCCACTCGTTCAAAGGTACAGTAGTTAGCAACGAGATGTTATGATCCACAAAATTACTCAGGAGGTCAGAATTCTTTATCTCCTCCATTTGTTGAGGTGAAACGATGATGGTCTTCACATCCTTACTCTCCAGCGTCCTGAAAATATTTTCATTATTCGCATAGATTGTTATCCCCATCAACTCCTTTCCCACCATCTGACTTTCGTCGGATATGAATCCGAGTACCCGGTAGTTGAATTCACTATTCCCCTTCAATCCTTTCGCAACACTTATTCCAGCCTCTTTAGTTCCATAGATAAATACATTAACAGGTTTCACATCTCTCCCTGTAATAAATTCATATACCTCTTTCGTCAGTATCCTCGAAAAGATCATCAGGAACATATTGAAAAAGAATATAGAGATGAATGTAACATCATCGAGGTAAAAATCAGGCTGATGGCTCTTCAATATAACAATGCCAAGATAGGCAAATGCGTAACCCACTATTAATGCATATGTGATCCTCATCAGGTCGGAGAATGATGAGAATCTTAGAATGCCACTGAATGTACGAAACAATATGAAAGTAATCGAATTGACAAAAACCAGAATTACCCCTAACGTGATACCATCGGCCCTGACTTCGGGTGTAAGTTCGACAAACCCATATCTCATCAGATACATCACTAAACAGGAAAACATGATCATGAGAATGTCAATCACGAAAATTGTAAAACGGGATAAAACCCTATTCGACAAAAAATTATGTATTAAATTACTCATAAGGATCTAATTAAGTTTGTACTCCTCGTTCACAATAGATTGATGTGTAGTCTTCCCTGTCTCTATCAGCTCAATTCCTTTTTTCATCAGAGGATCCTCTTTTTGGTAGGCAGCCCAGAATGCTTCTTCTCCAAAGAAGTTACGGATAATATAGGCATACATTACATTCTCCAGCAACTCACTCGATTCCTGAACATAGTAAGGCCTTCTTCTGATACCGTTATGATCTGCAAAGCTCACCAGGTTTAACAACAACGGTTGTTGCTGCAAATACCGGTAAAGTTCCTGCCAGGTATCGAAACTATTCAGCTTTTCACGGTTCATATCAGAATAAAGCATTGCATATTTCTCATCTAACCGATTATTCACTACCATATTATAATAGGGATTTATCCCCACGGTATCCCGGGGCACAAAGATATCAGGCATAATACCACCTCCGCCGTAGACAGTCCGGCCTCCCGCCGTCTGAAAAGGAGTGAGATGGTTAGACACCGTATCCACGTTGACATAATCACCTTCTATATAGCGGTTAATAGCCTCCATTTCATACTCATCATACCTTCCCCTTTCATATCCGCGCTGGATAGATCTACCCGAAGCTGTATAATAACGGGCCACAGTGAGCCTCACGGCCGAACCATCCGGAAAATTACGTTGTCCCTGCACCAGTCCTTTACCAAATGAGCGTCTGCCTATCACCAAACCCCTGTCGTGATCCTGGATAGCTCCACCAAAGATCTCACTGGCCGAAGCACTAAATTCGTCGATCAATACCACGACATCATCTTCCTTGCAGGTTCCCGATCCATTGGCATAACTATCGGTTCTTGGAAAATTCCGCCCTTGGGTATACACAATCAGGTCTCCCCTATTCAAGAATTCGTTCACCATGGCTACTACAACATCCAACGATCCTCCTATATTTCCTCTCAGATCGATCACAAAAGAGTTAGCTCCCTGGCTTTTTAATTTGGATATGGCAGAGATAAATTCGCTAAAGGTGTTAAAACCAAAGTTTTTCCCCAATTTAATAAAACCAATCCTATTCGTCAACATATAGGCTGCATTGACGCTGTTCATGGGGATATCTCCCCGGGTAACGATGATTTCACGCAAGTGGTCGTCACCGGGTCTCAGAATCCCCAGTTTCACTTCCGAGCCCATTTCACCGCGTAGTTTTTCCATCACTTCTTCATTGCGCAGTTTTGTTCCCGCAACTAAAGTGTCATTTACTGTCACAATCCTGTCCCAATGCATAATACCTGCGGCCTCAGACGGGCCACCCGGTACGATACCTGTTACTACAATGGTATCCCTCAGGACATAAAAATTAACGCCAATCCCTGAGAAATGGCCTTCCAGGTCTTCGTTCACCCGTCGCATATCGATAGCAGAGATATATTCTGAATGAGGATCCAGTTCCCGGATAATATTGGGCAGTGCGTCCTCCACCAATTGGCGCATATTGACCGTATCAACATACGACTCCCTGACATAGTTCAGTACAGCATCTATCTTTCCGGATCCTTCTATATTTCCCGAACGTCCAAACTGACTATATCTGCTTCCGATAAATATCCCCAATGCAATACCAACGCCTACCCATAAAGGCAGCCATATCCGGGCCTTCTTTCCTGCATTCATCCAATCTCTCCTCTTTTATTTGTCGGTTTCCACCGAAACGAGTTCAACATTGGCTCTTCTTAACAGTTCAATTCCATCACTCAACCGATAATTTTCAGCAAAAACTACTCTGCTTATACCGGCTTGGATGATCAACTTTGCGCACTCAATACAAGGTGAAGAGGTGACGTAGAGTGTGGCTCCGTCACTGCTGTTATTAGAACGCGCCACTTTAGTGATTGCATTTGCCTCGGCATGGAGCACATAAGGCTTAGTCACATCATTCTCGTCCTCACACACATTCTCAAACCCCGACGGAGTACCATTGTAACCATCTGAAATGATCATCTTATTCTTCACCAGGAGCGCACCGACCTTTCTTCGTTTGCAATAGGAGTTTTCCGCCCATATAAAGGCCATTCGCATATACCGCCTGTCAAGCAATTCCTGTTTTTCCTCGTTTTGTTCCATGTCACATCAGATTGCTTTCAAACTCATATCGAGACTTTTCACAGAGTGAGTCAGTGCTCCCACCGATATGTAATCGACCCCTGTTTCGGCATATTTGCGTATTGTATCGATAGTGATCCCACCCGAAGATTCCAGTTCTATACCTTCATTCACTGTCTTCACGATCTTCACCGCTTCAAGAGTCTGCGCAGGAGTAAAATTATCAAGCATGATCCTGTCCACTCCACCCACGCGGAGCGCCTCTTCAAGTTCATCCAGGGTCCTTACCTCTATCTCAATTTTGAGTTTTTTATTTTTCTCTTTCAAATAGTTTTGTGCACCACGGATAGCATTTTCGATCCCTCCTGCAAAATCGACATGATTGTCTTTCAACAGGATCATATCAAACAGTCCTATCCGGTGATTCTTTCCTCCTCCGATCTTGACAGCCTGTTTTTCAAGGATACGCATTCCCGGAGTAGTTTTCCGGGTGTCGAGCACTTTTGCGGATGTACCTTCAAGCAGTTTCATATAACTGTTGGTTATGGTAGCAATACCGCTCATGCGCTGCATAATATTAAGTACAAGCCGCTCGGTCTGCAAAATGGAGCGTACCTTTCCCGATACCACAAAGGCTATGTCTCCCGGTTTAACATATGTCCCATCTTGAAGGAAAACCTCTACCTGTAACGCCGGATCAAAGGTATGGAATACTTCAATCGCTATATCTACACCGGCAAGTATACCTTCCTCCTTAATAAGTAATTTGGATTTCCCTTCTTCTGTCTCCGGGATACTACAGAGGGTGGTGTGGTCTCCGTCTCCGATATCTTCTGTAAAAGCTAATCGGATAAGGTTATGAATTAACTCTTTTTCTGTCATACTAAAAACGATACTGCTCCGCTATATCATAAAACAAACAATCTGCCCGTTTTGTTATTTTTTTACAAGAATTTTAGTGCAAAAATAAGAAATAAACAATTATATTTGTCCTTAAAGACTGCTTTTTTCGTTTTCTCAGGCCAAATTACTCATATTCTGTGGTTATTCAGTAGTTGTTCAATGGTTATTTGACAATAACACGAAGTGAACATCCCGCAAGGCAGGAAATAACAATGAAATCAGATAACAAGAGCGAAGCGAACGAATAACAATTAAATTGAATGAAAATTATTTTACTTTCCATAGGCAAGACCGACGATCCTCTTTTTTCACAAATCATAGAAGAGTACAAAAAGAGGGTCAATTACTATATGCCACTCGAAATGCAGTTCATCCCAGATATAAAAAACACAAAGAATCTCTCCGAGAAAGAACAAAAAAAGCAGGAAGGGGAAAAACTACTGAAATGGCTCCAACCATCAGATCATGTTGTTCTACTCGATGACAAAGGGAAACAATACTGTTCAGTGGAGTTTGCCGGATATATAGAGAAAAAGTCTTTTTCTGCTTCAAAGCGGCTGGTCTTCGTTGTGGGAGGCCCTTATGGATTTTCCGGCGAAGTTCGGGAAAGAGCCAACGAAATGGTGTCGCTATCCAGGATGACTTTTACTCACCAAATGGTAAGGTTAGTCTTTGCAGAACAGCTTTATCGTGCAATGACAATTTTACACAATGAACCTTATCATCACGAATAAAAATTTATTATCTTTGTAAGAATTATAGGAGAGATATGTCAAAGAAGAAAACAATCCTTACCGTGATGTGGGTCATCATCGTATTGATCGCAATCGCATCAGTGATTTCATTAATAGTATTTCCCCGATGGAAAGGCTTTTTTCTGGCAGGAAGCGGAGCCTTTCTCATTTTGAACCTTCTCCTGTCATTGTTTTTTATCAGTAAGAATTTCAAACAATAACGGTTATAGATCGAACTCAAAAAAGAGCAGATCAAAAATCTCTTTTTCCTGAGGATTGGCAGAGTATTCAAACCCGGATATCAGCTGCAACACTCTTTCTGCATTACCAGCTGAGGTTCTACCGAAGAACTTCAATACATTCAATGCCGATTGGCGTAATAACAGCGATTCGCCTTTCAGATCGCTCTTCGCCCTTCCCAACAATTCTTCAAAGTGGATATGTTTTACCAATTCAGATTGGATAATGCATAACCTGGCAAAAAGCCAATATCCGGTAGTGCGAATAGTTTCATCATCGCTTCCCGTCCAATCCTCTACTAACTCATCAGCATAAGGCAACTCCTGGAAAAGATTTTTACACACTTGTTCACGGATTTCCTGATTGGCTGCACCCTGTACCCAACGATAGGCATCTTCCTTAGAAAAATGGACAGGCGGACAGAGCATTGTCGCCAGTATTTTCAACTCACGCACATCCTCTTTCCACATTATTTCCGCCAAGACTTTATCTGGCATATATTTGGCGGCGATTTGTTTGAGCCGTGGAATATCCACCCCAAAATTCATGCGATATCCTACTCCTTTCGCCCGCATACTGGCAGCAGTCACGCCATTCATCGACATCCGCAGATCGGCTCGTATATTACGTAAAATTGTCTCCATTGCTTATTCTGTTTGGCTACAAAATTACGCTATTCAGAAATAAAACAATAATTTTCAAACATTTTTCGCTATATTTGCAGAATATGTGACATGCCTTGGAAAAGTTCAACGAGTTAGACTATACTCTCGGCTAATTTCATTATATTTGCATTATAATTAAAAATATATAAATGATGAGACTCCTCTTAATCAGCAACTCCACCAATCCCGGTGAAGGATATCTGGAGTATCCCAAAGACCGGATCAAAGAATTTCTGGGAGACAAAGCAAATAATGCTATTTTTATTCCTTATGCAGCAGTCACTTTTTCTTTTGATGAATATGAAGAGAAGGTAAATGCCCGTTTTGCAGAAATCGGCCATCATGTCACAGGTATTCATCGCTTCATTAATCCTGTGGAAGCTATTGAAAATGCCGATGCCATTGTTGTCGGAGGCGGAAACACATGGCAATTGGTGAAGATGCTTCAGGAAAAGGGACTGATGAAAGTGATCCGTAAGAAAGTCAGGAAGGGTACACCCTACATTGGTTGGAGTGCCGGGTCCAATATCGCCTGCCCTACTTTAAGAACTACCAATGATATGCCTATTGTGGAGCCCTTGAAATTTAAAACCCTGAAATTGGTTCCCTTCCAGATCAACCCCCATTATCTCGATGATCATCCGGCGAATCATGGCGGTGAGACCAGAGAGGTACGCATCAAAGAGTTTATAGAGATTAACCGTGATATCTATGTAGTAGGACTTCGTGAAAGCACCATGCTTCTTGTAGAAGATGACGAGATGGAACTGATAGGCCCCCGTAAGGCCCGTATCTTCAAATACGGGCAGGAACCGATGGAGCTTTCCAATGAAGATGATTTCAGTTTTCTCCTGCAACGAAAATGAGTACCGGACATATTAGTAACCTCCAACCTAGCGCGTCGCTATTCCGACGGATCATCAACGACAGCAGGTCGTTAGGTGTACTTCTATTGTTATGCACTCTCCTATCGCTGGCATTAACGAATATCAAAGGGATTGGAGAACTTTACTCTAATTTCTGGGAGATGTCGATTCCCGGGTTTCACCATCTACACTTACCACATACCATCATCCATTTCATAAACGACGCCTTGATGACGTTGTTCTTTTTCCATGTGGCGATCGACATCAAAAAGGAAGTGACCACAGGGGAACTCTCGTCTTTTAGCAGGATGATGCTCCCCACTACATCTGCGTTGTTCGGAGTAGCTTTTCCGGCAGTTATTTTTTCCGTAATTACTGCTGGCACAGCCTATTCAAACGGGTGGGCCATACCAACCGCTACAGATATTGCTTTCACCCTCGGCATGATAAGTCTTTTAGGTAAAGCGGTTCCCCATTCCATGAAAGTCTTTTTGACGGCATTGGCCATTATAGATGACCTGTGTGCGATTCTCATTATTGCATTGTTTTATGGTTCTTCGCTTTATTTGATATGGTTAGCGGGAGTGGCTGCCGTGGGGATCGTGATATTTCTTATTAACCGCTATGTCCACCATAAATGGGTTTATATTGTGACAGCCGGACTAGGATTGATCATGTGGTATTGCATGTTCCGATCGGGCATCCACGCTTCATTTGCCGGAGTAATACTTGCCTTTATTCTTCCGATAAGCAAGATGCCCGCATTTGAGAGAAGAATTACTCTTCCGGTCAATTTTTTCATTGTCCCCCTCTTCGCATTGGCTAACACCAGTATTTTCATCACACCGGCGGCCATATCCGGACTGACTTCCCCTCTTTCTCTCGGAATTATTCTGGGTCTGTTCATCGGGAAACCGCTGGGTATCACACTTGCTGTTTATCTGATGGTCAAACTCCGACTGGTCAGGTTAGCAAATATCCGTTGGACCCAGTTTATCGGGATCGGCATATTGGCCGGTATCGGCTTCACCATGTCAATCTTCGTGTCGAATCTTTCTTTTCCTGATAATAAGATGATGATGGATATTGCGAAACTGTCGGTACTGATTGCTTCGGCTTTGGCAATGATTGTTGGGTATATATGGCTCAAAGCATTTTCTCGCGAAAAGGAAGAAATCGAGGCATAAATGAAATAGACGCTTTACCGTCAACAAGTCCATAATCGGCTGTAACCTTTCTTTCATTTTTTCCTCCAAAATATGAGACTAACCCCAAAATTCCGATTGGATAAAGAAGTCGATCCGAAAGATTTTTCACAAAACCCGGTTATCACATCCTCTCCTTTTTCAGGATAGGAATTTACTATTGTTTTTGGGTTTGGAAATTATCTTGTATTTTTGCCATCCGTAACAAGACAGGTTATCATTTACCGTTTATCAAGCAGGCAATAATAAACAATGGATCCTCAAACAACCGGGAACAAGGGAAATGGCTGGGCCCTACTCCCTTTCGCTATATTTTTTATCCTTTACGCTATCACGTTTGCTACTACACGTGACCTACGCAATATGCCCGTCTCAGTGGCTTTTACAATAGCTACCGCCGTCGCCATCCTTTCTGTGCGGCGAACTCCTTTTCCGGAACGGTTACGTATCTTCTCAAAAGGTGCCGGTAATGAAACTATCATGCTCATGGTCGTCATCTTCATCCTTGCCGGTGCTTTTTCTGCCATTGCCGGTTCAATGGGAGCCGTAGATGCTACCGTAAACCTGATCCTTTATACCATGCCGCCACAGGCCATCATGGCAGGATTATTCGCGGCAGCATGTGTAATTTCCATGTCAATGGGCACTTCAAGCGGGACCGTTGCCGCGCTGGCACCCATTGCCGTCGGTATTTCAGGGCAGACCGATATAGGCCCGGCCATGATACTCGGCGTAGTAATCGGGGGTGCCATGTTCGGTGATAACCTCTCGTTCATCTCCGATACGACTATTGTAGTAACCAAAACACAAGGCTGTAAAATGACTGACAAGTTCCGTGTCAACTCCATGATTGTCATCCCGATGGCAATCATTATGGTGATGATCTACATCTTCATGGGACGTGATATTACCGTCACCAACGAGGTGGCTTTCGACAGTGCCGACTGGATAAAGGTAATCCCCTATCTCATCGTATTGATCACTGCTTTGGCGGGTATGGATGTGATTATTGTCCTCCTGACCGGAATAATACTTTCGTCGTTCTTCGGATTGGTCTCTCCGGATTTTTCAGTATGGGATCTGACGTTATCAGCAAAAACAGGCATTATTTCAGATATGGGCGAACTGATCATAGTCACTATTATGGCAGGCGGAGTTTTCGAAGTTATCAAATACAACAAAGGGATCGATTGGCTTATCCATATACTCACGCGCAAAATATCGTCGAAACGTGGTGCAGAATTCTCCATTGCCGGTTTGGTGATGTTCACCAATTTCTGCACCGCCAATAACACTATCGCCTGTATTATCACCGGCCCGATTGCCAAAGATATCAGTACCCGTTTCGAACTCGACAACCGCAAAACGGCCAGCCTGATGGATACCTTCTCCTGCTTTGTGCAAGGCATGATTCCTTACGGCGCACAATTACTCATTGCCGCCGGTATAGCGAATATCAATCCGGTGGAAATCGTGCCGAAGCTCTACTATCCCTTTCTGATCGGTATTGCCGCGACCATTGCCATCACTTTGCGATATCCGAAGCGATATTCGTAAAAAAGAGACAAGCTCAATCATTACAATTGAAACCGTCTCTCTATATTGAATCCTTTCCGGACAAACGATTAAAAACCGCGATGCTGCATATTTCCGAAGATCGTATCGGAATGTAGTATCAGGTCTACATACTGCGCCCGCTTGTAAATCAAAAGATTGTCATTTTTATTAAGTACACTGTCCGAAAGTTTCCCCCTGAACTGATCCAAAGTATCGTAGCCTTTCCTTTCCATCCATTCCTCAATCTCACGGATCATTCCTGTGATCTGTTTCATCCCATGTCTGTAGACAGCGCTTACCACCTGCACACAGGTTGCACCGGAGAGGATCAGCTTGATCACATCATCCCCGTTGAAGACACCCCTGCTACCACATACGGCAGCATTCACACGGCCGTATAGCATTCCGGCGATACGCAACGACTGTTTGTAATCACCCTTTTTACTCAGGTTAAATGCTCTTCTGTGACTCTCCTTCTCAATATCTATATCAGGCTGAAAGAAAGAGTTGAAAAGCACCATTCCGTCTACACCCGCTTCATCGAGACGTTTCGCGAAGTGCAGGATATTGGTATAGTCGGAACTGAGCTTTACACTCACCGGTATGGACAGTTGTTTTTTTATCTCAGTGACCATCGCTATCTGTCGATTTTCGATTTCTGCCGCATCAAGGTCGAACTGCGTGGGTGTCTGGTAAAGGTTAAGTTCTATTCCATCTACTCCGGTCTCTTCGATCAGGCGTGCGTAGCGGAACCAGGATGATTCGTTCACGGCATTCAGACTGGCAATCACCGGTACGGAAAGACTTTCTTTCGCATTGCGGATCTTTACTAAGTAATACTCTATTTCGGAGCGATCGATATCAGGGTGAAGCGAAGTCATCTCGGCATGGATATCGTTATACTCGTCCTTCAACTCGTCGAATTGCAGATCTTCCAACTGTATCTGTTCTTCAAAGAGTGTTTTATAGACTATGGCTGCGGCTCCCGCCTGCTCGGCTTTTTTCAGTGAATCGATCTCAGATGACAGTTCTGATGCCCCCAGTATGACCGGGTTTTTGAGCGGAATGCCCATGTAGGATGTTTCCAGGTTCTTCATACGACTATATTTTTATATATTAATTTCTCACGATCAATGACAAAATATCAGTTTCTATCTTTATATTAATCCTCATGGCCGGTTCAGACACAGGATCCCCGGCATATCAGTTTATAAAAATTCACCTCAACACCGGTTTAGCATACAAGACAAAGTTACATTTTTTTCACGAAAGAACCATATCGGGACGTAAAAATATAGTTGTTAAGCATCATCCAAGAGTTACTGTCGTTGTATTACGGTATCGGGGAATTTGTATCCGGTAAATCGCGTGAAGGGGCTTGGGGAAAGAAAGTTATTGACCAAATCCCGGATCAACCACAACAAGAATTACCCGGCTTACTCGGTTTTTCGGCTACAAACAGCAAGTGATATTCACCTTTTTTCAATAAGATGCAAATAAACGAACAACGCTGCATCATTTTTGTTTTTTTAGTAATTGGATAATCTTTTGGCTTCCTGTCGCAGCCTCTCCGTTTCTTGTTGTTTGAACTGTGCCTGTTCTAACAGTTTAGCTTTTTCGATTGATCATCCCTCCATATCATTAAGGTCGAATTGTTCAAAATAGTCCAAGTTACGGATGCCAAGTGTCCTTGCCCGACCTCTGGCACGTTTTTCCAAAAACTCTTCGTAGGATTTTACAGAATAATGGTTGATACGAATAACATCCTGCTGGGGCCTGCGATCCCTGAAGTTCCTTCGAATCGATTGACCGTGCGAATCAACAGTTTTTCCGGACATTCTTGCCACTTCATGGCAACCGATAAATGAAAAGACACGACGTGGATTGACAATACTCTTAACATTCCTGTTCAAAATATGGGTTGGTTCCGAATGTCTTTTGAATCGCTCCATGACCCCTCCGGCCACTTTTTTCTTGGCTCCACCGCTACCATATACCAACCAATTAACTTCTACCGCCGACGCACCCTCGAACCGGCACAAAAACTGGGGAATCGTTTTGTCTTGTATAGGCACTATGAATTCATCCAGGTCAATAAACGCAATCCAATGTGCATCCAAACGATGTTTTTCCAAGCAATCATCATAGACCGGCAGTTGTTGTTTCACCCCCTCCCTAAACACATATTCCACCAAGCCTGATACGATGTAAGGTTCCAATACTTCTTTGGTATTATCCGTACTTTCGTTGTCATATATGTAAAACTTCTCTATTCCTAAATTATGATGCCATTCTATCCATTCCTGAAAATAGAGGCCTTCGTTTTTTGCTATTGCACAGACAGCCAGATAATGCTTTGGAGATACCGTCCTATTACGATACACCTTCCAGCGGAGTTTAAGGGCCCGTAGTAATCCATAACGCAAAATTCCCCGCCATTGATTCCTCGTCATTTTGTGCGGGATGACTCCTGCTATGACCTCTGCAAGCCCCTTACGTATCAAAAAAGATAGATCAGATTTTACCAATTCCTCACACCACTTCTCCCTTTTCAACCTGCTAGGAATAAATGCCGTCAGAAAGTTTGCCATTGATTTATTTATCATCATTCGTTGTCGTCTTCACCTTAATAATGGATTAAAAGAGAAATGTATAATAAAGACACATAAAACTGAAAAGCACTGCATTATTTTAGTTTTTTAACAATAGAATAGTTTTCTCGAACTCATTATTGAGAAATATCCACAAACTGGCTATGCGCATCGTTGGGAAAACAAACTTAAATCTATTGAAGATCAAATTAACAACCAACATAACGGCTAAAATCTACCTTATCTCCCAACTTTAATATACTGCAAAAGGGCTGATGAACTGTCAAATCGCTTGTAGTTGTTTTTTTCAATGAATAAAAGATATTTTTTTCCTGATAACAGATAAAGAATTTGGCCACATGTTTTGCAAATGTCGTGCATTTTACCAAAACAAAAAAGCTAACTAGTGGTCGAAAAGACCTTCGATAATATTGAGATCAGTATAAAAAGAGACATAGTTCACGTCATTCATCAAGAAAATCATTCCATTCGTCATATAAATTTGAAGGCCATATTATTCCTAAGTAGTTTTGAACATAAAATCAAAAAAGGAATAAAGCTATGAAATGGAATAAAGTGTATATCATGCTTATATTGCTAATTCAGACAATTAGTATATCAGCACAATCTATACTATCAGGTAGGATAATAGACAAGGACAGTATACCTTTGGCGAGTGCAACAATCTTGCTGTCAAGCTATCCTGACACTACTTATATAACGGGCACTACAACAGATGTGGACGGACAGTTTACAATATTGAACATCCAACCAAACAACTATATTCTTTCCCTGTCCATGATCGGGTATAAAAAGGTAGATGTTCCACAGCAAATAGAAGAAAATTCAACCGTTCAGATAGGAGACGTTCTATTGGAGGATGATATATACATGCTGTCGGAAGTAACGGTAACGGGCAAACGTTCACCTTTTAAGGTTGAGCCGGGAAAAACAATTGTAAACCTCTCTTCTGCACTATTGAGTACAGACGGCAATACACTGGATGCACTTCGGAAATTATCGGGCGTGATCGTTCAAAATGACGGAACGATTATACTCAATGGTAAATCCGGCGCCAATGTATTGGTAGATGATAAGGTAACATACCTGTCGGGAGAAAATCTGATCAATTACCTACGCTCTATTCCGGCAAATTCAATAGAAAATATCGAACTGATATCCCAGCCTTCATCCAGATACGATGCTTCGGGTAGTTCGGGTATGATCAATATCCAAAGAAAGAAAATCAGGGAACAGGGCATTCAGACAGCGGCATCTGCTACTTTGGAAAGAGGAAAACGTATAAGAGGAAGTGACAATTTATCCCTGAGCTTTCGTCATAACAAATTGAACATGTATATCGACTACGCCGATTATTGGGGAGAAGAATTCGCAGAATTATCGGTATCAGGATGTTATCTTGATCCGGAGACTTCAAAACCGCTCGACCTGAGAAAAGACTTCGTAGATGACATAGCCTGGAAATATAGAGGACATTATCTAAAAACAGGGATTGATTATGACTTGTCGGATAAGATAGCTATTGGAACCTATGTATCATCAAATTGGTTTCATAGAGATAAGAATGAGCTAATCATATCAGATTTTTTCACCAACGACAATATCCATAGTGATTCTACCCTGACAGCCTTCAACACAGTGGATCATCATTATACCAACATCATAGGAGGGACCAACATACTCTACAAATTTGCAGAGACCGGAAAATGGGATGCAGCTTTTGATTTCCAGCTTTTTGATCAGAATGATGATCTGTTGTTGAAATCTGTTTTTGATACCGGCAGCAGCTCTTTAAAAGAAGATACATTGTCCGGTAAAACAAAAAGTGATATCAAAATATACAGTGTACAGACTAACTTGAATTATGATATATCCGATAAGTTTGGCATAAACGTCGGACTTAAATCTGTTTTTGTAAATATAAGCACCAATGGATTATATAAAAATTTAATTGCCGGTAATTGGCTGGAGAATAATAATCTTAGTAGCAATTTTGATTATAAGGAAAACATTAATGCGGGATATTTTCAATTGAACACCACATGGTCTTCCCGATTTTCGACAGAAACAGGCTTACGCTTGGAAAATACACACACTAAAAGCAGATATGGTTCAGCCAATCAAGATTCTACTTTCAATAAAAATTGGCTGCAACTTTTTCCGAATTTCATGGCACAATATCAACTTTCTGATAATCATGGATTGTCTATAGTCTATGGTCGCCGTATTGTCCGTCCAAATTATCGGAATATGAATCCTTTTGTTGAAGTCAGGGATCAGTTTTTATATGAACAGGGGAACACAAAACTGAAACCCGAGCTAATAGACAATATAGAAATTTCATGGCTATTCAAAAAACGATTTTCATTCAACGCATTTTACTCTCACAGGAGTAACCCTATCTCGTTAAGTTTTTTGGTCGAGGATAGCCGTGTCCTGATTATGCCTCGAAATTTATCAAACAACAACTCATTTGGATTGAGAATAGGATTGAATAATTTGAAACCTTTTGACTGGTGGACAAGTCATATAAACGGATCTTTGACTTATAAACAATTCGATTGGGTGATTCCGGGGAGAACATATACGAATAAAGCGACAACTCCCATGATATTTGTCAGCAATCAATTTGGGTTGCCATGCGGTTGGAGTGGAGAAGCGAACGGATTTTATAGTGGTAAGATGATTGAAGGACAAACCACCGTCAAACCATTATGGACGATATCCTTCGGAGTTCGCAAAAACCTGTTTAAAGACAAATTTAATCTGTATATTTACGCACAAGATATTTTTTATTCCAATAGCCCACGAGTGACAGTAGACAGCAACTATCTGTACTATACGTCCAGAGAAAAAAGGGATAGCAGAATTGTAGGGATATCGCTCGGTTATCGGTTTAACCGGGGCAGAGAGATAAAGAAATTTAAAAATGACAATAGAATAGAGGAAAGTAAACGGATTGGTTTGTAACATTAAATGCCAAACAGATGAATGAAAAGAGCGGATGGGTTAATACCCTGTCTATCGCCATAATGCTTGCGATATGTTTCTTTATTATTACGGATATTGTCTATAATGAGAGAATATGGGAATTTTCAGATTTTGCATTAAAGGCACGTTTACTGTCCATAGGTATGATGATTGTCGTATTCTATGCTGCAAGCTATATGTACCGGCAGATATCCCGGTATTTTATCAATAAGAACAAGGATACAAAGAGAGGAAACTGGAAAGAATACGCATTTATTTTTCTGATAAATTTTCCTTTCATAAATATCATACATCTATTTAGTATCAAGTATATAACCCAGATGCATTTTAGATTGAGAGAGTCGCTGATGGTTAATATTATCGGGGCTCTTCTGTTGTTCCTATACTATATAATAATACGTAACCGGATTTTATCCGAAAATTTTATTGCACAAAGCCTTCAATTAGAAAAAGTAAAAGTTGATCAGTTGGAGACCGAACTCAAATTCCTGAAATCACAATACCACCCACATTTTCTGTTCAATGCTTTAAATACAATTTATTTTCAAGTAGATGAAAATAATAAGGAAGCAAAACAAAGCATTGAGCAGTTATCTCACTTGTTACGATATCAGCTTTATGATATAGAACAGGAAAAGAGTGATTTATGACTAAAGTTGCTTAAATATTATCTCTCGTTTTCTTTGGCGCCCCGAAAAAAAAATAAAAACCGCTGTAAATCAATTGATTCACAGCGGTTTTTAGTACTCGGAGCGGGACTTGAACCCGCACAACCGTAATGGTCACAAGATTTTAAGTCTTGCGTGTCTACCATTCCACCATCCGAGCGCACCTTGAGCGGAAGACGGGACTCGAACCCGCGACCCTAACCTTGGCAAGGTTATGCTCTACCAACTGAGCTACTTCCGCAATAATATTTTGTTCTTTTACCGGATCCGCTGTTCCGTTACTTCCTTGCCAAGGTTAGTTTCCATTTCCTTTTTGGGGCAAGGTTATGCTCTACCAACTGAGCTACTTCCGCAATAATATTTAGAACAAAGATTATTAACGCATTAAAAACTCTGCCCTTTTTTGCGACTGCAAATGTAAATATGTTTCTCCGTATTTCAAAGCAATAAGGAGAATTTTTACAAGCAGAATTTAATTTATCTTGTTTATACCGCCCTAAACACCTATTTCTATCGTTTCCCGTACAGCATCCTGGGTCAGTTTCTTGGCATAACTGATAAAGAATCCGGTGAGTAACAGGTTTAAACACATAACCAAAACCGAGATAACCAGCAAAACACCTCCCAATTGATATCCGATCGCTATAAATAACACCCCGGCACCCACCTCTCCACGGGTAAACATACCCACAGAAACGGCAAGTCTTTCACCAATCTTACGATCCCGATAAAAAAGTAATGGAAAGAGCTTTCCTACATTGGATATAAGAGTGACCAAAACGACATGCAGGGCAATCACTCCCCAGGAAAGCATAGGTATGCGGGAAATTACCGAGGACGACTGTTCCGCCACTGCACCGAAGTCAACTCCGATAAATAAGGGCATACTCATCCCTACCAGCAACATGAAGAGATACGATATAGCGTTTCCGGCTCTTACACTCTTAGGATCAGGAGCCACACTGTGATCCTCTTTCATGATCATCCCAAGAATAAATGCCGGGAGAAGGATCTCAATATGTATGCTTCCATCACCGCCAAAGAAATAGGTCGATATCCGGTAAAGGGCTTCTATCAGGGCATACATAATGACAGAATACAATAATATTGACTTCCAGTCCTGACGGAGATTGTAGGTGTTCATCTTTTTCCAGCCCACCCATATCAATATGATGGCGATAATAAGTATCACGAACATCTGCCAACGCATTCCGATCATCAGTATCTGCAATGGAATCATTAGCAGGATGGTGTCCAGGTCGTCAAAAATAGCCAGCACCTGTACCTTTTTATACACCCATGTATGCTTTAATCCGGCAGCGATCAGCATCGTGAACAGAATACCGGCCGAAGTGGGAGCCGCGAAACGGCCCAACAGGAATGTTTCCTTCCAAGCATCTCCGCTCCCCCATAGTTGCATCCCGGGCGGCGCTACCGCAAACAGATAATACAGGGCTACCAGTATCCATGGGAATGCAGCCGCTCCCATAGCCACCAGATAATCTTTCGAATAGGATCGCCATTGTTTTTTATTTATTTCGAACTCGCGCCCTACATTGATCATGATAAACGCCAGCGAAACATATAATAATGCATCTAAGAAAATCTTGAACGAATAGAAATTATCACCTAAAAGATGAGGAACAAGCTGTGATAAAATAAGGCCGGTAACCAGCAAGAAAGAGAAAATAAAAACTTTTTTCATCCAGTAGAATTATTAAGGGTATAACAGAAAAATAAGTAAAAAGAATTATACCCGTGAAAAATTAGGGTGCAAAGGTAGTAAAAAAAATCGAATTACCACTACCACAATGGCAGCGAGATCAAAAAAAGGCGTGTTTTTTATCAAAAATAATATTAAATCCTCTAAGGTTAATTGACTACCCGGTAACTGCCATCTTGCAGCGGTAACACATTGTACCGTTGCAAGGGCTCCGTTGAAGGTCCCGACTCCACACTGCCGAGACCGAACATAGTGACAAAAACGGAACCGCATAAGACACATTTTACCTTACCGTTATATCCCTCATTCTCTTCATAATCGGGGGTTACGGTTATTCCTTTGCTGTCCTCATGAGGACAGCAAAGATCAAAGGCGTGCAGACCCCCTCTTGCGTCGGAGACGACCAACACCCCGGCATAGCCAAAACGGTCGGAAGGAAGACGTCGCTCTTCTTCGGTAAAGATTTTATATGAGTGCGGATTATTCAATATGGCGTCATAACCACTGGGGTCAACCCTGAAATTCACAGGTGCATACGGAACGGTCTGACGGGCTGTTTCGTCCCCGCAGGAAAATGCAAGCAGGATAATAACCGAAAGGACAAACACCATCCGTCTCATAATGTAGCTCCGTCAAGGATCGCATCAATCCGTTCCAGTTCTTCTTTCGTGAATGAGGTATTCTCTAACGCCTTGAGATTATCCTTCAACTGCGATACATTACGTGCACCCACAATAAGAGACGTGACTCTCTTATCTCTCAATGCCCATGCCAGTGCCATTTCGGCCATGGTCTGCCCTCTCTGTATAGCCATCGCATTCAACTGCTTCACCTTATCCACAAGCAATGAGGTCACCTGCTCTTTCTGCAAGAAACCGGATGGATTGGCGGCACGCGAATCTTCGGGAACTCCATTCAAATACTTATCGGTAAGGAGCCCTTGCGCCAACGGGGAAAAGGCAATAAATCCGGAACCGAATTCTTCAGTGATATCCAGGATATCCTTTTCAGGCAGGCGATTGAACATACTATATTTATCCTGAAAGATGAAACAGGGAACATCTCTCTCTTTCAGGTAGTTCATAGCAACACGCGCCTGTACGGGTGGATATTTGGACAAGCCTATGTAAAGGGCCTTCCCCTGTCGCACGATATCGACCAGCGCCTGCATTGTCTCCTCTACCGGCGTATTGGGGTCATAACGATGTGAATAGAAGATATCGAAATACTCCAATCCTGTCCGTTTAAGACTCTGATTGATGCTGGCCATAAGATATTTCCTCGATGAACCGTCTCCATAGGGGCCATCCCACATCAGATGCCCCGCTTTGGAGGAGATGATCATTTGGTCGCGATGGGAAGAGAGATCCTCTTTCAGTATCTTTCCGAAGTTCGATTCTGCTGATCCCGGAGGAGGACCATAATTATTTGCCAGGTCGAAATGGGTTATGCCCTGTTCAAAAGCATGTATTACCATTCCACGTGCAGTCTCATAATCATCGGCAAATCCAAAATTATGCCAAAGCCCCAGTGATATTTTAGGGAGTTGTACGCCGCTGTTTCCACAATAAGAATAATGTGTCATATCTGTTTAATTATGAAGGGTTAAACGTATCATTGCATTTTCTTTTCAATCTCAGCATCCGATATCACGCTGATTATAGTTTGTCCGTCGGGGGTATAAGTAGGAGAAGGTGACGCAAAGAGTTGGCTCACAATAAGCAACATCTCCTCCGTAGTCAATGTATTTCCGTAAGGAATAGCCGTCAGATTGGCAAGCGAAAGCGCTATTGATTCCTGTATTTCCGATTTCACGTCACTTCCCGTCTCCATACTTTTTCCGATCATGGAACGGATCAGTGCGGCAGGAGCAGCATTTTCAATTTCAGAAGGGACAGCCTGTATGGCAAAGCTGTGATTACCCAGATCGCTCAATTCAAAACCCAGCGCCTCCAAATCCTCCATGATGGAAGGCAAGGCGGCTGCCTCGGAAGCCGACAGTTCCAACACTTCGGGGAATAATACCCGTTGGGAGATTCCCCTTTTATTCCTTATCTGCTCCAGATATTTATCGAAGAGGATACGTACATGCGCCTTGTGCTGATCAATAATCATCAATCCCGACTTGACCGAGGTGAGTATATATTTCTGCTTGTACTGGTAATGTTCCGGAGAAAGTTCAGTCTCAGGCAAATTACGGTCACTCCCCGCCGGCTTGAATAATGTAGCGGGGATTCTACTCTCTATCTCATCAACCAGTTCCTTTTCTTTTTCAAATCCTTTGTAAAGCTGCTCCCAGCCAAAAGCAGGCACTTTCGGCTGCGGGGTTTCAGTACGGTGACTGTGAAACGGATTATAACCGGGATCAAGATTCACTTTCGGCATCGAAGAGGTGCGGGAGGGGTCGTAGACCGGTATTTCGGGTGCATCATCCCTGTCGAAGTCGATGGTAGGAATCGCATTGAATTTTCCCAGCGACTCTTTTACAGTCACCATCAGTATCTGCCAAAGAGCCTGTTCGTTCTCAAATTTAACCTCCGTCTTGGTTGGATGAATATTCACATCAATCGTATCTGGGTCAACTTGAAAATAGATATAGTAACCCGGCTTCTCGTTGGCCGCAATAAGCGGTTCAAATGCGGTAGTGACCGCACGGTGGAAGTAGGGATGCCGGATATACCGGTTATTGACGAAAAAGAACTGGTTTACTTTTCCCTTCCTGGCAAATTCGGGTCGGGCTATATAGCCATAAATCTTTCCAAGAGTAGTCTCCTCATTGATTTCGATCAACTGCTGATTCGTATTTTTCCCTTCTATCTGAACGATGCGTTGCCTCAGTCCCGTTTTGGGCAGATGGAGTGTTTCCACTCCGTTTTCAATCAGTGTAAATTCCACATCGGGATTAACCAGCACGATACGCTCGAATTCGGTAAAAATATTTCGGCGTTCCGTCTCATTGGATTTCAGGAATTTTCTCCTTGCCGGCACATTGAAGAAAATATTCTTCACGGTGATTGAGGTCCCGGTAGCTGCTGCCACCATCTCCTGTTTTTCGACCTTCGATCCGGAAATGACCAGCAGCGATCCCAATTCATCCTCTTCCCTCCGACTCTTTACCTCTATATGGGAGATCGCAGCAATAGAAGGGAGGGCCTCACCCCGAAATCCCATCGTGGTAAGTGAAAACAGATCATCGGCACTCCGTATCTTGGAGGTGGCATGACGTTCGAAAGCCATCCGCAGATCGGTAGCAGACATCCCTTTGCCATTATCAATAACCTGGATAAAGGTACGTCCGGCATCCTTCACACTGAGAATAATATGTGTAGCGCCGGCGTCGAGCGAGTTCTCGATCAATTCCTTCACTACCGATGCAGGGCGCTGTATTACCTCACCCGCAGCAATTTGGTTGGCAATGGAATCCGGAAGGAGATGAATAATATCAGGCATATTCTATATCCGTGCTATCTAACGTAAAAACCAGAAAAAGAAGATCGCGAAAAGAACCACAAGGATAATGATAAGCAATCCATTATTAGCGAAAAAAGAATTTCTCCCGGAATTTTCCTTCTCCTTACGTTTTTTCAGATGACGCGTCTGGGAAACAAATTCCGTCTTAAAATCCTTCCTTTCGACCGATTTTTCCTCCGGCAATACCCCCATCTCCCTTTTAACTTTCTCGATCCTGTCTTGCAAGTTCTTCTTGCGCTCCTCCTCTTCCGGATTATAAAGGATAGGCGTATAATTGAATTTACGCGGTTTTCGGTTATTATAAAAAAAGAAAACACCCATAATAAGCTGCTGTTTGGTTTATGAAAAAATAAAAAAACGAAGTAAAACAGGCAAATCACACAAGATTAGAGCGTGACATCTTCTCTCTCAAAGCGTCCCCGACGGGGTTCTGTAGCTTCGGAGCTACGCCGTTCATTCCTGCGGAAAATATCATCAGGACCAGTAGGTCGCAAATAATTGAGCCAGACAAATTCTTTAAGTCGAGTCTCTTCGGGTTTTAACAGGGGCAAAGGAGTCATGACTCCTGAAGTCGCTGAATACGTTTTTAATTTCGTAATCCGGTTCTTTTCTGTATCCATCTCCAGATAAGCGCTCTCCATCCTATTCAACCCGATGATAGTACTGTCTTCCTGCATTGCATAGTATAGTGAAACTGCATCACCTTCCACCAGGACATGATAGAGTTCCCCGTCACGGAAGAAAGCGGTCATATCCCTACCGCTCAATTGATTGAACTGATCCTTTTCCATCCTCTCCTGGATAGCCAGTGCATAATCTCTCACAATAGCTTTTTCGATGGTGGAGTCGTTCAGGAAAACATCGATCCGGTTTCCCAGTATCTGATTATTATCGCTCCATATTACAGGATCACCAATCATATAGAGTATGGAGTCGGCTGAGGTATAGTGCAGCGAGTCACATACACCCTGAAGGTCTGAGCGATAGAAACGTACGTTATAAAAAGCCTTCACATCCCGGTATATTGAATCGGTTTTCATGATGAGCGTGTCGCCGTGCACATACAGGCTGTCGCCTTGGGAGTAGTCAATGGCATATGCCTTGTCGGTAGCCATTCCATACTCCGTCTTTTCATCATAATAACCATAATTCCCCCTCAGGATAGCCTTCTGGGCCTTATCCTCCAGGAACATATCCCCAAACACCTCTCCTTGTCCCGTTTGACGGTTATAGAGTATAGTATCGCCGATAAGTACTTTTGTCCCGTCATTGCTATACACTTCCGAACGGTCCAATAATTTGGAGTCGTCTGTCACAGTATTATACCATCCCTTGCTTGTATGCACATAACCGCTGTCGGATACAATACGTGAAGGACCCAGGATATCGACAAATTTCGATTCGGTGTTGTATTTCAACGTATCGGCATAAATAATATAGTCTTCATTGACCAGTTTCACGCTGTCATTGAACAGTGCCTCCTTAGTATCAGGGCTATATTGCCCCCAGTAAGAAGTCAACTCGTTCTTCTCATCCACCAGCATCCCTCCATCGAAGTAATATCCCAGATTGGTAGTACGGTCGTAATCGAGGCTATCGGTAAAGAGCGTAGCAGTCCGGTCTTCCATCCGGATATTATCACGAAGCCGTGCCAACCGGATATTTCCATCGTAGTGCAGGTAGTCGCCATACACAAAAATGGTATCCCCCTGCTCCATCCTCACATTGCTGAATGCTTCAAATGAATTGGCCTGCTGATAGAGGTAAGCACTATCGCAATACATGAATGCCCCTTCGTGATAAAAGACCACATTACCTGTAAAGATTTGCGCATCGAATCCATCCCTCTTGCTCAAAAGATCAGCCTGCCTCATTTCCACAATCTCCACCGGAGGATCCGCGGATTGTTGCCGGGGAGGTTGCTGTGCATAAGTCGACGCTAACATAAGCGAAAGTAGCCCGAACAAAAGTATGCCTCCTCTGAAAGATTGCAAGCGTTGTTTCCTCATTGCCGTAAGAACACAGTTATTTTAGCCAATCCTTGTATTTATATTCGCATCCTTGCCATTCGGGATCTATACGAACATACGTTTTCCTGATTTTATCCTGCAGCCATTCATCCACCAGCTTTTGCTGTTTGGCATTCTCGGCCATCTGTTTGATGATCTGGTAATCGTTATTGATATTAGCCCTATGCCCTTCGTTACGGTCGGTAATTTTAATAACTGCTGCCACCTCCCGCCCTTTATCATTTATCATAATAAATGGCGTGGACACGTCTCCTTTCTTCATTTCGCCCGCAACCTTCGCAATGTCCTGATTTAACTCGTTCAGGGCAAACCGTGGCGTACCGGCATTGGCACTTCTAGGGGTATTATTCACCATAATCCCTCTGTTATTCCGGGTGTCTTTATCTGCAGAGAGGTAAGTGGCTGCATCGTCAAACGTAATTTTCTTGTCCATAATTCCAGTCCTGATAGAGTCGAGGCGGATGATCGCCGTATCGAGAGACACCTTAGGTGCTTTCGGCTTCAACAATATATGCCGGAAGTTTCCCATATCGTTTCTCCGCTCAATCAACTGGATGATATGAAAACCATATTCAGTCTCCACAATATTCGATACTTTTTGCGGATCATTCAGCGCGAAGGCCACATTGGCAAACTCAGGAGACAAAGAAGAGCGGTTCATAAAGCCCAATTCTCCCCCTCTCATAGCCGATCCCTGGTCTTCGGAATGGAGTATGGCCAATGTAGACATGCTATTTTTACCACTGGTTATCTGTCCCGTATAATCTCTCAACTGCGCCTTGACCCTATCAATTTCCTCCAATGGAATTTCCGGCTCTACCGTGATGATCTGCACTTCCAGTGTCGTCGGAATAAAGGGAAGGCTGTCCTGGGGAAGGCTGTTATAATATTTCCGAATTTCAGAAGGTGTTAATTGTACGCTTCCGAAATGCTTCTGTTGCACACCTTCTATGAGTTGCTGTTCACGGAGTTGCTCACGCAGGTCTTCCCTGATGGCAGTGATACTTTTACCCCAATATTCTTCCAACCTCTCTACTGAACCAACGGAAGCAATATATTCATTGATCATGTACTCCAGTGAACGGCTCACCTGTGATTCCTGCACTTCAATACTGTCAAGCTTCGCCTGATCGAGAAACAGTTTCCTGATAGCCAACTGCTCGGGAATAAAACAATAGGGATCACCTTCAATACGCTGGTTTTGCATCAGGATCTCTTTACGGTATTCTTCCACTTCCGATTTCAGAATAGCTTCATCGCCTACCACCCATACAATCTCATCGACCACATTATTCTGGGCAATCATCAGACTGGGAACGAATAACATCGCCATAAAAAAGAACAATATCTTCACTGAATATTTCATACGATAATATTTAATTTTTTACACTGTGCCCGTATGGAACTCGCATATTATCATGTTCTTGAGCGAGAACAATTTTCATGCTCGTTTCATATGTTTAATGTGCTAATATACGAATGTACCAATATGCCAACTACCAATTGCCAATGATTCAATCTATTCATATTCCAAATCTGAAATCATGAATCTTGAATCTGAAATCCTACATTCCAAATCTTACACCCCAATTCTGGGAGTGTAAAAGTAATGATAATCCCCTTAGCAGCAAAATAGTTTGATGGTTAAAAGTAGTTATATCGGCAGAAGGGAAGGTTCGCCGATTTTAAAAAAGTAAGCAGCCATTTGATTTAAAATAAAATTTCTTTTTGTTTTTCTTTTTTATTTATAGATATTTGTCCTTTTAATATCTTAGTAAGATGAAAACAACCTTAAAAAAAATTTACGTTCTGTTGGCATTGATGCTCGTTATATTTTCTTTATCCACGACTTCAACAACAGGGAAATCGGATACTCCTCCAAAAGTGATTGTAGCATATGCTACTTCGGGGAGTTCAATCATGCCTGATCCGGCATATATGACACATATTAATTACGCTTTCGGACATGTAAGCGATTCCTTTAACGGAGTACGTATCGACAATCCAGACCGATTAAAACAAATCGTTTCCCTAAAGAGGAAAAAACCGTCCCTAAAAGTATTACTGTCGATTGGAGGATGGGGCAGCGGCCGATTCTCCGAGATGGCCGCCACGGCAGAGAACAGAGAACAGTTTGCGGAAGAATGCCGACAGATTGTAAATGAATTCAATCTTGATGGTATTGACCTCGACTGGGAATACCCTACGAGTTCTGCCGCAAATATCTCATCTTCCCCCGATGACACTGACAATTTCACCCTTCTTATGAAGGATATAAGAAGCGCCATTGGAAAAGAAAAGCTGCTAACACTGGCTTCTGCAGCATCTGCCAAATATATCGACTTCAAGGCTATTGACCCCTATGTGGATTTTGTGAACATCATGGCTTACGATATGGCTACTGCCCCAAAACACCTTTCAGCACTGTATCCTTCCGAGCATAGTGGCCGTTTAACATCCGACGAAGCGGTAAAAAGACACCTTGCGGCAGGATGCCCCAAGCATAAACTAGTGCTTGGCATGCCATTTTATGGCCGAGGCGAGAAAAACAAGATCCCTGATTTCATCGATTATAAAGAGATTGAGAAACTGACTGGTTTCACCACTCTTTGGGATGAAAGAGGGCAGGTTCCCTATCTTGTCGATTCAATCGGACAATTGGTCTGCGGTTTTGAGAATCCTCGTTCATTAACAATTAAATGCCAATATGTAAAAGACCAGGGACTGCTCGGCGCCATGTATTGGGAGTATAACTGTGACAACGAAGCGGGAGACCTAAGAAAAGCCGTTTACGAAACAATTATGCATTGATTTCCCCGTTGGCCACTGGATAAAAACAAACAGAGGCGCCTCTTGATGGCGCCTCCATAGCAAAATATCTAACCTGAAGTTATCCTTCGATCGCTGCCTGTGCTGCGGCTAAGCGTGCTATAGGCACACGGAACGGTGAACAGGAAACATAGTTCAATCCCACCGTATGGCAGAATTTCACTGACGACGGTTCGCCCCCGTGCTCTCCACAAATACCGCACTTAAGGGTGGGTCTGACTTCACGTCCTTTCTGTACAGCCATACTTACAAGCTGTCCCACTCCATTTTGGTCGAGTACCGCAAACGGATCATGTTTCAGGATTCCCTTATCCAGATACATCGGCAGGAATTTAGCCACGTCGTCACGGCTATAACCGAAGGTCATCTGCGTAAGGTCGTTCGTTCCGAATGAGAAGAAATCGGCCTCTCTGGCAATCTTATGCGCCGTAAGCGCTGCACGTGGTATCTCAATCATCGTACCGATCTTATACTCTACCGAATCGTTCTTTTCCGCAAATACTTTCTGGATAGTATTTTCGATGATGTCTTTCTGGGCTTTGAACTCATGGACGATACCGGTGAGGGGAACCATGATTTCAGGACAAGCGGTAATACCTTCTTCCTTCAGCTCAATAGCCACTTCCATTATGGCACGGGCCTGCATCTCGGTGATCTCCGGATAGAGGTTTCCAAGGCGGCAACCACGCAATCCGAGCATCGGGTTTGATTCGAGCAATCCTTCCACCCGTTCGTGAATATCTTTGTAAGAGATTCCCATTACCCTGGCCATTTCCATCTGCCCTTTTTCATCGTGAGGGACAAACTCGTGCAATGGCGGATCGAGCAGGCGAACAGTAACCGGCAGGCCGTCCATCGCCCTGAAAATTCCGGCAAAATCCTTTTTCTGCAGTGGAAGCAGTTTCTCCAACGCTTTTCTACGTCCCTCTTCATCTTTTGCGAGGATCATCTCCCTCATGGGAATAATCTTATCTTCTTCAAAGAACATATGTTCCGTACGGCACAAACCAATACCTCTAGCTCCAAAATCGCGGGCCACTTTGGCATCACGCGGGGTATCGGCATTGGTTCTCACATCCATACGGGCATATTTATCGGCGATCTCCATCAATTCGTTGAAATCGGCATCCAGTTCAGCATCCTGGGTTTCTATTCTACCTTCATATACAAGACCGGTGGAACCGTTCAATGATATCCAGTCTCCCTCTTTCAGTTCCTTGCCGTTAATGGTCATGGTACGTTCTTTATAATTGATCACCACATTGTTGGCAGCCGAAACACAACATTTACCCATTCCTCTTGCCACTACGGCAGCATGGGAAGTCATTCCGCCGCGTGCGGTAAGGATTCCTTGCGCAGTAGCCATACCGCGTAAATCTTCGGGCGATGTTTCAATACGACAAAGGATCACTTGTTTACCTTGCTTGCTCCATTCTTCGGCCTCATCGGCATGAAATACCACCTGACCGGTAGCAGCTCCCGGGGAAGCAGGCAGACCATTGGTCAGCGGTTTTGCCTTAGCTAACAATTTCTTATCGAAAACAGGATGGAGCAACTCATCCAATTTTTCAGCATCACACCGTTTCAGTGCAGTTTTTTCATCAATATATCCCTGGTGGAGCATATCAATAGCGATTTTCACCATCGCAGCACCGGTACGTTTCCCACTACGGGTCTGCAATAACCAGAGTTTTCCGTCCTGGATGGTGAACTCAAGGTCTTGCATATCCTTGAAATAATCCTCCAGTTTCTGCTGAACTTCAATTAATTCCTTTGCACATTCGGGAAGCGCTTCTTCGAGTGAGGGATATCTTGCAGCACGCTCTTCTTCTGAAATACCCTGCAGTTTTGCCCAACGACGAGATCCCTCAATAGTGATCTGCTGAGGTGTACGTACTCCGGCCACCACATCTTCTCCCTGTGCATCGATCAGATACTCACCGTTGAAGATATCTTCTCCGGTAGCAGCATCGCGGGTGAAAGCAACTCCCGTACCGGAAGTCTTTCCCATGTTACCGTACACCATAGCCTGCACATTGACGGCTGTGCCCCACTCTTCAGGGAAATTATTCATCTTGCGATAAAGGATCGCGCGTTCGTTCATCCAACTGTCGAATACGGCACATACAGCACCCCACAACTGATCCCAAGGATCTACCGGAAAATCGTTACCGGTATTTTCTTTTACAGCTGCCTTGAATTTTTTGACAAGTTCTTTCAGGTCGTCGGTGGTAAGATCGGTATCCAGTTCTATTCCTTTAGACTCCTTCACCTCATCCATAATCTCTTCGAAAGGATCGATATCCTCTTTACTCTGGGGCTTCATTCCCAATACCACATCCCCATACATTTGCACAAAACGGCGATAGGAATCCCAGGCAAAACGCTCATTCCCCGACTTTCTGGCAATTCCCTCCACGGCATCATCATTCAGGCCAAGATTCAATACGGTGTCCATCATTCCGGGCATGGATACACGCGAACCGGAACGGACAGATACCAGACAGGGGTTCTCCTTATCTCCGAACTTTGTTCCTGTCAGCTCTTCAATTTGGGCTACTGCTTGCTCAACTTCCTCTTTCAGGAGACCTACCACATAATCTCTACCCAATTCGTTATATTCCGTACAGACTTCAGTAGTAATGGTAAAACCCGGAGGAACGGGAACGCCAATTAAATTCATTTCTGCAAGATTCGCACCCTTTCCGCCAAGCAGGTTTTTCATATCTGCCCGCCCTTCAGCTGCACCGTTTCCAAAGGTATAAACTCTCTTTTTTTTCATTTTGATGTTAAGTTATGACAAGTAAATGTTAAAATTTTATTGTTATTTTTATTATATATTCTGCAAAAATAGTAATTTATCTAAAATATAAGTCATTATGACATATTACTTTTCTCTATAGGGTATTATATTATATCTCTTGTATGGAATCAGGTTGAAAAGAATTCATGGGATCCGGGACTGGAAGCTTCGCAGAATCAGGATTTAACGGTTCTCCATCCAGAGTATCCAATCCTGCCTTTAAAGTGTCTGTTTCTAAGAAAGCGGATTGTCTACCTCCGAAAGACACATTATGTATCTGAATATAAGGCATTAAACCCGTAGAATCCTGCAGGTGTACAAAACCCCTTATTTCGGTGATAGTATCTCCCGGAATATATTTTGATCCGGAGAGTTCATATACTTTATTTTCCCTTATTTCCTGAAACCGATAGATTGTGGTATCAGAATAAACTAATGTAAGCAATGATATAAGGGAAGGAGATAAGTTTGGTGAAATTCCTACTGCACTGAATCTAAACACAAAATCATCTCCGGCAACTCTTGAGGAAATTTCAGAGGAGTCGAAATGAAACCTGAATCCTCTTTTTGTGTCGGGCATTGAAAATGTATAGAAAGATGGCAGGTAAGAGGGTGACACCAGTGAGGGATCGACCTGTTGCCCCTGATTCTGTTGTGCCACCATAGCATCAATCTGCTGCCGGCTCCGCTGCAAACGGGCCTTTACTGAATCGTTCATTTTCAGATAGAGATCAATCCTATCGGAATACCACGATAATGAGGTATCCCACTGTGCCTGGGTAGCCTTATGTGCCTGGAATACCTTATTGATATATGCTTCTTTCTTTTCGGGAGTGTTGAAATTCTGGTAGTCGTTTTCCATGGTTGCCTCGGCGATATACACGTCATACATCAGCCGCTCCATCTGCTTCCTGTTCAATACCTCCTTGGGGCGATTCTGACAGGAATAAGCCAGTCCACCTAACAGAATGAACAGAAAAAAATATGCAACACTCTTTTTACTCTTCACTTCTGATTTGCTGATCTTGTTTCTCGTTTTCCAGTTTTTCACGCTCAACTTTCGAGAGCAATGAATAGGATAATGTTCTTCTGTAAAAAAGTAGTATCAGGATAACCCCCACAGTAATAGCCGAATCGGCAATATTAAATATGAACCGGAAGAAAAGGAATTCCTCTCCCCCCAGAAAAGGGATCCAATCGGGGTATGTACCACTGATCAAGGGAAAGTAGAACATGTCTACCACTCTCCCGTGCAACAGTGAAGCGTATCCTTCTCCCCAGGGAACAAAGGAGGCGACATGTCCCGGATAACTGGCTTCAAAGATAACACCATAAAAGATACTATCAATAATATTTCCCGAAGCTCCGGCAAGGATCAGCGCCACACAGGCAATAAATCCGGCTCCGTAATTCTGCTTTATCAGCCGCGACAAATAAATGACAATAAAAACCACGGCAATGATACGGAAAAGCGAGAGAAACAATTTTCCTCCCGCCTCAATACCGAATGCCATCCCGTTATTCTCTACAAAATAGATCTTAAACCAGTCGAAAACATCAATGGCATCATACAAACCCATATGTGTCTTCACCCATATTTTAGAAAGTTGATCGACAAGGAGCACCGCCACAACAACGGCAATGGCAATCCATCTATTTCGTATACTATTCTTCATGCGCTTTTCTTTGTTTTACGGGCACAGAAAGCCTGAAAAGAGCTTCACCCCTTCCTCCTACTTTCACAAGTACCGCCCACATCTTCATCGGGAAAGTGATTATTTCTTCTTTTGCGATTTAGCTTCAATACTCAATGTGGCATGGGGTACGGCACGAAGACGTTCTTTCGGGATCAGCTTGCCGGTTTCACGACATATGCCATAAGTTCCGTTCTCAATGCGTACCATGGCAGCCTGAAGATTCTGGATAAACTTCATCTGACGTTGTGCCAGTCTTCCCGCTTCTTCTTTGGAGAGGGTAGACGCACCTTCCTCCAACACTTTATAGGTAGGGGAAGTATCCACCGTATCGTTTCCGTCGGCATTGGTGACGGCAGCACGGTAATTTTCATACTCCTGTTTGGCTATCTGCAATTTCTCATTAATGATAGCACGGAATTCTTCCAATTCCTCGTCTGAATATCTCGTCTTTTCGCTCATAATAGTTCATTATTTATTTTTTGCAAATATAGGCATAAATCACATAATTCTCAACTGTTTCTTACAATGCTGACAGTGAGCGTTTCATCATCAATCTCTATCACATCTTCAAGCGATCCACCCACCATGATGATCTCATCGGCCAGTACCTGATTTTTGATATAAGCGGCATTATGAGTAACAGCATCATCAAAAGCAGGATTGGACGAAATCCTGACATTGATCCGATCAGTAATTTCGAATTCCTTCGCTTTGCGCAGGTTTTGTATCCTGTTCACCAATTCGCGGGCAATCCCCTCTTCTTTGAGTTCAGCCGTAAGGGTGACATCCAGCGCCACCGTCAGCCATCCTTCGTTAGCCACCAGCCATCCCGGAATATCTTCTGAGATAATCTCCACATCATCGAGTGTCACCAACGCTTCCTGTCCTTCTATAGTTAAACCGAAGTGACCGTTCTTTTCCAGTTCCTGGATCTCTTGGGGCGTCATACCCTGTATCCTCGGGGCAAGCTGTTTCATTATTTTCCCGTAGCGTGGCCCCAGTTTCTTGAAATCGGGCTTCACCCGTTTCACTAATATCTCGCTTGCCGTATCGACGTATTGCAACTCCTTCACATTCACCTCACTGAGGATCAACGACTCTACAGCCTGGATATTTCTTTTCTGCTGCTCATCTACGACAGGGATCATAATCTTGGAGAGCGGCTGGCGCACCTTGATATTCACCTTACGGCGTAGCGAGAGTACAATGGATGAAGCAGTCTGGGCAAGGTACATCTGTTCTTCGAGTTGCTTATCGATAAGCGAGTTGTCCCACAGCGGGAAGTCAGCCAGATGTACCGACTCACACTGCCCGTTGCCCGTCGCCGAAGTCAGATCGAGATAGAGCCGGTCAGCATAAAAGGGAGCGATAGGTGCCATCAGCTTAGCCACGGTCACCAGGCATTGGTACAGCGTCTGGTAGGCTGACAACTTATCATCGGTCATCTCTCCTCCCCAGAAACGTTTACGATTGAGGCGTACATACCAGTTGCTGAGATGATCGTTCACAAAATCGGCAATAGCACGTCCCGCTTTGGTAGGCTCGTATGCCTCATAACTTTGATCGACCTCTTTTATCAGCGAATGTAACATCGACAAAATCCAACGGTCGATTTCGGACCGTTCATCGAGGGCGATCCGCTGATATTGATCGCGGAAATCATCCACGTTGGCATATAACACAAAGAATGAATAAGTGTTATAGAGTGTGCCGAAAAATTTACGACGAGCCTCTTCCACTCCTTCAATATCGAATTTCAGGTTCTCCCATGGAGCAGCATTGGTGATCATATACCAGCGTAACGGGTCGGAACCATGCCGTTCTATCGTTTCAAACGGATCTACCGCATTCCCCAGCCGCTTCGACATCTTATTGCCGTTCTTATCGAGCACCAACCCGTTGGATACCACATTTTTAAAAGCTACGCTTTCTTTTACCATCGAAGCGATGGCGTGCAGGGTATAGAACCATCCGCGTGTCTGGTCTACTCCCTCCGCAATAAAATCGGCAGGAAATATTTTTTGAAAATCATCCTCTGCAATATGGGGATAAAATACCTGTGCAAAAGGCATAGCGCCACTGTCGAACCAAACGTCGATCAGGTCTGTCTCACGCTTCATCGGTTTGCCGCTGTCGGACAACAGCACTATATCATCCACGTAGGGACGGTGCAGGTCTATCTTATCATAGTCCGGATCCTGCCCCTCTTCCAGATCCAGGCCGCTCCAAGGCAACGCTTTCATCACACCGGCATCCATTGCCTTACGTATCTCTTCAAAGAGTTCTTTTACGGAACCGATACATTTTTCCTCCTTTCCGTCCTCGGTACGCCACACAGGAAGGGGCGTACCCCAATACCGGCTACGGCTCAGATTCCAGTCCTGCAGGTTCTCAAGCCATTTCCCAAACCGCCCGGTACCGGTAGATTGCGGCTTCCAGTTGATGGTGTTATTAAGTTCTATCATCTTATCGCGACATGCTGTCGTACGGATAAACCAGCTATCCAGCGGATAATACAATACCGGTTTATCGGTCCGCCAGCAGTGCGGGTAGTTGTGCACCTGTTTTTCTATACGAAATGCGCGGTTCTGCTGTTTCAACATGACCGAGAGATCCACATCGAGCGTGGCATCATCATCAGTAAGTGAGTCGTCATAGGCATTCTTCACATACCTGCCGGCATACTCTCCGTAAAGGGTGGTATTTACATTATGCTGCACAAATTCGGGATCAAGGTCTTCGATACGGAAATATTTCCCGGTAAGATCCACCATTGGCCGGAGATTCCCCTCTTTGTCAGTAAGCGTTAACCCGGGGACATCGTTCTCTTTTCCCACTTTCGCATCATCTGCACCGAAAGTAGGCGCTATGTGCACGATACCGGTACCGTCTTCCGTAGTCACGAAATCACCCGTCACCACTTTCAAACCGTTGTCCGACACTTTCACCCAGGGAATAAGCTGTTCATAAGCTATACCGGCCAGTTCAGCGCCTTTCCACTCCTTATCAATTACACGGAAAGGAATATTCTTGTCGCCCGGCTTATAATCATCCAACGAAAGTTCAGCGTTTTTCGCGGGGAAAAAAGTATTCAGCAGGTTTTTAGCCAGCACGGCAGTCATCGGCCTGCCGCTGTAAGGATTATAGGTCTGCACCGCTACATAATCGATCTTGGGCCCTACAGCGAGCAGGACGTTGGAGGGCAGAGTCCAGGGCGTAGTGGTCCATGCCAGGAAGAACGGCTCCCCGAATTCAGTCCACTCCGGCAGCGGATTCTTTATTAAGAACTGAGCCGTACAGGTCGTATCTTTTACATCGCGGTAACATCCCGGCTGATTCAGTTCATGTGTACTGAGGCCTGTACCTGCCGCGGGCGAGTATGGCTGTATGGTGTATCCCTTATAGAGATAGCCTTTTTCGTATAAATCTTTCAGAAGATACCACAGGGTTTCGATATAACGATTGTCATAAGTGATATAGGGATCGCTCATATCCACCCAGTATCCCATCTTCCGGGTAAGTTCTTCCCACTCCCGGGTATATTTCATTACTTCGGTACGGCACGCCGCATTGTACTCTTCGACCGATATTTTTTTACCGATATCCTCCTTGGTAATTCCCAGCGATTTCTCCACACCTAATTCCACGGGTAACCCGTGCGTATCCCACCCTGCTTTCCGGTTGACCAGAAAACCTTTCATGGTTTTATAACGACAGAAAATATCTTTAATGGAACGTGCAATCACATGATGGATGCCCGGCATCCCGTTAGCCGAGGGCGGCCCTTCGTAAAATACAAACGGCGTATGTCCCTCCCGCGTCTCCAGACTTTTCCTGAAAACCTCTTTTTCATCCCAGGCTTTCAACATCTCCCTGTTTATTGCCGAGAGGTCTAAATGGCTGTATTCCGGAAATTTCTTATTCATTGTCAATGAAATTTATACCACACAAAAATTAAGGTGCAAAGGTAACAATAAATTGAGAAACGGCAATTGAAACCCGGTACAAAAAAAACTTATTCTGCAATTTACACCCCCGATTTGATACAAAATACAACAATTTATACCCCCGATTTGACACAAATATCACCATTTTCTACCCCCGATTTGATACAAAATATTATATTTGCAGAAATATTGAAGCTATGTTTGAACGAAATATTATTGCAGAATTAGAGAAATGGGCTGCAAAATCGAGCCACAAACCATTGATATTAAGAGGATCTCGTCAAGTCGGCAAAACTACGCTTGTGGACTGTTTTTCGAAGAATTTCACAAATTACCTGTATTTGAATTTTGAAAAAAATCCGAGCGCAATGACTTTGTTCGAAAAAGAACAGGAAATTGACAATCTTATGGCTGAAATTTTCCTTTTTTGCAACAAGGAAAACAAACCGGGCAAAACACTTCTGTTTATTGACGAAATTCAAAATTCAAACAGGACCATCACTAAACTCCGTTATTTTTATGAGGCAAAAATACCTGATTTATATGTGATAGCAGTGGGTTCGCTATTGGAAACAATGTTAAACAAAAAAGCATCTTTTCCTGTCGGACGGGTAGAATATTTGGCTATCCGCCCCTGCGTTTTCAACGAATTTCTGCGGGCTATCGGCGAAACACAACTTGAAAAAGCCTTGCTTGACGGTCAAATACCCGAAGCATTACATACTAAAACAATAAATCTGTTCAACACTTTCTCACTTATCGGCGGCATGCCTGAAGTAATTGCAGACTATGCCGCAAACAAGAATTTTGTTGGCCTGAACAGCATTTATGAAAGTTTACTGACAAGTTATCATGATGATGTTGAAAAATATGCCCGAAACGATACAATGAGTCAAACTGTCCGCTACATTTTACAAGCGGGATGGAAATTTACCGCAGAACGCATTACTTTAGGAGGTTTTGCCGGATCCTCGTATAAGGCACGTGAAATGGGAGAAGCGTTTCGCACATTGGAAAAAACCTTTGTCCTGGAACTTTGCCATCCGACAACCGATACGGTTGTCCCCGTAACAAAAGATTTGAAACGCTCGCCGAAATTGTTCTGGCTCGATTGCGGTCTGGTAAATTATGCTGCAAATATGCAAAAAGAAGTGTTTGGGGCAACCGATATTTTAGACGCGTGGCGGGGAAAAATTGCCGAACAAATTGTGGCGCAGGAACTACTTGCTTTAGATAACCGCGTTTCGAATCAACGGAACTTTTGGGTACGAAACAAAAAAGACTCCGATGCGGAAGTGGATTTTGTATTGCAATATGACAGTCAGGTTATCCCCATAGAAGTAAAGTCAGGACATAACGCTAAACTCCGTTCCTTACATTTGTTTATGGACGAAGCGCCGCACGATATTGCAGTAAGGATTTGGTCACAGCCATTTTCAATTGACAAAGCCACGACACAAAAGGGGAAAAAATTCAAACTGATCAACCTGCCGTTTTATTATATCGGCGTACTCAAAGAAATATTGAAAGAAGCACGAAAAACAGTCTGACTTCAGCGAACAAATAGGACTTTAACCACTATACCACTGAGTAGAATTATTTATCTTCAATACCATGCTGCACATCATCAGGACAGCTCTTTTTTAAATCATCGATTTGTGCAAGCAGGCGCTGGTTAATTTCATGGAGATGTTTGTTTTCATTGATCTGAGCACCCAGTTGAACGGATAACTCCTCTATTTTTCTTATCAAATCGGATATATCTATTGGTCGGATATATTGTTCCTCTTTTTCATTCAACTCATTATCAGATATAAGCATAGGAGCGTCCCCCGGGAGAAACCAAGCCGGATTCAAATCATGATAAATATCTAATATCTCTCTCAATTTATCTACACCCAAGCTCTTTCCGCTATCTAAAAAACCTACCGACAAACCCGTTTTCAGGTAAAATTTATTTTTGCTAATTCCTTTATATTTAAGGTATTTTGATATTTTTTGCTTATCGGTCATGATTTTTATCTTTAAAAATTTGGATAATGTAGATAATTATCTTTATCTTTGCAGTGTGAATACTCACCACGTCTTCAAAGGTAGATATAATTGTAAAAAATCTAAGAATATGGAAGCAAAAAAATTATCACCGCCTAAATTACCCCCGCTTTTGCCGCACGGATGGAAAAAAGAAGTCGCCCTGACGCTGGGCATACACCCGAATACCGTCAGCCGCGCCTTGCGTTCCCAAAAAGGGATAACCTATATAAAGATTGTAAAGGCAGCTGCGGCAAAATATGGAGAAAAAACGGAGACCGGATAACAATACAACAAAGAAAAATCTAAACGAATGGAATAATACTCTATTGATATAAAATCTAATTCAATGAGATTGAAAACACATGGATTAATTCTATCAACAAAACACTCGGTACCGCTCCAGAAATGGAATGTTAAGTAACTTATTCTTCATTTTCTCTTCACGGGTCCTTAACATTATTAGCCTTTCTTTGCGGTCGAATTTCAATAATCAGTTATTTTATTAAAAGTTTATTCAACATGACAGAAAAACAAATGACATCAAAAAACATGTTACGTGTGAATCTACTTGCAGCCTGCGTTTTATTCTGGTGTACGGTGTATTCACAAAACGTGACGTTAAGAGGAACGGTCAAGGATGCAAACAACCTGCCTCTTATCGGAGTGAATGTGGTAGAAAAAGGAACTACCAACGGTACGGTCACCGATATCAACGGGAATTACACCTTGTCTGCGCCTTCCGGAGCAACCATCGTTTTTTCATATATTGGATATAACAGTCAGGAAATTGTATGGGATGGCCAATCCATATTGAATGTTGTATTGGAAGAGGATCAACAGCTTCTGGAGGAAGTAGTTGTTGTAGGGTATGGAACGCAAAAGAAGGCTACAATTACAGGAGCTATCAGCTCTACCAGTGGGCAGGAGCTGATGAAAGCCCCTACCGTTAACTTCTCCAATTCATTCGCAGGCAAATTACCCGGATTGACGGTAGTAACAAGGAACGGAGAACCGGGTAGTGATAATTCCACTTTTAGAATACGGGGATCGAATACTTTAGGAGACAATAATCCTCTTATTGTGGTTGACGGGATTGCAAACAGAGATATGAACCGGTTAAATGCCGCAGATATTGAGAGTGTAACAGTATTGAAAGATGCCTCTGCCGCCATTTATGGAGCACAAGCTGCAAATGGGGTTATTCTGATCACAACAAAAAGAGGATTGGATGGAAAACCCCGAATTACAGTTAATTTAAATCAGGGATGGAGTATGCCTACTGTATTACCTGAAATGGCTGACGCGGCAACTTATGCACAAATGGTGAACGAAATTAATTATTATGATGGCAACCCTCCCAGATATTCAGATGATGACATTCAAAAATACAGGGACGGTTCTGATCCATGGAGGTATCCAAACACTGATTGGTATGCTGAGACAATGAAATCTTCTGCATTGCAGCAATATGCAAACGTTGAACTAAGAGGAGGTTCGGAATGGTTGAAGTATTTTGTTTCGGTTGGAGCTAACTTCCAGGACGGAATTTATAAAAACAGTGCTACAAAATATAATCAAGTCAATTTCAGAAGTAATTTAGATGGAAAAATTACAGACAATATCAATCTGAGTTTCGATATATCCGGACGGCAGGAGAATAGGAATTATCCTACCAGATCAGCATCCAGTATATTTTCAATGCTCATGAGAGGTTATCCGAACACCCACGCTTACTGGCCCAATGGACTTAACGGCCCTGATGTTGCACTTGGTAATAACCCCGTTGTAATTACTACCAATCAAAGTGGTTATGATAAACGGATTAATTATGTGTTTGAAAGCGTTGCAAAACTAAACATCAGCATACCCTGGATAGAAGGGCTGACATTCACAAGTAATGTTTCCTTCGATAAAAATATCCTGAATCGTAAACTCTGGGAAATTCCCTGGACTTTGTATTCCTGGGATGGACAAAGTGTAGATGATAGCAATATTCCTATTTTAGATCCTGTCAAAAAAGGATTCGAGAGTCCACAACTCACGCAAAGGATGGAAGATGCCAAACGCGTAACCATTAATGGATTATTAAACTATGAGAAGAATATTACAGAAAATCACAGACTAAATATACTGGTAGGTTCGGAAAGAATTTCAGGTGAGGATATGGAATTTTGGGCATTTCGGAAACATTTTGTTTCTACTGCCATCGATCAACTTTTTGCCGGAGGGGAATTGGAGAAAGACAATAACGGGGAGGCGAGCCTCAACGCCCGTTTAAACTATTTCGGGCGTATGAACTATGATTTCTTAAGGAAATATTTGATCGAGTTCGTTTGGAGATATGATGGTTCATACATTTTCCCAAAAGATAAAAGATTTGGATTTTTCCCCGGTATTTCTTTGGGATGGATTGTTTCGGATGAAACATTCTGGAAGAATAATCTGGCATCGATAAATCATTTCAAATTTCGTGCATCCTGGGGACAAACCGGGAATGACCGCATTGATGAATACCAATACTTAAGTAGTTACGGTTTTGGTGACCTGAATTATGTCTTCGGTGATGAGGAAAAAACTTTGACCGAACTAAGAATTCCCAATTCTAATGTGACATGGGAGGTGGCAAACCAATTTAATATTGGTTTCGACGGTATGCTGTTAAATAATAAGTTAAGCCTGTCAGCCGATTATTTTTATAATTTCCGGAGTAACATTTTGTGGGAAAGGAATGCTTCAGTGCCAGAATCAACAGGATTGACATTGCCGAAAGAAAATATTGGTGAGGTTATTAATAAAGGGTTTGATTTTGTAGCAAGTTATGAGGATAAGATAGGTGAATTTCATTATAGGGCATCTATTAACGGCGGTTATAGCAAAAACCATATTAAATTTTGGGATGAAACTCCCGGCGTTCCCGAATACCAAAAATCTACAGGTCGGCCAATGAATGCAGAGCTCAACTACGTAGCCATCGGTATTTTTAAAGATCAGGCAGACATAGATTCATATCCTCATTGGCAAGGGGCAAGGCCGGGTGATGTTAAATTCAAGGATGTCAATGAGGACGGGGTGATTGACGGATTAGATAGAGTAAGAGCGGATAAAACCGATTTACCCACTTTTGTAGGTGGACTTAACTTAAATTTCAGTTGGAAAAATTTTTATTCGTCACTTTTCTTTCAATGGGCTACAGGGGCTGAAAGATACAGGTATTATGAAATGCAGGGTGAAGCCGGTAATTTTCTGGCAAATGATGCCAAAGACCGTTGGACAGAGGACAATCCCAGTACTACCAAAGCCAGGACATGGAACAGATATTTTGGCTATTGGCGTGAGCAGAGAAATACTTATTGGTTAGAAAGCGCTGATTATTTAAGGCTTAAAAGCCTTGAACTCGGATACAATTTAAGTTCAGTCAATTTCGTTAAACAAATGGGAGTTGAAGATTTCAGAATTTATTTATCCGGATTCAACTTGCTAACTTTCACCAATATGAAAGATTTTGATCCCGAATCGACAGAATCAACTTCATACCCGTTGAATAGAGTTTATAACATCGGTTTAAGTATAACATTTTAAAAAGACCTGACAAATGAACAATTTAAAAAACTCAATAAAAATTTCATTGATAATCCTTATATTGGTTTTCACCTCCTGCAATGAAGATTTTCTTGAAACACAACCGCTTACCGAGATATCAGAAATGGCATTGTGGGAAGATCCGAACCTTGTTCGTACATTCATCAATAATATTTATGCAGGAGTTCCCGAACCTTTCAGAAGAGGAAGGCTAACATCTAATTTGGTTGATGAAGCAGATTATCGAGGAAATACCGGCTCATTAAATTTCAATAATGGCGTGATAACTCAAGATGCAACACCTGCATGGATAAGTATGTATTACGATTTGTATTGGGCCGATTTCTACAAAAGAATAAGATATTGCAATGTCTTTTTGAAAAATAAAGATAGAATTAATTCAGATGATGATGCACTGAAAGATGAGATGGAAGGGGAAGTTCGTTTCTTAAGAGCTTACTTATACCACAAAATGATCTCTATCTGGGGTGGAGTCCCCATTATTACCGATGTGTATGAGTTATCAGACGATTTTAACGCTCCGAGAGCTTCTTATGAAGATTGTGTAAATTTTATCGTGGAAGAATGTGACAGAGCTGCGAATTTACTCCCTGAAATTCAGGGTGGAGCCGACAGGGGTCGTGCAACAAAAGGAGCTGCTTTATCACTTAAATCAAGAGTACTTCTCTATGCTGCAAGCGATCTTTATAATACAGTAGTTTTCCCTTCGTATCCCAATCCTGAATTATTAGGTTATGCCGGTGGTGACAGAAGAGCCAGATGGACTGCGGCAAAAAATGCGGCCAAAGAAGTCATCGACATGGGGTTATATGATCTATATAAAGGGAATCCATCAGCAGAGGACTCGGTCGCTCAAAATATAAGTGATTATTTTATTACTCAGGATTTCACGGAAGAGGATATCTGGTATAGATTTTTTATTGAAGAAAAATCCCAACAAATGATAGGCTTGTACAGTGGCCCCAATGGGTATCACGGATGGGGCACACAAGCTCCTATAGGGGATATGGTTGATGCCTATGAAATGAATGATGGAACAAGATTTGACTGGAATAATCCGGAACAGGCAACGTATCCATACAGAAATAGGGATCAACGGTTTTATGCACATATATTCTACGAGGGAGCGAAATGGCGAACCAGGCCTCATGATGCTATAGCCAGAGATCCGGAAGGCATTATTCAAGTCGGGATTTGGGAGAGATGGGATAACAATAGCCAGGAAATTATTTTAGAGTACGGATTGGATACTCGTTTCGGTGGTATTGAGGAATGGAATGGCTCTTACACCGGTTACTATATGCGAAAATTTATTGATCCTAAAAAAGATCTTACATATATTGAAGGAGGTGGAGGTGGTTACCAAGGAGTTCCTTTCCGGTTTTTCAGGTATGCCGAAATTCTCCTTAATTATGCTGAAGCATGCATTGAATTAGGCGAAGAGGATGAAGCCAGAAAATATATTAATATGGTTAGAAGAAGAGCCGGGCAACCGGAAATAACAGATTCCGGAGAAGAATTACGCAAGCGATATAGAAATGAAAGGAGAATAGAACTGGCTTTTGAAGAGCATCGTATTCATGATGTAAGAAGATGGGTAATAGGGCCGGAGGCATACAAACCTGTCTTAAAAGCAAATGTGGTATATAAACTTCTTCCTGATAAAACCACCTCTACAGTACCAACTATCACTCACGAAGTATTTCAGGAAAGAAATTGGTCTGACAAAGCTTATTTCATGCCTATCACTAGAGCAGAAATAAATAAAAATGAATTACTTATACAAAACCCGGGATATTAACCCGGAAAGGGAATTGCCTGTAATAATACGGGTAATTCCCTTTATTATCTAACTTAATTCTTTTCATATAACGGCCATAATTAATCATTATAAGCCCAACTTTATAGTATTACAAGAAGTAGATACAGTATGACATCTGTCAATATTTTTACAACCTTGTTTGCTTTTCTTGCCCGGATGATGTAATTTAGAGCCTCGAAAAAGAACAACGGGTAAAAATAGTTCAGATTGCGAGTTTCGATTTTATCTCTTCACGGGCGCATTTATTTGTTTCGATTCTAAATAAAAAATCTTATGAGGACAACCTGGTTATTATCTTTCTTTTGCCTGCCGCTCTTTCTTTTATCTCAAGGGATACAGATAACGAATGGCCCTTATATCCAGCGGATAGGAGAAGACGAGGCGACCATTATCTGGACAACCAACAACGATGCCGTATCATGGCTCGAACTGGCTCCCACGGGAAATGATAGTTTTTATGCCAGTGAAAGACCCAAGTATTACGACACAACACACGGAAACCGTGCAATCGGCAAATTACATCGCATAACCGTGAAAGGTCTTTCTCCCGGCACCGAATACCGATACCGGATCTTCTCAAAAGAGGTGGTCGGCTATGCAGGTCACCAGATCCTGTTCGGTACCATTGCATCATCCAATGTATATAGCAGGAAGCCTTTTGCTTTCACCACTTTGGACCGGAATAAAAAAACTTTTTCGTTCCGGGTAGTCAACGACATACACGGAAAGAACGATAATTTACGGGCGATGTTGGGCAATGTGAAAAAAGAAAACACTGATTTGGTAATCTTTAACGGTGACATGATCTCCACCCTTAATGATGAAAAAGAAATATTTACAGGTTTTATGGATACCGCGGTAGAACTGTTCGCCAAGGAGATTCCGTTGTTTTATACACGGGGTAATCATGAAACGCGGGGAAGGGCAAATACCAGGCTTTACGATTACTTTCCGGGAAGTAACGGGAGTTTTTATTATACCTTTCGCCATGGCCCTGCCTTCTTTCTGGTACTCGATAGCGGTGAAGATAAACCCGACTCCGATATCGAATATTCGGAATTGGCACAGTTCGATAAATACAGAGATCAACAAAAAGAGTGGATTGAAACTGTTATTGCAACCCCCGAATTCCTGTCGGCTCCTTTCCGGATTGTCATTATGCATATTCCACCGGCTGGCACAACATGGCACGGAACACAGGATATCGTTCGCAAATTCCTACCATTACTGAACAAAGCCGATATCGACCTGATGTTGTGCGGACATACACATAGCTATCAATTCATCGACAAAGGAGAAGATCAAAACATCCATTTTCCTGTGCTTATCAATGACGATGAGACCTACCTCGACATCACAGTAGACTCCAGGATAAATGTACTCCAGAAAGATCTGTCGGGAAAAACATTGCATACACATATAATCAACGGAAAAAAATGAAAAAAACAGTATTTATTTTAGCTTTGTCTCTTATGACAATAATAGCAGCCTGCACAAATAACAGCAGCGTGAAAGAATGCAACCTGAGAGTAGCATCATTTAACCTGAGGATGGACACCCCCAACGATGGTGAGAATGCCTGGCCGAACAGGAAAGATATGGTGAAAGGCCTGATCAGATTCCACGATTTCGACATCATCGGCACTCAGGAAGGATTTAAGCATCAACTTGATGATATTCTCGAATTGGACGGCTATGCCTATGTGGGGGCAGGGCGTGATGATGGTAAAGATGCCGGTGAACATTCGGCCATCATCTATAAAAAAGATCGTTTGGAATTGCTTGACAATGGTGATTTCTGGTTCTCCGAAACACCAGAGGTGCCGGGAAAAGGATGGGATGCCACCTGTTGCAACCGAATCTGCTCATGGGCAAAATTCAAAGACCAGATATCGGGAAAGGAATTTTTCGTTTTCAACTCACACTACGACCACGAAGGAAAAGTGGCACGCAAGAATTCTTCGTTGTTACTGATAGAAAAGATCGGGCAAATTACGGGAGACAGCCCGGTATTCGCTACCGGCGACTTTAACGCCACCCCTGACGATGAACCTATTCAAACCATTTATAATGCAGGTAAACTTAACGACTCCTACCTTGTAACCGGGGAACCGCCTTACGGGACAGAAGGCACTTTCAACGCCTTCAGACCGGACGCACCTTCAAATAGCCGGATCGATTATATCTGGGTCAGCTCCGGCATCACAGTCAAAAAATACGGGGTACTCAACGACAGGCCATACGGACGGTTTCCTTCCGACCACTTTCCGGTAGTAATTCAGGCAAAGATGTAAGAGGCTTGACCAAGGTACACTTGCAAATCATACAATAAGATTTAAAACCCGGTTTGAATAAAATCAACCGGGTTTTAATCTATAAGCATATTGTAAAGATCTAAATGGTCTGAATCTTTACGATAACTTTCCCAACGCCTTTTTGATACGTGCTATCGCCTCGGTAATGCTCTCATCGGAAGTGGCATACGACAAACGAATGCATCCGGGTGCGCCGAATGCATCCCCCCCGACACAAGCCACGTGAGCCTCTTCCAGTATATACATTGCCAGATCTGTAGCTGTCTGTATTGTTTTTCCGTTATACGACCGCCCCAAATAGCTTGAGCAATCAGGGAAAATATAGAAAGCACCCATCGGGCTGTTCACTTTCAATCCGGGAATCTGTCCCAGTAACTCTACGATAAGGTTCCTTCTCCTTTCAAAAGCTATCCGCATCTCTCCCACGCAGGATTGATCTCCGGTATAGGCTGCCAGGGCTGCTTTTTGAGAGATTGAAGACGGGCCCGATGTATATTGCCCCTGCAACATACTGCAAGCCGATGCGATCCACTGCGGTGCGGCAATCCATCCTATACGCCATCCAGTCATGGCATATCCTTTCGACACACCGTTTATCACTACCACCCGGTCACGAACAGTACTGAACTGCGCGATCGACTCATGTTGTCCAATATAGTTGATATGTTCATATATCTCGTCGGCAATCACATACACTTGTGGATATTTTTCCAGCACACCGGCTAATGCAGCTAATTCTTCTTTGGTATATACACTTCCGGTCGGATTCGACGGAGAACAGAGGATCAGCGCTTTGGTCTTCGGAGTGATAGCTTCTTCCAGTTGCTGCGGAGTGATTTTAAAATTCTGCTCAATTCCGGCATAAACGAAGACCGGTGTTCCTTCCGCAAGTTTTACCATCTCCGGATAACTCACCCAGTAAGGTGCGGGAATAATCACCTCTTCACCCTTGTCCACAATAGAAAGGATAACATTACACAACGACTGTTTTGCTCCACCGGAGACTACAATTTGAGCAGGAGTATATTCCAGCTCATTTTCGGCTTGCAGCTTTTCGCAAATCGCTTTCTTCAGGTCGGGAAATCCGGCCACTGGAGAATAAAAAGAGAAATTATCGTCAATCGCTTTCTTGGCCGCCTCCTTTATATGCTTAGGGGTATTAAAGTCGGGTTCCCCCACACTCATGTTGATCACATCAATGCCCTGAGCTTTCAGTTCATTGCTCTTTTGTGCCATCGCGAACGTTTCAGAAGGCGATAGGGCGGTCAGTCTGACTGATAATAAATCCTTCATAAATTGTAATAAATTTAGACTTTTTGTTAGATAACGGAGGCAAAGATATATAAAAATATTATTTCAATAGACGATTTCCTATATAAATGATTATAATACAATCGCACTGCTTTACAAAAAGCAAAAAAGGCTGTATAAAACAGCCTTACTATATATTTTATTCAATTAGTTTCTTAAATCAAAGCTTTCGTAATCCCTTTTCGGATTACTCAGCTTCAGACACCAGTCCTTTTCATCAGCTCGCCATACGCAAGCCGGCTCTCAAACTCCTAAGCCTGTTCACCCTGTTTGCACGGTATGCAGCAGACCCGTTTGAGATGTTCTGCTCCAGATATTTTATCTGAGACAGAATTTCTTCTTTAGTTAGGCTTTTGATAGTCATAATTTTCCTTTCATTTAAAAGTTATGATTTATCGGCAACCGTTCACAAGTTACAAGAAGCCCTTGTCAGTAAATTAATTGATAACCTAAAAGTGATTTCAAATAACTCGCTTGCCATTTAAATCGACACAAAGATACAACAAAAAACATGTTATACAACATATTTTTGATAGATTTTTGCATAATGAGATAGAATTAGTCTATCACAAAGATATTTTAATACAACATTTTCGTTAAGCAATATGAACAGAAGACAAGCTTGCTTGGACTATGTCATTGCGAGAAAATGCCTAATTTTAATGAACAATTCAATTTTTATGGGATACTGATAAGATTCCGGCATATTCAGAGGGACGGATCATAATAGAAATTTATTGGTAAATTTTGTTAAATAAATTATCCTGATGCAAGGTTTCCATATTTTCAGGATTTAGTATTTATAGAACGCGAGAAATATAAAATGTATAACAATTTATCAATATTGAAGTTATGAAGATTACAAAACCACTTTTATTGACAGGAGGCTTTTTTTGTTTCCTCCTTTTATTTCAGTCATGCCTGGATGATGACTCCCCGGGATACAGTTATTGGCCAAACGCGCTTGTGACAGTCAAGGCAGTCGACGACAACTCTGTTTATCTGCAATTGGATGACAAGACAACGCTACTGCCTGTAAACCTGACGAAACATCCCTTCGATTCCAAAGAAGTCCGTGCTTTAGTGAACTACAAAGAGGTCGATGAACCTAGTGGAATATACAGCAAAGCCGTACATGTAAACTGGATTGACAGCATCCGGACAAAACCGATGGTTCCCGATTTGGGAGATGAAAATGATACTGAATATGGAAATGATCCCGTGGAGATCGTTAATGATTGGGTGACGATTGTAGAGGACGGTTATCTCACCTTGCGTTTCAGGACCCTATGGGGAGGAGACCGGGGAAAGATCCATTATGTCAATCTTCTTGAAAGCCCGGATCCCGAGAAACCGTATGAAGTGGAATTCAGGCATAATGCTTCCGGTGATATACATGGAACAATGGGAGATGCTTTGGTAGCGTTCAAACTGGATAAATTGCCTGATACGGAAGGCGAAACAGTGAAATTGAAGTTGAAATGGAATTCATTCAGCGGAGAGAAGTCAGTAGAATTTGACTATAACTCCCAGGCTTCATCCCCCGTCCAATCAGCAATAACATACGAAAGGAGTGAGGTTAATGTAAAATAGGGAAAAACGATAAAGACAAAAAAAACGGAATATCTGTACCTGTAAAATAAAAAGTTTTTTTTACGGTCAGAATAATTATGAGGTTGTACCTTTGTGGAATGGTACAACCTCTGGTTTAGAAATTTTTTGATGTCAATGTTAGAGGAGAAAGATAATGAGCAAGGGCTACTGAGAAAGATCTTATCGGGCGATATCATTGCTATGAAAGAGTTCTATAATAATTATTCTGGGTATCTTACTACAGTATGTTCTCGTTATATCTCTAACAGTGACGATGTAAAGGATATTTTACAGGAAAGTTTTATAAAAATATTCAAATCAATAGCCAATTTTAAATACAAGGGAGTGGGATCTCTAAAAGCATGGAGCAGCCGTATAGTAGTCAATGAATCATTAAAGTTTCTCAAAGAAAATGAGAGATTGAATATCATCAATAGCCCGATATGGGATTTACCGGATATCAGTGAAGATGAAGAAGCTGATTTTGAACAAATCCCGGCATCCGCCATATTAGAGATGATCCGGGCCCTTCCGGTGGGATATAGGACAGTGTTCAACCTGTATATTTTTGAAGAGAAAAGCCATAAAGAAATTGCATCGATATTGAATATTACGGAAAATACCTCGGCATCACAGTTGCATAGGGCTAAAAGTTTTTTAGCAAAGCAGATTAATGAGTACAAGTCTTTAAAATAATGAAGTCATGAATAGTCAGTGGTCGGATAATCTGCGTAAAAGGATGGAAGCACATGAAGAACCTTCTCCAAATGGGTTATGGGAGGATATTGAGCTGATCTTAACCAAAGAACTCCCTTTCCGGACGCGGGAACACCCTGTTCAATCTCTATCAGGACAGAAAAAGAACCTATTGTGGGCTAAAAGGATTGGTGCGGTAGCAGCCATCCTGTTAGTCCTGCTTTTTGTCGGGGATTTTTTTCTGAAAGAAGACACCCGGCACTCTCCTGCAATTACTCAGAAATCGGAAGTGGGACACAAGCCGGGGAATAATCTCTCCATAGATCTCGATAATGAGGGGATTCTTCTCACGGAAGAAGGCTACCGTGGATCCCTTGCCCCTGATAAAAATATCATGACCTTCACGGCATCTGCCTCTACAGCATCTGCAGACAGAAAAATGGGTGATTTCTTTATTGACAAGGAAGAGGACGAGCCTGGCAGTGACGACCAAAGTGAACATCCCGGAGAAGGATCCGGTATGGAGGAAAAAGTTACCGATAGACACTCCGTATCAAGAGACCAGCATCACGATTATCATACGCCTGAACCCAATATCCATTATCCGGTAATTACACGGCGGAGCAAACCCGCCAGATGGCAGACAAGTCTCTACGCATCAAATATCTCATCAGGCTCTTCAAATACATACAATGGTTACAGAAGTTTTTTGGCTGAAGAGATTTCTTCGGGAAGAGAAGATATGGCACCTCTTTTAGTAAAATATCCGCATGAAGGGATTGTTGTTGCAAATAAACAAAGTACGGTCTATACTGAGGCGAAACATAGACAGCCCGTGACAATGGGAGCCTCCATAAAGTATAATTTAGACGAAAAATGGAGTCTTACAAGCGGATTAACCTATACCATACTATCGTCGCAACTCCGGTCGGGCAGTAACAGTCATTATTATACCAGTGAACAAACCCTGCACAATATTGGTATCCCTCTGGGTATTAATTATAATCTCTGGAAGGTCAGGAATGTATCAATCTATGTATCAGGAGGAGGAATGGTAGAAAAGAATGTCTCCGGTAAATTAATTACGGATTATGTCATTAATGATAAACCTGAATCCACCGAAAAAGATAATATATCCATAGACCGGTTGCAATGGTCGGTTAACACCTCGGTAGGCGTGGAATATAATCTTTTTTCAAAGATAGGATTGTATGCAGAGCCGGGGGTGATCTATTATTTTAAGAATGGAAGTGAGGTTGAAACAATATATAAGGAAAAGCCTGTGAACGTTAATCTTAGGGTGGGCCTCCGTTTTTCATTGGGCAAATAACCAAAAACCCCTGTAAACTAATCGCCTACAAGGGTTTACTATTTCGCGGAAGCGGGGGGATTCGAACCCCCGGTACAGTTACCCGTACGTCAGTTTAGCAAACTGGTGGTTTCAGCCACTCACCCACACTTCCTGATGGATTTTCCTGAAATCGGATGCAAATATACAAGATTGTTTTCAACTTGTCAAAGAAAAGGTGACTTTTTCAAACGAAAATTTCACTAAAGTTAGTCATTTTCTCACTATGGCATAACCTAAACAAGTTTGGGCTATGCTCATTTAGTTTAACGAAAATGTTCTATTTTTGTACCGATTCTCATGAGTCATTATACAAAATGGAACAGATAAAGAAGAAAAAAAGAAATAAAACAGTGCTGCTGATCCTTAGTATTCTATTGTCGGCAGTCATTGCAGCAGGGATCTACTTATATAGTACAATCTTTCAGCCATTCTCACTTACGGAAACAGCATATATCCATATCGACCGAGAGAAGGATTATGAAGAGGTCGTCAGGCAACTGAAAGAGGTAGGGCTTCCCTCTGAAAAAATCTTCCGGCTGCTGGCTGAACGCATGAATTATCCCAACATGGTAAAAACCGGGAGATACGCCATTGAAGACGGCATGTCAATGCCGGATGTGATACGTAAGTTGCGGTCGGGAAACCAAACCCCGGTAAATCTCACATTTAATAATATACGCATCAGGGAAAATCTGGCAGGACGCATCTCACAACAGTTGATGATCGACAGCCTTTCATTGCTGAATGCACTTGAGGATCCTGCCAATGCTCAAAAGTTCGGGTTCGACGAATATACGTTCATCTCAATGTTTATACCAAATACCTACGAAGTATACTGGGATACAAGCATCGACAATCTGCTGAGCCGGATGAAAAAGGAGTATGGACTTTTCTGGAATGAAGAACGGAAAGAGAAGGCCGGGAAAATAGGACTTACGCCTGTGCAAGTCTCTACCCTGGCATCTATTGTGGAGGAAGAAGCCACTTATGCCGATGAATATCCTATTGTGGCAGGATTATACCTGAACCGATTAAACAGGGGTATGCGATTGGAAGCCGATCCGACGGTAAAGTTCGCGGTGGGAGATTTCGCATTGCGACGCATTCTATTCAGACATCTTGAGGTAGAATCGCCTTATAATACATACAAGAACAGCGGACTTCCTCCGGGGCCGATCCGCGTTCCTTCCATACAGGCGATAGAAGCCACATTATCGCCCCAGCAGCATCGGTATCTTTTTATGTGCGCCAAAGACGATCTCTCCGGCCGGCACAACTTCGCAACCACCCATGCCGAACATGCACGTAACGCAGCGGCATACCAAAGAGCGTTGAATGCAATGGGAATCTATTGACGTTATATACAATATCCGAATACATTCGCAAAGGTTTCTGAATGTTCTGAAAGATTTCAGAAACAGCGCCAGATCGCTATTACTTTTTATTCTTCAATCGTTGTTTCACTGATTCCTTATCCTGATGGATTTGTGCTACCAATTCTTCTTTGGTATCAAATTTCCGGTCAGTACGGATAAAATCGATAAATTCCACACTCATCGACTGATTATACAAATTACCGTCAAAATCGAAAAGATTGACCTCTACGCTGATCTCATTGTCTGAATGCAGTGTAGGACGTCTCCCGATATACAACATACCAGGGTAGATAAGATCGCGCAAATGCACCATCACCGCATAAACCCCTAGTTCGGGGACTACCTTATAACGTTCCCAAACCCGCATATTAGCCGTAGGATAGCCGATGGTTCGTCCTACCTGATAACCCTCTACAATCTTGCCCGACAACCTGTAATTATATGATAACAACTCGTTGGTTTCTTTGATCTTTCCCGCTTTCAACAACCGGCGTATTTGTGAAGAGCTCACATCATTATCCCCCAATTGAAATTCGGTGGCAAGGATTACTTGCATACCTAATTCCTTACCATATTGGCTATATTCGGGATAACTGTCCTCTCTGTTATGTCCGAAACGGTGATCATAACCGACAAGCAGCGTATTCACATGGAGCTGTTCTTTCAAAACCTTTTGCATAAATTCCCTTGCAGAGAGTTGAGAAAGTTCAACGGTAAACGGAAGGCTGATACAATAGTCGATACCGGTGGTAGCCAACTGTTCAATTTTCTCATCAAACCCGCATAAAAGTGCCGGCTGATAATCTGTCTGCAACACTTTGCGGGGATGTACAGGGAAAGTGACCACAGCCGAAGGTAATCCGTGCCTCTCTGCTTCCTTTTTTACCTGATCGATCAAATGCCTGTGACCGATATGTACACCATCAAAAAAACCAACAGTCGCCACGAATGAAAGACTACCAATTCCTTTCTCTACAGCTAAATCAATGAGTTTCAAATCAAGTAAAATTATTTATTAAACTGCGAAGATAAAACGAATTTGGCAAAGCTTTGTTTAAAAAAGAAAGATTCTTTTGTTATATTCCCATTACTACCGGATGCATTATCAAAGAAATCAGGTAAAATACTTTCATATTAACATCATTTCAGTACCTTTGCATTCAATATTATCACACTGCAAAGTTTAATCCTTTAAAAAAGAAGCGATGAATTCTAAATTTATTTTATTGGCTCTAATGAGTATGATTATGGTAATGACAGGTTGCACAGGCGAAGCAAAGCACAACACGCTGACGCAGCAGGAGATTGCCGACGGATGGGAACTGCTGTTCGACGGCACTACACTCAATGGGTGGCGCGATTACAATGGTGAGGAACTGACTGCCCCCTGGTTTGCTGAAGACGGCATGATACAGGCCAAGGGTGAAGGCGCCGATGAACACGGTTACATCGTTACCGAAAAAACGTATGAAAATTTCGAACTGGTATGGGACTGGAAAATTGCTGACGGCGGTAACAGCGGCGTGCTGTACCACGTGGTAGAACATCCGAAGTTTACCGTTCCTTATGTGACCGGCCCGGAATACCAATTGATCGACGATCTTGGATTCCCCGAACCGTTGAAAGATTGGCAGAAAACAGCGGCCGATTATGCCATGCATACCACCGATCCGGAAAAGACCATTATCAAACCGGCAGGAGAATGGAATACCTCCAAAATCGTTTTCGATAACGGTCATGTGGAACATTGGCTGAACGGTGAGAAGGTGATTGAGTTTGAGGCCTGGACGGAGGATTGGTTTGTGCGCAAGAACAGCGGTAAATGGGAAAATGCTCCCGAATATGGATTGGCACGCAAAGGCGTTATCTGCCTGCAAGATCACGGTTCAGCAGCCTGGTTCCGGAATGTGAAGATCAAAGAGTTACCCCGCAAAACAAAAGAGGTGAACCTGTTCAACGGAACAGACCTACACGGATGGGAAGTCTATGGAACCGAAAAATGGTATGTACAGGATGGTCTTTTGGTGTGCGAAAGCGGCCCGGACAAACAGTACGGGTATCTTGCCACACGTGAATACTACGATGATTTTGACCTGACCGTCGAATTCAAACAGGAAGCTGACGGTAATTCCGGTGTCTTCATCCGCTCATTTGTCGAACCGGGCGCTATTGTAAATGGTTGGCAGGTAGAAGTGGCTCCCAAAGGGCATGACACCGGCGGCATCTATGAGTCCTACGGACGTGGATGGCTGGTACAGATTCCCGATGAAAAGGAAGAAATATTAAAAGAGGGCGAGTGGAATACCTTACGTATCCTGGTAAAAGGTGACAATGTAAAGACTTTCCTGAATGGAGAAGAGATGGTTGACCTGACCGACGAGAAGATAGGCAAGGCACAAGGACGTATCGCTTTGCAAATCCATGACGGAGGAGGTATTAAAGTGCTTTGGAAAAATCTCCAGCTAAAAACATTGTAATAATTGAACGTTCTTCCTCTATCTTAATAATATATAAGTCGAAGCCTCGTCTTAAAAAGACGGGGCTTTTTTCGATTTTATTTTAAAAAAGAGCCTATCTTTGTATAATCAACTCACTTAAAATAAAGAATGACAGAAAAAAACGAACTCTTACAAAGTATTATTGAAGGAATTCAGGAGAAGAAAGGAAAAAACATTTGTACTATCCACTTAAAAGGCATGACGGGTGCTGTATGTGATTATTTTGTAATTTGTGAAGGCAATACACCCACCCAGGTATCGGCCTTAGCCGATTCAATAGATGAGATTGTGAAGAAAAACACCAAAGAAGATCCTATCCGTGTGCATGGGCAACAGCTTGCTGAATGGATTGCAATGGATTATGGTGATATAATTGTACATATATTCCTACCCGAACTCCGCAATTTCTACAATATCGACAACCTTTGGGAAGATGCCAATTCAGAACGTATTCCATCCATAGATTAAAACTTATTTCCCAAAAAATTGTTACAATAACTCAGAAGAAATAGAGAGTCACTCAAATGAACAATACGAACAAAGAAAATAAACAGGATAAACAACCTACCCTGCGACCTAAGATAGGTGGCAATAATAATCCCAAGAGACCATTCAATCCTTACTGGATTTATGCCGTAGTATTGGCATTACTCATGGGAATGTGGTTTTTCGGACAAGATACTACTGTAAAAGAGGTAAAATGGTCGGAGTTTCAGGAATATGTGAGAGACAACCGGGTGAAGAGCGTAGTGGTGTACAGCAACAAAGAGACTGCGGAAGCAATCGTCCGGGAGGAGTCTGTAAGTTATGTTTTCGGAGATGATGCCGGTAAAGCAATGAGAACGCCTCTGATTCTTATAAAGATTCCTTCGACCGATGCCATATCTGAATTTATAGATAATGTAAAGGCCGAGAAAAACTATGACATTGAAGTACGCTTCGACACAACATCGGAACTCTGGGGCATATTACTTACTTTTGCTCCTTTTCTTTTGCTCATCGTATTTTGGGTATGGATGATGCGCAGAATGCAGGGTGGAGCCGGCGCCGGTGGAGGTGTTTTCAATGTAGGCAAATCAAAAGCCCAACTGTTCGACAAGGACTCCAGCCAGAAAGTGACTTTCAAGGATGTCGCCGGGTTATCCGAAGCCAAAGAGGAGGTACAGGAAATTGTAGAGTTCCTGAAGAATCCCAATAATTACACCAATCTTGGGGGAAAGATACCCAAGGGTGCATTATTGGTAGGTCCTCCCGGAACCGGAAAAACATTGCTGGCAAAAGCAGTGGCAGGTGAAGCGAACGTCCCCTTCTTTTCCATCTCCGGATCCGATTTTGTGGAGATGTTCGTAGGTGTGGGTGCATCCCGCGTAAGAGACCTTTTCCGCCAGGCAAAGGAAAAAGCGCCCTGTATCGTATTTATCGACGAGATTGATGCTGTAGGCCGTGCCCGTGGAAAGAACAATAATTTCGGATCGAATGATGAACGGGAAAATACATTGAATCAACTTCTCACTGAAATGGATGGTTTCGGATCAAACAGCGGTGTGATCATCCTCGCAGCTACTAACCGTGCCGATGTGCTGGACAAAGCGTTGCTGCGTGCAGGCCGTTTCGACAGGCAGATCTACGTGGAGCTTCCCGACCTGAACGACCGGAAGGAGATATTCAAAGTACACCTCCGCCCCATCAAAATAGATGAATCTGTGGATGTCGAATTCCTGGCCCGTCAAACACCCGGATTTTCCGGTGCTGATATAGCCAACGTCTGCAATGAAGCAGCACTGATTGCTGCCCGAAAGAAGAAGAAATTCGTGGAGAAAGAAGACTTCATGAATGCAGTCGACCGTATTGTGGGTGGACTGGAAAAGAAGAATAAGATCATCACCCAGAATGAGAAAAAAGCCATCGCCATCCATGAGGCCGGGCACGCCACGCTAAGCTGGTTCCTGGAACATGCCAACCCGTTGGTGAAGGTGACTATCGTGCCCCGTGGTAAAGCATTGGGAGCAGCATGGTATTTGCCGGAGGAACGGCAGATCACGACCAAAGAGCAGATGCTCGATGAGATGTGCGCCCTGTTGGGAGGAAGGGCCGCCGAAGAATTATTTATAGGATCAATCTCTTCCGGGGCAATGAATGATCTGGAGCGCGTGACCAAACAAGCCTACGCCATGATCACCTATATGGGGATGAGCGAAAAACTCCCTAACCTCAGTTACTATGATTCATCGGGACAAGAATACACTTTCTCAAAACCATACAGCGATGAAACTGCCAAGTTGATCGATAACGAAGTGAAAGCAATGATCAACCAGCAATATGAGAGGGCCAAACAAATCCTTACGGATAAAGCGGTAGGGCATAACCAATTAGCCGGCATCCTGCTGGAAAGGGAAATTATCTATTCTGACGACCTGGAAAAAATATTCGGCAAACGTCCCTGGATATCCCGCTCTCAGGAAATCCTCGAGAATGAGAAAGAATCTTCTTCGGGCATACAACTTCCGCCCAAACTTCACGGTTCGGGAGATCATATATTCATAGATACCGATGAGAAGATCCCTTTTCCCGACTCTTCTCAAGAGAATAAGGAAAGAGCGGATGAAAACAGCGAAGAATAGGGAACTGATAGCCTGGCTTTTTACGGTCAGGCTATTATTTTTGTATCCTATTTCATCTAAATTAACAAGGGCCATTCTCATTAAGGATGAACATTTCACGGATTCTTTTCGTTATAAATAGACAACAAGGTTGATTTAGTGATGTGATGATATGATAATTAATCATCAATGGATCGTTAATATCAACATATTATGATGGGGTCATATATTGAAATAAAAAAGAAAAAATTTATGCAAACAATTCATTATTACTTATTGTCAGGCTTATTTGCGTTATTGGCAATCAGTTGCAATAATTCCAACGCAAAAAACAAAGAAAATGACAATACAAAAAAAAGTGTAAACATGAAATTCGAAAAAGTAGCATTACCTTATGCTACCGATGCGTTGGAGCCGGTTATCAGCAAACAGACAGTAGAGCTTCACTATGGCAAACACCATCAGGCCTATGTGGATAATCTGAATAAGTTGGTAGTAGGTACGAAATTTGAAAATGCAGATCTTGAAACAGTAGTAAAAGAGAGTGATGGCGCTATTTTTAACAATGCAGGACAGATTCTCAACCACAATATTTACTTCACCTCTTTCAAAAAAGACGGCGGTGGTGAGCCAAAAGGGAAATTGGCAGATGCAATCAACGAGCAATTCGGTTCATTCGAGAAGTTTAAAGAAGAATTCAATGCAGCCGGAGTTTCCGTGTTCGGTTCGGGATGGGTATGGCTGGCAAAGGACCAGGATGGCAAACTTTCTATCTTGAAAGAAAGCAATGCCGGTAATCCGGTTACAAGCGGTCTGGTTCCTATTTTAGGTTTTGATGTATGGGAACATTCATACTATCTTGACTATCAAAATCGCCGTGCCGATCACCTGAAGGAAATATGGAAAATAATTGATTGGGACGTGGTAAGTGCACGTTATTAATTGCAAGCAATCTACCGGTAAAAGTCACAATAGTCAACTGAATGGAAGGGAGTGGATATCAACAATTCACTCCCTCTTTTTTATCATCTCTTTATCATAATTCCCGTAAGCATCCTTCCTGAGTGAATAGTTTGCCTGCGGGCGGAAAAGAAAATATCTTCTCTATCGAATGTACATAACGGGCTCTTCTCTATACAGCCTGCATCTATTCCTAGCCTGATTAGTTCCTTCCGGTTGATCTCCTTCAGATCGACATGATATTTGGAGGATGGTGTTTTTCTGGAGAAAGAGGCGACATCTGTAAGGTCGAACCCCTCCTCATAAAACCTGTCCACTACTTCATTTCCTACTTCGTAATTCGACATTCCAATGGCCGGACCGATACCTGCAATCATATCCTCTGGCAAAGAGCCGAATTGTTTCTCCATCGCGATGACGGTTTTCTCTACAATCCGTCCTACAGTACCTTTCCATCCTGCATGGATTGCCGCAATTATTTCATTATGCCTATCATAAAGAATTACCGGCACACAATCAGCTGTGGTAATACAAAGATAAATTTCTTTTTCCCTTGTAATAACAGCATCGACACCATACAGAGTCTCAATAGCGGAAGCATGGTCGAGACTGAAAAAATTACTGTCAATCGTCAGCACTTTGGTCCCGTGTGTCTGGTGAGGAATGATAAACCGGTTTATATCGGCATAAAGCATGCGGGCGAGGATCTCCCGATTCTCGCTGATATTCAATGGGTTGTCATCCGAGAAGTTCCCCATATTAAAGGAAGAAAAAGAGCCTTCACTCACTCCACCCTCCCGGGTAGTAATGAAATGGGTAATATTCTCCTCCTTGTCGAACAGGTCGAACAGAAGCAAGTTATTATACAGGGGATGAGGTTTCATTGCCAAATACTAAAAGTCCTCTTCATAGTAGTTGTACTCATCTCCATCATCTTCATCCGATCCGGAATTATCGTCGAAAAGTTCCTCTTCCGGATCAAATTCAAACTTGGAAATATCGAGATTCCTATGTACCAACGCATCACGTGATGCCGATATCGGCACATAATCATCCGAGTTAAGTGCACGCCAAAGCATATCTTTAAGTGCCGGGATCCCATATCCCGTAATAGAGGAGATAAACAGGTAGGGAATATCGGGAAGATCCAATGCTATCTCCTGCATCAATTCCTCATCAAGCATATCGGCTTTAGATATGGCCAAAATATAGGTCTTATCCAACAATTCGGGATTATACTGGGTGAGTTCATTCAATAAAATATGATATTCCTCTTTTATATCATCGGCATCGGCAGGTATAACGAACAGTAATAGGGAATTACGTTCTATATGCCGAAGAAAACGCAAACCCAGCCCCCTTCCTTCACTTGCCCCCTCGATAATTCCCGGGATATCGGCCATTACGAACGATTTCCCATCGCGATACTCCACAATGCCCAAATTGGGTTGGAGAGTAGTAAAGGGGTAATTAGCGATTTTCGGCTTTGCAGCCGAGACAACCGAAAGGAGTGTCGACTTCCCTGCATTCGGGAAACCGACCAATCCCACATCCGCCAGTAACTTCAACTCAAGGATTATCCACCGTTCTTCATACGGTTCTCCGGGTTGTGCGTAACGCGGTGTCTGATTGGTAGACGATTTAAAATGGACATTCCCTAAACCACCACGTCCACCCTTCAAAAGGACCACCTCCTGTCCGTCATCGGTGATATCACATAAATACTCTCCGGTATGTGCGTCATAAGCCACAGTACCGCAGGGGACTTCAATAATCTTGCTTTCGCCTTTCTTCCCGGAACGCTGGGCCTTTGATCCCCCTTCGCCATGCCCGGCAAAGATATGGCGTTGATAGCGCAAATGAAGCAGTGTCCAGTAGTTACGATTACCACGGAGAATAATGTTACCGCCATCACCCCCGTCCCCCCCGTCAGGACCACCTTTCGGGATATACTTTTCTCTTCTGAGGTGGGCAGAACCGCGTCCACCCTTTCCTGATCTACAGAAAATCTTTACGTAATCTACAAAATTTGTTTCTGCCATTTTTATTTTCCTATCTGGTCGATCTCTTTTTCGATAGAACCAAAAATATCATCGATAGAACCGATCCCTTCAATATTTTTCAATGTCCCTTTTGTCCGGTAAAACTCTTTGAGGGGTTCGGTCTGAGAGTGATATACTTTCAGCCTGGATTCAATAGTTTCACGGTTATCATCTGTCCTGCCGGAAATCTGACCTCGCTTCAGCAGACGATCAATCAATTCCTCCTCTTCCACTTCCAAACTGAGAACAGCATCTATATCCTCTCCATGCTTTTCCAACATCTTGCCAAGGGCCTCACCCTGCGCCAGGGTACGGGGAAATCCATCAAAGATAAATCCTTTGGTATCGCTATGCTTGCCGATCATATTATCCAGTATGTCTATCACCAACTCATCAGGGACAAGATGTCCTTTGGACATATATGAACCCGCTAACTTACCCAGTTCTGTATCTGCTTTAATCTCCTCGCGTAGTATATCTCCGGTGGAAAGGTGTTTGAGTCCATATTTCTCAACCAATTTTGCACTTTGTGTTCCTTTTCCTGATCCGGGAGCTCCAAAAATTACTATATTCAACATATCTTTTTTGTGTTAAGATGCAAAGATACGATTTTTTATTTTTTCCTGATTGCAGCGACCTCCCCGTTTTTACAACAACCCGAAGTTGAACTAATTTTTTTGCCATCTGTTTATAGAATAGAAGTTAAATCCATAACACTCTCTACAATGAAAAAAGAAGAATTCAAACAAAAAACGCGCGATGTACTGGACGAATTGGCTGATTACATCACGAAATTGGAAAACAAAGCAGGTGAAATTGCGGAAGATGCAAAAGAAGAATACCGTGACCGCCTGGAGAATCTCAAAGAGATAAAAAATAATCTGGCCTCAAAACTGGAAGAATATGAACAGATAGCCGATTCGAAATGGGACGTGGTAAAAGAGAGCGCCGGCAGTTTCTTTACTACGGTCGCTGATGCGTGGAAAGAAAATTTCGGTAAAGTGGCAGAAGCATTCAAAAAGGAAAAGAACGAAGAATGCGACGACGACAGTACCACCGATACAAAGGCGTGATACAGATTATAAGTTATATTGAAGAAATCCGGCACTGATCAGTGCCGGATTTCTTAATTTTGAGGTACCTGGCGGATTCGAACCGCCGTCAACGGTTTTGCAGACCGGTGCCTAACCACTCGGCCAAGGTACCAATACTCATCAAAGAGGCTGCAAAGGTAGTATATTTTTTTGATTTATAAAAGTATGTTCTATGAAAATAATAATCTGAAAGCGTCGCTCACCCTTTTCACCTGCTGGATATTGATCTTCGTCTTCTTACTGAAGCCTTTCAGATTGTTGAAAGGCACAAGAATACGGGAAAAGCCCAACTTTTCAGCCTCCTGAATACGCTGTTCTATCCGGTGTACCGGACGTATCTCTCCTGACAATCCGACTTCACCACAGAGACAGGTGTCGCTCTCAATCGTCATGTCGAGGCTGGACGAAAGTACAGCGCTGATGACTGCGAGATCCATGCCGGGATCACTCACTCGCAAACCTCCTGCAATATTCAGGAAGACATCTTTTTGCGCGAGTTTAAACCCAGCCCGTTTTTCCAACACCGCCAGCAGCATATTCATCCGCCGGATATCAAATCCGGTAGCGGAACGTTGCGGCGTACCATACGCCGCGGTACTCACCAATGCCTGCGTCTCTATCAGGAAAGGACGTACACCCTCCACTGCCGCGGCAATAGCAACACCGCTCAGCCCATCATGGTTCTGGGTAAGAAGCAACTCCGACGGATTGCTCACCTCGCGCAATCCCGACCGGTTCATCTCGTAAATAGCGAGTTCCGCAGTGCTCCCAAAACGGTTCTTGACACCGCGAAGGATGCGGTACATATAATGCGGGTCGCCTTCAAACTGTAATACGGCGTCCACCATATGCTCCAATATCTTGGGGCCGGCGATACTTCCCTCCTTGGTGATATGTCCGATAAGTAAAACAGGCGTACCCGATTGTTTGGCAAACTTGAGTAGCGACGAAGCACACTCGCGCACCTGGGAAATACTACCGGGAGACGATTCCAGCGCTTCACTGTAAATAGTCTGTACCGAGTCGATAATCAACAATTGCGGCGACACTTTCCTTACATGCTTAAAAATTTCATCGAGGTTGGTCTCACATACGATCAGACAATCATCATTTTGTATACCGATCCGGTCGCCACGCAGCTTCAACTGACCTGCGCTTTCTTCACCCGATACATAGAGAGACTTCACACCGGAGAGCTTCAAAATGGTTTGGAGCACCAATGTCGATTTTCCGATACCCGGCTCTCCTCCGATCAGCACAACGGAGGCAGGCACCAATCCTCCTCCCAGCACACGGTTCAACTCCCCGTCGTTCATATCGATCCTCGGCAGTTCTTCGGCTTTGATCTCGCTCAGAGTCACCGGTTCACTCCTGACCTCCCCGAAAGAACGGGTATCTTCCTGTTTCGAAGCAGTATCCTTACGTACCAGTTCTTCAACAAAGGTCGACCATTCGCCGCAGGCAGGACATTTCCCCATCCACTTGGGAGATTCATATCCGCAACTGGAGCAAAAATATACAGATTTCAGTTTTGCCATGCAGTTATTGTTTAGAAAGGTAAAGATAGAGAAATTTCTTGTATTTTTGTAGCGCATATAAATCGATTACAGATGTCAATTATTCATACACTCATTTCCAAATCACTGAATATTCCTATCAGAAATGTAGAGAACAGTATCAAATTGCTGGAAGAAGGTGCCACCATCCCTTTTATCAGCCGCTACCGGAAAGAGGTGACAGGAGGTTTGGATGAGGTGAAGATCGCCAATATCAAAGAGCTGAATGAAAAGTATACAGAACTCGAGAAACGAAAGGAATATGTACTTAAGTCGATTTCGGAGCAGGAAAAACTGACGCCCGAACTCGAAAAAGAGATCACTGATTGCTGGGACAGCACAGAACTCGAGGATATCTACCTGCCCTATAAACCGAAACGGCAGACCCGTGCTGAAATTGCCCGCAAGAACGGACTGGAACCTCTTGCGAAATGGTTGATGGCACAGCACCCAGATTCACCTGAAGCAAAAGCGGCACAGTATGTCAATGAGAATGTATCCGATGCAGAGGCAGCACTGAAAGGGGCTCGTGATATCATCGCCGAATGGGTGAACGAAGATTCGCATGCACGCCAAATGGTACGGAATATGTTTGCCCGTGATGCGATAATCACCTCGAAAGTGGTGAAAGGAAAAGAAGAGGGAGGAGAGAAATACAGGGATTATTTCGATTTTTCCGCACCATTATCACGTTGTCCGTCACACCGAATCTTAGCGCTTCGCCGTGGCGAAGCAGAAGGGTTTCTGCGTGTATCCATTTCTCCCGATGATGAAAAATGCCTCGACAGGCTTGTACCGCGCTATGCAAAAAATGACACTGAAGCAGCCGATCAGGTGGAGGATGCGGTGACCGACGGTTACAAACGCCTGTTGAAACCTTCCATAGAGACGGAGTTTGGCAACCTCTCCAAAGAACAGGCCGACGAAGCGGCCATCGCTGTTTTCGCGGAAAACCTGCGCCAGTTACTTCTGTCTCCTCCCTTAGGGCAGAAACGTATCCTGGGCGTTGACCCCGGGTATCGTACCGGCTGTAAGTTAGTCTGTTTGGATGAACAAGGAAATCTGCTGCATAACGAGACCATCTATCCTCATCCTCCGCAGAACGAGTTTACCAAATCGGCAAGTAAAGTAGTAAAACTGGTTTCCACCTACCGGATCGATGCCATTGCCATAGGGAACGGTACCGCCAGCCGCGAAACGGAACGTTTTATCACTAACCTGCGGTACGAAAAAGAGGTGAAAGTATTCGTAGTAAGTGAAAGTGGTGCATCGGTCTATTCCGCCTCGAAGATAGCACGTGAAGAGTTCCCCGAATATGATGTGACTGTAAGGGGTGCCGTCTCTATTGGGCGGCGGCTGAGTGACCCGCTGGCAGAATTAGTAAAGATCGATCCCAAATCGATTGGCGTGGGCCAATACCAGCACGATGTGGATCAGACAAAGCTGAAAAGATCTCTCGACCAGACCGTGGAAAATTGTGTAAACCTCGTGGGAGTGAACCTCAATACGGCCAGTAAGCACCTGCTCACCTATGTATCGGGGTTGGGTGAGGTACTGGCACAGAATATCGTGAATTGGCGCACGGAAAACGGTCCTTTCCATGCACGCAAGGAACTAAAGAAAGTACCGCGTCTGGGAGAAAAAGCGTTTGAACAATGCGCAGGATTCCTTCGTATTCCGGATGCGGAAAATCCGTTAGATAATTCCGCCGTGCATCCCGAAAGCTACGCGATCGTGGAACAGATGGCAGAAGACCTGCAATGTACGGTCAAAGAATTAATCCGCAACAAACCGCTGATCGAAACCATTAACATTAACCGATACAAAACGGAAAAAGTAGGTGAAGAGACACTTACAGACATATTACAGGAACTGGAGAAACCGGGGCGGGATCCGCGTACCAAGGTTCAGGTATTAGAGTTTGACCCCAATATTCGGACCATTAACGACCTGAAAGAAGGAATGATATTATCGGGCATCGTCACCAATATTACTAATTTCGGTTGCTTCGTGGATGTGGGTATTAAGGAGAACGGGCTGGTACATATCTCTGAACTGGCCGACCGTTTCGTCTCCAGCCCTACCGATGTAGTTTCCCTCCACCAGCATATAAAAGTCAGAGTGTTGTCTGTCGATTTGGAACGCAAGCGGATCCAGTTAAGCATGAAAAAAATTGAGGCTGATTGTTGAGCGGTCTGGAAAAGAGGCAAAAAAGAAGGAAATATAATGAACCCCCAAAAGTTCATTATTCAACTTTTGGGGGTCAGATACGACATAACCGCAAAGGTTCTGCCTTGAGATCCACAGATTCTATCTGAGATTTTTGTATAGCGATTTTGGGAAATATATTTGAAACCCTACGTTCAAAGATAATCCGTTGGAACTACCATCTCCAAACGTCCCATTATAAAGCAACAACGCTTCTACAGCTACATTCTCAGTCAGGAAATAGGCATAACCGGGACCAAAGTTCACATTAAAACCGAGATCAATACCTCTGGCACCACCAACTCCTGCACCGGCTTCTAAAAACCAACGACCCTGCTTCAGCAGTGTGTCAAATTCGTCCGGCCCAAAATAATAACGCCCAAAAGCATTCACATTATACCCATAGGCATCTTCTCCGGGTTGTGCCGTATAGGTAAGGCCTACCTTACCTCCAATGGCAACATTATCTTGAATAAAATATCCTACACGCGGGGTCAAAGTAATATTGAAAACATTTTCATCACCTAATCCCATACTCAAATCTCCGATGCCACCACCTACCAATGTACTACCTTTCTGAAGTTGAGCAGTAGCCACACCTACAGAACAGGCAAAAACCAATAAAGTACTAAACAAAAATTTTTTCATTTCTTGAAGTTTTAGTGATTCTACATAAATGTTATTTAATTTCTGAGACAATTCAACTCGGTCTCAATTTCTATTACAACAACCACTTTTAATTTTTGTTTAAACTACTTTTTATAATTTACTTTCAAAGGCATTACATGTAGCGTTCCACAAACGGGATTTTTAGAATCAGGAACCATGACTTTTACAATTTGATTACATAGATTTTAACTACATAGATTGTTAATTCAAAATTTCAAATTTCAGGATTTGGCTTCGCTGATTTACTTAAAAATCCAATGTCAACTGCTGCTCAGTAAGGCGGAAACTCTTCCGGTGATAGGGAGTAATTCCATATCGACTTATCGCTTCACGATGCGCCTTGGTGGGATATCCTTTATTACGATGCCAACCGTATTCGGAATGGATTTCATGGAGCTCTTTCATATATTCATCACGGTATGTTTTTGCAAGAATCGAAGCGGCAGCTATAGACCTGTATTTCATATCACCTTTTATTATGCAGCTATGAGGGATATTACCGAAGGGACGAAAACGGTTGCCGTCCACCAAAATATATTCAGGGGGTATCTGCAGACGAGCCAATGCCCGATGCATCGCCTTTACGGAAGCCCATAGGATATTCATTTCATCAATTTCTTCCGGGGAACAACTTTCCACAGCACAACACAAAGCATTTTCTTCGATGATCTTCCGTAATTCATCTCGTTCTTTTTCCGAAAGCTGTTTGGAATCATTCAATCCGTCACAATGAAAATCATCAGGCAAGATCACCGCAGCGGCAAAAACGGGTCCGGCCAGACAACCACGCCCGGCTTCATCACACCCGGCCTCCAAACGGCCCGGTTGCATACAAATCATTAATGGATCAAACTGTTTCATCCCACTTTCCATCACTGTCCACCATCACTTAACCACCAAACCACCTGGGCACTTTCCCACTTTATTGAAGAGGTATCACTACCCGGTTATCTTCCGGAGGAAAATCTAACAAAAATGATTCCACATCAGCTTCATTCCCCATTTGGTCAGCAAAAAGACGGATCGCTTCCTTTATCTCCGGCTCCAACCTTTCATCTCCTCCCACATGCATCAGGTTCAGCCTTACAATCACATCCGTAAGCACCTCACGGGTTTCCTGAGACATATGAATATCCAACCTTTGCAACCTGTTCTCAGCCACTCGCCGGGTAACAGCCTCCAGTTTATCACGATATATAGCTGTCAGGTCAGGATTACCGGGGAGAGAGGTCACAAAACGGGTATTAATAGAAAGACCGGTATCAGTCAGTTCCATCAGTCTGTAGGCAAAAGGATATTGTGCCAACGAAGCAGTTTCCACATCATAGATAACATTTCCGGCAGAAGAGGTATGCATAGTGATATCATTGGCGTGAAAATGTCCTGTAAAAACTACTTTCAGTCCGGCATCGGCAAGAAGACCGGCATTCTTTTCCCATTCATCGATCAGGTACTGGGAAAAGAAAGCTGCCTGGTAAGGCATATGTTCCACCAGGCCATGATGCATCATTCCCAACACTATAATTCCTTTCTCTTTTGCTTCGTCGAGGATATCAATCGCCCAATCCATTGTTTCAGGAAGGAGACGACCATCGGTAATAGATTTTGTCGTATGCTCTTCATAGCGGTTGGTATCAAAACAGAGGAGCCAGACAGATTCATTGATTTCAGCAAGATAGCTCAGAGACGAATTATCCCTTTTCAATGCATCCGAATAACCGAAGGGTGCATATAGCTCTATGAATTCCTCTTTTGAAATAGTTTCGGTGGGGGTAGCCTTGTTACCCCGATAGGTTTTTGCGTCGGGGATATTGATATCATGGTTACCGGGGATTACAAGAATACGGGTTCCCTGGTTTTGTAACAACCGGAGCTTTTCTATAACACCAAGATGGCTTTGCCTCTCACCGTGATTGGTAATGTCACCCGTCACCAATAACAGATCAAGCGCCTCTTTTAGTAAATCGACCAATACTGTATCCAGCACAGCATGTAAATCGGCAATATTTCTACCAGTCGATCTCTCATATGCAGAGAGTGCTTCCCCCTCCGCTGCAAGGTTTTTATCAAGAAAATGAATATCAGTTATTACAGCAATCTTTATCGTTCCGGCAATTCCGGACGATGCATAATATCCGAGAAAGAGGATAAAAAGAATAAGAATAGTTCCTCTTTTATGAATTAAGTAAGTTTTCGATTTCATCGATATCGGATCGGAATCCTTTGTCTACTTCATAGAAATCCTTTACTGTATTGCAGGCATGAAGTACGGTCGCATGATTACGGTTACCCACCTGGGCACCTATCTGTGAAAGTGACAATTCCGTATGTTTCTTGATAAAATACATAGTCACCTGGCGTGCCTGCACTATTTCACGCTTACGGGATGCGGACTGGATAAGATCTTTCTTCACATGATAGAAGTCAGATACTATATCCTGTATCTTCTGTACGGTGATACGTTTCTTTTCGAATTTAATACTTTGTTCCACCACCCGCCGTGCCAACACCAGGTCGATCTCACGATTGTTGATGATGGAATGTGCCATCAGGGAGACCACAATCCCTTCCAGGTCACGCACATTTTCAGTAACGTTCTCGGCAATAAATTCGATCACATTTTCCGGGATAGTGAGTCCATCGGCGAGCACCTTGTTCTGAAGGATCTTCTTTCGGAGTTCCTTATCGGGACGTTCCAGCTTGGTAGTAAGCCCCCAGCGGAAACGGGTAAGCAGCCGCTCTTCCACCCCCTGCATATCCATAGGCGGACAATCGGAAGTCATAATCAACTGCTTGTTATTCTGATGCAGGTGGTTAAAAATATGGAAAAAAGTGTTCTGCGTTTTCTCCAATCCCGCAAGTTCCTGGATATCATCGATCAAAAGTACATCTATACTCTGGTAAAAGTTGATGAAGTCATTGATTGTATTGAACCGGCGCGCATCGGTATATTGCACTTTAAACAGATGGGCGGAAAGATAAAGCACCTTCTTATCGGGATAAAGTTCCTTCACCTTTGATCCAATGGCATGACAGAGGTGAGTCTTTCCCACACCGGAATAGCCATGCACAAACAGCGGATTGAATGCCGTCTTTGCCGGGTTCAAGGCAACCGCTTCGGCAGCTGTACGAGCAAGGCGGTTACTTTCGCCTTCAAAAAAATTGAGAAAGGTATATTTGGAATTGATCTGGGAATCGAATTCCGAAGTCTCCACCCTGTCAAAAGGGCTGGGCACTTTCGCAGATACCTTGCCGGCAGCATTCCTGTCCGTCGCACCCACATAGGACTTGGTCTCCCCCCGGAGTTCAACGGCTGTATTATTTTCTGTCTCTACCAGTATACGATAATTGAGGATAGTGCCCTCTCCTATTTCCCGGTAGAGTGTATGCTGAATAAGATCAAGGTATTTATCTTCCAGATACTCATAAAAAAACTGACTTGGAACCTGGACCGTAAACACATGATCCTGATACTTTAGCGGAACAATGGGTAAAAACCACGTATTGAACGCCGGTTCGGGGATATTATCCCGGATGACATTCAAACAATTATTCCATAAAAGTCGGCAATCTCTATTCATTCATTTAAAAATAGTCGTTTTCTCGCTATGACAAATTCAAACAAGTTTGACTTTGTTCATTTAGCTCAACGAAAACGTTGGTAAAAATGATCTTTTTTTTTCGCAAACGAATTACAAATTTTCAAAAAAAAACCGAGATAAAAAAATAAACTTCAGGTCAGGATTTTTCTCACCCCAAAAAAACGCTATTTATCAGCAAAATAGAACTAACATATTATCCATCAGTAAATTATCCGGTAAGCCAATATTAAACAGGACTGATTGACAATAGGATATAAAAACCCTGCAATTACTTCACAATTATCCAAAAAGTTACGATATTGTTACTTAACTTCGATCAACCAAAGAGTTCACCCCCATTCCCGGACAAGGCATTATTTAGAATGATTCTATTTAAATTTCCAAAGGAGTATCAATTCAAAACTTCCGTCCCCTAGAAAAGACGTAATCGTATGGTCAAATAACGATCCGGATTCTGCCGGATATCTTCTAACAATTTGGTTGCCGTATCAATTGTCACATTGAGGCTATCATGTAGTTTCGTATCGTTCAGCAGCAGCCCAAGAGAATTATCGTCACTATTGATTTTGGCTGTCAGTAGTTTCAGATTATTCACTGTCTCGTCGATAGATGCGAACGTGCTCGCCATATCCATCTCACTCAGTTCCTTGCTGACCTCTTTCAAATCGGAAGAAACGGATGTAAGATTCCTGCTGATCTCGGGGAGTTCCCGTTCCAGGGAGCCAATCATTCTGTTCAGGCTCACGCTTGAGTTATTGAGTTGCTCCACCGTACTTCCAATCCCTTTAATCGACTGTTCCCAACCAGGATTAGCCACGATTTTTTGTAGAGAATAGATCAATGAATCTACCCGTAGCAGAATAGAATCAGCCTTGGGCATTACAGTCGCTACACCATCCATCAATCCGGCCTCTTTTCCACCCGTAAGGGTATCTCCCTTTTCCAGATAGACATCGGATTTTGCCATTATGAGATTCACAGTGGAAGCCCCGAACAGATCGAGGCCATACTCGAGGTGGCTCCCTTTCGGGATCCGTATATCTTCCGACAGGTTAAGCCCTACGGAGAAACGCATCGGATCATCGCTCACCATCTCTATCTTATTGATCAGCCCTATCTGATAACCTTTCACATAGATAGGTGATGAAATCAATAACTTCGATACGTCATCAAACAGGGCATAATACTGATTCTGTTTTTTGAGAACATTCATCCCTTTCAGAAAATTAATCCCGAAATAAATCATGACAAGGCTGGCAATAAAAGCCAGTCCGATAAGAGCATTCCTACTTAATTTGGTCCTCATATATTGAAAATATGTTTATTTCACGCGTTCTCCGTTTTCGAACTCGATAATAAAAGCATCTTTGAAATTCTTCCGCACCTTACTCAATAATTTTCGGCTTTCTTCTGGATTGATTGTGCGTCCATATGTATATTTATAAGTCTTACCATCGGTATAATAGTCGACAGGGGTTAACCCTTTAAACACCGAAGCACCGTTCTCATACTTCCGGGATGAAGTAAGAAACTGAATCCTGTATTCTTTTTCACTCACCGCTTCAGGTGACATCCGGCTTCCCTGGGACTGCGGATGTTGTGCTCCACCGTTAGTAAACACATAACTCTTCTTATCATACTCCCGCTTATACTCTTTGAAGCCACTATAAATACTTGCAGCAAGCGAACTCTGACCACTCCCGCTCTTCAGGTATTTCTCTTCCTCCCTGTTACTGATATATCCCAACTCCACAAGTACACTTGGCATAGCCACCTCTCTCAAAACGAGAAATCCGGCCTGACGGACATTTCTGTTGATCCTTTTTGAATTGGTAACCAACTGGTTCTGTACCATAGTAGCAAAATAAACACTCCGGTCGAGAAACTCGTTGGCCATGAATTCAAAAATAATATAAGACTCCGGCTCATTAGGATTAAACCCCTCGTACTTGACTGAATAGTCCTCCTCGTACATAATCACCGAGTTCTCCGCCTTTGCAACATCCAGGTTGTCTTTGCTCCTATGTAACCCCAACACGAAAGTCTCCACTCCCTGTGGAGATGTTCTCCTGCGGTCGAGAGCATTACAGTGAAGCGATATAAACAAGTCGGCATGTGCCTTATTGGCAATCGCGGCTCTCCGATTCAACTCCACAAACCGGTCATCTTTTCGTGTGTATATGACATTTACATCGGGATGATTATTCTCGATGAGCTTCCCCAGCTTCAGACCTACTGAAAGTACAATATCCTTCTCTTTGGAACTCGATCCTACAGCTCCGGGATCCTTACCCCCATGACCGGGATCAATCACAACAGTAAATTTCCTGGTTTGAGCAGGTAGCGGCTGTACTGTAACAAACAAAGCCGGCATCAGAATCCAAAAAAGAAAAAATAACTGCTTTCTGTGTAATGCCATACCAATTGCTTTTTGCAAAAGTAGATATAAATTTTGTATTGAAAACAGTTTCAGGGCACGCGCCAGATGAATTTATCCAACTTTGAAAGAATTTAACATGAAATAAACCTTCATAGCGTTTAAATTCAAACCCAAAAGCTCTTTCAGATTTAGCCTTAAGACGATCACTTTATATAAAAGTATCTACCGATTCAATTTTCACTTCTTTTTATTTCGGGATCAGCCGATTCATTCACCGGGACTATTATGGTATCTCCCGGCTGAACTTCAAACTCTTTGGGCTGTCTTTTTGTGGTTACAGGTTGGGACTGATTGTTGACATCTTTTTTCTTTTTTGAAAACAACCTGAAAATCCAACTGTCTGCTATGGTCTCGGCTGCCCTGGTAACCTCAAAAACACCCTGGTCCACTCTTGTTAAAGCCGTATCCACACTCAATCCTAATTCTTTGTCGTGAAGTAAGCGGGGTAAAACACCTTCTCCATAATTTATAGCGTGCGTTGTCTGCTGTAACTCTTCAACAACCGCACTGGCTTTTGCGGATGTGGCATATAGGGTCTCCATGATTCCTGACAACTGGCCTGTAATGGTATCATCGTTAATCAGCTTACCTAAATCTCCCTGTCCACTGCGGACCTTCCTCGTTATTTCATTTACATCAGACATCGAGTTATTCAATTTACGGGTGGCAATGCTTAACTGCGTAGTTAAATCATTCCTATTCAGTAAACGGGCTATATCTCCGTCCCCTTCATTAATTTTATCAGTGACCGAATTAAGATTCGATACTGTTTGGGTAGCTTCTCTAAGCATTGTCTGGGCCTGAGCGATCATCCCCTGTATATCCAGTCCTTCAGCCACGACCAGATAGTCATTATCTTCAATTACACCCGTTTCGGGAGTCCCGGAAGAGATCAGCACGATCTTTCCTCCCATCAAACCTTCCTGTCCGATCTGTACTTTGGAGTTCTTATAAATATACTTTGAATAATCTTCACGTATTGACATTGTTACCACAACAGAGGTATCGGATATAATGCGGATATTTTTCACCGTACCCACATTGATGCCTGCAAACCTGACATTGTTTCCCACCACGAGGCCCCGTATATCTTTAAATGATGAAAATACATCCTTGGTAGGACTGAACAAGTTTCCCTTACTCCCTATTAAATATACGGCTACAACAAATAAAATTAATGCTGCAGCAACAAAAATACCTAAGCGTAAAGCTTTTTTTGTATTCTTCATAACTGTCTGTTATCTGTTTTATTACTATATAAAATAATCACGTATTTCTTTATCCGCACTCCTGCTTAGCTCATCGTACGTACCTTCCACAATAAAAACACCCTCTTTCATAATTCTGATTGTATCGGTAGCTATTTTGGCGCATTTCATATCGTGGGTAATAATAATAGAGGCAGTATTATATTCCTCCTTTATTTTAAGGATAAGTTCACTGATTTCTCCTGACGTAACAGCATCTAAACCGGTGGTCGGCTCATCATATAGAATAATCTCAGGCCTTAATATCAGGGTTCTTGCCAAAGCTATTCTTTTTTTCATTCCACCCGATAATTCTGCCGGCATCTTATCTATGGCATCCAACAACCCTACACTTCTCAAAGATCTTTCTACCAATTCTTCACTATCTTGTTTTTTATCTATAAATTGGGTTCTTCTTATCGGAAAAAGCAGGTTTTCCCTTACACTCATTGAATCATACAACGCACCTCCCTGAAAAAGATAACCCACCTTTTTCCTTATCTCGTTCAGTTCAATATTATTACAAGCCAGGACATCGGTTCCAAGTACATTGATCTCACCCGCGTCAGGCTCTATTAATCTCACTATGCATTTTGTAAGTACCGATTTTCCCGTGCCCGATTTGCCCACAATACCCAAATTCTCACCTTTATGCAGCGTAAGATCAATCCCCTGAAGAATATGCTTATCCCCGAAAGATTTATATAACTCCTTTACTACAATTACTTCTTCCCTTTCCATACAAAATCAGAGAATATTGGTGATTAAAACAAAAATCAGGTCTATCACGAAAATAGTAAGAGAAGCCACCACTACCGCTGAATTGGCGGCACTTCCGACCGACTCCGTTCCTATCCCTGCATTATAACCTCTATAGCAACCTATCAGTCCGATAAAGAAACCAAAGAAGACTGTTTTTATAGTAGCCGGGATCAGATCCCGGAAGCCAAGCATGGCAAAAGCTCTATCAATAAACAAGGTAGAGGAAGTATCTTCGAAAACATTTACAGCAAGAAATGCCCCAAAAAAACTGAATGCATCGGCAAAAATAACCAGAAGAGGAACGGTTACGGTTGTTGCCAACACACGGGTAGCCACCACAAAACCCAAAGGATTCGTTCCCGAAACTTCCATGGCATCTATTTGTTCGGTTACTCTCATGGCTGCAATCTCAGCTCCAATACCGGAACTCATTTTCCCAGCACAAATAAGTCCTGTTATTACCGGTCCCAATTCACGCACCATCGCTACAGAAATAGCACTCGGCAATAAAGTTTGAGCGCCAAAATCCGCTAAAACCGGATTCATTTGCATGGTTAATACTAATCCCATTATAAAACCGGTAACACTTACCAGGGCGAAAGATTTATTCCCCAGTAGAAACCCTTGTTTTATCAATTCTTTATGCTCAAAAGGTGGACGAAAAAATTGCTTTATTACGTTTATAGAAAAAATGACCAACTCTCCCAAATCAATAAAAAGTCCATTATAAAAATGTCGGGTTTCTTCTTTTATACGGATTTTTTGTGGTGCTAATTGACGCACTTTGAGGTGTTTCATACGATTAAAATTATTTATTTTCAAATGTATTGTATGACAATTGAGCGAAGCGAAATCGCCGACTTCTTTTAAAATCTTAGCCGGAGGCAACTCGCTTTAATCATTATCTTGTGTGTGATGATGTTCATGCTCGTTTCATATGATTATTATACTTTTACATTTCTGTGTATGGAACTATTTAAGCAACTATCTCGATAAACGAATAGTGCAATAAAACTTGGAATAGTAAAACAAAATTAAAATATCTAACTTTAGTAAACCATTGATATTTATAGCATATTAGAATTTCTATTAGAACAATAAAAAGAATACATTTGTTTCACGATACCTGCACATACATCATACCTTGGGTTAAACCTAAATTATGAATATAAAAAAAGAGCCCGCCTCAAATGTATTATTGAGACAGACTCTTTTCTTTACCGGTTCCCGGTGAAGCGGCATATAGGGTTTATACCCGCTCTGTTAAGGCATCAACTCAGCCAATTTAGCATCCAGCGCTTCCCCTCTTAAATTCTTTTCAATAATCTTGCCTTCTTTATCAAGAAGTACTGTATGGGGTATTCCCTGTATAGCGTACAGATCCACTATCGGGCTATCCCAGTACTGCAGGTCGGACATTTGCGGCCAGGTCATATTCAAATCTTTGATTCCCTGCACCCAACGATCATGCTCCTGATCGAGTGATACGCCTACCACCTCAAATCCTTTTGCTTTATATTTGTCATATGCCGCAACAACATTAGGCATCTCCTGGCGACAAGGTCCGCACCAGGCAGCCCAAAAATCGACCAAGACATAATTCCCTTTACCGGCATAATCGGAGAGAGAAATGTCATTTCCTTCAGTATCCTTTAAAGTAAAATCAACAAATTTCTTACCCACAGCCACATTCTCAAGATTTTCAAGTCTCTTTATTACACGCTGAACCCTCTCTGTGGATTTGAATTCTTCGCTGGCAAGATCAAGGATTTCTTTTTGCTGTTCTGCCTCAAACATGGAAGAAGAGTTTTGAAAAACAAATTCTCCCAGTTTATTATCAATATTATCCTTGATAAAATTGAAATTGAGATCGGTCAATTGCTTACTGATTTCTTCGTAAGATTGTTGCAATTCGGCATCCCGCTCTTCAGTCATTGTACCTGCTGCATTTTCGCTGTTGAATTGTCCTATAATACCTCTGATATTTTGTACCTGTTCTCTTTGTTGCAACCTGAAATTGGTATAAGCATCATTTATTTTTGTACCTTTTACAGTAACTACGGTATCGAAAGTCACTTCCAGTTTGCCCGGTTCTACCAATACCGGTATTCTGCTTTCCTGTTGCGGATTTACAGTCTCATCCAGTGCGATAAAACGAAGCCCCGTGGTATCGGCCATTCCCGAGAAAGAGAAAGCCCCATTTTGAATAATAGCCGTATCAGTTGCCACCATTGCATTCTCCGTCATTTGCTGCAAATAAACGTTGGTTCCTTCATAAGCGTCACCGGCTACAGTACCCTTGATTGTATATTTATTGTTATTCTGACACGACAAAAGTGCGCCAACAGCAATAAAAAGATAAACTAGTTTTCTCATTTTCATTCTTTTTTATAATTAAATCACAGCAAAGATATGTAAAATGGTTTGATGAAAAGTGTTTTTTGCGTTTTTTTTCAACCTGTTACAATAAAGGGTCTTTGCAAGCGTTCTAATCTTACCAGATAAATCAGAAGGCAAGTTATGCGTAGCAAAAAAAAGAATCCGAACAAACCAACAGATATGACCGTTGAAATAAAGCCATCGGCATTATCCCTGGCTTGTATCAGCCAATTTGTCCAATGCTCTCATGTTGAAAAAGGGTTGCATATACCGGATAATATATTGTTTGTAAATTAATTACTAATTAATAATTACTAATTACCAATGAATTGCAAAATCCTGAATTAATAATCAACGTAGTGAAATCTTAAATTTTGAATCTTAAATCTTAAATTTGAAATTATTCTCCTGCAACACGCACCGCCTCTTTAAGGAATTCCGGGATTGAACTGCCATGATTTTTACCTTCGAACAGAATAAAACGGCAGTCCGGAACTTCTTCTGCAATGATCACAGCCAGCTCCCGGGAAGAGATACCACCCTTTCGCTGCTCTTTTTTTCTCAATATCTCCGGCGCTAAATTCTTTCTAGACGGATCCAAACCGGGATTCTCCTCATACTCTCCCAGTGTAATAGTCACTGAATGAGGAATATGAGAAAAGAGTGGTCTGTGTTCCGGCACTATTGCCCCCTCTCCCCACCAGATAGACGGACTGGCAGCCAGATAATGTTGAAAACTCCGGGTGTGATTAAACATCACATAAAGTGTAAAAAGCCCTCCATGAGAATGTCCGCACAATGTCTGGCGTGTGGTATCCATAGCATAATTCGCTTCAATAAAAGGCTTTACTTTATCAACAATAAATCTGTAAAAATCTTCGGCCCCTCCTCCCTCGACATTTCCTTCAATGGGGATCGTATAATCCCGGGTACGCTCTTTAGGGTATGCCTGTAACGAAGGATAGCCAATACCCACAATAAGCGGGGTATTTTCCGAAACTTCGTCTACGGCATTTATCAGCATGGGAAACTGGCCGTTCCCATCCAGCATATAAAGTACCGGATGGGAAGTCTGCCCGCTACCAGACGGTTGTGCTATATAGAGACGATATTCTCTCTCGTTGTAAATCAAGTCATGTTGTTCCAAATCAAATAACTGTTTTGCAGATTCTTCAATAGGGGTTATCACCTGGCTCGGTTGTCCCTGAACAGGATAAATAGTAAAAAGAAGTAATAAGAGAAGAATGGTCTTCATATCATACAGATTCTCTGAATATAACTATTCCCCCCGCCATTCGTTCAAATCACAAAAGCGGGAGGAATAATAAAAATATGTATGCCGGTATCAGTTACCTGACACTTTCAGTTTACCGATAGCAGCAATTTCAGTGGCTTGTACCGTAAGTCCTTTGGTTGCTGTCGCTGTTTGCGGATTGATGCTGTACACTGCTGGAGAAACGCCGTCGGTAGTAGTAACTGCAATATAGGTCGTTCCATTTTCCACGTAGGGAGTATTGGCAAATCCCTTGATCTTATCGGGATCGGGCAAGCCGGTTACATAAGTGAGCTTTCCGGTTTCACCTTTAAAGATAGCCAAACGTGATGCAGGCGTATTAGTAGCATCAAAGTTATCGTGGAACGGCTCATCATACATCAGCAACAGGAAATAATCGTCGCCGATATGCCAGGTACGCAGAAAAGAGTTACCATTGGTTTGCGCTTCTAGATTATAATAGTAGTCACTGTCAAACTCTTCGGCTCCCGCTTTAATACGTACCACACCTGCAGGCAAAGTAGTCTTCTGTACATTGTCCTTCATCGTCTTGGCAAAACTGGGTGAGAAGACATACACATCTCCGTTATCGGCCGCCCATACCATCTGATAATACTGAGACCGATGGCGCCCGGTAGCATAACTGATCTTATCGGTCTTGATCAATTTCGGATTTTCCATTTTCTCGTTGTCATAAATGGCGATCCATGCTTCATTGGGATATTGCGTCCATTGCAGTTCTCCTTTTTTGTATGCACTACTGGCAGATCCGCCATCTTCCGTTTTCACCAGTTCGGGATATTTCACGTATTTTCCACCTTCGGCTTTCACTCCGTATTGGCTCAATCCCATAGGGATCGGTGCCGAATAGATTTTATTACCGGATTCAAGAAGGCCTGCCAGGGTAATAAATTCACCGTTACCCAAGTAGTTCTCAGCCAGCATTACTTGTTGATTAGAGTTATAGGTTTCTTTCTCCACATCGAGATAAGAGAACTGGAACCCTTTTGGCAGATAACCGTTTTCATCGGCAAGATCTGTACCTAAATCGTTTGTCGAAGAAGTGATGATATAGTCTTTATAAGTTCCGTAAGAGGTAAACCGCTTTATTTCATACGTGTTGTTACGCTCTTTCACCTTTCCCTGACCGTCCAGAATATAGGAAGAACTGATACCCGCATTTCCTTGGTTATATACTAAACGGAATAAATATTTATCCTGGTAATATACCCAGTAAGTCCCGGGATCTGTCTCATGTGCATTATTATTATCCTTGGCTGTAATTGTGCCGTTATCCAGCCCACCGGAAGTTAATAGGTAATTGGCAACAGTAGTAGTTCCATCCAACGCGGCAATAACATAACTCTCTGAAACTTCATCCCCGTTTCCATCATCTGGTTCCGGAATATCGTTATCGCAGGAAGAGAATAACAATCCAGCCATCAATAATGCTGGAATCAAATACAATTTAGAACGTTTCATACGATTTATTATATTCTTTTTATTACGGTGTATGGAACTCGCAATAATCATGTTCTTTTGTGCAAATAGTTCAGATGCTCGTTTCATATTATTTTAGTTTTAATTGATAATATTTAATTATTTAAGTAATTTGAAGTTTGTATACATAGGAACCGATCCAATCGATCCATTACAATTTTATTTTACAGAGAAACCCTCAGTTTACCGTAGAATGCCCTGCCCGCCTTTTGCAAGCTAAAGTTATCATACAACTTTTCATCAGTAAGATTCTGACACTCGAATGAGATATTGTAACGCCCCTCTTTCAGAGAGTAGGAGACACTCACATTATGGGAGAACTGAGTAGGTACAACTGATTTACTCTCGCTACTGCCCAGTGCCTCCGAATAGAGGGGAAAACTCTTTACATAGAAATTATCGTAAGAAACCGTCAGCACATTCCCTTTCGCACCCAGGTCGTGACGGTAAAAAGTAATATCCGCATTAGCAAAAAGATAAGGGACATTGGGCATACGGGCTTTATAAGTATTACTGGGTGAGCCGGTAATGGTTGTCGCTACATTATCGCGTGTATTGATTTCGGTGAAGTTTCCTCCCACGCTCAACAGATTTGAAAAATTGTAGCGCGCAGTAAGGGTATACCCTTTCGTAAGCACTTTACCGTGGTTGACATAGGCAGCACCATAGCGTCCACCGCCCAGTCCCGTGATATTACGCTGGATATAATCCTTTATATCACGGTAAATCAATCCCCCCTCCAGGTAAATGGCATGTTTATCAAATGACTCATCAAGACTCACATTGAAGTTGATATTATGGCTGTTCTCGGGCTTGATCGCTATATCTCCGGTTTCCAGGTCTTCATCGCCAAACATTTCATTATTGGTAGGCAGGCGGTACACCTTCTCATAAGATATCTTGGCCTGTAAATTATCCATGATAAAATAGGTCCCGGCCGCACCATAACCGGTAGTGCTGATGGTTTTAGTGGCCCGTACAATTTCATCAAGTGAAGAGGAGGTAGCTATCGGGCCTGCCACATACTGATAGTAATATTTACCGAAGAGCGATGCATTCCATCTATCGTTGGGCATAAGCTGGTAAGAGAGACCGCTGACATTCTTCTGCGTTTCTTTGGGTATCGGGTCAGGGCCGGATCCGGGTGTCAGAAGCGACCTGTTGGAACGCCTGAAGGAGTTGATAATATGGTTGAATGTAAACGAATGGATATCCTTTAACCGGTAACGGGCAGAAACCGTTCCATTCCAGTTATTATTGTCTGATCGTAGATGCATGTATGACTGCTCCCCGGGCGTACCGGTCCGCAGACGTTTTTCTCCCCGCCAGTTAAATTCATAAGAGGAGGTATCTACATTATGCGTATTGTTTTTATTGTAGTTGGCCGTTAGCGTCACATCCAACCCATCCACAAACATATTCCGTTTGCGGTATTCGAGCGACGGCATCACAGAATGGCCCTTGCGGTATTTGCCACCAAAAACGATCTCCTGGCGTACGCCTGTCTGCAACTCTTTATATACCTGTGAATAAGTGACCCCAAATATCAACCGGTCTGCCCACGGTTTATCTACCAGACCGACTTTTCCTGATATCGCTTCATTATGAAAAGTATCATGGAACCGTTTTACATGCTCAATCTTTGACCTGTCGGTACTACTACCTCCGTCTGGCAAAAACTCTTTTACCGGCGTATCCACATAGTAATTATTATCGGAATAGTTTTGAAACGCATTTACCTCATAAGTCAGTCCGTTATCAAATGTTTGTCCGAAATTGAAGTAAGACTTATGGGTATTGAACGAACCATACGAATAGGAGGCATCGAGATGCCATTTCCTATTAAAACCTTTCCTGGTCACAATATTGATTACGCCGCCAATGGCATCGGTTCCAAACTCTACGGGTACTACCCCCTTGTATACCTCTATACGCTCGGCATAGTTTACAGGGATATTATTCAATCCGAACGATGCTCCCACACCTTCCTGAGGAACGCCGTCGATAAAGACTTTCACATGTTTCCCACTGAAGCCGTCCATCATAACCTGCATTTCAGATCCTACCCCACCGGTTTCGCGGATCCTGACACCAGACACCTTATTGAGCATGCCCGACAGATTAGTCGTTAAATTATGTTGTACCGTGGCATCCAGCGCTACGGCATTGTATGCCGACTCATTAATGCGTTGTACGGAAGATTTGGCTTCTATCACCACCTCCTGGAGTGCATATCTCTTCTCAGCCAACTCTACCGAAATCGTCATTCTCCCGCCCGGTTGCACGGTGATGGGTTGTTCATGTGTTTCGTACCCCATCATTTGCACACAAAACGTGTAACTCCCCGGCGCAACCTGCAAAAGGAAATCTCCCTTAATGTCCGATTGTGTACCCTGCTGGGTTTCTTTTATGTAGACGGTAGCAAACTCTACCGGATCACCTTTACTATCCTTTACGCTTCCCCGAATAACGGCCTGGCGGTCTTGTTGTGCAAATAAAGAATGAAAAAAGAAAATGAAAACGATTATCCCGGTCAGCCTTACATAAAGACTCTTTAATTGATTCATTTTTTATATTAATGGAATTACCTAAAATTTTAGGACAAAGATATAGGCAATAACATAAGGCATCAATTGCAAGAAATGAGTATTTTTCCGGTAGAAAATAACCATATATACCCACAAATGATAGAATTTGCAGGTAGAACATAGGCAAATAACCCTATTATAGTAACAACAGAGATTGATTGAGTAAGCGTTTTTGTTAAGCTAAATAAATAAAGACGTTCTATTCAGGCACATAAATTATTTCACCGTTCTCGAGTTCATAAGCCACCCCTACCCTACGACCTTTAGAGCCTGATGACTGATCGTCTGAGGGAGTATATTTATTGATTTTATTTCCTTCTTTAGTGATGATCTCCATGTTATCTTTGCCGGGATTCTTTACGATTGTATAATCTTCCTGCGTAAAGATTTCAGTCATATTCATATGCATCACCATGGCAACCATCAACGCCACAGCAAATACCATCGCTACGTCGAACAGGTTCACGATAACGCTTAGCGGATCGGTATCCTCTTCGCCTGAAAATTTGCTGATCCTTCTTTTTCTGCTCATGATATCAATTATTTTTTTCGGTTAAAATGCGGGAAACGTAATCGAGGTTATTCACATCTTTTGCATACCAACGTTGTTTGGTTTGTAATGTAACCAGTCCGATTGCGGATACCACAAGTCCGACGACCGTAGTAGCAAAAACCACTTGCATATTATACGCCATACCCGAAATATCTCCGGTGGAAAGTCCCACCAATGCCGGGCTCATGGCGATAAGCGTCCCGATCAGTCCGAGTACTGGTCCCATTTTGGCAAGCATCTTCGAGAGAGCCAGGTCTTTATCAGCCTCGTTCTCGAAATTCGAAATCAAGAAATCGGAGTATGCCTCGCTCGGAGGAGTGGTCAGCAAGTCACGCAGATACTTAATGAAAAGCGAATTGTCGTTTTTGGGAATAACAGCTTTTAATTCATCCATACTGAAATTCGACAACTCCTTGATTCTATTCCCTATCGCCTTGTCATTTTTCCGTTTGGTCATGAACTGGTCGTAAAAACTGCCGATGAGCAGCAATGAGCGCCCAAAAAGGAACAACAAAATAATAATATCGGGTATCAATAGACTATTGGCTACCCAGAATAACGTTTTTGAAATAACTTCCATTATTTGAATTTTTTAAACTTCCACTTATATTTGTTCCAGATATATCCTATTGCGAATAATACCACAAACAGGCCAATAGAATAGAGTATCGCCCGGATATTTAGCGGCTCTTTTGCCGCTGTGTAGGTGACATTCCCATTTACGGTTGTCAATAATCCCAATATGGCTACAAACAGGCTTACGAGAAAATGTACCTCCAGCCGCAACTCCTTTTCCGGCAGAAAAAGTTGGATACCATAAGAAGCAACAGGAATAACAACAAGGGTAATCCCTGCAATGGTATATGCAATCGTACCGAAATTGGCGCCTGAGAGGCTGAATATAGCTTGTGTCAGCATATAAAACAGTACAGGGAACAACAAAAGGCTGGGATACCAGTATAATAACCGTACCCAATGCTTTTTCTTCTTGCCGAACATGGTCATCAACGCGGCAAAACAAAAAGCAAAACAGATGGCCGACTCTACCGTGATGAGCACAGCCATATCCTGCAATGCCTGACGGTTCGAGAGATAATCGTGCAACTGCGTTTTGGACTGGACAATAGCATATTGTTGTGCCCAAATCACAAAAATCGCACAAATAGCCCCGAAGATTACCGTCTGCCACCATTTCCAGAAACTAAGCTTCAGGATAGTGTTGATAATGATGAACAGGATCAATATCTGGATGATGATTTCCATCTTCTTTTGAGATACAAGATTCAAGAGCCAAGAACCAAGACTGTATTAATCGACTGGATGTATCTTGATTCTTGGATCTTGGTTCTTTATTCTAACAATTAGCTCCTCCTTTTCCTCCGCAAAATTAATAAAAGAATGACAAATACCAGAAGTACTACCGTGGCAACAATGATTCCGTTGAGTGAATTCTTTTCACCGTTCTCAATTTGCCCAACCTCCTGTTTTTTGAGGACTGTTCCTGCCGGGGTTACGCTCGCGTCGGCTCCGGGGGTTTTCATCGCGCGGATCTGCCTGTTGTAAACCTGGGCATCGGAAGGATCTACAGTCTGAGCAATATAATCCTGCAATTTGGTATTTCCTCCGGCAAAACCCGAGCCGGTCGAACCGAACTCTTTTACCAGATCGGTATGCAGTTTAGCAATATCAGCAAGCTGTTCGGGCGTGGCTTTCCACATACCTTTCCGTGCGGTTTCCATCATAATGGCAGTTACTTCCTGCAATACAGCCGGGCTTTTTTCCCTGAAAAACGCTTCCGTACCCAGATCGAATTTATCTTTTACATATACATCGTAGAGTTCATCCCATAATTCATTATCGATGACATTAGGTTTAGTAACGTTCCATCCGAAGGTATTGGTCACCACTTCGGTAATCTGTGTAGCGCTCGACGCGCCACCTTTCATTACCTCCTTGATATATTCGGGATTGAGTATGGTGGCACGCGATTCAACACCGATGGCCTCTTTCAGATCCTGCATTTTGGCATTATTACGGTTACGGTAATCGGCAAAATAGGCGTCAGGGTCTTTACCGGTCACATTGCGGATAGCAAGATTCATCCCGCCCATAAATTCGTACACATGGTCGAGGCTTAATGCACCCCAGGTATTATTCTGACGTGGTTGGACAATCACATCCGTATTACTGAGAACAGTACGGAGAAGTCCTGCCTGGAATTCGCCCCAATTCTTATCGCTTCCATAATCCGCCCCCATATTATTGATATAGGCATCGGCAATTTCTTTTTCCGATTCCCATTTATCGCTGCTGGTAATCATTTCCTGAATACCTGTACCATACATACCGTTGATCCCTCCGAATACGCGGCGGGTAGACATGACGCGGGCATCTTTGGGCGATATACCCTGTTCAACCAACTGGCGTTCTATCTCAACGGTACTTTTCGACACGAGGTTTTCATACTTTTCATCTTTTGCCGCCGCAGCCATTTCTACAGCTCTCGAAATAAGCATCAGACGCGATGCGGCCAGATCGCGGAACTGCCCTGACGTCTGTACGACCACATCGATACGCGGACGGCCCAACTCCTCAGCAGGTATAAGCCGGAGTTCGGAGACCCGACCGTAGGTATCACGCACCGGCTCAACACCCAACATGTACAACACCTGGGCAATGGTGGTTCCTTCGCTTTCGATAAACTCACTGCTCCAGAAGGTATAACTCACCTTACGCGGATATTCGCCATGTTCCTTATGATATTGCTCAAGCGTGGTATTTACCAGCGCAACACCTCTGTCCCATGCTACTTCCGACGGGGTAGCCTCGGCATTGACAGAGTAAAGATTCCTACCGGTAGGAACAGCATTGGGATTCGCTACCGCATCACCACCCGAAGAAGGTGATACATATCCTCCTGACAACGCATTGAGCATCGCTTTAAACTCCAATTCGGGGCTCTCTTCCAACGCCGATTTGTAGTGGAGAATATTGCGGATAGTACGTTCAATCTCGGCTATCATACGGGCTTTTTCCTTCTGTTCCTTAGTATATTCATGCGTCTGGGATTGTCCCGGCATATCCGCTCCAGCCGGACGTGATTCACTTTTTGTCACCGATAAGTCTTTAGTGGCACCTACTTCCGGACGTTTCGGCATCTCAGCTTTAGCAGGGCCGTCTTTCGGCATAGCTGTTTCCGGTTTTTTCGAGTCATCTTTCGGAGTATCATTGCCTGACGCCATCATTGCCGCCATACCTCTTTTGGGTGGATTCAGAATAGTTTTACTCTCGCCCAGCTCTGCAGCGGTAATCCCTGCTACCGCACATACGAATTCATCATCGACGGTTTTTCCTGCCAACACCTGATTGACAAGATTTTTTGCCGGATCAAGGTACGCTTGTGTGAAGAATGTTTTGCTCTTCAACTGGTTTTCGGTTACTTTTCCTCTTTGTTTATCGAGAGAGGAGAGGCTGTAAGCAATCGGATCGGCACTCATGGCCAATACGGTGGATTTTATTTTCTCCGGCGTATAAGGTTCACCCGAAATATAAAGTTGACCGTTTATCTTTTCATTGGCAATTTCTTCTGCGTAATTTTCTATGCGTTCTATCTCTTCGGTGGTATAGGCCTGAGTGAGAACGCTATCCAGACGTAAATCGCGGTGGACACCCATCGCCACAGCAATCTTCTTAACCTCTAACGATGCTTTGGGTTGCTGTGCTTCACCGGTTCTATAATATTCCCGTATCTTATCCTGCAACAATTTGAATTGCGAACGGGTATTGCTCTCCGTGAAAGCAGGAGTAAGATAAGAAATGGTGGTAGCATACGAACGCCGTTTTGCCATCATGCTTTCACCGATATTACCGATAGTGTAATAGTAAAAGTGGGGAATGGTACCGACTAAACGGTCGCCCCAGTCGTTACTGCTCAGCGCCACCTGTTTTTGTGGTGTGAACTCTAGGCTGCCGTGTGTTCCGAAATGGATCAAGGCATCAGCTTTAAACCCGAACTGAGTCCATAAATAAGAGCCGATATAGGTGTGCGGTGGGGGCATTTTCGCCCCGTGAACGATAGCAAAATCATCATCGCCCAATGCCGCCATGGGTTGAGGCAGCAAGACTATATTCCCCAGTTGTATGCGGGCTACGGCAAGGTATTCTCCACCATCTTCCACAACACTCATATAGGCTCCCGGTGCTTCGCCGTAAACATCGGTCACTTCTTTATATAATTCTTTCGATAAGGTTTGGTTTACCCATCTTTCATAATCCGGCTTTTTAACCAGTTGCGGATGACCGTTCTTCAGGAAATCGTCGAAAGCCCCTTCGGCATAGGTGCTCAACACCGAACCTTGTGTCATCAACAGATTCTCGAACTCTTTTTCGGTTGCCGGGAGGTTATCCACCTTGTACCCTTCGGCTTTTAAACGCTTCAACAGGTTATAGAGGGCAGGCACGGTTTCCAGACCCTGCGCTGCCAATGTTTCCTGTCCCGCTCCCTTAAAATAATAGATAGCGACTTTTTTTTCCGCATTCTTCTTATGTTTGAGGGCGATCATGTTATTGACAATCGCCGTGAAACTTTTAAGCCTGTCGGGGATTGTTCTGAAAACATACAGACCCTCATTGTTTTTTTCCTGGGCTACCAATGAATAGGGATAAATGGCGCCGTCAAGTTCCGGCATAACAATGGTCTGTCCCATAAAGCCGCCGAACATTCCCATCGGGTCTTTCATCCAGTCTTCCTTGAGTTGCAGAATAGTAATCGGCGTAAAAACAGGAATATTCCGGCTCTTTAACCATTCCACGGCTGCATCCGGCTGTCCCATCAAAAGACGTCCGTGTGGAAAATAAACCACCGCATCGGGATTCACCTGTTCCAGGAAATCCATGCGTTTTGTCATTGAAGAGATGGGGTAGACATTCAATCCCGAATTCTGCAGCGACATGATCAGGCTGTCCAGATGTTCTTTATTACCACTGAACGGATCATGAATGCCGGCTATAATGGCGACCTTATCGGCTCCGTCCTTGTAAAAGGCCTGCTTTTTGAGATATGCCTCATATTCATTCACCTCTTCGAAAGACACATTCTCATCGATATGAAAAAACGCATCAGACACACTTTCCACTACAGGCTCTGCCTCGGTGGCAAACAGGATTTTCTTGTCGATATTCCTACGTATATAACGTGCCATATTCTGGTAATTGGTCTTATTGCCGCTGCTAAGATAACCGGATATCTGTTCGAGATCTGTACTGTCCAGACTAGAGATATTATTTTGCGGGTTGGTAACGGCAAACATATACATCGGCATACCCTTATCGGCCGCTGCCTGGATTTGTGCCCGTTGCTCTTCCGACACTTTCAGTCCCATGCCGAAACCCAATACAAAATCGTAATTTTTCAGTTTACTGACCTCATCCACCGTAACTTCCTCAAACTTTATAAATTTATCAGTGTTCGACAACGAGATATTCGACACCTGAAAAGACTGGAAATTAAACAAGGCGATTCTGGTGGGGGCAGCCATTTTCTGCCAGGCTATCCATCCTGCAGCAATAATGACCAGGGCGCATAAAGCGATGAGCGTATATTTCTTTTTCATATAGATATAAACTATTTACTGTTTTTTGAGGATGCTTCCTTATAACTTCCATTTTAACCCGATATAATATGTTCTTCCGGGCGATATACTCGAATAGAAACTTGAAAACTTGGGCTTATAATCGAAAAGATTATTTATCCCGGCATTCAACGTCAGGTTGAAAAGAAGCACCTGCGCAAACGACAAGCGGCAAATAGCATATCCGTCGTAATGCACCTTGTATTCTTCGGAAACTTCCTTCTCAATCCCCGTTTCGTTATCAGTATCCGTAATATCTCCGGTCCCGTAAATATCCATCCCTCCGAAATATTTTCCGCTGAAACTGATTGTGGGATTATATTTCCCGAAAACAGGAATGATATAGTCTATCCGCCCGGTTGACGAAAAGGGACGTATAATCGACCTTTTCCCAAGATTATCGGTCACTACAGAGGAAGCTACTTTCAAAGAAAGGTTGTTGGTTATCTGGCTGGTAACCGATAACTCCGTACTCCATACATTGGCATCCCCAATATTGGCATACAGCACTGTATCCTGGTTTGCCCACAATGTACTTACCATATCTTCGATAAGGGAATATTGCGTCATAGCAGTGATAACCGTTTTCCCGAGAGACAGTTCGGCCGAGAGGTTGAAGTTATTACTTTTCTCAGCCTTCATATCTTTGTTACCGATAATCTGAAATCCCCCACCATCGGGATGGAACCAATCGGTATATAGTTCTTTGAGAGTGGGCGAACGGAAACCGCCTGAATATCCACCCCGGACGGTGAACCGGGGAGTAAACTTAAACATCGCCGATAGACGGGGCGTAAGATGACCCTTAAATTGTGAATGATAATCGTAACGCAAACCGGTTACGAGGGTAAATTTCTCTGCAAACAGCCATTCCTGTTGGGTATAAACGGCATAAGTCTGCGCGTCACGCTTCGCATTGCTCCCGTCGCTCTCAAACATAAATGTCATCAAATTATCGGAAAAATATTCCGCACCCGCCACCAACGAGTGTCCCGCAGCAAAAGAATGGGTATACATCCCATTGAATCGCTGTTGGGAATTTTCATAGGTTTTTTCTTTTTCGCTCAACAATTTGTAGTATTTGAACTTGTCATATCGATCGAAGTTCCCGGAAATTTGCAAATGCTGGTTATCCGATATTTTGTAATCCGCTTTTAATCCGCCCGAATAGTTATAGTAGCGGTCGGTAACTTTTGTTCCGTCCAAACCTCCGGGATTTCTCTCCTTGAAATAATATCCCCCCTTTGTCTCTAAATGTAACTTCTCGGAGACATCTATCCCTACCCGGGGATTAACACTATAATCCTTATATCCGGCGATATAAGTTTCACTTAACGGATATTCCACTTTATCTCCGTTGGCAAACCATTGAGTAAGAGGTTCCCGGTCTTTCAGCAAGTAGGGATCCATCGATTTGAATGATGCCGTCAGGTTTGCATATCCCCATTTTCTGCGTGTGCCTACGGTATAGCGGTAATTCTGTTCGTTATTACTCCCGAATCTTACATTAGCTCCTGTTTCAAATGTTTTCCGCGGCTTTTGGGTGATAATATTAATCACTCCTCCCACAGCATTGGAGCCGTAGAGGGAAGATGCTGCTCCTTTCACAATCTCGATTTGCTGCACATTGTCCATATCCACCCGGTTATAATCTATATTATCGAACGTTTCGCCCGCCATACGTTCGCCGTCCACCAGAAACAACACATATTTGCCTCCGAAGCCAAGCATATTGATATTGGCATAACCGCCATTGTTGGTAAACTCTACCCCGGGCAGTTCGTATTCCAGTAAATCCCTGAAATTGGTTATCTGCATGCGTTCAATGGCTTTGGACGAAATCATCTGAGTCTGTATAGGAACATTTTTCAGCAACCGTTCTGTACGGGTAGCCGTCACGACAACCTGGCTGAGATCGATGGCTTGTTCACACAGCGATATAGTAATTATGGGGTTTTCATTTTTGGCGGGAACAGAGACGGGTATACGCTTCTCTTCGTAGCCGATCGATGAAACGGCGAAAGTATAATCTCCTTCCGGCACCTCTTCAATAACGAATTTTCCCGATTCGTCGGAAATAGCCCCTTTGGTTGTGCCGAGTATTCCTACACTGACAAGATGTATACCTTCCTGCGACCTGCAATCAATAATCCGGCCTTCTATTCGCTGGTGCTGTGCGTTAAGCCCAATACCAGTGATAAAGAATATTGCCAACAGTATAATCCTCATACCTATTATCTAAAAACAAGATTGCCTGAACAGTGAAAACTATCAGACAATCTTGTCAATTTTCTCTTATCAAGATCTTTTAGTTGAACCTGGTGCTTCCGCCTGCATTATACTGATATCTGAAGCTAACGTAGCCCGCAGTATTCTTCTCATCTTTGTTGTCATACAACCAGAGTTTTACATAGTTACCGTCTGCGGCTTTCACAACATAGATCCAATTATGAACGGTGTATTTGGGAGGCGGGTTACTTGTATCAACCGTCAGCCACGTTGTAACCGTCTGAGAAAAAGGTTGATCCTCTTCCGTTATACCATCCCCTGTAAATGCAGTTGTTATCTTTCCGACCTGGTCTTTTATATAACCACTCGCAGGTGCTTCCGTCACTGCATTCCAATTTGTTTGCTGGGTATTGAGCGCTTCCCCTTTTCCTTTACCTGACGCACCTCCATTCAGGCGGACATCACCCCGATGGAAAGCAATATCCCACGTCAGATCGTTCTGATAATCAGTAACGGTAACAAACTCTCCTTTCGAGAAAGAGAAATATTTCCAATCGGTATATGATCTGACATCTTCAAATTTCACATCTTTTACTTCACCCGGAAGAGCCGGCTCTTTGTCATCCTTATCACAAGCAGCCAAGAATAAGACGCTGAGCAACATTAAAAAACCAAACTTTTTCATTTTCTTATATTAAAATTGTTATTAATAATAAAAACGCAAAGTTATTGGCAATTAACCGCTACCACAATCCCTATAAATTATCATTTTTTCCAACTTATATTATAATATTAGGGTATTGTTATTAAAACAGATATCATTTTTTGGTATAATTCATTATGCTTGCACCTGCAATCCATCCGAGACTGCATAAATAAATCAAAATAGTTTCACAACTTTTGTTTTAACGGCCGATCTTGTATGTATTTCAAAGTTAGTTTCAACGCAGCTTCGACTTTAGCAAGTTCTGTTACGAGATAACCAGCATGACTCAGACGAATCTGGAAATAGCCTTGCCGGAAAATGCATTAGTTCTTTCATCCTTGTTCTGTTTTGATCTTTTTGAAATCAATCAAATCTTTTCCCGAACCTTTTATTAAATCTATTGCCCATTTAGTAATAACAACAGAACTTATAATCCCGCTTAGACAATCCAACCAGTATATTTTCCAATACATCCCCACGACTAAAGCGACTATCGCTGTTAAACTGGTTAATCCGTCTGCCAGAACATGTAAGTAGGCAGAGTGGATATTATGATCGTGATGATCGTGGTCATGATGCAGAAACAATGCGCTTACTCCATTTACAATCAACCCTATAACCGCAACTATAATAGCCTGTGAAAATAAAATTTCGACAGGATGTAAGAACCGGTTGAAAGATTCCACAGCCATAATAATGGCTACAATCTGCAGCGCTACCGCACTCGTGAACCCTGAAAGAGCCAATAACTTGCCTCTATTGAATGAATATGTTTCAGTTTGTGAATATTTTCTAGCCACATAATAGGCAATCCAGGTAAGCCCTAATGCAAATACGTGAGAAGCCATATGCCAACCATCAGCTAAAAGTGCCATTGAATTCGTGAAATAACCGAAAGTTATTTCGACAATCATAGTAACGGCCGTTAATATCACTACCCATTTTGTTCTTTGTTCATTGGTATGGGTATGATGGTGTTTGTTGTGAGAATGTTCATATCCTTTGTGAACATGGTCATATTTTTTATCTTGTATCATAATATTAGGATATTATGTTTTAAAATCTGTCGATGTCTATCGAGACTCCGGCAGAGAGTGTAGTACCTGTCGTATAGGGGGAGTTACTGTAATAATAGTCGGGAACGTAATTGAACAGGTTGTCGATCCCTACAATCAGGTTAATCCCCTGTCGAAAGGTTTGCATCAGGCTGAGTTTCCAGATCGTATATCCGGGATAGGTAACCTCCTCCATCTCTTCATAGGAAGTGAGCGACGTGTATTCATGGGTAGTAAGCTTCGAAAGGAGACGTCCGTTCAACGCTATATTAAAACCGTATTTCCTCCATGTCTTACCGTATTCTATGCGGACTGTGGCCGCATGAGGGCGGGTTTGCGACAGCAGAGGCTGTCCTTTTTCTATTTTTTCGTGAGTGAAAGCATAGGAGAGACGGGCGCCGATACCGGATGGTAACCGGACAGATGCGTTTGCATCTATGCCAGTAATATTGATTTTAGCAATATTCATGTACTGCATTCCTTTCAATTCCGTGTTCCATATGGTTGTGATACGGTTGTCCACTACATTGTGATACCCCGTCAGCGAAAAATTATAATACTGCCTGGTATACTCACCGGAAAGGGAAAAATTATGGCTCGATTCGGCTTTCAAATCCCGATTTCCGTATATCATAAAAACACTTGCCATGTCGAAACTCATATACATTTCCTTGAGAGTGGGAGCACGAAAACCTCCGGCATAAGAGCTCCGAAAGTTAAAGCGTCCCTGTTTGAACATCAATCCGATTTTAGGCGAAACATGGCTGATATCTGCATCGGAGAAATAGTCGTAACGTAACCCGCTGATTATATTCAGTTTTTTGGTGGGTGTCCAGTCGTATTGGGCAAAAATATCCGCTACATGCTGCAGGTAACTGGCATTGTCTTTGAACTGGTAACTCATCAGGTAATCACGCATATAGTCGCCACCTACCGTCAGTATATTTTTGCTATCGAAAGAATAATTATACAATCCTTTCAAATTGTGCTGCACGTTGCTGTAATTACGCACATCGAGGCGGTCTTCAACCAGGAAACTGCTCTTATCGTATTGGTCAAACGAGTATGCCAGCTCCAGATTACTTTTTTGATGAAAGGCATATTCCCCTTTTGCTCCTCCGTTGAAACTGCGATAACGGTCTTTGCTGCTGACCTGGGAATCGCGTTCACGGAAGAAGTAACCTCCCCGCCCGGTAAGTTTGAAGTTGTCCCCTAAATTGTATTGCAGCCGTTCTTTAACATTCAGCGTGCGGTTGCCGTATACTTTGGAATAGACTCCTTCATTTTTCATTTTAAGATCGCCGGCAGAGACATATTGTACGTTGGTTGCACTGCTCAACCGACCTGTATTGATACTTATGCTTCCACCGTGTCGTTGCTCGTTGTTCGTTGCCAATCGGGTGTTAAAATTAACATGTAGTGGTTCCACAGGTATTTTACTGATAATGTTCACCACGCCTCCCACGGCATTCGATCCGTAGAGCGATGAAGCTGCACCTTTGATGATCTCGATACGCTGCACATTATCAAGGTTGAGCCGGCTGTAGTCTATGTTCTCTAACGTTTCACCCGCAATCCGTTCTCCGTCTACAAGAAAAAGGACGGAATTTCCGCCGAAGCCCTGCATATTGAGCGATACCTGCTGGTTCATGGAATAAGTAAATTCGATACCCGGAAGTTCCGATTGGAGCAACTCTCCGATATGCGTTACATCCACTTTTCGTATCTCGTTTTCAGTAAATACTTTGGTGATAACCGGTGAATTTTTCAGTATTTTAGGGCTGCGTGTACCTGTAACTACTATTTCGTCGAGCATCGTGTCGTATGCAGCACTATCTGAATAAGTCCGGGTATCGATGGATTGTGCAGAAACAGGATTTATAAGGAAACAGCATCCTGTAAGTAAAAATACTGTTACCAATATTTTTTGCATAATAACGTTTTATTTACACTTCAAAAGGATAAATATAGTCTATGGTCATATAGCCTTTTACACCCGAGGCGTTCATAAAGTTCCGAAGCCGGACGGCGACAACGGTATTGTCTTTCAACCTGATAATATAAACCTTGTTCGAGGGATTATAACCGGGAGGCATGGTGCTCGTATCCACAAACAGCCATTTGGAAAGCTCCCGATTGTAGTATGACTCGGCATATTTCAGTTTCCCATTCATCATCCCCGACATATCCACCACAATTTTGTTCGTTGTCCACTCATCGGAGACATAATCGCCTTTGGGGATCTCCCCTGAGGCTTTGAGCGTCGAAAGCCCGGTGAATCCCGTTTCGAGTACGGAAGCTCCGTTGGTTTTGACATCATAGCGGTGAATGGCAATATCCCAGTGTTCAGGCTCCCGCATATCTTCACTGATCTCCAGCGAATCCACAGTGAGCGCATGAAAATCTATATAGGTCCATCTGGTATAGCTCGTGGCATCTATATAAACGGTGCCCGAATTGTTCACCTCATCCGTTTCGATAAATCCGAACTCGTTTTTTTCTTCGGCTAACGGTTCGTCGTAGATATTACCCAAAATACCGTTACATGCCGGGAATGACAGAAAGAGAATTCCCGGCATGATTAGTCTGATGAAAAGAATAACAGGTTTCATCTCTCATTATTCTCCGTTGAAAACAGCATTAATGCTCATCGGCATAGCACCGGGTTTCAGGGTAAATGTGATATTGGCTTTACCGTCTTTTATTACGGTTCCCTCTACCTTGCCGGTTACGTTTGTCGTGCCACTCATCGCATCTACATCCCCAACTAAGGAATAGGTGTCATTGCTACCTTTTGTTACTGCCACATCCTTTATCACAATATCCTGAAAGCTCATGGTTCCCTCGCCAAATCCTGCCAGGGTAACCTCGGCTTTTCCGTTTTCCTGATGTTTAATGGTTACTTTACTGTTTTCTACCGGATCCATGGCAGTGCTTCCAACCGATAGTGTTAATTGTCCATTATAGACTCCCGCAATATCCTGTGCAAGATTGATTTCAGGTTCATCGTTCTTTTCGCATGATGCCATACACAATATGGCAACTAACATAATCAATTGAGTTCTTAGTTTCATGTTGTTAAAAATTTAACAGGTGATTTGAATTGTTCAGCTAAGCCAAATTATAGTCTTGACTTACGATTGCAAAAGTAAGAGGTATAGAAGAAGCATACAATCCCTAAAAATTATGAAATTAGCGAGGTTTTATCCCCACTTATAGGTATACAAAATAAAAAATAGATTTCATTTATATCCCTGCTCATTTCTTTCCTTTTATTAGTTAAAATTTTAGGTCTTGTTTGCAGATTTGATTTTTTGATTACATTTGTGCAATAAATCATGGCAATGCGCTTACAATTAGGATTTTCAAGTCAATACGCTGTCTGCATTTTCAGCGGGATATCTGCTCTTTTAAAAACAGGTGTAATCTTGCTTGTCCTGTTCTTAACTTTTTCATGCACACAAGACGATAAAAAACCACAATTTTCAGAAGAATACAAGAAAAAATGGGAAGATAAGATCTCACCCGGTTTCCCTACCGACTCTATGCGTATATTGCTGGAACAGAGTGTTGCGTCTCAGGACGAAGTGCCCATTTCCATACTCTGCAGGGAATTAGGGAAACGGATGCGGGAGACGTCTGATTTCTCGAACGCCATCACTTATCATCAACAGGGATTGGTTGCCGCCTACAATATAAAAGACACCATCGGCATTACGGAGGCCCTGAATAATTTAGGTACCGATTTCCGGCGGATAGGAGCCTTCCCGGAAGCCTCCGGATATCATTACCAGGCACTTCAAATGGCCGAAGCCTATTCCGGAAGAAATGAATACAAAGGCAGGAAAAACCGTGTGATGGCGTTGAACGGCATTGGCATCATTTATCTTTCATTTGACAATTATGATGAAGCCGAAAAGCTGCTCCGTGAAGCACTTGCAGAAGAAAAAGCGTTGAACAGCCCGGTAGGACAAGCTATGAATTACGCCAATATCGGTGTAATTTTCCAGGAAAAACAGATGTATGATTCAGCCTTTACCTATTATCAGTATTCCATGGAGCAAAACCAGGTTGCCCAATCACAGTTGGGAATCGGGTTGTGCCACATCCATTTCGGACATATCCACGAATTGCAGGAGCAATACGATGAAGCGGAACGTGAGTACCAACAGGCTTACGAAATCATGGGAAATATTTCTGACACATGGCACTGGCTGGAAGCCTGTCTGGCGATAGCACGCATCCGGTTGGTGAAAAATGACTTTGCAGCAGCGAAAAAACAGATTGATCTGGCAAAAGAAGCAGCGAATCACATCGAATCGCCGCAACATCTTTCGGAAACATACGACCTGTTGCATCAATATAACCTAAAGCGGGGCAATTTCGCCAACGCATTAGAGAATTACAAACTCAGCGAGGCCTATCAAGACAGTGTCCGCAATACACAGAAACTAAATCATATCATCGATACACGTGTAAACTACGAGCGTGATAAAAACAGACAATACATTACCCAGCTGAACATCCGGAACGAAATGGAAACCCGGCAGAAAAAAATCATCCTTACGGCTTCTTTTATCATTGTCTTCCTCCTCATACTCTTATCGGCAACTCTTTTCTATGCTTACAGGCATCGCACCAGAAGCAACAAGATACTCCGGAGACTCAGCCGGTTAAGAACCAATTTTTTCACAAATATAACCCACGAATTCCGCACGCCACTCACCGTAATCCTGGGATTAAGCAGACATTTACAGGAAGAGAAAAATTCCACTCACGCCGAGTCCAGCTATTACCTTAAAGCCATAGACCGACAGGGCACACACTTGCTTACATTAGTAAATCAATTGCTGAACATGGCAAAAATA
>WPCJ01265910.1_pt1 | contig 97419 bp, 98 predicted proteins | sample 5399831 | NCBI WGS metagenome assembly WPCJ01 (sample SAMN12869470, study PRJNA574797) | sludge metagenome | isolation source: wastewater treatment of pH10 | place: China:Beijing | collected 2019-05-20
TGTCTGGCGGAGGTCGCTTCCTGACCCGCGGTTTGCGGCGGGTGAAAGCCGAAGCTGCCCTCTCGGTCCTGGCATTCAACATTATCCGCGCTTCGAACGCCTTCGGAACCGGAGCGCTGATGTCGCGGGGCTGAGAACCCCGCTCTATTCCGTTTGCGTCATCGCGGCCGCATCGAGTCCTCGCTGAGTTTCTGCACAGCCTGCCCCGCAACGCCCCCTTTAGAGTGAGAGTGCGGACGGGGTTCGCCGTGACGGGTTGAAGACTGGGAGAGAGGCTCCCGGCACCCGTCGCGGAGAACCGCGATGTCCAGATATGACCGCACCCCACGCACCGGTTCGGACCGGGCGAACCTTTACGACGAAATCACCGGCAAGATCATCGCCGAGCTTGAGGCCGGGCGCTTCCCCTGGGCCCAGCCCTGGGGCAAGGCCACGGCCAAAGCCCCGCTCGGCCTGCCGCAGAACGCCAGCACCGGCCGCGCCTATAGCGGCATCAATATCCTGATCCTCTGGGGCGCTGTCGTCCAGCACGGCTTCCCCGGACAGGGCTGGCTCACCTTCCGCCAGGCGCAGTCGCTCGGCGGCAATGTCCGCAAGGGCGAGCGCGGTACCACCGTCGTCTATGCCGATCGCTTCACGCCCGAGGACGAGAAGCGGCGCGCGCGCGAAACTGGCGAAGAACCGGGCAAGATTCCCTTCCTGAAGCGCTTCACCGTGTTCAACACCGCGCAGTGCGAGGGTCTGCCCGAGGACATCGCCGTCGCCATGCCGCCCCCGCCGCCGGATCTGATCGAGCCGAGGGTCGAGGCGCTGATCAAGGCCACCGGCATCGACTTCCGCATCGGCGGGGATCGCGCCTACTACGTCCCGGCCCTCGACCATGTGCTCGTCCCGCCGCAGCAAGCCTTCTTTGAGTCGATCAACTGGCACCGGACAGCCCTGCATGAGTTAGGTCACGCCACGGGCCATGCCTCCCGTCTGGCCCGCGATTTCTCCGGCAGCTTCGGCACGAAGAAATACGCCTTCGAGGAGCTGATCGCCGAGATGAGCGCCGCCTTCTGCTGCGCCTCGCTCGGCATCGTGCCGACTGTGCGCCATGCCGACTACATCGGCTCCTGGCTCGAAGTGCTGCGCGAGGACAACCGCGCCATCGTCCGCGCCGCCTCGCAGGCGAGCAAGGCGGCCGACTGGATCTTGTCCTTCCTGCCGGACGATGAGGCTTCCGACACCGACGCAGATGCAATCGACAGGAGGGCGGCATGATCCTCCTGACCGACGAGCTGCGCGCGCAGCTTCTCGCCAATGGCCGCCAACGCGACACTGACCATGTGCCGGTCGTCAAATTCTTCAATCCCCTCGGCGAAGGCGCCTGGCTCGCCACCGAACTCGACGCCGACGGCGATACGATGTTCGGGTTGGCCGACCTCGGCGAGCCGGAACTGGGCTATTTCTCGCTCGAGGAGATGACGTCGGTGCGCCTGCCTTTCGGGCTCGGCATCGAACGCGACATTCTCTTTACCGGCGACTTCCCGATCTCGGTCTGGGTCGAGGCCGCGCGGGAAGCCGGCAGCATCCGCCGCGCCGAAAGGATCATCTATGCTGCAGCGCGTGCCCGGCGAGAGGGCGTGTGATGCGTTTCCGTCGCTGGCACAGGCCCGAACCCTATCGGGACACGTCGCGTAAGCGCGCGGCGTTTCTCAGAAAGCAGCGCCTCGAACGTGAGGCGCTGCCCCTCTTCGCCGACCAGATCGGCGGTCATCTCTACCTCGATGTGATGCGGCACTTCGTCGGGCTGTTTCGCGAGCCCGGACACGTCACCGCCAATGCAGCGATCACCGAGATCAACGGCCCGATCGGCCACATGCGTCGGGATCGGGCGCTAGCTGCTGGCCGGAAGGACCGGCGCGGGAGGCCGACATGACCGGACCTACCAAACCCGGCCACAATGGCGGGCCGCCGCTCGACGATCCGGTGCCGGATCGGCCGGGCCGCTGCCGCGACTGCCGTCATTGGTCGCCGCCGCCCGAAAGCCTGGAGCGCGACTACGAGTTGTTCCGGCTCCGCCTCTCCCGCCGCCGCGTCAGGAAACCCGCCGGAACATGCGACCGCGTGCTGCTCGGCAACTCCACCATCCCCGCCTTCTCAGGGACGGCGGGGAATTTCAGTTGCCGCAACTTCAAGCCCGCGCCAGCGAAGCCGCCGCCGAAGGGGGACGGCTTCGTAACGATCTGGGTCGGCAACCGCGTCGTCTGGAAAGGCCCGGAGGATGAGATTCCGCCGCGCTTCCGCGACGGCGACGATCCCGACGAGCCCTGACACCGGGCCGCCCCTTTTTTCGCGATCGCCGCCGCGCCGGCCGAGCGGGCCGGCAGCCCAGCCATCCGGAGATCGCCATGATGACCCGCGACGCGCTGCGCGCCACCTTGGCGCGCATGGAAGAAGCACTGGCCGAAACCCGGCGCAACATCGCCGGCATCGAGCGCCGCATGCGCGAGCATGCCGAGGCCGAGACGATCCACAGGCGGCCCAAGGCCCGTTACTATCATCGCCGCATGGCCCGCTGGACCGGCGCTGACGAGGCCGAATACCAGCGCATCCTCGAAGCGCTCGCCGGCATCACCTTCGCTGAGCTGACGCGGCTCGACCGCAAGGCCGAGCGGCAGGACCGCGCCATCGAGGCGCTGCGCCAAAAATACGGCGTAAATGCCCCTCGACCGCACATCGTAATCGGCTAAACGCCGATTTCCCGGAACTTTTATCTGTTTCGGCAGTTGCTGTTCATAACCAAAGAACGACTATTGCAGTCGTCGGTGGCGCAAGTGACCGGAGGTGGGCAATAGCGGGGGAGCACGCTTGCCTACGGCATCACACCAACCACAAACCATCCTCGTCGTTGAGGACGACTTCCTTATTCGCATCGACATCGCGGGCTACCTGCGCGGATGTGGCTGGCATGTCATCGAGGCGGGCAATGCAGCCGAAGCGGTTGCTGCCCTCGAATCCGACCAGATTATCGATCTGGTCTTCTCCGATATCCAGATGCCGGGTGCCATGGACGGCTTCGGCCTCGCCGCATGGGTGCGCGAGCACCGGCCGGGTCTCCGCATCATCCTGACCTCCGGGGTGGTCCAGAGAACTGAAGCCGCCGCATCGCTCTGCGACGAGGGGCCGATTGGCAAGCCTTACGACCACCAGCGCCTTGCCGAGCGCATACGTCATCATCTCGGATCTGCCGCCACGGGATCGGCCGGGGCGTAAAGCGCCCGGCCACAGCGTTTGCCGCCACGGCGGCGAGAGTGAGAGAGCGGAAGGGGTTTTCGTGACGGGTTTAGGGTCGAGAGAGAGGCTCTCGGCGCCCGTCGCGGAGATGACCACCATGGCCCGAACTGCCAAGAAAAAGAAACCCGCCCTCCAGATGATCGAGTTCTCGCGGGCGCGTGACATTCCCTTCAACCGCATTCGCCTGTCCGCTGACAACGTGCGCGAGATCGACGTCGAGGCCGGACTGGACGAACTCACCCATGACATCGACCGTCGCGAGGATCTCGTTCAGGGCCTCAATGTCCGTGCCATCCTCGATGAGGACGGCAACGAGACCGGCGATTTCGAGACGCCCGCCGGCGGCCGGCGCTACAGGTCCATTGCGCGCCTCGTCGAAGCCGGGCGATTCCCGGCCGATGGCCTCGTCCCCTGCATCGTCAAGAAGGCCGACGCCAAGACCTCGGCCGTCGACGATTCGCTGGCCGAAAACCTGTTGCGCCTTGCGCTGCATCCGCTCGACCAGTTCAAGGCGTTCAAGCGGATGTTCGACATGGGCATGTCCAAGGAGGAGATCGCCGACGCCTGGCGGACCACGCCGCGCTACATCATGCAGCGTCTTCGTCTTGCGACCGTCGCGCCGTCGCTGCTCGACGCCTATGCGCGCAACGAGATGACGCTGGCGATGCTGGAAGCCTTCACCGTCAACCCCGACCATGAGCGCCAGCAGCAGGTCTGGGAGCGCGTCAGCAATTCCTGGCAGAAGGAACCCTGGCAGATTCGCAACATGCTGACCGAGACCACGGTTCCCGCCGCCGACAAGCGCGCCCGCTTCATCGGCGTCGAAGCCTATGAGGCGGCAGGCGGCCCGATGCTGCGCGACCTCTTTTCCGAAGAGAACGGCGGCTGGTTGCAGGACGTCACGCTTCTCGATCGTCTGGTCGACGAGAAGCTTCGCGCCGTTGCCGACGAGATCGCGGGCCAGGGCTGGAAGTGGATCGACGCCGCGGTCGAGCTTCCCTACGGCTACGCCAACGGCCTGCGCAGGCTGGTCGGCGTGACCCAGGAGCTGACCGACGAGGAACGCACCAGCCGCGAAGCGCTGCGCGACGAGTATGACGAACTCGAATCGCAATACGCCGAGGCCGAGGAACTGCCCGAGGAGGTCGACCAGCGGCTTGGCGAAATCGAGGCCGAGCTGGAAGCCTTCGAGAACCGACCCGTCACCTTCGCGCCGGAAGACATCGCCCGTGCCGGTGTTTTCGTCAGCATCGGCCGCGACGGCGAGTTGATCGTCAGCGGCGGCTACGTCCGTCCCGAGGACGAGCAGCCGGAGGCCGTCGACGGCGAGGATGCGGACCCGTCCGATCCCGCTGCCGTGCAGCGCGCCGCCATCACCGTCGGCGGCGAGCCGGTTCCGGATGGCGACGAGGAGGACGAAGATACCGTCAAGCCGCTGCCTGAGCGGCTGGTGACGGACCTGACCGCCTGGCGGACATTGGCGCTGCGCAATGCGCTCGCCGAGAATCCGCACGCCGCCATGACGGCCCTGCTGCACAAGCTGGTTCTCGATACCTTCGAGCGGACCTCCACCGCGGGAACGAGCCTCTATGCCGCCGTGCGTCACATCTATCTCCCGGCCGATGCGACCGGGCTCGCGGACAGTGCCGCCGCGAAGATGATCGACGAGCGCGGGGAAGCCTGGCGGGGCGACATTCCCTCCGGCGATGACGATCGCCTCTGGGACTGGATCGACGGCCTCGACGATGCCAGCCGCCTCGCGCTGCTCGCGCATTGCGTCAGCTTCGGCGTGAACGCGCTCTACGAGCGGCCCAACCCCTATTCGGGGAATGGCATCTCGCAGCACGGTCTCGACCGCCGCATGGCAGAGGCCGAACGGCTGGCCCAGGCCACTGGCCTCGATCTCGTCGAAGCGGGCTGGAGGCCCACGGTCGAGAATTACCTGGGCCGCGTGACGAAGACCCGCATCCTCGAAGCGGTGCGCGAGGGCGCCGGCGATCGCGCCGCCGATCTCATCGCGCATCTGAAGAAGGGCGACATGGCGAAGGAGGCCGAACGCCTTCTGGCCGACACAGGCTGGCTGCCCGAACCGCTGCGCCCGGCCATCGGCGCCCAGGCCGTGGACAGCTCGGCCGATCAGGACGAGGACGGCGTGGCGCTGCCCGACTTCCTCGCCGGTGATGACGAGGACGCGGCCGAGGCCCCCGACGATCCGGCGGCTCTCGTCGCCGCCGAGTGATGCGCGCACCAGCGGGACGGCCTCCGTCGCCCCGCTTTCCATCCCCTTCCACTCCAAGGCCCGGCAGATCGCCGGGCCGTTTTCGTTTCAGGAGACCAGACCATGTCCGCTTCCCTCATCTTCGACATCGTGCCGCTCGGCTCGCTCGTGGCCTACAGCGACGGTCAGCCGAAGCCGCCTGCGCGCTTCACGAAGAAGCTGGCCGCGTGGAAATCCCGGAACGGGGTCGGCCGCCTTGTACGCAAGGAGCCCGGCCGCGAGCGTCCCACCTACACGACCCCGCCGTCCTTCACCCTGCATGAGGGTGATTTCGGCGAAGGCGGTATCATCCTCATCACTGTCATGCGCACCTACGGCATCGACAGCGATCTGAAATTCCGGGTGATCGAGCGCCCGAAGATCGGTCAGGTCCGCGTCTTGCAGGATATCGGCGAAAACGTCGAGTTGCTGCATCTCGCCGAGAGCCGGGAGGCGGCCGAACTCTGGCTGGCCGGGAAAGGATACTGCCGCGCCCGCATCGAGGAGATCACCGCCGACGAGGTGGGCGCCGATGCGATCGAGGGCCGCGCCGCCGCCTGACCTCTCCCCATTTCCCCATCCATCTGGCCCGCTGTCCTTCGACGGCGGGCCATTTTCGTTTCAGGAGAACGCGATGGCCATTCCCGATCCCGTCCGAGCGAACTTCAATACCCTGCTGCGCGCCGCCGGTGACGGCAACCTGGCGCTGATGGAATGTCTCGACGCCGCGACCCGCGAGGTTCGCTATGTCTTGTGCTCGGTCGGCCGCGACCGCGGCGATTACGTCTTCACGCCGTTCGGCCATCTGGCCGATGGCAATCCCTATGACGCCTATCTGCCGCCGGACCCTGACGATCCTGCCGGCTTCATCGAGACCGTCGGAGATGGAGGAGCATCTTGATGACGGTCGATGAAATCCTCGCCGACGACCGCCGCAATCCTGCCTCGGAACGCTCACTTCCGTGGGAGGAAACACGCGGCGGCATCACCGTCGTTGTTGAGCCGAAGCCGCATTGGGCCGAGGACATGCGTGCGTTCCGGCTCGACGCCCGCGAATACTGCCACTATGCCGACTGGACCGCACATGGCGCCCAAGCGCGGTTCTACGGTCATATCGACACCTCCGGCGACGATGTGATGATGAAGGCCCGCGCGATGATCGCCCGCGAGATCGCCGATGGGCTCTGGAACTGAATGGCCCTGAAAGCTGCGCTTGGGCACCGGGGCCGTCGGGTATCACTGCTCAGGCAGCGATGTGTCGAGGTCCGGCTTCACCATCTCTTCATGGTCATCCCGTCGCTGTCGGGGCTACAATGGATTCCATCCCCGGCCTGAAACACGATCTTGGAAGCAGCCCGGCAGCAAGGCTGACGCGGCGAGGCATCTGCGATGGGTCTCCGGCACCTGTCAGAGGCAAAACACCACCCCCGCTTCCATTCGCTGACCTTGGTCCGAGCCGTCTCCTTATCAATCAACCCGTGAAGGGTCGGCTTACGCAAGCGCGCCGCCCTCGCGGATGCGGGACAAGCCCGAACGCGCGAGGGTGATTGCAGATCCGGTCAGACACTTCGGGCGCCTGTCGCGCGGGGGATGGTCCCCCGCCTCCAAAAGACAGGAGCCGGAACCCATGTCCTATGCAGATGCCACCGCCTTCGCCGCCAGCCTCGCCACCACGCTGATGGTCCCGATCGTCGTGTTCCAGGCCGGGGACGGAACCCATGCCGCCATGCCGGCCGACGAGTTCGACGGTGACGAGGATATGGTGAAGCTGGAACTCGATCCATGGAGCTGAGGCGCGAAAGCGCCCCAGCCCGACGGTCCGGTGCCCAAGCGCCGCCGGGCCTTCTCCCGTCAATCGCCGCCGATTGCCGCTTGCGTGCCGGACATCGTTGCGATCTCGGTCCGCATCGGAAAGAACCGTCGACGACCACGCCGAATTCGTTTCCTTCAAGATGAAAGCCATTCGCCATGCTCAGCCATATTGTCGTTTCCGTTCTGCTCTGCACGGCGTCCTGTGAACCGGCGGAAATTCGGGTTTGGGACGGGGATTCGATCCGGCTGGGCACCACGCGGCAAGCCGAAGCCCTTCGGATCTTCAACATCGATGCGCCCGAAATCGAGGGCCAATGCGCCTATGAATCCGACCTGGCGCTGCAATCGAAGAAGCGGCTTGCCGAACTCCTGCAAGGCCGGGGTGTCGAAATCTTACGCCAAGGCACCGACCGCTATGGCCGGACCCTGGCGGCGATCCGCGTCGAGGCTCGGGATGTTGGTGATATTCTCGTCAGCGAAGGACTCGCTCGAACCTGGACCGGACGCCGCGAACCGTGGTGCTGATCCATCACCGCAGAAGGAGAGTGAGAGGGCGGGCCAGTTGGCCGCGACGGGTTGCAGGCGGAGGAGAGGCTTCCGCCGCCCGTTGTGGAGTAAGCCCCATGACCCTTTCCCGCCACTCCGGCTTCACCCCCATCGGCGAAGCTATCACCCGAGAGATTCTGCCCCGGCTGCGTTCCGCCCAGAAGCTGCCTCTGCGTAACTCCTGCATCGGCACGGCCCGTTACGATGGTCTCAGTGATGCCGATGGTTTCGACCGCACGGTCGTCATCGGCCAATCCCCATCCCCCGAAAAGGCCATGACAGTCGCCAGCCAGCGCGTCGCGCGCGGCGACATCCGCGTTGGCGCGGACGACACGCTGCGCTTTCGCCCGCACATCATAATCATTCAGGATGGCGATCTGGGTCTGGTCCTCGCCGGAGAGGTCCGGGCCGGGATCGTCCTCTGGCAGCAACCCGTCGCTTCTGACGCCGAGGCCCGCCGCGTCGTCACCGAGGCCAGCCATCTGCGCGGCATGGCGTTTGCCGCATCCGGGCGCGGCGACGCGGCATCCGCCCGCGATCTCCGCTTCCGTGCCAGCCTGCTCGAGGCCCGGCTGGTTGATCCCTTCTGGCGCGAGACCGCCGCCGAGCTTCTGCGTCTACCACAGGCCGCCTGATCCCTCTCGCTGCCTCCCACTCATCCTCGCCCGGCCTCGCGCCGGGCTTTCTCGTTTCAGGAGCCTGACATGGCCAACTACTACACCCATTTCTCCTGCCTGCTCGATGTAGGCACCCCCGAAAACGCGGCCCGTGCGCTCGAACTTTACAATGCGCTCTCCGAAGAAAACGCTGCCGAAGATCCCCCTTCCGAAGGTTTTCATCTGTCGATCCAGCCTGAGCATGGCGGCACGCAGCTCTGGATGCGCGATGACGTCACCGGCGATCCCGAGCATGTCATCCAATTCGTCAAACGCTGCGCCCGTGAGTTCGGCCTCACTGGATTGTGGGGCTTTCAATACGCCAACACCTGTTCGAGGCCGCGAATCGACGGCTTCGGCGGCGGCGCGCATGTGATCGATCTCGCCACCGGAGAGACCGTCGCCTGGACTTATACCGATGGCTGGCTCGCCGAAGTGCTGGATGGAGGTGATCCCGATGCCTGAGGTCATCGAAACTACAGTCTATCGGCCCAGCGAACTTTCCGAGGACGCGAAAGACAAAGCCCGTGCCTGGTATCGCGAGGGCGGCTTCGACTACGGCTGGTATGATGCCGTCTATGAGGATTTCCAGCACATCGCAGAGATCCTCGGCGTTCGCTTCAGGACCCGCACCGTCCGATTCATGGGCGGCGGGTCGCGCCAGGAGCCGCGCATCGTCTTCTCGGGCTTCTGGTCGCAAGGCGATGGCGCGTGCTTCGAGGGGTTCTACTCCTACCGGAAGAACGCGACGACCGAAATCCGGTCCTATGCGCCCCAGGATACGACCTTGCACGGCATTGCAGATGCCCTTCGGGCCGTCCAGCGGCGCAATTTCTACCAGCTTCGCGCCGAAGCCATCCATCGCGGCCACTACTACCACGAATATTGCATGGCGATCTCGGTCGAGCGCGATAGTCCGACCTGGCAGGACATGACTGCCGATGCCGAGGAAGTCGTCACCGAGGCGCTGCGCGACCTCGCCCGCTGGCTCTATCGCCAGCTTGAGCGCGAATACGAATACCTGACCTCTGACGAAGCGGTCGATGAGACCATCATCGCCAACGAATACACCTTCACCGAGACCGGACGCCGTTTCGGCTGATCCTAACAAGCGCCCCGCCTGACGGCCGGGTGCTTGTTTCTTGCCAGCCGTGGCCGCGGTTTCAGAGGGAGAGTGGGGCCGGAAGGGATTTGGAGCCGGTGCGGTCGAGAGAGAGCGCCGCATAGGCTCGATCCTGCCCCGCTCTCCCGAGGAATCCCTGATGAACATGATTTCCGCATCCGCGGCGGCATCCGCCACCGCGCCGCTTCCGCTCGACCATGACACTGAGATGGCCACGTCCGTCTTCACCGCTGCCGGGCTGCTGCTGCCGCATCTGGAGCGCGGTCAGCGTGTCGATGCCGCAACCCTGCGCGGCGCGATGGAAGCAGCCTTCGGCGCTTCCGACGCCACCGGCGCCTGGACCTGGAAGACCGCCTATGACGCCTGCGAAGCGGCGACCGTTCTCTTCCTGCGCAAATACGGAAAAGCGCTTTTCCGTAAAGTCGGAGTTCCGGCCGCAATCCTGCCGCAGCTTACGAAGATCGCCGGGCTTCTGCCGACCCATACGCGCCGGTCGGAGGAAGCCCAGACCTTCCAACAGTTTTCCACGCCCATCCCGCTCGGCTTCGCGGCCGCGACGGCGGCGGCGATCACCCCCGCCGACCGGGTGCTGGAGCCCTCAGCCGGGACCGGGCTCCTCGCCATCCTGGCCGAGATCGCCGGCGGCACGCTCATGCTCAACGAACTGGCCGAATCCCGCGCCGGCCTCTTGTCCTCTCTCTTTCCGGCCCTGTCCGTCACCCGGTTCGACGCCGCCCAGATCGACGATCATCTCGATCCCGGCCTTGTCCCGACGGTGGTGCTGATGAACCCGCCCTTCTCGGTCATGGCCAATGTCGAGGGCCGCAGGTCTGAGGCTGCCTTCCGCCATGTCGCCTCGGCGCTGGCGCGCCTGGCACCCGGCGGGCGGCTCGTCACCATCACCGGCGCGAGCTTCGCCCCCGACAATCCGGCGTGGTCTGCCTCCTGGACCCGGTTGCAGGAACGGGGCCGCGTGGTCTTCTCGGCCGCCGTCGATGGATCGGTCTATGCCAAGCACGGCACCACCATCGACACGCGGCTCACCGTCATCGACAAGCTGCCCGCCGAAGACCCGGCGGTGTTTCCGGTCGCGCCTGGTGTCGCCCCGGACGTGGCCACGCTGATGGGGTGGCTGGCGGATCAGTTGCCCACGCGGCTGCCGGTCGATCCCGGCATCGCCGTGCCGGTTGCCCCATCGGCTCCTCGCCCCCCGGCGCCCCGCACCGTGCGCGGCTATGTCAACCGGGCCGCGAAGACCGCATCCGCCGCACCGCTGGCCGAGCCGGACGGCGTGCCGCTCGCCTACGAGACCGTCGATTGGGCACCGGCCGAAGACGGCCGCCTCTCCGATGCGATCTATGAGGACTACGGGCTCCAGACCATTCGCATCGCCGGGGCGCAGGCGCATCCGACCCAGCTCGTGCAGTCGGCCTCGATGGCGAGCATCGCCCCGCCGAAGCCGAGCTATCGCCCCACGCTGCCCAGCGACATTCTCGGCAAGTTGTCCGAGGCGCAGTTGGAGACGGTGATCTATGCCGGCGAGGCCCATGCGGGTTTCCTCGCCGGGGGCTGGACGGTCGATGACACGCTCGACAATCTCGCCGCTGCGCCGGAGGATGCCGAGGACGCCATCCGTTTCCGCCAGGGCTTCATGGTCGGCGACGGCACCGGTGTCGGCAAGGGCCGGGAATCCGCCGCCATCATCCTCGACAACTGGATGCAGGGGCGGCGCAAAGCCGTCTGGATCTCGAAATCCGACAAGCTGCTGGAAGACGCGCAGCGCGACTGGTCGGCCCTCGGCATGGAGCGGCTGCTGGTCACGCCGTTGTCGCGATTCCCGCAGGGCAAGCCGATCACGCTGAACGAAGGCATCCTATTTCTAACCTACGCTACGCTGCGCTCCGATGACCGTGGAGAAAGGGTTTCCAGGGTCAGGCAGATCGTCGAATGGTTGGGTTCCGACTTCGATGGAGTGATCATTTTCGACGAGGCGCATGCCATGGCCAACGCCGCCGGGGGCAAGGGAGAACGCGGCGATGTCGTCGCCAGCCAGCAGGGTCGCGCCGGGCTGCGCCTCCAGCATGCCCTGCCGCAGGCCCGCGTCGTCTATGTCTCGGCGACCGGCGCCACCACCGTCCACAATCTCGCCTATGCGCAGCGGCTCGGCCTCTGGGGCGGCGAGGATTTCCCGTTCTCGACCAGGGCCGAGTTCGTCGAGGCGATCGAGGCTGGCGGCGTCGCGGCGATGGAGGTGCTGGCCCGAGACCTGCGCGCGCTCGGCCTCTACACCGCCCGCTCGCTGTCGTTCAAAGGCGTCGAATACGAATTGCTCGACCATGAGCTGACCCCGGAACAGGTCCGCATCTACGACAGCTATGCCGATGCCTTCGCCATCATCCATAACAACCTGGACGCCGCGATGCAGGCCGCCAACATCACCGGCGGCGACGGTGGCTTGGGCACGCTGAACCGGCAGGCCAAATCCGCCGCCCGAAGCGCCTTCGAGTCCGCCAAGCAGCGGTTCTTCGGCCATCTGCTCACCTCGATGAAGACCCCGACGCTGATCCGGTCGATCACCAGCGATCTGGAAGCTGGCCATTCCTCCGTCATCCAGATCGTCTCGACCGGCGAGGCGCTGATGGAACGGCGACTGGCGGAGATCCCCACCGAGGAATGGAGCGATCTGAAGATGGACCTGTCGCCGCGCGAATATGTCCTCGACTACCTCGCCCATTCCTTTCCGGTCCAGCTCTACGAGCCTTTCACGGATTCGGAAGGAAACCTGTCGTCGCGGCCGGTCTATCGCGACGGCCAGCCGGTCGAGAGCCGCGAGGCGGTTGCCCGGCGCGACGAGATGATCGCCAGTCTGGCCAGCCTGCCGCCGGTTCCCGGCGCGCTCGACCAGATCATCCAGCATTTCGGCACCGACACGGTGGCCGAGGTCACGGGCCGCTCGCGCCGCATCGTCCGCAAGGCGGGCAATGGCATCACCATCGATCGCCTTGTCGTGGAGAACCGTGCAGGTTCGGCCAATCTGGCCGAGACCCAAGCCTTCATGGACGACCAGAAACGCGTGCTGGTATTTTCCGATGCGGGCGGCACGGGGCGGTCGTATCACGCCGAGCTTTCGGCGAAAAACACCCGGCTGCGCGTCCATTATCTCCTCGAAGCGGGATGGAAGGCCGATGCTGCCATCCAGGGCCTCGGCCGCACGCACCGCACCAATCAGGCGCAGCCGCCGCTGTTCCGTCCGATCTCGACCAATGTGAAGGCCGAGAAGCGGTTTCTCTCGACCATTGCCCGCCGCCTCGACACGCTGGGCGCGATCACGCGCGGCCAGCGCCAGACCGGTGGCCAGGGCCTGTTCCGGCCCGAGGATAACCTGGAATCGCATTACGCCCGCGACGCGCTGCGCCAGCTCTATCTCCTGCTCGTGCGCGGCAAGGTCGAGGGCTGCTCGCTGGAACGGTTCGAGTCGGCCACCGGCCTGAAGCTGATGGATTCGAACGGCATCAAGGACGATTTGCCGGGCATCACCACTTTCCTCAACCGGCTGCTGGCGCTAACCATCGAACTTCAGGGCATCCTCTTCACCGCCTTCGAGCAGCTCCTGACGGCGCGGATCGAAGGCGCCATCGCCGCGGGCACCTATGACGCCGGGCTGGAGACGCTGCGCGCCGAAAGCTTCACCGTCACCGACCGGCAGGTGATCTACACCCATCCGCGCACCGGGGCCGAAACCAGCCTGCTGACCATCACCGAACGCAAGCGCAATCGGCCGGTGACGCTCGACGCCGCTCTGGCGGAACTCGATAATCCCCGTGCGAAGCTGCTGGTCAACGAGCGCTCGGGCCGCGCGTCGGTGCAGATCCCCACCACCAGCACCATGCTGGACGATGGCGAGATCGAGCGCCGGGTCCGGCTGATCCGGCCGATGGAGGCCCACAATGTCCCGGTCAGGATGATGGGCGAAACCCACTGGGTCGAGGCCGACCGAGGCGCTTTCGCTGCGGCTTGGAAAGCGGAACTCGCGGAGGTGCCGGAATTTGCCGACGCCACCCTGCACATGGTGACGGGCCTGCTGCTGCCCATCTGGAAGCGGTTGCCCACCGACTCCACCCGCGTGTATCGCCTCCAGACCGATGCGGGCGAGCGCATCATCGGCCGCAAGGTCTCCCCGGCCTGGGCCGCGAACGCCACCGCGACCGGCATTGTCCAGGTCACGCCGGACGACGCTTTTGCTGCGCTGATCGACGGCCGGACGATCCTTGATCTCGCCGAGGGCCTCCAGCTTCGCCGGGTCCGCGTCATGGGCGCGAACCGCATCGAACTCTCCGGCTTTACCGACACCATGCGCCAGCGCCTCTCGGCCTACGGTCTCTTCCACGAGATCATTTCCTGGAAGCTGCGTATGTTCGTGCCGGTCGATGCCAGCGGCCCGACGGTCCTCGCCAAGGTGCTAGACCGCTGGCCGGTCGAGCGCATCGGCGAGCGGGAGGCCGCCTGATGCCTCGTCACGACGCATCTGAACTGGCGATCCGTCTCGGCCGGGAGGCCGAGGCAGTTTGCCGCCACTACCTGTCGTCCGGCTACCGTGCCGGACGATACTGGCTGGTCGGTGATGTGCGAAACACCCCCGGCCGGTCCATGTTCGTTCGCCTGATCGGACCGGAATCCGGCAAGGGCGCGGTGGGGAAGTGGACCGACATGGCCACCGGGGAACATGGCGATCTGCTCGACATCATCCGCGAAACGCTCGGCCTCATCGACTTCAAGGACGTGGCTGAGGAAGCGCGCCGTTTCCTCGCCCTCCCGCATTCCGAACCGGAAAAGACCAGAAAACCGACCGGCAGCACGTCCAGCAGCGCGTCTGGTTCGCCTGAAGCGTCGCGCCGCCTCTTCGCCATGGCGCAGCCGATCCACGGCACGCTTGCGGAGATCTATCTGCGCGGGCGGGCGATCACCTCCCTCTCGGGCACCGCCGCGCTGCGCTTCCATCCCCGGTGCTATTACAGGTCTGAGGCGCATTCGCCCACCGAGATCAGGCCGGCGCTCGTTGCAGCCGTCACCGATCTCACGGGCCATCAGACCGGCGCACATCGCACCTGGCTCGCGCCCGACGGTTCGGGCAAGGCCGCTGTCGAAACACCGCGGCGGGCGATGGGCGACCTTCTCGGGCACGCCGTCCGCTTCGGCACCGCCGATGAGGTGCTTGCCGCCGGCGAGGGCATCGAGACCGTGCTGTCGCCCCGTCAGGTTCTGCCCCACATGCCGATGATGGCGGCGCTCTCGGCCGCTCACCTCGCCGCCATCCTGTTCCCGCCGTCGCTGCGCCGGCTCTATGTCTTGCATGATCGCGACCCGGCCGGGGACGGTGCCAGAGACGGCCTGGTTGCCAGAGCAGCGAGCCTCGGGATCGAGGCGATGTCGCTCACGCCGCGCGAGGGCGATTTCAACCACGATCTGCGACGCCACGGCGCCGATGCCCTCAGGGCGGCCCTGAAGGATCAGCTTCATCCCGAAGACGTCCGCCGTTTCATGGAGGGGTAAGGTCCTGATCGGTCCCGGAGGCGCGGCCCGGCTTCGCCCCCTGCCGGTTTCGGTCTCAGGTCATCGCCAGGAGCATCCATCGCCCGAGAGTCCCGAGCCCACGGCCTTCTGAGAGGGCGATCGGCGCACAAGCGAGCCGGGCAGGCAATGGCCGGGGTCGGACTATTTTCCGCCGCGTTCTGCGGACGCTTTGCATCGCGAAAGTCAAAATAGTCCACCCCCGGCCATCAAGGCCCTCGCGGAGCGGGCGAGGACTGCCAACCCGTTCCGCCCGTGCGCTTCGACGCCTGCGAAGGCCGCGATGGGCGCGGTCTCCAGACAAAGGACGCTCCCGATGACGAACGAAACCTATTCCGCAGGCGACGAGCCGGTCCACACCTCCTCCCAGACCGATCACGCCCTCACCGAGCTCCAGCTCTACGGCTGGCGCCCGTTCCAGGACGAACCCGATCCGAGGCCGCTGCCCGAGGGCAATATCGTCGCCGCCGCCGTCACCGATATCTTCGACGCCCTCGTCGCGACGCTCGGCGACACCCGCTTAGAGCCCGATCTCGAAGAGCTGCTCTGGGGGACCGTCAATCTCTTCCACCGCGCCGCCAGCCGGGTCGAACGCGATCTCGATGACAACGAGCAGGCGCAGCGCCGGATGCAGCGGGAACAGGACGGCAGCGAGGTGAAGTCGGTCGAACTCGAACGCCTCACGGCGGAGGGACAAACCCTGATCGAACGGCGAAGCAGCATGGAACTCTTCCGCGACCTCGCCGCCGAGGCATTCGAGCACCACACCGGCAGCGCCTGGCGGCCCCGCACCGGCTCGATGGTCAACCATCGCAACCTGACCGCCGCGATGATCGACAGCCGCGACTTCCTTGCCGCGAAGCGCCGGGCCGAGACCGAGGTGATGCTGCCCGCCGGCCCGAAGGTGGCCGTGACCGGCGGCGCCGACTTCAACGACCACCGCCTGATCTGGGCGAAGCTCGATCAGGTCCATGCGAAGCACCCCGACATGGTGCTGATGCACGGCGGCTCGCCGAAGGGAGCCGAACTGATCGCCTCCCGCTGGGCCGATCACCGCAAGGTGCCCCAGGTCGCCTTCCGGCCCGACTGGACGAAGCACGCCAAGGCCGCGCCCTTCAAGCGCAACGACGCCCTGCTGGACGTGCTGCCGGTCGGCGTCCTCGTCTTCCCCGGCACCGGGATCCAGGAGAACCTCGCCGACAAGGCCCGCAAGCTCGGCATCCCGGTCATGAAGTTCGACGGCGGGGCGTAAGCCCCGCCGTTCGGCGGCTTTCAGCCGACCTGTGCGTGACCTTGAATCTCCGCTTTCGACCTCATCTCAGCCGTTCATGGCAGAAGGCGAGGACGCTAAAGCCGACCTTGCAGGTCGCTGTGGTTTTAGATCATATCTGTCGCAAGTTTGGAGATTTTCGCGGCAGCCGTAAGTCAGAGCCTGTTATCAGGCGCATGGATGACGTGTCATTTCCCTTCAGAAATGCTCTTCATCGCCTGCCAGCCATGGGTGATACCTCCTCCAGCACGAAGCGCTGTGGCCACCATGATGGCTTCCGCGACCTCCTCTTTCGAGGCACCAGCCTGGACAGCCCGCTTCGCGTGATCGGCAATGCAGTACGAACACTGCGTTGTGACGGCAACGCCAACAGCGATCAACTCACGAGTGGCAAGGCTTAGGCTGCCAACATTCTTGTTGAAGACCACTTTGTCGAAATTGAAGAAGGCTGCCACCATCTCGGGCGCGGCACTCTGTAGATCGGGCATATACTTCAGGTTCTCATCGTGAGTGTGCATCTTGAATACTTTCCGGCGTCTGGTGGTAGTCGGGGGGAAGACCGCTCTTCACCCGAACAGGGTGTCAGCGAGCGAGGAAGGCTTCGGTGGAGATCACTTCGCCATAGCCGAAGGCCAGCGCTGCCATCAGCGTCGCGTGCACCTGCGCTGCAGGGATTGTCATACCGTCGAAGTCCAGATCGCGCGTGGCGCAGGCATCGTGAATGGTCGTCGTTTTGTAACCCAGATCACTGGCCGCACGCACCGTCGCATCGATGCACATATGGCTCATCGCGCCGACGATCACGACATCCTCAACCCCCTTCTCCGTGAGCAGTTCGCTCAACCCGGTTTCGCGGAAAGAGTTGGGGAAGTGCTTGGTGATGACGGGCTCGTCATCCTGCGGCAGGACGGCTTGATTGATCCTGGCGCCCTCGCTGCCGGGCGCGAAGTACGGCGCGTCGGGCATTTCATGGCGTATGTTCACGACCACATCACCCTTCGCACGGGCATGGGCCATGACGCGGGCAGCGTTGGCGGCGGCGGCGTCGATGCCATCGAGCGGCAGATTGCCGGCGGGCCAGTATTCGTTTTGCAGGTCGACGACGAGGATAGCGCGCTTCGACATGGTGGGGGTCCTTTCTATGCTGATTGTTGCTTGCGCCGAATATCGTTCCGGGCGAGTGTAGCCGCCATTGGCTAAATCGACAGAATCAAGGGCAATATCGACAAATGACGCATGTGCGGATCGCAATCCTGCTCTACCCTGGCGCACAGATATCCGCGGTGCTGGGGCTGACTGACCTGTTCAAGGTCGCCGGCTGGACGTTCGATGGCGCAGTACATGCTTCGCCGCGCCTGCGGGTGCTGCATCTGCGAGCCGAGGGTGAAGAGGAGCCCGTTGTCGTGTTCGACAGCGATCCCGATGCGAGCGGGGAAGACACAGGGCCTTGCGACGTGCTGATCCTGCCGCCCTCGCTGGAGCCGCCAATATCGGCCGATGCCGCCAGGCCGCTTGCGCGCTGGCTGCGCGAGCTTCATCTGGGAGGAACGGTGCTCGCTTCGGTATGCGGAGGTGCGTTCCTGCTTTGCGAAACGAGTTTGATGGCCGGGCGCGCCGTCACGACGCACTGGACCTACCGGCAGGCTTTGCAGGATCGCTTCCCCGAAACGCAGGTGGACACAGACCGGCTGATCATTGACGGCGGCGATATCATCTCTGTGGGCGGGCTCATGGCGTGGACCGATCTCGGCTTGAAGCTGGTGGAGCGTTTTCTCGGTCCTGTGGCGATGGTGCAGACTGCGCGCATGTTGCTGGTTGATCCGCCGGGGCGCGAGCAACGTTATTACAGCGGGTTCGCCCCACGGCTGAACCATGGGGACGCTGCCATCGTCAAGGCGCAGCATTTTCTTCAGGCGAATGGAGGCAAAGAGACTCGGCTTGCCATCCTGGCCGAACAGGCAGGGCTGGAACAACGCACCTTCCTGCGTCGCTTCCAGAAAGCCACGGGCATGACCGCGACCGACTACGCGCAACGCCTGCGGGTCGCCAAGGCCCAGGAGCTCTTGCAGTTCGGCGATTCTCCGGTCGAACGCATCGCCTGGGAGGTCGGGTATGCCGATCCGGGCGCGTTTCGCAAAATCTTCCTTCGGATCGTCGGCTTAACGCCCGGAGAGTATCGCCAGCGTTTCCGAGCCTGAACATACCTCCAAACTGTCTGATACCGCATATAGCTTAAAATTCACGACAAATCGGCCGCCCTGAAATCGAATGGGCGAGCGCAAAACTTGGTGGCATCGTAACGCTCAATGGCTACTTTCTTGTTCAGCCAGTTGTAAAGCTGCCTGATTGCTTTCCACCGCACCGTCGGACATTCGACTGAAGTGTTATTGTCATGTGCTACCACTTGACGGAAACGCATTTTCGTCGTCGGATGAAACATCCTTGCAGAACCGGCGAAGCAGCATAGTCGCAGGCGGAGCGTATCTCCCGGCAGCCTGTCGTGATCCCCAATCGTTCGCTGGAGGTTTACATGACGCTGATCCTGCTCGCCATCTCGCTCACCATCACGGCTTGCGTGATTGCCTTCAATCTCGCGATTTATGCCTTGCCCGTCATGGCCGCCATTACCGCCGCTCAGTATGCCTGGGGCGCGGGAGCCGGCGTCCTGATGTCCGGCCTCAGTGCTGCTGGCGCCGCCCTGCTGTCGATCGCGCTGGTGATCGCGGTTCTCGGCTGCGCCAAAAACCCGGTCCTGCGCCTCATCGCGCTCGCTCTCTTCGCGGTGCCCGCCGTTATCGCGGGCTATGCGGTTGTCTATGGCATCACGAAGAACGCCATCGACTCGGCCCTTGTCCTCAATCTGCTCGGCGGCATTGGCGGCCTTGCCATCGGCGTCTCGGCCGTCGTCAATCTGAACGCCCTCGGCGAGTCGATGTTCTCGCGCTGAAACGGCGCTTGCGATCGTCTGCTTCCAAGAGGGAAACCCGGCGGCTTGCGCCGCCGGGCTCCGGCTTCCGGCTCGAACATTGGGCGGTCATGTCATCGCTGTCCTCACCGCCATCATGCTCTGTCTACTTCGCGCTGTGGCTTGGAAATCGGTCATCGGCATGAATCCCATAGCCGTAGCGGTCAACCCCGGCAGCATCGGCGCTTCGTTCCGAAAGTTCAGCCACGAACACCTTCATTGCCACTTCTCGCAATGCAGCGGGACCGGGCCTTCCGCTGTCGAAGCCGCGGCAATGCCATGCTGCGCCTGGAAACCCGATAGCTGCTTCGTTCTCATCCCGGACGACATAGCCTTCCTGCGGCGAGCGCGAGCGCGGCCGGGAAAGAGAAGGCGGGTGGGCCGGTGCTGTGCCGCATGGTCCGGGTCTCGGTGGCCTGTCTGTTCGCTGTCGCCGGCAAGGACGATGGTTCTGCTGTGCGTCCCCGTATTTGTGCTCTCGAAAGCACCAATCCCTCCGCCTGACTGATCCCCTAAGTCCGTTCGGTTTCCACCAGCAACCCCCGCGGCTCCCAGCCGTGTTGCCGCGCAAGCGCGGCTGCCCGCCCCACCTGGGGCCTTAGGGGCAAGCTGCCGAAAGGACGGCAGTTGCGGGAGTCTCCCGACGGCGTGGGCCGGGTCTCGTCGGAGGGCTGGTCCCTCCGAGAAGCAACGGAGACTTGAAAATGCAGAACATCGTCATCCTCGCCGGCAACATCGGTCAGACCCCCGAAACCCGCACCACCCAGGGCGGCACCGGCATCACCCACTTCACCCTGGCCACCTCGCGCCCCCGCTATTCGGAAGGCCGCGTCGTCCGCGACGAGAACGGCTATCGGGTCCAGGACACGGAATGGCACCGCATCACCTGCTTCAACGGCCTCGGCAAGACGGTCCAGCAGCATTGCGAAAAGGGCATGAAGGTTCTGGTTCGCGGCCGTATCCACTACACGAAGTGGACCGACGCCGCCGGGGTTGACCGCTACGGCTGCGAGATCATCGCCGAGACGGTGGATTTCCTGAGCCGCGCGAAGCAGACCGAGAGCGACGACGGCAAGTTCATCGACGACGATGACATCCCGTTCTGAGCGGGACGCCCGGAGCCCGGCGGCGCAAGCCGCCGGGTTTTTCCATGTTCACCGGCGCTGCCGCCGCTTCATCGCAAGATCTATAGCCCTGACGAGCGGATCGACCGCTCGGCAGGGCTTATGAAAGGGGGGCAGGCCGCCCCTCTCAAACTCACCCCATGAAGGGGCAGGGCAGAGCCCCGCCCCCTCAAACTCCCCCACCCATGGAGGGGAAACCCCTCCAAACCTCCCCCTGTCGGCGGCGCCGAATATTGTCGCGGCCCCTGGTCGGGGCCGCGGGCTCTTCTCTCACTGACTTCGGATCATACACCAGCCACTCCGGCGTCAAGGACATCGCGGTCCCCCCAATTTTCAGCCAATGCCCAAAGGCATCGTCAGAAAATCGGCTCCCCCGCTCGCCGCCGCTGGCGGTCGCTTCGCGATCCCTGACCCCTCGCGGCTACAGTGCAGGCTCCTTCCGTCAGAGAGCGAAAGGAGACATGACATGAATAATCACAAGATCATCAGCATCGACGGTGGCAGCGCAGCTTACTGGCGCGAGCGCAAGCATGCCTTCCGCCTCATCCGAGAGGCCGAACTGGCGGCGGAGCGGCTGGCCGATGCGCCGATGTATCTGCACGGCGGCTACGATGAGGATGGCGATGTGATCCCCATCGAGAACCTCGGTCCCCATGACGACATGGAGGACGCGATCCGGGCCATCGAGGCCGACGCGACCGCGGTGAGCATCCTCATCGCGCAAGGCCGCACGCACATCGGCGGACACGAGATTGCGGCGGTGATCCGGGGCCTGGAACCCGACTGGGGAGGCATCGAGGACCCGGTGAGCAATCCGCTCTGGGGACCGGATACCGACTGAGCCTGCGACGAGAGGCGGCGAAAGCCGCTTCTCGTCTTTGCTTCGTCGTCAGGAGCCCTGGCGGCCGGATCGACCGGCCGGCAGGGCTGATGAAAGGGGGCTAGCCCCCTCTCAACACTCTCCCATGAAGGAAGGGGCAGGCCCCTCCTTCAAACATCCTCCCCAAGGGAAGGGCTGAAGCCCCTCCCTTGAACCCACCCATGGGAAGGAGGCGACGGTTCCCTCGCCCTCCTTCCCAAACCCATCCTCCTCTCCCTGAGCCTGTTGAGCCGTATTCCCAGAACGCTATCGGGTATGACCGCCCGGCGACCGAATCAGATGCGAGGCCGTGAGGCCAAGTTTCGCCAGATCAGGCGTTTTCGTGCAGAAACGGATTGGCGCAAGATCCAAGAGCGACTAAAATAGTCGTAGTTCTGGAGTGCGTGCAGGTCCGAATGGGAGGTGATCATGTATGATCACCGCCCGACAGTCACGGGCCGCGCGTGCGTTGCTGGGTTGGACACAGGAGACGCTCGCTGACAAGGCCCGCGTATCACTTACCGCGCTTAAGCGCCTCGAATCCGAAAACGGACTCGAGGTGTTCGAATCCACGCGCGATGAGGTGCGCCGGGCGCTCGAAGCCGCCGGCATTGTTCTCCTGTCCACGGACAAGGGCGAGGGTGTGCTGCTCCATCACGAAGGCAGCAACGCGCGGCGGTAGTATCGTCGTCGCTGGTATGACGCGCTCTTGTCAAAAAAGACGGCTATCTCCCGAGGTGAGATGGTTAACAAATGCGTTACGCGCGCTGATGAGAAAGTGATGGGACAGGCAATACAGGCATTCCTCGACAAACCGCCATCCGGTGATTCGCTCACATCCTATGATCGCGAGCATATGAAGCTCTATATGCGGCTGCTCGATGCAGAGCGCGATGGTGCCGACTGGCGCGAAGCGGTGCGGATTCTATTCGGGCTCGATCCCGATGATGATCCTGCGCATTGCCGCTCGATTCATGATGCCCACCTTGCGCGTGCGCGTTGGATGACCGAACAGGGCTATCGGGAACTCGTTCGCGAAAGCCAGCGCAAGACCTGATCGTGATGCACGCGACGCATCACCCGTTGACCCTCGCCTGACTTCCCCAACTCAATTTGCACGGGAATCCTGAGTCTTCCAGATCCCCTAGAGAAGACTCGGGAGACCGCGATGACACCTGACGCCTCGACCTGGCGTTCTTCGGCGAAATACGACCATCTGGATGCGCTGACGGCATCCGACCTTGCCTGGGAATGGCTTCGCCGCAACGACGCCTATGACGCAGATTTTGAAGCCTCACGCACTGGCCAGGGAGACCCCGAACCGCTGACCGAACACATCCGGCAGCGGTGGGGGTTGCGATTTCCCAGTCGATCCCCAAGCCGCACCTCCTGACGCCCCCATCCTTTGGCTACCGCAAGAGGACACAAGCTCGATCCTCTTGGCGCCAGCCCCGTCAGCATTCGAAGACAGCCTCAGTCATGTCCCCTCCACATGGCGTGTCCACGTCGCGGCGGACGGCGCCACCGGTGATTTCCGTTTCCCGCTCGGCAACGGGCAGAATCTCCAGATCATCGACGGTGCTGTGAATAGCGATACGATGACCGTGGCCGTCGTTCCGCTCAGTCTCGAAGGCTTCGACCGAATTGAGGCGGTTCGTCGCTTCCTCTCTGCACTGCATGGCCGCGCTATCCCGCCCGACACCCGACTGACCCGGCAGCAGCGCGCACGTCTTCGACGGATGCTGCAAGCCTTCGATGGACACCGGGCCGGCGCCACGCAGCAGGAAATCGCTCAAACTCTCCTGAACATAGATCACCTCGACCGCGACGAATGGCAGGCATCCTCGGCCCGCCATGCCGTCAAATCGCTCCTGCGCGATGCCCGCGCGATGGTCGCCGGCGGCTATCGAAAACTTCTGCGTCATCGCCGCCCACGCTAGCGCAACTCCGCACGCCCGATGGTGGGCGATTTCGAGACCTCCCAACTTCGCCCTGCACCTCGCCGGTTCTCCTTCGCCACCGTGGTCCTTGCCCGCCGCTGTTCCGCAGCGGCCGTCCCAACACCACGGAGGCCCGTTCCATGCCGTACGAACCCGTCATTCTGCCGCCGCGCTTTCTGCGCACCAAGGAAGCCGCCGAATTCCTCAGCCTGTCGGCGCGAACGCTGGAAAAGCATCGCACCTACGGAACCGGCCCCGCCTATCGCAAGCTCGGCGGCCGCGTCGTCTATGCCATCGACGATCTCGAAGCCTGGACTGAGCGCGGCGCGGTCACATCCACCTCCGATCCGCGCGGATCCATCCTGCCCGCCAAGCGACAGGCCGTTCCGTCCGGCCGACAGGCTGGCCGCTACGCCCGCTGATCGCACCCGGTTCCCTTCATGGTGGTGCGACGTCGACCCTCTTCCGAGCGCGGACAACTCGACCTGTTCAGGGCGCTTCCCGGCGACTTCGCGCCACGAGACGCGCAGGATCTCATGGCCTATCCCTTCTTTTCCCTCGCCAAGTCGAAGCGCATCGCGCCCATCGACTTTACCGCCGGCAGCGTGACCATCCGCGTCGAGGCCGTTCCCGATCACGGTATGGCCACGATCTGGGATGCGGACATCCTGATCTGGGCCGCGAGCCAGATTGTCGAAGCTCGTGATACCGGGCTTCGCACCTCCCGGCTGATGGCCGCCACGCCCTACGAGATTCTCACCTATGTCGGGCGCGGCACGGGCTCACGCGACTACCAGCGCGTGAAAGCGGCCCTCGACCGGCTGCAATCGACCACGATTTCCACCTCGATCCGCCAGCCGGCCGAGGGCCGGCGCCATCGCTTCTCCTGGATCAACGAATGGCAGGAGCGCACCGATCGCAACGGCCGACCAGACGGCATAGAGATGATCGTGCCGGACTGGTTCTACCAGGCCGTCCTCGACGATGCCCTCGTGCTGACCATCGACCGGACCTATTTCGACCTGACCGGCGGCCTCGACCGCTGGCTCTATCGCCTTGTGCGCAAGCATGGCGGCCGCCAGCGCGATGGCTGGCGTTTCGACTTCCACCATCTCCACCAGAAGTCCGGCAGCCTGTCGCCGTTCAAGCGCTTTGCCTTCGAGCTGCGCGACATCATCCGGCGCCAGCCTCTGCCGGGCTACACGCTGTTTCTCGAAGCCGAGATCGGCGGACGCATGCTGCTCGCCTTCGAGCCCACCGCGCCCTGTGGAAAACCTGTGAATGGCCTCGTGCTATCGGGAACCCGGACTATCGTGCTATCGGGAACCCAAGGCTCGTGCTATCAGGAACCGAAACCGGCCTTAACCCACGGCAGCCATTCACGAAATCGCGCCCTTAACTTAGAGTCTAACAAAGAGTCTAACCTTGAAGAGCGCGCGCGCGATGTGGAAAACCTCATCCGCGACACCGCGAAAAGCCTCAGCATAGCCGGGAAGAAGAGGGCATCCGACGCCCCGAAATCGCCTCGACCGGCCTCTGATCGAGGCGTAGCCGAGACCCCTGAAGCTCCCGACACGCCCCGCCTTCCGCTCGATCCGCCGGAGGGCCGGCGATGATCATCGCGCTTCTCAACCAGAAGGGCGGCGTCGGCAAGACGACGCTGGCCCTGCATCTCGCCGGTGAATTGGCGAGCCGGGGCAGCCGCGTCACCCTGATCGACGCCGATCCGCAAGGATCTGCCCTCGACTGGTCGCAGCAGCGTGCGCGTGAGGGCCTGCCACGCGCCTTTGGTATCGTGGGCCTCGCCCGCGACACGCTGCATCGTGAAGCGCCCGAACTCGCCCGCGACGTCGATCATGTCGTCATCGACGGGCCGCCGCGTGTCGCCGGACTCATGCGCTCGGCGCTGCTCGCCGCCGATCTGGTGCTGATCCCGGTGCAACCCTCACCGTTCGACGGCTGGGCCTCGGCCGAGATGCTGTCCCTCCTTGCGGAGGCCCGCATCTACCGGCCGCAGCTCATCGCCCGCTTTGCGCTCAACCGCTGCGGCGCCCGCACCGTCATAGCCCGCGAGACGGCCGAAACGCTCGCCGACCACGATCCGCCGATGCTCGCCAGCGCCATCGGCCAGCGCGTCGTCTTCGCCGACGCCGCGCAGTCGGGGCGGCTCGCCAGCGAGATCGATTGCCAATCTCCTGCCGCCCGTGAGATCGCCGCGCTCACCACCGAAATCGAACGACTGGGCAACGGGAGGGCGTCGCAATGACCGTCCTCACCGGAGATTGCCGCGAAGAAATGCCATGGCACGCGCCCTATGCCATGATCCTTGCCGATCCGCCCTATGGCGACACTTCGCTCGCCTGGGATCGGCGCGTCGAGGGCTGGATCGCGCTGGCGCGCGCCGCCCTCCGGCCGGCCGGCTCGCTCTGGGTCTTCGGCTCGCTGCGCTGCTTCATGGCGACGGCCGACCGCTTCGCCGATGCCGGTCTGCGGATCGCACAAGAGATCGTCTGGGAAAAGCAGAACGGCACCGGGTTTCATACCGACCGGTTCAAGCGCGTGCATGAGCTGGCCGTGCAGTTCTACCCGGCCGAGGCAACCTGGCGGGACATCTACAATGACGTCCAGACAACGCCCGATGCAATGGCGCGGACGGTTCGCCGCAAGCGTCGTCCACCCCATACCGGCCAGATCAACGAAGGGCACTACGTCAGTGAGGACGGCGGGCCGCGTCTGATGCGCTCTGTCATCTACCTCCGCAACTGCCATGGCCGGGCGATCCATCCCACCGAAAAGCCTTCGTCGCTGCTGGAGATACTGATCCGTACGAGTTGCCCCGAAGGCGGGCTGGTCGGCGACTGGTTCGCCGGGTCTGGCGCGGCCGGGCAAGCCTGCCGGCTATCCGGCCGGCGCTACATCGGCTGCGAGATCGACCCCGACATGGCCGAACGCGCGCGGGCGCGTATCGCCACGGTGCTACCGTTTCACGACGGAGGCGCGTCATGACGGGGCGCAACGAGAAGCGCGGCTTCGCTGCCCGCCCGGCCGATCCCGATGGCTGGATCAAGGCCGGTGACGCGCCGCCCGAAGGCGGCGGCGCTGCGACGGCCTACACAGCCAGGCTCACGATCGACATCACGCCTGAGCTTCGCGGGCGGATCAAGATCGCAGCGATCAGGCGCGGCGGCACCGTCACCGACATGCTGCGCGACCTGCTCGCGCGCGAATTTCCCGACACATCAGGAGAGCGCTCATGATCGGCGCCGCAGCCCATGAAGATGACCTGACCCGTGTGGAACTGATATGGGTGGAGAAGAAGATCGAGTTCTGGATCAGGTTCGGCCAAGAGGCCGGAGAACATATCCTCGACCGCAGCCGCCGCACCGTCTCTTTCCGTCCCGGTGCCGTTTTCGCCTTCGTCCGCTGGGCTGCGAATGACTATGGCACGGTCATCTCGCGGGTCGATGTCGTGCGCGCCTTCGCGCCCGGCCGTTCCTATCAGACGCTGCCCTTCGTGCGTCCCGGCGCGGAAATCCTGCTCAGGATCGAGGGCTGGCCGAAGGTCGAGGACGTCCTTCGCCATGTCGATGCCATAGAGGCGCTCGGCATCGATCCGGCCGAGGTCGACCCCGATCACTGGCGCCATGTCGCCCACTGGATGAACGCGGGCGAAGCGCCGCGTCCCTATACGGCAGATCGCCATAACGCATGGCTTCGGCGCCAGGAGATCGGACAATGACCCGCGCCCGCTACGTCCTGCTGACGGCGGCGGCGCTCGCCACCGTCATCGCCAGCGTTGGTCCGACCGCGCCCAGGTTGGTCTGGAACGCATCGGCCAGCGTGCCGATCGGCTTCTACACCATCGCGCCGGCGGAACGGCTCGAGGTGCCCGATCTGGTCGCCGTCATACCGCCCGAACCTGTCGCCGCCTTCATGGTCGAGCGCGGCTATGTCGTCCGCGACGTGCCGCTCCTCAAGCACGTTCTCGGCCTGCCCGGAGAGCGCCTATGCCGCGACGGCCGCGCGATCACGGTGGACGGGATCGAGATGGGCGAGGCGCTGGAACGCGACAGCCTCGGCCGCGATCTGCCGGTCTGGCAGGGCTGCCGTACCATCGCCGAGGACGAGATCTTCTTGATGAACCTCGACGTCGGCGACAGCCTCGACGGCCGCTATTTCGGCCCATTACCCGTCTCGGCAGTGATCGGCCGAGCCATTCCGCTTTTCACCGACGAGGACGGCGATGGCCGCCTCGTCTGGCGCGCGCCGGAGCGGTGACGGCGCGCCCGCGGCGGGGCGTGCGAGCGGCCCGCATCCCATCCACCGCATTAGGAAGGAGTCTCCAATGCCCCAGATCGGTCAATTCACCCGCACCCCGTCCGGCTATTCCGGACAGCTTCGCACGCTCTCGCTCGACCTGGAACTGACCTTCGTTCCGGTCGACAATACCGACTCGGAGAACGCACCGGCCTACCGCATCCATCTCGGCGACGAGGACGGCCCGGAAGTCGGCGCGGGCTGGAAGCACACCGGCGAAAGCGCGGGACCGTTCGTCTCCGTCCTGCTCGACGATCCCGCCTTCCAGCAGCCCATCCGCGCCCGCCTGTTCCAGTCGGACGACGAAGGTCGCGATTGGAGCCTGCGCTGGACCCGGCCGAAGAAGCGCGACGAGCAGGACTGACAATGATCATGTCCTGCACCCATCCCGCTACTGGAAGATGCGGCGCCCGTCGCCGCATCATCCTCCTTCTTCTTTCCGGCCTGTTGATCCCAGCCATCGCCGCGCCGCCGGTTCTGGCGCAGACCGCCGTGCCGGATCGTGCTGTCGCCGTGCATCCGCACGCCGCCCATATCGCCGAGGCATCGCAGCGTTTCGGCATCCCGGTGCCATGGATCATGGCCGTGATGCGGGCGGAAAGCGCGGGCGATGCGCGCGCCACATCCTCCGCCGGCGCGATGGGGCTGATGCAGGTGATGCCCGACACCTGGGCCGGGCTACGCATCCGCCATGCTCTCGGCCACGATCCCTTTGAGCCGCGCGACAACATCCTCGCGGGCACGGCCTATCTGCGCGAGATGTGGGATCGCTACGGCAATGTGGCCGCGATGCTCGCGGCCTACAATGCAGGCCCCAGTCGCTATGACGAATACCGCCTTGCGGATCGTCCGCTGCCCGCCGAGACGCGCGCCTATGTCGCTTCGCTTGCGCCCATTCTGCACGGCGAAGCGCCATCGGGCACCGCTTCCGCTGATGCCCGGCCGCTCGACTGGCGCGAGGCGTCGATCTTCGTTGCGCGCGAAGATGGGGCTTCCCCCGCAGATCCAGCGTTTCAGGGTCGTGCGCCGGACGACGCCCCTTCGCTCCTCCCGGCTGCACCGGACTCGCTCACCGCCTTGCAGCCGGAGGGTCTCTTCGTCACCCGCAATGCCGGTGGGGACCAGCCATGAGCAGCGGCAACGCAATTCGCATCCCGTCGTGTGCTGGCGTGTCATCGAGGGCGCGAGGGGTGGCGGCAGGCACCCCGACCGAAGGATGGCGAGATAAAAAGGCGCACGGTGCGCTTCGGTTGGGCGGTTGTTTTTGCAGGGTTTTCCGTCGCGTTCCGCGCCGTGCGGCGCTGGCGCGCACCGTGCGCTGCGCGCCCATCCTCCTGATATTCCGCATCCTTTTGCACCGTGCGGGGCTGCGCCATGTCAGATGACAGCGAGTTCCGCATCCGTCCGGGACACATCCGCTCGACCCGTGTGCAGCAGGCCCGGCCTTTTGTCGCCCAGGCGCTCGCCGCCGCCCAGAAGGCCGGCGGCCGCGTCTCACGCTCCGACAGGATCACGTCCGGCAACCGCTCGCGCTTCGGGCGCGGCCAGCGCGCCAGCATCCAGGCCAATCGTCTGCTGAGCGGGCGCTCGCGTGTCGTCGTCATCAAGACCCGCGTGGTGCGCCATACCGCACGTTCCGCTCCGCTCGGCGCCCACCTCAATTACCTGCGCCGCGATGGCGTGACCCGCGACGGGGAAAAGGCACGGATGTTCGGCCCGGAAATCGACGACATGGATGCCGGCGCCTTCGCGGAGAGGTGCCAGGACGACAGGCATCATTTTCGCTTCATCGTCTCGCCGGAGGATGCCGTCGACATGACCGACCTCAAGGCGCACGCCCGTGAGCTGCTGGGGCAGATGGAAAAGGATCTCGGCACCCGGCTCGATTGGGTCGCGGTCGATCACTGGAATACCGACAATCCCCATATCCACATCATCCTACGCGGCTGCGCGGACGACGGCCAGGACCTCGTGATCTCCCGCGATTACATCAAGGAGGGGATGCGCGCCCGCGCACAGGATCTCGTCACGCAGGAACTCGGCCCACGCACCGATCTGGAGATCCACCGCAATCTGGAGCGGCAGGTCGAGGCGGAACGCTGGACCCAGCTTGACCGACAACTTGTCCGTGACGCCCACAAGTCCGGGATTATAGATCTCGCTCCGCCTGCCGGCGGTCAGCCGGACGAGTTCCATGCGCTGAAGGTCGGCCGTTTGCGCACCCTCGAAATCCGCGGGTTGGCCGGACAGATCGGACATTCGCAATGGTTCATCAAGCCCGAGGCCGAGACCGTCCTGCGCGAGATGGGCGAGCGCGGCGACATCATCAAGCGCATGCACCGCGCTTTGACCGAGCGCGGCATCGAGCGCGGTTCCGCCAGCTACGTCCTCGCCGGTGAAAGCCTCGACGTGCCCGTCGTCGGACGCCTGGTCGAACGCGGCCTCGATGACGAGCTGAAGGGCACGGCCTATGCCGTGGTCGACGGCACTGACGGTCGCACCCATCATATCAGGCTGCCGCATCTCGATGCGACGGGCGACAGCCCGCCCGGTTCCATCGTGGAATTGCGATCCTGGGAGGACGCGCAAGGGCAGCGCCGCGTCGCACTCGCCGTCCGCTCCGATCTCGATCTTGGCGCTCAGGTCGGTGCCACTGGCGCAACCTGGCTCGACCGGCAGGCGATTGCCCGAGAACCCATCGCCCTTTCGGACAGCGGTTTCGGCGCGGAAGTCCGTCAGGCACTTGACGAACGTGCCGAGCATCTGATCGGCGAGGGTCTGGCCGAGCGGCAAGGCCAGGGCGGCCGCGTCGTCTTTGCGCGTCGCCTCCTCAGCACCCTACGCCAGCGCGAGGTCGATGCGCTCGGCGAGAAACTCGCCACTGAGACCGGGTTGCCGTTCAATCGCGCAGCCAGCGGCGAATATGTCGCCGGCGCCTATCGCCAACGGCTTGCGCTGGCCTCCGGCCGCTTTGCCATGATCGATGACGGCCTCGGCTTCCAGCTCGTGCCTTGGTCGCCCTCCCTCGAAAAGCACATCGGCCGCCATGTCTCAGGCGTCGCCCGCGACGATGGCGGCGTCGATTGGGACTTCGGGCGCAAGCGCGGCCTCGGCCTCTGACATCAACCGGAAAGGACCATCGTAATGTCGGCGACAAAGATTCTCTGGGGACAGATCAGTATCGTCTTCCTCATCATCCTCGCCACCACCTGGGGCGCGACGCAGTATGTCGCCTGGAGCCTCGGCTATCAGCCGCAACTCGGCCCGCCCTGGTTCGAGCTGTTCGGGACGCCGATCTACTACCCGCCGGCGATCTTCTGGTGGTGGTATTTCTATGAAGCCTATGCGCCGCCGATCTTTGCGAAGGGGGGCATCATTGCGGCCTCCGGCGGCTTCATCGCCATCGCGGTCGCCATCGGCATGTCGGTCTGGCGGGCGCGCGAGGCCAAGAACGTCGCCACCTATGGCTCGGCGCGATGGGCAGAGACCTCGGAGATCAGGAAGGCGGGACTGCTCGATCCCGATGGCGTCGTCCTCGGCCGTTATGACCGCGAGTATCTTCGCCATGACGGCCCGGAGCATGTGCTCTGCTTTGCGCCGACCCGATCCGGCAAGGGCGTCGGTCTGGTCATCCCGTCGCTCCTGACTTGGCCGGGCTCGGCCATCGTCCACGACATTAAGGGCGAGAACTGGCAGCTCACCTCCGGTTTCCGCGCGCAGCATGGCCGGGTGCTGCTCTTCGATCCCACCAATCCGAACTCCTCGGCATACAATCCGCTGCTCGAGGTGCGGCGCGGTCAGTGGGAGGTGCGCGACGTCCAGAACATCGCCGATATTCTGGTGGACCCGGAGGGTTCCCTGGACAAAAGGAATCACTGGGAAAAGACCAGCCATTCGCTCCTCGTCGGCGCGATCCTGCATGTCCTTTATGCCGAGCCGGACAAGACGCTGGCGGGCGTCGCCAAATTCCTGTCCGACCCTAAGCGCCCGGTGGAATCCACCCTGCTTGCCATGATGCGGACCCCGCATTTGGGCGAAGCGGGGCCGCATCCCGTCGTCGCCAGCGCCGCGCGCGAATTGCGCAACAAATCCGACAACGAAATGTCCGGCGTGTTGTCGACGGCCATGTCTTTCTTGGGCCTCTATCGCGATCCCGTGGTCGCGGAGGTGACGCGCCGCTGCGACTGGCGGATCAGCGATATCGTCGGGGGCGAGCGGCCGGCGACCCTCTACCTCGTCGTGCCGCCGTCGGACATCAACCGCACCAAGCCCCTGATGCGATTGCTGCTCAATCAGGTCGGTCGTCGCCTCACCGAGGATTTGCAGGAAAACGCCGGCCGGCACCGCTTGCTGCTGATGCTGGACGAGTTTCCCGCGCTTGGGAGACTGGACTTCTTCGAGACTGCGTTGGCCTTCATGGCGGGCTATGGCCTCAAGAGCTTCCTGATCGCGCAGTCGCTGAACCAGATCGAGAAAGCCTATGGGCCGAACAACTCGATCCTCGACAACTGCCATGTCCGCGTGAGCATTGCCACCAACGACGAGCGTACCGCCACGCGGGTTTCCGACGCACTCGGCACCGCCACCGAGATGAAGGCGATGAAGAACTATGCGGGGCACCGTTTGTCTCCTTGGCTCGGCCATCTCATGGTGTCCCGCTCGGAGACCGCACGCCAGTTGCTCACACCGGGCGAGATCATGCAGCTTCCCCCGAGCGACGAGATCGTCATGGTCGCCGGCATCCCGCCGGTTCGGGCGAAGAAGGCGCGGTATTTCGAGGACGAGCGGTTTCGCGAACGCCTGCTCTCGCCACCGGAGCTGACGCCGCCGGAGACGCCGCAGACGGACGACTGGACCGCGTTGCCGATTCCGGCGCGGCCCGAATATTCCAGCGAAGATCCTTCGCCTGAACCAGCCGAGGATGAAGACCCGACCCAATCCGAACGGAGGCTGCAGCCTGAACTCGGCCGCGTGAAGCCGGCGGAGAAGAAAAAGCCCATCGAAAGCGAATGGGAGGCTGGGCTGTCCGATGATGTCGACGAAGAAGCCGCCCAGAACCGGCGCATGATCCGTAATGTTCAGGGCGTTGCGCGTCAGGTCTCGATGAATCCCGGCGACGGCATGGATCTCTAGCGACATGGCCAATCCCCGGAAAAAGAGAAAGGTCACGGTTTATCTGGACCCGGCCATCGAGAAGGCTCTGGTGGAATTTGCCGATCGTCGGGATCGCTCGCAGTCCATGATCGCCGAGGCCGCGATCGCGTCGTTTCTGTCGCCCGACGACGCCGAGCGCCGGGAGGCGATCATCGCGCGGCGCCTCGACCAGATGGACCGCCGTATGACGCGTGTGGAGCGGGATGTTGGAATTGCTGTCGAAACCCTGGCGGTCTTCATCCGCTTCTGGCTAGCCACGACGCCAGCTCTACCGGAACCCGCCGCAAACGCGGCCAAAGCCAAGGTAGGAGAGCGGTATGAGGGCTTCATTGCGGCGCTCGGCAGGCGGCTCGCCCAAGGGCCGAAGCTTCGGCAGGAGGTGTCGGAGGATATAAGCGGACCAGATCACGGGGCAGAGATCAGCTAGTTGGTCGGCCGGTTTGAGCCGCTAAGATGCCGGTCGGTCGCGATCTCGTGTCCGCTCGCGACCCCATTGAGGACACCAGATGAACTATTGCGCTGTTCCGAAACCTGCCGTTCGCATGAGCGGTGCACGTAAAGTCGAATGTGAGGCCGTTTCCGGAAGGTCGCGCAAGTAGAAGGAAAGTGGTAGATGAACGATGCCAGCGCAAGGTTTTGATTTGTTGCTCGGCAGGGGGGAATCTATGAAAATTGAGCAGCTGACCATCCGCAACTTCAGATGCTTTGGGCCAGAGGGAGTGACGCTCACCCTCGAAGAGGCTGTTACGGCCTTCGTCGGCAACAACGGCTCCGGCAAGACGGCGATTTTCGCCGCCATCCAAAAAGCTTTCGGCACATCGAGCGCCCAACGGACGATCCGGAAATCCGACTTCCATGTGCCCAAGGAGGACGAGGAGCTCCAGTCGGAAACCTTGATGGTCATCGACTGCTTGCTTGGCTTCCCGGAGCTGGAAGAAGACGATGCGGATACGGATGCGATTCCCGAAGTCTTCAATCAGATGGCCACGAGCGGAGAAGATGAGCCGCTGAAAGTGCGTATGCGCCTCGAAGCGAAGTGGATCGACGACGGCACGCCCGAAGGAACGATAGAAGAGGCGTTCCGATGGGTGCGCGCAACGGACGACGATTTCGAATGGGACGAGTGCCAGGCGGTGCAGGCCGTCGAGCGAAACTACATCCAACTCATCTATGTCCCCGCCAACCGCAACGCAGCCGATCAGGTCACGAACCTACTCAAAGGACGTCTATGGCGCGCCGCGAAATGGTCTCAACAGATGATCGACCAGGCAGAGACGTCGGCGGGCGCACTTCAAGACGAATTTGATACCGAAGGCGTCACGGAGTTTATTCTGGAACGCCTCGCAACCCGATGGTCGGAGGTTTATAATGGCGACACGGACACGACGCCGAAGCTCAGACTGGTCGAGACCAGGCTTGAAGAGCTCGTTCGGCGCGCGGAGTTCGTGTTCTTCCCGGACGAGGCTGGGCGGGAGCGCCGCCTCGACGATCTCAGCGATGGACAACGCTCTCTCTTCCATATCGCACTGACGGCAGCGACACTCGAAATAGAACGCGATGCTCTACGGGAGACCCCGGCGGACAGCGTATTCGATCAGGAGAAACTCCGCCGAACTTATCTGACCATCCTTGCGATAGAAGAGCCGGAAAACTCCCTCTCGCCGTTTTTTCTGTCCCGTATCATGCGCCAGGCACGCGACATCGGCGGCGCTGCCGAAGCGCAGGTCATCCTCTCCAGTCATAGCGCCAGCATTCTCAGCCGGATAGAACCCGAAGAGGTGCGATACGCACGCCTGAACTCCGAGACCCGCGAATCTTCGGTGAGGCTCCTGACCCTTCCAGAAGAAGGCACGGAAGCTCGCAAGTATGTGCGTTTGGCCGTACGTGCATATCCCGAGCTCTACTTCGCGCGGTTCGTCGTGCTGGCTGAGGGCGAATCGGAGGCGATCGTGCTCCCCGCCATCGCCGAGGCGTCGGGCTTCCCGCTCGACCGCTCATTCGTTCCTATTGTCCCCTTGGCAGGACGGTTCGTCGCTCATTTCTGGCGCCTCTTGTCGGATATCGAAATCCCCTATGCCACCCTGCTGGACCTCGATGCCGGACGGCAGCACGGCGGCGCGAAGACGGTGCAGTATGTCGTGGAGCAACTCGCCGCCGTCGGTAACGACCTCAGCACCAACAAGCTCGTCGTCGATGAGGAAATCGACCTCGATGAGCTTGACGAGATCGACGACCAGGAACTGATCGACCAAGATCAGGACCATCCGTGGCTCAAGGCGCTGAGGCGAGAAGGCGTGTTCTTCTCATCCCCGCTCGATATTGATTTCGCGATGCTGGAAGTATTCCCCGACGTTTACCAGAAACCGAGACCAGGCGGCCGCGGTCCCAAGAAGAGCGCGAACGCGCTTGAGGACAAGAAGAATGTGACGCTGAAGACCGAAGGCGATCCCGATCTCTACGATGACGGGTGGGACGATAGCTTCATCTGGTATCCGTACCTATTCTTGAGCGAGAGCAAGCCCGAAGCGCACCTTCGCGCCTTGAGCGAAATCGACTCGGAAGATCTTGAAGAGGATGCACCCGAAGAGCTGAAGAAGCTTATCGCCTACGTGAAGCGTAAAGTCGTCCCATGAGCCTCGTTCGTCCGGAAGATTGGGTGCCTCAAGGCTTAGAAGAGCTCGAAGACCGCGCTTGGGAGGCACTTCGGGAGACTGACCGCAGCGTATGCGTCACGGCTGGAGCGGGCGCCGGCAAGACTGAGTTCCTTGCGCAAAAAGCGTCCTACCTCCTGCAGACCGGTCTCTGTCCTGCGCCCAAACGAATCCTTGCGATCAGCTTCAAGCGCGACGCCGCGGAGACGCTTTCGGCCCGTGTTCGGAAACGGTGTCCAGAGGGACAGGCACGCCGGTTTGTGTCCCTGACATTCGATGCATTTGCCAAAGGGCTTGTCGATCAGTTTCGGATGGCAGTGCCGGCTTTGTACAGACCGCCGGCAAACTATGAGATCGCCTTTCCGACCAACGACGCGTTGAACGACTTTCTACGGCGCGCGGGAATTCACAACATCAACACTCAGCAACTCACACGCACTATCGCAGGAGTCCGGATCGGCGACCCTAACCAGAATGTACCCGAGAATCTTCGATCGGCGTTTGAAGAATATTGGAACGACCAGCTACATGGGCAACCGACCGCCTATCTGACGTTTCCGATGATAAATCGTCTCGCAGAGTATCTCGTACGCGCCAACCCCCGTATCCACGCCGCGATCCAGATGACTTACCCTGTCATTTTCCTCGATGAGTTCCAGGACACTCAGCGAGCTCAGTTCGAGCTGCTCACCTCCGCCTTCGATAAAGACCACAACACATTTACGGCGGTCGGAGACGACAAGCAGCGCATCATGGGCTGGGCGGGCGCAATGCCGAACGGCTTCGAGGTATACACGCAAGAGTTTGATGCAAGACCCATATCGCTGCTCTTGAACTGGCGCTCGCATACCGATCTCGTGGCGATACAGCATATCGTCGCGCAAAGCATTGACGCCAATGTAGAGCATGCGGTCGCACGCGGGGAAAAGGCGGTCGACGGGGATGTCTGCGCGATTTGGGATTTCGGAAGCGAGGAAGAAGAGATCAAAGGCTTGGCAGGCTGGATATCCGAGCAGGTCGATGACGGTGTTCCGGCCCACGAACTGGCAGTCCTTGTGCGGAACCATCCCGAAAGTTTGGAGAAAGAGTTAGGCCAGGCTCTTGCCGAACTCGGCGTCCCACTTCGAAACGTCGCGCGGAACGTCGGCTCGATCGCGATCCAGGACTTGCTCGCCGAAGAGCTATCCGAGATTCTCCTTCCGCTGCTGAGGCTGGGGGCGGAAAAGCGAAACCCCGCGGCATGGGCGTCGGCTCAAGAGCAGTTGCGAAGGCTCGAAGCGATATCTCTCGACGACGACCTCGGACTCCAGCGATCGGCAGCGCGCACCGAAGCCCTGGTGAAATCGATTAGAGCCTACATCGCCTCGCATGATCCGGAGGCTAGCAACTTAGCGGGCGCGGTCGCGCTTCTAATCGAGGAAATTGGTGAGACCGTCATAAGGCGTGCGACACCGTCATACACACGCAATGCCGACTTCGCTCGCGTGGCGGAAGGTTTCAAACTCCTGTTGTCCGAGTGCCTTGGCGACGCCGACAGCTGGAGCGAGGCCCTGGACCGCTTCGAAGGGCGCAACCAGGTGCCGTTGATGACCATCCACAAGAGCAAGGGGATGGAGTTCCATACGATCGTCTTCTTCGGCCTCGATAGTAATAGCTGGTGGAGCCTAACCCCTAACAGACCCGAGGAGATGAACTCGTTCTTCGTGGCACTCACACGCGCAAAACAGCGTGCGTTCTTTACCAACTGCAGCGATCGCGGCGGCAGGATTGCCTGGCTGGAAAATTTGCTCGGTGCACACGTGCCTCGCATCGCGAGCGAGGATATTGCCTAAGCACGCCGAACGTCTTCTCATGATGTCCGCTGCCCATTACCAGACCGTCGGCAAACCACCCCGAAGCGAACACTGGTCGCTGCCGTAGCGAATGGCAGCTCTGTCCCGCGAAGCCGTATGACTCGTCGAGTCGCTCCGCTCTTGCCAAACGGTTCAACTATGCAGCTCCATCTTGGTGCTGAGAGGCACAACCGCCAATCTCCTGTATTTTTATCCCACACTACTACGACGGCCGAAACTTGTTGAATCGGTCCGTGTTGCGGCTCTTTTAGTGATCCCCATCCGGGGATCTTCTCTCGCCTCCCCGGTGGAACGGGGACGAGATGGCAGGCATCAACCACGAACAGGCAAGTGTGGACCGCGGCGCGCGCATGCTCCGGACGGCGCTCGGGCCTGCCATCTCGAACCTCCTGCAAGACCCATCTGTCGTCGAGGTCATGCTGAACCCCGATGGCCGGATCTGGGTGGACCGGCTGTCGGAGGGTCTGTCAGATACCGGCGAGATACTCTCCGCCACAGACGGCGAGCGCATCGTGCGGCTGGTGGCCCACCATGTGGGCGTCGAAGTGCATACGCGCAGCCCGCGCGTCTCGGCCGAACTGCCGGAAACCGGGGAGCGCTTTGAGGGATTGCTGCCGCCCGTCGTCGCTGCGCCCGCCTTTGCCATTCGCAAGCCCGCCGTCGCCGTGTTCAGCCTGGACGACTATGTTGCGGCGGGCATCATGGATGCCGATCAGGCCGAGACGCTGCGCGCGGCCGTTGCATCTTGCGCCAATATACTGGTTGCCGGCGGCACGAGCACAGGCAAAACGACGCTCACGAACGCACTACTCGCTGAGGTGGCGAAGACGCAGGATCGCGTCGTCATCATCGAGGATACCCGCGAGCTGCAATGCGCCGCGCCTAATCTCGTCGCCATGCGGACCAAGGATGGCGTCGCCACCTTGGCCGAACTGGTGCGGTCGTCCCTGCGCCTGCGCCCCGATCGAATCCCCATCGGCGAGGTGCGTGGGGCCGAGGCGCTCGATCTCCTCAAAGCCTGGGGCACCGGACACCCTGGCGGCATCGGGACTATTCATGCCGGTTCCGGGATCGGGGCGCTGCGCCGTCTCGAACAACTCATCCAAGAAGCCGTCGTTACCGTACCCCGCGCCATGATCGCGGAGACCATCGATCTCGTCGCCGTTCTCGCTGGTCGCGGTTCAGCGCGACGCCTTGCCGAGCTTGCCCGCGTCGACGGACTTGGGCCGGACGGCGACTACCGGATTTCACCCGCCACTTCAGAACCCGACACCGCTTACAACACTGGAGAATCTGCATGATCCGTCGCGCCTTTCGTATCCGCCACCATGTCGCAACCGCTGCCATCGTCGCCTGGGCGAGCCTGATGACGTCTCCGGCCCTTGCCTCGGGCTCCTCGATGCCCTGGGAAGCGCCGCTGCAATCCATTCTCGAATCCGTAGAAGGGCCAGTGGCGAAGATCGTCGCCGTGATCATCATCATCGTCACCGGCCTGACGCTGGCCTTCGGCGATACCGGCGGCGGTTTCAGGCGGCTGATCCAGATCGTATTCGGGATCTCCATCGCCTTTGCGGCGTCGAGCTTCTTCCTGTCCTTTTTCAGCTTCGGCGGCGGGGCGCTGGTCTGATGGCGCTCGCGTTCGAAGCGCTCGACGAAGTGCCGGGTTTCTCGATCCCGGTTCACCGCGCCCTGACCGAGCCGATCCTGCTCGGCGGCGCACCGCGATCTGTCGCCATCCTGAACGGCACGCTCGCAGGTGCGGTCGGCCTCGGCCTTCAGCTCTGGCTCGCCGGCATCCTGATCTGGGCGGTCGGCCATATCGCCGCCGTATGGGCTGCCAAACGCGATCCGTTCTTCGTCGAAGTTGCGCGCCGCCATCTGCGCATCCCGGCTTTTCTCTCGGTGTGAGGTTCGAGCCATGATGAATCTCGCGGAATACCGCCGGACTGCATCCCGCCTCGCCGACTATCTCCCCTGGGTGGCGCTGATCGGTTCGGGCGTCGTGCTCAACAAGGACGGTTCATTCCAGCGGACCGCGAAGTTTCGCGGCCCGGATCTTGAGAGCGCCGTCGCGGCCGAACTGGTCGCGGTGGCCGGACGGCTGAACAATGCCTTCCGCCGCCTCGGATCAGGCTGGGCCATATTCGTCGAGGCGCAGCGCAGCGAGGCGGCGACCTACCCCGACAGCGTCTTTCCCGATCCCGCCTCGGCGCTGGTTGATGCCGAGCGCAAGGCCGATTTCCAGGAGGAAGCCAGCCATTTCGTCTCGGTTTACTTCTTGACCTTCCTGTGGCTTCCGCCTGCCGAAGACGCGGCACGCTCGGAATCCTGGCTTTACGAGGGGCGCGAAACCTCCGGCGTGAACCCTTGGGAACTCGTGCGCGGCTTTATCGACCGCACCGATCGCGTGTTGGCGTTGCTCGAGGGCATGATGCCGGAATGCCGCTGGCTCGATGATGCCGGCACGCTGACCTATCTCCATTCCACCATCTCGACCAACCGGCATCGCGTGCGTGTACCCGAGGTGCCGATGTATCTCGACGCGCTTCTCGCCGATCAGCCCTTGACCGGCGGACTGGAGCCGCGCTTGGGCAATCAGCACCTGCGGATGCTGACCATCACCGGCTTTCCGGGCACCACCACTCCCGGTCTGCTCGACGAGATGAACCGGTTGGCCTTCCCCTATCGCTGGTCCACACGCGCCATCCTGATGGACAAGACCGACGCGACACGGCTGCTGACCAGGATCAGGCGGCAGTGGTTCGCGAAACGCAAAAGCATCGGCGCCATCATCAAGGAGGTGATGACCAACGCGCAATCCGCGCTCGTGGACACCGATGCCGCCAACAAGGCCGCCGACGCCGACATGGCGTTGCAGGAACTTGGCGCCGACATAGCCGGCATGGCGTATGTCACGGCAACCGTCGCTGTCTGGGACGAGGACGCCCGCCGCGCCGACGAAAAGCTGCGGCTGGTCGAGAAGGTCGCCCAGTCCCGTGATTTCAGCGTCATGGTTGAGACGGTCAATGCCGTCGATGCCTGGCTCGGCAGCCTGCCGGGACATGCCTATGCCAATGTCCGCCAGCCGCCGATTTCGACGCTCAACCTTGCCCACATGGTTCCCTCGTCCGCCGTGTGGGCAGGGCCGGAACGGGACGATCACTTCGGCGCACCCCCGCTGCTCTATGGCAGGACCGAAGGATCGACCCCGTTCCGGCTGTCCCTTCATGTCGGCGATGTGGGCCACACCCTCGTCGTCGGGCCGACCGGCGCGGGCAAGTCGGTGCTGCTGGCGCTGATGGCGTTGCAGTTCCGCCGCTACGCGCGCAACCAGATCTTTGCCTTCGACTTCGGGGGATCGATCCGGGCTGCGTCTCTCGCGATGGGTGGCGACTGGCATGATCTTGGTGGCGAACTGACCGATGCTTCCGAAACTTCGGTTTCGTTGCAACCGTTGGCCCGTATCCACGAAACCGCCGAGCGCGCCTGGGCGGCGGACTGGATCGTCGCCATCCTGATGCGCGAGAACATCCAGATCACTCCGGAGGTGAAGGAACACATCTGGACGTCGCTGACATCGCTTGCCTCAGCGCCTGTCGGGGAGCGGACCATCACCGGCCTCGCGGTCCTCCTCCAGTCGAACGATCTGAAACAAGCGCTCCGCGCATATTGCATCGGGGGTCCCTATGGCCGGCTTCTCGACGCCGAGGCTGAGCATCTTGGCTCGGCCGACGTGCAGGCGTTCGAGATCGAGGGGCTTGTTGGAACCGGCGCGGCCCCTGCTGTCCTTTCCTACTTGTTTCACCGCATCGGCGACAGGCTGGACGGTCGGCCGACACTCCTGATCATCGACGAGGGTTGGCTGGCGCTTGATGACGACGGCTTCGCGGACCAACTCCGCGAATGGTTGAAAACCCTGCGCAAGAAAAACGCCAGCGTCATCTTCGCCACGCAAAGCCTCAGCGACATCGATGGCAGCAAGATCGCGCCCGCGATCATCGAAAGCTGCCCGACGCGGCTACTCCTGCCGAACGAGCGCGCCATCGAGCCGCAGATCACCGCTATCTATCGCCGCTTCGGCCTCAATGACCGCCAGATAGAGATCCTCGCGCGGGCGACGCCCAAACGCGACTATTACTGCCAATCGCGACGCGGCAACCGGCTGTTCGAACTCGGCCTCAGCGAAGTCGGCCTCGCGCTTTGCGCAGCCTCCGCCAAATCCGACCAGACGCTGATTGCCGAGATCTTCGCCGAGCACGGCCGAGACGGTTTCCTCGCCGCCTGGCTCAAGGCGCGCGGTGTCGAATGGGCCGCCGATCTGATCCCGGACCTCACCACTCTCGCCACCGAGAGCGAGGACCTGGCGCCCATTGCCTTCGATGACGCCGAGTTCGATTTCACCCTGGAAGAAGAGGAGATTACCCCATGACGCGCAAAATGCTCCGTCTCAGCCGCGTGGCGGGCGCTTCGGCGCTCGCACTCACGCTTGCCGCACCTTTGGCGCTAGCGCCGGTGTTCACGGCACCAGCCCATGCCTTCTTCGGCGGGTTCGGCCGCATCGTCTATGACCCGACCAACCACGCCGAGAACTTGTTGACGGCAGCGCGCACGCTGGAGCAGATCAACAACCAGATCACCTCGCTCCAGAACGAAGCGCAGATGTTGATCAATCAGGCGCGGAATCTCGCGAGCCTGCCCCACAGCTCGCTTCAGGCGCTTCAGCAGAACGTCCAGCGCACCCAGCAGCTTCTCGGGCAAGCCCAGAATATCGCGTTCGACGTGCAGAACATCGACCAGATGTTCCAGCAGGACTACGGCAATCTATCCCTCACGGCCACCGACCAGCAATTGATCGCCGATGCGCGCTCGCGCTGGGAGAACACCGTCGGTGGCTTGCAGGATGCCATGCGGGTGCAGGCGGGCGTCGTTGGCAATATCGACAGCAACCGTGCCGAGATGTCCACGCTCATCGGCGAGAGCCAGGGCGCGACCGGCGCGCTTCAGGCTACGCAAGCTGGCAATCAGCTTCTCGCCCTGCAATCGCAGCAGCTCTCCGACCTGATCGCGGTGATTTCGGCAAACGGCCGCGCCGACGCGCTGACCGAGGCCGAACGTGCGACGGCCGCTGAGCAGGGCCGCATCCAGCGCGAGCGCTTCCTAACGCCGGGGTCGGGCTACCAGCCCGGCAATGCCCGGATGTTCAACTGAGGTTGGAGCACCGATCATGGAAGGGAAGGTGCTGGCCCGGATCGCGGCCATAGTGTTCATCGCCGTCGCCTTAACGGCGACCATCATCGAGATGACCCGCGAGGACGTGAACGTTCCCGCGCCTTCCGCTCCCGCATTCCAGCCTCCGGCCGATCCGCTGCGCGAGGGGCAACGTCATTGCCAGCAGCTCGGAGAGGCCGCCGCCAACGATCCGACCTGTCTTCGTATCTGGGCCGAGACACGCGATCGCTTCCTCGGCCGCACACCCGGTCCGGCGACGCCTGCACCGAACGGAGGGAAATGAGCTATGGGTGGAACGGGGGTCATCGACAATTTTCTCGGCATCTTCACCAGCTACATCGACAGCGGCTTTGGCCTGCTTGGCGGCGAGGTCGCGTTCATTGCGACGACGCTGATTGTCATCGATGTCACGCTGGCCGCGCTGTTCTGGGCATGGGGCGCGGATGACGACATCATGGCGCGGCTCGTCAAAAAGACACTGTTCGTGGGCGTCTTCGCCTACATCATCAGCAATTGGAACAACCTCGCCCGGATCGTCTTCGAGAGCTTCGCCGGGCTGGGCCTGATGGCCTCGGGCACCGGATTCTCTGTCGCCGATCTCTTGCGCCCCGGCCGTGTCGCCCAGACTGGGCTCGATGCGGGGCGGCCTCTCCTAGAATCCATCTCCGATCTCATGGGATGGATCGCCGTCTTTGAAAACCTCGTGCAGATCCTTTGCCTGTTTTTCGCCTGGGCGCTGGTTATCCTCGCATTCTTCATCCTGGCGATCCAACTCTTCGTGACGCTGATCGAGTTCAAGCTGACGACGCTGGCTGGCTTTGTACTGATCCCTTTCGGCCTCTTTGGCAAAACCGCGTTCATGGCAGAACGGGTTCTGGGGAACGTGATCTCCAGTGGCATCAAGGTGTTGGTCTTGGCCGTCATCATCGGCATCGGCTCAACACTCTTCGGCCAGTTTACCGCCGGCTTCGGCGGCGCGACCCCCACGATCGACGACGCCATGGCAATTGTCCTGGCCGCTCTTTCCCTTCTCGGGCTGGGCATTTTCGGCCCCGGCATCGCCACCGGCCTCGTTTCGGGTGGCCCGCAGCTCGGCGCGGGCGCTGCCGTCGGGACCGGCCTCGCCGTTGGTGGTGCTGCTGTGGCGGCCGGAGGCGCGACCATGCTTGCCGCCAAGGCCGGAGGCGCTGCAATGTCTGGTGGTGCCACGCTTGCACGCGGTGGTGCCGCGGCCGTCGGTGCCGCTTCGTCGGCCTACACCCTCGGCTCGATGGGCGGCTCCGGCGCGGCCGGGATCGCTTCCGGTCTCGGAGGTGTTAGCCGCGCCGGCGCGTCGGCGGCCATCTCGCCTTTGAAGCGCGCCGCCACCCGTGCCGCCGACAGCATGAAATCCAGTTATTCCGATGGCGCTAGAGCCGGGTTCACAGCGTCCGGCGGCAGTTCCTCCATGGGAACGGTCGGGGGCGTCCCGTCACCCGAACAATCCCCTCCTTCAGCCGCTGATGGTTCGCCTGCCTGGGCACAGAAAATGCGCCGCAGCCAAGCGATGAGCCACGGCGTCACCGCCGCCGCCCATGCCGTCCGATCGGGCGACAGCCATGGCCCCGGTTCATCCGTCAGCCTTTCCGAAAGTGACCGCACATGAACATCTTCAAACGACCGACGACCCACTATGGCGAGGTGCCGGAACCCGAAACGCCCTATCAGAAGGCCGCGCAGGCTTGGGACGAGCGCATCGGGTCGGCTCGCGTTCAGGCGAGGAACTGGCGCTATATGGCCTTCGGCTCGCTGATCCTGTCAGCAGGCTTCGCTGCTGCCCTTGTATGGCAATCGGCACAGGGAACCGTCGTGCCTTGGGTGGTGGAGGTCGACAATCTCGGCCAGGCGCAGGCCGTCTCGGCTGCTACGGCGGATTATCGACCGACCGATCCGCAGATTGCCTTTCATCTGGGTGGCTTCATCGAGCAGGTCCGCGCCATCCCAGCCGACGCTATCATCGTCCGCCAAAACTGGCTTCGCGCATACGAATTCACCACGGACCGCGGCGCTGCGGCGCTGAACGACTATGCCCGCGCCAATGATCCGTTCACTCGCGTCGGCCGCCAGCAGGTCGCCGTCGAGGTCTCCAGCGTCATCCGGGCATCCCCCGACAGCTTCCGCGTGGCGTGGTTGGAGCGGCACTATGAGAACGGTCAGCTTTCCACGACCGAGCGATGGACCGCGATCCTGACCATCGTGATCCAGACCCCTCGCACCGCCGAGAGGCTGCGCACCAATCCCCTTGGAATCTACATCAACGCGATCAACTGGTCACGGGAGATGAGTCAATGAATTCCTCGACTTTCCGTAATGACGCGTTTCCGGCTTTCCGTAAACTCGGCCTTCCGGCTTTGCTGCTTTCCGCCACCATGCTGGCCGGCTGCGCGACCAACCGGGCGCCGCAGTTCAGCTACGATGATAACGTGCTGCCGCTGCCTGCCGCGCAGGTGGCCGCCCCGGACAACCGGCCCCGGCCGCTGCATGTGCCCCCGGCATGGACCGTGGCACGGGGCGGCTCCGCAGCCGGCACGCCTACCGGCCGGGTCGAGAACGCCAATGCTGCCGCCCGTGTCGAACCGCGGCGGGAAGGCTACTACAACGCCATCCAGATTTATCCCTGGTCGGAGGGCGCGCTCTATCAGGTCTATGCCGCGCCGGGACAGATCACCAATATCGCGCTGGAGCCGGGCGAGAGCCTGACCGGAACGGGACCCATTGCCGCCGGCGATACGACGCGCTGGATCATCGGAGATACCGAAAGCGGCTCGGGTGCGAACCGCCGCGTCCATATTCTCGTCAAGCCAACACGCGAGGACATCTCGACCAATCTCGTGATTACCACCGATCGACGGGTTTACATGATCGAGTTGCGGGCGCGAGAATCGCTCTACATGCCCTCCGTGGCATGGGCCTATCCCGCACCGCCACCAGGAAGCCGTGTCAACACACCAGCCGCTCCCACCATTCCAGCCGAGGCCGCGCGCAATTACCGCTACGGATTGCAGGTGCGTGGCTATAGCCCACCCTGGCGGCCGGTTTCCGTTTTCGACGACGGTCGGCGTGTCTATGTCGTCTTCCCGCGCGGCATCGTGCAAGGCGAGATGCCGCCGCTTTTCGTGCTCGGCGCGGATGGCGAGCCGCAGATCGTCAATTCCCGTATTCACCAGAACGTGCTGATCGTGGATCGCCTGTTCGGGGCGGCCGAGCTGCGCCTTGGCAGCGGCGACCGTCAGCAGGTCGTCAAGATCGTCCGCATGGAACAGACGCAGGCGGCCACGCAACCGGTCGGCACGTCCACGGGAGGATCGTCCTCATGAGCAAGACCGACACCGCCGCGCCCATGCGGCTGCGCGCAGAAGCCCCCCGCGTCACCCGCCTATCCCGCAAGATGCTAGCTGGCGTCGGAGCCGTCGCCCTGCTCGGCATAGGCGGGGCGCTGATCTACGCACTCCAGACCCGCGATGTTGCGCCGGGTGGCGGCGAACTCTATTCGACCGAGAATCGGCCCACGGCGGACGGCCTGGCCGGCCTGCCGAGTGACTATAGCGGCCCGGTCCTTGGCCCCGCGCTGCCGGGTGATCTCGGTCGTCCGATCCTTGAGGCGCAGAACCGGGGCCAGCCAGTTGCCGCACCCGCCATCACCGCGCCAGCGGTCGATCCAGACGAACAGCGCCGTCTTGCCGAGGAAGAAGCCGCACGGTTGAGCAGCGTCTTTTTCCAGTCCGGCCCGCGCACGGAAGCACCGGCAGGAACGGCTATGCCCAGCCTGGCTGGTCTCGGCGCGCAGCCGGATGCGGCAGGGCAGAACCGTCACGCGGCTTTCCTCAACGGCCCGGTGGACCGGCAGACCGTCGCCCCGGATCGCCTCACGCCCCCGGCATCGCCCTATATTCTTCAGGCGGGCGCCGTCATTCCGGCCGCGCTCATTACCGGCATCCGGTCGGACCTTCCCGGTCAGATCACGGCGCAAGTGACCGAGAATGTCTATGACAGCCCGACCGGCTCGCTGCTCCTGATCCCGCAGGGAACCCGTATCATCGGCCAGTATGATGATGGCGTGACCTTCGGCCAACGCCGCGTGCTCCTCGTGTGGAATCGCCTGATCCTGCCTGATGGCCGGTCCATCGTGCTGGAGCGCCTGCCGGGCGCCGACGCCGGCGGCTATGCCGGTCTTGAGGATGGCGTCGATTATCACTGGTGGGATCTGATGAAGGCGGCTGGCCTCTCCACGCTTCTCGGGATCGGCGCGGAACTGGCAACCAGCGACGAAGACCGGCTGATCCGTGCCATCCGCGAAGGGGCGCAGGACACCGTCAATCAGGCGGGGCAGCAGATCGTGCAGCGCCAGTTGCAGGTTGCGCCGACATTAACGATCCGACCGGGCTTCCCGGTCAGGATCATCGTGACTCGCGATTTAGTGCTCCAGCCGACAGGAGGTTGATCATGACCAAGTTGAAACTCGGCCCGCTGCCCGACGACAAGCCCGTGAAGGTCACACTGGAATTGCCCGCGACGCTTAACCGCGACCTGATCGACTACGCCGATGTGCTGGCCCGTGAAACCGGCAAGCCCGTCGCCGATCCCTTGAAGCTGATCGTGCCGATGCTGGAGCGGTTCATCGCCACGGATCGCGGATTTAGAAAGGCTAAGCGCTCGATACCGCCTGCGAGTAGTCAGAGCTGACGGCGATTGCCCTTGCCAGACTGAGTAGCCGACGAAAGGCGGGGTTATCATTGTTAGTCGACCACACCGCTGAGAATGGCAACAACTCGCCGACGATTGCCTTGTAAACCACCCCAGCGAACCGTGCTGATGTCATGGCCTCGCTCACGACAGTCAATCCTTGACCGAGTGCGACGAGAGCAATGAGATTGTCTCGGCTGGTGTGTTGTACTTTTATTTCGGGATGTCTGCCGAGGTCAGCCAGATATCGAACAAGATAGGCGTGGATCTCTTGTCCTGGCGCTGTCTCGCTCACAATGAACGTTTCGTCGTGCAGATCACGCCATTCAAGTTCTTTCCGATTGGCCAATGGATGGTGGGCGGGCAGAACTGCAAATACGCGCTCCTCCCACAGGGGGGTTCGCTCGCACCCCGGCCAATCTCGTGTGCCGGCGACAAAGGCTACATCGAGGCTGAGATTTCGGATTGCTACAACGTGGTCTGCGGGGTTCCCGTCGACCAACTCTATTGTTACCTGCCCGTGGCGTTGACCGAAGGTGCCCAACAGTTCCGCGAGGAAGCCGGAAGCGATTGAGGAATAAACGCCAATACGGATTCGACCCTGCTCGGAGCGACCCGCAAGCGCCACGTCGTATGCGCCTTCTGCGATGCTCCGAATAGCTTCCCGTGCGCGCCTCAGAAAGCGTCGGCCCGCATAGGTTTGAGACACGCCCCAGGAATGTCGGTGAAAAAGTGACGCTCCAATCTGGTCCTCAAGGTCGGCGATGCACCGGCTGACTGCCGACTGTGAGATGCCCAGGCCAATTCCCGCCTTGCGAAAACTGCCCTGTTCGGCCGCCGCCAGGAAATATCTAAGATGGCAAAGCTCGATTGCCTCAACAGTTTTCGACAGCACCATTAGGAGACCCTCGCCAATTTTGGCTCAAGCAAGCTGTGGTCGTGCTTATGCGAGTCGGGCCAAGCAAGAGTGTCTGCGGGCTCGTTGCCGGCGCCGCGAACCAGGCATAGTCGCGCCCTCCGGAGCCTTATGTGGTCGCTATTTCCTGCCGGACGCATCCATGGCGTCGTTGATGTAGTGTGTGACATGAAACAATTCCCGTTGCGGCCCTATCGACGATCATGGCGTGCATTCAGCGATGGATCTATTCTGCCGCCTCCGGTGCCTCACCCGACGGATGCTCCAAGCGCGTGAACCAAGGCATCCGCCTCCAGCCGAAACCCGTCGTAAACAACGCGGCCGTCGGGCGCGATCACGACAAACCAGGGCGTCCCACCCGTTTGAAACGCCTCCATAATTGCCGGCACGGTTTCGCCTCGACCCTCAACGGGAGCAGCGTGCCCAAAGGGAATGCCCAGTCCATATCGTGACTGGTTTTCCCGTAGGCGGTCGAAGGTGTTCACGTCCGAGCCCTCGAACACCGTCTGCACGGCGGCGAAGCCAACGCCTTTGTTTCCGAGATTTTCTAAAAGTGTCACAAGCGTGGGAAAACCGTGTGTGTGACACCCGGCGCACCAGTCTTGAAAGAAATACAGGATCTTGAAGCCCGTACCCAGTTCTTCCAGAGACAGCGGATCACGCTGCTCGCCATTCTTATCGATCCACTGAACATTCTCCAACGGCGGAGATGGCGACCCCACAATTCCTGCTTCCATGATATTCTCCCGTTGCTGGCTCGCGGCATTGCACCGCGAGCCACGTTTCTGTTAGGCCGCCGTGTCCGTTCGGCGCGGCAGAACCCAGTTCGGACGCGCGAAATGGCACGAGTATCCGTGCGGGATGCGCTCCAGGTAGTCCTGGTGTTCCGGCTCGGCTTCCCAGAAGTCACCTACCGGCTCGACCTCGGTAACCACCTTGCCGGGCCACAAGCCGGAAGCCTCGACATCCGCGATCGTATCCAGAGCAACGTTCTTCTGTTCGTCACTCGTAAAATAGATCGCTGAGCGATAGCTCTTGCCGAAGTCATTGCCCTGCTGATCCAGCGTGGTCGGATCGTGGATCTGGAAAAAGAACTCCAGCAGTCGGCGATAGCTGATTTTCTGAGGATCGAAGATGATCTCGATCGCCTCGGCATGCGTTCCATGATTGCGATAGGTCGCATTAGGCACGTCCCCGCCGGTATAGCCGACCCGGGTCGAGATCACGCCCCACTTCTTTCGAATGAGATCCTGCATGCCCCAAAAGCAACCACCAGCCAGTACAGCACGTTCGGTTGTCATCTAGATATCCTCCACCTGGTTGAGATAGTCACCGTATCCTTGCGTCTCCATCTCCTCGCGTGGAATGAAGCGCAGCGACGCGGAATTGATGCAGTAGCGCAGGCCGCCACGATCGCTCGGCCCGTCAGGGAAGACATGGCCAAGATGGCTATCGCCGTGTGTCGAGCGCACTTCCGTGCGGACCATGCCGTGACTGGTGTCGCGCAACTCGTTGATGTTCAGCGGCTCGATCGGCTTCGTGAAGCTGGGCCAGCCACAACCGGACTCGAATTTGTCCGACGACGCGAACAAAGGCTCGCCAGAGACTATGTCGACATAGATGCCAGACTCATCATTGTGGAGAAGAGCACCGGTGCCCGGCCGCTCGGTGCCGCTTTGCTGCGTCACCCGGTATTCCTCGGGCGAGAGCCTTGCGATCGCGGCGTCGGTCTTCTTGTATGTAGCCATGTTTTTCTCCTTCGAATGTCTGCCGCTAAAGTGGCTATTCGATCCGAAGGTGTCCAATACGGCACGGCTATAGTTTCAATGCTTCGCCTTGGAGTACTCTGCGATTAGGCCAATGCGTTGAGCTACACTACCACCCATGGCGCTCGATCAGCATTCGAAGCTGGCGCAGGACCGCCGCCGTTCCTGATCCAGAAACTGACTGGAAACCGATCGTCCGGGTGAGGTCGAGCGTTTCAACCGGGCGTAGGGTCAGGCCGGCGACGATAGCCGAGTTTTCGGGCAGCATGCAGACACCCGCGCCTTCGGCCACCGCCTGCTGGATCAGATCCTCCCGTTCAGATCTGAGCCGCGGGACCATGACGATAGCGCGTTCGCGAAGATGCTCGTTGACGCGCGAGCGAAATTCACAGTGTAGGCGATCGAGATAGGGTTGCTCCGCGAGTTCGGCGAGCGAGATCACTTCCCGACCGGCTAAGGGGTGCTGCTCCGCCATGGCCAGCAAAAGCCGCTCGCGGAACATCTCAGCGGTGGCGATCTTAGCGTTACCGCCCATTGGATCGGAACAGAAGCAGCCGTCGAGCCGACCGCTCAACAGACACTCGACGGCCTCTTCACGGGTGATCGGCCGGACAACCAGTTCGAGCATTGGCAACTGATGCAGGGCGTGGGCGATGAACCCAGTGATTAGCCTTGGTGCAATCGTGTTGACGACGCCCACGGTTAACGTCTCTCGTCTTCCCCGAACCCGATTGAGGGAGAGTGCGCGGACCCGCTGTTCACCTTCCGCTATCGAAGCAAACTCTGAACGGATATCACGGCCTAGAGCTGTGAGACGGCTGTCTTTCCCATCACGATAAACCAGGGTGCCACCCAGTTCCTCCTCAAGTCGTTGGATCGCGCGTGTGAGCGTGGGTTGCGAAACACCGCTGCGCATGGCCGCTTCGGTGAAGTTCAGAGAATCCGCCAGATTCAGGAAATATCGTATCTGATTGAACTCCATGCCTACCGCCGTTCTGTCTATTGTTTCATTACTATGGGGCCGAACGTTTCCATTGGACATGAGGTGCAACGTTTCTCGTCGCAATATCGGCATGTCGTCAGCGCGGAAAGTGGGTCGCTCGCCAGCGCTGCAACCAAGGTCTCGGCGACACTCTCGAAAGCAGCGAGATGCTCGTGTGGCACGTGTCCGACTGCCCAGGTCAGCGCTTCTCGACGATGTTCCAGCACCTGTTCGCGCTGTTGTTTCGCGCTGGGCGTCAAGACGAGGTTGAAGGCTCGGCGATCAGTGCGTGAAGGGCGTTTCTCGACAAGCCCCCGTTCTAGCAAACGGTCGACCAACCGGACAGCTCCACCATGCGTGATGGTCAGAACCCGGCTCAACTGTTCGATCGTCATTCCGGGGGCATGACCGATCGCTACCAGGGCGGCAACGGTTCCTCCACCGTCCTGCATAGTTTGCGCAATCGCGGCGTGCATGCGGTCGTTTACCCCTACGGCCAAGGCGCCCAGAAGGTTCACCAGCCGCTCGGAGACGTTTCTATCCATTGCGCTCTCAGCCACACAGCGTTATAAGTATGAGTCAGTCATATATTATCTGCGGCGACAGGTCGAGGTCCGTGTGAAGCGGCCTTTTCAGGCCGGAACATCTCCGCGCTTGTCGACTCACAAGAAGCAAGGGGACTTCGAATGGCTACCAGAGGGTTCACCGGCCGCCCATCGGGAGGAGATCAGTCGGAACGCATTCCGCCCGGTCAACATCTTGTCGACTATTTTCCTGTCCTCACCGCAGGGCCGACGCCGAACATCGAGCCGGGGGACTGGAAATTCACACTCAAGATCGGTCCACGCCCAGTGAAGGCTTGGAATTGGACGGAGTTCAACGCCCTGCCGATGACGAAGATGACGCGCGACATACACTGCGTGACGTCTTGGTCGAAGCTGAACACCGCATGGGAAGGCGTGCTAATCGACGATATCCTTGGCGATGCTGGCGTGGAGCATCCCACCGATTTTCTTCTCGCCCACAGCTTCGATGGATATTCGACCAATGTCCCGCTAGCGGATCTTGCGTCGGGAAAGGCGATGGTCGCGTTGAAATATGAAGGCAAAGCGATCCCGCGTGATCATGGAGGACCCGCCCGCCTGCTCGTTCCACATCTTTACTTCTGGAAGTCTGCAAAATGGGTGAACGGGCTCCAGTTCACTGAACGCGACGAGCCCGGCTTTTGGGAACTGCGCGGGTATCATATCTACGGCGATCCTTGGAAGGAGCAGCGATATTCCGGTGATTGATCGTACCACTCCGATTGGTTGGCAGATTGGCACGATCTCTGAGATTGTCCAACGCACCCCGAGCATCAAAAGCTTTTTTCTGCGTCTGGCAAAACCTTTTACCCCGGTAGCCGGACAGCATGTCGACATTCGACTGACGGCACCCAATGGCTACTCGGCGATGCGAAGCTATTCGATCGCCTCCGATCCAACGCGCTCTGACATTATCGAGCTCGTCATCGAAAACCTGCAAGGCGAGGTCTCTGCCTATTTCCACGAAGTCGCCGTCGCTGGAGACGAAATTGAACTGCGCGGTCCCCTAGGGGGCCACTTCTTGTGGCCGGAGCACGAAAGCGGCCCAGTCCTTTTGATCGGCGCGGGGTCCGGTGTGGCGCCGTTCATGTCGATGATCCGGCACAGGCGCTCAGGCGCGCTCACCGTTCCGACAGCGCTTCTCCTCTCCGCCCGTACGAGAAACGACGCCCTATTCGCCGAGGAACTCATTTCCAGCGAAGACGGCGACCCCAACTTCGTACTGGCGTTGGCGATTACCCGCGAGGCACCTTGGCGGGCCTCGGATTTTGCGCGTCGGCTGGACGAAGCAATGATCAAGGACGTCGTTGGCCGCATGCCTTCCGCGCCTGCGCATGTCTTCATCTGCGGATCAAACGGCTTCGTGAATGTTGCCGCTGACGGCGTTCTCGCTTCGGGACTGGCCCCGGATGTGATCAAGACTGAGCGGTATGGCGGGTGAAGGCTCTGGCGGGCGCATCGCGGACAGCACGGAATATCTTCACAAAAGCTGGCCTCTTCCGCCTAACCACGACGGCGCGGCCATCGCTTGAGCTTTGAACAACTGCATCACTTCACAAATCTTCACATAGGCCATGAACGGCGGAAACGCCGGGTCAGCATCCTTGGTTCGTCGCGGCAATCAAGCCGTGGCTGACAAGGAGACATGACATGGCAAAAGAACGTAGCCGCTTTCGTGTGACGCTTCTGGCCAGCGCTGTTGTCGTCGGGGGGCTCGGCCTCATCGGGGCTATTGGAGCAGTACAAGCGCACGACCCTTTCAATCCGGTGAGAGTGCTCGGTCCGGGCTTTCCTGGGCATTTCGCCGGCTCCATGCTTGAGGAGGCGTTGCTAGGGGTCGATGCGACCGACTTACAGCGTGAACAAATCCGCAGCATTCTCGATGAAGCGAGCGCCGAAATACGCGTGAGAATGTCTGAGGCCAGCGGCCGCAAGCAGCAGTTCGCATCGCTCCTTGCAGCCGAGACCATCGAGCCCGCAGCTTTTGAAACCCTCCGTCAGGAAATGCTCGAAACCGGTGACACCGTTTCAGCCCGGGCTCTAGAGGCGTTCCTTGATGTCGCAGAGGTACTCACGGCCGAGCAACGCGCAGAACTCATTAGGCGGCGTAGCGGTTTTGGTCACGGCTTTGGGGGCAACTGAATGCGAACAGCGTCAACGCCGGAAGGTCATTTGACGCCGACGCTACTCAGTCCCCAGAGTCTTGGAGTTCACCTCAAATGAAAAGTCGTAATGACCGTTATGGCGGCGTAGCCGTCACAATTCACTGGCTCAGCGCGGTCGCGGTCTTCGTGGCGGTCGGCTCGGGCTTCGCAGCAGCAATGGCGGTCGATTCCGCCGATAAGGCACGGTTGCTGCAACTGCATGTTCCCATGGCGACCGCGGTCCTTGTGCTGACAGTTGTCCGTATTGCTTGGTGGCGACTGATGGACCGTAAGCCCGGACCGGTTTTGGGTGTATCAAGATGGCAGGAGAGAAGCGCGCGGGCCGTCCACGCCCTACTCTATGTCATCCTCTTTCTCATGGTCGGAAGTGGCATAGCGTTGCTGGTGGCAAGCGGCGCCGGAAATGCTCTGTTTGGCGGGTCTGGGGCCCTTCCTGATTTCACCCAATTTGCCCCGCGTACCGCCCATGGTGTCGGCGCGTTGCTCATCGTTCTTCTTCTCGCGGCACATGTCGGCGCGGCGCTTTACCATCAGTTTGTTCGGCGCGACAATATTTTGCGGCGCATGTGGTACGCACGTTCCGACTAAGTGGGGGAAAGGACGAGGTATGGCGGAGCAAATCCTGATCATCGACGACGATACGCGGCTTTCCGCCATGCTGCGTGACTATCTCCAGGGGAATGGCTTCTCGGTTCAGACTGCCGCCAATGCTGCGGCAGGGCTGGCCGAGGTCGGACGCCACAGGATGGACGCGGTGATCCTTGATGTAATGCTACCTGATCTGGATGGCTTCGATGTGCTGCGCCGGATACGCACGGCGTCGGACGTGCCGGTGCTGATGCTGACGGCCAAGGGCGACGAAACCGATCGCATCGTTGGCCTGGAAATCGGCGCCGATGACTATCTGCCCAAGCCCTTCAGCGCCCGTGAATTACTGGCGCGCCTTCGCGCCATCCTGCGCCGCCGCACTGGTGGAGTGAGCGCACCCGGCGTTCTGCATTTCGGCCGGCTGGAGATCGACCCCGGCTCGCGGGAGGCTAGGCTCGACGGCATACGCTGCGACATGACCGGGCATCAATTCGATATCCTGTTCGCTCTGGGAGAGAGCGCCGGGCGGATACTCTCGCGCGATCAGTTGCTCGATCGGGTGCGCGGGATCGGGAGCGAGGCGTTCGATCGCTCAATCGATGTGCATATTTCCCGCATTCGCGCAGCCATCGAGGACGATCCCAAACATCCCCGCCGCATCGTTACCGTGCGCGGGGCGGGCTATATCTTCGCCCGACGACAGGACGAGGACGGCTGACTATGGCCAGCCGCCTATTTCTCAAAATCTATCTGACAATTCTTGGCAGCATCGCGCTTCTCGCGATTACCGGAATCGCTACCGTGGTGTTGATGGTCGGAATGGGGAACAATCGCAATCTCTATACCGAACACGCCGCAGTGCTCGCTGCCGCCTTACCGGAAGACGCCGACCCGGTATCGCTTCAATTCACGTTGGACCGTCTCGGAAAGGCAACTGGCGCGGAACTCGCTGTGTATGACGCCGACGGCTTAGTTCTCGCGAGCTATCAGCCATCCACACCGCCGGCGTCGGGGGTCGATCCGATCACAGTCGCGCTATCTGAAGGCCGGACGCTGATTGTCCGGCTACAGCCTCCCTTTGGGCCGCCGCGCGGCAATCCCCTTCTCTTGCTCCTCATTGTGAGCAGCCTCACCGCGCTGCTGGCTTGGCCCGTGGTTCATCACTTAACGAAGCGCCTTGAACTTTTACGGCGGAATGTCGAAGCATGGGGCGCAGGCGATTTGTCGGCGCGCGCTCCAGTCCAGGGACGCGATGAAATCGCCATCGTGGCCACAACCTTCAACTATGCGGCCGCGCGCGTGGAAGCGTTGATTGCATCCACTCGTACACTGTTGGCGAACGCCAGCCACGAACTGCGCTCACCGCTCGCCAGGCTGCGGTTGGTGATGGACCTGTATGAGAGCGATCCGAGCGTTGGGCGACGAGAGGAAATCTACCGCAACCTCGATGAGCTCGACACGCTGGTCGGTGAAATTCTGCTCTCAAGCCGGCTGAGCCACACCGATATTACCGAACCGAGTGAGCGGATCGATCTACTGGCTCTCGTGGCCGAGGAGGCCGCGCGAGCAGGACTGGAGGTCTCAGGCACTTCAATGGAGGTGCTGGGCGATAGGCGTCTGCTTCATCAATTGGTGCGCAATCTGGTACAGAACGCACTGCGCCATGGCAGACTGCCGATTGAGATCTCGGTGTCGCATGTGAAGGGCCGAGCGCAACTTGCAGTCTGCGACCATGGCCCCGGTATTCCGGCGAACGAAGCCAGCAAGGTCTTCGAGCCCTTCTACCGTCCAGGCGGCTACGGGGAAGCCGCTGGTGGGTGGGGCCTCGGCCTGGCCCTCGTCCGGCAAATCGCAGAACGGCACAGCGGTACGGTCAGGGTTGATGCTCGGCCGGGCAAAGGTGCGCTTTTCGTCGTCTCGTTGCCGCTGGCGGAAACAAATGTCGACCAGCACGATGACGCATCGGAGGTGCCCGGCCGCTTCCACGCGTTTCTTCAAAAGCCTTGATGGACATTCGCCAGTTCTGGGGTCAGGAAGTCGATCAAAGCTTTCACTTTTGCGGACGGGCGCGGCCCACCGGGTAAGACGGCAAAGATGTCAGCCCCTTTCATCTTATACTCAGATAGAACCTGGCAAAGTGTGCCCGCGCGAAGTTCAGCGGCAGCCATCGCATCGGAGACCATACAAATTCCTAGCCCTGAAACAGCGCTGGCAAGGAGGCCGGAGGCGGAATCGACCTGAAAGCGTGTCTGAATGTTTACGGACGTCACAGTTCCGTTGCGTTGAAAGCTCCAGTCTTCGCGTCCAACGCCACCCAACCCCAATAAGCAGTCGTGATTGGACAGATCGGCTGGGGTCCTGGGAACTCCCCGCCGTTCAAGATAGGCCGGTGAGGCTACGACCATACGCTTGAGGGTCGCCAGCTTTCTTGCTCCAAAGCTCGAATCGTCGAGTGCGCCAACACGGATGGCAAGATCCACTCCATCGGTGACGAGATTCTGCCGCTCGTCAGACATCGTGATTTCAATGCGAAGATCCGGATGCATCGCCAGAAAGAGCGGCATGCAAGGAATAACCGCCCGCGTACCGTACATCACTGGCATAGCGATCCGGATCACACCGCGCAGGGAATCCGCCCCGCGTGCGGCATCCTCCGCATCCTCCCAGTCGGCGATCACAGGTTTTGCACGCTCCAGGAAGATCGCACCAGCATTCGTCAATGAGAGGTGGCGTGTCGTGCGAAGGAGCAGCTTCACGCCGAGGCGTGCTTCGAGCTCTCCGATGATACGCGATATCGAAGGCTGCGACATACGCAACTCGCGAGCGGCGCGCGAAAAGCTACCGCCTTCAGCAACACGGACAAATACGCTCAGTTCTTGCCATCGGTCACTCATTTGGATTCCGGATAAATGTTCTTCAAAATGAGCTTATACTGATAGCTGCACAAATAAAATACATCCTCCTTCTGTAAGGTCCACGAAGGAGAAAACCATGACGTTGCAAGACCAACTTGATGCGTTCCGCGAGAGGTTCGAATCTGGAGAGCTGCCGAGAAAGCCGACGCAGGCCCAACTCGACACGATGCGTCGAGCGACGGCCGACCTGATAGAAAGCGGCCTGGCTGATCGCGCACTCAAGGCGGGCGAAGTCGCGCCGGATTTCAAGCTGGAGGGTGCCGACGGAAACGCTGTCAGTTCGCAGGATCTGCTGGAAAACGGTCCATTGATCGTCAGCTTCTATCGAGGCGTCTGGTGTCCCTACTGCAACATGGACCTGAAGGCGCTCGAGGCGACACGTCCCGAATTCGAATCTCGTGGGGCGCAACTCGTCGCCATCTCGCCGCAGACGCCTTCAAACAGTCGCAAGTCGAGGCGCGATAACGGTCTCAACTTCCCGATTCTCAGCGACAGGGGAAGCAAGGTTGCGGCGGCTTTCGGCGTCCGCTTTTCGATGCCAAGTGATCTTGTCGATCTCTACAAAACGTTCGGGAACGATCTGCCGACCATAAACAACGATCCGTCATGGGTTTTGCCCATGCCAGCACGCTACGTCATCGGCGGCGACCGCGTTGTTGCCTACGCCGAGGTGAATCCCGATTACACGCGCCGACCGGACCCATCCATACTGCTGCCGGTGCTTGAGCGATTAAAGGCCTCCACCGTCGCCTAAGATCCATCGTCCGGCGAACTCGGGCGTCGGCCCTTAAAGCCTGGTTGCGCCAGAGCGCCCAGTTACCAACCCACTATCCACATCCGCGCCGCGTGGTTCGCACCGATCCCCGCTGCTCCGACAGATCGCGGTCGAAATCCAGAATCCAGTAAGGAAGATATTCAAATGAACAAGCCTCTCGAAAACAAGCTCGCCCTTATCACCGGCTCCTCCAGAGGGATGGGCGCTGCGACAGCAATCCGCCTGGCTAAGGACGGCGCCTCGGTTATTGTCAATTACGCTGCTAGCGCAGCGCGCGCCGACGCGGTTGTCGAAGAGATTCGTCGCACCGGCGGCAAGGCAGAAGCAGTCCGTGCCGACCTCACCACTCTCGACGGTATCGCTGTACTGGCCGCCTCCGCTGACACAGCCTTCGGAGGAGCCTTCAGCGGTCGGGTCGATATCCTTGTGAACAGCGCAGGCACCGTCGAATTCGGCCCGTTTCTTGAGTCCTCTCAGGAGGCCTACGACACTCATTTCAATCTCAATATCCGTGCGCCCGTCGAACTGACGAAGAAGCTTGCACCCCGTATGGTACAGGCTGGATGGGGGCGTATCATCAATATCAGCTCGGCCTTCGGCGAAGCCGCACCCCTCGCTGGTGTCACGCTCTACATCGCCAGCAAGTTCGCCCTGAGTGGCTTCACCCGCGGGCTTTCGCGCGAGCTAGGCCCGACTGGTGTGACCGTCAACGGCATCCAGCCTGGCCCCATCGACACAGAGCTTGCACCCCCTCGGGGGACGCCGGGGTATGACGCAAACGTCGGGCTCACAAGTGTCGGACGCTATGGAAAGACAGAAGAAATAGCCGCAGCGATCGCTTTTCTGTGCAGTCCGGAAGCTGCCTTCATCAATGGTGAAAACCTCAACGTCGACGGCGGCTGGAACGCCTGAGAAGTGATCGCGCCAGCATGGCGCGACATGCCTGCTCCGTATGAAAACTATAGTTACAGCACATTGGGAATTCGTTCGTCAGGATGCAATCATAAGCATCGTGTTCGTTGATACCTCCGGGCGCCCCTGATGAGCGAATAACACCAAAGGAGATGCAGATGAGACTAAGAGTATCTGATGTTGTTGAAGCGGTGAACCAGCTCGTAAGCCAAGGTTATGAGCGTGAATACCGCATAAGAGATGGCAGACTTTTTGATCTGGCGCTCGGCTACGAGCTCGAGACGAGCAATATCCAAGTCGACTCCGCCTTCCGCTTGGTGAGCGGCCGGGATGGGGAGGATGCTTCAAACATCTATGCCATCTCCGACCGAGAGTCCCAAAGCAAGGGATTGCTGGTGGATGCCTTCGATATATTTGATGAGATCGGCAACAGTGGATTGGCCGACCGGCTGCTCGCAAAGCGTGACACGGATGTCGTTGGCGACAACGATGTCCCGAGCAGATACGGCCTACGCAAAGTCTACAAGCGGGAGTTCGATAACGATCCCGAGCGCTACGTACTGCGTATAGGCTTCCCGGACTTTCCTGACTGCCCGTTCGGTCAATCGTACTCGGTGCTCGGCTTTGACACCGCGGAGCAGTCGTATGTGTGGCTGGTCACGAGCATTCTGCGGGATTCCCGACTGAACCGGATTCCATATCAGGGCACGGAACTCCCCGACGACGAGTGAGCACCGTCCGGCCATCAGGTGGCGTCCATGGCCGGTCGTCAGAACCCAGACAATCAGACCCCAAGGAAGAGCAATGATGGACAAGAACCTGATCAAAGAGACCATGCTTTCGCTTGAAGCTGCCGCCTTTCAGAGCGCCCGGGAAGAGTATCTCGACTATGTTGCAGACGCTCGGCTAGATCGCAGCGAGCCGATCGAAAACGATGAGCAAGCCCAGGCTGAAACAGCCAGCGATTTTTCCGAGGCTCTCGATGACACCCTTCACGACTATGGCGACAAGCTCGAAACGTTGAGAAAGATCGACCTCGGCCCGAAGGCGACCGTAACTGCTGGCGCTCTCGTCCGGCTATCGGGTCGCGACTTCGTCATAGCCGTGTCCACCGGCAGATTCACAATCGACGGTCGCGAAATGATGGGGATTTCTACGATGGCCCCGATCTTCGAAGCACTTGAAGGCGCGCGAACTGGCGAAACGGTGGAGTTCAAGGGGCGGAAGCTGGTGGTCGAAGATGTTGCCTAGCGATCGGACGACCGGCGATACAGTGGCCCTCGGAAAAGGTCCTGGCCAGCGTTACGGATGCGCGGTGCGATCGACGTGCGAGAACGTTGATGGAAATGCTGATTTCGAAACTGCACTAGGCGCTTTGCCTTCGGGCTACAGCGAAGGTGTCTACCAGGGCAGGCGGTATGGCGTCAGTGTCCGTCGATCTGACGACGGGCGGCGCAACAGCCTGTTCGCTCGCGAATTGGCGGGAGCCGATATCGTCAGTTTCAATATGTATCGTCTGGGGTCGGGCAACACGTCGCTCAAGCCCTGTGAGATGTCCACTGAGAAGGTGATCGACTTCGTTCGGGGCTTTCGGTTGCTGGGGAGGAAATCTTCATGAGTAGTTTCAAGGCGCTGGTTATAGAAAAGACCGACGACGGCCAGACTGTCGCCCTCAAGGATTTCAAGGTCGCCGATCTGATGGATGGTGACGTCGCAATCCGGGTGACCCACTCCACGCTCAACTACAAGGACGGGTTGGCCTTGACCGGCAAGAGCCCGGTGGTGCGCCGGTTTCCCATGATTCCGGGAGTTGACTGCGCGGGTATCGTGGAGGCTTCCGACAACCCTGACTTTCAGGCGGGTGATTGTGTGATCCTCAACGGCTGGGGGACCGGCGAGACGCACTTGGGGTCCTATGCCGAGAAAGCAAGGGTCCGGGGCGACTGGCTTATTCCGCTGCCGAAGGGGCTTACGCCATCTCAGGCCATGGCAGTTGGTACGGCGGGCTTCACCGCAATGCTGTCGGTACTCGCGCTCGAAAGGCACGGTTGCAGCCCCGGTGACGGCCCAGCGATCGTGACAGGCGCAGTTGGGGGCGTCGGCTCGATGGCCATCGCCTTTCTTGCCAAGGCCGGTTGGCGCGTTGTTGCCTCGACGGGACGTGTCAGCGAAACGGACTATCTCAGTGAACTCGGAGCTACCGAGATTATCGAGCGTTCCGAGCTTTCCGGTCCGGGCCGGCCGCTGGCAAAAGAGCGTTGGGCGGTCGGAGTCGACTCCGTCGGCTCCAGCACCTTGGCCAATCTTCTTTCGAGCATTCAATACGGCGGAGCGGTCGCTGCTTGCGGCCTTGCCGGGGGCATGGATCTGCCAACCTCTGTCGCTCCTTTCATACTGCGAAGTGTGGCGCTGCTCGGCATCGACTCGGTGAGAGCAAGAAAGTCTTTGCGACTGGAAGCTTGGGATCGGATCGCCCGTGACCTCGACCGTGACAAGCTCGCCGCCATGACCAGTTCCATTCCGCTTGCCGACGTGCAGTCGGCCGCAACCGATATACTGGAAGGCAAGATACGTGGGCGAGTGGTCGTCGACATAGGATGAACGGCGTCTGCCGAGCAACTTGTCCAATGATATCAGCGTAGCGACACGCGCCGCGACGCCCAAACAACGGTTATGAAATGACGAGCATTTTCCCTGAACTATCGTTCTCCAGCATGTCCGCAACGGACTGGCTGGGCGCATTGTTGATTGCGGCGCTCGCGTTCATCCTCGGATTCGCGCTTAACCGCGGTTCGATATGCACCGTGATCGCTACGGCCGACTGGGTGTTGCGTAAGCGGCCTGCCAGATCGATTGCCTTGCTGGAAAGTGCCCTCTGGGCGGGGGTTGTCTACGCCGTTCTTGGCGTCGCACCGTTCATGCCCGCAGGTTGGCTACCGATAGAATATCTGCTTGCGGGTGCAATCCTTTTCGCGCTTGGCAGCTACGTAAATGGCGCCTGCGTTTTCGGATCCATTGGCCATATCGGCAACGGTGATATCCAGGTCAGCCTGGTCTTCGTGGGCATCTTCCTTGTCACCTTCGTCGAACCGATCGCAAAACTTCTTCCTGAGCACCCTCCGCTGAGCTTGCCGTTACTCGGGGGCGCCATGCTGTTCGTTGGGCTGATCATTGTGGTCGTTGGAATCCGATTCTTTCTCGCCCGTCGCGACCGTGCCAACTTCCGCGTTCTCACCGTTTCCATGGGCCTGATTGGCGTAAGCTTTGCAACGCTCGCGAGCGTAGCGCCGCTTTTCTCGATAACGGCCTCCATCGAGGCTGTGGTGAGCGTGCCTGTTGCCGGTGCGGTCGCTGTGATGGGAATGTCTTTGGGGAGCATCACCTCTTCCCTTCTTCGCAACGGGGCGTTCCGCTTCAAGCTTCCGACTTGGGGCGGCATGCTACGTCATCTGACGGGCGGAATTCTCATGGGCCTGGGCGCGGTGCTCATTCCAGGCGGCAATGACACCCTGTTGCTGACGGGGTTCCCAGGAGCGGCTTGGCAGGCATTGCTCGCATATGTGGTCATCGTCGGCGTATTGGCAGCGCTTATCGCAGGCTTTGGCTCGAAAGCCATGGCGTGGGGCGATCGAGGATAGTTTGAAAGGACCGAATAATGGAAGATATCGACGACATTTGGAAATCCGTAACATCGGCATCTGTGTGCGATGCACTTGGGAGAATCTGCAACCATCGCGCCCACGTGCTCGATCTCGTCTCCCCGACGCCTGGAAAGGTGCTCTTCGGGCCGGCCGTCACCCTGCGTATGCTGCCATTGCGCGATGATCTATTCGACGAGAATGTGAACAGCTTCTCCCGTCTGTTTTACGAGGCCGTCGGCGCAACGCCTAAAGGCAAGGTTCTCGTGTTGGACAGCAGCGGCCATTCGGACGTTTCGGTTGGCGGCGGGACGAAACTTTCGCGGCTGCACAATCTAGAACTCGCCGGCATGATCACCGACGGTCGACTCCGCGACTTCGAGGAACTCGCAACTTACGAACCAGTCTTCTATTGCCGGGGAACCACGCTCAGGGCCGGAACGGGGGACTTAATGCCCGTCGCAGCGAACGAACCCGTCAATCTCGCGGGCGCAACGGTTGTCCCCGGCGACTACATATTCGCTGACGGTGCCGGTACGGTCATCCTTCCGGCCGGGCTTGCGCATCAAGCGCTCAAAGCGGCGCAGGAGGTTCAGGCGCAGGACAGCTACTATCTTGACGTCATCCGCCGCGAAGTCCCAGCGAGCGACCGCGGATCGGCAAGCGACAAGGCATGACGGGTGGGCGTAGGGGGAGCTAGCCTGACTACGCCAGAAGTCCCGAAGCCATAAATTGAAACGCCTCAACGGCTCTGGGAAAAGCCGCTCGCGGTTCTTCGCTCGCAGCCACCCATAAGGCGGCCGTCAACGCTGCGCCGGAAAGCAGTCTAGATGCTGCATCAACATCGACCGGCTTGATAGTCCCATCCGAGACCAACCCGGCGACGGTCTGCCTCGTCATTTGGAGACACGCATTCTGGCTCGGCCATTTTGATGGGTCGCCCAGAAAAGCCGGGCCATCCAGTAAAACGATCCGCTGGACTTCGGGTTCAAGTGCCATTTCGATATAGGCAGCACCTTCGGCCAACAATTGCTCCCAGCCGCTTTTCTTCCTTAACGCCGCCTTTCGCGCACGCGTTGCCATCTCTCCATCGACCTCAGCAACCACGGCGGCCAACAAGCCCTTCTTGTCGCCAAAATTATGGTAGAGAGCGCCTCGCGTCAGCCCTGCATCGGCGGCCAGGTCGTCCATCGACGCTGCGGCAAATCCTTTCTCTGCGAACGCTTTGCGTGCTGCCGCGATTAGCTTGGCACGATTCTCTTCCATCGTTTCGACGCGGCTTCTGGGGGGCATTTCCAACCTCTTTTCATGTACGAGCCGTATGCAGATTGACATACGGGCCGTATATGAACTAATTCCACATACGGCTCGTATATCAAACGTGCCAATTGCTGTGAAGTCCCGCGGCCCGATCGGCCTTATGCGGGAGAAGAGACCTGAAAGGACCATGTCATGCCCCAGCCTCAAGCTGTTTTTCCTGCTGACCGCCACTCACTCTATGAAGCTCATGGATATTCGGCTGCGATCCGTTCTGGCGATCTGCTGTTCGTGTCTGGCCAAGTCGGTAGCCGAACTGATGGCTCACCAGAGCCGGACTATGCCGAGCAGGTTCGCCTCGCCTTCGCCAACCTGCGCGCCACTCTCGCCGCCGGGGGCTGCACGTTCGACGACATCGTCGACGTGACGACCTTCCACACCGATCCCGAGGGGCAATTCGAAACGTTTATGACCGTGAAGAACGAAGCCTTCCCGCAAGCTCCGTATCCGAACTGGACGGCCATCGGCGTCAACTGGCTCGCTGGCTTCGACTTCGAGATCAAAGTTATTGCTCGCATTCCTACCGGAGCCTGACGCAGGTTGGGCCGCTACCGCGACAAAGCGTACTCGGGCGGGCCGTGGCCAGCCTAAGTTGCGCAGCGGTCGGCAGATAGGTCGGCCGCTTCGGCCGGTATAACAGGAGGTCGGCGATCCGCGTGTGGAGTTACGCAACCCGATTTGCCGGATCGCCACCACAAACCCCTCATGCACTACAAGAGGTGCTGGCCGAGCGACACATTTCTATGTTTTGGGATATTGACATATCCCGATATCCGGTTATTGTGATGAGGAGATCAACGACAGCGAACGGAATCCAGACCATGTATCAACCCAGTCCAATCTCCTACGATCAGCACCGCGGATTCCGGCACACGTTCACGCATGGAAAGCTAAGCGTAGGCTTGTTTTTCCCTATCGAAGCGTTTGACGGCGATATGCCAACCATGCGCAACCAGGTTGAGCTGGCAAAGCGCTCTGAGGAGCTGGGATTTTCAACGCTCTGGTTTCGCGATGTGCCCTTGCGCGACCCGAGTTTCGGCGATGTAGGGCAGGTTTTCGATCCGTGGGTCTATCTCGGCTTCATCGCCGCGCAGACCTCGAAAATTGCGCTCGGTACGGCATCAATTGCGATCCCACTGCGCCATCCTCTACATACCGCGAAGGCCGCAGCTAGCGTGGACCAGCTCAGCGAGGGTCGGCTGCTCCTTGGCGTCGCGTCGGGCGATCGACCCGTCGAATTTCCCGCGTTCGGTTTGGATCCTGATAAACGGGGAGAAATCTTTCGCGAGAACTTGGATATCATTCGGGGCGCGCAGCGTACCAGCTTCGAGCCCTTGCAATGGGGTCGCGGACTTCTCGCAAACGCTGACCTGATCCCGAAACCGACGACGAATGAGATCCCGTTCTTCGTAACCGGCAACAGTCGTCAATCCCTTGAGTGGATCGCGCGGGAGAGCAGCGGTTGGATAACATATCCACGCCCGCCTCAGGCGCAGCAGCAAGTCGTGGAGAACTGGCGCCAGACAGTCTCGACGCAAGTGGGCGATGTCTACAAGCCGTTCCTCCAGTCCCTTTACATCGATCTCGACACGCATCCCGCGACGCCGCCGACTCCGATCCATTTGGGGTTCAGGCTTGGGAGAGACTATCTCCTGAAGCTGCTGGAAGCCCTCGAGGGGATCGGTGTGGATCACGTCATCCTCAATCTCAAATACGGTCGTCGACCAGCTCCCGAAGTCGTCGAAGAGCTTGGTTTGCACATCGTGCCCCGGTTTGGCGCCCAAGCTGCCTGAGCCGGTAGATGTCATGGGGCGCGAAGTCCCGGAAACAGCAATTCAAAGCAATTCTCCAGTGGTGGAGATCGTCAAAGAAGGAGATACGTCATGACCAAGGTCTTGGTATTGGGCGCTGCCGGCAAGATAGCGCGCCATGCAGTGAGTCAATTTGTCGATGAGGAAGGTCTCGACCTGACCCTTTATCTGCGAAGGTCCGAGCGCCTGCGAAATCTGGCAGGAGATCGCGTCGAGATTGTTGAGGGTGACGTGACCGACACCGACCACCTGCGACAGGTCTTAGAAGGCAAGGACATCGTCTATGCCAATCTGGGAGGGGACGACATCGAAGACCAGGCAAGGTCAGTCGTCGCGGCACTGGAAGCGGCGGGTGTCCGTCGCCTGATCTGGATATCGACCCTAGGCATTTACGACGAGGTCCCAGGGGAGTTCGGTAAGTGGAATCACCAGATGCTCGACGGGGGATACCTAGAACCCTACAGCGCGGCTGCTCAGGTTATCGAGGCTTCAAAGCTGGACTATACCATCGTGCGGCCGGCGTGGCTCACCGACGTTGACGAGGTGGAGTATGAGCTTACCCAGAAGGGCGAACCCTTTAAGGGCACGGAAGTGTCCCGCAAGAGTATCGCCGACCTGGTGGTGAAACTGTCGCTGGACCCGACGCGCTATGTGCGCGGGTCAGTCGGTGTCAACAAGCCCGGCACCGAAGGCGACAAGCCCTCGTGGTACTAGCCCCTTCACGGTCAGCCAGCGGGAACCGGTTTGGATTCCTGCTGGTCGTGAAGATTGGCGGTCCGTTGCATACGATACCGAGGTATCGTAATATCGTGAAAAATCTCTACGGCGGAAGATCATGGCTATCGATGTCAGTGAAGCCCTCAAGGCACTCGACAATCCAGCTCGCTTGGCAATCCTGGCCAAGCTCAAGGAGCCACGAAAGAACTACCCCGAACAGGATGTCGATCCCGACGAAGTTGGGGTATGCGTGAGCATCATCCAGGAGCGCGCTGGCTTATCCCAATCGACCATTTCGCAATATCTGACAGCTTTGCAACGCGCAAAGCTCGTTACATCCCGGCGGGTCGGCCCTTGGACGTACTATAAACGTAACGAAGAGAACATCGCTGCGTTCTTGAGGGAACTGCATGACCTGATATGATCACTTCCGTCTACATGAACTACCATCGACATGTACGTGGACATTGTGATCTCAGCAGATTCAGACGACAGCGCTTTCGTGGCCGACCTCGATAATCTTGGCACAAAGATTGTCGCCTCCTAACATTCTGTGCGCTCAAAGATTGAAGGTCGGCCTCAGCATCTGTCAGCAACGCTAATAAGACCGGAGGTTCGAGGCAATGATCCACCTCGCAGCAGGACCTATCAAGTCGCGAGTAATCCCTCCCGACCCCAGCGCGGACACTGCAGTCGATCATTGGCAAGCCACCGTTGCAAGCTTGCCAAACGTGTTGCGACATGGCCCTATGTGCTTTGGGAGCGGAGGGATGATCGGGGACAGTGAAACTTGGTGATATCGACGCGTACGAACGCCGCCTCCGGGATGCGATCGTTGCCTTCAACAAGAAGCAAGTATCAGGGGTCACACTTATTGAAGCCGTCGACGAGGCAAATCTCTGGCCGGACGGTTTCGAGCAAGCACAGCCTTTCCTGAGTGAGCTTCATTTGTCGGCGCTCTTCGATAGGAGCCCGCTTTTGCTTTGTGCCATCGCGGCCGAGATTGGGTTCAGATTCGAGGGAGTCGGTACCGAATTTTGGAACAAGCTTGCTACGGCGCTTGGGGTTCCGATCACGATGTCGGATCGAACGAGGTTCGGCGACGTCTTTAAGGCGACAGCACAAAAGTTTAGACTTTCGAAGCCCTCGGGAAGTGCCTTTAGCGCGCACTTCTCTATAATTTCTTGGCCCATCGCCAATGCTCTATTGCCGTTGGATCTCATTGGTCCTGTCACGCGCCTTCTTGCTAGAGCTCCCGCAACCGCACTTCCTGGACCTGGGCGCAACGCCAATTTCCCTAGTCTAAGAGCGTGGGCCAGCGCGGCAGAAGGAGCCAGGCTGGTCGATTGGTTACGTTTCGAAGCGTCATCGGAACGAGTATTGACTTCTTTGCTCACAGAGAACCGAGGCGGCGGTATTTCGGCGCTTAGCTATTCACGCCTTCACGACTCGATCTCGAAATCGTCTGAAGCGTTCTTCGCCGCTCGCGCAGCGCGTCGGCGTGCCCGGCGGATTAGGGGAGGAAGTATCGCTCCAGAGAGTCCGGGGCGCCTCATAGTAACTCGGGAGTTGGCTGGCTTGAGGCTATACGCCACATGGCCCGCCTTGCCCGGTGAATTGGTTGATGAAGCCAAGAATATTGCACGTGCTGCGGGTTGGCGGCCGCAGCTTTGGGGGGCTGGCGCGCGCCTGCATAGTGATACCGCCCTTGGAGACGGCCCTTTTGCGCTAACACACTCGGACGTCCCTCGAGGCGATCATGCATCCTATGGCGATGCGGCGGCCGTGTTTGGTGAGGGCAGTGCGATTGCCGCGGCGCTTGCCAGCCGCAGCATAGATTGGAACGAATCTTTGTTGTTCGATGTAAACGACGAACGCACGCGGGGCGAGCAACGCTTTGCGCCTTTCGATCTCAGTAGCGGATATGCATGGATTGCCTGTCGCGCGGGAATGACTTCTCTCGATCAGCTCCATTTCATCGGGTCGGTCGCCGGCTATCGGCTATTCGAGGCGAGTCTTGCAGATGAAACCGCGCGCACGATCCTCGGCAACCATGGACTGTTAGCTGCCGGGGATCGCAGCTTTGTCGCCCGCCACCCGATCGACGCGATCATAGCACCCCAAGGCGTGGTTCGGCCCGACAGACCCTTCACGATCTATCGGCTGGGGCCCCCAATCGACGTTGGCGAACCTCAGCGGCTGCGCAACGCTGAGCAGGTGAGTGGACAGCCTCGCGTACGCTGCGAGGGCGCTCAGGAGCCGGACGATATTCCGATCAGCCTGTCCCTCCTCGAGCGTGATGGAGCATTCTCTGCACTCATAGAGCGGAGGCTGCAGTTGCGTCTCGAAAGCGCGCATGCGCTCAGGGCCGTTCCGCTCACAACTGAGCTTGAAATCAATGGTAAGCTCATCGTTCGTAACGTCGGCGAACTTGCCGAACTTCCCGTCACTGTCGACCAGCATTCGCCACTCCTGACGGGCCTATATGCGGACGGCATCCGCACACGACTCCTCGAGAGTGGGGTAGGCACTCTTCGTTTCTCGGTTGGACGGCTAGCCAGTATTGAGGTGCCACTCGCACGACCGAAGGGTGCTGTCGACTGGTCAACCACTCCTCCAACTCTCATCGATGCGGACGGCTCAGCCAGTATGGCCTGCGCGCCCGCCACTGCGCCCCACCGCTTCGTTCCGGCGCCGGCAGTCGTTCGCCCCGAGAGTGGCGCTGTCGGGTACGTGTTTCGGTTCGGCGACGGGCGCTTTGCAGATCCGATGAACCTCCTAGCGAGTCCAAGCTTCAATCTTGGCGATTTCGCCGCCGCCTTTAATGACTTAGGCTCACGCCAGCTTCGCGATGGGGAGCGGGGGAGCGGTGATCTCGCGCGGGCACGCATCGCATGGTCACGCGCGCAATGCGGAACGTTGCAAGCTCTGGCAGCGAAAAGTCGGATCGTGCAGCAATTCGAAGAACCACTCATCTACAATCTCTGTGGTCGTGAGTGGTTCGATCGAGAGCGAGATGACAAATCCTCTCGATCCGACCCTCACCAAGCACTCTATCTGGTCGCGCTGGAGCAGGGTCTCGCCAGCCTGCCCGAGGGCGTTCCGGAACGATACGCCGGGGACTTTGCCGAGGCTTTTGCGGTCCGGGCCCGTGACCTCGATCCAGACTGGCCGCTTAGGCGGCCGACTCCGCGAGACGACGCGATGGACGACGCGCTCAACCTCGGCTTCACCGACGCGGTGAATACCCTTCAGGCGCGTGGCTCCTTGCCCGGCGTCGATCCGGATGATTGCGATTTCGGTAGTCCAGAGGATGCTTGGGCCTCTGCGGCAGAGGAAGCCATACGCCGGATTCGTCGATCACGCCTCACTCGCCTGATCGCGCCTGATGAAGGGGGGCGACAACTGCGCGACCGCTTCTATTCGAACATCGGCGTTGCCGAGATGGCTGAGGATCTCGCGGCGTGGTCCCGCACCTTCGCACTACCGCGGGGGCAATTGAGCGTTGAAGCAGCTGCTGCCGCGCTCCAACTGTGGCTTTCCCCAGCCGCTTGTGAGGCGCTTGATGCTGCGATGCGGGTGCTGGTCAATGACCCGTTCGTTGCTCGAGCGAGCCGCTATGCGGCGATCCGTATGGACGCGACCTTGGGCAGCGCGGTCTCATGAGCGACTTCAATCGACTTCTCCTCAACCTCCATGCCGAAGCGCGCCGCTGCGATCGTGATCAAGCTTTGCTTGGCGCGCTCGGGGTGGGTGCGTTCGCCTATCCGCATCAACTCGATAGCGTCCATCGTATGTTGACCGCATCGGCCTGTCGCTGGCTGCTGGCCGACGAGGTCGGCCTTGGGAAAACGGTCCAGGCAATCATGGTAATGCGTGCACTTGCAGCGCAGTCTTCCCGCCTGTTGAACGTGGCCCTCGTTGTGCCCGACGACCTGGTCGAGCAATGGGAAAAGGAGTTGCTGGCGCGCGGGCACGCAATCGCGATCGAAGCCGGCGAGTCGGGGGGACCCAACAGTAATCTCCTTATGCGCCTCATCCGGCCGAGCCGGATCGTGGCGGGCGGAAAGATCGCTGCTGACAAAATCGACATGCTTCTCGTCGACGAGTTTACCAAGCTGCAGGTCGCGGTTCGCAACGAACTGATCGCGGCCGCACGAACAATTCCGCACGTCATCGCGATGACAGCTACGCCGGCGCTTCACCAGGTTCGCACGCGCGGCGAACTCATGGAGTTGCTCGAGCCGGAGGCCGCGCGAATTGCCCGGGCCGAAGGCCGCAATGTCCTTGATGTACTCTCGGAGCGCGAACAGGCAGCCTTCGACCGGTTCCGCGGCGAACTCGCCGACGCCGCCCGCCGTCGAGCCGTCGAGGACAGCTATGGCCTCTACCGGCGGCTCATTCGAACTCAACGCACCGACTATCCCGACACTTTGCCACAGCGCCGCTACCAACCGATCCGCGTCGCGCCAACTGACGGCGACGTGCAACGCGCCAAAGCAACTCGAGCCTACCTTGAGGCGGCCGAAGCAGCCGGTCTCGACTACAGGCGGGACGCACTCCTCCAAGTTGCCGGTCGCAGTCCACAATCGCTACGTGAACGACTCTCAACGCTCAAACGGACGCAAGCAGTTGCCGATGCCTGGCGGCGCATCGAGACCGTGCTACGCGACGAACCTGGGGACGCCAAGCTTGATGCACTGGTCGACCACGTTCGAGAGGTCCGCGCCATGAAGCCCGACGCTCGCATCGTGATCGTCGCGGAGGACAATCCCACCACCGACTACCTTCACGATGCACTAACAAGGCTCGTCGATGCCAAGGTCGCTCGAAAACGTCGTGTGATGCGAGCAGCTGAAGAACTCGAAGTTCAAGTCGCCATGCTCAAAGACGCGCTTGAAGATTTCGTCAACGGGGAAGCGAATATCTTGATTGCCGCGCTCGACGCTCGTGAAGGTCACAATCTTCAATTCGCAGACGAGATCATCTTCTTCGCGCTCCCGTGGTCGCCGCCGGACATTCAGCAGTGGATCGGGCGAATCGACCGTCTCGGGACGCGAGGGGTTCCATCGAGTCGAACCATCGCCATCACCCCCATCGTGACGGAGAACTCAATCGAGGCTCGAATCCTCGAGGTGCTCGAGGCGACGAAGGTGTTTGAGAGAAGTGAGGTTTGGGACGACTCTGAATGGGAGGCTATCAGCAAGGCTATTAACGCGGCGGCTGAAGGTGATCGCGGAGCGACCTGGAGCGACGCCACATCATATGCGCGCAACCTCGGCGAAACCGCAAATGATTGGCTGAAAAGTACCAAGCTACCGCCTAGCCCCCGTACTACGATCGCAGAAAAGAGAGCTGCTGGTCTGCGCAACCGTGACTATGCGTGCCCGCTCACCGCCGAGGCTGAGGATCGAAAACTCAACTGGTTCCAGTCGCGCGAGCGAGGTCTGGATGTCCTTCTCAACTTGGCGCGCGAAGAGTATTTCGACATCCGTAGCGGAAAGGATGGCCAACAGAGCTTCAAGACGATCTGGTACAGAGGTGATGGTCGCGAACCGGAATTGGCCCTGCCCGACATCGACAACCGGAGTTCTTGGCATCGGCAAGCCTTTATCACGAAACGCGCTGCCATTGAATGTCCTCCCAACACCTATGTAGAGCAGAAGGACGGCCAGAAGCGTCGCCTGCACTTCCTCGATCATGGCTGCAGCTTGCACGACCAATTGATCGATGCACTCATTAGAAAGCCCATATCAAGCGACCTCACGACTGAGTTTGTCGTAGAGTTCCCATCAGGTCATCCGATCCTTTCATGGAAAGGCAGGAGGCTTTTCATCGCCGTTGCAGTGCTCGATCTCTCCAGTGCCCTGGCGCCGGACTTAGATGCGATTATCGGCCCGATCGACAGGCAAGCGTCGAAACCCGAACAGGATGCGCGCAACACCGCACTTCGATCCCTTGAAGCGTCGCTTGCTGCAGATCGTCGTTGGCTACTCGACCGCTGCCCGCCTATGTTCCTCATGAGCGTGTTCGTCGAGAACATGGGCAGCTTCTCACCGGCGATGGCGACAGCCAGTGCGATCCTGGATCCGTCACATGACCGGTTGCGCGGTCGCCAACTTTCGCGACGACGAACATCTCTTGCGGAGCCGCAGATTGCAGAGGCGCGCGCCGCCGCACAGGCGGACCTACAAAAACGGGGGTCTGAAGCGCTTGGGCGCGCGCTCGTTTCTATCAACGGCGCTGTGGATACTCGCCTGTTCGCGGTCGACGCAGATGCGGTTCAGCATGTCGAAGCGGCGCGAGCCGAACTAGCAAGTGCCGAGGCTTTAGATCAGAAGCTGGTTTTCAATCAGGCGGCAGTGCGTGGGGCAAAGCTGGCGGTCGAATTCAATGAGAGGGCAAGCGCCGCGCGCAAGGCCTGGCTTACCGGAGCGGCGGGTAGCGTTTCGAAAGCGGCTACGTTGAGCAAGCGGCGGTATTTCTGGGTTGTTCCCAGGGCTATGTCCGAGGAGAGCCTAGGAGCCTCTCAATAACTCCACGCGCTTGATCGTCGAGGCGCCAGGACCAAGCGCTGACCTGATCGCCAGTCAGCAACGCAGCTCGCTCGACTTGTCGCGGGGGCGGTGTCAGGAATTCGAACGTTCCTGCCTCTCGGTTAACAGCCCAGACCGGTTGTCTCGCGGACAGTGTGATACCTACGATAATCCAGTGCCAGATGTCGCGTGTCGGCGGCTCCCACACTGTTGCCCTTCCATTCTCAATCGCCAAAATGACCCGGCGCTTCCGATATCCTCCGCTGATCGTGGCCGGAAAGCATCCGTCACAGTCGGCGCGAGCCCACCGCCCGCTCGGGCCGTCCGGTGTGCCAAAGTAGGCACCCGTTCCGCTCAGGACCGCCAGGTTCTGCGGTTCATCGAGGGAATACCGTTCGCCCGAACTAGCCAGCGCTCGAGCGTACTCACTGAGTGCCTTGGCATCGTCCTGGGGCTGGTCCGCGCCTCCTAGTTCAACTAGGGCATCCCGCCACGCTGGTCGACCTAGCTCGACGTGGAGAGGCGTCGTGATCAAATCCATTCTGTCATCCACCGGCACTCGCCTGATCGGATCGTTAGAACTGAGCGCCACCGCACCGAGCACCACATTGTCGGCGCCGCCCCACACCAAACGCCGCGGAGTGGTCGGCGCATATCCGCGCCCGGCACCAGTCGCTAGTTCATCGATATCTCCAGACCGCATGAGCACGCCGATCGCGTCGTCGATCGCTGCGCGCAAAGTGTCTTCGGCGATATCCAGAGGACGATAAGCCTCCTTTATCCCGCTGGTGATGCGGCCGCGACTGACATACCCCCCCTCCCGGATTGCGTCGCGGATGTGCCTTAATACGCTGCCTAGTAGTGCCTCTTCAGTGTCGAGGTTTAGGACTTGCGCCCATAGTGAACTGTTGCTCATTCGTCGGAGCCGAGTGCCACAGCCGCCGCTATCGCATCATCCAGTTGTTCGCGCGACGATCGGTCGTGCGCCACTATGATCAGATGCGAGCGAGCACGCGTCAGCGCGACATAGAGATCGCAAACCGTGAAGAGGCCACCGAGCCCCGAAAAATCGGCAAGCACGACCACGTCGGCCTCGAGCCCCTTAAAACTGCGCGCGGTCGTCACCAAGACACCGCGGCCCTCACGCCAAGTCCCAGCGTCTTCGACGAGCGCCACTCCGTCAACATCACGGACGTTTGCGAGTGGTCCCTTTCCTTTGGCCGTTGGACCAAGAATGGCGATTTGACGCGATGTGAGCCGGTGCTCTTTCAATAGCGAACGCAGTTCTCCGCGGATCAGTCCGGCGATCGATGCGGCGTTAGGGGGAGTAATGATCTTCGGAGGCCTCCCGAGGGGTGCCGTCTCGAACGGTAGGGAGGCTATATTGGTCGCGGCGGTGGCGCAGGCGACGATTCGGCGCGTGTTCCGGCAGTTGATGTCGAGTTGAAAGCGAAACGCACCCTTAATGGGCGGGTCCACCGGCTCACGACGTAGGCTTTGCGCTGTATCAAGAAATGCCCAAACCGGGCCGTTCTCCTCGAGGAGATACTCAAGCGCGTCCCACCAGCCGGGGGAAAAGTCCTGCGCCTCATCAACCACGAGTGCAGTAAACACCGGACCATCGCTATAGAGGTCCATCGCCGCCTGCGCGAGCAGATCGGGCGCCAGTTCGTCCCACCATCTCTGCGGCTGGGCGGCATTCGCGTTGAAATCAATAGCAGCCTCTCGGCAAAGGTCGGCCGCGAGGCGATGGAAGTTCTCAACCCTAATGCGCCCCCCATTCTCGACGAGTTCGTCGGCGAACTCTTCCCGAATCCACTTTGCAAGTTCCGAGTTGAAACAGGTAAACAACACTCTGTGGCCCGCGCCTGCGAACGACCTTGCGCGTTGCATGGCTAAGAGCGTTTTGCCGGACCCGGCGACGCCTTCGATGATGGCACGAGGATTGGTCTCGAACCCGCGCAAGACCTGGAGTTGCTGACGGGTCAGTCGGGCAAGCGTCGCCTCATTGGCGGACAGGCTCACACTGAGTGGTTGGTAGATCCGGAACTCTGGCGCCAGCGCCTTGCGCACCGCCTCAATATCTTCAATCGAGAGCTCAGGTTTGAAAGCGCCGTTGGCTTTATAGACCCGCGTCAATCCTGCCTCGAGGTCGGCCATGTCGTCGATCGATAGCACGGCCTCGAGCGGCAGATCCGTCGGCGCCTCCCCCTTGAGCACGCAGTGCGGGAACGCAACCGCTGTGCCCCAGGTCACACGCTCGACGAGTGCTTTCCCACATATCAGTTCGACACGCTTCCGCAGAGCCCATTTGCTTCGGGACGCCTGTCGAACCGGGTCTTTGATTTCTTCTACACCACTCCTCTTGCGCCGAAACCACCGACGCTGCCGGACCTCGATCTCGCCGCCCTTGACTTCAAGAACAAGCACGCCGTGCTTGCGGTGAAGGATCAGGAAGTCGGCCTCTCCCTCGCGAGCTGGGGCGCCGAGATCGTCACGGGCAGGATTTGCCCATGGGAGGGAATGCATTACGATGAAACCGGCCCCGAGGCTGGTTTGCATTGCGCGCGCGACGTCGGCCTCTGATCCATGCTCCATCGTGTCCGGATCGATCGGCGGGATAAACAACGCCATTAATCAATAACCTTCACAAATCTAGCCAGCACTTCAACTGCTGTGGCAGGCACCACCAGTTCACTTACGCATTCCATGTGCTGAGAGGCCGCTCGATATCGGATGCGCGTACCATCCGTGCCTGCAGGCTGCAGAATGCCAACCGTCCATTCCGCACTCGTCGATCCGAAGGCTTTTCCATCGGTGCGGCGAAGCAGACAAATCTCAGTTTTGCCCGGTGCGTCGCTCAAAGGCCTGAAAAGACAAAGAGCGTCACTCGACACCGCGTTACCTTGACCATCTCCATTCTTGCCACTGAGCATATTTCCTTTGACCCGGAAAAGCAGATCGTTGGTCTCTGCACCAGCGACAGCGTATTTTTGCGTTCCGGAATCGCCGGCTAGATTGCCTGCGATGACCATCGACGCATCAAGCTCAGGCGTCCCGTTGGGATCGAGTGCGAGGGTGTTCACGCTTGTAGTCACTGGTCCGACAAGGGCGATATTGGTTGCGATCGGTAGGGCGCGCAGGACCATCAGGATGTCGACGGCCGCCACTACGTGGCCATTGGCGAGCGCCCGAGCTCGCGGCGAGCACGGCTCGCCGTCGATGAAGGGATGCGACAGGCAAATTATCCGGCCATCTTCCTCAACGAGCCCTCCGTCGACCCGGGTAAACTTCGCGTCGCTTTCTAGGAGGTCGCGACCCAGCCGGTCGAGCGCCTCGTCTTCACGTTTCGCCGCAATGCTGAGTGGTTGCCCGGCGAAACAGGCCTTCAGCAGATCACCGCCGATGAAGCGATCGAACATCGCATGATCGAAGCGGTTCTTGTACGACCGTAGGCATTGGTAGCAACTGTCGTCGCAGGTGCAGTCATCGAGGAGTTCGATTGCACGTTTGACCAACCGGCTCGGGTCTTTGGAGGCTGCCTTCACAAAGCCGGCGCCGCCGGCTGCCTGATCATAGAGATAGAGGTCAATGAACTGTTGATCGCAGCTAGCTGGAGCAAACCGGAAATCCCCATCAATATCGTTGGGCTCAAGATCTTCCAGTTGGCAAGCCGCGCGGCGGAGGGCTTCGACCGCTGACCGCGCTGCGATGACGGTGGAAGGCCGATCTGGATCAAACCGCCAGCCGGCCGGCAGCCCCAGACGAAACACCGCGACATCGGTCCTAAACTCGTTTCCGAGGACGATCTTCAGCGCCGAGCCCGTACACTGTTCGGGCTCCTTGGGGCGCCTAGGCCGTGGCCTGTCATGCGGCTGCTTGCCGAAAAGCTGTCGCATTGTGGGATCAAAATTCGCAGGCTCAATCCGGCCGCACTGCGTACAGTAGTTGAATGCGGGGTTCGCCGCATCAAGGGATCCGCGATTGGTAACGACGAGATTCTTACTCTCGCTCCATGCCTCCCAACTCGTTCCCAGCGGCCAAGTCGCGCCACCAATGCGCGAGCCCGGCGTGAATGTCATGGAGTCAAGAGTCGCCTTTGTTGGGCGCAGACGCATCCCGGCGTCGAAATCCGGAGGGAGCGCGGTTATGGTCGGAGGATGCGAGAAGCCGGGTGGCCGAACCCAGCGCCGCGCTGGTCCCAATGTTGCCCGGCCGCTGCAGGCCGGGCAGTCGCGGGTCTGGTCAACATAGCCGTCGGACCAATCCAAAAGATCGGCGTAGTTGCAGACCCTGCACTGATAATAGAGCTTGCGAGCACGGTAGGCGTCGAGCCTGTCACTATCACGCTCGGCGTAAATGCCGAGGGACAGGAAGCGCTTGCCGTCGACCCAGACCTCGTGACCTGGCGCATATTGACTGAGCGCTGCGTTCAGTGCCTGCTGAGGAGAATATCGACGCTTGGGGCGCCAGGGATCGGTGTCGTCCTCAAAGACGCTGAAAGCGGCGACATCGGTCGGGAACGCATATTTGGGAAGCAATCCCTCGGCGAACAGCCGATCGAGGAGACGCCCATCTTTGACGGGAGGAACGTCCTCCTCGCTTCCGTCCTCCAAGATCTCATCCCCATAATCCTCGCCCTCCACAGCGGCGGGTACTGGCTCTGCCGGGATTTCTTCATCCGATTTGATAAGGGCCTCCTCGAGTACTCGCGGAAGGTCATTCAGGACACCCTTGGGGTCGAGCGCTGGGCAGGATTGCGTGAATAAGCGCTCGATGTCGCCCGCAAGCGATTCCTGATTGAGCGACAGCCAGGCTCGCAGCCCGGCCAGGGAAAAGTTGTCCTCAGCGCCGTTGACAAAATCGGAGACGGAGCCGAGGGACGAAAAGACGTCCGAGGCACTAGAGACGTCATCGATCCGATCTTGTTGGAAGCGGCCAATCAAGAACCCGAACGCTTGGCGCTTCGCAATAACCACGTTGTCGAGATTGAGGATCGGGTCTGGCGCTGGGCCCGCCACGATCGGTGCAGGGTCGCGATAGTAGGTCTGGTCGTGACTGTCCGCGCCGCAGAACATGATGACGGTCGAAAGCCCGGCGCCACGTCGGCCGGCGCGACCGGCACGCTGTTGGTAGTTCGCTCGTCCCGGTGGGACGTTCCGGAGGGCGACTGCGGTCAACCCGCCAATATCGATGCCAACCTCCATTGTGGTCGTGCAACTCAGGATATCGATCGGCGCACCCACCTGCCCATCCTGCTCGATTGGAATATCCTGGAATCGAAGTTCGTAGGCCTCGTTTCGCGACATCGCATTGGCCATTCCGCTATCGTTGAGAGCGGCCGAATGCTCCTCGGCGATCAGTTGATGTGGAGCATAACCGTCGGCGGGATCGATCAGCCTCTCCCACAGCCTGCGGAAAAACGCCTTTCTGCTCCGGAAAACTGGATCGTGCTCTGGGTCGATGGGATGTGCATTTCCGGTACAACTTGTGCAGCGGTTGCCGATCAGGGCGTTGCGTGGCGATACCGTGGTGCAGCGCTCGCAGCGAATCCACTGAGTGGCGGGATTAAGCTCAAGCGCGACTTTCGCACCCTGTACATAGAAATCGCCGGTGACATTCGGAGAGAACACATCGCGCAGCGCTGGGCCAACTGAACTGGCAAAGTCGCCTTTGAGCCATTGCTTGAGGCCGCGCGCTTCAAGCAGTGTTGTAAACTTCTTGGAGAATTTGCCATTCCATGCGCGGATGCCCGACGATCCGCGGCCCGTTTCGACATTGTCGGGGGTGTCACGTAATCGGATTGCATGCTTGTGCAGGGCCTGCCAAAGCCAGAGTTCGATAAGGGCAGCACGCGCCTCTTCATCATTCAGCCCAGGGATCGTTGGTAAGACGACCGCCTCATTCACCTTGTCCGCCTCGATCTTGGTCAGCTTTGCTTTTAGGGTTGCCAGGGCGAGAGGGAAAATGCCCGTGTGCTCGTCTTGCAGCACAGCGTAGAGGCTCTGGAATACAGAACGAGGCGTCTCAGCGCTGGTCTGGTTGGTGAGTTGCCGGAAATCTTCGGCGTCCGCGTCGGGGCTTCCGATTAAGACGACGGCGCGACGACCGGCTCGATCTAGCCGGCCATCTTCCGCACCAATCGGACGCAACCGTACGCCGTGACGGGCCCCCCCGAGGGCGATCGCGAGAGGAGCATCGTCGAGCGACGGGGTGAACGCAGGTTGCTTCAAGGCCGTCATGCCCGCCAGCAACAGCGGCCGAAGACTGTCCCGGAAGGAAAACGTCTTTAGAGTGCCGGCCAAGCGGGACGCTGTTTGGCGGCCGTCAGAAAACACCAACGCCTTTCGCCCTTGAAGAGGCGTATCGCTATCGGGTCTCGGCGGCTGCTCGAGGACCTGAACCGAGATCAGTTCCTGGAAGGGTTGCTCACCCTTGGTCTGAAGATCAGAGATTCCGTTTGAGGATGACGGGTCGCAATTCGCGCCGCAACGCGGGCATTTCTCGAATAGCTTTGGGTCGAGAAGGGGCGCGAGCCATACCTCTCGTACGAATGTGCCGCCACCGTCGATCTTTCCGGTTGCGAGATCTAGGTACACGGGCCGGACCGCCCCTGCCACCTGTGGCTTCGGATCTTCCAGACAAACGTGGACGGGCTCGATCAGACCGGTGTCACCGGCATAGGCATAGCCGTTATCCTGCCAGAGATGATCCGTCCCCGCAGGTGCTCCTATGTTAGCGCGCGCGACCGATAGTCCGCACGACCGGCAACTGTGAAGTTCAAGGACCTGCGATCCGCAGCCGCAAATGCGGCGGGGCTCGGAGTAGAGCTTCCCCGTCGGCCCCCCGCGATAGGCGGCGTCGATTTGGTCGCAGTCGGGGTTCGCACAAGCCCACAGGCCGGGCAAACCGCGAAAAAGCATGTGGACACGAGCAGGCAGCAACGGCGGTTTGTCCGGTGCAGGTTTTGCGAGTGATGCCAATTCGAGCAGGGCATCGGTCGCCGAGACGCCGTTCTCGGTGTCGGTGAAGAGCGCGCCGGGCAACTCTGTCACGGCCCACGCGGCACCCGGCACGTTGACGGGGTCAGCGGGATTTTCGGCACCGCTCGTAATATTCCGGAGCCGACCAACGACGGGAAGAGGCGCCAGAATCTCGTACAGAGCTGCGGGCAGATCGTCCGCGGCATTGCGAAAGCCTTCGGCATCCGCTTCTCCCAGCGGATATCGTCTCGCCACGCTGATCCGCCCCTGGGGGCATGAAACCGTGTCGACGATGAGAAACGGCTCCTGGGAACGCGCTTCGCCCTTAGCTTCTACTACGACCACTTCCTCAAGGCGGCGGCCGTGGAGATCGAGCCCACCCACCGCAACCGATACAGCCTCGGGTCCGCTGTCGATCCTTTTTAGCGTGACGCGGCTGCCGGATAGGTCAGAGCGCTCCGCCGCCAACGGCGCAACGACCCCGGAGCGCTCGCGAAGATCCGGCGAGTGCAGAGCATCCAAGGGTACATTGGCCAATTGGTGCGCCAGGTCCGCAGATCCCGCGCCTGCTACATCTACAGCATGTTTGCTGCCGATCAGCCGCCGAATGGCCTTAGACTCAAGACCGCAAAGCCCGGCTACGAATTCCTTCGCCCGCTCGTCATTCGAGAACGACGCGCTGGTCGCGATGAAGATAACGCGCGACGTAGACAGTCCCAGTCGGTCCAGCAGCCGGCGGATCAGATAGGCGACTTCCGTGCCATTCGCGCCTCGGTAGAGGTGCGCCTCGTCCAAGATCAGGAGGAACTTCTCCTCAGGATGAGCCTCGAAGTAGGTGCGGGTTTCTCCAAAAATTTCGCGCTCGAGCGGACGCAGGAGCATGTACTCCAGCATCGAATAGTTCGTGACCAACAGGTCCGGGCAGGCCTCCTGGATCTCGTGTCGGGTGAGCAACTCGGGATCGTCGAGTTGCTCAATCGCACGGGCAGGGTGGCCATTTGCATCCTCCCAGTGTTGACCGGAATTGCCGTACCAGTTCCGTAGGCCGTCATATGCGCCTATGAAACTGTCTGGCTTTCCCGGCCACCGGCCTTTTGCTCGGAGCGTCTCGACGAGCTCCTGATCCTTCGTGCTGCCTGCCCGAGCAGCGTCTTCGAGCTTCAGGTAATAGCCGAGTGTTTTCAGGCGGTCCCGATCGCGGTTCGCGCTCCGGAATCCCGGATAGAGCGTGCGCCCGGTGTAGCGCCCGAACTTCGCCGGTCGACCGCTGGCACTCTTGAAGGCCCGTCGCACCGACGGCGCACCGAACAGGTTTCGCAGGCGCCCCAACTGATCGTTGACCAGCGCGTTCATCGGGTAAAGCAGCAAGGCGCGCACCGCCCGCGTCCCAAAATGCGCTTTCCTGTTGAGCGCCTCGTCAGCGAGGCGCGCAAGCACAGGCAGTAGGAAGCTCTCCGTCTTGCCGGAGCCGGTGCCGGTCGTTACGACGATGCCACTTCCTGCCGCGTCCGAATGAGTCGTGTGTTCGAGCGCCTCGGCCTGGTGCTCATACGGTGGATTGAAAAGCAGATCCTCGGATTTTTCAGCTAGGTCGGTGAGGAAAGCGGACACACCCTTTGGCAGGGAGAGGTCCGCATATTTGCGGTGACCGGCATAGCTCGGGGTGCTTTCGATGAACGGTGTCTGCGCCACACCATGATCGGTCAGCAGCTTTCGCCGCAATGCGACGACCTTCGGATCAGAGAGATGATAGGTCGCCTCAATATAGGAAGCGAGCGCCTCCCTCATGTGCTCAATTTCAGTACGCACGTGCCCCCAGTCCCCCCGGTTTATGCAGCCCCTTTAGCTTTCGATTCTTTCCCGCCTGAGGCCAATGAATGTTACTCTAATTGTTCCTGGTTTCCCAATGCAGTCAGCAGGCCGGGCATAGGCTCGGTATCCAGACTGCGCTGCACGCTGTTAGGTCCGAGAACCTTCAGAGAGGCTATAGTCTCATCACGCCGAGCGCGACCATCCAGCCAGCGGCGCCGCCAAGCTGCAGATATAGCATCCGCAGAAGGCGCTTCGGTCTCGATAGATGACAAGCCCATCAGCGCGTCTCGCGCATTCGCGCCGAGTTCGCAGGCGTAGAATAGGCGCGGAGTGGCATGGTGAAGAATTCTGTCGCTTGCGATGCCTAGGGCGTCCAGCCCCTCTCTGATCTGTCGGAGACGTGGGCTTGTTCCTTCGCCAAATCGATTGTTCACTCGGCGAGAAGTGTGAAGGCTTTGCGCCATTAGCCGAAGGGCATGGGCGGTATCCTGGCCCAGATGCAGCGTACCAAAGCCGCCGGTCTTGCTCTGACCGATCGAGTCCCACCGCAGATCGTGCGTCAAACCTTCGTTTTGAATCGCCCTTAGGTTGAGCCTATTGTACTGACTCGATCCTACGCCATAGAGGCTGGTCGTCGTCAGGACGCACAAGTCAGCCGGTTTCGAGATCGCGCGTCCAGCCATCTGTGACGCTATCACACTGACCTGACCATTGTATCGTTTGGAATAGTGATCGCGGACCTCCTTGGACGCAAGCAAGAGGGCCACGAGCTTGCCGCCAAGCAGTTCGTTGTACGGAGCTATGGCTCCACAGATGCTCACGTCGGCCACTCGGCTGGAAAGGCCAGCCTTTCGAAATTCAGTCAGCGCGATGTCGATGGCACGCTGTCCGCTTCTTGCGGAAAAGAGTTGGTCGAGAGCGGAAGAGGGTTCTGAAGCGAGATTGGCCGCCCGAAACATTTGCTTTGCAAACAGCAGTTGGGCGAGCAGTTCGGCTCTCTTTCGCACGAAGAGCAGATCTTCGGAAGCTCTCACCCAGTCAGTATCTGCACCGTTCACCTTGACGGTACCACGCATAGGGCGAACCTGATCTCCCTCCTGAATGCTGGTTTGGTAATGTGCCTTTAATTCGAGATCCCGCGCATACGCCGCCCCGGACGCCTTTTGCTCGAGGCGCAGGATCGTATTCTCGCTTGGACTTTCGATCTCGTCCGGTCGCACCAAGTCGTCCCAACGGACCTCTCCAATCGACGCATTCAGTCGATCGAGGAGAGCCTCCGCAAGGCATGCAGGGTCCCACAGGCCTGACCGAAGGTTTTCCTCTGTCGAATCCCGCAACCAACCTATCCAGTGGTCTCGGGCGGAGAGCCGCATGACAGGACTCGCCAGCATCGCTATGCCCATGACGGGTCGTCCTGGCCGCGCGGCGTTTCTGATTAAAACCAGCAATTGGCGCCCAGGAATTGGACGATACTCGTGCGCCCAAGTATGACGGAAATATCGCCATATTTCGTTCAATTGTAGTCCCGTCTCTGAACATTTCGCTCCCGCTTGGCAAACCTCGACCATCGGATCGATCAATCGTGCGAGCGCCAGATCGCGTTCGGTCACTGGCAGTTGATTTATCGCTTCAATATCGCGTCCTAACGCTGCCCCATCGTCAATAAGATCGAGCACAGAACTTCGTACTCCTGGCTGTCGAGACGTCCGCCGCTCCATGCGTTTGATAAACTTCGCCACGGATGGTTCGGACAACTGGCGACGTCGAGCGACCTGAAGGGCAGATCGAATTCGAAGCTTGATATCGTCGACAGACTGGTCGGGGCTTGCCTCGATTCCCGGAGCTTCGAAATGAAGCCCATTTCCTTCGAATGCGACGTGCCACCCTTGATCCAACAGGTCCGCCACGAGCAGGCAGATCGCGCGTAACTTGCTGCTATCGCCCTCGTCCACGTATCTTCGAGCGAGTCTACGAAGACTCTGCGCGAAGCCGGGAGGGGTCGGACCAGTAAAGTTGAGAAGCTCGTGAAGTTCTTCACGTTCCTCGGGGGCAAGAAATGGGGTGAAAGGCCGTAACTTAGACCTATCAAGCTCATGTTGTACCATGTCTGCCCCTCTGTGACTGCCCATGCTTCCTCATTGTCATTTTTGGCTCCCCAGCGCCAGCCGTCGCTTGGCGAGCGCGCATCTCGGAAGCCCATTCTCTTAGCAGGTTGTCATAGTTGGCGGCGTGCTCAGCGCCATCAGTTCTTATCCGAGAAAGGATGTTCGCTAAGAGAGCATCTAGGGCGACCTCAGGCGCAAACTCTCGAACTACGCGATCAATCAGAACTTCTACGCCCATAGGGGCGGTGGGCTTGGTTGCGCTAGGTTTGCTAGGTGATGGACGGGACGCAACCGAGACGACGGATTGCGAGGCGGTCGTGCGCTTCGCTTTCGCAGAACGAACCTTTTGGCGGAGATGCTCTATTGCCTTGGGCATGCCTGCCGCTCGAAGGAGGTCCCACATTTCGCGCGAGAGTGAGATCTGTTGCTTCGCTGTAGTGACACCGAACGCCTCGTCTAGGCCTGCGGAGAACTCGATTTCCACGCGGATGTATCGATCGTTGTTGACGAATGTTGTCCAAGGCGTCCGGCCATGAATGTCCACGATCCGTCCATTTCGGCTAAAGATGATGCCGTGATAATGCTTCAGGATGGAGAAACGTGGATTGGCGTTGATGCCAATTGCATCCCGATTCTTATCGATCGCGCCAAACGAAGGGGGCAGCCACGCATACCGCAGCGTAACCGACCCGCGTGCATTACCCAGTTCACCATCTACCGTCAAAGTAACCGGATCGAGCGCATGAGATCGATCTTCGTCGAGGGCAAACAGATCGGCGCTAGGAGACAGAAAAAGCGGGTCTATTGGACGCACCTTTTCTCCATCGATGTAGAGTGCCGTAGCCCGAAGCAACTTGTGATAGGCGACCCCGAAATGCCGGACCAGATTGCGACGCAGGCCCGTAGCAGTGGTCCAATCCAGGCGGTCCAACTTGTCTATAACCACGACCGTTCCGGACTTCCAGCCGCCGGGATGGTTCTGCGCGAGTGCGTTGCTAACAAATTCCGGCAAATCGGCGCGACATGCTGGCGGGATTTCTAATTCGCCGTCGATGTTCCGATAGGCGTCGTTGTCCAGCAGATCAAGATCAAGGGTCACAACGTAAATTTGGCCCCGTTCAACTTTTGAATAGATCGAAAAGCGGCGGCCCATGCTGACGGTCGCGCAGGGAAGCCCGTATCCAAATCTTCCCAGGCCTTCGCGGTCATTCTCTCTGTGGGTCCCGCCCCACATCATGGCGAACCGCAACATTGCAGATGACATTCCGTGTCCATCATCGACAACTGCCAGTTGGGTGGGTCTAGAGGCCGATCTATCGGCGAAATTGAAGAGAAGATCGATCCTTTCCGAATAAGCTTGAATCGAATTGTCGACGAGTTCTGCTAGGGCCTCTAGATTGCTCTTGTATCCGATATGCCGTATGCCGCGGATGAAGGCTTCTGGGACGAACAGGCTCAAGGTTTGATCGCGTGCTCTTACCTCAGTGTAACGTTGTTGCGCCGCGATAATTTTGCGAGTTCTGTCTCCACCGTCCATATCTTCCCCCTATGTCCGTGTTGTTTCCCAAGCTAGCACGAAATTCGTGGAGCGGTTGACGGGCATTTTCGATCTGGTTGACGACAGACCTCGCTTCAAGCGATCACGCCTGTGTGGCAAATAGGCCGGAATGTCGAGTATCCGCTAATCGCTGAGGTCCTTCGGATGTCATTGGAAAATAGGGAGAAAGACCTTTCTCTGAAAGTGCAACCATCTTTACTTGCTCCGCGGGCAAGTAAAGATGTGAGCGCCCTCCCGCAACCATCTTTACCGGCGTCGATCGCAAGTTATGATCGACGCCGGCCCCCGCATCCATGTCGACGAGGAAGACGACGAGCCTTTCGAGCTTCTGCTAGAGAAACTCGATCACGCGATCCTTGGTCTTGTCGAAGCGCTGGATGCTGATGATGCGGACTTGCCGCGGCTCATCGACGAGTCGCTGAACGGTTCGCTTTGACCCGGCTTCTCTGCGACAGGATCGAGACCATCGCGCCGGGCTTCGGCATCGAGATCATGTCGCTGACCGCCACCCTTGCCGAACCCCTGCCTTTGCGGCAGGCGGCCAGCAGCCTGATCGAGGAGGGCGCGCCGGATCTGTCCGGCCTGATCGACACGCTGGCCAATCGGGTCGGCGCGCGGGCGGTCTATCGTTTCGCGCCGGTGGCGAGCGATGTGCCCGAGCGCTCGGTCCGTCGTCTGCCGGCACTCGCCGAGGATACGGGTGCGGGCTGGCCCGACCATTGGCCGCGCCCTTCGCGGCTGCTCTCCCGGCCGGAGCCGATCGAGACCATGGCGCTCCTGCCGGACCATCCGCCGAACTGGTTCTCCTGGAAGGGCGTGCGTCGCCGGGTCCGACGGGCCGACGGACCGGAGCGCATCTTCGGGGAATGGTGGAAGCGCGATGCCGAGCTGATCGCGGTGCGGGACTATTTCCGGGTCGAGGACGATGCCGGCGAACGCTTCTGGATCTTCCGCTCCGGCGATGGCGAGGATGCCGCCACCGGCTCGCATCGCTGGTTCCTGCACGGGATTTTCGGATGAGCGCGCCCGCCTACGCCGAATTGCAGGTGACGTCGAATTTCTCCTTCCTGCGCGGAGCCTCCGCGGCCGAGGAGCTGTTCGCTGCCGCCGCGGCGATGGGGATCGAGGCCATGGCCGTGACCGATCGCAACACGCTGGCCGGTATCGTGCGCGCCCATGAGGCGGCGAAGGAGGCGGGCGTGCGGCTGATCGTCGGCTGCCGCCTCGATCTCGTCTGCGGCATGTCGGCGCTGGTCTATCCGACCGACCGGGCGGCCTGGTCGCGGCTCTGCCGACTCCTGTCGCTGGGCAAGGGGCGGGCGGGCAAGGCGCGCTGTCATCTCGAATGGGACGATCTCACCGCCTATGGCGAAGGGCTGATCGCGGTCCTCGTGCCGGACCTTGCCGACGAGACCTGCGGTTTGCGCCTGAGGCGCCTGCGCGACTCTTTCGGCGATCGCGCCTATCTCGGCCTGACGCTGCGGCGGCGGCCCAATGACCAGATGCGCCTCTGGGAGCTGTCGACGCTCGCCGCGCGGATCTTCGCCATGGCGCAGCCGATCCACGGCACCCTTGCGGCGAGCCGCCCCGCGTCACCCGCCTGTCGCGCAAGATGCTGGCGGGCGTGGGAGCCGTCGCGCTTCTCGGCATCGGGGGCGCACTGATTTACGCCCTCCAGACCCGCGATGCAGGACCGGCAAGCGAAGAACTCTATTCGACCGAGAACCGGCCCACGGCAGATGGGCTTGCCGGCTTGCCGCGCGACTATACCGGCCCGGTCTTGGGACCGGCGTTGCCGGGAGACCTCGGCCGTCCGATCCTCGAGGCGCAGAACCGCGGACAGCCGGTCGTGCCGTCAACCATCGCGACATCGACCGTCGATCCCGAAGAACAACGCCGTCTCGCCGAGGAAGAAGCCGCACGCTTGAGCGGTGTGTTCTTCCAGGCCGGCCCGCGCACGGCAACCCCGTCGGGAACGTCCATGTCCGGCCTTGCTGGCCTCGGCCTCGGCCTCGGCGGGCAGCCGGACGGACAGAACCGCCATACGGATTTCCTCAACGGCCCAGTGGATCGGCAGACCGTTGCGCCGGATCGCGTCGCGCCGCCGGCATCGCCCTATATCCTTCAGGCCGGGGCCGTGATCCCGGCCGCGCTCATCACCGGCATCCGTTCGGACCTGCCCGGCCAGATCACCGCGCAAGTGACGGAGAACGTCTATGACAGCCCGACCGGCAGCCTGCTCCTGATCCCGCAGGGAACGCGCATCATCGGCCAATACGATGACGGCGTGACCTTCGGCCAGCGCCGCGTGTTGCTGGTGTGGAACCGCCTGATCCTGCCGGGCGGCCGTTCCATCGTTCTGGAGCGCCTGCCGGGCGCGGACGCCAGCGGCTACGCCGGGCTTGAGGATGGCGTCGATTACCACTGGTGGGATCTGATGAAAGCCGCAGGGCTGTCCACGCTGCTAGCCGTCGGCACGGAGCTGGCGACGAGCGACGAGGACCGGCTGATCCGTGCCATCCGCGACGGGGCGCAGGATACCGTCAATCAGGCAGGCCAGCAGATTGTCCAGCGCCAGTTGCAGGTCGCGCCCACGCTGACCATCAGGCCCGGTTTCCCGGTCAGGATCATCGTCACCCGCGACCTTGTGTTCGAGCCGACAGGAGGTTGACCATGACCAAGCTGAAACTCGGTCCGCTGCCCGACGACAAGCCCGTGAAGGTCACGCTAGAGCTGCCCGCGCCGCTCCACCGCGATCTGACCGCCTATGCCGAGGTGCTGGCCGGTGAGACCGGCCAGCCTGTCGCTGATCCCGTCAGGCTGATCGTGCCGATGTTGGAGCGGTTCATCGCCACGGATCGTGGCTTCGCCAGGGCGCGCAAGGCCCGTTCATGAATTGTTGGGGCACTTGGCCGGGCCGGTCGCCACGATCATTTCCATGAGCGCATCTATCACGCTCTGCGTCGAGTCCCACTTCGCGGCGTGGTCCAGCAGGCGGTTCTGAAGGTTCAGACTGACCGCACCATGGACCGTTGACCAGAACATGAAGCCGTAACGTTGCAGGTCAGCGCCCGGCAAATAGCCATGTTCCTGAGAGGAGCGAAGGCCGGTCAGCAGCAGACTCAAGATCTGGCGGCCCGCTTCGCTTGACCAAGGGTCATCGCTCACCCCGAGCTTCGGTGGTGGCGAGAACATCAGCCGGTATAGAGTGGGGCTCTCCAGGGCGAAGCGCGCGTAGGCATAGCTCCCATCGCGCAGGTAGCCGAGCGGATCGCCTCGCATCTGTTCGAAAACCGCGAACTTCTCATTGTAGAGCCGTCCGAAGCCTGCGTCGCGCACCGCGTGCAGCAAAGCATTCTTGTTGCGGAAATGGCCGTAAAGGGCCGGTGCCGTGCATCCCACGGCTTGTGCCACCGCCGTCAGTGGAACATCGAAGTCGCCCTGCTGTGCCAACAGGCGGATCGTTTCCTCGACCGCGCGGCGAGCAATATCAAGTTCCTGCTCCTTCCTGGGCCGAGCCATCGGGATCCTTGTTGCAACTGTGCGTGAAAACTGAATGCGGTTTATTTTTTTCGTTGACGGAGCCGATGTCAAGCAGCACCATTCCAGGAACTGAACGACATTCAGTTTGAAGCGGAGAGGAGGGGAGATGGTCGCGTACGAATCTGGGCAACATGGCGCGCGCCTCTCTCGTGGCTCGCGCCGTCGCCTTCCTCGGCAGGTCTCGACCCAACGCCGACCAGAAGCCGACTGCGGTTCGGGATGATGCGTCATGCCTGCGCACCGGAACAGGGACGCCTCACCTGGTAGCACCCCCCTCGCGAAAATTGTCGAGGGCAATGCCAGCAAGAGTACGATCCGGTTGCGCCAGCTGCGCCATTTCCTCGCAGCAGCCGACCACGGGAGTTTCCGCAAGGCAGCAGTTGCGCTCGCCATCAATGAATCGTCGGTCAGCCGCCAGATCCGCGACCTTGAGGATGAATTGGGAGCTTCGCTTTTTCTACGACACTCCGGCGGGGTGCGATTGACCGTCGCGGGGCAGGAATTTCTGCGCAGTGCCCGGCATGCTCTTCGGCAGATCGACATCGGTGTGACCAAGGTTGCTGCGATTGGCCGGGCCGACCTGGGACTTCTCAAGGTCGGGATATTCTCATCGCTGGCGTCGGGATTTCTCTTTGACCTCCTACGGACGTTCGGGCAACGCCATCCGACTGTTCAGATCGACCTCATGGACGGAAATCCGGCCGAGCATGTCGCGGCTGTCCGGAAGCTGGACCTGGATATCGCCTTCATTACCGGAACTGCTCGGTGGGAAGGTTGCGAAACCGAGCACCTCTGGTGCGAGCGGGTCTTTGTGGTGCTGCCTGCCGACCATCCGCTGGCAACCAAGGCCGAACTTGGCTGGCCTGATCTGACAGGTGAACGCTTCATCGTGAGCGATGTCGCACCGGGCCAGGAGATCCACGACTATTTGGTTGCTCACCTTGCCGGTCTCGGTCATCACCCTGACATTCAATGCCACCAGGTCGGCCGCGACAATATCTTGTCGCTGGTAGGCGTCGGTTGGGGGCTTACGTTGACGAGCGAGGCCACCACCGTCGGGCAGTTTCCGGGGATCGCATTCCGGCAACTGGCGGATGAAGTGTTGCCGTTCAGCATGGTCTGGTCAGATCAAAACGACAACCCGGCCTGCCGCCGACTGCTGAGCATGGCTCGCGCGATGGGGAAAGCGTCCGTAACGTCACAACCGCCTCCGTGAGGATGGCAGCCCTCGAATCAAGAATGTCGTGGGGTTTGACGACCTGGAACCCGGACACGATGCCCGCCCCGATCACCAGAACCAGTGCGAGACCGTTCGGGGCGCGTCGTTGCTGACGATGGCGGATGTCATGGCGCCGCATCCCCGCACAGGCCGGACGAGCCAATAGGGCCGCAGCGCCGTCTCACGATGAAGTATGTCAGGCATGTTGGAATCCTTCAGATGACGGCTCATGATTCTTCTCCCGGCTTCTCCGAGCAGACCAGAAAGACCTTGCCCGGCCATGGCGAAGTCGAGGATGGAGACGGGAACCGGCGCTGTGCCGACGCGCGTACCGATGATCTCTGGGGACATGTTGTCTTCTCCGGATAGGCTGATGCTGCCGCAAACAGATGCGCCATCCGCTAGGAGCAGTATTCGTGCCCCGGCAGATGGATTTCGCTCTGGGTCCGGTGAATACGGAAATCACCGGACCAGAGGACCTGATGACGGCTGTGGCCGTCATCAGGCATTGGCGTACAGCTACTGCGCGACGTAAGCCTCGGTATCCGTGATTGTCGCATAGGCGAAGCCAAGTGCCGACATCATGGCGGCATGGACGGAAGCAGCCGGCACGGTGACCCCCTCATGTTCCAGATCGCGCGTCGCGCAGGCGTCCTGAACGACAGTCGTCTTGTAGCCGAAATCGCTGGCGGCTCGGGTGGTCGCGTCGATGCACATATGGCTCATCGCACCGACGACCACGACATCCTCGATCCCGTTGGCGTCCAGGATCTCTTTCAGTTCGGTCTTGAGGAAGGAATTCGGGTAATTCTTGACCACGACCGTTTCGTCCTCGCGCGGAGCGACGACCGGATTGATCTCGATGCCTTCTGAATCGGGCGTGAAGAACGGCGCGTCCTGGCTGGGGAAGATGTGCTGGACGTGGATGACGCGATCGCCCTTCGCGCGGGCCGCCTCGATTACACGGGCTGCGTTTTCGGCGGCCTTGTCGATGCCGACAAGTTCGTACTTCCCGCCGGCAAAATAGTCGTTCTGGAGATCGACGACGACGATGGCGCGTTTGCTCATGACTTGTCCTTTCTCTTTACTGATCAGATTGCGATGACTGGACAATAGGGGCCGCCCCGGCCTATGCCCATTGGCGATATCGACATAATCATGGGCAATAGTGACAAATGGCTGCGGAACAGGAGACAGAGGTCGGGTTGCTGCTCTATCCGGGCGCGCAGATGTCGGCGATCCTTGCGATGACCGATCTCTTCGTCGTTTCCAACCGGTTCCCGGCCCCGCACGCGACCTCCGGGCCGACCCGGATCGCCGTCAGTCATTGGCGTATCGAGAAGGAAGGCAGCCCGCCGCAGCGGGTCTACAATAGTGGTACGTCCATGGGCATCGGACCGGATGTCCTGATCCTGCCGCCCAGCCTCGGTTCTCCGGCGACGGCCGAAGTTGCCGCGCCCTATCTCGCCTGGCTGCGCGAGCGCCATGCCGCCGACACAATTCTCGCCTCGGTCTGCGCCGGAGCGTTCCTTTTGGCGGAGACCGGCCTTCTCGACGGAAGGCCATCGACGACGCACTGGATTCTCGAAGACCAGTTCCGAGACCGCTTTCCGCGCGTGCCGGTCGATGTGGACCGGCTGTTGATCGATGGTGGCCAGATCCTGACGGCAGGTGGGGTGATGTCGTGGACCGATCTGTGCCTGCGGCTGGTGGAACGCCTGCGCGGTGCGGAGGTGATGACCCAGGCAGCAAAGTTCCTGCTGGTCGACCCGCCGGGGCGCGAGCAACGCTATTACAGCATCTTCTCGCCGCGGACGGGTCACGGCGACGCCGCCGTTCTGGAGGTTCAGCGCTGGTTACAGGACACCGGGGCAAAGGACATCACTCTGGAAACGCTGGCGACGAAAGCAGGTCTCGAACGGCGCACCTTCCTGCGCCGTTTCCGCAAGGCGACCGGCATGACGACGTCGGAATACGGGCAGCGGCTGCGCGTCGGTAAGGCCTGTGAGCTGCTCCAGTTCAGCGCGCTCACGGTCGAGCAGATCGCCTGGGAGACGGGCTATGCCGATCCGGGGGCCTTCCGCAAGATATTCGCCCGGTTCATCGGATTGACACCGGGCGAATACCGCCAGCGCTTCGGCCACGCCTCGTGAGAGACGCGGCCAGTCTGATCATGCGGCCGCTGGCTGCTCCGCTGGATAGCCGGCTTCGCCGAGCGCGGCGAGCAGCGCCTGCTCGTTTGCCTTTGAGATGACCTTCACGTCGCGCGACGGTGGATCGGTGACGATTTGCGCCTGCGGATCGACGCTCAGGATCGCATTGGTGACCCGGCGGGCGCAGCCGCCGCAGGTCATGCCGGGGATGGTGAACTGGAACATGCGAACTCTCCTCAATGGTGTGTCCGCTGCCTGATATGGACGTTGCCACGATGGCAAGGTCAAGCGTGGCCGCCAGAAAAAAAGATCTTGTTCGCAAGCATTGACCTTCCCATTGTTGGAAGCCTTATCTGGGGTGCAATGGATTTGAGAAGGAAGACTGCCATGACCAATGTCGTTCCATTGCAGCACGGGGCCGGTGACGGCTCCACGCTCAGCATCCCGATTGAAGGGATGACCTGCGCGTCCTGTGTTTCCCATGTGGAAAAGGCGGTCGCCAAACTTCCGGATGTGGCAAAGGTGAGCGTCAATCTGGCGACCGAACGCGCCGATGTCGCTTTCACGGGCAAGCCCGATGCGGCCGCTGTCGTCCGCGCCGTCGAAGGCGCGGGCTATGGCGTGCCTGAAATAACGGCCGAATTCGGTGTAGCGGGAATGACCTGTGCGTCCTGCGTCGCCCATGTCGAAAAGGCCGTGAACGCTGTGCCGGGTGTCAATGCCGCCACGGTCAATCTTGCGACCGAACGGGTCAGCGTGCGCTATCTTGCCGGTGTCGCATCGCTTGAGGATCTGGAGGCCGCGATCCGCGGCGCCGGTTACGAGCCGCATCGGATCGGCGGCGACGACGCAGCAACCGAGCGCGAACGGGAGGCCCGCGAGCGTGAGATGAACGGCCTTCGCCGCTCGCTTCTCGTCGCAGCGGTGCTGACGCTGCCTGTCTTCGTCATCGAGATGGGCTCGCACCTCGTGCCGGCGATCAATGACATTGTGATGAACACGATCGGAATGCAGACGAGCTGGCTGATCCAGTTCGTGCTGACCACAGCCGTGCTGTTTGGACCGGGACGAATTTTCTTCAAGCGGGGCGTGCCGGCGATGCTGCGCGGCACGCCGGACATGAACTCGCTGGTGATGGTCGGCACGGCCGCCGCCTGGGGCTATTCGGTGGTCGCGACCTTTGCGCCGCAGGTGCTGCCCGCAGGCACGGCCAATGTCTATTACGAGGCCGCGGCGGTCATCGTCACCTTGATCCTGCTTGGCCGTTATCTCGAAGCGAAGGCCAAGGGCCGTACCTCCGAGGCGATCAAGCGGCTGGTCGGGCTGCAGCCGAAGACCGCGCGCGTGGAGCGTGACGGTCAGACGGTCGAAATTCCGCTGTCTGAGGTTCTCACCAATGATATCGTTCAGGTTCGTCCCGGCGACAGGGTGCCCGTCGATGGCGAGGTGGTCGAGGGCAGTTCTTACGTCGATGAATCGATGATTACCGGCGAGCCGGTGCCGGTTGCCAAGCAGGCCGGGGCGGAAGTCGTGGGCGGCACGATCAACAAGACCGGCGCCTTCTCGTTCCGGGCGACCAAGGTCGGCGCGGATACCATGCTCGCGCAAATCATCCGCATGGTTGAAGAGGCGCAAGGGGCGAAGCTGCCGATCCAGGCGCTGGTCGACAAGGTGACGGCATGGTTCGTGCCCGCCGTGATGGCGGTTGCAGCAGCCACCTTCCTCATCTGGCTGGTCTTCGGCCCGTCGCCCGCGCTCACCTTCGCGCTGGTCAATGCGGTCGCCGTGCTGATCATTGCCTGCCCTTGTGCAATGGGGCTGGCGACGCCGACCTCGATCATGGTCGGTACGGGCCGCGCCGCTGAGCTCGGTGTGCTGTTCCGCAAGGGCGAAGCGTTGCAGTCACTGCGCGACGTCACTGTTGTTGCACTCGACAAGACCGGCACGCTGACCAAGGGAAGGCCGGAACTGACCGACCTCACCCCATCCGCCGGGTTCGAGCACGACGAGGTGCTGGCGCTTGTGGCGGCCGTGGAAGCAAAGTCCGAGCATCCCATCGCCACCGCCATCATCGCGGCGGCGGAAGAACGCGGCTTGCAGATCGGCACGCCCGAGGACTTCGACGCGGTACCGGGCTATGGGGTTGCCGCTACTGTCGGCGGTCGCCACGTCGCGGTCGGCGCCGATCGCTATATGACGCAGCTAGGCCATGACGTGACCGCATTCGCGGGCGAGGCCGCCCGACTCGGCGGCGAAGGCAAATCGCCGCTCTATGCCGCTATCGACGGCAGGCTCGCGGCGGTGATTGCCGTCGCCGACCCGATCAAGGAGACAACGCCGGAGGCAATCCGCGCATTGCATGATCTGGGACTCAAGGTCGCGATGATAACCGGCGACAACCGCGCCACGGCGCAAGCCGTCGCGCGTCAGCTCGGCATCGACGAGGTGGTTCCCGAAGTGCTGCCGGACGGCAAGGTGACAGCGATCCACGCGCTTCGCTCGGGCGACCGCAAGGTCGCGTTCGTCGGCGACGGCATCAATGACGCGCCGGCGCTGGCGGAAGCCGATGTGGGCCTGGCGATCGGCACGGGAACCGACATCGCCATCGAATCGGCCGACGTAGTGTTGATGTCGGGTGACCTGCGCGGCGTGGTCAACGCGATCGCGCTGTCGAAGGCCACGATCCGCAACATCAAGCAGAACCTGTTCTGGGCCTTCGCCTACAACGCCGCCCTGATCCCGGTCGCTGCCGGCGTGCTCTATCCGGTCTGGGGCACCTTGCTCTCGCCGGTGCTGGCGGCTGGCGCGATGGCGCTGTCGAGTGTCTTCGTTCTGTCCAACGCGCTGCGGCTCAAAGCTTTCCGACCCGTGCTCGCGGCTGAAATGGAAACCGCCGATGCCGGAATCGGGACACAAGCGCGGCTTGCTGCTGCATAAGACCCAAACATGCAAAAGCCGGGGCGAGAAAATCGCCCCGGCTCCACCTATCAAGGATCGAGGATCACCGCATGGAGAAGACTGTCGTCATCTATACCACACCGACCTGTCCCGACTGCCATGCGCTCAAGCGTTGGCTGGAGGTGTCAGGTATCCCATATGATGAACGTGACCTGACCGACGTGACGATCATGGAGGAAGTCAGGGCGAGGACCGGGGTGCGTGTCGCACCCATTACCTTCGTGGCCGACGAATTCTTCTACGGCACGTTTACAAGCCAGCGGCCGAAGATCGCGGCGGCTCTCGGCTTGAGTGCGGATAATGCGGAGAAAGGACAAGACGGATGAATATTGGTGAAGCATCCCAGGCGTCGGGGGTCAGTTCCAAGATGATCCGCTATTATGAACAGACCGGCCTGATCCCGAAGGCGGCGCGGCGCGACAGCGGCTATCGCGATTATGACGATGCCGACGTCCACCGTCTGCGTTTCATTCGCGGGGCGCGCGATGTCGGCTTCACGGTCGAGCAGATCGGTGAACTCCTCGCTCTGTGGAGCGATCGCGAACGAGCAAGCGCCGACGTGAAGGCGCTGGCGCTCGGTCATGTCGACGCGCTGAAGCAGAAGCAGGCCGAGATCGCCGCCATGATCGCAACGCTGGAAAATCTCGCCAAACGTTGTCATGGCGATGATCGGCCCGACTGTCCGATCATTGAGGGACTGGCCGAAAGCGACGGCCTCCTGACGGCAAAAGCCAAGCCCCGCCGCTTCGGTAAGGTGGATGAATTGCGAGCGTAACAGGAAGCGTCGAGACAGGAGGTCGGATACTGCCATGAGCAACATCGAACGGGTAGACGTCGCTATCGTCGGTGCGGGCACCGCCGGGCTTGCCGCGTTGCGCGAGATTCGCAAGCGGACGGACGATTTCGTTCTGATCAATGCCGGGTCCTACGGCACGACCTGCGCCCGCGTCGGGTGCATGCCATCCAAAGCGCTCATCGCCGCGGCCAACGCCTTTCATGCACGAACCCGGCTCGACGAGTTCGGAATCCGTGGCGGCGAAGCGCTCGTGGCCGACATTCCCGCGGTCTTGCATCGTGTGCGGGTGCTGCGCGACCACTTCGTTTCCGGCGTTTTGAAAGCGACGGAGGATCTGGGCTCGCGCAACATCGCGGCCCATGCGCGCCTCGACGGCCCAAACCGGCTGATCGCCGGCGAGCACGTCATCGAAGCGAAGCGGATCGTGCTGGCGCCGGGATCGAGCCCGATCGTGCCGGAACAGTGGCGCGCGTTCGGCGACCGGATCATCACTTCGGACACGCTGTTCGAGCAGAAGGACCTGCCGCGGCGGATCGGGGTGGTCGGCCTCGGCGCGATCGGCGTAGAGATCGCGCAGGCTCTGGCGCGGCTGGGGATCGAGGTCTACGGCTTTGACGGCGCCGACCGGATCGCAGGCGTTTCGGACGAGAGGATTGCACAGGTCGCACAAGACCTGCTTGCGCAAGAGTTCGCTATTCATCTCGGGGCGCAGGTCGAGCTTGCAGAAGCCGATGACGGGATAGAGATGCGATGGGATGGCGGCAATGTCGTCGTCGACAAGGTCATCGCTTCCGTCGGTCGGCGGCCGAATCTGAAAGGACTGGGACTTGATACTCTCGGCGTGCCGCTCGATGACAAGGGCATGCCGGAGGTCGACTCAAACACGATGCGGATCGGTGACACCACAATCTTTCTTGCTGGAGACGCCAACGGGCAGAGGCCGCTGCTGCATGAAGGAGCCGACGACGGCCACATTGCCGGGCTTAACGCCACCAGCGAAAATCCGATCCATCTGTCCCGCCGCATCCCGTTAAGCGTCGTATTCTCCGATCCGCAGATCGCCTCGGTCGGCCAAAGGGCGGGGGAACTCAATCCCAGGACGATCCTGACGGGCGAAGTGAGCTTCGCCCGTCAGGGGCGCGCCCGCACCATGCAGGAAAATTACGGGCTGCTCCGGCTCTATGCTGCGCGTGAGAATGGACGGCTGCTCGGAGCCGAGATGGTCGCACCGGCAGCCGAGCATATGGGCCATCTCCTCGCCCTGGCGATCGGCCAGAAGCTGACGGTCCACGATCTTCTCCGGATGCCGTTCTACCATCCGACCCTGGAAGAGGGTTTGCGAACC
>WPCJ01071730.1_pt1 | contig 96415 bp, 92 predicted proteins | sample 5399831 | NCBI WGS metagenome assembly WPCJ01 (sample SAMN12869470, study PRJNA574797) | sludge metagenome | isolation source: wastewater treatment of pH10 | place: China:Beijing | collected 2019-05-20
TATCGGAACAGAGTATATCTTCTCCGATCTGGGACTTCCTGCTGCGACTGATAAAACGGGCATGCTCGATAATGTCGCAGCCCTGATGACACCTACCAGCTTAAGTACAAGCAATCTGAACGATCTCGGCAAGGTGAACAGCATCTGGTATTTCTGGAAGGAAACCTATTACGGTATCCTGTACGCGAATACCATTATCCAATATGTAGACGGAGTGGAAGAATTGAGCGAAGAAATCAAGAATGCTTACAAGGGTAGGGCCTATTTCCATCGTGCCTTCCGTTATATGGCTTTGGTATTCCAGTTTGGTGATGTGCCCCTTATTACCAAGGTGACAGATGTGCCAAAGCAGAATTACCACAGTACGAAAAGGGATGCGATCCTCCAAATGCTGGTGGAGGATATGGAATTTGCCGTAGAATGGGTGCCCGAACAGAAAGATATGAGTCTGGTCGGTATGGTGAATAAGGGAGCCTGCCGCATGTTGCTGGCTAAATGCTACCTGGCGCTGGGAGAGTATGCCAAAGCAAAAGCGCAAACCGACATCCTGATCGGTCAATCTGGTTATTCACTTATGACAAATCCTTTCGGTACCTTCAATGACGGAGGGGAGCCCGAGACCTGGCCTATTACACGTAATGTGATCTGGGATTTGCACCGCGCCGAGAACAAACTCATCCCTGCCAACACCGAGGTGATCATGGGGATGCCCAACCGGGGTGCGGAAGCGGAATCATTCGTTAAAATGCTTACCATGCGTATTATGTATCCCTTTCTTTTTAATAATGCGGTACAAACAAAAGATGGTAAACAAGCGTTATTAAACCTGAAACGGAATCATGCGGATTACAATCCGAAGTATGATTATATGCGTGCATTCGGACGCGGTATTGCTACTTTTCGTCCGAGTTATTTTCAAAATCATACGCTGTGGTATGTGAACGGTGTTTTGGATGAAGGCGACCTCCGCCATAATTCCGAAGTCGGCAACTGGGTGCGTATGGAAGATTACCGTGTGAACAACAAAGCATCTTCCGAATTCGGGAACCCTGTCACCCTTTTCGATGACAACGGGAAATTGCTGTGTAGCGACACGATCCGTCGCTGGTTTGATGTACCTCATTATATATTCTATCTGGATGATCCGGTGAACGAAGCGAATGTGAGTGGTTCGGATGGTCACAGGGGGGCGACGAACGGTGGTATTGCCGACTGGTATCTCTACCGTCTGGCCGAAGCCTACCTCCTTCGTGCCGAAGCAAAGTTTTATCTGAATCCGGATGATCCCACGATTAAGGACGACCTTAATACGGTCAGGCAGCGTGCGCAATGCAGCCAATTATATGTGGGTGCCGTTACTATTGGTGATATCATGAATGAGCGCGCCCGTGAATTGTACTTTGAAGAATGGCGCAACGTGGAACTGAAACGTGTGTCGCTGTGCCTTGCCCGTAGCGGCAGACCCGACGAATGGGGAAATACGTACGACATAAATACTTTTGACAAGCAAAGTGGTACGGATCCCGACGGAGGAAGTTACTGGTATCAACGTGTAACAAGGTGCGGTATGTACAACAAAGGTGAAACGATAGAGATCGTCGCTACTAAATCGAGTCTCAATTTTATCATAGATAAAAAGAATATGTACTGGCCGGTCTATAATGCATCCATCACGGCTAACAACAAAGGAGAATTAAGCCAGAATTACGGTTATGACGGTTATAACCCCAATGTTTTCAAATGGGATAACTGGCCGGATGCCGTAGCAGATGAAGATAAGACGGAATAAATAAACAATTAATCATTATGTGTAAAAAAGTAATTTTTTTGGTGTGTTTTTTTCCTGTTCATTTCCTGTTCGCCCAGAGTGATATTTTAACAGGTTTTCCCGAAGGGTATACTCCCGGGGAGGTAGGTAAACGGCTGGCATATAATTTTGTGAACGCCCGCCACGATCTGTATGCCGGAAGATATATCCACTATGCCGAAGTGTGTACCTGGAATGGTGCACTCGACTATGCTTTACAGACAAAGGATGAAAAACTTGTCAAGCTTCTGCAGGACAGGTTCGAACCTCTTTTTACCCGTGAAAAGGCGCTGTTACCTCCCATGAACCATGTGGATTACAATATGTTTGGAAGCCTTGCCCTGAAACTTTATCAGATTACAAAAGATGAACGGTATCGGGATATGGGCCTGGCGTATGCCGATACGCAGTGGGAATTGCCGGAAAATGCGAAAGCGGAGGAAAAAGCCTGGGCTGAGAAAGGCTATTCATGGCAGACACGCATGTGGATAGATGATATGTATATGATTACCGTAGTACAAAATGAGGCGTATAAAGTAACCGGTGATTCCAAATACCTCGACCGGGCGGCCAAGGAAATGGTACTTTATCTGGATGAGCTGCAACGTCCGAACGGGCTTTTTTACCATGCGCCGGATGTGCCTTACTATTGGGCGAGGGGAGACGGCTGGATGGCGATAGGCATGGCCGACCTGCTCCGGGATCTCCCCGAAGGGCACAAAGACCGTCCGCGTATTATGGAGGGTTACCTGACCATGATGGAAAGCCTGAGAAATTATCAAAGGCCAAACGGCATGTGGAACCAACTGATCGACGAACCGGATTTCTGGCCGGAAACATCCGGCACAGCCATGTTCACCTATGCATTTATCCGGGGGATCCAACAAGGATGGCTGGATGCACAGGAATACGGCCCGGCAGCACGAAAAGCGTGGATGGCCATGGTTCCGTATATCGACGAACGGAATAATGTCACTGAAGTGTGTATCGGCACGGGTAAAAGGAATGATAAGCAATATTACTACGACCGTCCCCGCCTTGCCGGTGATTTTCACGGGCAGGCTCCGTATCTTTGGTGTACCGCGGCGCTGTTGGATTTGACAGCACACGAATAATCACTATTCGAATAAAACAGGTTTTTCATTCTTTCATTTTCAACCTGCCGGAAAAGGGTCATTCTCTACCTTCTGGCAGGTTGATTATCCCCTTGTTGCAATTGATACCCTTTATTTTGCAAAACTTGAATAACTCACAAGAATAGAATAAGTTTTATATTGTATTGTTGGATCCTTATCTATCAAAAAATCACTAAAAATCAATGGATGAAAAAATTCAAAACAGTTTCCAAGTTATTTTCCGCCTAAATTCTTTTTGTGTTTCCTGATTTTCTTCATAGCCCAGTCATAATGGCTTGACGTGGCGGAAACACAATAACTGCCTAAACTTGTAGTACCAGTCCATGGGAAGTATTTATTGGTGAATAATTCTTCGTTTGTGAAGGATTCAATCAGGGTCATTACGTCGGAATGGCTTTTTCTAAGGAGCAGAACTGCCTTCTCCAGGGGTGTTTGCTGATGTTTTTCCCATAAGCCTATATTCATTTGAGGATATGTCTTCCAATTGTACGGATCAGGTAAAAAGTTGGTTTTATTTCCTGATTGGTTGGAATTGACCCAATTCAATAGCAACTTATGCCATTCGTGCAAATGCACTAAGACATCCCGGATATTCCTGTCCCTGTCCTCAAAAGAGAACTCATCTTCCTGTTCCTTCCCGGACATAGAATTAATAAGAATAAATAATTTGTTAAAGTTTTCCTCCCCGGCTTGTATTAGCTGTTCTTTTGTTGCTGGTCTTGCCATGATGATATCTTTTAATTATTATTTTATTGGTATATAAACTTTTGTTATCTGTTCCTGGCTATCTCCTGTTGAACAAACGATATACTCTTCGAATGTCATTCCATGACGCATGGTATATTCGAAATTAATGCTGATGTTGTTATATAACTCTTGTAATCCGGAATAACTGCCTGTTAACGTGTAAACAGCATATTTTCCTTCCGGTAACAGGATTGTTCCAAACTCTCCTGTAGGTATGATCTTTTTTTGTACTGATGCGCAGGCGTAGAAGCGGCATTGATTTGGATCAGTCACGTTGGGATCATCAAAACTTAACCCGATAAAACGTGTTGCAGGGGTCAATGCCTGATTCTCGTTTAGAAATCCGATTAGCTTATTCCATGCCATTTCATAGGATTCGGTTTCGCCATATTTACCGAATATACGGATATACACTAATTTCAATTCTTCAAAGTTGTTTATCTCAGGTTGTAGGTTGTTCCTGTTCCCGCTATTTTTCACGTACCCTTCTAATCGTGTTTGTAATGACTTTATGTAGGTTTTGGGAGATATTCCCATCTGCTTCCTGAAAGCTTTAGAAAAAGATTGTGGATTATCATATCCTACCATTGCAGACAATTTTTTCAGATTCATGTCTTCTAGCTGCATATATAAAACAGCCCGTTCTATACGTTGTCTCGCTACGTAGGAATATAAAGACTCATTTAGCGCAGATCGCATGATGCGGAGTAATTGTCTTTGAGATACATTTATCTTATCGGCTATCGAATCCAATTGCAAAGGAGTATGCAAGTTTGCACTGATATAATCAATCACTTGATTTACCTTCTGATTATATATATTTTCAGTGGTATTGCGCATACTTCTTTGTTATTTAAAGCAAAGGTATGCAATTCAATATAATAAAACATTGTCCAATCCCGCCAATTTTATTGTAATATACTTCCCGGATGATGTTTTCAAAATATCTCAATGTAAGGGTAGGGAGTTACATAGTCTACTCTTTAATCTGTCGTAAATTATTATCTTGTTATTATGTTTAATTCCTGTAAAATGGCTTTTGTTAATTCGATCCTTGCTGTACTAAACGATTTCAAATCAGTGTTTTCATTAGATGCAACATTCGTTGCGAAAAAGTATACATTTTCATTTGTTTCGACAAAACCAACAAACCATGTTATGTTCTCTTGCTGTCTAACGGCCCAACCTGTTTTGCCACTGATTTTATAATCGTTTTTTGCTTCATACAGCATTATTTCTTTTGTTAAAATCATTGCATTCTCGCTGATTGGCAACTGCAGATTGTAGAATTTATATAAAAAGTAAATTTGTTGATATTGAGTTATACAGGATTTTCCTTCCAGCCAGAATTTATCAATATTATCCTCGTGTATATCTAAATTGCCGTAATTAAAAAGTTGAGTATAATATTTCATTTTATCCACACCTATTCTTCGTGCTATTTCCTGGTAAATAGGGACTACTGATGCTTTAAATGCTTCTTTGATGGTCATATCCTTTTCCCATGATGAAAAAGTCCTTCTTTCTCCATTCCATAAAAAAACGGAATCAAGTGTTATAATGCCGGTTTCGAGAGCGATTAAAGTATTTGGGATCTTGAAAGTAGAGGCCGGACAAAATGCGACGTTACATCTTTCCAGATTATATCCGATATATCTGTTTTCATTTTGGTTATAAATGAGGATGGATCCATCAACTTTGTATTTGTCAAATATTTCCTTCAATTCAGGTATTTCTATTGGTTGACTTGCAAAGCAACCGAGGGCTAATCCCATTATTACTACTATTATCCCCGCTCTTTTCATCGAATTATCATATTAAGATTGCTTTGAAGAATTACATTCTTTGTTATTTTTGCAAATGTAATGTTTATTCTTCAATTTGCACAAGTACTTCTTATGTATAGATATAAATAAAGGATTTAAGATGTCATTGTAGTTGATTGTCAAATAATTATTGTTTTTTTGTCGGTGATAAATAAACCATACGATTTCTGATGGATAGCCAAAACAACACACATTTACACCCATTAGAAGACGCAAGTGCGTTGGAGAGCCCGTTTCGCAGACTGTTGCAAAATCCGGGAAGAATATTGAAAAAATATATCCGGCAAGGCATGACAGTCCTTGATTTAGGTTGTGGACCCGGTTTTTTTACACTTGAAATTGCGAAGTTAGTGGCGAGAAAGGAAATGTTTGAAAACATACTCGACCGAATGATAAACAACGGATTTATCGTTTGTCAGCGTCCGAAAATATTTTTTAGTAGAAGTGTGGTTATGGAAATTGGAAAATAAATACGACATTTTGACAGAAAGATAAAACCAATTGACTGGCATGTATGCCGTTAGTTTTTTATGATGCTATTCTGATTTATAGTCGGTGAATCCTAATCTGTTACCAGAAGGATCGGTAAATTCGAACGCCCATCCTGTACGTATACGGAAGGGTTCGGAACGGAATATAACGCCTTTATCTTTTAACTTTGCGTAGATTACTTTTGCGTTTTCGACCTCAATCCAGATGGTTGGTTGAGTGTCCGGCATTTTGGTTCTGTCTTTCAGGATAATTGCCGGCTCTTCATCACCTACTTTGAAGGCAACCATTCCCTGTTCCGCAAACTCGAACTTCTTGTCCAATCCTAATACCTCCGAATAGAAGCGGATACTTTCCTGATAGTCGTTCGCCGGAAAGAAAAAATTGTCATAGTTCTTTATTGCGGCTGGTTCTACCGTGTCTTCCGTTATCGTCAGGATATGTCCGTTATTGTCAAAGAGTGCAAATTCATTCGTGCCATAGAATGTTTTATTCATTTCCTTGGCGATATGTTGGGTGCCACGAAGCTGTTCGTAAAGAACGTGCATATTTTTCATCTTAATGTAGAAGGTGATTGCACCCAATACGGGGCGTTCAGCTATCTGCGGATACTCTTCGGCCAGGCTACCGGTTTCCTGAAACATCACCGTTGCTCCGCCATTAGCTACCATTGCCCATTGCAGACTTCCTTTCGGGGAAGGGACGCTCATAATCAGGTTGAACCCCAATATTTCAGTGTAGAACTTCACTGTTTCGTCTACACTCTCTACTCCGATATTTGGGGTTAATGTAAGATATTTCATATTCTTTTGTTTTTACAAAAAGGAAAGCCGGATGAAAAACGGGAGTTTACTCACAGGTTTTCCGGATCATATTCTCTGTACATACGTCGTAATCAAACTGCTACAAAGATACAAAATGAAAAATACAGTCTGTTTTTTTCGTTCTTTTTATATGATGGAAAATTATATTTCTATCGAAGGGAAATTATAAACTTTGCAGAATAAACTAAATATTAGACATTCTTGTTGTATTTTTGTCGTGCCGAATGTATAGTTATCCGATAAATGGGATAATTCGGCACATATATGTTTATCATTTTATTCATATGACTAGAATGTTTATTTTTAATGGTGTCATATGGAACTCGCTTTCAGTCATGTTCTTGTATAAGAACAGTTTTTATGCTCGTTTCACAGAATTTCCGGCTGTTCTCATCCATGGTGCACTTTGGACTGATTGGACTGCACCTGTCCGGTGGGAATAGTTTTTAAAAAGAGATTATTTATCATGCCTGTACTTCATAATCGTATTTCCAACGCAGCGCTTAAATTGCAGATGTTGCAGGAAACCGAACCCCGTATTACGATCTCATTCTACAAATATTTCCATATTGCTGATCCGCAACAATTCCGGGATGACCTTTACATTCAGTTCGACGCCATAAAGGTATTCGGTCGCGTCTATATTGCGCATGAAGGGATTAACGGACAAATCTCCGTCTCTGAAAGCAATAAGGATGCTTTTCGTGATATCCTGTATGCCGCTGATCCGGCGCTGAACGGTATCCGTCTGAACGTGGCGGTGGATGACGACGGCAAATCGTTTTGGGTACTGCGCATGAAAGTGCGTAACAACGTGGTTGCGGACGGTATAGACGATCCGGCTTTTGATCCTTCCAAAACGGGAAAGTACCTCAAAGCGAAGGAGTATAACGAAATTACGCAACGTCCCGACACGATTGTCGTGGATATGCGTAACCATTACGAATATGAAGTGGGGCATTTTGAAAATGCAATTGAAGTCCCTTCCGATACTTTTCGTGAGCAGTTGCCGATGGCAGTGGAGATGCTGAAAGAGCACAAGGATAAAAATATTGTAATGTACTGTACGGGTGGTATCCGATGTGAGAAGGCGAGTGCCTATATGCTTCATAACGGATTTAAGAACGTGTACCATGTGGAAGGCGGTATTATTGAATACGTTCGCAAAGCACGTGAAGAAAATCTTCCGGTGAAATTTATCGGGAAGAATTTCGTGTTTGATGAACGATTAGGCGAACGTATTACGGAGGATGTGATTGCCCGATGCCACCAGTGTGGAGCGCCGTGCGATACACATACCAACTGTAAAAACGAGGGCTGTCACCTGTTATTTATTCAATGCGAAAAATGTGCAGCAGAGATGGACGGATGCTGTTCCGACGAATGCAAAGAGGTGGTTCAACTACCAGAAGAAGAACGCAAAAAATTGCGGAAATGGACTGATCGCGGACGAATGATTTTTAATAAGTCGAGAAACAATCCACTACTTCGTAAAAAAAAGGTTTTGGGAAGTTAGTTTGATTTTACTAGATTATGTGAGTCGCTTATACCTCGATTGTCGGCAAAGTAAATAAATTCACTTTACACTCATTTGACGAGATAGTTTCGTTTTATCAGTTGTTCAAATTATTTCCGTTCTATTTCCCGGAGGCTCTCCATCTTCTTTTTCGCCAGAAATCCGTAGATATCTTCGAGATGTTCGGTTACTTTCTGGTTGCCGAATTCATATACTTTTTTCACCAGACCATTCAGGAAATCACGGTCGTGCGATACAACAATCAGCGTACCGTCGAAATCGACCAGCGCCTGTTTCAGGATATCTTTGGTCTTCAGATCGAGGTGGTTGGTCGGCTCATCGAGAATAAGCAGGTTGACCGGTTCGAGTAGTAGTTTTATCATTGCCAGACGTGTACGCTCACCACCTGAGAGGACCTTCACCTTCTTGTCGATATCTTCCCGTCCAAACATAAATGCACCCAGAATATCTCTGATTTTCGTCCGGATATCTCCGACAGCAATATCGTCGATGGTTTGGAAAACGGTCAACTCTTCGTCTAACAGCGATGCCTGGTTTTGTGCAAAATAGCCGATCTTCACGTTATGTCCCAATTGTAGATTCCCTCTGAAATCGGTTTCGCCCATGATACATTTTACGAGTGTGGACTTTCCTTCACCGTTGCGACCGACGAATGCCACTTTTTCTCCCCGTTCGATGGTGAAATTCACATCGTTGAAAATCAACTTTTCGCCATACCATTTACTTACATTTTCAGCGATAACAGGGTAGCTTCCCGAACGCGGTGCCGGAGGAAAACGCAGTTTCAGAGCTGATGTATCTACTTCGTCCACTTCCACCAATTCCAGTTTCTCCAGCATTTTTACACGCGACTGCACCTGTAATGTTTTCGAATAGGTGCCTTTAAACCGTTCGATAAACTCTTTGGTCTCGGCAATCATTTTCTGTTGGTCGTCGTATTGTTTCTGTTGCTGTTCACGGCGTTCTTTCCGTAGTTCAAGATAATGAGAATAGGTTGCTTTGTAATCGTAAATACGCCCCATGGTTACTTCGATGGTGCGGTTGGTGATATTATCCACAAATGCACGGTCGTGCGAAATGACAACTACTGCTTTGGCACTGTTGATAAGAAAATCCTCGAACCATTCAACCGAATCGATATCGAGATGGTTGGTCGGCTCGTCGAGCAGAATAAGATCAGGATCCTGTAGAAGAATCTTCGCCAGTTCGATACGCATGCGCCAGCCACCGCTGAATTCCGATGTCATCCGGTTGAAATCGCTTCGCATGAATCCTAATCCGAGCAGCGTTTTTTCCACGGCTGCATCGTAGTTGATCTCTTCTACACCGTAAAATTTCTCACTCAATGCGGAAACCCGCTCAATAAGTTGCATATATTCGTCCGACTCATAATCGGTGCGTACGGTAAGCTCGTTGTTGATGCGTTCAATTTCCTGTTCCAATTGATGTATCCGTGAAAAGGCCTGCGCCGTTTCTTCGAAAACAGTACGTTCATCTTCGGTCATCAGGTGTTGAGGGAGGTACGCAATGGTGAAATCTTTGGGCGTGGAAACTCTCCCCCTGGTTGGTTGCCTTACACCTGCCAGAATTTTCAGTAATGTGGATTTCCCCGCCCCGTTTTTACCCATCAGGGCAATGCGGTCTTTGGGATTTATTACAAAAGAGATGTCCGAAAATAATGCCGCTCCCCCGAACTCTACAGCTACCCCGTCAACTAATACCATTTGATCTTGTTTTATTTTTTCAGGGTGCAAAGATAGGCATTCTTCTTTACTCTTTTGTCCTGGGAAAATCACTCAATCGTGTTGTATAGGAAGGTGAAAGACGTTCCTGTTTGATCTTCCATTCCTTGCCATCGCCTAAAGCGGCCAGTTTTAAGGTATTTCTGCCGTACCTGTCGTTGGTTTTATCCAATACCTCCATCAGTCGCTTGTGCTTCTCACGGTCTATCTTATCCCAGCAATTCATTTGTATGGAACTGTTACTGGTGATGTCCATTAACATAACCCCTGATTTTTTATATTTAATGCCCGGGAGATATATCCTTTCCAGTCCTTCCGATACATAATGCACAATCTCCATACTGGAATTAGTCGCCACAGGCATAGTGAGGATTGTGTGCTGGTTGCCATGAGATAATTCTTCCCGGTATGGATCGGTTTCCAGGAAGACCAGCAGGGATTTAGCGCAGGATTTTTGCTTACGCAGTTTGGTAGTGGCCATACAGGCATAAGTCGCTGTGGCTTCTTTTATGATAGAAAGATCTTCGGTCTTCTTCCCGAAAGAGCGGGAGACCAAAATGCTATGCTTCTCAGGCTCTATAGTTTCCATCTGAATACAAGGCTCACCATGCAGTTCACGCCATGTGCGTTCGCCTGTGACTGTCATATGCTTCCTCACCCAACTCAGATTGAGTTGAGTAAAATCATAGGCTGTTTTTACCCCCATAATTGACAATCTTCGGGCGAGTCTTCTTCCAATTCCCCAAATATCGCCGATCTCTGTCTTCTCTAATGCTTTTATCCTCTTTTTATCCGAATCGATAAAACAGACGTTTTCATATCCGGCATACTTCTTGGCGAATCTGTTTGCCAGTTTGGCTAATGTCTTCGTAGGTGCGATACCCACACTTACCGGAATGCCGATACCTTGTCTGACAGTACGAGCCATCTCCAGACAATGATCCCGGAGTGTGTGCTTCTCAAAACCCGTAAAATCCAGAAATGATTCGTCAATTGAATAATTCTCAATTCCCGGAGCGAAACGGGATAACAGGCCTCTCATTCTCATCGACATATCGGCATACAGTACAAAGTTGGTAGAGAAAACCTGTACATTATGTTGTTTGACAAACTTTTCCACTTCATGGAATTTGACCCCCATTTTAATGCCCAATGCCTTGGCTTCACTACTTCTCGATATTACGCACCCGTCGTTGTTTGAAAGTACAATAACCGGTTTGCCATCCAACGAAGAATCAAATACCCGTTCGCAGGATACGAAGAAGTCATTTCCGTCACATAAGGCATACATGGGTCAAAACTTTTTTATTACATAACGCACAACTCCCCACCGCTTCAATTCTTCTCCCGGCTTCACGATCATTGGAGCGAAGTCCGGGTTGGAAGAGACCAAAGCAATATGATCTTTACGGTATTCAAGCCGCTTCATTGTGAACTCGCCGTCAATGGAGAATATCAGAATGGCGTTTTCGTATGGTTCTTCCAGTCTGTCTACCACTAACAGGTCACCCTCAAATATCCCGTCCCCGCTCAAGCTGTTTCCCCCGGCATACAGGCAAAAGGTACTCTCCTTGCTTTTTATAAGCAGCTTATTAAAATCAATCCCTTTTTCAATATAATTAAAGGCCTCGCTGGGAAATCCTGCGGGGACAGGATTCTCATACAAATCTACCTCTGCTGCGATAAGTTCATCGGCAATAGGAATCAATCTGTTCAGATATCTGTTTGTTACCTTCATTGAGTACAAAAATACATCTTTAATTTTTGTACACTAAAAAAGATGACTCATTTTGAAAAGAAATTATTTGGAATGATGGGAGAATAAAGAAAATATGTGTGCTAATAAGGAATTACACCGCTTGTTAAAAATTTAATAGGAAAAAGTAATATTAAAGATATAATCATTTTTATTCCAATTCGAAAAGGTGGTCTATTTTTTGAATTGAGAAGTATAAGAAAAATCTTTCGTTATTTTCTATATGGAGACTAAGTATACTTTTATTTCTCCAATCCGAATTTCTTTATGCCCAAATGTCGTACTTTTGCATCCGTTTATTGAAAATATAAAGTATGAACGGAAAAGCAAAAGGATATATACTTGGGGCCATCGCCGCCGCCGCATACGGAATGAATCCTCTATTCGCACTTCCACTATACCAGGCGGGAATGGATCCGGATTCCGTGCTGTTTTTCCGCTATCTGTTCGCAATTCCTATTCTGGGGATTATGATCAAGGCGCGTGGACGTAATTTCAAGATACAACAGAAGGAAATTCTACCGCTAATTGCTTTGGGACTTCTGGTCGCTCTCTCCTCACTTACCCTCTTCCAGAGTTATAATTTCATGGATGCCGGAATTGCATCGACCCTGTTGTTTGTTTACCCCATTATGGTAGCATTAATTATGGTTGCCTTTTTCAAAGAGAAAATGACCTTGCTGACTATACTGTGTATTTTGATGGTATTGGGCGGTATTGCATTGCTCTTTAAAGGGGGTGACGGTTCTACTTTGAGCATGACAGGGATCCTGCTGGTGATGGCCTCGGCCTTATCATACGCTATTTATATTGTCGGAGTGAACCGTCCCATACTCAAAGAGGTCGCTACCCTCAAAATTACTTTTTATATTTTGCTGTTTGGACTTTCTCTGTTCCTGATACGTGTTAATTTCGGGGCAACCCTGATTATGCCGGAGAAATGGTATCTATGGTTTAATCTTATAGCGCTGGCGGTTTTTCCGACAGCTATATCGTTTCTTTGTACCACCAGCGCTATTCAATATATCGGTTCCACACCAACCGCTATACTTGGCGCACTTGAACCTGTAACAGCGGTATTTTTCGGAGTCGTAGTATTTGGTGAAATAATCACTCTTCGCATCACCTGCGGGATTATATTGATTATTATGGCCGTAACACTCATCATTGCCGGTAGTAATGTTAAAACCTATCTGGTGCGTTTCCGCAAGATGTTCCCAAAAATTCCGGCAAAGAAACCTTTTCGCCCGTAACCGAATTATTTATTTACTCAATATGTCTTTTACTGATTGGGCCAAAGGAGTTGTCGGACGGCCGATCAACCGGGAAAGTTGCTTGCTGTCGTCAAACAGATCGTTATCGGCTGCTCCGGTATCAAAGCTTGCAATAACCTTAGCCATGCCTTCCGGTAGCCCGAAACTTTTCAGCATTTCAGTATATTCTGTTTCGGGAAGATTCTTATAGGGAATTTCTTTACCGGTCTGGCGGGAGATCTCTGCTGCAAGGTCTGTTAACGTAAAATAGTTGTCCCCGGCTAATTCGTAAACTTTTCCTTCCTGGTTTTCACTCGTCAATACAACTGCAGCTGCTTCAGCAAAATCTTCCCGGGTTGCCGAAGAGATCTTTCCTTCACCGGCACTGCCGAGTAAGACTCCGGCCTTCACCGCTCCGGGAACCGAACCTGTATAATTTTCGGTGTACCATCCGTTACGTAAAATGGTATAGGCAATTCCGGATGCCTTTAAAGCGTCTTCTGTGGCTTTATGCTCTTCTGCCAGACTCAAAGTTGATCTGTCTGCATGCAACAGGCTGGTATAAATGATCCATTTTACTCCGGCTTGTTGTGCGGCGTTTATTACATTCTCATGTTGTTGCCTGCGTTTTCCGACTTCATTTCCCGAGATTAATAACAAATGGTCAATACCTTGTAGTGCCTCGGCTAAACTTTCCGGTTTTTCGTAGTCGAATGTACGGGCTTCAATGCCTAAATCCGATGCCTTTTCAGGTGTGCGTACTAATGCCACAATATTTTCTGCAGCCACTTTTCTTTTCAAATTCTCTACTACCAGACGTCCTAGCTGTCCGGTAGCTCCTGTAATTCCTGTTTTCATACGATTTTTTTATTTTTTATATTATGGTGTATGGAACTCGCTATAATCATGTTATTGTGTGAGAACAATTATTATGCTCGTTTCATACGATTCAAATTGTAATATTAACTGTTACATTTATAATTAAAAAAATATCAGTGAAATTGTTTTACAAAATCTTTCAATGTTTTATGCCTGAGAGAATCGATCACCAATTGATCGGTTTCTGCAAAGAGTTTCTCTAAATTCTCATTCATATCCTTACCGACAGAACATTTAGGATTGGGACGTAAATTCTTTTTTCCCAAAACTTCCGAGTTCTTCACCGAGAGGTAAATCTCCGCCAATGAAATCTTATGACTTGGCTTGTTCAATTTCGAACCGCCCTCTTTACCCTTTCTGCTGATCACAAGGCCTGTATTCTGTAATATACCCAGTTCCTTCCGGACAATGACAGGGTTGATATTAATGCTTCCTGCAATCCAGTCGGAACTTAACCATTTATCAGGAAAGTTTGCCAGAAGGGTCAAAATATGTATTGCTGTTGCAAATCTCGTATTATTCATCTCGGGTGCAAATATAAGTATATTTTTTTAATTGTAATATGAATTATTACAATTAAAATCAAAAAGAGGTATAAGTGATTGGTAATAAATAGTTATGATTTGCGTTGTTTCACCTACCCAAAGTAATTATGAGTGATATTCGCGGGCATATGCTCCCGACCAGACGATACGATAAATAAATTTCCGGTTTTCTTTGGCTGATTGAAACGGCAAAGCATCCAAGATGTCCAGTTCATTAATATATCGGCAAGTATGTTTGTCGGTGACTTGCAGAGATTCTTTGAAAGTGAGGGGAACTTTTCAGTTTGACGGGCTCCTTTAGGGCAGGATGGCCTTACGGTTATCGTTTCTTATTATGCTTTTGAAGATTTATAAAACTCTTCCAGTTTACGGATATCGCCGTTAACGATTAATGGGAGTGCAGAAGTAATTTTTTCAATATTCCAGTTCCACCATGCTATATCCAACAATTTCTTTATTTGTTCCTCAGTGAAACGCTTACGAATTAATTTTGCAGGATTTCCACCAACAATTGAATAGGGCTCTACATCTTTTGTAACAACAGAATGTGCAGCTATAATGGCGCCATTCCCGATGTTGACTCCAGGCATAATAGTAGCTTTATACCCAATCCAAACATCATTTTCTATAACGGTATTTCCCTTGAAAGGTAATTGTTCCAGGGTTGGTGTAATTACACTCCAGTTTCCACCGAAAATATTGAAAGGAAATGTCGATATCCCATCCATTCTATGGTTCGCTCCATTCATTATGAATTGAACGTTGGAGCCAATGGCGCAGAACTTTCCTATTATTAATTTGTCTCCGAGAAAATCAAAATGATATAAGACATTTTGTTCAAAATTCAACCCATCTTCATGGTCATCATAATACGAATAATCTCCTATGATAATGTTGGGCGATTTAATGATGTTTTTTAGAAAAACCAACCGGTTGTAATCTTTCAATGGGTATATCTGATTGCTATCGGGTATTTGCATAATGAGCTTGTTCTACTGGTTTACTTTTCCATCGCCTTTGCCTTCAACGCGGCGGGCATTTTCTCAATGGCATAGCGTAGAGCTGTTCGGGGCATAACTGCTTTTTTCGACATTACATAATTGAATATCTCTTTCTGATATGCCTCACTGGCAGCTTTGAGCATCCAGCCATAACCTTTCTGCACCAGATCGTCTTTGTCAAGCAAGAGTGTATCTGCTATCTCAAAAATATCGTTCAGGAATAAGCCTTTGCGGGCAGGGATAATCAGCGTTACGGCAGACGCACGTCTAACAAACCGTCTGGACGATGTTGCCCACTTCTTCAATTCGGTAATGTATTCGGGATACTTCATCATAAACATTCCAATGGTATGATTGCACAAGGTATCACAATCTGCCCAGTTGGTCAGATAATCATATACCCAATGTTCAAAAACCTGAAAATCGGCGGGCTCGTACTGCTTGTGCAGCGATTCGGCCCAGATGCAGGCAATAACCGCTTCTTCAAGGTAGCCCGATTTCCACAGCTCTTCGCACAGTTCGAATATTTCCTGCTTGGGTAGGTCTTTTATTTGCTGAAAACCGTATTTCCCGATTTTACTCACTTCACCCATTCGCACACCATGCACTTTGGGGGCTTCTCCTTCCTTATGATAACGGGCAGATGAAGCAAGTGCTTTGGGGTCAATACTGTCAATCAATGATTGACGAATATCTGATATAATATTTCTCATTTTACAATTCAGAATAATTTATAGAACAACGTGATTAGTTTCATATGAAAGACTAAGTATGTATCAGTTTTTGCTTTATGCATATGATTACTTCCATTCCATCATTTCAAACTCCTTTTAAATCGAACGACAGTCAACAAATCCTTGAGTTGTTCTTTATCGTCCACATCAATAATCATAGGGATCAAACGTCCGACGGGTTTCGCTTTAGCGAACTCATCCTTGATCGTCTCTGAAATATCTAACGCAGCAATCGCTTCGAGGTGTTTTTCGGTGAAATAGAAGCTCACTTTGAAAAAGCTCTTCCATACCGAAAGCCACAGAATGGTCTTCTTCTTGTGTGTCACCTTGCCTAGCCACGCTTTCCCGTCGTTGTAGAATCTCCACTCAATAGTCAGTCCTTCGCTTGTGATCGTTCCAAGAAATGACTCCAATATGCTGTAAACAGTATCTCCGAGCGCATTTCTTAAGATCTTATCGGATGGGAATATTTCCCGATCTCTTAATAACATTTGTGCATCCATAGCCGTCGCTTTTATTTTCATTAACAAAGATATATTCTTAGGTTGAATAATTTGTCATTTATCCACTCTGTTTCTCTGAATAACTTCATTATAAGATCAGTTGCACAATTATGACTGTAAATACTGTTTTGTTGTGGTTTCTGCCATAAACTACTAACTTTGCCTTACTTTAATATAAAATGAATATGGAGAATGGGCCTTACAAAGGTATAATGATAATTGCATGTCTCAAATGACATATACACGTCAAAAACTGCCATAGAGTGTTATAAGCCATGGATATCATAATTTGTGATAATCTTATCCCAAAGATTTACCATCCTATACCGTAGTCTTCTCCGTTATTGCTGCTCCCTCCCCAAAACGATCCATGCTCATTGTCTAAAAATATAGCATTAATGGGACCGCTCGTACGATTCCCTAATTGTATCTCATATCCCATTTTTTTTAATTCGTCGATCACTTCTTTCTTCGTATCCTGACGAACCAGTATGCTTCCGGGTCTGGGCATACGGTCTTTGAGTTGGGTTCCACCCAGTGAAAGCCACAGTTGATTGCTATTAATATTAGCTGCTTCGGACGCTTGTTGCACAGTCATGCCGAATTCGACGACATTTAAGAAAAACTGGAGCAGATTTTGTTCCTGTGTATCTCCTCCCTGTACTGAAAAAGCCAGGAAAGGCCTCCCATCTTTAAGCGCCAGGGAAGGAGTGAGAGTTACCCGGGGGCGTTTGCCGGGTTCTACCACATTAAAAGGATTCAGGACGGAATCCAGTACAAAACTTTGCATCCGCTGACTCATGCCTATACCCGTCCGTCCTGCTATACAGGCGGGTATCCATCCGCCACTGGGTGTTACCGACACAACCCATCCTTCCTTATCGGCAGCCACGATACTGGTCGTTCCCCGGGTAAGTCTGTCCTGGTAAAGACTGTCCTCATATCTGTCGACAGACGAAATATCCACATGATAGAGCCGCTCATTATCTACACTGTATTCGCCGGCATCATGCCTGGGGATAAAATCTTTTACTTCCGGAACGATGATTGTTGTGTCTGTAAGAAGACTCCGTTGTTTTAGCAAGGCTTCATACGGATTGCTTTTCCCTTCATAAGCATAAGGATTTCCCGGCATGACGAGATTATCGTTTTTGTCCCAGCGAATCTCTTTCGATCGTTCACGGGCATACTCTTTACTAAGTAGCCCCTGAATCGGCGATTTGGGAGAGAAATAAGGGTCTCCATAGTAAAAGTCCCGATCGGCAAAAGCCAGGTTCATGCTTTGATAAATCGTATGGATATACTTGGCCGAATTATATCCCATTTCCTGCAGGTCGAAGTTTTCCAAAATATTAAGCGCCTGCAATAACATGGGCCCCTGTGTCCATTCCTGCAATTTATAGACCTCTATGTCTTTGTATGTTATATGCAGGGGAACTTCTTCTATCGGTTTCCATCCTGCCAGATCTTCAAGCGTGATCAATCCGCCTTGTTCCCGGCTTCCACGTACGAATTCCTCGGCAATATCTCCTTTATAAAAACGGTCCTGTGCCGCTTTGATTGCCTCTTTCCTGTCCTTACCCTGCCGGATGGCCTGCTGTTCCGCTTCCACCATCTTTTCCAATGTGTTCAAAAGATCTTTCTGTACAAAGATCTCTCCGGCTGCCGGAGTTTCTCTTTGCTCACCTGCATGAGGCAAAAAAACGGCTTTACTATACTGCCATTCTTTAATACGCTCTTTGTTTCTTTCTATACTGTTTGCCGTTTGGGCATCTATCGGATAGCCTCTGGCCATCTCCATAGCCGGAGCCAGCACTTCTTTCAGGCTCAGCGTCCCGTATTCCGCCAGCATATAGCATAATCCGCCCGGGGTTCCCGGGGTTACAGCAGCCAGAGGGCCATATTCGGGAGGGAAAGCATATCCTCTGTCCTTGAAAAAGGAAACGGTCGCACCGGAGGGAGCTACGCCCAAAGCGTTTATTGCCAAAACTTTACCATTATTCGGATTATAAATAAGTGCCTGGGTTTCTCCTCCCCAACTCAGTACATCCCACATGGTACAGGTGGCGGCCAACATGGCACAAGCCGCATCGACGGCGTTGCCCCCCTGCTGAAAAATCATTGCTCCTGCTGTGGCGGCTAAAGGTTTTCCTGTGATGGACATCCAATGTTTACCATGTAAGGGAGGCTTCTGCGTCGATTGGGCCAAAACGGCACAGAAGGAAACAACACAAAGAGTTATTGTAAAAAAATATCGTCTTATCATAATAATCTATTTTTGAACAAAAGTAACTATTTTCTTCCTTCGTTTCCTTAAAAAATTAAACCTCTGGGACCGTTTGGCATAATCTCTATTCTCAAAACATGTTCCACATACTGAAAATAATAAAACAATTTATGGTTCAGCTCAAAGCCATAATCCACCCCCTGCTCGTACCCGTAAATCGGCTGAAAGAATGATCTTTTTCGGGGCTGGGTAGCATTATAATTCCAGGCCGAAACATATTGGTGGTTCCAGTTTTCGTAATATTGTTGTGAACGGTATTTCGCCGGAGAATTCTGAAGCGCATACCATGTTTCGAATCCCGTATCGAATACAATCAACTCGTATTCGACAGAATCTTCCTGCCCTGCTTCATTTCCGTTCGGTTCGATCTTTACAATCCCTTTTGGACCTGAACAGGCAACCATAAATGACAAAACTGCGAATAAATAAAATATCTGTTTCATAACCATGGGTTTTAATGCTGATATATACCTATAACAATATAACAAATTTCACTCGAAAAGTTTTAAAAAAACAGGTTTCGGAAAAATAATTTGATTTTACTAGATTATTTGAGTCACTTGTTATTGCAGGTATGGACTATATGGTTCAATCTGGCTGCAAATTCCTCCGGAACAGTACGTTTAGAAAGTGGAAAAAAAGGTTTAACTTTGAGCTATGATAAGGTATGGGTTCAAATATTCCATTTGATACCTATGGAAATTATATTGTGTGAGGGATGAATAGGCGTCATTCGTAAGGATATGGATATGAGTGAGATGAATAAGGAGCAGGGACTCGTTTCAGAAATACGAAAATTGAAACGACAATTGGCCATAGCGAATAGTCGGGTCAAAACAGTCAAGTATGGACTTGTCTGGATGGAAGTGCCTGAAACCTTTGATGATGAGTCTGAAAATCAATTGCCCGTCATAGAGGAGGTGAAAGAGAAATCTATTGAGAATAAAGATAAGAAACCAACCCATATTCTCATTGAAGGAGATAATTATCACGCCCTGACTTGCCTGAACTATACCCATAAGGAAAAAATAGACATTATATACATAGACCCTCCTTATAATACCGGATCGGATAGATTCAGATACAGGGATAAAAGGATACTCGATAAGTTTCCTGATGGTTCCGATGTACCCAAAGATCATCCATTAAAACATAGCTACTGGTTGTCGTTTATGAATAAACGCCTGAAATTGGCTTATAATCTGCTAAAACCCGAAGGTGTGATATTTATATCGATCAACGAAGACGAATATGCGCAATTAAAGTTGTTGTGTGATCACATTTTTCAGGCATCGAATTATATGACCACCTTTACTATAAAGGTAAGACATGAAGACAGGATCCTTAAGGGGGATAAAGATTATCATGAAACCACTGAACAACTGTTACTATACCGGAAATCCCCGAAGTTTAAGTCGATAAAAAGACTTCAAGATAACAGTTCCATTGAGAAATATATATATACGATAGAAGAGTTGATTGATGATCCGGAGCAAATTATAATGGGTTCAAAAGTAGTCTCGGTGTTTAAACCCGGAGAATACAGAATAACCAAATCAATCCCTTCTGCCGATAAGTTTCAGAAAATCAATATCCGGGGTTCATTAAAAGAAGGAAACAGCTCCGGACGCTTCCACATGAAATATCTGGAAGAAAGGAATCATCTGTTCGGTTATTTATATAAAGTACCCGATATGGGAGGAGATATGTATGGCTACAGGTATTTTCTCACGCGGGAATCGGCAACTAAAGTAAATGGTTCCTACTTTCAGGGGGTCCCTTTGCACAGGAAGGAAGTAAAAGAAGTTCCATATCCCAATTATTTAGATTTTGAAGATGCGTTCAATAATGTGGGATATGAGGGTGGTGTCGAGTTTAGAAACGGGAAAAAACCCGTTGATTTCCTGAAATTCATCTTTTCCATCGGCTCAATCAATAAGAATGCGGTTATACTGGATTTTTTTGCCGGAAGTGGTACAACGGGGCATGCTGTAATAGAGCAGAATTATATTGATGGAGGTCAACGGCAGGCAATATTGTGTACCAATAACGAAAATAATATTGCCAATGAAGTGACCTATCCCAGGATTAAAAATGTCATTCAGGGGTATTTTCACACAAAGAATCAGAAAGAGGTGCTGTATGAGGTTGCGCTAAATACCAAATTGCTATTGGATAATAGTGTAATCCATGCTGCCAGAGAACGTTTTTTTTCGGAGGAATATACATCGCGGTACGACGAGATAAAAGAAGAGGTAAGAAAAAACAAGTACACTATTTATGGGGTGATAAAAAAAGGGAAAAGAGTCCCCGGACTGGGTAATTCTTTGAAGTATTATAAAACCTCATTTGTCGGGAATAATGATATTTTATCTGTTTCGGATGAAGAGAAAGTGAATCAGGTACAGACAGCCGGATATTTGTGGGCTTTGGCAGAAAATACGCAGGATGAGGTAGAGCATACTTACAAAGGTATTCAGTCGATGGGTAGTTAAAAACATGACCAATATAATATCACAAAGAGTTGTTTTTCTAATTGAATTCAAAATTAATTTAAGTTAATTTTATTAGTATATTTTGTTTGAAGAAAACTTAATCCATATATTTGTGATCTTAATGGTAGTGTAATTTTTTTTAATGAATAGTCTCTTAATTTTTTGTTTTATTGTATTGAAAAACAAACTATAATATTGCTATTCCATCAAACGGGGATCATGAAACAAACTATCTTTGTCGCTTTTGTATCTTATCGAATTAAATGATTTATTAAATATAGACAATTATGATTGTTTATTCTATTTCAATGAATTGGGTTTTCGGACATGGTAATGGCCATCGCTGATGCTATAATACGGGATTTATCCAAATAAAAAAACAAAGAAGAGATATTTCTGTTCTTAGATTTTTAATTAAAAAACATGACTATGGCGTTGCTCAATACTGGAAGTTTTATGCCATTCAAAAAACTTTTATCAATATATTTATTCATTATTATTGTGGGTATTTTAATGGTGACCCGTATCCATAATCTTTATTTGAAACCTAATAAACAATTTTTTCAAACAGAGCTACGGGGGACCGTGGAAGAAATTTATTCCTTACCGGAAGGGAATGGTTGCAGAATTGGGGAGAAATTATATTTAATAAAAGGGGAGTGTATCGGCTATATAGCTATAGGGGATTCTATAGCCAAAGAGATGAACAGTTATTATCTGAAAATATTGGAAAAAGATACGGATAAGATAAAATATTACAGGGAGGTTGAAAAAGTTATCTTTCAACAGGTTGAGCGTGATCTTATATCGAGGCTTCGATTATGAGAATATAAAATAATCAAATGGCACAAAATAAAGTTCCGGACCGAAGAAAAAGGCGGACTCCCCGGGAAATTGAAGAGGCGGTTTTTCTTGCTACCGAGAAGTTGGTGAGTGAAAAAGGATTCAGCAATGTGACTTTTACGGAGATTATGCAACTGGCTGAAGTTGAGCCTCAGGTCATGTACAGGCGATTCAGCAATCTTGAAGAACTGTATGGTAAATTCATACGACGTTACGATTACTGGCTGCTCGATCTTGTTGAATACAACCTGGATGAGAATGATCCCATAGCTTCCATGAAAAGTGTTTTGACAAAACTGGCAGTCTCATTATATGACAATCCGGTTATGCAACAGATAATAATCTGGGAAGTGTCCGAAAATAATATAGTGACATGTCGAAACGCATTAAACCGGGAGGTACATACATTTCCCGTTCTGGATTTTTTCAGGAAAAATATGCCTGCCAATGTTGATTTCAATATCTTTACTTCTCTTTTGATCGGGGGGATATATCATCTTATTTTACGACGTGACAGATCCTCGTTTTGTGGTATTGATTTTAATACGGATAAAGGTAAATCAATGTTGGTCGATGGAATCTCGCAGATTATTGATGCAGTCTATCGAGAGGACTGATTTTTGGCAGCACGATCAAAAGAACCAAAAGAATGAATAATACGTTTATTCAATATAACAGTTCCTGCTACATTACATCACATATGTTGATGTGTCGTTGTATGGCTATGCCATGCCCCTGCTGTTGTATCGGATAGAAAATACGGTATTAAAAATGATATAGAAACTCCTCCGATACATTTTCGGGGGAGTTTTTCGTTATAGATAAATATAAGTTTCAAAAATAATATATTTAAAAGTTTACTGGTATGTCAGGAAAAATAGAATTCTCAAAAGCCGGAGAACAGACAAAAGCGATCCATGCCGGGGAATTTCCCGATCCCGTAACCCGGGCTTCTTCTCCCAACTTAGTGATGTCCACCACGTTTGTAACTGATGCCGACTCAGGTTTTTCGGCAGAGAATATGAAGGAAAATGATACATGGATGTACACCCGCTGGGGAAATCCGACTATATATCAGTTGGAAGAAAAATTAGCTGTGATGGAAGAAGCGGAAATGGGCGTGGCTTTTGACAGCGGTATGGGAGCGATCTCTGCGTTACTGTTTCATCTCTTGAAGAGTGGCGATCATGCTGTGGTGACTGATGTAGCCTATGCGGCTCTTTCGGAGTTGACCAATGAGGTAATCCCTGGTCTGAGCATCAGCATCACTAAAGTAGATACTTCCGATCTAAATGCGATTGAGGAGGCGATTCAACCCAATACCCGGCTGGTATATATTGAAACACCCTGTAACCCGTTACTTCGCCTGACTGATATTGCGGCTGTAGCAGCGATCGCACATAGAGCCGAAGCCAAATTGGTCGTGGATTCCACCTTTGCCACTCCCATAGCTACAAAACCATTGACATTGGGTGCCGACTTTGTGATCCATTCCCTCACCAAATATCTGGGAGGACATGGCGATGCTTTAGGAGGGATTGTATTAGGTAAAAAAGAAGATCTGTTCTCATTGCGGAAAAAGACGGCGATACGTTTGGGGGGAATATTAAGCCCATTCAACGCGTGGTTGATTTTAAGAGGCTTGGCTACATTTCCGATACGGATGCGTGCGCATCAGGAAAATACGTTAAAGATAGCTGCATATCTGGAGAAGCATCCAAAGATAAAACGTGTCATTTACCCCGGATTGCCTTCCCATCCCCAATATGAACTTGCCCGAAGGCAGATGAAGAATTTCTCGGGCATGCTTACATTCCAGGTGGTAAACGGTCGGGAAATGGCGCAGAAATTAGCGGAGAAACTGCAAATCATCCACTATGCCGTCTCACTGGGACACCACCGTTCTCTTATCTTCTATATGGATAGCGAGAATTTACAACAGACATCTTTTCACCTTTCCACTTCCGCACAACTGGATTCCTGGAACAGGTTTGCGGGAGAGGGTATTTTTCGATTTTCTGTCGGGCTGGAGGATGCGGATGATCTGATTGCTGATTTGGAGCAGGCGTTGTTATAGATTATTGAATGGCTGGGTATAAGAGTTCAAAATAAGTAGAGATTGCGTGCGTTCAAACAGGTTTGTTGCGTGTTTTCAATCAGTTTCACTCTTTTTATTTAAGGGAACTCAATCTTAAAGCGGGTACCACTTTTGTCGGACTGTACCGATATTTTCCCTTTATGCCGTGCAACGATCTGCCGGCAAAGACTGAGACCGATACCGGAGCCGTTTGCTTTTGTGGAGTAGAACGGGATAAATATCTTATCGATTGCTTCGGGAGAAATACCCTGTCCATTGTCGGAGACAGTGATCTCCACCTTATCGCCTACCATCTCTGCCTTTAACTCTATTTTTTCTTCGGATAGTCCGCTACAGGCTTCATGGGCATTTTTCAGCAGGTTGATCAGCAGTTGCTCCACCATAGTTTTGTCGGCATTTAAGATCAATTGGGTAGGGTAGACCGACCAGGAGAAGTCAATACCGTTGGCTGCAGTCAGTTGTTGTATTGATTCGAGCAGAGATCCCATCCTGACAGGTTGTTTAGCCGGTTGCGGCAACCGGGTAAGTGTCCGGTAGTTCTCCACAAAAGAGAGCAATCCCTTGCTTCGCCGGTGGATCGTCTCCATAGCTTGTTGCATGATCCTGTATCTTTCCGGATCCACCTCTCTCTGACCCGCCTCTTCCTGATTTTCCCGTTCGCTGAGGGTTTCCGATAAAGAGATGATTGGCGCGATACTGTTCATGATTTCGTGAGTAAGCACGCTGATCAGTTTTTGCCATGCTTTGGTCTCGGCCTCTTCTATCACAGTGTCATGTGTGCGGCTTCGGAATGTTTCCAGCGCTTCGTTCATTTCCTGTATCAAAAGATTTAGTTCGTCGTTGGAGCGATTACTGGGGAAGTGGGAGGAGAAATCGGCGTGTCGAATGCCTCCTATCATTCTTCCCATACGTTCTATCATATTTTTCCGGTCGGAATAGAGGGATACCGCTAATATAATGATACCTATCAATATCAGGACAGATGAGAAGTAGTATTCCTGCCAGAAAAGCCATCCGCCCGCAAGCGATAGCACCACAATGGTGGCTATTTTGCTGAGGAAGATATGTTTGGACTGGATATTCATTGTTGTTAGGGTATTGTGCAGGCCATGCAAAGTTATTGCGTTATTGCGCGCTGAGTTTTTCGATTTTCCGGTAGAGAGTGAAACGGGAGATACCCAACAATTCCGCTGCACGGTTCATATTACCGCCGCTTTGAGCGAGAGCCTTCCCGATAGTCTCTTTTTCAAGTTGATCGAGATTCAGGTTTTCGGTTTTGGATTTACGATAGGCAGACGATTTCAGTATAAAGTCATCCGGAGTAAGCGTAAATCCCGAAGCCAGGATTACTGCCCGTTCTATGGCGTGTTGTAATTCGCGTACGTTTCCGGGCCAGTTGTATTCACGGAGTTTTTTCATTGCCGGTCCCGAAATATTCCGGATATCCTTTTTGTATTTTTTACTGTAGCGTTGCAGAAAATGTTCGGCAAGCAGGTCAATGTCCTTTCCCCGCTCCCTGAGAGGTGGGATATGTAATTCGATGGTGTTGATACGGTAGAGCAGATCCTGACGAAACTCACCATTAGCGACCATCTCATGGATATCTGCATTGGTAGCGCAGATAAGCCGTACGTTGATGGAAAGCGGTGCAGTGGAGCCTAATCGGGTGATCTGCTGCTTCTCAATAGCAGTCAGTAGTTTTGCCTGCATATCGGGAGTCAGGTTACCGATCTCGTCTAAAAAGAGCGTTCCGCCGGATGCAATCTCAAAACGCCCCTGTTTTTCCTGTTTGGCATCGGTAAACGCCCCTTTCTCATGTCCAAAAAGTTCACTCTCAAACAGTTGTCCGGGAATAGTGCTCAGGTCTATGTGTACAAATGGTTTATCCGCACGGGGTGAGCAATAACAGAGCAGGTTGGCTATCAGGTCTTTTCCCGTACCGTTTTCGCCGAGGATAAGGATATTGGCATCGGTCTCCTTCAACTTATCAATGGTTTCGAAAAGCGATTGTATGGGTTCGCTCTCACCGATGATTTCGGGCATGCCCCTGTTGCTTTCGAAAGCTGCTACCTTCTGTTTGAGATGTGTGACTTCGGTACGGCTTTTCCGTAGTTCTATTGCTGCAGAAACCGTCGCCAGTAATTTCTCCTTCTCCCAAGGTTTAGGTATGAAGTCGGTCGCTCCGGCCTTAATGGCGCGCACTGCCTTTTCGGTATCGGCATAAGCAGTGATGAAAATCACTACCGCATCGGGATCACTCTCCTTTATCTTTTTGAGCCAGTGAAAACCTTCCTGTCCGCTATCGGCATCCTTGGTGAAATTCATATCCAGCAAGATCACATCGGGTTGAAATGTCTTCATGAAATGCTCGATCCGCTCCGGCTGTGTTGTCACTTTTACCTTTCCCACATGCGGCTGCAAAAGTAAATTGAGCGCGAAGAGAATATCTTCGTTGTCATCCACGATCAGTATTTTACCTTGTTTATCCATTTTTAGAAATAAGAAATAAGAAGTTAGAAGCTAAGAATCCCCAATCCTAAATCTAATATCTCAAATCTAAATCTTGAATCTTGAATTTGAAATTTTGAATTCGAAACATTACAAAGATATAACAATATTCTTTTCCGTCTACGTGCGAAATCGAACATATTTTGTGCGTAATCGCACCTGATTGTATTCTGGTATTATTTGTAAATATTTTATAATTAATATGTTGACTGGATGGCACAACCTTTGATATAGGTTTGTGGTATGAGGACGACTTTTCTTATTTTGTTATTCTTGATACCGATATGGATGGTCAACGGGCAGGACACGCTTCGTCTTACTTTAGACGAAGCTGTCGCTCTTGCCCGGCGGCAATCTCCTCAAGCGGTGGCGGCACGTCACCAGTACAGGGCATCGTATTGGAACTGGCGTTCGTTCAAAGCCGATTACCTGCCCAGCCTGTCATTTATATCCTATTCTTCATTGAACCGCTCCATCAGTCCGGTTACCATGCCCGACGGGAGCGACAGCTTCGTACAGCGCAATCAACTGTCGAACGACGGTATGCTTACCGTGAACCAGAATATTGCCTTGCTTGGAGGAAGTGTATATATGCAAACCGGTCTCCAGCGACTCGATGTCTTTTCCGATAATCAGGTGTCTTTTAAATCTACTCCTGTCGTGATCGGATATTCCCAGAATCTTTTCGGATACAATTCTCTGAAGTGGAACAAACGCATAGAGCCGGTACGTTACGCACACGCACGGAAACAATATAGTGAAACGCTTGAGTTGGTGGCTTCGGCAGCAGCGATGAAATTCTTTCAATTGGCGACGGCACAGAGTAATTTCTTGTCAGCCACCTACAACTATGCCAATGCCGATACACTTTACCGCTATACACAAGGGCGCTACGAGATTGGTACCATCACAGAAAACGAAATGTTGCAACTGGAGATCAACTATCTCTCCGAACAGACTAACCGGTTGAATGCACGCATTGAAATGGATGACTGTATACTGGATCTGCGTAGTTTTCTGGGGATTACCGACAACGTGGAGATTGTGGCTGAAATAAGCCACGATCTCCCGGAGTTTATTGTCCCCCTGGAAGAAGCTCTTTCACTTGCCCATCAAAACAGCCCCGATACGGAGCTGTTTTACCTGCAGAAACTGCAAAGCGAGAGTGCCGTAGCTAACGCCAAAGCATCGCGCGGATTTAAAGCCGACCTGTATCTCGAGTTCGGCTTGTCGCAGACCGACCCTAATTTCTCCAATGTGTATAACAATCCGTTGAATTCTCAATTGATAAGCCTGGGAATCCGTATTCCCATCCTTGACTGGGGTGTGGGACGAGGACGCGTGGAAGTAGCAAAGAGTAACCTCGAGAAAGTAAAAACAGAATTGGCACAGGCACAAACAGATTTTAATGCCAATGTGATAAAGCTTGTAAAACAATTCAATCTACAGGCTGATAAGGTGGATATCGCCCATCGGACCAATGAGCGTGCCCAACGTCGGAATGATGTGGCCTACCGTCTATATCTGCTTGGAAAGTCGACCGTACTCGACCTGAATGCCGCCATTGAAGAAAAGGACAGATCCCAGAGAGCATATATCCGTGAACTGCAAAACTACTGGAGTTTGTACTACGGGTTGAGAAGTATTACGGGGTGGGATTTTCAGTATGGGAGACAGATTGTTCCTCCTGATAATTAAGTGGGAAGGAGGGAAAGTGGGACGGTTGAGGACTGAGGAGATTGGGAGACGAGGTGACTGGGGAGAAGATTCAACAATTCAACAGAAAAAAAGATGGATCAAAAAACAATGAATAGCACGTTTCATGAATCGCGTGATTCTTCGATGGATAAACGGTTGCCAAAGAGGACTTTTTTTCAGAAACACAAATTCTACCTGCTTGGTGGTACAGCCTTTCTGGTCTTTTTGATGTATGTTCTTATAAACGTGTCGGGAGCCCGGAAGCTAAGGGTGGATAGCGATCGGATCGTGATTGCCGATGTGTCTCAGGCGCCGTTCCTTGATTACGTGGACGCTGAAGGAATCGTACAGCCATACCTTACCATCAAACTCAACGCACTGGAGTCGGGTACGGTAAAGCGGATCATAGCCGAAGAGGGATCGATGCTCCGACAGGATGATATTATCCTGGAACTTCAGAATCCTGAATTGGAACGTATCATAGAAGAACAACAGGACGAATGGGAAAAACAGCGTATTCTTTACGAGGAGAAAAAGGTGGAAATGGAACAGAAATCCATACTTTTACGTCAGCAATCATTACAGGCACGTTACGAACTGAGTCGTCTCGAGAAAGATTTCGCCCTAGGTGAAGAGGAGTTTAAGATGGGAGTGAAAAGCAAAGCTCAGCTCGATCTGCAACGTGAAGAATACGACTATAAGGCCCAGAATACTACTCTCCAACTCGAAGGGCTCAGGCACGATAGTGCAGCAACACACTTGCGCCGTGAGTTGATGGACAATGATCTGGAACGTGCCCGGAAGAACACGGCACATGCCCGTTCACGTATGGAAAACTTAGTGGTACGTGCCCCGGCAAACGGACAGTTGAGTTACCTGAATGTAACTCCCGGGCAGCGTGTGGGACAATCCGAAAATATCGGCGAAATAAAAGTGATGGACAACTTCAAGATATATACCCGGTTGAGTGAATATTATATCGATCGGGTACAAGTAGGATTACCCGCTTCGGCCACTTATCAGGGTACAAAGTACCCGTTGCGGGTTTCGAAAGTAGTCCCCGAAGTGAAAGAACGTCAGTTCGATGTGGATTTTGTTTTTACGGAAGATATGCCTGATAACATTCGTATCGGTCGTAGTTTCCGTGTACAGGTGGAATTGGGACAACCCGAAACGGCAATCGTTATTCCACGGGGTGATTTCTTCCAGACTACCGGTGGACAATGGATCTACAAGCTGAATAGTTCGGGTGATAAAGCGATCCGCGTACCTATTGCTATCGGTCGTCAGAACCCCGTCCAGTACGAGGTATTGAACGGACTTGATCCCGGTGATCGTGTAGTGGTAAGCGGCTATGCTAATTTCGGCGATGCGGAGGAACTGGTGATTAAGTGAATTTTCTTAGGAACGAGGGCAGCGTCAAGTTTACTTGAACGTTTTCGCCAAATGAGTACAGAGGCAAAACTTGTTTTGACTATGCCGAAGTGCAGAAAATGACTAAATTTATTGAACTATGCCGAGTGACGACAGAAAATCAACGGAGTTAAAAGTGAAAAATAAACTATGTTCAGAACAGCTTTAAAACTCATTCTCAGAAATTGGTGGCGAAACAAAACGTTTACGCTGATTTCCATTTTCAGCCTTACCGTAGGTATTGCTTGTACAACTTTGTTGATTTCGTTCGTGTCGTACGAATACGGAATTGAAAAAAATAATCCCGACCGCGATAAATTGGTGTGGGTGATGCAGGAAATGCCATCTTATCAGGGACAAAAAGTGGCATTTATGCAAAAAGATATTGCCGGGCAACTTACACAGAGATATCCTGAAGTAGAAGATTATTTGCAAATCGATGCTTCCATGATGATAAAGTATGTCGAAGTAGATACCCAGCGATTTGACTCCTTCAGAAGAATCCTTAATATAGATACCTCGTTCCCGTCATTCTTTCCATTCGAATTGCTATATGGTTCCTGGGAAGCATTGGATAATCCCACATCTGTTCTTCTTAGCGAAAAACAGGCGCAATTGTTTTTCGGAGATGAAAATGCCCTGGGAAAGCAAATAAGAATTGCTGTAGTTTTTGGAAATGATGCGGATTATACGGTAGCGGGAGTAATTAAAAATCGCGAGCAATCGGCAATTACATTCGATGGCGTTTTCTGTAATCCCTCAGCCAAAAGAGGAGGCGCAACTCTCTTAAAAGTATCAAAAGGCACTGACTTGAAACAGTTCGAGCAAAAAGTAAAAGAAGACAAAATAGCAGCGAATGATGAACAATATTACTTTTATTCGTTAGACGACGCTATTTCTTCCACTTATTCAAGATATCCCTATTGGCACTCCCGTAAGGACAGCTTACTTTTTATCGGTCTGATCTCAGCTATTTTAGTGTTTATTGTCGCGATTTTCAACTACGTGAATATGAGTTTTTCGCGCATATTGCAGCAAGTCAAGACACTGAATACGCAAAAATTAATGGGAGCCAAACCTGCGGATGTCCGGTGGCAGATTTTTGTAGATACTTTTTTAACGGTTCTCATCTCTTTTTCATTGGCAATGCTCATGATACACGATTTGCTATCTGTATTCAATCAGGTGGTCGCTGTCGATTTTTCATCCAAATATTTATACAGTAAAGATTTTTTCCCATTGTTGGCGTTGTTGGTCTTTCTGCTAACGATAATTCCCGCATGGATAATGAGCCGGAAGATAAGTCGCCTGTCGGGGAGCGATTACCGGATGTTTTTCATAACTAAAAAGAACCGTTGGATAGCATCTATGGTAGTGATTCAGTTTATTATTGCCTTTGCTCTTATTATTGCTACGCTAACGGTAAATCAGCAGGTCGGTCTGGTGAAGAAGAATATCGAACGTTACAAAAATGTCATTGAAATAGGAAGCCCGTTTTCCAGAAATTCCATCGTAACTTTCGAGTCGAGGCTGAAAAGCATTCCGGGCATCCAGAGTTATGCATTTTCCAATGGCGGAGTATATACCGTACATATAGGCGAAAACTCTTTTCGGAAAAAGAACGGTGAAGAACAGAAAAACCACGTGCTGCAGATTTCCGGCAGCGACGGGTTGATTGACGTTCTGCGGCTTAATCGGATCTCTGGCGTTGAATGGGACAATGTAAGCGAAAAATATCCCAATCCTGTTTTTGTCAATAAAACATTTGCGGATATCTCTGAAACCTTACCATCCGAGATGATTGGCATTAAGCTATATAACTATATCGATGACTACGACTCTTTGGCGGTTATTGCCGGAGTAGTAGAGGATTTTTATCTCAGTTCGATGGAAGAGAAGGCTATCTCCACAGTAATAAGGTATAAGGGCAAAACTGCGCATCACAGCAATATCTACATCCGAACCGAAAACAATGAAACTGAAAATGTGGTAAAATTATTAAAACAGGCTTGGGCTGAGGCTTATCCCGACGATTTCTTCATGTATGGGGAGACGTATGATACTTTTATACAAGCCAACAGCAAAATTTTCGAAATGTCGCGCCTACTCAAAATGTACTCCTTAATTAGTATTTTGCTGACCTGTTTCGGCTTATTCGGCATTACGTTCTATGCCATAAGGCAACGGACCAAGGAGATTGGTATTCGGAAAATCAACGGTGCCCGTACCTTCCAAATTCTATGGCTACTGATGAAACCAATGTTTACCTGGATGGCAATTGGATTTGCAGTAGCCGTTCCATTGTCGTGGTGGTTGGTAGAAAGATGGTTGCAGCAGTTTGTTTATCGGGTGAATGTGTCGATCACCCCGTTTTTACTGGGATTGTTGATCGTTGCAACAATCACTGTAATGACGGTTAGTTGGCACGTGTGGCAAACTGCAAAAACCAGTCCGGTAAAGAGTTTGAAATCAGAGTAACCGTGAAACGATAGTATAATATCTAAAATTATTGATTATATAAATAACATAACGTTTTTCTAATTAACTCAACTTTCACATTGTACATATTCGCAATCAGACGAGACTTGAATAATTGATTAAATCTCGAAGAATGATTGAAAGGTCAGAAACTATAATTTAAACGATTAAAAAAGAAGTAGCATGTTTCTACATTACCTGAAAATAACTTTTCGTAACATGATGAAAAATTCTGGACGGTATATTTTTATTGTCTCCGGGATTGCCGTGGGGATTGTAATTTTTTCACTTGTATTCTTTTTCATGTTTGAAGCACGTGGTAAAGGAATTGAGTATTTTGCCGGACATGCACGAATGGTGGAGATTGGATATTTTGATTCAGGTTCCGACAGAGACTTTTCATATGGAATAGGAAGAGACTTGTTGCAAAGAGTAGAGGAATTGGATATTGCTGATATTGAGAAAATTAGTACCTTTAAGCCTTTTGGATGGGACAATCATGTAAATGATGCAAGCGATGAAATCTCTCCATTTTTACCTTATGCAGCCAATTTGTTAGTTGTAAATTCAGGTTTTTTCGATCTGTTCGGACTAAAATTCATATCTGGAAGTCAGGGCGATTGGCAAGACAACCAGGCAGTTATTCAGTCTTCATTTGCCAAGAAGGTATTTGGAAATTCGTATCCTGTAGGAAAAACAATTGATGTTTGGGAAGGTATTGATACGAAACTTACTTCATATACTGTTGTAGGTGTTATTCAGGATGTCCCTGTAGATGCTTTTAATGCCGGTGTATATGTCGCTTCATTTGAAAGGGTGGCAGCACGTCCGTCACGGGCTATTGCTTTGTTAAAAAAGAACGCTGATATCGATCGGTTGAACGCACAGTTAGCCACATTGCAAATACCTAAACCGGATGGTGAGAGTTTCGTTTATCCTCAATTAAAAAGGGTGTCTGATCCCCAAAAGACTTTTTCTTTCCCGGTTTCGCTTACTCAATTCGCTATTTTACTCATAGCCATATTTATTTTGCTTTCAGCACTTATCAACTATATAAATTTGTTGGCAGAGTCTGTGGTGTCGCGTATTCGTCAATTTACATTACGTCGTATCGTAGGCGCCGGTAAAGGGTCACTTTTCCTGTTATTGCTGTGTGATGTAATTCCAGTATTGTTAATTTCGTTGTTGTTAGCTTATGCACTTTCCGAAATTCTTTTGCAACTCCTTTCGCAGGGAGTTTTACCGAACTATCCTGATTTATGGATGTATATTCCACGGTTCAATCGTATCCCTTTGGCGGTGATTGGCGGAGTATTTATATTCAGTGTGCTGCTGTTGATGTTTTTTGTGTATCGGTTAAGAAATATAGTAACTGTTGAAGGGACTAGGGGACAGCTGCCCAAAGTCTCGAAAAAGAGAATGCGCAATTCGTTATTGATTATCCAGTTGTTGTTTACATTTTTCTTGCTGAGTGGGATTTTCACTATTATCCCATTTATGAACAGAGCAGCCGTATTTCCCTACAAATCGTTACCCAAAGAAGCGCAGTCCGAGGCTGTCTTTGCTGTTCCCTTGACAACACTTACGTTACCTCAACATCAAGAAGATATTTTACGGGATATACAAAAGATACCCGGTGTGGAGGATGTATTGCAGATGGGGACTTTTATGGGATTTGGCGAAGCAATTGAAACCGATATTCCGGCCTACAGTAATATGCTTGCCGGGCAAATGTTGCCCGATAGCACCGGTTTGCCTTACGAAATAGTCATGGGAGGAGATAATTTGATTTCATTTTTATATGTTGATGAGAATACTCGTGTTATAAAACGAGAGTTGGCAGATGATGAAGTCATCATTAGTCAGCAACTTGCCGATAAATTGAAAGATTATCCGGAAGTACAAGTTATCGATATCATGGGGGCCCCGTATAAAATTGCAGGAATTGTGCCGCATATCGGATTTGCCTTTTATCCTGAGTATGGAACGGTCTGGCTCCCGCTTCGCCATGCCCCTGTATCGGGATTGTATGTCAAGTGTAGTTCTGCCAGTAAAAATCAAATTCGTCGGGAAATTTTATCTGTTATTCGAAATTATTTACCCGAGTCTATTCCTTATGAGGTAGAAAGCTTATCCCAAATTTTTGAACGTAAAGCAGGCTATCCCAAAACCATTGCCCGCATAGCGTACCTGATTGCCTTTTTTGCACTTGTCATCATTTTATTCGGTATTTATACCGCTGTATTGACAGATACGGCAAAGAGCCGTAAAAGCGTAGCTATCCGAAAAATTAACGGAGCCACACGTACTGATATTTATCAACTTTTCGGACGGTTATATGTGATACTCATTACCATCGCTTTTATTATTTCGGCACCCCTTATTGTTTTTGTGTTCGATAAAATATTTATGAGTATTCCTGTTGAATTCCGTCCGGACAATTGGCATGGGTTATTATGGGCTTTGGTCTGTATCACCGTATTTGTGATGCTGGTAGTGCATCGGAAAATAAAGGATATAGCGAAAACTAATCCTGCCGAAGGGATACAATCAGAATAAATTGATATAAAATTATAGTAGAAATTCTCATTTAGATATTATAAAAAATAAATCGTATGAAGACAACACAATTCACAGTTATGGTCCTGTTTATTCTGGCAAGTATAGCCATGCAGGCACAACACAACGTAGTGGAGAAACCGGCAAGTATGCACAGCAACACTACCGCACTGGAAATACACCGGGTAACGCTCACCGATACTGCTACGGTTTTGGATATGGATGCTTTCTTTCGTCCGGGTTGGTGGATCAGGGTCGTATCCGACAGTTACTTAATGGCTGACGGTAAGAAGTATATGATCCGCAGTGGAGAAGGAATAGAACTCGATTCACTCTTCTGGATGCCTGCATCCGGGGAAGCTTCTTTCAAATTAGTATTTGATCCATTGCCCAAAAACACGGAAACATTCGATTTTATTGAAAGCGATTGTGCCGACTGTTTTAAGATATGGGGTGTGGATCTTGTCAATGAACGGGTCTCTTTACCCGAAATACCGGAGAAATACCGTCAAGCCTACCAGCCGGAAACAGATCTGGTAGTGAGATGGGAGAGAGGAAAAGCTGTTGTAAGCGGTCAATTACTGGGATATGCTCCCCGGTATGAAATGAAACCCCGGTTGATCTATTTGAATCCTGTTACAGGACAAGAGGATATGGTTTCCATTACGCCGGACGATGAAGGAACATTCCATGCTGAAATTGAGATGTATAGTGCGGCTCATCTCTCTTTTACTTATGATTCCCCGCAATCCGACCGCTTTGGCTTTATTGCCGCTCCGGGTCAAGAAACAAATATCCTCATCAACCTGCCCGAAGCCAACAGGACAAGAACCCGCCTGCACAAAGAATCACCCGGATACGGAAAGAAAGTGATGTTTGCCGGTTATCAATCGAGGTTGAATGACGAATTGAATCATGGTGATTTTAGCAGAAATATTTATACGGAAGATTTTATGACAACAATTTCCGATATGTCTCCCAATGAATATTATGATTATATTATGGGGAAATACCGTCAGGCTGTCGCTGACAACAACGCCCAAAATATTTTCTCCATGGTGAAGAAAATTGTGAATATGCAACTGGCTTTCGAAGTAAATAATTTACTTATGTCTGCTGAGAGTTTCTTAACACAAGCGTACATGCAGAAAAACAAGGTGTCGTGGGATGAAGCCAGAAAAGGTGTGGGATCACTTAAGAAGGACGACAATTATAATGACTACCTGGTAGAGATTCCTTATCCCTATAATGACCATGATGCTCTTTTGGTACCAAATATTCCCTATTACGTGAGTGCTTTTGGTTATCTCCGTAGTCCGCAGGAAGATGAATTCGGACTGTTCCGTTATCTGGCCGGTTCGGATAAAGTGAAGCCGGAAGACCAAAAAATCCTGTCCGATTTTCTGAAACGCCGGGAGGTAGAAGAAATCGCACCGGATTCAGTGATTCTCTCTGTTCTATCAACCTACAGGAGCCTACAGGAAAATTACATCGAAGAAAGTGCGGGGGTAAGTTATCTGTCCAAAGTGTGGAATACCGACGATTGTTTTCTTTTTGATCTGATAACAGCCAATAAGATCTCCCGGAAAATGGAAGATTTCTATCCGTTGACCGATGAACAGAAAACAGCGATAGAGGCATTCGATCCGGTGATGCGGGCAGTTATCCTTGAGGAGAACCGCAAGCTGTTGGCGAAAATAGAAGAGAATAAGAAGAAAACGGGCTATACGGTACTCGATGTGCCGGAGGTAGCGAATGAAGAACTGTTTGCCGAGATGGTCAAGCCGTTTAAGGGAAAAGCGGTGCTGGTCGATGTGTGGGCTACGTGGTGCGGACCATGCAGGGCGGCTAACAAGGCGATGGAACCGCTGAAAGCACAACTGACCGATAAGGATATCATATATATGTACCTGGCGGGTGAGGATTCGCCGGAGAATACCTGGCGGAATATGATCCCCGACTTACAGGGGCATCACTATCGAGTGAATGAGACAAGTTGGAACTATCTGCGCCGGTCGTTAAGATCGGAAGGTGTACCGACTTATATTGTACTGGATAAGGAAGGTAACCAAACATTTCATTCCGTCGGTTTTCCGGGTGCAGATACCATGAAAAAAGAACTGCAGAAAGCATTGGGTGAGCAGTAATCCCAGTACCGTCAAAAGATTTTTAAACCTTTTGACGGTTAAAAGATATTCACAATCGATAAACCCGAATTATAATGATCGTCCATTACCTCAAAATAGCGTGGCGGAACTTGCGCAAATACAAAACCCAGACAGTTATCAGTATTCTGGGATTAACAGTTGGTGTGGTCTTTTTTGCATACGGATACCATTGGTATAAGTATGAGACGACCTATGATAGCTTTTATCCTGACTCCAACAGGATATATCGTGTATACGGAAAGTTGAAAAGTACCGGAAAACAAAATGTCAACGGCTATATACCCTATATTGCCGTAAATAAATTGGAGCAGGCGTTTCCCGAAATTAAATCGGTGGCGGTATTATATCCTAATTCAGGCTCTTCCCTCAAACATGGAGAGCGTGATTTGGGATACCCCCTGTTTGAGTTTGTCGATGAACGTTTTTTCCGTATGTTTCCTCCTGAAGTAATAGTAGGGGAGGTAGATGAAAATTCGTTGAAGAACAGCAATGAGATGATTGTTACCGGGTCTTATGCCCGTAAACATTTCGGAACCCCTGAAGAGGCTTTGGGCGAGATATTGGTTTCGGGATATGATGAATCGTATGTTATACGGGCAGTAATTGCCGACCCGCCATCCAATTCTATTTTCCAGAGAGGTGGTTATTTTCCAGATACACACGGTAAATTATTTTATGCCATGACAGATGAGAAAACGCAGTGGAAAGACCTTCATGATACACGTTTGTATATCAAGTTACACCAACAGGCCGATCTGAAAAAATTTCGTGAAAAGCTTTCTACGTTTGCGGTGGATAATGGATATAATGATGATTTGCTATTCGATTTGACACCCCTCTCTTTGGCGCGTTTTGCAATACTCGATTCATTTGAAAGCAGGATTATCTACGATCTGAAGTATATACGTATGTTTATCTTTGCCGGTCTTTTGTTGCTTTTTGCCGCTTTCTTCAATTACCTGAATATCCTTCTGGGCAACACTTTTAACCGGATGAGGGAAATCAATCTGCGGAGGGTGACCGGTGCTTCTGTTGCCAATATATACCGGCAACTGTTTATAGAGATATCTCTGTTTATCCTTATTGTGGCAATACTTTCGTTCTGTTGTATAGAGGTTACCTCCGGATTTTTCGAGAAGATATTCGGGACGATCGTTGTCTCTTCTACAATAAATCGTACGCTTTTTTATACTATTTGTGTCACGGCAATTTTCTTATATGTCACAACCTTTATTTTTCTATACCGGTTTATTAAAAAATCAGCCTTTAAGGAAGAGCTTCCCATGAAGAAACGATTTGTAACCGGTAGGATTACATTGTCGTTACAACTCGTTATTGGTGCATTTGCCATCATGAGCGCTTTTGTACTTTGGCGACAAGTCTATTTTATGAATCGTGCTGATTGGGGATTTGATACGGATAACCTCGTGCATATTAAGTTAAACGTTCGTGATAGAGAGCCTCTTATGGAGGAGATAGGGAAGCTTTCCATGGTAGAAAGTATTATCAGAACAAACTTTTTTACGATAGCTCCTAATACTGATAAATTGGGGGCAACAAGTGTGTCGGGTGTTGAGTGGGATCATAAGCCGATCGATTTTAATCCTCTTTTTCAGACCTTTGATGTAGAAACAGATTTTTTCGAAGGAATGAAATTACAAATAATAGAAGGAAGAGGTATTTCGGATGATGATTATTTACCTCATCGGTATCAAGCCCATAAGGTAGTCATCAATGAGATGGCCCAACGTGTTATGGAGATGGAGAATCCTATAGGACAAAAAATTACAGTTCCTGCCAATTGGTATAGGAATGGAGAGAGAGGCAAGGAAGTCTTCGAGATTGTGGGAGTCGTCAAGGATTTCCATACCGTAGGGCTACAAAGTGAAATACCCCCTCTTATTATCAAAGGAAGGAAACATGGTAAAGAGGGGTATTATAATTATATACGTGTGATGCCGGGGATGGAAGAGGAAGCCGTAAGAGCGATCAATGGCCTTATCCCGAAATTCAGACCGGATAATGAGAATGAAATACTTGTCCAGACGATGGATCAGTTATTGTATGATTTGAGCAAGAATGAGAGAGATCTGTTGAGGCTGTTTACGATATTAGCTTCGTTATGTGTCCTGATTGCTGTTTTTGGTATCTACTCGGTATCACAACGGGAAACGCAAAGAAGGCAAAAAGAGATCGCCATCCGTAAAACGGCGGGAGCTAAAACAGGGGAAATCACGGCCATGTTTTTCCGGGAATACATTATTATTACTTTGACGGCTTGTATGGTGGCTCTGCCATTGGCATGGCTATTTATGGAGCGTTGGTTAGAGAACTTTGCCTACCGCATAAGCATCTCTTGGTGGATGTTTCTTTTGATGATAGCTGTAGTAGTTTCCATCGTATCAGTTACGATAGTGAGTCAGGTGATTCGTGCTGCAGGTAGAAATCCGGCGGAAGTGGTGAAATCAGAATAAAATAAATAAATCGTATGAAACAAGCATGATAATTGTTCTCACACAAGAGCATGACTAAAAGCGAGTTCTATACGACACCATTGAAAATAAATATTTTAGTCGTATGAAAACAAAACAGGTATTACTTATTGTATTCCTCTTCTTTACAGTAATTGGAATTAAAGCACAAGACGATGGAGAAAAATCGTATATTCCCTTTGTGGAACTTACTACAAATGATATAGAAGAAGCCCTCAGGCATATTGGAATAAATATCTACAAGCATGATATCGGGATGATCGATAAAAATCCGGAAATAAAAATAATTGTAGATGAATGGGAGGATTTTAAGTTAGTGAATTCCTGGACAGCATTGACTATACCCCTTGAATTCACATTTATGCCCGGAAGTAACAATGATGCACAAAAAAATAATATTATTAGGACGACCAGCATCGTGAAAAACGATTCGTTATTGATCGTAGAAATAGCGATAAACGATATGTTAAGGCCATTTCACCTGAAACAAAAGAAACTGGATACGGAAGATAGGCATCTTCCATATTTCCCGGTTCCTTATAAAAACAGACAAGTGCAACAAAATAAAAACATACCGTTGATGTTGTACGGGACAATGTGGCATGATGAAGAATTTAATATTTACAGGTTTTGTGGTAGAGACTATTTAACCGATGAATCAGATGATGAAGCTACAGAAGAACTTATGTCAAGTTCTCCACATTACTATATAATTTCTTACCGGATAGAGAACCCGAATAATTGAAAAGTAAATAAATATAGCATAGATGAAAACGAAACAACTACTCTTTTTTGCCTTGTTTCCGGCCTTGCTACTGGCATGTTCACAGACATCGAATGAGTTTAGTATTACCGGGCACATAGGAGGGGTGCAAGATGGAGATATCGTCATGCTTCATAAAGTAGAAGGACGAGTTGGTAAACTTTTTATGCAGGATACGATCCGTAACGGAAAGTTTTCCTTTAAAGGAGAAGTGGATTCTCTTCAAAATATTAAATTGACACCGATGGGGGAGAAATATCCTTTAGTATATATTGATATCTGGATTGGGCCGGGTACCAGGACAAAGGTAACAGGATACGGTTATTGTCCTGCTGGATGGCATGTTAAAAGTAAAGTGAAAGAGCAGCAGGAGGCGGAGATCTACAGGAATGCTACGAGACATTTATCCGTCATATCGGATTCATTATGTTGGGTATATTATAGAGAAGGTGATAAGATAGCAAAAGCAGGAAGCGATGAAGAGAGACTAAAGCAAAGGACATTGACTCGCACCATTCGGCAACAGTTGGACAGTATCAATTTTATTGAACATCGAATGATTTTCGACGTGATGGTTGATCGACCTGTCACAGAGCAATGGATTGACCGCTTGGAGGTGTATGCTATGATTTCTTCTACATTCAGAAGCATGAGTTCTTATCCCGAAGAGAATATGCAACAATTATATGAATTATACAATCGCTTGAGTGAAGAGCAGAAACAAACGAGGAAAGGAGAATTAATCTATTCTTATCTTTTCCCGGTGGAGACGGTCGGTGAAGGCGATCTTATGGTTGAAGGTAATTTCTTTGATCCTGATGGCAACGGACACCGGATTACTGATTATACAAATAAAGGCAAATATATCTTGCTTGATTTTTGGGGAGTAGGATGTCAACCTTGTATTGCAGCTTTTCCGGAAATGAAAAAGGTGCATGAATCCCATAGCGACAAACTCACAATCATTGGGATTAGTGTCGATAGTCACGCTGTATGGATGGAGGGATTGGAGAAGCATAGTCTGCCGTGGCTGAACCTGAACGACTTTCTTGAATATGGGGGCTATGCCAGTTTCTATGGAGTACATGCCATTCCTTTTTATATATTGATCTCCCCCGACGGTATCATCAAAAAGATATGGATGGGATATGGAAAGGGAATGTTTGAGGAAATTGTGAAGACAATATAGGTATAAAATAAAACAGGATCACATATATTAAAAAACACTGAGTGATAAAACAATCAAAAAATTATTTCAATAAATTGTACAAGTTATGATTAAGACAGAAAATCTACAAAAGATCTTCCGTACCGAGGAAGTGGAAACATGGGCGTTAAGCGAAGTCAGTATCGATATTAATGAAGGTGAGTTTGTCGCCGTGATGGGACCGTCGGGATGTGGAAAAACCACTCTACTGAATATTCTGGGTTTATTGGACAATCCCACGTCGGGGAAGTATTTCCTGAACGGAACCGACGTGTCGAAATTCACCGAGAATCAGCGTACAAGCCTTCGCAAAGGTGTGATCGGATTCGTTTTCCAGAGTTTCAACCTGATCGATGAGTTGAACGTGTATGAAAACATTGAATTGCCGTTGCTCTATATGAGGATTCCCGCTTCCGAACGAAAAGAGCGGGTGAAAGAGGCAATGAACCGTATGGCCATATCGCACCGTGAAAAACACTTTCCACAACAGTTGTCGGGTGGTCAGCAACAACGCGTGGCCATTGCCCGTGCGGTGGTTGCCAATCCCAAACTGATCCTTGCCGATGAGCCGACAGGAAACCTCGACAGCCGGAACGGAGCCGAAGTGATGAATCTGCTCGGCGATCTGAACCGCGAAGGAACTACTATCGTGATGGTTACACACAGTCAGCACGATGCCGGTTACGCAGGGCGTATCATTAATCTATTCGATGGAAAAGTGGTGCCAGGGATAGTATTGTAGAAGGGAAATTTTTTGTGATTGATTATACTTCAGGATATGCTTTTAACAACACTCAAACTTATCCTCCGCAATTGGTGGCGTAACAAAACCTTTACACTTATTGCCCTGCTGAGCCTTACGATAGGTATTGCCTGCACCAATCTGCTGGGTGCGTTTGTAACCTATGAATGGGGTATTGAGAAATCTAATCCCAACTGGAAGCGTATGGTTTGGGTAATGCAGGATCTGCCCTCTGATCCCGGGAAAAAGGTAGCTTATACGATGAGAGGAATTCCGGAGCAGATGAAAGAGAAGTATCCTGAGGTAGAAAATTTTCTGCAATTGGGGAATTCGAGTTATGCTAATATCGAGGTGAACGGGAATATGTTCGATCCGATCGAGGTGCTGAATGTAAGCCGCTCATTCCCCGATTTTTTTCCGTTTGAGTTGTTGTACGGTTCGTGGGAGGCATTGAATGATCCCCAATCTATTATTATCAGTGAAAAGCAGGCGCAACGATTTTTTGGTAATGAAAATGCTTTGGGAAAACAGATTACCCTGGTGGAGGATTTTTACGAAGACACGTTTGAGAAACAGTATACAGTCGGGGCGGTAACAAAGCAACGGGTACAGTCGGCAGTCTTGTTCGATGCTTTGTGTTGTGATCCCGAGAATGCCTGGGGTGGACCTACTTTGTTGATGATGGCAGGAGAACCCGATCTGCAGCAATTCGAAGAAAAGGTGAAGAAGGATGAGATACCTACGCTGGCCGGAGGGCAATACTATTTCATCTCGCTGGATGATGCTATTTCTCAGAATTATAGTGAACAGAGTTTGTATTTCTGGCATTATCGGAAAGATAATTTATTGCTCGTGGGACTGATATCTGCCATACTGGTACTGATAATCGCCATTTTCAACTATGTGAATATGGGATTCTCGAGTGTATTGCAACGGCTAAAAAGTATTCATGCACAGAAACTGATGGGTGCCACATCGTCCGATATCCGTCTGCAGCTTTTCGCCGATATGTTCCTGATGGTGTTTGTCTCCTTCCTGCTATCACTCTTGTTAATGCACGACCTGCTACCCCTCTTTAATCAAATTGTATCGGCAGACTTTAGTCCCTCTTTCTTTTACAGTTCATCATTCTTCCCGTTTTTTGTTTTGCTTATCCTGCTTCTTACAGTGATTCCTGCTTTGCTTATCAGTAATAGGATCAATCGTTTATCGGGAGGGGATATACGGCAGTTGTTTGTCACCAGGAAAAATCGTTGGATAGGAGTACTGGTCACTGCTCAGTTTGTGATTGGTGTGGCGTTGATCATGGGAATGATTACCGCCAACCGGCAAATGGGTCTGGTGAAGCAGACCGGAGAGCGTTACAGGAACCTGATAGAGATATGGAATACCTCCACCGAAACCGACCTGCGGCTATTTAAACAAAAAGTGCAATCTGTGCCGGGTGTATCGGGTATTTCACTGGGAAATATGCGACTGATGAACGTATGGATTATGCATGCCGATATGCGAAAGGAAAATGGCGAGAAGTTTCAGACCACCGTATTCGGACTGTCGGGCGATGAAGGATTGTTCCGTATCCTGCAACTTCAGCAGCTCGTGGGAAGCGAGTGGGAGACATTACCCGAAAGGTATGGATCGGCGGTATTCGTGAACCGGACTTTTGCCAATCTGGTAGAAAAACCCGTCGAAGAGTTGATTGGCGAACCTTTGGGGAGGTATATGGACTCGCTTGATTCAGTGTCTGTGATTGCAGGAGTAGTAGAAGATTTCTATTTCAATTCGCTTGAAGAGAAAGCGATGGCGGTAAGAATGAAGAGGATTTCATCTCCTGAGGATAGGCTTACTGCTATGCAAGTCCGGTTGGACGGGAATGATAACGGAGCGGCCATAAAATCCATACGAGACCTTTGGGAGCAGATTTATCCCGATGAATTTTTTACCTATGCCGATGTCTATAATACATTTATAAGTCGGAATAGTAAAGTAACAGAGATGTCAGATTTATTGCAAATGTATTCATTGATTAGTATTTTACTTACCTGTTTCGGTTTGTTTGGTATTTCATTCTATGCTGTTCGTCGGCGGACTAAAGAAATTGGTATCCGGAAGATCAACGGTGCAAAAACATATCAGATACTGTGGTTGCTGCTCAAACCGATATTTGGTTGGATTATCATCGGTTTTGCCATTGGTGTGCCGCTGGCATGGTGGCTTATGGAGCGTTGGCTGCAACAGTTCGCTTACCGGGTGGATGTTTCGGTACTCTCTTCTCTGGCTGCATTGGCTATCGTTACATTGGTTTCATCTATTACCGTATTATGGCATACATGGCACATGGCGAGAACCAATCCGGTGAATAGTTTGCGGTCGGAATGATGATTAATGTGTCGATGAGGCTAATGTGCCAATATGCTAATAAGTGGAAGGTTTGGGACTTTGGGACTGAGGAGACCGGGAGTTAAAGAGCCTTGGTAAATGATACTTTAAAAAGATTGAAAAATAATATATGTTTCTGCATTACCTGAAAATAGCCTGGAGGAATCTCTTGAAATATAAAGCGCAGAGTGTGATCACTATTGTAGGGTTAGTGATCGGTTTTATCGCGTTTGCCTTATCCACTTACTGGTATTACTGGGAACACTCTTTCGATACATTTCATTCCAGTTGGAAAAAAACATACGCCATTACCACTTCAGGTCTGCTTGAAACAAGAGGCGCCGAACATGCCGATTTAAATCAGTTGCACGAAGAAGCAAAAAATTATATCGTCAATCTGCCTGAAGTGGAACTGCATTGCATGACAAACGATGTATTATATACGCCTGACGGGAATGAACGGAGTTGGATTGGTATGCGTGTGGATTCTGCTTTTTTCAGATTGTTCTTATGCGATTTGCTGGAAGGAACCTATTGCGGTAATGCTTATGATGATAACTCCGTGATTCTGACACAAAGAGTGGCAGAATATCTTTTCGGAGAAGAACCGTGTGTGGGGAAGTTGTTTAAAGTGAATGAGAAAATAAGTTTTACGATAGCAGGTGTAATGAAAAACTATCCTGGTAATTCTAATTTCAGATTCGACTATCTGCTGTTGGGCAATCCCGGATATCATAGCCGCATCAAAAGGATGCCTACCTATATCCGTGTAAAAGACAATGCCCCTATCCAATCATTGCGTGATAAAATCTCATCCTACAAAATGAAGCAGGAGGACGGCAGGTTTGACAAGTTTTCGGAATGGACATTCAATCTTTGCCCGTTGCCGGATATTCATTTGACATGCTCACCTCATCTGGATACCCGTTTTCGGAATATCACTATTTTAACAGTGGGAGGATTGCTCACTTTTATCAGTGCACTGATGAATCTCCTGGTGTTATTCATTTCCCGTCAGCGTGCAAAACTGCGCTATAACTCTTTGTACAGGACTATCGGAGCATCCACCAAAGGGTTGATAGGAAAGGGAATGGTCGAGTTGATTCTGTGCCTATTGTTGGCATTTATTGTTTCGATGGCTTTTGTGGAATTAATCTATCCGTTATACAGCGATTATACGAGGTTAGATCATGGAGGAATTTATGAAAATTTTGTACAGCATCTGTCAAAAAGCCAATTGATAAATATGGCATTTTCCCTATGGGGGATCTTTAGCTTCATATTTCTTGTACTAAGTCTGATACCGATCTTTTTTTTGGTGAAAAGAAAAAGAGAAGAAAGAAAAATATCTATCAGCGACCTGCTTATTACAGGGCAGATTTTTATAGGATCATTATTTTTAGTGGCTGCCTTCGCTTTTTATTTGCAATACCAATATACACGAAATAAAGACAAAGGTCTTGATCCCGAAAATATCTGGCAGATAGATCTGGGCTTCAATGCCTCCCATGAAAAAGACCCGGATCATTACGTCCGGATACTGAAAGGTTCTCCATACATTAATGAAGTTACCGCACTTACAAACCCGGTCTTTTCAACTCTGCGTCAATATTATTGTAGTTACATAACACAGTTACCTATCCATGGGGAAGAGGATGACCAGGCAAATGCCAATGTTGTAGTGGTTGAACCCAATTTCCTTTCATTTTTCGGTATGCGGATGGAATTGGGAGAATGGTTGTCAGAAGATGGAGTGCCACAATATGTGATCAATCATACAGGTGCAGAGATGATAAACCTAACGACCGGTTTCAGTAAGGTATATGATAGTCCCGCTGTCGGTAGGAGTCCATTTCGTATCAGTGGTATTTTAAAAGATTATCATTATTTCCCGATTCAATACCCGTTGGAGAAGACTTTTTTTCATATTCCCACAGAAAGAGAAAAAGCTGAATTACTTTTAAAGACTCCCTATATTTACATAAAGGTAACACCGGAAAATAAAGAGCATGCACTGGCTTTTGCCAAATATCACTATAAAGATTTCAGCAAAGAGGAAGTCGCACCCGAAAAACAATTTCAATACCTCCCTGATATAATGAGGGAATTGAATATAGCCGATATTTATATGTCGAGGATTTTCCTTACATTGGCGCTCATCTGTATTCTGATCTCCTCGTTGGGAATTTATTTGTTGGTGGCACTGTCCACCGAACAGCGGAAGAAGGAGATGGCTATCCGTATCATTAACGGAGCTGCTTTCGCAGATATATTGAAACTGTTTCTAAACAGGTATCTTGTGCTGGCATTGATGGCCAATGCGCTCTCTTTATCCCTGGGTTACCTTTTTGTCCACCGGTGGCTGCAAACCTATGCCTATCATTTTCAATTATCGTTCCTGATGTTTGTACTTGTACTGCTGATCACAATAATGATCGTCATCCTGTCCGTTGCAATACAGGTAACACGGGTACTGAGAATGGATCCTGCGGAAGTAGTGAAGTCGGAGTAAAGGAGATTAGTAGTGATAAATATAAAAGAATAATAGTTAGATATTATGTTCAGAACAGCATTGAAACTCATCTTTAGGAATTGGTGGCGAAACAAGACGTTTATGCTCATATCCGTTATCAGCCTTACCGTAGGTATTGCCTGTACCGCTTTGTTGATTTCATTCGTTATGTATGAATATGGGATAGAAAAAAACAATCCCAATCTCAATCAATTGGTATGGGTAATGCGGAGCAGCCCCTACAAAATGGAGGTTGAGAAAACGTCAATTATAAAAACAGATATTGCTACACAAATAAAACAGAACTATCCTGAAGTAGAAGAAGTCATCCAAATAAATCGTTCATGGATCAACTATGTCGAGGTAAATAATCAGAAATTTGATGCGCCTTTAATTCTGAAAGTAAATGCTTCTTTTCCTCAATTTTTTCCATTTGAGATGCTTTACGGATCATGGAAAGCCTTGGAGGATCCAAAATCCATCATTATCACAGAAGAGCAGGCAAATCGTTTTTTTGGGAATGAAAATGCATTAGGGAAACAGATAGAACTCAACGAATTTTATGGTGAAGCAATTATCATGACAATCGGAGGAGTGGTAAAAAACCGCGCTCAATCGGCCATTAAATTTGATGGGCTTTTTTGTGACCCCGCCGCGAAGGATGGAGGTAATACACTCTTGAAAGTATCACCGAAAACCAATTTACAGCAATTTGAACAAAAAGTAAGAGAGGACGGGATTTCCATAGAAGAGGAGCAATACTACTTTTATTCGTTTAGTGACGCTATCTCGTCTCATTATTTAGGAGATACACGTTATTGGTATTCCCGGAAGGATGGTTTGCTTCTAACAGGCCTGATATCTGCTGTTTTAGTGTTTATTATTGCCATTTTCAACTATGTGAACATGAGTTTCTCGCGTATATTACAACAGGTAAAGACCCTGCATGCCGAAAAATTAATGGGAGCAAAAGCATCGGATATTCACTTACAGATTTTTCTTGATACTTTTTTAACGGTTTTCATCTCTTTTATATTGGCAATGTTGATGATGCATGACCTGTTGCCTGTTTTCAACCGGATAGTGGACGTAAACTTTACATCATCTTATTTCTACAGTAGCGATTTCTTCCCACTATTAATCCTGTTTGCCTTACTGCTTACAATTATTCCGGCGTGGATAATGAGTAGGAAAATCAGTGGGTTATCAGGAACAGATTATCGTATGTTCTTTGTAACAAAGAAAAATCGATGGATAGCATCTATGGTAATGGTGCAGTTTGTCATTGCTTTTGCACTTATTATTGCCGCGATAACGTCAAACCGACAAGTTGAACTGGTGAAAAAAAGTTTTGATCGATATAAGAATGTGATTGAAGTAGGACAGACGTTTTCCAGGAATTCTATTGTAGATTTTGAATCGCGGCTAAAAACTATTCCGGGGATAGAAAACTATGCATTTACCGAAGGTGGAGTTGTAACCACATTTAATGTAGTGAATGATATTCAGAAGAAGAACGGAGAGTCTCAGCAAAGTGTTATCATGTTAATGAACGGCAGTGACGGACTGATCGAGACACTGGAACTTGACCAGATAGCGGGTGTTCACTGGGACAATGCCAAAGAAAGGTATCCGGTTCCCATTTTTGTAAATAAAGCATTTACAGATATAATCGAAGTTTTGCCATCCGAAATCATTGGTACTCCTTTGCGTAACTATGTAGGGGGTTATGACTCGCTGAGCTATGTAGCGGGTGTGGTGGAAGACTTTAACTTCCATTCTTTAGAGAGAAAGGCTGTCCCCATATTCATAAAATATAAAGATAAAACAACATATCATGATCTTGTGTATATCCGGGTGGAAGAGGGAAAAATGGAAGGGGTTGTGAAATTATTGAGACAAGCCTGGACACAGGCTTATCCTGACGAGTTCTTCACATATAACCTGGCATACGTTAATTTTGTAAATAACAACAGCAAGATTTTCGAAATGTCACACCTGCTACAGATGTACTCAATTATCAGTATCTTACTGATTTGTTTCGGGTTGTTCGGCATCACTTTTTATGCAGTAAATCAGCGAACAAAGGAGATCGGCATACGGAAGATCAACGGTGCAAAAACGTATCAGATACTGTGGTTGCTGCTCAAACCGATATTTGGTTGGATTATCATCGGTTTTGCCATTGGTGTGCCGCTGGCGTGGTGGCTTATGGAGCGTTGGCTGCAACAGTTCGCTTACCGGGTGGATGTTTCCATTGGCTCTTTCTTCCTTGCGCTTTTACTGGTTTCTGTAATAACCATTCTAACTGTTCTATGGCAGTTGTGGCGAACAATAAAGGTGAATCCCGTGGAAAGTTTGAAATCGGAATAAGAAAGTGAAGCCGGACGCGTTATGACTTTTTACAGGTTCAATCGTTTCTTAATGGTGGCGGGATTGCCGGCTACCATACAGTCGTCCGGCACATCTTTGGTAACCACGCTGCCGGCTGCTACGATACATCGGTTACCGATGGTTATCCCGGGGAGAAGAGTCACATTGCCACCCAGCCAGCAGTCTTCGCCGATGGTAATAGGATAGGCGTACTCTTTCTCTTCCCGTCTCGCCACATGATCCATCGGGTGATTGGGTGTGTAGAACTGGCAATTGGGACCGATAAGAGTATGTTTGCCTATACGAACATATCCTCCGCCGATACACATAGCATTATAGTTAATAAAAACATTTTCCGCTATAATGAAGGAACTTCCGTGATCGCATTGGATAGGCGGACAGACCGTACTTGAGGCGGGAAGATCCGGGATAAGTTGACTGATCACTTCCCGGTAATCGTCATCGAAGATCGTCATCGTTTGCAGCTTGATGCACAATTTCCTCGAGTGCCTGAAACTCTCCTGTATTTCAGGATCAGAGAAGTCGGCCAACTCTCCACTGCGCATTTTTTCAAATTCAGATTTCATTAGTTAGAGTAAAGAATAAAGAACAAAGAACAAAGATATAAAAATATGCCAAGCGAAGGAAAACGGGATCATCTCTTCTATCTTTCAAAAAGAGTGAACAATATCAGAAAAACAGTTGTTAATCTTGTAGTTGGATTTGTTTGATTGTAGATGTAAAGATAAATGGATTTGACAATTTTAATTTCAAACCCATAATATTGATCATTATGAAGAGAATCATTTTAAACGCGTTTTGTATGTTGAGTATTGTATTGTTTGCTGCCGGATGTACCGGTAGCGGTAGCAGTGAAGAGAGACGATCGGAAGTGATTGTACCGGATGTGCAAGCAGTGAATCGCCCCCATGTAGCAGTATTGCTTACTGAGGGATTCCAGGATGCCGAGGCTTATATGCCGATCGGTTATCTGGAAAATAAAGATATGGATATTACGGTGATAGGTCCTGAAACGGGACGGGTGAAAGCCTATAACAGCGATTTTGAAATAGTTGTACAAAAGAAAGTCGGAGAGGTGAGCGTCGATGAATTTGACGCGCTGGTACTACCTGGAGGAAGAGCCCCTGCTGCATTGAGAGAAGACCCGACGGTAGTGGAGTTCGCCAAGAACTTTTTCAATTCAGGGAAGCCGGTGGCGGCTATCTGTCACGGCCCGCAAGTATTGGCTAGGGCAGGAGTGCTTAAGGATGTAACTACCACGGCTGTGGGATCTATCCGCGGTGAATTGGAGGAAGTCGGTGCGAATTACGTGGACGAAGCACTGGTAATAGATGGTAACCTGATCACATCAAGAGTACCAGGCGATCTGCCGGTATTCAGTAAAGCTATTGAGGAAGCGATCAAGAAGGCTCGCTGACTTGTTCCTATTTTAGTTTAGCATAGTTAAAAACAGCTTTATGCCGGTCACGGGAAACCGTGATTTAGGGGTAGGGCTGTTTTTCAATACACGAAAAAAATGCCATACATTGATTATTACAAAATGCTGGGAGTCGATAGGAATGCATCGGCTGAGGATATCAAGAAAGCTTACCGCAAGCTGGCGCGTAAGTTACATCCCGACCTGAACCCGAACGACAAGGAGGCACAGAAGAAGTTCCAGGAGCTCAATGAAGCCAATGAAGTGCTGAGTGATCCGGAGAAACGCGCCAAATATGATAAGTACGGTGAGAACTGGAAGCACGGCGAAGAGTATGAAAAAGCACAGCAGCAATATCGGCAGCAAAGTAGCAGGCAACAACAGTGGAGCGGCCAGGGTGGACAGACTTTCTATACAGAAGGTGATTTTTCGGATGATGACTTCTCAGACTTTTTCCACTCTATGTTCGGCAGCGGGTTTAGCCGGAGGCAAAGCGGTGCCGGCACCCGTAATAAATTCAAAGGTGCGGATTATCAGGCGGAATTGCGCCTGACACTTCGTCAGGCCATGCAAACGCATCAGCAGGCATTGTCGATTAATGGAAAGAATGTACGTATTACCATTCCTGCAGGAGTGGCTGACGGACAGAAGATCAAGCTGGCCGGATACGGTCAACCCGGGGTGAACGGTGGCCCGAACGGTGACCTCTATATCACTTTTATTATTGAGGATGACCCTGCTTTTAAACGCCTGGGGGATGATTTGTATACCGATGCTGTGATCGACCTTTACACCGCTGTGCTTGGGGGCGAAACAATGATCGATACGCTCGACGGGCAGGTGAAAATGACCATTAAACCCGGTACCCAGCCTAATGCCAAACTACGGTTGAAAGGCAAAGGGTTTCCCCTGTATAAGAAAGAGGGACGGTTTGGCGATTTATACGTGACGTTGAAGGTGCATCTGCCTGAACATCTTTCGGATAAGGAGAAAGAACTATTTACCCAATTATCAAAAATCAGGAAACAATGAGTGGAAACAGATTACTATACAGCGAATGCCTGAGGATTTACGAGGTAGAAGAATCATTCATTGAGTCGCTGCGGGATGTGGGATTAATCCATGTGATCGATCAGGACGACGACCGGTTTATAGAATACGACGACCTTTCCGACCTGGAACAATTCATCCGTTGGCATTACGAGATGGATATCAATGTGGCAGGGATTGATGCACTTCGCCATATGTTGGACAGGGTGCGATCGTTGCAATCGGAGATAGAACGGTTAGTCGGTGAGTTGCGGTTTTATAAATCCCTGCAACAATAAAAACAGGAGATAAATCCGCTTTTTTTTCGACATTAATTCCGGTCTCTTACTTTTATACCGACAGCTTTCAGTTGTTGCCAACCCGATTTGTCGGTCAGGCGTATCATGAAATGATAATCACCGGTATCCACATCGTCGGGAACATGGATACTGCTTTCAGCTTGGTAGGAGACCATTCCGTCAGGGATTCGGAAACTCTCATTATAGATAAACGGATTGACCGGTGTTTTCTTTTCATCCGGTTCACAGTCCACATCATCGGTGCTGTGTGAATGATGGTCGAAATTGTTATGGATTTCAATATTATAATTTCCTAACTCCCGGTTATCGGTGAAGAATGCTTTAAATATAAAACTTTCTCCCCTATATACTACATCGCAGGTCAAAGGAAAAGCCGATGCCCCGCTCATGTCGATCTCCGGTTTTTCCATATCGTGATCATCTTCCTGACCGCATGAAAGTAGCAACAAAAGGGCAGTCAGACAAAATAATGCTTTTCGGATCATATATTTTCTTTTTAAATTATAAAGTGGTCTCAAAATAGGAGTTTAATTGCTGAAAATAAGTTGTTTGAGATTATTTCCGGACAGAGGGGATTAAAGAGAGGGTGAAATCACATATTGTGATACACCCTCAATTTCTCTATTAGTGATTATGGTCGTGGTCATGCTCGTCATCATGGTCGTGTCCGTCGTCATCGTTTTCGGATGCCGGTTTTATAATCAGTTCGGATTCTGCCATGCCTGTCTGTCCCTCCTGGTCTCTCACAACCAGATGCAGATGATATTCACCTTCCGGTGCTTCGGCAGGGATATCAATGTGCTTATGCAGGGTGGTGCTTTTTAGCCCTTTGGCATCAGTATATACTTCGTGAAATTCGAAATCTCCGTCCTCCTGATGAACTTCTAGCGTGATGCTTTCAATTAACCCTTCAGCTGTGATCTCGGCGTTAATATGGATATCTGAACCAGCATACCCTATTTTGTCGTTCGGGCTGTCATGCCCCGACCCCAGTTCGGTAATCTTGACGCTAGGCGCCAAAGGCTTATCGTTATCATCCTCGCAGGACGAGAAAAACAGTACGTTGGCACTGAGAAGGAGTATCACTCCCAAAAATAATTTTCTTTTCATACGGATAATTTTTTAATGGTTTATATAAATGATGATTGCTTAACAATCCGGCAAAACGAAGTTTTACCGGGCTATTCATCGTTGCTGTTTTTTTAAAAAGTAAATCCCAACATTGCCGAAATATTTCTTCCCGGTTCGGGTATATCGATCAACCGGTAGAAACCGGTATGGTCGTAATATCTTTTGTCCAGCAGGTTTTGTACCTGCAACCGGAATTTTATGTTGTTATCGTTTAATTGCCAGCTGCGCCCTAATGACAAGTTCAGCAGTTGGTAGCCTTCAGTCTTTTCTTCCGGGGGCACGATCCTGTTTTGAGTCCCCGTTATTTTGTATTCCAGCAGTATGTCACCGTCGGTGCCGAGAAATCCTTTGCCGGGCCGGTAACCGATACTGAAATTGGCTGACCAGGGAGGCGAAAAAGGAAGGGAATACCCTTTCTTATCTCCTGAGAGCTGTTCCGCATATAAGTATTCCGATTGTATTCCCAAAGTAATCTGCCGGGTAAGTTGTAATTGTACATCTGTCTCAAAACCGTAGCGGATCACTCGTGCCTGTGCATAATGATACATTTGTAGTCCTTCGTAATATTCAGGCGTGGGATTCAGGTAGATATAATTGGGAAAGTAGTTGAGGAAAGGTTCCAACCGGACTGTTAGCAGGTTGTTTTGCCAACTGATACCCATATCTGCCTGATACGACTCTTCCGCTTTCAGGCTGTTATTTCCCTTCTCATACCTGAATATGTGGTAATTCACCCCGTCTGAACCCAATTCTTTCGGTGTCGGTGCACGAAAGCTCTTGCCTATATTGGCTTTTAACATCCATGCGCCTTGTTGGTAATTCAATCCGGCAGACCAGGTGAAACTGTCGAACTTTTTCCGCAGGTCGGCAGCCCGTTCCTTATATACCGGGTTACCTTGTCCATCCGGTGTCTGATACCAATCCCGGTAGCTATCGATGTGTACTTTCACCTTGTCGGCACGTACACCCGAACTGATAATTAAATTATCTGAGATATGATATCGCCCATAGACAAATAATCCCATGCTTGTAGTGCGAAAATCAGGAATCACAAAACCCCATCCGTCCTTTTTGTTATGCTGATGTTCTATGGAAAGTCCGCCCTGGAAGCTTAATCGGCCCTTCACCGGCATCCTGAGCAGGGTAGATGCGGTATAGGTATTCTTGTTGAATTGTCGTTCCAATACATCGGGTGGAATAGGCATATAACCGTGAGATACCGGTTCGGAGAACTCTTTCCTGAGGTTGTTCTGAAACGCGATATTTCCTTCCCAGGTAATATTCCCGATGCGCCATACCGAATTATTGACTAACTTGAAATGATTGACCGAGTGATAGGGTAGGTCTATATCTCTGGAAGACCTGTCGTAATTTATATCGGATAGTCTCACTTCTAACCCGTGTGCATCGGCAAAGAATCCACTTCTGGAATTAATATTCGAGATTAATAGGTGAGAACGGAAATTTTCTCCCAAATAACCCAGCGTAAATCCGGCATTCCGGTCTCTTCCCGCGGTATTGCGTAAACGACGGTTTTTTAATTGAATATAATAAGAGTAATACTGTATGCTGTCGGTCGGTACTTTATAATCCGCATAGTCCATATAGGTAGCATTGATTTTATAGTACCATTTGTTGATTCTGCCGCCGACCTGTCCCGAAACACCTATCGACTCGTTATTACTCCTACCGTAGAGGTTGATATTGCCCTTTGCCTTTTCCGTAGGAATATAGTTATTACGCAGTTGGATTACTCCGCCAATAGCATCTGAACCATATAAGAGCGACCCCGGCCCTTTTACAATCTCCACTTCATCGACTGAAAACTGGTCTATCTCCAGCCCATGGTCTTCACCCCATTGCTGGCCTTCATGTTTTATACCATTCTCTGTCACGATCATCCGGTTAAAGCCAAGCCCACGGATAGCGGGTTTGGACTGGCCGGATCCTATAGTCATAGCCCTTATCCCCGGAATTTTTTCGAGGGTTTGCATCAGGCTCCCCGAAAAGTTATCTTCTATATAGGATTTATCGACATGAACAATATTCTGTGCCGACTTCATTTGGATATTTCTTGTGCGGTCGCCTCGTACGACCACTTCATCCAGTTCTATAGGGCTTTTCTCCTCTTCCGGAATAACATTGCCTATTGTGTCGGGTTGCTGCGGATTCCACGATAAGTAGTCTGGTTCGGTAACCGTTTGTAAACCTATCGGTTGGGCCGCCGATTTTCCGCACAAAAAAACAAGGGTTAATATGGAAAAGCAAAATTTAATCTGCATCTGTCTGTCATTTGTAAATTGAAAAACTCTGCAAATATACAAAATATTCAATTGCAACAATGATGCAGTTGAATATTTTTTACATAAAATGTATGGTTTGTTTCTAAAATAACAGTACTTTCGTAGCAGAATATCATTTGAAGTATTGTTGCATTATGACCGTAGAAGAAATTTTACATGCCCATGATCTGAAGAATACCGGTTGCAGGAAATATATTCTTGGCGAGCTGCTGAAAAGCGAAGTGGCGATGTCGGAAAATGAGTTGAAAGAGTCATATCCTGACCTGTTCGACAGGGTTACCCTGTACCGCACCCTGAAGACGTTGGAAGACCGGGGTATTATCCACCGGATTGTGTTGAACGACAACACGGTGAAATATGCCCTGAACAGGCATCATCATGAAGATGACAATTTCCATTCCCATTTCCATTGTGAGAAGTGCGACGAGGTGTTGTGTTTGGATGGCGTCACTCACTTTGACGCAGAGTTGCCGAAAGGCTTTGTCTCCAGGGAGGTGTTTGTTGTTGTGGAAGGATTGTGTGCCGATTGTGTGAAAAAATAGAGAGGCACATGGTAATCATACACCTCTCTGATTAATTAGTAATATCTGTTCCAGACCTTTTCTCTTCTATTTCTTCGGACTGTTTGTCATATAAAACACTAACGTGCTACCGTTCATGATGTCTTCATGCGTAATAAATTTCTTATCATACGGCTGCCCGTTCAATTCTATCTTCTCTACATACATGTTCTCTTCTGAAAGATTTTTCGCCTCCATGGTGAAGTATTTCCCGTTGCCTGTATTGATGGTAGCTTTGGGAATCTGCGGTGCGCCGATAATTAATTCGCCGCTCACCGGATCCATGGGGTAGAAACCCATAGCGGAGAACATATACCATGCCGACATCTGTCCGCAGTCGTCGTTACCGATCAACCCGTCCGGTTTGTTCCGGTAGAAATCGGTGGTAATCTGGCGTATCAGCCGCTGAGTTTCTTCCGGCCTGTCGAGAAATGAATAGATATAAGCCACGTGATGGCTTGGTTCGTTGCCGTGCGCGTACTGGCCGATCAACCCGGTAACATCGGATAGAGTACCGGTGGTTTCCTGTGTGGTGTTGAAAAGGTAGTCGAGCACCTTTCCTGCGGCCTCTTTTCCACCCATTAGTTCTATAAGTCCGGGGATATCCTGCATCACGTGCCATGTATATTGCAGTGCGTTGCCTTCCGTGTAATGACCCCCGATCTGTGAGTCGGCGTGCGCCAGCTCATAAGGATCGAAAGGAGACAACCATTCGCCTTTGGAATCTTTGGGGCGCATAGTGTTGGTTTCGTTATCAAATAAGTTCCTGTAATATCCGGCACGTTTCATAAAGAATTCGTAGTCTTCCGCCTTTCCTAACTTTTTAGCCATCTGTGCGGCGGCATAGTCGTCGAATCCGCATTCGAGCGTACGGGAAACCGACTCCACTTTGATAAGGTCGTAGGGATAGTAACCGTATTGATCATATATCTCCCAGCCTGATTTGTAATGCCTGCTTTCGGTAATCGATCTTTTGATCTCCCGGTAGGCTTTCTCAGCGTCGAATCCGTCGAATCCTTTGAGGTAAGCGTCCACGATCATGGGGATGGAGTGGTTGCCTATCATGGTGAAGGTCTCCTGTCCCATTAGCGTCCAGATGGGGAGATGCCCCTTCTGTTTGCTGTAATCGACCATAGAATTTACCAGGTCGGCGATGATTTCCGGACTGAGGATGGTGTACATGGGAAAAGCGGCACGGAAGGTATCCCACTGTGAGAGGGTGGAATAGAACTTTCCGGTGGGCGACTGTGTGATCTCGCGGTTAGGCCCCACGTAGCACCCATCCACATCGGCTATATTATTGGGTTGGATATAGAGGTGGTAGAGTGAAGTGTAGAAATTGACCTTGTCGTCTTCCGTCCCCTCTATCTCCACCCGTGAAAGATAGCTGTTCCAGGCCTTTTTGGCGTCCCGGTGCACTTCGTCGAAATCCCATCCGCTTACTTCTGCCGCAAGGTTTTTCTTTGCACCCTCAACGCTTGTGGTGGACATGGCGATCTTCATTTGCAGGGTAGGATCGTCCTGCATGTCGAAGGTAAGGATATAGCGGGGTGCCTTCTCCCGTGGATCCCGTGATTCGAGCTGTTCCGAAGAGAGGATCGGTTTGTCGAACTCGATAGCGAAATAGTAAGTGCGTTCCACCCATTCGGTGCGGCGGGTATAGCCGGTAATAAGGCGGTCGTTCTCGAAAGTGACCTCATTATCGAGTACGTGGGTGAAGAGTTTATCTTGCGTCCATACCAGCCCGCTTTGAAAGTCGGCCAGCAAATTCGCCGGTTTGTCCTTGGCGAAAGTGTAGCGGTGGAATGCCACATGCGGGGCGGTAGTGATTTCCACACCTACTTCGTTATCGGCCAGCTCCACCGCATAGTAACCGGGAGAAGCTTTTTCCGTAGCCTTGTCGAAACTACTGCTCAGGTCGTCGCGTTTCTCACCGGAGAAAGGTTGCATCAGCAGGTCGCCCAGATCGACACACCCCGTACCGTTCAGCCTGTTCTGCGAAAAGCCGTTGATGCGCTCATCGTCATAGAAATAGCCGGAGCAGTATTCCCATGAGAAATTACCCGTTTCCGGGCCCGGCTGCATCATACCCAACGGGTAGGTGGCGCCGGGGAAAGTATGTCCCGTGAAGGCTGTTCCTATAAAGGGGTTTACATATTGAGTAAAATCTTTTTCAGTGTCGCTTTGCTGTGTCTGCGTACAGGAAACGACCGGAAGGGCAAGTAACCCAAATAAAATGGGTTTTATTTGTTGGAAAATTTTTGTCATCTGTCTATTAATTTCAATTACCAAATACTAATTACCAATCTCTGTTGTTGCGTTAATTTATAGATTTCTCTTATAAATAACTGATATATAAATATATATAATCGTTCTTTGATTTTTTGATTTGAATTGAGATAGTTTTGCTGTAAAAAGCAAAATTATGAACTCGGGCAAGTATGTATTCTCCCAGATCCTTGAGTTTGTCAACCGGTACGAATTCGACAAGTGCGTGAAACATTACTCCGGTAACTATCGCGTACGTAATTTGAATTGCTGGAACCAGTTTATACAACTATTCTTCGGACAACTCACATCGCTGAATTCACTACAGAATATTTGTCTGTGCCTGAAGGCGCATGAGAGAAAGCTGTATCACCTGGGCATCAAGCAACATGTTGCAGTTTCCACTTTATCGCGTGCCAACGAAAACCGGGACTGGAGGATTTTTGCGGAATTCGGTAATTATCTGGTAGGACTTGTCCGTCCGCTTTATTGTTCCTGCAAGATCCCGGGAGTCGATGTCGACAATGAAGTCTTTGTACTGGATTCGACGAGCATCTCGGTAAGTATCAACCTGTGTACCTGGGCACGGGGAAAATATACCCGCGGTGCGGTAAAGGTGCATACCCTGTTGAACTTGCGCGGAGTAATCCCCGAATTCATACTGGTTACCGATGGAAAGTATCATGACAGTAATGCCCTTGACATGTTCCAACCGCAACCCGGCGCCATTTATCTGATGGACATGGCCTATGTTGATTTGGAAGCCCTGTACCGTATCGACCGGAACGAAGCCTTCTTCGTGACCAGGGCAATATCATCACAGAAGTACCAAGTTGTCGGGCAGGATTCCCAAATTGATCCGGTATCCGGGCTACGCAGGGACGGCACTATTATACTGACAGTGCCCAAATCCCGGAAATTGTACCCGGACAAACTGCGCCTGGTAGAATTTTATGACCACCAGAATGATGAACTTCTAGTTTTCCTGACGAACAACTTTGAAGTCCCGGCACTGGAAGTAGTCAGTTTATACAGGAATCGCTGGCAGATCGAAGTTTTCTTTAAATGGATCAAACAGAATCTTGTAATAAAGAAACTATGGGGATACTCCCCAAATGCAGTAAAAATACATATCTGGACTGCCATCTGCACCTATCTGATCATCGCCTATGTAAAGGTTTCACTCAAAAGTGACCTCTCCATTTACGAAATAATGCAGATATTGGGTATCTCCGTGTTCGACAAGACACCGATTCGTGAACTACTCACAGAACAACATCAATTCAATCAAAATGTCAAAGAACAACTGAATTTATTTGAATAAAAATTTATTTCAATTTTAAACGCAACAGTACAAATTACCAATTATCAATTACTTGTCCCGGTTTATCGGGATTGGCACATCATTAAATCATCACATCAATTAATCCTCTCTTTTTGCGCGTCTGGCTTCCCAAACAAAATAGCCGACCAGTCCGATGAAAGCAATGAGTGCCACGATTTGTGCACCGGTACCGTGAGGATTATTCCATAGATTGGAATTAAGAGCTTCACCATCCCCTGTCAGGAATATGATGAGTGCACCTAATACTCCAAAGAGAGCGGCACCCGCGATGAATCCGGAAGATATCAGGATAGCACGCTGATGGCGTGCATTGGTCAACTGTTTGTCGGCACCTTTTTTATTGATCCAGTGGTTTAGCAGTCCTCCTACGATAAGTGGAGTATTCAACTGGAGGGGGATAAACATGCCGAGTGCAAATGCCAGGGGCGATACACCAAGCCAGTTCACAAGGATCGCGATCACTGCGCCGATACCTAGTAATATCCAACTCACACCACTTCCTGTCATCAGCGGTTCTATGATGGCAGCCATGGCATTGGCCTGCGGGGCTACCATAGGGTTCGGATGCTCAGGAGTGGCTACGAAGCCGTATGCTTCATTCAGGATAAAGATTACTGCACCTACAGTGGCGGCAGAAACAAGCGTTCCGAGAAATTTGTACGATTCCTGTTTTGCAGGGGTAGTCCCAATCCAGTAACCGATCTTCAGGTCGGTGACAAAACCCCCGGCCATAGAAAGTGCAGTACAGACAATGCCACCAATGATCAGCCCGCTCACCATTCCCTGCCAGCCTTCCAGGCCTACGGCAACAAGGATTACCGATGAGAGGATCAACGTCATCAGCGTCATTCCTGATACAGGGTTAGTCCCCACAATGGCAATGGCATTGGCAGCCACGGTGGTGAACAGGAATGAGATAACGGTGATGGCAATCAGGGCTACAATGGCCTGTATAAGTGTAATCTTTACTCCGATGAGCAGAAAGATAAATACGGCGATAAGCGTGAGGAACAGGAACAACATCACGAATGACATCTTCAGGTCCCGGTTTGTACGCTTTATATCCGTTCCCACAGCACCAGTGGCCACTTTCTTACCGACTGCCAGTTTAAAAGCGCTGCCGATCACACCGGCCGATTTGATGATCCCGATGATCCCTGCCATTGCAATGGCACCGATACCGATCGGACGTACATATTCTGCAAATATTGCTTCAGCCGACAGGGCGGCAAACGGATTGACACCACCACTCATGGCTGCCGTCAACGCACCGATCTCATTTACCAGCGGGATCAGTACCAGCCAGGAAAGTAGTGAACCTACAACGATGATCAGCGCGAAACGTAATCCTACCAGATATCCGAAACTGAAAATGAGGGCGCTCACGTTGAATTTAAGCACCATTTTGAACTTTTCGGCCATCATGGCTCCGGCCGGGATAATACGTGTGGTAATCTCTTCACTCCAAAGGCGGAAAGCAGAGAAACAGAAATCGAATAATCCCCCGATAAGTCCACTGGTGATCAATAATTTTGCTTTGTTTCCACCTTTTTCCCCGGTCATCAGTATCTCGGTGGTTGCCGTAGCTTCAGGAAATGGTAATTTCCCGTGCATATCTTTTACGAAATACTTACGGAAAGGGATAAGGAAGAGAATTCCCAGGAATCCTCCCAATAGCGATGAAAAAAAGATCTGCCAGAAGTTGATCTGAATGTCGGGATATTTGGCTTGCAGGATATAAAGCCCCGGAATAGTGAAGACCGCTCCGGCGACAATCACTCCCGACGATGCCCCAATAGACTGGATAATGACATTCTGTCCCAACGCATTCTTTCGGCGGAATGCCGCTGATGCTCCTACGGCAATGATGGAGATGGGGATGGCAGCCTCGAAAACCTGACCGATTTTCAAACCTGAATAGGCTGCTGCAGCCGAAAAGATGACTGCCATTAATAATCCCATCCCTATTGACCATGGAGTTACTTCCGTCACCGGCCTGTCAGAGGGAAGTACCGGCTTGTACTCTTCGCCCGGTTTTAATTCCCGATATGCATTCTCGGGCAATTCTGTAATTTTCTTTTCTTCTGATTCCATATATTTAATGTGCTAGTGTGCCAATATGCCAGCCAATCCCGATAAACCGGGACAAGTAGTGGCAATGAGATTTAATTGATTGGATGACTTAACGATCCAATAATTTGATGATGAATTGAAACAACGTTTGGCGGAGCCAAAATCGACGTAGTCAAATACTGTTGCCGAATTTTTTGCCGAAAATACAAAAAAATATGTGAAAGGAGCCCCTATTTTCGTAACTTTGTCGAAATTGAATATAATCATCATGCTGGAGAAGTGGTTCGGTGATTAGGTTGATTTTAAGAATTGACGATTTAATTTTCAGATTCCGGATCCCTGAAAATCCCAAACCTCAATCCTCAAATCCAACATCCCATATTTTAAAATGGATTATATTTGTATTTCTAAATTATAAGACAAGATCGATGAAAAAAATTCTTTGTAAGGTTATACTAACAATAATTATTGTGATGACAAGTGTTGTGACGGTATCTGCGCAGCACTTTACATTGGAAAACCTGTTGGGAAATGAATTCCTTCCCCGTGGTATAAGGCCGATGGTATCGTCGGAAGATGGAATGCATTATTACCAGGCTGACCCACAGCAGACGGCAGTGATCAAATATGCATATGCCACCGGTGAAGCGGTGGATACCCTGTTTAACACACGTACGGCTCGAAACTGCACCTTCGACAGTTTTCAGGGATTTTTGGTAAGTCCCGATGAGAACCGGGTACTGGTATACCGCGACAGGGAACAGGTCTATCGCCACTCCTTCCGTGCCAATTACTATTATCATGACGTACGTCGCAACATGGTGAGGAAGCTCTCGGAACATCCCTCGAAACAGATGATCCCTACTTTTTCTCCTGATGGAAAAATGGTTGCCTACGTGATAGAAAATAATATATGGCTGACAAAGTTCGACTTTGATACCGAATCGCAAGTGACAAAAGATGGTGAATGGAACAAAGTAATCAACGGGGCGACCGACTGGGTATATGAGGAAGAGTTCGGGATAACCCGGCTGATGGAGTTTTCGCCTGATAACAATCTGTTGGCTTTTGTGCGCACCGACGAGTCAGCTGTGAAAGAATTTTCTTTCCAGACTTTTAATAAGCAGTTGTATCCCGATTTTTATCGGTTTAAATATCCCAAGGCGGGGGAGAGTAATTCCACTGTGGAATGCCGTGTGTTCGATATTGCGGCACGTACCACACGCACTTTGGATGTGCCGCTGGAGGAAAATGGTTATATAGCACGTATCAAGTTCACACACGATCCCGATCAATTGGCGGTGATGACACTGAACAGGGACCAGAACCGGTTCGACATGTATTTTACAAGCCCCCGTTCCACGGTTTCAAAATTGGTGTTGAGGGAAGAGAATAAATATTATATCGATTCTGAATGGCTCAATTCGATCCATTTCTTAAAAGACCGTTTTATTTACGTATCAGAAAAAGATGGTTATAGCCATATTTATATTTATGGTCTTTCAGGTACGCTGCAAAAACAACTTACTACCGGTAACTACGACGTGACCGCGCTTTTGGCCGTGGACGGGCAAATGGAAACGGTCTTCTATGAAGCTGCCGATGAGTCGCCCATAAGGCGCAATATATATAAGGTGAACATTAACAAGGGGCAACCCCAAAAATTGTCGCAGCAGGGGGGATATAACAGCGCCTCTTTCAGCGGACAGGGCAAGTATTTTGTAAATCGCTGGTCAGACGCTGAAACCCCCACTGTGATTACCTTGCACGATGCAAATGGAAAGCAATTGCGCATTCTGGAAGATAACCAGTCAGTCCGGGCCAAAGTGGCGGCCGCTCAGTTTCCCAAAAGAGAATATGTTACTGTGACGGCTGCCGATGGTATAACACGTCTGAACGGATGGATATTGAAACCCTATAATTTTGATCCTACCCGAAAATATCCTGTGGTGATGATCCAGTACAGCGGCCCCAATTCGCAACAAGTCTTAGACCGGTATAGTGCCGATTGGTATTATGCATTGCTGAATGAAGGCATTATAGTGGCTTGCGTAGATGGTAGGGGAACAGGCGCACGGGGTGAAGAGTTTCGTAAGGGTACCTATATGAATTTGGGGATTAAAGAGTCGGACGACCAGATTGCCGCTGCGCGTTACCTTGCCTCATTGCCTTATATCGATGCAAAGGGTATTGGTATTTGGGGATGGAGCTACGGGGGATACACCGTGCTGATGAGTATGAGTCGTGGAAACGGAACCTTTAAAGCGGGAGTGGCCATAGCGCCGGTAACCGACTATCGTTTCTATGATACTATCTACACCGAGCGATTTATGCGTACGCCGCAGCAGAATAAACAAGGATACGATAATGGATCGCCTATTGCACTTGCAGGCCGGTTGGAAGGTAATCTCTTGCTGGTACACGGTACGGCTGATGATAACGTCCATTTTCAGAACTCTGTGGAATATTCGCGTGCATTGATTGAGGCCGGTAAACATTTCGACATGTTTTTCTTTCCGGATAAAGATCATTCTATCAGAGGCGAAAACACAAGGAAATACCTTTATGAAAAGGTGATCGGTTATTTCAAACAGAATTTGAAGTAACCATCTCTTGTTAATTATTCAGGGATTTGTTGCCGGATGGTTTATAACTGTCCGGCAACGTTTTCGTTAAGCAATACGAACAGAAGACAATCTTGTTTGTATTATATGACGTTGCGAGAATTGAAAATCGGGGAGCGAAGGCGACTCAATTAACAATCGGGGAGCGAAGGCGACTCAAAACGCCTAATCGGATTGAACGTTTTTATGTCTAAACAAAAAGGCCGTTTTGTTGTTATTATTGGGTGCGTTCAGATAGTGTGTGTGCGAAATAAGGTTATGCAAAGAGTATTAAGGAATCCGGCATTAGGACTTATGTCGATGTTTATTTTTTCAATTCTGATATTGTATGTGGATTCCCGCATCGCTACCGGAATTGCATTGGCATTGTCTGTAACGGGATATATTGCAGTAAAAAAGTATAGCCGCCTTATCTATGATATTTCCATTATTACATTTGCAGTTGCATTATTATTCTCTTTTACCGTCTTCCCGAAATTGCCTCCCTTTAACCGGTTCGCCATTGTGGAGATCATTTTTGTGATATCCCTTATCATTATGCGCCTTTCGAGAGGGAAGATTATTACCCGGGTGGCAAAGGGGCGTAACATAATGTTGAAGAATTATCTGAAAGAGTCACTGAGAGTATCCTTTCAGACGCAATACGGATTATCGATCCATCTTCTTCTTGTATTGGCTTTTTACCTCTTCGATGCTGCAGAGCTGCGCTTTGTGAGTAGTGCTGCCATGGTGGTATTGTGTCAGATTATCATGCTGGTGATCATGATTATGGAAACAGCCCGGTTATACATCCTTGATAAGAAATTGTTTCAGGAAGAGTGGTTGCCCGTGGTGACGGAAAAGGGAGATGTGACGGGGAAAGTGGCAAAGTCGATTACCAAAAACCTGAAGAATAAGTTCATGCATCCGGTGGTTCGCCTGGCGTTGATCTACAAAGGAAGAATTTACCTGCAGGCGCGGGATCAGGACCGGCTGTTGAATCCCGGAAAGCTGGATTATCCGTTTGAGAAATATATGCAATTCAACGACAAAGTGGATGAAACTTTGCGGAATAGTATCAGAAAAGAATGCGGGGGTAACGATATTCCTCTGCGTTTTTTGTTGAAATATACATTTGAAAATGAAATAACCAAACGCCTGGTATTTCTCTATGTGTCCGTTATTGAAGATGAAGCGGTTTTCAACAGCCTGCATTTGCAAGGAGGAAAATTATGGACAGCTTCACAGATTGAAGATAATATGGGAACCGAAATTTTCTCCGAGTGCTTCGAATTGGAATATGAATACCTGAAAAACACGGTCTTGCTGGCACACCAATTCCTGAATAATAGCAAATAGGCATAAATTTTTCAAATCTCCTGTAACTTTTTGGTGGTTCGCCCGTCATTATACAATGAACATTGATTCTTTCCATACCGTCATCCTCCCCCTCAAGGACAAACTCTTCAGGCTAGCATACGGCATTGTAAGAGAACAGGCTGAGGCTGAGGATATTCTGCAGGATGTGCTCCTGAAACTCTGGAGTAAGAGGGATGAATGGAATTATATAGAGAATCTCGAAGCTTACTGTTTCAGGGTTACCAAGAATACGGCACTGGATAGGTTGGCTTCCATGGCTGTCCGAAAAACCGGAGTGATCGATCCCGAAAAAGAGAATCTCTTTTTTGTTGACAATCGTTCTCCGCACACAGAAATGGAGAGAAAGGAACAACGCTCGGCCATTGACCAGAGCATTGGAATGCTTTCGGAAAATCAACGGTTGGTTTTCACTCTTAGGGAGATCGAAGGGATGAGTTACCGGGAGATAGCTGAAGCGCTTGCTATCAGTGAAGATCTGGTGAAAATAAGCCTTCACAGGGCAAGACAAAAAATGAAAGAAATATTATCGGTATATCATAAAGATGAATAGTGAAAAGATAAATAGTCTATTAGAAAAATACTGGAACTGTGAAACATCAGTACAGGAAGAGAAGGAACTGCAAACGTTTTTCTCGGGCAACAGTGTGCCTGAAGAATTCCGGCAATACGTCCCTCTCTTTTCTTATATAAAGGATGAGCAGTCCATTTCGCTGAGCGACGGTTTCAGCGAAAGGCTGCAGAATGCCTTCGGGGTGGAAGGGGAAGGGAAAGAGCGCTATATCACTATTCGTATTTTTAGGCCTTTGTTGCGTATAGCGGTCTCCGTTTTACTTGTGGTAGGGATGGGTGTAAGTTTCTACTTCATCTCCAAGCAGGATAACCGCCCGCAGTTTGTGGAAACATTCGAAGACCCCAATGCTGCCATGCAACATGCTGCTTACGCACTTGAGAAATTGTCGCATGCACTGCGTAAAAGTGAAACGGCCTCGGTGGAAACCATCCAATTTATCGATGATCTGGATATTGATTGGATTGCCATCGACTCATTAAACAAAGACAATCCGGTTGAAATAGATAGTGTGGAGAGCGAAGAGTGAAGAACTGGAAAGTTAAGAATAAAGAATAAAATTGGTAATTAGTCAGTGGTAATTTGTCATTAGTCATTAGTAATTTGTCAGAATAAGGTAATAATATGAGAATAATATTAGGAATAATGTTTTCCTTCCTTCTTCCGGGAGCCCTCTTCGCCGATAATTTTGTGTCGGTATTTATGGAAAGATGTGCTGAAGACGAGAGGCCGCTAAGCAATATAAACATCGGTAGGACAATGCTTGATAAGATGGCTGCTAATACCGATGATGAGGAATTGAAGAATACATTCAAAGAGTTGAATAGCATTCGTATGATAAACTCCGACAATGTAGAGGACTCTAAATATTATTTTAAAAAAGCAAATGAACTGATCAAGGAGTCATTCTATGATTATGACGAGGCCGTCTCTGTAAGCGAAATGGGATCTAAGATCTCTGTTTGGGTAAAGAGGCAGGGAGAGGAAAGGCAGGATCTTATACTCATCGCCCTCGATAATGACGGGAAATTATCCATCATTACTGTTTCGGGAAAGATCGATTTCAATTCCATATCCAAATTGTCGGGATCACTACGGAACGGGCAACAATTTCCCTGACGATGATTGGCTACTAATCAGCCAATAGTATAATGCTTCAAAAAATAGTGTTTCTGATTTTTAAACATACATTAATGGTCTTTTAAAATAACTTTTTTCTTTTTTATATTTAAACGATGAGCAGGCAGCCGAGCGTGAGTTTAGCTGCCTGTTGCTATATTTCCCTGTTTGCAGTTTGCAGGTGAACTGATTTTTTTCAAAAACTTAAAGAAACACTTGCACATCTGATTGATTATTTGTAATTTTGTGCCGTTTTTCATGTGAAAGGAATGGTTATTGGATGATAATCAAGGTATTAATATTATGCCATAACGTGAAAGGCAAGTGAGACAGTTAATTATTAAAAAACTGAAATAGAAAAAAGAAAGCAGAAGATGCCTACAATTCAACAATTAGTAAGAAAAGGACGTACCACACTTACGGAGAAAAGCAAATCGCCTGCTCTGGACTCTTGTCCGCAGCGTCGTGGTGTTTGTGTGAGAGTGTATACCACTACTCCGAAAAAACCAAACTCGGCAATGAGAAAGGTGGCTCGTGTACGTTTGACCAACTCGAAGGAAGTGAATGCATACATCCCGGGAGAAGGACACAACCTGCAAGAGCACTCTATCGTGCTGGTGCGTGGAGGACGTGTGAAAGACCTTCCAGGTGTGCGTTATCACATTGTGCGTGGTACTTTGGATACCGCCGGCGTAAACGGTCGTACCCAAAGAAGATCGAAGTACGGGGCTAAACGGCCTAAACCGGGTGCTAAACCGGCTGTAGCAGGTAAGAAAAAATAATTAAAAAATGTCGAATCGCTGTTGAATTTTTGGGATACGCTATTTTATGAAGGGTTGAGTAAATAAATTCGGAGGAGTTTGTTGAAGACTTTGCAAAGGCAACCAAACAACACAAATTTTTTAAGCAATGAGAAAAACTAAACCTAAAAAAAGACAGGTTCTTCCTGATCCTGTTTATGGTGATATAAGGGTGACAAAGTTTGTTAACCACCTTATGTATGACGGTAAGAAAAGTATCTCCTATGATATTTTCTATTCCGCATTGGATACAGTAAAGGCTAAATTGCCTAACGAAGAAAAACCGGCTCTCGAGATTTGGAAAGCCGCGCTCGATAATATAACCCCCCAAGTGGAAGTAAAGTCTCGCCGTGTGGGCGGAGCTACATTCCAGGTTCCTACTGAAATCAGGCCGGATAGAAAAGAATCCGTTTCAATGAAAAACCTCATTCTTTATGCTCGCAAAAGAGGGGGGAAGACGATGGCTGATAAGTTAGCTGCCGAAATTGTAGATGCTTACAACAACCAGGGTGGTGCTTACAAACGTAAAGAAGATATGCACAGAATGGCAGAAGCGAACCGTGCTTTTGCCCATTTCAGATTTTAATTTAGATAGAAGGTAAAAAAGATGGCTAAGGGTTCAAAAGAAGCATTACAATTCACTCGTAACATTGGTATCATGGCTCATATCGATGCCGGCAAGACTACCACCTCCGAGCGTATCCTGTTTTATACGGGATTGACGCATAAGATCGGAGAGGTACATGACGGCGCTGCGACCATGGACTGGATGGAACAGGAGCAGGAGCGTGGTATCACCATTACTTCCGCTGCTACCACCACGAGCTGGAAATATGATGACAAAACATATAAAATCAATCTGATTGACACCCCGGGACACGTTGACTTCACCGTAGAGGTAGAACGGTCGTTACGTGTACTCGACGGAGCGGTTGCTGCGTTTTGCGCCGTAGGCGGCGTGGAACCGCAGTCGGAGACCGTATGGCGTCAGGCAGACAAATATAAGGTGCCCCGTGTAGGTTACGTCAACAAGATGGACCGTTCAGGTGCTAATTTCTTTGATGTAGTGCGTCAGGTAAAAGAGATGTTGGGTGCTACGGCGTGTCCCATCCAGATACCTATCGGAGCGGAAGAGACTTTCAAGGGAGTGGTTGACCTGGTCACCATGAAAGCGCTCTACTGGCACGATGAAACTATGGGAGCCGACTACGATGTAGTGGATATCCCCGCCGATTTGCTGGATGAAGCCAACGAGTGGCGTGAGAAGATGCTTGAAACCATTGCAGAGTGTGATGACCAGTTGATGGAGAAATACTTCGACGATCCTTCCACTATTACAGAAGATGAGATCAGGGCGGCCATCCGTAAAGGTACGCTGGCAATGCAGATCAATCCTATGATTTGCGGATCATCTTTTAAAAACAAAGGGGTACAGACACTGCTTGACGCAGTATGTGCTTACCTGCCCAGCCCGATCGATACAGAGGCTATTGCCGGTACCGATCCGAGAGATCCGGACAAAGAACTGGTACGCCATCCCGACCCGTCGGAACCGATGTGTGCTTTGGCATTCAAGATTGCCACAGACCCCTATGTAGGCCGTCTCTGCTTCTTCCGTGTCTATTCGGGAGAACTCGATGCCGGTTCATATGTGTACAACACCCGTTCCGGTAAGAAAGAGCGTATCTCACGTCTCTTCCAGATGCATTCCAACAAACAGAATCCTAAAGACTTTATCGGAACCGGAGATATCGGTGCCGGTGTAGGTTTTAAAGATATCCGTACGGGAGATACCCTTTGCGACGAAAATCATCCCATTATCCTGGAAGCGATCGATTTCCCGGATCCGGTGATCGGCATCGCGGTAGAACCCAAAACGCAGAAGGATTTGGACAAACTTTCCACCGGGCTGGCTAAGCTGGCGGAAGAAGATCCTACCTTTACTGTGAAAACCGATGAAGATACGGGACAGACTGTGATCTCAGGTATGGGTGAGCTTCACCTGGAGATCATTATCGACCGTTTGAAACGGGAGTTTAAGGTAGAAGCCAACCAGGGTCGTCCGCAGGTATCTTACAAGGAAGCTATCACCAAACCCGTTGAATTGCGTGAGACCTATAAGAAACAGACCGGTGGCCGTGGTAAATATGCCGATATGATCGTGCGTGTGGAACCGGCCGACAAGGATTTCGAAGGCGAATTGCAGTTTGTGGATGAAGTGAAGGGTGGTAACATTCCAAAAGAATATATCCCCTCTATCCAGAAAGGATTCCAGCGTGCAATGAAAAACGGCGTACTTGCCGGTTACGCGTTGGATAAACTGAAAGTGACAGTGATCGATGGTTCGTATCACCCGGTAGACTCCGATCAGCTCTCGTTTGAGATCTGTGCTATACAGGCTTTCAAATCTGCAGCTGAAAAAGCAGGTCCGGTATTGCTTGAACCGATTATGAAGGTAGAGGTGGTGACCCCCGAAGAAAGCATGGGTGATGTGATTTCCGACCTGAACAAGCGTCGCGGACAAGTGGAAGGGATGGAATCGAACCGTTCCGGGGCACGTGTGGTGAAAGCCAAAACGCCGCTGTCTGAAATGTTCGGTTACGTAACCTCTTTGCGTACCATCACTTCGGGACGCGCCACATCCACTATGTCGTTCTCGCACTTTGAAGAGGTTTCTTCTTCTATTGCAAGACAGGTATTGACGGAAGTGAAAGGCCGTGTAGATTTGATCAAGTAATAAACATTTTACGCAACATATTTTATGAGCCAAAAAATCAGAATTAAACTGAAGTCTTACGATTACAGCCTGGTGGACAAGTCTGCCGAGAAGATCGTAAAAACCGTAAAAGCTACGGGTGCAGTGGTAAGTGGTCCAATTCCGTTGCCTACGCACAAGCGTATTTTTACCGTGAACCGCTCCACGTTCGTGAACAAGAAATCGCGTGAGCAGTTCGAACTGGCCTCTTTCAAGAGACTCATCGATATTTACAGCTCCACGGCTAAAACCGTAGATGCCCTGATGAAGCTTGAATTGCCCAGTGGTGTGGAAGTAGAAATCAAAGTCTGATAGTGAAGAACTAAAAACTAAGAATTAAGAGTGAAGAATTAAGATTCAAGATGAAATCGTGAAATTACAAATCTTGAATTTTGAATCTTGAATTTTGAATAATTAAAAACGAGAGAAATGCCAGGATTATTAGGAAGAAAAATCGGAATGACATCCGTTTTCAGTGCCGAGGGGAAAAATATCCCATGCACTGTTATCGAAGCAGGTCCTTGCGTGGTGACTCAGGTGAAGACCGTTGAAAAAGACGGTTACGATGCTATTCAGCTCGGGTTTGAAGACAAGAAAGACAAGCATACCCCCAACGCTGAGAAAGGGCATTTTAAGAAAGCCGGAGTAAGCCCCAAGAGACACTTGGCCGAGTTCAAAGGTTTTGGAAACGAGTACAAAGCCGGATCCGAGATCAAAGTAGATCTTTTCAATGATACCGTCTATGTAGACGTGATCGGGAAATCGAAAGGAAAAGGATTCCAGGGTGTGGTAAAACGCCATGGATTTGGTGGTGTCGGCCAGTCGACACATGGTCAGCACAACAGGTTGCGTGCTCCCGGGTCAATCGGGGCATGTTCCTATCCCGCGAAAGTATTCAAGGGAACCCGTATGGCCGGACAGATGGGTAACGAGCGGGTAACCGTTCAGAACCTGCAGGTGATCAAAGTAATTCCCGAACACAATCTTTTGCTTATAAAAGGTTCTATTCCGGGAAGTAAAGGTTCAATCGTAGCAATAGAGAAATAAAATGGAATTAAGCGTATATAATATCAAAGGAGAGGTAACAGACAAGAAGGTGACACTCGACGATTCCATTTTCGGGATTGAACCCAATGACCATGTTATCTGGTTGGATGTAAAGCAATATATGGCCAACCGGCGTCAAGGTACGCACAAATCGAAAGAGAGAAGTGAAATTGCAGGAAGTACGCGCAAGCTGATCCGTCAGAAAGGTAGCGGTGGTGCCCGTCGCGGTGATATCAAATCGCCCGTGCTGGTAGGTGGAGGCCGTGTATTTGGCCCCAAACCGCGTGATTACAGCTTCAAGGTAAATAAAAAGGTGAAAGCATTGGCACGTAAATCGGCCCTCTCACTGAAGGCGAAAAACAACGCCATCGTAGTGGTGGAAGATTTCACTTTTGATACCCCTAAGACCAAGCAGTTCGTGGAGTTGACAAAGAATCTGCAACTCGCTGATAAAAAGCTACTTTTCATTTTGCCAAATCAAAATAAAAACGTATATTTGTCGGCCCGAAATTTGGGCGGTATCAATGTGGTAACAGCTTCTGACATAAATACATACAAAATTATGGATTGCGCCAGTCTGGTGATGATGGAATCATCGGTAGCTGTAATTGATAACCTGTTTAAAGCATAAGGAGAATAGAAATGAGTGTAATAGTAAAACCCATATTCACAGAGAAACAAACCGCATTAACGGATAAATTCGAGAACCGTTACGGTTTTATTGTGGAGCCTTCTGCTAATAAGGTTGAAATTAAAAATGCCGTTGAAGCGCTTTATAATGTACATGTGGAAAGCGTGAATACGATGAAGTATGATGGTAAGCTGAGAAGCCGGTATACAAAATCGGGCGTTGTGCAGGGACGTACCTCTTCATACAAGAAAGCAATCGTCACCTTGAAGAAAGGTGAAACAATCGATTTATTTAGCAATATCTAAAAGTAATGGCAATACGTAAATTAAAGCCCACAACACCGGGGCAAAGACACAAGATTATCGGTTCATTTGAAAAGATCACTGCAAGTGTACCGGAGAAATCTCTTGTAGTTGGTAAGAGAGCGTCGGGCGGCCGCAACAACCAGGGTAAGATGACCGTTGGTTATATTGGTGGCGGACACAAGAGACGTTTCAGGGTTATCGATTTCAAGAGAACAAAAGATGGTATCCCGGCCGTAGTAAAAAGCATAGAGTACGATCCCAACCGTTCGGCACGCATCGCGTTGCTGTATTATGCCGATGGGGTAAAAACGTACATCCTCGCGCCCAACGGCCTTGAAGTAGGAACCTCAGTGATGTCGGGGCCCACAGCGGCTCCTGAAGTTGGAAATGCACTCCCCTTGTCGGTTATTCCCATCGGTACGGTAATTCATAACATTGAATTGCGTCCGGGACAAGGGGCAAAGATGGCACGCTCTGCCGGAACATTTGCGCAATTGGTATCCCGCGAAGATAAATACGCGATTATCAAGATGCCTTCCGGTGAAGTTCGCAAAATTTTGTCGGCATGTAAAGCTACTATTGGAAGTGTTGGTAATTCGGACCATGCTCTGGAACAATCAGGTAAAGCCGGCCGTTCTCGTTGGCTCGGACGTCGTCCCCGCACCCGTGGTGTGGTGAAAAACCCGGTCGATCACCCGATGGGTGGTGGAGAAGGTCGCGCGTCGGGAGGCCATCCCAGATCAGCCAAAGGCTTATACGCAAAGGGCTTGAAAACAAGAGCGCCTAAAAAACATTCTTCGAAATACATCGTAGAGAGAAGAAAAAAGAAGTAATCTGATTAATTAATAAACAACTATGAGCAGATCATTAAAGAAGGGTCCGTATATCAATCTGAAATTAGAGAAAAAAGTGAACGCCATGAATGAGAGCGGCAAGAAAACCGTGATCAAGACCTGGGCGCGCGCTTCGATGATATCACCTGATTTTGTGGGACACACCATTGCCGTACACAACGGGAATAAATTCATTCCTGTATATATCACGGAAAACATGGTGGGACATAAGCTTGGCGAATTTGCCGTGACCCGCACATTCCGCGGCCATGCAGGCAACCGCAAGAAATAAGATCAGGGCGCTTAACGAAATAAAAAACAGAAAAAGAGATGAGTGCTAGAAAAAGAATATCAGCCGAACAAAGAAAACAAGAGCGTAAAGAGGTTTCTTTCGCGGTGTTGAAAAACGTTCCCAGTTCGCCCCGTAAAATGCGTTATGTAGCAGATATGGTGCGCGGCATGGAAGTGTTTAAAGCATTGGGCGTTTTGAAATTCTCCAACAAGGAAGCGTCGGGCAAGGTTGAGAAACTGTTGCTCTCGGCCATCGCTAACTGGGAACAGAAGAACGAACGTAAAGCCGAAACCGGCGAATTGTATATTAAGACCATATCCGTGGATGAAGGTGCTACGTTGAAACGTCTCCGTCCTGCACCGCAGGGACGCGGATACAGGATCCGCAAACGCTCCAATCACGTGACGATCGTGGTAGATACATTCAAAAAAGAAGAACAAGAACAAAACTAAGAAGATGGGACAAAAAGTAAATCCGATAGCAAATCGTTTAGGGATCATCAAGGGATGGGACTCTAACTGGTACGGCGGAAATAATTATGGCGACATTTTGCTGGAAGACAGCAAGATCCGCAAATATTTGAATGCCCGTCTTGCCAAAGCAAGTGTATCCCGCATCGTGATTGAGAGGACATTGAAACTCGTGACGATCACAATTTGTACGGCCCGCCCCGGTATCATTATCGGTAAAGGTGGCCAGGAGGTCGACAAATTGAAGGAAGAATTGATGAAGATCACCGATAAAGATATCCAGATCAATATATTTGAGATCAAGAAACCCGAACTCGACGCCGTAATCGTTGCCAATAACGTAGCGCGCCAGATCGAAGGTAAGATCGCGTATCGCCGTGCCGTGAAGATGGCCATCGCTTCCACCATGCGGATGGGGGCAGAAGGGATCAAAATCCAGGTGTCGGGCCGTTTGAACGGTGCTGAAATGGCTCGTTCGGAAATGTACAAGGAAGGAAGAACTCCTCTCCATACTTTCCGTGCCGACATTGATTATGCACAGGCGGAAGCACTTACCAAAGTGGGTCTGATCGGTGTTAAAGTATGGATTTGCCGTGGTGAGGTGTATGGTAAGAAAGACCTGGCACCTTCTTTTGCCACTTCCAAGGAAAACCGGGCCAATAGCGGTGGCAACCGTGGCGGCAACCGTCCCGAAGGAGGCGGCAGAGGCGGTAGACGCAGAAGAAATAAAAACAATGCTTAATTGAAGAAAATATGTTACAGCCAAAGAAAACAAAATTCAGAAGACAGCAGAAAGGCCGTATGAAGGGCAATGCCGGACGGGGCAACCAGCTGGCGTTTGGCTCTTTCGGGATAAAATCACTGCAATCTAAATGGATTACCGGACGCCAGATTGAAGCTGCGCGTATCGCCGTAACACGCTATATGCAGCGTCAGGGACAGGTTTGGGTACGTATTTTCCCCGATAAGCCTATCACTAAAAAGCCTGCTGAAGTACGTATGGGTAAAGGTAAAGGTAATCCTGAAGGATACGTGGCACCTGTTACTCCCGGAAGAATCCTCTTTGAGATAGAAGGTGTACCTTTCGATGTGGCAAAGGAGGCTTTGCGTTTAGCGGCTCAGAAATTGCCGGTTACCACTAAATTTGTGGTGAGAAGAGATTATAATTATGAGCAAAAATCGTAAGGCGAGATGAAGAAACTAGAAGAATTAAAAGAATTATCCGATAAAGACCTGAAAGAAAGATTGGATGCTGAAGTGATCGCGCTCACACAGTTGCGTATCAACCACACCATTACTCCTCTCGACAATTCAGGCTCATTAAAGGAGAAGCGCAGAAACATTGCCCGTATCCATACCGAGTTGCGTGCAAGAGAGTTGAAAAATGATCAATAAATGACAGAATGGAAACGAGAAATTTAAGGAAAGAAAGAATCGGGGTCGTTTTCAGTAATAAGATGGATAAAACCGTCACTGTTGCTGTAAAATGGAAAGAGAAACACCCTATATATGGGAAGTTCGTTAATAAAACGAAGAAATTTCACGCCCATGATGAGAAGAACGACTGTAACATCGGTGATACGGTGCGTATAATGGAAACCCGTCCTTTGAGCAAAACGAAGAGATGGAGAGTGGTTGAAGTAATGGAAAGGGCCAAGTAAGATGATACAACAAGAATCAAGATTAACAGTAACCGACAACAGTGGAGCCAAAGAAGCGCTCTGTATCCGTGTTCTGGGTGGTACCGGAAGACGTTATGCATCGGTAGGGGATGTGATTGTTGTAGCTATCAAGAGCACAATCCCTTCGAGTGATATTAAGAAAGGCGCTGTATCAAAAGCGATCATCGTCCGTACGAAAAAGGAGATCCGTCGTGCCGACGGTTCATATATCCGTTTCGACGACAATGCCTGCGTTCTTTTGAACAATGCAGGAGAGTTGAGGGCCAGCCGTATTTTCGGTCCGGTTGCCCGTGAGTTGCGTGCGACGAACATGAAGATCGTTTCCTTGGCTCCCGAAGTATTATAATCTATTAATCAATCACAGGCAATGAGTAAATTACATATAAAGAAAGGCGATACGGTTTACGTCAATTCCGGCGAAGACAAAGGAAAGACCGGCCGCGTGCTTGAGGTTTTGGTAAAAAAGAACCGCGCCGTGGTAGAGGGAGTAAACATGGTATCGAAACATACCAAACCCAACGCCCAGAATCCGAACGGAGGGATTGAGAAGAAAGAGGCCTCAGTGCACATCTCAAACCTGAACCCGGTAGATCCTAAAACCGGTAAACCTACCCGCGTTGGACGGAAAGAAAACAGTAAAGGCAAATTGGTTCGTTACGCTAAAAAATCTGGGGAGGAGATTAAATGAGTACTACAACATACGAAGTAAGCTTAAAGAAAGATTATAAAGAGCGTATTGTCCCTGCGCTGGTGAAAGAATTCAGCTACACCACCGTAATGCAGGCTCCCAGACTGGAGAAGATCGTAATCAACCAGGGATTGGGAATCGCAGTGGCCGACAAGAAGATCATCGAAACGGCTATCAACGAACTGACAACCATCACCGGACAGAAAGCAGTAGCTACAGTATCCCGTAAAGACATCTCGAATTTCAAGTTGCGTAAAAAAATGCCTATCGGCGTGCGGGTAACACTGCGTCACGATAAGATGTACGAATTCCTCGAAAGGCTGGTGCGCGTGGCATTGCCCCGTATCCGTGACTTCAAAGGGATTGACGCCAAACTCGACGGAAGAGGTAATTATACGTTAGGTATCCAGGAGCAGATCATCTTTCCGGAAATCAACATCGACAATATTACCCGTTTATTGGGGATGAATATTACATTCGTTACCACTGCTGCTACCGACGAAGAGGGATACGCCCTTCTGAGAGAATTCGGATTACCGTTTAAAAATGCACAAAAAAATCAGTAGATAATGGCAAAAGAATCAATGAAAGCCCGCGAGGTGAAGAGAGCCAAAATGGTTGCCCGTTATGCCGAAAAAAGAGAGAAATATCTGGCAGAAGGTAATTACGAAGCGCTTCAGTCCATACCTAAGAATGCCTCCCCGGTACGTTTGCACAACCGCTGCAAACTCACCGGCCGCCCTAAAGGATATATGCGCCAGTTTGGCATCTCACGTATCCAGTTCCGCGAAATGGCATCCAAAGGTTTGATACCAGGGGTAAAGAAAGCAAGCTGGTAAGGTTAATGTACCAATGATACTAATGTACCAATGATACTAATGTGCCAATGATACTAATAACGGTTCAATTGGTAATTAGTAATTGATAATTGGTAATTAAGCGAAGCGAATAACTAAATATTGTCCCGGCAGTCGGGATCAATTTAAATTTTTTATATATGACAGATCCAATAGCAGATTATTTGACGCGGCTAAGAAATGCCATCATGGCAAAGCACAGAGTGGTGGAAATACCCGCATCAAATTTAAAGAAAGATATCACTAAGATACTTTTCGAAAAGGGGTACATACTGAACTATAAGTTCGTAGAGGACGGCCCCCAGGGCAGCATCATGATTGCCTTGAAATACGATCCGGTAAACAAGGTGAATGCAATCAAGAAACTTGAACGCATTTCAACTCCCGGTTTGCGTAAATACGTGGGATATAAGGATATGCCGCGTGTGCTCAACGGTTTGGGGATTGCCATACTGTCAACTTCAAATGGAGTGATGACCGATAAAGAAGCCCGCGAACAGAAAGTGGGCGGAGAAGTTTTATGTTTCGTTTATTAATTTGAAGGAGAGAGAGTATGTCTAGAATAGGAAAATTACCCATCACGGTTCCTGCAGGAGTTGCAGTGACAATTGGAGATGATAATGTGATTACGCTGAAAGGCCCGAAAGGGGAACTGAGTCAGCCTGTGAGTGGGAACATGAAGATCGAATTGAATGATGGTGTGCTGACCATTGAACGTCCTGACGACGAGAAAGAAAGCCGCTCATTGCACGGTCTTTACCGCTCTTTATTGAATAACATGGTGATTGGTGTTTCGGAAGGTTTCCGTAAGGAACTGGAACTTGTGGGTGTTGGTTATCGTGTATCCAACAACGGCCAGATACTGGAGTTATCATTGGGATATACACACAGTATCTTCCTGCAACTGCCCAATGAAATCAAGGTGGAAACCAAAATGGAAAGGAACAAGAATCCGCTTATCATACTGGAATCCTGTGATAAACAATTACTGGGACAGGTATGTGCCAAGATCCGTTCATTCCGGAAACCGGAGCCTTATAAAGGTAAGGGTGTTCGTTTTGTGGGTGAACAGGTACGTCGTAAATCAGGTAAGACGGCATCTAAATAACATGTAAACTGAATTCACTATGTTGACAAAGAACGAAAGAAGATTAAAGATAAAGACCCGTGTACGGGGTAAAGTACACGGAACTCCCGAGAGACCCCGCCTCTCGGTATTCAGAAGCAATAAACAGATTTATGCCCAGGTGATCGACGATACCGCCGGCAAGACCTTGGCTTCAGCCTCTTCTCTGAAAATGGAAGAAAAACTTCCCAAGAAAGAGATTGCAGCCAAAGTGGGTGAACTGATTGCCCAGAATGCGAGGGAAGCCGGAGTTGAGCAGGTAACTTTCGACAGGAACGGTTACCTCTATCACGGACGTATTAAAGAATTGGCAGATGCAGCCCGTAAAGGCGGACTTAAATTTTAACGATCATGGCAGGAGTAATAAATAAAGTAAAATCGACCAACGATATTGAACTGAAAGACCGTTTAGTGGCGATCAACCGTACCACCAAAGTAACAAAAGGTGGACGTACGTTCACATTTGCCGCGATGGTAGTTGTAGGAAACGAAGACGGCATCATTGGCTGGGGTCTGGGTAAAGCAGGTGAAGTAACTACGGCTATCGCCAAAGGTGTGGAAGCTGCCAAGAAAAACCTGATCAAGGTTCCGGTATATAAAGGAACTATACCGCATGAACAGATTGCACGTTACGGAGGCGCGGAAGTCTTCCTGAAACCGGCTGTTACCGGTACCGGAGTAAAGGCAGGGGGTGCCATGCGTGCCGTGCTTGAGAGTGTAGGTATCACCGACGTACTGGCTAAATCGAAAGGATCATCCAATCCGCACAACCTCGTGAAAGCGACTATCGCTGCGTTGACCGAGTTGAGAGATCCCATCACGGTGGCCCAGAACAGGGGAGTAAGTTTGGAGAAAGTGTTTAACGGATAAAAACGATCTGAAATGGCTACAATAAAAATCAAACAGACAAAGAGCAGAATCGGAGCTCCTAAAGATCAGAAAAAAACGTTGGACGCTCTGGGACTTACCAAAATGCAACGTGTAGTGGAGCATGAGGATACTCCTTCTATCAGAGGACTTGTGCGCAAAGTACAGCACCTGGTTACGATAATTGAAGATTAATAGTTGGAAATCCTGATAAATCGGGGCAATTTGTCCCGACATGTCGGGAAGTAATGCCAGTGAGAGTGATGAAAAAAGAAGTCCGAAGTCAAGAAGTGAAGAAGTTTAAAATCTTGAATCTTGAATCTTGAATTTTGACTCTCGACTCTCGACTCTCGACTCTTGGCAATTAGTGGATAATAAATAATAAAATAAAGATAATATACAATGGATTTATCGAATTTAAAACCGGCTGAAGGTGCTACCAAGACCCGCAAACGGATTGGCCGTGGCTCCGGATCGGGAAAAGGAGGAACTTCTACCAAAGGACATAAAGGGCAGAAATCAAGATCGGGTTATTCAAAGAAAGTCGGTTTCGAAGGGGGACAGATGCCTTTACAGCGTCGCTTACCCAAATTCGGATTCAAACCCCTGAAAAGAGTTGAATACAAAGCCATCAATCTGGAGACATTGCAGGAACTGGCTGAGGCTAAAAAACTCACCCAAATCAATCCTGAAGTATTGATGGAAGCCGGGCTTATTTCCCGTAAACATTCAGTGAAAATTCTCGGCAGAGGCACCTTGTCAGCCAAACTGGAAGTATCGGCACACGCCTTTTCCAAAACAGCCGAGGAAGCCATTGCTTCAGCAGGTGGAACCGCAGTAAAACTCTAATGAAATGGGATTCGTACAAACAATAAAGAATATATGGAAGATAGAAGACCTTAGAAAAAGGCTTATTATCACCATAGGTTTTGTCGCCATTTACCGGTTCGGCTCGTTCGTCGTGCTGCCCGGAATCAACCCGGAACAACTCGTGGCATTACAAGCCAATGCCAGTACAGGGCTGTTGAGCCTTCTCGACATGTTCTCCGGAGGAGCCTTTGCCAACGCATCTATTTTTGCATTAGGTATCATGCCCTATATCTCTGCATCCATTGTGATGCAGTTGTTGGGTATTGCCGTACCTGCTTTCCAGAAGATGCAGCGTGAAGGTGAAAGCGGACGTACGAAAATAAACCAATATACCCGTTACCTCACCGTACTTATCCTGCTCGTGCAGGGGCCGGCCTACCTCTACGGAGCCGTAGGCAGCGCTATTCCCGGTGGTTTCTGGGATTGGGTATTACCTTCCACCATCGTTCTTGCCGGTGGTAGCATGTTTGTGCTGTGGTTGGGAGAACGTATCACCGACAAAGGAGTAGGAAACGGTATCTCGTTTATCATTCTTATCGGTATCATCGCCCGTTTGCCCCATTCACTGGTGGCAGAATATGACCGGTTGATCGATGCCCCGGGAGGATTGATCCTGCTCTTGCTCGAGTTGTTGTTCCTCGTTGCTGTTACTGCCGCTGCTATTATGCTGGTACAGGGTGTCAGAAAAGTCCCCGTACAATATGCAAAACGTGTTGTGGGTAACAGGCAATATGGAGGCGTAAGGCAATATATCCCACTGAAAGTAAATGCAGCAAACGTAATGCCTATCATTTTCGCCCAGGCGATCATGTTTATCCCCATTACCATCGCGCAGTTCTCTGCACGTGAAGGAGGGGGATTCTGGGCATCGTTGATGGATTTCACCAGTTTCTGGTATAACTTCATCTTTGCAATGCTGATCATCGCTTTCACCTATTTCTATACGGCAATTACGGTGAATCCGGTACAGATGGCGGAAGACCTGAAACGTAACAATGGTTTTATACCGGGAGTGAAACCGGGAAAAAGAACGGCTGAATATATCGACACAATCATGTCGAGAATTACACTGCCCGGATCGTTTTTCCTGGCTATAGTCGCCATTTTACCTGCTTTTGCCGGGTTAATGGGGATCAACTCCCAGTTTGCCCAGTTCTTCGGAGGTACATCTCTGCTGATCCTCGTGGGTGTGGTACTCGATACATTACAACAGATCGAAAGTCACCTCCTGATGCGCCATTATGATGGTTTCCTGAAATCGGGAGCCAAAATTAAAGGGCGGACAGGATCAATAGCTGCTTACTAAGATCAAGATTTACCTGAATAGATGAATAGTAGAGTGATCATATTGAAGACCGACGAAGAGATTGAATTTATGCGTGAAGCGAACCGGCTGGTGGGTATGACTCTGGGAGAGTTGTCGAAGCATATCCGGCCGGGGATCACCACGCTGGAACTCGATCGCATCGGGGAGGAATTCATCAGGGATCATGGTGCTGTTCCAACCTTTCTGGGTTATGGGGGATTTCCCAATTCACTCTGTACCTCCGTAAATGAGAATGTGGTGCATGGAATTCCCAATAACAAGCCGTTGCAGGAGGGAGATATCATATCGATCGATTGCGGTACCAAATTGCGTGGTTTTTGTGGAGATTCGGCCTATACTTTCTGTGTGGGTGAGGTGAGCGAAGATGTGAAAATGCTTCTCCGTATAACAAAAGAATCGCTCTACAAGGGTATTGAGCAGGCAAAGGAAGGAAATAGAATCGGAGATATTGGTTCGGCTGTCCAGACCTGGTGCGAAAAACACGGTTATTCCGTGGTACGAGAGCTGGTCGGTCATGGGATCGGTAGAGAGATGCATGAAGCGCCGGAAGTCCCTAACTACGGACGGCGTGGAATTGGCCCGCTCATCAGGAACGGGATGTGTATTGCTATCGAACCGATGATCAATATGGGTGGCAAGAAAGTGGTTTTTGAAAATGACGGATGGACGGTACGCACTAAAGACCGTAAACCATCGGCCCATTTCGAACATACTGTTGCTATCCGTAACGGTAAAGCCGATATCTTATCAACATTTGAATTTATTCAGGAAAATAATTAAAACGGAGTATTCATTCATGGCTAAACAAGCAGCGATAGAACAGGACGGAACAATTATCGAAGCATTATCGAATGCGATGTTCCGTGTAGAACTGGAAAACGGACATGAAATAACCGCCCATATCTCCGGCAAGATGCGGATGCACTATATACGTATACTGCCGGGAGACAGGGTGAGAGTGGAAATGTCCCCTTACGATCTTTCGAAAGGAAGGATTTCGTTCAGGTATAAATAGGTGGAAAGGTGAATTTTCTTAGGAACGAGGGCAGAGCCAAGTTTACTTGTGTTATGTCGAGAGACGACAGAAAATCTACGAAGTGAAAAGGTGAGAAAATAAAAAGGTGCGTATTATAGTGAAAAATACGTAATTTCGCATTTGAATCCTGAAACAGTGTAAAAAAAGAATAAAAATATAGATAATTTTCTGATCTTTGTAGTCACGATTAGGCATAGGTGCCGTTCGGGAGTCAGAAAGATCTGAAATATAAAACAGATTTAATCGTATGAAGGTAAGAGCATCATTAAAGAAACGTACGGCCGACTGCAAGATAGTGAGAAGAAAAGGTCGTTTGTATATTATCAATAAGAAAAATCCCAAGTTCAAACAACGTCAGGGATAAATAGGATCGTAATCAAAAAAACTAGAAATAATATATGGCAATAAGAATTGTAGGTGTCGATCTGCCGCAAAATAAAAGGGGTGAAGTAGCGCTCACATATATCTACGGCATCGGCCGCAGCGCAGCTAACACTATTCTGGAAAAAGCAGAAGTTGACAAGAACATCAAAGTGAAAGATTGGACTGATGATCAGGCAGCCCGTATCCGTGAGATCATTTCTACTGAATTCAAAGTAGAGGGGGATCTTCGTTCCGAGGTGCAACTGAATATCAAACGACTGATGGATATTGGTTGCTATCGCGGTATCCGCCACCGTATCGGTTTACCCGTACGCGGACAAAGTACCAAGAATAACGCCCGTACACGTAAGGGAAGAAAGAAAACCGTTGCTAACAAGAAAAAAGCTACTAAATAACAGATAGGTAACATGGCAAAGAGAACAGTTGCAGCAAAAAAAAGAAATGTGAAAGTGAGCGCGGTCGGACAAGCGCATATCTCATCATCATTCAACAATATCATTGTTTCATTGACCAATGAAAACGGTGAGGTGATCAGTTGGTCATCCGCCGGAAAAATGGGTTTCAGAAGCTCTAAAAAGAATACTCCCTACGCAGCTCAGATGGTAGCACAGGATTGCTCCAAGGTGGCATATGACCTGGGATTGCGTAAAGTGAAAGCCTATGTGAAGGGTCCCGGTAACGGACGTGAATCGGCCATCAGGACTATTCATGGCGCAGGTATCGAAGTGACTGAGATTGTGGATGTGACTCCACTTCCGCATAACGGATGCCGTCCGCCGAAAGCAAGAAAAGTATAATCAATTAATAATTTAAGTTTCATTTACTTGAGACTTGAGCTGTGATTTGATTACACCACAACTTCTCTGTAATCGCGGCTGCACAGTTTAGGCTTCAGTTTTAAAAAGTTTAATTTGTAAAATGGCTAGATATACCGGTCCAAAATCAAAAATCGCCCGTAAATTCGGCGAACCCATTTTCGGTCCCGATAAAGTTCTCTCCAAAAAGAACTATCCCCCGGGACAGCATGGAAACTCACGTAGGAGAAAAACCTCTGAATATGGCATCCAGTTGCGGGAGAAACAACGTGCAAAATATACTTATGGCGTACTGGAAAAACAGTTCCGCCTTACATTCGAGAAGGCAGTACGTAGCCGGGGAGTTACCGGTGAGGTATTGTTGCAATTATTAGAATCGCGCTTAGATAATATCGTGTACCGTCTGGGTATTTCTCCTACGAGAGCAGGAGCACGCCAGTTGGTATCACACCGTCATATTGTAGTAAACGGGAAAATCGTAAATATTCCCTCTTATACAGTGAAACCCGGTGATGTAGTAGGTGTTAGGGAAAAATCGAAATCGCTGTTGATCGTGGCCAATGCACTGGCAGGATTCAATCACAGCAAATATCCCTGGCTGGAATGGGACAAAGCCACATTGAGCGGTAAAGTACTGCATGTGCCTGAGAGAACCGACATTCCGGAAAACATCAAAGAACAACTCATCGTAGAATTATATTCTAAACAATAATTTCATGGCAATATTAGCATTCCAAAAACCCGATAAGGTAATCATGTTACAGGAGGACGCGTTCTCCGGTAAATTTGAATTCCGTCCGCTGGAACCGGGATACGGCATCACCATAGGCAACGCTCTGCGCCGCATCCTGCTTTCGTCGCTGGAAGGATTCGCTATTACATCGGTGAAAATTGAGGGCGTGGATCATGAATTTGCGACCATTCCCGGCGTGATAGAAGATGTAACAGGTATTATCCTTAATCTGAAAAAAGTAAGGTTCAAAAGGATAGTGGAAGAGTTTGAGACGGAAAAAGTAAGCATCGCTATTTCGGGAACGGAAGTGTTTAAAGCCGGAGATATTGGTAAACTGCTGACCGGTTTCGAAGTACTGAATCCCGAACTGGAGATCTGCCACATGAACAAAAAAGCAGATCTGCGTCTCGAATTGACTATCAATAAAGGACGTGGTTATGTGCCTGCCGACGAAAACCGTGACCTGGTTGCTTCTGACGATGTGCAAACCCTTGTGATCGACTCTATTTACACTCCGATCCGTAACGTAAGTTTTGAAGTAGAAGATTACCGTATCGAACAGAAAACGGACTACGAGAAACTCACCATTGAGATTAAGACCGATGGATCCATCCAGCCGAAAGAGGCGTTGAAAGAAGCGGCCAAGATATTGATCCAGCACTTTGTATTGTTTTCCGATGAAAACAAGATCATGCTGGAAACATCCGATGCCGAAAGTATCGAGGAGTTTGATGAAGAAGTACTCCATATGCGCCAGCTCCTGAAACGTAAATTGTCTGACCTCAACCTGTCGGTAAGGGCATTGAATTGTCTGAAAGCTGCCGACGTTGAAACGCTTGGGCAACTGGTTTCACACAACAAGAACGACCTGCTTAAGTTCCGTAACTTCGGAAAGAAATCGCTGACCGAGCTTGAAGAATTGCTCAGCAGCCTGAAGCTTACGTTCGGCATGGATATATCGAAGTACAAATTAGATAAAGACTAAAAACTGCAATGAGACATAATAAGAAAAATAATCATTTGGGACGTAAAACTGCGCATCGTTCGGCCATGTTATCCAATATGGCCAGCTCGCTCATCATGCACAAGCGCATCTTTACTACGGTTCCCAAAGCCAAAGAATTGAGAAAATACGTAGAACCCCTTATCACCAAAAGTAAAGAGGATACTACCCATTCGCGCCGCGAAGTTTTCAGCAAGCTGCAAAATAAAGTTGCCGTCACGGAATTGTTCCAGGCCGTATCGCAGAAAGTGGGAGACCGCCCCGGAGGATATACCCGTATCATCAAGACCGGATTCCGTTTGGGTGATAACGCTTCCATGTGCTTCATCGAACTGGTTGATTTCAATGAAAACATGTTGAGCGACGGTAAAGCTGCCAAGAAAGGAAGAACCCGCCGTTCACGCAGGAAAGCATCTGATGCTCCTGTAGCTGCCGCTGCTGGCGATGCACCTAAGGCAAAGAAAGCCAAAGAAGAGGTGAAGGAAGCCGAAGAAAGCGTGAAGGAAGAAGTTTCTACACAACCTGCCGAAGAGAAAACGGAAGAGGTTGTCAATGAACAGGAGGCGACAGAAACGCCTGCCGACGATACGACTGAAAAGTCTGAGGAAGGCAAATAAAAAGCCTTGCCTTCTTCACAATAAACACTGTGGGTACATCGTCATGAAGACGGAGACCTAAAAGACTCAGTCGATAATGTATTTGCAGTGAAGCTGTGATTTTTAAAATGTTAAACATTAAAGAAAAGCGCCGCAAGTGATTTGTAGCGCTTTTTCGCTTTTTTATCGCATAGGAAACTAATGCTATTGAATTGGGCATGTTAACCGTTCTGACGTCCAACTGTCAATTACTATCTCTATCCGGTCCCTGGGTAACAGCGATGAGAATTCGACCTGGATCTCTTTTTTATCCCCCGGCATCAAAGTAATATAATTATCCGAATAGTGTACGGGCAGAATACGCTTACCGCTGTTTTTATCGAACACCTTTACGCGGTTAAAGAAGGATATATGGTTGTCTGCTGCAAGAGATATTGTTCCGGTATATAGATCTCCCTCCCTTTGTAAAGTCGTTTTTACTTCCGGTTTTGCCTGAGGTAAATCAGCAAGCCCCCTGTAATCTTTCGGGCGGGTGCACAACCAGTAAATATTATCGGTGACCGGTCGGCCGTTTTCTTCCAGTTCCAGCTTAAGAAAATAAACACCTTCATGCTCTTCCGGTGGAGGGATGCTGAACATCCGGTGTACACTATTGGCATGAATGGTGGTCGCTTCTTCTTTTTCCCAGATGATACTTCCGTCAGGCTTATATAAGCCGGCTTTCACAGATATCTGATGGGTGCCCAAGGCTGTATTGACCAGTTCTACTTGTTTACTGACGATGTTATATTGTGGATGAAGCGGCTCGCACCCTTTTTTCGTGCCGTAAAGAGAGGCATTTACATCTAGGAACCAATCATACATTTGTCCCCGCAACGACGTCCAGGGATTCTGTGTTTTCCAGATCAGGATACCCGTGTACCATTCCCACATATGAGACGCCCAACCTTCCATAAAACTTCTGTACTGGTCATAATTTACAATCTGGGCGTATTTGGAGTAGGTCTCTATATCGGTCACATCACCGTATCTTTCCAGATGATCCCTGTAGCCGAGGTCTTTATGATACCGCCATGTAGTATGGGTACGCCGTTCCGGACGGGGAAAACCGGCCAATTCTTTCTCCGTCATCATTTCTCGCATACTTTCCACTTCGGGTGAACCTACGGATCCTGCTTCGGGATTAAAAGGCGTGGAGCGGAATGAGAAAAACCATTCCGGTTCCTGTATCCCGTACGGTCCATCACCTACACCTCCAATCGTATTGCGGGTGAACAGCGTATCGGTAGAAAAACTTATATATAGCCTTTCTGGATCCAATCGGTGGAAAAGAGTGTTCTTAAGCGTTTCGTCGATATCTTTGGCCAATGGCCATTCATTGCCACCGCACCACAAACAGAGGCTGGGATGATTCCGGATCATTTTTACCTGATCTTCCACCGATTGAAGGAACAAGCTATGGTTATCGGGGTACTCCCACCGCCGTTCACGTGAATCTTTCTTCATGGGATCTTCCCAGGCTCCATTGCAGTCACCGGTTCCCCATAGGTCCTGGAAGACCAGTATTCCGTACTCGTCGCAGGCTTCATAGAATTCGGGGCGCTCCAGCAGTGCGCCACCCCATACGCGGATCATCCTCACGTTCATTTCCGCATGAAACCGTACCTCTGCCCTGTATCTCTCCGGCGACAGCCGCAGCAACCAATCCGAAGTTATATAATTGCCACCCGTCATGTAGATGGGTTGCCCGTTCACATAGAATTTACGTCCTCCCGTGGCGGGGTCTTTCTCGGAAGTGATCTCCCTGATCCCGTAACGTAGTGAATGGCTGTCACTGATTTCATCGTCTTGGTGAAAAGAGATATGCATGTCATACAGCTCTTGCCTTCCAATTCCGTTGGGCCACCATAGACGGGGATTCTTTATTGTTATCTCTTCAAATGTCACCGTTTGGCGTTCCCGTGGAGATAACGAGACTGTTTGGGTAATGTATTTACCGTCTGTTTCGCAAACCACCGAACCTGATTGTGTTTGGTCGGAACTGTTCTCCAGTTCTACGGTTACTCTGACCAGTGCCTCTTTCTGGTTTTCTGACGGTATGCGTGTTCCGGGTACTTTGGTAACAACATAAGGATGCGATACTTTTACACTTCCTGTGGTTGTAATCGATACTTCGTCCCATATCCCTGTATTCCGATCGCGCACAGGCTGTATCCAATCCCAGCCGGGGGTGAACTGCATGGTGACGTTCTTCGCTATTTGCCCGTCGCCTCCCTGTCCTCCATTCGGATTGCCCGGATAATCCGGTGGGTATACGATAACTGCCAGCAGGTTTGTTCCCGATTCCCTGAGGTAAGATGTGATATGATAACTTTTACGTAAAAACATTCCCTCGTGGGTATCCGGATTGATGCGCTTTCCATTCAGGAAGATATCGGCCTTATAATTGATTCCCCGAAAGTTCAGCCACACCTGCCTCTCCGCCGGTAAGTTTTCAATTTGGAAAGGACGGACAAACCAGAAGGTGTAAAAATCATTTCCTGTTTCATATATGTCGGGAATCAGCTCGTTATTCATGCTGAATTCGGGAGCAGGAAACAGGTTATTATTGAGCATGGTGGTAAGTACGGTTCCCGGCACGGTGGCCTTCATCCAGCCGTCGGAGTTAAAAGCAGATATACTCAATTGATTCCCGTCACTTGTAACCTCATTGGCACGCCTTGCATACCAGCCGGTGTTGAGCACTGTTTTCTCTCCATTTCCGGGAATGCGGATTGATATGTGTTCCTGTGAATGAACCGGACCGGTAAATCCAGTCCACAAAAATAAAATTAACCAAAATAGGGTAGTGTACTTGTTTTTCATACTATTTATCTATTTTTAATTTCCGTACAGGTATTCGTAAGTGATAAGTATACAACCCATTGTTTACACGCGAAACTTGGATAATTGATACCTTTTCCGGTACCGGGAATGGTTGTACGCTTCAAAGATAAATATATAATCTGAATATATGTTTAGTACTTCGATTTTATCTGTCATGCCGTTCAACTTTTCGAGCTGCCGGATGTTTATATCAGGGATTGTAACCGGGAAAATTCCCGATAAAGAAGAGAGTCCCGGTAAATTATAGTAAGAAATTCAAGATGGACGTTACGGTAAGTACCGTAAGGAAGGAGGGTGAGATGAAAAAGATTGTTGTGATAGGTTGTGGATTTGGTGGTTTGCAATTTGTGAATCATCTGAAAAAGGATGTATTCGATATTATTGTGATCGATAAGATAAACCACCATCAGTTTCCTCCCTTATTTTATCAGGTAGCTGCCTCGCAGATCGAACCTTCCACCGTGTCGTTTCCTATCAGAAAAATATTTCAGAAGAGGAGGGATGTCCGTATCCGTCTTGCTAATGTACACTCCGTGAATGGAGATGAGAAGTATGTCGATACCTCTGTCGGCAGGTTCCCGTACGACTATTTAGTGGTTGCTACCGGTACACGTACCAATTTCTACGGTAATGGACAGGTAGAGAAGAATTCGCTCGTACTGAAATCGACCTACCAGGCAATCAATGTAAGGAATGCTATCCTTTATAATTTCGAGAAGCTATTGTATGCCGAAAAGAAGGATGGATTGTACAATATTGTCATCGTGGGAGGAGGAGCCACCGGTGTGGAGTTGGCGGGTGCCTTTGCCGAGATGACCAAGGAGATCCTGCCGAAAGATTATCCCAATATAGACTCTGACAAGGTGCAGGTCTATTTGCTTGAAGGTAGTCCTCATACGCTTTCCAATATGAGTAGTTTCGCCCAAAAATATTCGGAGGATTATCTCCGGTCGATGGGAGTAATTGTGAAAACCGGGACCATTGTAAAGGATTATGATGGTGAGAAGGTTATTTTGAATAACGGCGAGGTTATACTGACTAATAATGTGATCTGGTCGGCAGGTGTAACTGGCAACGTCATAGAAGGAATTCCCGTAGGTTCCGTATTACCGAACGGCAGGGTTAGGGTAGACCGGATCAATAGGGTAGAAGGACTGCAGGATGTGTTTGCCATTGGCGATGTAGCATATATGGAGACCGAAAAATATCCAAAAGGACATCCTCAGTTAGCCAATGTGGCGATCGGGCAGGGTAAGAACCTGGCAAAGAATCTGCAGAAGATCGAAGAGGGCAGAACAGACCTGAAATCCTATGAATACCGTAACCTGGGTACCATGGCTACCGTGGGAAGAAATAAGGCAGTGGTAGACCTTCCTTTCGTCAAGTTCAAAGGGCGGTTTGCCTGGCTGGTCTGGATGTTCCTCCACTTGATGCTTATCCTGAGTGTCCGCAATAAACTGGTGGTCTTTATTAACTGGGCATGGAATTATGTCACTAAGAACAATTCGCTCCGACTGATTCTGAAGGATAGTGACTAAGTCATATATAGGGCAATTGGCCGATTGTTTCAATTAATTTCTATTTCTGTTGTCAAGGAAATTTGCTTCTACTTGACTTTTTGAAGTGTTGAAAAATCCCGATTCGCTTATCCGACAGCATCTCCCTTTCGACCGCTTCAATGCCTCCGTATTATTTTCGGGATACAGGGATATAAGATAGCTCAGTATCAAACAACTTCCGGAGGTTTCTTCGTCTATTCCGTTCGTAACCTGCTCCTATAACGATATCAGCAGCTATTACTGGATTATGTCCAGCAGAAGTGCTACTCAGGGTGCGGTTCAAGATATTGTGAAAAATAAACTCTTTTTGTATATTTGCGTTAGATAATTAAAGATACTGATATGGCAACACGTGAAGAATATATGAAACAGATTGAAACATTGGCATTATTCATTTTAATATCGATTTTTATAACAACTTTTCCTGCGCAGGCACAGGAGAATAGTGAAAACCAGTATACGTTCCTGCTCACAGGGGCATCTTTTGCATCTCCCAACAACGGGTGGTTCGAAGTGGGATGCCAATTGACCGGTGCTACACCGCTTAACCGTGCTATAGGAGGGGAAGCGATTGCCGATGCAGCCAACCGGATGGCGGAAGGTACGCTATACTCCAAAGAGGAGTTGGAAGAGGTAGATGCACTGGTAATCATGCAGGTGCATGACAGGGATGTGTTCGGTTCCTCAACATTGAAGGAGGAGTATACGGATTATGAGATACCTTTCGACCGTAGTAACTACGCCGCTGCATTCGATTATGTGATCAAACGTTATCTCACGGAGTGCTACAACTTGAAATTCGACGAAAAATCCAGATACTACAATACCCGTATGGGGAAACCGGCAGTGATAGTGCTCTGCACCGACTGGCACGACGGACGGGTGACCTACAATACCTCCATACGCAAGTTGGCGGAGAAATGGGGATTCCCGGTGGTGGAGTTCGACAAGTATATCGGTTTCTCCAAGAACAGTGTGCATCCCGTGACCAAAGAGCAGACCAGCCTGCTCTTTACGGGCGATAACCAGCAGATCGCCGGCGAGAAGTTCGGGTGGCACCCCGAAAACGGCCGGGATAGTTATATCCAACGGCGTATGGGAGCTATCTTTGCCGATACGATGCGGAAAATATTTCCATAAACGATTAACAGTGCATTATCAGTGAAACTACCCAATAATTTGTCATTGGTAATTAGTAATTAGTAATTTTATTTATGCGAATAAAAGAGATTATCCAGACGATTGAGCAGGTGGCTCCATTACCCCTGCAGGAGGGCTATGACAATAGCGGATTGCAGATAGGCGATGCGAACCGTGAAGTAACCGGTATCCTGTTATGTATTGATGTGACCGAGGACGTGATCGATGAGGCCATCTCCCTTGGATGCAACCTTATTATCTCGCACCATCCGCTCGCATTCCGGCCGTTCAAGTCGCTTACCGGAAAGAATTACGTGGAGCGCTGTATGCTGCAGGCTATCCGGCACGATATCGCGCTTTATGCGGCGCATACCAATCTGGATAATGCCCGGGGTGGTGTCAACTACAAATTGGCGGAGATGCTGGAATTGCAGAACGTGAAGATACTGCAACCCCTCGAAAATGCGTTGTTGAAGTTTGTCACCACCGTGCCGCTCCAGCATGCCGAGAGTGTCAGGAATGCCTTGTTCAATGCCGGGGCAGGACATATAGGGAATTACGACAGTTGCAGTTATAACCTCTCGGGAGAAGGCACATTCCGGGCAAAAGAAGGTGCCAACCCACATATAGGGGAGATCGACCGGCTCCATTTCGAACCGGAGGTGCGGATAGAAACCGTGATTCCTGTCATGAAGAAGGAAGAGGTCCTCCGGGCGCTACTGGCAGTACATCCCTATGAGGAACCGGTGTTTGACTTCTATCCCATAACCAACGACTGGCCGCAACACGGCAGCGGTGTTGTGGGAGTACTGCCGGAACCGATGCCGGAGCAGGAATTCTTATATTTATTGAAGGATATCTTTAATTTGCCCACTATACAACACTCAAAAATGCAAGGAAGGGAAATCCGTGACGTGGCGCTCTGTGGCGGTGCCGGCGCATTCCTTATCCCTAGGGCTATCGCTTATGGAGCCGATGCCTTTATCACCGGTGAAGCAAAATACAATGACTTTTTCGATGTGGAAGGACGCATACTCCTCGCCGTAGTCGGCCATTATGAGTCGGAAATCTGCACAAAAGAGATTTTTTTCGATCTTATTTCGAGAAAATTTCCTACCTTTGTACTACATAAATCGGCGTTCGACTCAAACCCGGTGAAATATCTGTAAAAAAAGCGGTCCGACTTGTTCCCGCAACTACAGGGAAATGTGGTAATGAAACGATTGATCATCGTTTGATTACTGCATTTTTTGATTTATAATGTTATTATTGTGAGTCTTTGGTGTACGATTTAATTACATCCACACGATTTGCAAAACTTGATTGAATGAATATTAATAAACAAATATGAATTATGGCAACAAGAAAAAAAAGTACTGAACAGGAAGTCTCGGTAGAAGATAAACTGAAATCCCTGTACAAATTACAATCTTATCTCTCCGAAATCGACCGGATCAAGACCCTGCGTGGGGAATTACCCCTTGAGGTGGCCGACCTCGACGATGAGATCGCGGGTCTGGGTACCCGTATTAACAATTTCGAACTGGAGCTCAAACAACTGGACGAGAACACGAAATTACAAAAGGGTAAGATTGAGACCAGCAAAGCAAAGATTGAAAAATATAACAAGCAGCTTGAGAACGTACGCAACAGTAAGGAGTATGACCATCTTTCCAAAGAGATAGAGTTCGAGACGCTTGAGATAGAGCTTTCCGAGAAACATATCCGGGAGTATGCCCAGGAAGCTGCCTCTATCAAAGAACAGATTGAAGCTGCCAATGAACTGCTGAAAGACAAGACATCGGATCTGGAGCATAAAAAACAGGAGTTGGACGATATTGTGTCGGAAACCAAGGCGCAGGAAGAAAAGATCCGCGAAAAGGCAAAGAAGACCGAGGCAACGATTGAACCCCGTCTTTTGACCGCTTTCAAAAGGATCCGCAAAAATGCCCGTAACGGTCTGGGAGTAGTGCCTATCCAACGTGGTGCTTGTGGTGGATGCTTTAACAAGATACCGCCTCAGAAACAGATGGATATCAAATTGGGTAAGAAGATCATCGTGTGTGAATATTGCGGGCGTATTATGATCGACCCCGAGATGGCGGGTGCTTGATAAATAGGAAAAAGGAGTGCCCGAAAGCATCTTAAAAGTTAATTGGAGAATTTTTTCTCCAATTTCTTTTAATTTTTCTTTTTTTGAAGGGAAAAAATGTATCTTTGCGTCCCGGAAGGAGGCACTTCTCCTGCCATTATACACAGCTTATTATAACCCATTGATTTATCATTGGATATCAGTAACTTAGGCTATTTCTGGCAATGACATAATCCAAGCAAGCTTGTTTTCGGTGCGTATTGCTTGACGAAATAGTTCAAAAAGATAACAGGCAAGGTTATTTATACAATACTTATATGGCTAATCGAATAAAAATTAAGAAAGGCTTGCGAATTCCGCTGCTCGGTGAGGCTGAAGAAACACTAAGAGGCAGGGTGACGAGTGAATATGTAAGGATTTGCCCGGAAGATTTCCATGGCATTACTCCCAAATTGGCCGTCAAAGTAGATGATGCCGTGAAGGCCGGCACGCCCCTGTTCTTTGATAAGAATTATCCCGGGATGTTTTTCGCTTCACCCGTCAGTGGTGTGGTGACTAATATCGAGCGTGGTGAAAAGCGGCGTATCCTCTATATTGAGGTGAAAGCCGATAGCACTACTCAATACGAAGATTTCGGCAAGAAAACGGTGGCTTCGCTCTCTGCCGAAGAGGTGAAGAAATCGATCCTTGATGCCGGTATCTGGTTCGTGATCAAGCAACGTCCCTACGATGTGGTGGCGGTACCCGGCAAAGAACCGCGCGACATATTTGTAACTGGTTTCGATACGGCTCCATTGGCACCGTCTGCCGATTTTATATTGAATGGACTGGAGGCTGACCTGCAGGCAGGATTCGATGCCCTGGCAAAATTGACTGCGGGGAAGGTCTATCTCTCTGTCAGCCCCAAAACAACCAATGGAGGGTTACGTGAAGCCAAAAATGTGGTGATTACCGAATTTGACGGGCCGCACCCTACGGGGAATGTGGGCGTGCAGATCAACCATATCAAACCGGTGAACAGGGGCGAGACCGTATGGACCCTTAGCGCACCCGATGTGGCGCTGATCGGCCGCCTCTTCAACCAGGGGATCGTGGATCTTACCCGTACGGTAGCGCTTACCGGATCGGAAGTGAAACAGACCGGTTATTACCGGATGGTGGTCGGTACACAGTTGAATTCTATTTTCAAAGGGAATGTAACAGAAGGCATCTCCCTGAGATATATCAGTGGAAACCCCCTTACAGGACGCAAAATTAATGCGGATGGCGTACTTCGTGCTTATGATACACAGGTAACTGTTATTCCGGAAGGTGATGATGTGCATGAAGCCTTTGGCTGGGCATCACTTTCGCCCAAACGTTACAGTGCCGGATGTACGTATCCCACTTACAACAAGAAATATCGTCTCGATGCCCGCCTGATGGGTGGCCCGAGGGCAATCATCGTTTCTAACGAATATGATAAGGTATTCCCAATGGATATCTTCCCCGAGCAACTCATCAAATCCATTATTGCGTTCAACATCGACAAGATGGAGCAATTGGGAATATATGAGGTGGCTCCTGAAGATTTTGCCCTGTGTGAGTTTGTCGATACATCCAAGCTGGAACTGCAACGTATAGTGCGTACAGGCCTGGACCTGTTGCGCAAGGAGATGGAGTGACATCGTTGACAATAGTATATATAACT